>Ga0172380_10000072_pt1 | contig 216261 bp, 232 predicted proteins | sample Leawe162metaG_FD_119747 | JGI IMG/M metagenome (GOLD analysis project Ga0172380, IMG submission 119747) | Leachate microbial communities from a municipal landfill in Southern Ontario, Canada - Leachate well 162 metaG | ecosystem: Engineered > Solid waste > Landfill > Unclassified | place... | reverse complement strand
TTTCTTTTTTTCTTTTTTATTGTTTCTAGAACATTCGCAAACAAGATTACTTACCTCATCATCACCCTTTTTCTTTTTCTTTATATCAAAATTTATTATTGTGTTGTCTGGATATCCAGAGATAACATTAATTAGGGTATGCCCATCAACGAAAACAGTGCTACATTCTTCTACGTTAAAAAATTCCTTGTAGTCATCATTTCCAAATAACTCTTCAAAATATTCATCGTTCAAAGTAGATGATGCCCAAGCAATTGTGTTTGCAGAAGTAAATCTAACTCTATTTTTTCCATTTTCCTGAAACGATTCTATCTTTATTATAGAGAATAACTCTTCATCTTGTTTTCCCAAAGCCTTTGATGTTTTTATAATATTCAAAGCTTGCTGTATTTCGTTTTGTCTTACATGAAACTTCATGTGTATCTCCTTGTTTTACATATCTTTCATAAGAATTAATTAAAATGTCTTGCTGTTTTTTTACCCCTAATCTGTTGCTTCTTCAATATATCGAACTGTGAATTACCCCATTTTTCTTTATATCTAGATTCATTAAGTTCTCCCCCAGTAGCCCCTCTACTTGTAGCACCTACAGCATGATAAACAAGTACGTCTTGGGCCATTTTAACCTTGTTTCCGGATTGTAATATTCTATTTATGTAGTCCAAATCTTCATAATATCTCATTTCGAATTGCTCATCAAAAAAACCAACGGTTTCAAAAGCAATTTTAGGAACCATAAAACAACAACCAACAACATAGGACATTCTATCTACACCGTAACTAAGTTGTTCATAATGACAAGGATTAAATGAAACTTTTTTTGAGTTTTTTTCATAACATGTTCTTGGGCTTAACCAATATACTCTTGGGGTAAGACTCTTCTCCATACAGGTTAACCAATTTGGTGTAATAAATTCTATGTCATTATTACATATAATTACCTTTTCGCCCTTAGAATACTTAACCCCCTGATTCCATGAAGCTACAACGCCTGTGTTTTTAATATTTTTTATTACAGAAAAACTATAGTCTGGATTATAATTTTTTAAAAATAATTCAGTCCCGTCAGTACTACCGTTGTCTATAACAATAACCTCAAGGTCTTTTTTCTCTAAATGATTTACTGTTTTTTCAAAACTTTTAAAAAAGTTTTCAGTATAAACAACATTGTTCATTACTGGAATTATTATTGAATATTTCATTTGTTTTTCCTTATATGATCCTCAAACCATACCTTCCTAGAAACTGGTTCATAAATATCATCACCACCAACAACTTTGTCATCATCTGTGTCTATATTCATTTTTGTAATAGTTGCAATATCTTCTTTAGTATGAGAACAAATAGCTGTATATTTATGAACACGATCAGCAACACACATAACCTTTCCCATCATATCGAAAGGTCTTCCGTTGTGACTCATATCCAATCCGGATATTGCAATATTAATTCCTGCAACTGAAAATGAAATTAGTTTTAGAATAAAATCTTCATCTATTTCAAAAAAATGAAATTCATCAATTCCTATTAAATCTATGTTTTTTGGAAATATTTTTTTACTATACTGGAAATAAATTTCATCAATTTGTTTTAAAGAATCTAACTGAAAACAATTACCATCTGAATTATATTTTATTCCATTCCTTGAAACCACAGAAGATCCATCTCTTGTATCATTCTTTGGCTTTATAAGTAAAATATTTTTGCCTGAAATTTCAAATCTTTTTATTTTGTTTAAAAGAGCAGCACTTTTTCCACAACACATAGGTCCCGTAAATACTTCTATTAACCCCATAGATTGACTCTCAAAATGGTTCTGGAGAATTTGATGGAGATATGTTGGAGTTATCAGCCCACGTTATTTCACCTGATTTAGGAATTGGAACAACTCCCTTGCTATCATTGCTTAGTGCTTTCGTAAGATTTATACTGGCTGGACGACCATTTGCCCCAAGAGTATTATCTGTCAAGCTTGAAAGTTTAACAGGTCTTGGTCTTTTTGGTTCATTTAAATCTAATGGTTTTTGTTCTTGATGTACTTGTGTTGAAAGAGAGCTATCAAAAGCTAAAGCCTGACCCTCATTCACATCTTCAACTTCTAACGGAATAACCTTTGCCGGTTTTCTACTTGGAAGAGAGATGGCTGTAATTCCATACTTTGTTTCTGTAGTTATTGTTGGATTATGCCTATCTGATATTTGATATCCCTCGTCGTCGGTTATCATTGTTTTTTTTGTTTCAACTAATTTTACTCTTGTAACCTCAAACTCATATTCATTGCTAAACTGAGATTCTAATTTATATTTCTTTATTATTCTAGGCATATTTTTTCCCTTTTTTATACGTTTTATTCTTATACGATGTCTTTTTTTGGCCTATCTTTTTATCAATTTCCAAAAAATCATTTGGATTTAATCCTAGCTTTTCAAGAATTTTTTTTATTTTAGGTTTACTTCTCCAAATAGCATTGTCTACAGCCTTTTGATCTAATATTTTTATTTTTAATCTTGAATCTAATTTGTAAAAATTTAACTCTTTAGCAATTTCCTTATATGAGTAATGCTCCATATATCTTAAAACAAAAACTCTAGATTCCATTTCTGAAAGAGATTCACAAATATTCTTTACTAAGAAAATTTCATGGTCTTTTTGAATTATATCCAAACAGACATCCCCAACATGACTTGAAGCTTCCATATCATCAGTTATTGTGTCCATAAATGTTATAGATTCACCTTCAGAATTTTTGGCTTCATCATTAAGGCTATAACAATCATTTAATACTTTCCTTTTTTTTGCTTTTTCCTTATTAATACTTGTTATTATATGTTTTCTTATTGAAGAATTTGCAAATCCATCAAAAGACCCTTTGTCGTAATTATACTTTTCTATAATATTAATTAATTTTATTGCACATTCTTGATAAACATCTTGTGGTTCTGATCCTTGAATAAAAAACTCTTTCATCATATGACAAATATAACTATGTTTATGTGCTAATATTTTCTCAAAAGCATATTCGTCACCATTTTTGGCGAGTTTAATCTGTTCATCTAATTCTTTTTTTTGTAATTTTTTTGGGACAATACCAACGTAGGATAATGATACATATTTTTCGGACATTTAAAAACTCCTCAAACAATATATGTTTAAAGGAGTTATCTGTTAAAAAATACCTTTTGTCAAAATTAATTTTGTTTTTTATGAAAAATATTCAAAAGATCAATTATACAGACATCCAAAGTAAGATCAACTCTTGGTTTATAATGTAAATCTAACATACTTTGCTCAATGGTTTGAAATATTAAATGAAAATCTTCAATTGGAGTATTATCTCGTTGGTCTCTCCACTTGTCTTTAATATCTTGCTCTATATATAAAAATGAATCAGTTCCAAGGGTTTTGCTTAACATTACACTATGTATATATTCTAAAAACCCATAAAAAACTTCACGAGCTTCTTTCCCACCAGATTGAGCTTTTTTTAGATGAATAAGTGCTTTTACATTTTCACCCTTTAAAATATGATCTACTAAGACATAGAAAAAAGACATGCTTGTATAGTTTATTGTATTTTCAGTAACTTTTACAGTAACTTCTTTTTCTGAGTTTGAAATAACAGCATCTAACAAGCTAAGACAATCCCTTACACTTCCCATTCCAGCTCTAGCAACTATAGACAAAGCCTCTTCTTCAATTTTTTCAACACCTTCCTTTTTACAAATACCATTAAGATATTTGATCATTTCCTTATTACCTATTTTTTTTAAATCAAGTCTCTGACATCTTGATACAATTGTTCTTAATATTTTTTGAGGGTCAGTAGTACATAGAACAAAGACGGTGTTTCTAGGTGGTTCTTCTAGAATTTTTAGCAATGCCGATGCTGCATCTTTCTTTAGACAATGCACCTCATCAATTATAAAAACTCTTTTCCTTCCAACAATAGGGTTAGATCTTGCAAGATTTCTTAATTCACGAATCTCATCAATAGAGGAGTTTGAAGCAGCATCAAGCTCAACAACATCTGGACAGTTTCCGTTTATTATTGACTTGCAAATATCTTCTGAAATATCATAATCTACAGAAGGTCCATCTTTACAATTAAAGATTAGTGCTAAAATTCTAGCCAATGTTGTTTTTCCTGTACCATGACATCCTGAAAAAAGATACGCATGTTTTAATCTTCCATTTTTTACAGAGTTGGTAATAGTTTCCCTAACATGATCCTGTCCAATAAGATCTGATAGCTTTGAAGGTCTGTACTTTAAATATAACACTTTTTTTTCTGTCATTTTATTACCTATAGTTTTTTATATATTTCTAATGTAAATCCATTGTTTTTTTCATTAAATATTTTTGAATATTGTTTTCTTTCAAAAATAAAATATTTACAAGTTGGATCTGACTCTATCTCTATATCTATAATAGACAAATAAATTTTATCAACAAACGTTTCAGTTAAGGCCAGATTGTAAATTTCTTCACCACCTATTATAAAAATTTCATTTTTAGAAGAGATTTTTCTTTTTGCAACACAACAGGCTTCAGACATATTGTTTGCTAAAACAATTTCCTTGTTGGGTAATGATTTTTGTCTTGAAATTACAATATGAGGTCTTCCGGGTAACAATTTAGGAAGGCTTTCAAAAGTTTTTCTACCCATAATTAATGGGCATCCCATTGTAGTTTCTTTAAAATGTTTAAAGTCATCTTTGTTATGCCAAGGTATTTTGCCGTTTTTAGAAATTATGCAATTTTTATCAGTAGCAACTATTATTGATATCATTATAAATAATAAAACTCTTTAAACCTTTCAGTTTTTGAGTTAACTCTAAACAGCATTGTCGAAGGAGATATATTGTAAGATCTTGCTGCTTCTGATAGCCCGAAGTAAATGTTTCCTTCTGCATAAACTTTTTTTATTTGCTTATTTTTTAAATATCTTTCTTCTGGAGTTGCTTTCAAGAATCTATCTCTACCTTTTTCGGAAAGTATTTTAATTGTTTCTTTTGTATGTTTTTTACCAAAAAACGGATTATTTTTTCCAGAAATATCTCTATTAAAATATGTTTTTGTTTTGCCTTTAAACTTTTCAATCATCATATTTTTATAAGAATTATTTTTCCATAATTCTTTTTGAAATACTGATAATTTTTTTCTACTTTCGTTACTCCATTTATTCCCAAAATTTGGATTATTTTCTCCGAACATCCCCCACTTTGCAACTCTCTCATCTTTTGTCATACTTTTTATTTTTTTAGTTACTGTATTTTTTATTTTTTCAATAATATTTTTTCTGTTTGGATTTAATGTTAAATTATCTCCACCGCTAGAGTTTATTCCTATATTATATCCATTTGGATAAAATGGTTTTAACAAATCTAAATAATATTGCTCTCTTTCCAATAAATATTTTTCTTCACAATATTCCATAATATTGAAAACAAAAAAACATTCACCATGCTTATTGTAAGATCTTTGCAAATAGATGTTTTCATGTCTACAATTTTTTAAAGAAGAAAAATGTCTTGCTTTTCTTACGTTTAAGTTTTTTGCGCTACCAATATAAAATTTGTTATTAATGGTATTTTTTATTTGGTATATTCCACTTATCATACAGACATTTCTGCCTTAATTGTAGGATGAGAAATGTAATCTTCAAACTCAAAGTCTTCAAGTTTAAAATCAAATATATTTTCAACTTTCCTTTTTATTTTAAGTTTTGGAAATTTAAAAGGAGTTCTCTTTAGTTGCTCTTTACACTGATTTAAATGATTCTTATAAACATGACAGTCTCCAATAAAATGGAAAAAAGTCTTTGGTTTTAAGTCACAAACATGAGCTATCATGCAAGTAAGGATGCTATACGAGGCAAGATTGAATGGAATTCCGAGGAAAAAATCTCCCGAACGTTGGTAAAGAGTTAAGGATAATTCGTCTTTTTCTACAAAGCATTGAAAAAGAACATGGCACGGGGGCAAACAGCATGAATACGGATTAATATCCTCTGGATTCCACGAACTAACAATATGTCTTCTGCTGTTAGGGTCGCTTTTTATGTTCTTTATTAATTCAGATATTTGGTCTACTCCGTTGAAATTTCGCCACTGTTTGCCATATATATTTCCACAGTCACCATCATTTGTTTTTAAATTTTTTATTTTTCTTTTTTCTACAAAATTTTCTTGATTTTTATCCCAAATATGATTTCCATTTTCATGCAAATACTTTAAATTTGTATCTCCATTAAGAAACCAAAGGAGTTCTGTTATGATTCCTTTAACAAACATTTTTTTAGTGGTTAGTAAAGGAAATTCTTCACTTAAATCGAAAGAAAGTGTTTTGTTTTTTAATCTATATGTTCCAGTTCCAGTTCTATCGTCATGAACCTTTCCGTTATCTATTATATCTTCTAATAAAGTAAGGTATTGTGTTTCTTGATGGTTATTCATTTTTGTCCTTTTTTATAATAAAATCTATTTTTTTATAGAAATCGTCTATTGTTGAGTTATTATCTATAATCTCATCAAATCCATTAAAATCATTTAAATCTGTTTCCACCGGATGATTGTTTACTTCGTCTGTTTTCCTTTTTATAAAGAAAACCTTGCCATTCATTTTTTGAATTTCTTCCACTTCTTGTTTGCTTCTAATTCCACAAATTACGATATTATTTTCTTTAAAATGGTTATTAAAATTAGAACAAAAATATGTTTTACTATATGTAAATGCTTCATGTGATAAGGAGTTAATGTTATAATTATAATCTCTTTTTCTATATCTAGAGACTAAATTTAACGCAAGATAAAGCCAATATGTTGGTTCTATTTGTTTCATCAAATAACCAACAGTTTGTAATATCTTTCTATTTTTACTATCTTTTGGTTTTTTAACCAAATCATATCCAAAAAGATGATTTGCTAAAAACATAACAGGAAGTGACATTTCAATACTAATAAAATCATATTTGTCTACTAAATAGTCAGAACAAGTGGTTTTGCCAACTAACGGGCAACCACTAGCAATCCCAATGAGCATTATTTATTCTCCAATCAATTCTTTTATGTATAACCAAGATATGTCAGATACTAATTCTAGGCTTTTGTCGTCAGTATTAATAAGTATGATTTTTCTATTTTTATTTGTATTGACTAGATTTTTAAATCCAAAAGAAACTCTTTCAAAAAATTTAAGATCTTCTTGTTCTATCCTATCTTTTTTGCCAAATTCTTTTGTAACCAATCTTTGAAATCCTATTTTTGGAGATACATCTAAAATTAAAGTTAGATCTGGAATTAAGTTTTTAGTAGAAATTTTATTTAGATAGTTTATATATTCTATTGATTCTTCTTTTCCGTATCTTCTTCCCCAGCCCTGATAGGCATATGTTGAGTCTATATACCTATCAGATATTACATTTTTACCTTCATTTAGGGCTGGTAAAATTACGTTATTTACATGCTGACATCTATCTGCCATGTATAGAAATATTTCAGCTTCTTTGTCTATAGACCTTATTGGGTTTAGTATAAACTCCCTTAGTTGTTCACATACTGGGTCATTACTACTTCCTGGTTCTTTTGTAAATAAAGTATTTTTACATTTATCTTTAATTGATTTTATTACAGAGCTTTTTCCAGAACCTTCGGGACCTTCGAATGTTATAAATTTTCCTAGCATTAAAGTTTCCCCATTAATTATTCTAGTGTTGGGATTTTTTCTTTATCTAAGATATCAATAACTTCATCACCAACATCATTCCAATCAACACCAAAGGCTTTTAGCCATGATTTCATATCTACAATATCTGGAGCCTTCATTTTTCCCCACTCCCATTCATCACCCTTTTCGGCTAGTTTAAGAATTTCCTCATCTGTTGGTGTACGAATTCTTAAAATCATATTTGCTACATATGCAAGTTTTTCTACAGAAGAAAGGTTTGTCCAAACAGACTCGTAACCCCAAACTATATATTTTATTACAGGATTTATAAGTGTTTTTGATCCCTTTATACCCTCCATTTTTAATACCCACTTTTGATTTTCAGGAGGAGCCTTATCTATTCTCAATCCACATCCTATCATTTCTGGGTCTACAAAGTCAAAAAGATCAGATCTTTTTGATTTCAATTCTTTAATAAGATCTTTCATCTCGCTACATGGTTCAAATTTTGGCGCCATATGAATTCCTCTTTATTTATTTGTGAACACAACTTCACTGTCTACCAAATCAATTACGATTGTTCCCTTGCTGTCAATTAGGCCGCTAAAAAATGCATTTGCTAGTGGAATTTCAACCAAACTTGCAATTGCTCTTTTCATTGGTCTTGCTCCAAACTTTTCATCATATCCAAATTCGTACACATGATTTTTCATTGCATCTGTTACTTCAACGATGTATTTATTTTCGGCCAATCTTTTTATAGATTCATTTAATTCTATTTCAAATATTTTATATATATCTTCTCTTTCAAACTTATTAAATACAACTATTTCGTCTAATCTGTTTATAAATTCTGGAGAGAAATATTTTTCAGCTTCTTTTTTTAAGAATTTTTCTATATCATTATTGGTATCTATTTTTTTACTTGAATTAAATCCAAGAGAATTTTCATTCATTTTATTTATTTTTGATGCAGAAAGATTGCTAGTCATTATTATTATAGTATTTCTAAAGTCAGAAACTCTTCCAAACGAATCTGTAAGTCGCCCATCATCCAATACCTGTAATAAAATGTTTATAACATCTAAATGTGCTTTTTCTATTTCATCAAGAAGAATTACTGAGTAGGGTTTGTTTCTAACCATTTCAGTTAACTGTCCACCACTTTCATATCCAACATAACCGGGAGGAGATCCAATTATTTTAGAAACAGAATGAGGTTCCATATACTCACTCATATCAAGTCTAATTAATTTATTTGGACCAAAAAGATGTTCTGATAATTTCTTGGAAAGGAATGTTTTTCCAACACCTGTTTTACCAACAAATAAATAAGAACCTATTGGTTTGTTTTTGTCTTTAAATCCAAGCCTAGATCTTTTTATCGAATTACATACAGTAATAATTGCTTGTTTTTGACCTACAACTTCTTCCATTAAATTATTTTGAAGTTCAGACAGCCTTTCTCTTTCAGATCCACAAACTGTAGAAATTGGAACATTAGACATATTTGATACAACATTTTCTATTGTTTCGTTTTTTAGTTCTACTAATGTTTCCATTCCAATTGAATTTATAATAGTTTGAGCACAAGATTCATCTAATATATCAAACGCTTTATCTGGGAAAAATCTATCTTTTATATATATATCAGCTAATTCTACACATCTACTAATTGCTTGTTCTGAAATAGATATTCCATGAAACTTTTCATACTCACATTTTACTGTATTTAAAATTTGAACAGTTTCTTCAATTGTTGGTTCTTCAAGGAAAACAGGCATAAACCTTCTTGCCAAAGCACTATCTGAAAGAATAAACTTTCTATAGTCCTCTAAAGTCGTTGTCCCTATACACCTTAAAGAACCGTCTGCCAATTTTGGCTTTAAGATAAAACTAGCATCAACAGAACCTTCTGCACTACCAGCCTTTATTAAATGATGAATTTCGTCAATAAATGCTATTTTGAAAACTTCAGGATTTTTTTCTGATGTAAAAAAATTTATTACATTTACCATTTTCTCTTCAAATTGTCCACGATACTTTGTTCCAGAAACAATATTACTAAGAGAAATTTCATAAACTACGGCATTTAAAAGCTTATCTGGGATTTCATGGTTTATTATTGCTTGAGCAATTCCATCAGCCAATGTTGTTTTGCCTGTTCCGGGCTGCCCAATTATTATTGGGTTACTTTTCTTTTTTCTACAAAGAATACCAATACATCTTTTTATTTGATTTTCTCTCCCAACAATTTTTTCGTTTTTCTTAAAAACAGAATCGTTTAAGTTTTTAAGTATACCTGAATCAAATAAATATTTAGACATTTCTTCAAAGGTTTTAAATCCTTCAGATTTTGAGTGTCCAGACTTTGTATTTTCTTTTTGCTTTTCTTCTTGTTTTTCTTTTACATTTTCATCAACATGATTTGCAATAGATATTACACCTTCAAAAAAATTATTATACGCTATTCCATATTTTTGTAAAATTTGACCAAAATTTAATATATGTTTAGATTTTCCATCATATCTTAGAAACGCCAAAATAATGTGCTCAGACCCTACCTGAATTTTTTGCATTTCACGAGAAACTTTTTCTGCAACTTTCATTAATTGTAAAGTTGATTCATGGTGTGTTTTTTTATCTTTAATTCCTTGAAAAGACAAAACCTCACTTTTAATATCTAATAAAAGTTGTTTTAAATCTAAATTAAATACCTTTACCACTTGAAATGCAAATGTTTTATTGTCTTCCAATATGGATAATAATATATCCTTAGGAAGAACTACAACTCTTTGTTCTGTCTCTGCATTTTCAAAAGATTTATAACAAACAATATTTCTAACTCTTGGAGTTAATCTTTCTTTAAATGTTTTTGGCAAATCCATTAGTTCCTCTCTCAAGACTTATCTGAAAAATTTCAGATTTCTTGCCACATTGTAAAAAGTATTTTTTTAATGCTTTTTTACTAAAAGACCCAATCTCAGAAGAACTTATTTTTTTTACAGATACAATTTTTGCCATTATAGAAACCTTTCCATCATAAGTTTTAAGGTTTACTAAGCTATTTGTTTTGGGATTAAAGGAAAGTAAAATAGATCCTGTTTTATTTTCTTTAAGTTTTGAAATAAATTCGTAATCAACTGGAATAGATTTTTCTATAGAATAAAATATTTCATCAGCAGATGAAAGTCCTGTCTTGTGTAGGATAACCTTATCTCCGCAAACAACAACAGTAGATGGAGTATATTCTATATTTAAATCTTTTGCAATTTCTAAAGCACCATCATCTTCAAGCAAATCTATATACTGGATATTTTCAGATGAAAATACATTTCCCAACATATCCATTTGGTCTTTACAAAATTTACAAGTCTTTATTCCAAAGACATAAATTTTCTCAAAATTATTCATCAAGATCTTCTTCTAACACTTAGAATATCCGCATTCAAGACAGCTAATACACCCTTCATTCCTGTTTAGTTTTTCATTTCCACAATTAGGGCACTTTTCTCCACTAACTATAGTTCCATCCTTTATGTATTTCTTTAAAACTTGAGACAGAACCTTTATCAGACTTTTAAAGCTTCCCTTTGACTTTTCCAATTGATGAAGAATAAATGAAATGTCGGTTCCATGTCTTAGTGACGTAGAAACTAACCTTGTGACAGCTTCCATATTTTCATCAGAATTTCCATTTGTTAACTTATATTCCTTTTTATCCGCAGAGACAAGTGTATATTTTCCACGACCATCTTTTCTTATAAGACCCTCTTTAACGTTTTTTGGTACTATAATCTCTCCCTCTGAATCATGATTGCTATTTAGAAAGACTTCATACGGATCTTTATTTAACATTCCAACAACAACATAATACCTGTGACCCTCCTTTGTACAATGATGAATTTCACAAGGTAAAGTATTTGGCCTTTTTGGAGCATGAGTTTTTTTAATAGAATCCTTTGATCTTGTTTCGCCGTAAAGAATTATCTTTTCTTCTTCTGAAAAATTCTGTTGATCAATTTCCATATTTTCATTTTTTAATTTAAATGCTAAATCTTTAAAAGGAATATATGACACAATTCCATACATTTGTCTATCCGGAAATGCCGCAATACTTTTTACTTCTCTTTTATATGCTTCTAAAATAAAATTATAAACATCTTCCCAGTTCGATTTTTCAGGCAACATGTACGTTACCGATATTGAAGAATCTATCCATTTCATTACTCTAGACATTAAGTCTAGTTTGTCGAGTGGATTTATTTCTGTGGAATTTTTAAACTTTATATTTAATTTTTCCTTATGTATTTCTATAAAATTCTTAATTGGATTACCAATTTCTCCATTCCATGTATCTTTTATAGAATCAGATTCCATTGGAATTCTATATCCACATTTTTCAAAATAATCTCTAACAAGTTTAGGTACACAAAAATAATATTCATAACTACCACTAATTCTAGTTCTTTTCCAAAAATATAACCCAAAGGAAGGTTCTATTCCGTAAGAAAAAACACCGTCCCTAAACATCAAACTTAAAGTATTGTGACAAATTAAATTGTTATCTAATATATAATGATGAGAATTTTCAACCTCAACATCATAAGTTGGGGTCGAATAATCAAATTTTATTTCCTTGATTTTTTTAATTTTGTAGTTTTTAGGTAGTTTTACTATATTCATTTATTTTTCCCTCTAGTTCAATTAAAATTTTTTTTCTATTTTCACTTATTTCGTTTTCCCAAATTATAATAACATTTTTATTGTAATAATTTTTTAATAATTTTATTCTTTCCGAATCATTTTGCCATATTTCTTTTGCAGTTTTTCCAATCACCGGATTTATGTCGTTTTCAGAATATTTCAATGGATTCATGTGCCAAAAATTTCCAAAAATTTCTATACATAAATTTATATCTTTAATATACATGTCTGGGTAAATGCCGAATCTATTTTTTATTCTAAATTCTTTTGTTGCATAAAATACATATTTGTTTTCTTTAAAATATATAAATTCAAATTTGTTTTTTATTTTTTCATATATTTCATTTAAGAAATTTGTTTCTAAAAGACTCTTACCTTCAAATCCAAATGTTTTCTTTTTATTTATTTCTTTATATTTTTCTTCTCCAGCGACTTCTCCGTATTTGTTTTGCAGTGTTTTCAAATCACTGGTTCTTTGTCTTTTTTTGAATTCTTCTAAAGATTTTTCATAATCATAATTGTTTTTTTCAAGAAAATAATTTAATGACAATACTTTTTTCCTACTTTTATATTTTTTTAAAGAACTTTCATATTCAGTTTCTCCAAATTTTCCAACCCTATGTTTTTTATTATATATTGAACATTTTTCTTTAAATTCATTATATTTTTGTTTACCTTCAAGTTCTCCAAATTTTTCTATATATCTTTTCAAAGATCCATTAGTTTTGTCTTTCCATTGTTTTTGTTTTTCTAAACCTTTTTCTTCTCCGTATTTTTCTATCCACCAATTAGTTGTGTACTTTGATTTTTTTATATTCAAATAAATTTCATTACCCTTTTCTTCTCCATGTTTTTTTATAAGCTTTTCTAATGTGGTTCCTTTATTTTTATTATATTTTTCCATTAAATCATTATATATACTTTCATCAATATTGTATTTATTGGTTATGAGGTCTTTTCTATTTTTATACTTTTTACATTCTTCATTGCACAAAACTTGGTAAAACTCAACCTTTGTTCCAAATAATTTTTTCAATTTTTTATTAACTATTGCATTTTCTTTTCTACTCCATTCTGGAATTATTATTTTTCCAGTTTTTAAACAATACATTATTTTAAAATTAATTTTTTTAAGATATTGCTCTATTTCTTTTTCTCCATGCTTTTTCTTCAAATGAACAAACTCATTAAATATTTTCTTTTTACAATAAGTGCATAAAATTTTGCCTTTCATACAATAGCTCCAACAATAATTTATTTACTATTCTTGGAGCTATTGTAAAATCCCTTTTATTCTAAAAATAAAACTTCATCGCCAATTTCCAATAAGTCTATTTCTTTCCAAATAGCCTCTTCTTCATTTATTTTTACTAAAACTTTATGAATTGGAGTTGCCGATATTATGGAATTGTCTTCAAATTTTATATTTTTCACAACATCGTACCCATTATAATAAAGTTTTGTTATTTTATCATATTCTCCGTTAATATTTTTTGCATAAATTTCTTTTTTTGGTTCAAACCATTTTTTCTCTTCATTGCCATTTTCAAGTTTTTCGATGTCGATTTCATTCTCTTCAAAGATTTCCAAAAAACTCATGGTTTTATTTTTTGTTATTATTTTTGTCTCTTTAGTGCAACAACCTGTAGGTGCCACACTAGAACATGTGCAATTTCTCATTGCCTCAAATTCAAGACCCAAACTCATCATTCTTTTTACAAAAGGACTTTGTTCAAATTTTTCTCTTTTGAATAATCCAAAAGATCCCTTTTCCTTACCTAATTTTATAGAATTTTTATAAAGAAAGTAATTATATCTTTCTGTAAATTTTTCTAATGCTAAATTTCCTTCAGGAGATCCGTATTCTAAATTCTTTAAAAAAAGCCATCCAGCTAAATTAGTATATCCAGCACCAGTTCTTCTTAGTTTTTCTATTGCTATTTTCTGATGAGGTGTAGCATATGTTTCGTAGCGATATTCACACTCATTAACATTATCTAAAAATCTATTTATAGACTCTCCAAGAACCTCTAACTCTTCTTCATACTCTTCTTCAATGGTTGAACATTTTGCTGCATTTAATGATGCTAAAACGCACAAACTCTCTCTGGAAAGATATTGCTCAGAGTTTTTTATTAAAATTCCATCATTTACTACAAAATTATGGTTAGAATCAACTTCTATATCATAAAGTGGTTTTATTTCTTCTTTTATTTTAATGCTAATTAGCTTTCCCATTTACTTTCTTCCTTAATTCATTTAAGTTGTTAAAATATTTTTCAATAATATTAAGATTCATTCCAAAGTGTTTTGGAATTTTACCAATTTCTTTATATTTTTTTACTATATAATTCCAATTATTTTCATCAAAATATTCTTCAATCATTTTCGAATACATTATTATTTTGATTGGATATCCCTTTTTGCCATCTATTTTTTTTATTAGTTTTCCAGTCTTCCAAGCATTTTTTATAGAGCAACTGGAAGAACAGTTTGTTTTTAAATTATTTTTCTTATCTAAAAATATTTTACCACAAAAAGAACATTTTTTTTCAATAATTGGATTTAATTCATCTCTTTTTCTTTTTTCTTCGTTTCTCAATATCTTATATTTTAATTTATATTTATTTGATTTTTCAGAATTCCAAAAATTCTTTATAGAATTACTATGTCTTTTTTTTATATCCTCATTTTGCATATACTTTTTAGTTTGTATGCCTATTTTCTTTTTAGTTTCGTCACTATGTTTCATTCCAAACATTGGATTGTTTTCCCCAGACATACTATATTCTGAATAATTTTTTAAATATTGATCTTCCCAATATTTCAATTCGTCTTTTGTGACATATTTTCTTTTAATTATATCCGTTCTAAATTCAACATTATAAACAATTCCTATAGACTTAAAATGCTCTTTAAATTTTAAATATCTTTCTGCTTCTTTTTTGTTTTCCTTAATTTCTATTATTTCTATCAATTTAGTATAATCGTTATTATATATAAAAAAATCTGGCTTGTATTTTATATCATTTATAACAAATATAGATTTTTCGGTTAAAAAATGCTTCCCGTTTTTATCTAAAAACAAAGCATAAATATATTCTTTTTTAGATCTTAAAAACATTCTTTTTCCATCTTTATTTTCATACCACCCACAATATCCTCTTCCATTTCTATATCCACAAATTTTAATCTTCCCTTTCTTTTCCTTACAATAATTTTTATTCACAATAAAACCTCAATAAGAAATTAATAGGTCATTTTGTTAATTTCTAAAAAAAATCAATAGCAACACTCTATTTTTTAAAAATCATTATATCATCATCTTCTGATAAGCTTGCGGCTTCTATGTATCCTCTATTTTTTGTGAATATTTTATGATCAGAAGAGCACTCAATTCTATAAACCATACCATCTTCCTCAATTTCTAATTCAACAGTTTTGTCATTTCTTGATTGCCATGAATTTAAAAGAGGTTTAAGTTCATACTTCTTGTCTTTAATATTATAACTCATTACTAAAATATTTTTTTCATACATTTTGTTTTTATATATATCTTCTATTTTTATCCACCCAATACTTGTCATTATTTTTGTTTCACCAACAACACAACATGCATTTGAAGACTGTATTTTAGAATTATAAACATCGTTCTCATCATAAACCCAATCTGAATTTGAATATTTTCTTGCAATATCAATATTTTGTATTCCGGGTTCAGCATGTTTTGTCATGTTTTTTGAAATTAATTCAAGCAAATATCTTGCACTTATTGTTTTTTTTATATTTTCTTCTTTTCTGTTTTTCCTTGCTATATAATAGTGTCCATTTTCGTCTTTCAATGATGATAAATCTGTGCTATGGACATCTATATAAACCTTCTGTCCTTTTTTTACTTCAGGAATATTAAAAGACAATTCTATATCTTCATTTGCAATACAGGCTTCATAAAATTTATTAGTACACTGAACAGAAATATTTGCATTTTGAACCTTGGTCCTGTCAGATTTAAGACAAATAAATTCTTCAATATCTGGATGTGTGCATATTAAAGAAAAAAGCATTGCGGGTACTCTTCCTTTTTGCCCTACAAAATTTCCAATAGAGTCTACAAACTTCATCCAATGAGCTACCCCGAGGCTTTCATTTGATGAATTTTCTATTTTAGATTGTCTCGGTCTTAGCCTTGAAAAATCAACGCCAAGTCCTTGTCGAAAGGCGGCAGTTTTCGCAACGGTATATGCTGTGTTTTTTATTATTGACTCTAAATTGTCCCACTCTTCATTTTCTGAAATATTTCCCATAGAGATTGTAGTGCAATTTGAAAGAGATACGTTTTTTCCAGAACCAGCTCCTTGCATAATAGAGCCTGCTGGTTGCCACCAATCATTATAAATTTCGCTAAACCATCTTTCCGACCAATATTTTTTTTGTTCTTCAGTTTCTTCTACCGACGCAACATAATCACAAACTCTTTTTAAAGCTTTTATGTATGTTTCATCTTGAGTTAATATATATTTTTTCTTAACTGCGTCAATTGAAAATTTATTGTTATTAAAATAATCTTCATCTGTTATATCTTTAACTTCTTCGTATTTTGTGTTTAAAAAACTTTTCATTTACTTTCTCCAAAAAATAAAAAAATACAAGATTTAAATTTCTTGTATGCTTTGTTTAAGATTCTGTTTCTATATTTATTTTTCTAGATTTGAAATTTTCAACAGGAACCCATTCACCATTAGAGTCTTCCTTGTATCCATTGAGGATACGAGCAATTTTCTCAAGTTCTTGGGCCGCATTTTTATTTGGAGGAATTCTTCCCCAAACTTCTGTTGGAACAAAATATCCTTCAATTTCCCCATTTGAGTTTTTTGTTCTTATATTAATACCTAAAGAATTTGGATCTACAATGGCAGAAACTATATCTACTGTTTTCATTTGTGTTGTTTTCGGAATTTTTGACATTTCTTAACCTATAAAACATTATTCAACACCAAAGAATTCTTTAGGACCCCAACAAACTCCTTCAAGTTTTTTTCTAGTTTTATGTACTCTAATGACCCGCTTTCTTTATTTTCTTTTAGTTTTCTTATCATTAATTTCATATCAGTTAATACTTGAATTATATGTGCTCCTAGTTTGTAACATATATAGTGTGCTTCGAATGGCATATATGTAGAAGAATCATTTAATACAATTTTTGTTCCAATTTCTTTATTTTGAAAAAGTTCAATATCAAGTTTGTAAAGTTTTTTAAAAATAGCATCTGATTTTTTTGTTGGTACTGTTTTTTCATTCCCATCTATTTCTACATTTCTACATTGTTTGAAAAAAGGCAAATCTTCTTTGTTTACATTAGAATCTTTTGATATTATATTTAATCTTTTTTCCCATTCTTCATCAGGATACATAGAAAACAATCTACAAGATAACGGTCTTGCTCCATAAATGGAACATAGATTTTTTTCCAACAAAATACATGGTTTTACAGATTCTATTATAATAAACGAATCCAAGCAACTAAACAAAAGTGTTCTTTGCTTTTCTTTATCCCACTCGTTTATTGTTTCTATGGCGTTTAAAAATTCAACGAGTAACATTGGAGGAGAAAAAACTTTACAACAATCAGCTTCTACGCTACATTTTCCCGGACAAAAAAGACACTTGCTGGCTGGCAATTGCCCATATAAACCTTTTAGTTTTCTGTTTATTTTTTTATATTTTGAATTTTTAGTTTCTATATCTAGTTTATAAAATTCGTGTCTTATATTCATTAAAATATTTCTCTTGTTTTAAATTTTTCACTTAAATCAAAAATAAATTGTGTGTTATTTGGATATATCAACAACTCTGTTTTTTTCTTATATTCTGTAATAGAATAGTTTACTTCTACTTCTTTTATATTTGCCCAAGAATAAAGTCTTTTTATTTCTGGAGAATTATCATAACTTAAAATCCAATACTGATCACTTTTCTTTAAAAACTCAGAAAGGTCTTGATGTTGTTTTGGGGAAAATTTTACTGGGTATAAAATATCCCCCATCTCATAGTACGGTGGATCTAAATAAGCAAACCAGTTTCCACTATGACTTAAAACTTCCATGCAATCTAAATTTGTACATGAATTATTTCTTATATTTTTAGTTTTAAAATAAGAATTTAAAGACAAAATGCTTTCAGTTAAACTTTTTAAGTTCCATCTAGCATCATTCTTATATTTACCCTTTTGTTCATTACCACCAAGCGGACCAGACATTGTACCTAATCCTGAAAATGATGTTTTGTGAACTATTAGTTTTTTTGCTCCAATAGATACCGAACTTTCATTTTCAAAATTTTCTTGTATTAAATACTTTTTTGTTTTATTAAAGTTTTCTGGAGATGGCGTATAATCGTAAATTTTATCTATAAGGTCGTTTGGATTATTTATTACAGATGACCAAAGACAAGATAGACTATAATCCTTGTCATTGATCCATATGTTTTTAAATAAATCTTTTTTTAATAAATCTAAACCAATTGCACCACCACCAAAAAAAGGCTCTCTGTATTCGTAGTCAAGAGAGTTTTTTTGATTTTTAAAAAAACAAGAAATTGGATCTATTAAGTAACCTTTTAATTTATCTTTTCCACCAGGATATCTTAGCATATTTTATAATAAGTTATTTATATGGATTATATTTTTTATCTAATTGTTGTTCTGTTGTTTGTGTTCCAAATTTCATAGAGGGCTCTATACCATCTAGCCCTCCGCTAGAAATCCATTTATCAAACTGCCTATCTGCTTCCGACTTATTTGTTGGTGCATCAACAGGAGTTCCAACTGGTCTTAATTTGTCTTTATATTTACCCTGATAACCTCTGCTTCCAGCACTAACTGTCCAGCCTCCACCTTTAAATATTGTCCCACAACCACCAGTTATGACTCTTCTTACCTTAGAAACAACACCTGTTTTTTCATCTAATATTTCTGTAAGAGAATTGTCTTTTATTGACTGAACCCTCTCGATAAAAACTTCTGTTGATTTTCCTTCACTATCAATAATTTCATATGTATATGTTGGCATAAGATTTCTCTATATTATTTATTTTGCTCGTTTTAAAGATTTCTTAAAAGTGTTACTTTTAATGGAGTTACTTTTAGGTCTTTTTAATTTTCGAAATTTGTTAACTGGTATTTTGTCAGAATCTTTTAATGTTTCATTTTTAGCACTTTCATTTAAGGCTTTTTTAACGTTTTCAATATCTATAAAAGTTAAAGTTTCATTTTCATTTTCTTTTTTTATATCATCAAACACACCACCACCAGAACCTGTACCCACATCAATTGATGGTGGATATTTTTTTTCAACAATATCTCTAATATCTCTAATATCTTTCACTCCATAAACGTTTACTGGAACTGCAAGATGTGATGATTTCAAAAGATCCAATGCTTTTTTTGCCTTTTCTGCATCCATTTCTTCTTTTGTTATATCTGTAATTCTGTTTTCATTATACAGATTAATTAAGTCACTTTCTGAAACTTTGGTTAATAATTCTTTTTTTAACATATATTTTTCAATTTTTGTTTCGCCAACAAAAATAACACTTTCTGAATTATTTCTAACATAAACACCCTTGCTTTTCTCTTCTTCAATTTCCTTTATCTTTCTTTTAAACTGTTCAATTTGGCAGTCTATAATACACTTTGTATTTTCAAAACTATTAATAATAGTTAAATATTCTTGTCTAAGATCTTTTGCATTTTCTGTATTCATATTCATATTCCTTTTCCTTTTATATTTAATTTCTGTCTAGTTGTATGTCGTAAGTCCATGATTTTCCTTCAACATGAACCCCGAAAAATTTTTGTGCAGCAGAATTGGCTGACATCAATGTATTTATACTATAATCATCCCCACCAGCAAATGAAGAATTCAATATTATTCTACCACCACTATTAGTTTCCATTTCTGCCATGCTATGAAAATGTCCCAAAACTAAATAGTCAAATGATTTCGCATATGTTAGAGCAAACTTAAATAGCTCCTCCTTGTCTTCAATTCCTTCGCTTTCTGCTAGTTGCCAAAGCTCATTTATATTTTTTGTTCTTTCCAATATTGTTCTAAATCTACTTTCAGATCTAACCATTCCATAAAAAGGAAGTCCGTTCCATCCTTTAACTTGATCTCCATGTGTTAGGAGAAATTTATTCCCTAATATTTCAGTGACTAGAAAAGGAGATCTTGGAATATTAAATTCTATATTTTTTTGCTGTGACAATCCAGTTTTAAGCATATGATGAACGAGATAATCCCAGTTTACATATCTTTTTTCTTTATCCTTTCTGGCGCACCTTCCATGGTTTCCAAAAATTCCATATATTTTTATATTTGGATAAACTTGATTTAATGTTAAAATAGCTTTTTGTAATTCTGAAAGTGCTATAAAAATTTGTTCCATAACATTTGCTTCTGTATGTAAAAACCCCCATTGCCCAGCATCATTACTTCCATGCACAATATCACCAAGTGAAAAAATGTGTAATGTATCTAATTTTGAAGTGCATCTATGGTGTTCTGTTATTGCCGTTACTTTTTTAACTAAATTATCTAATCTTTTTTTGAAGATATCTATATTGTAATTGCCAAGGTTCCCAACTTCATCAGGCTTTACGGCCAATCCTATGTGAAGGTCAGACAAGCACAAAACAGCTTCTTGTGGTCGTGTTAAAAATTTATTTTTTTCTGGATATTTAATATCCCTTATATTTATTTTTGGCACTGCCGAAATTGATGAAATTATTTTTTCTATTATAATTTCTTCTTTTGCAAGCTTTTCTAAAAATTCATTTTGCTTTCTTAGCTCATGTATTTGTAGCGTCTTATCTTTCTTTTCGGAAAGTAAATCTTCAACCTTAATTTTTGTTTCATTATTTATATTGTTTTCAGAGTTTAAAAGTGTTTCCCAATCAATTTCATTAAATAGTTTGTATGCTGCGTTAGGAGAAATTTGAAATTTCTTTCCTACATTTCTAAAGACATCATTTGATAATGCATGATCTTTTGTTTTTTTAATTTCCAATTCTATTTCATTATAAAACTCTACCATTTGTTCTTTATTTAGTTTTGACATTTATTTAGCCTTCATTATAAATTTTCTTAGCCTACTATATTCTGGATAAACATTTTCTTCTATTGGCATTTTTTTAAAAAAGTTAATTTGATCTTCTGTTAATGTTTTTGGAATTTCTATTGATATCTTAAATAGATGATCTCCGAATTCTTTTGAATCAATTCCTTTTTGTAATCCATATCCCTTTAGTACAAGTGGGGTTTTTTCAAAAAAACAATTTTTAGGTGAAATAAATACATCCTTAATTCCATGTAATGTTGGAAGTTCGATAGTTTCACCAACTAAGGATAAATTTAAAGGAATAAATATGTCTGAAACTATATCGTTTCCGTATCTCATATATAGTGGTGGAATGTCCATAACTCTTACGATTACTTGTAAGTTTCCGAAAATGCCTTTAAATTTTTTACTTTCATGTCCTCCGTTTTTTATATAAATTTTTAAGTCTGAAGATTGAGAACCCTTTTTGATTTCAATTTCTTTAACTGTAGTTACAGTTATTTCCTTTCTATTTGAATCCAATATTTTTCTTGTATATGAAATCGTTTCTTTTGTTCCTGAAAATAACTTGGTAACTGGAATAATAATTTCTTTTACTATTACTAAATCTTCATACGGATCTTTTTTTATATTTGAAAAAATTGTAGAAAAAACTTCATTAAAAATTGGATCTACATTAGCGTCTGTTTTAAGATCATATTTCTTTTTTTTCTTTATATTTCCCAGTATTTCATAAGCTTCAGCGATTTCTTTAAAGATGTCTGAATTATTTTCCTTAGAAATATCTGGATGATATTTTTTTGCCAAAGCCCTGTATGCTACTTTTATTTCTTCAGATGAAGCGTTTTTCGAAACTCCAAGAATATCATAATAATTTTTCATTTTTCAAAAAGATTACTATATTTACTATTCTTATTTGTTTTTAAAAATACACTGATAAATTTCTTACCATTCATTATTTGAAGTGTACAAAGTGATTTTATCACTGGATTTTTTATCCAGATGTTTTCTATTCCATGATACTCAACTATACTTGATATTTTCTGAATCATTTTTTCACTTTGAAGATGCAGCACAAATGGGAAATCACTATTCATTGAGTTAAACATACCTGCTGTTTCAAAAATACCGTCAACAAACGGTATTACCTCATTCGATGAAATCTTTAGGAAATCAGGCCATTTTATTTTTAATGGAAAAGTATAATCTATATTATAATTTTCTTTTAAAAAAGAGTCAAATTTACTAATAGTGTCTGTTACAACCAACAATCTTAACCCTTCCTTTTCTAAATGAAATGGTATATTTAATGTTCTTAAAAGAACAGTTAAGTCTATCAGATAGTTTATTTTAGTGCAATTGAATTCCAAAAATTGAGTTTCATTATCCTTCTCAAACCCATAAAGACATCCTAATAAAAACATTTTTGATTTTTTTTCGTCCAACATATATCCCTCTTTTAAAAAATATTTTTCTTTTTTACTATCTCAAAACTATCTATATTAGAAACAATAAATTTAGGTTCTTGTTTTAGTATTTTTCTTCTTACAGTTGAGTGTTCTGAAACCCATCTTCCAATATCATTAAAATCATAAACAAAAGCATCTTTCTTGTTTTCAGCCTTGCATGTTCTTATTACACGACCAACTCTTTGTTTACATTTAGCAGATGATTTTCCACCTCCAGCTAAAATCAAACATTTAAGCCTTTGAATATCTAATCCTTCATCCGCCAAACTTGTAGCTATTAATACATTTAATCTTTTGTTCTTTAAATCACTAATAGCCTCTTGTCTGTTGGTTGATTTACCTTGAAGGAAAACAGAGTTAGGAATTCTGTTTCTTAACATTTCGCCATGTTCTATTCTTTGAACTAAAATCAACGTTGGAATTTCTTTAGATTCCATATTTCTTGCTATTTCAACAATATACTTATTTCTCTCATCATTATCTACAATGTGCTGTTTATAATCTTCTGAATAATTTTTTACTCTTCTTTTACTTCCTTTTAAATTTATATAAAATATATTTGGCTGAATTAAGAATCCCCTTTCAATTAAGAAAGAGGCTGATATTTCTCCTATTTTCCTTCCAAAAACACCCTCAACTTCTAAATCGGCATTATCCTCTCTCTCAAGGGTTGCAGTTCCTCCAAAAATATAATAAGCATTATTAGAATGATTAACTATCGTTTGACATGTGCTTGCAGCGGTATGGTGACAGTTGTGTGTGAGTGCATTATTTGCTATAAATACATGATCATTACAAGTAAAATCGAAAACTTCCGTCATTTTTTCTATTTTTTCTATTTTTTTTATTTTACTTAAATAAAAACTATTACCTTTGTAAGTTACAATTCTTTTTTTAATATTTGTCTTTTTTATTGACAATATTTGATTATATTTTCTTTCCATAGATAAATTAATTTTTTTAGTTTTTTGTATATCGTCTCCTGTTATGGAAAGTCTATACATATTATTGTGTTTTTTACTTTTTCTAGGTATTGTTTGTATGTTTGAAATTATATTTAATTTCAATAAAATTAATTGAATATCGCAAATCATCTCATATGAAGATGAATTTAGAATATTTACTCTGTTTTTAGAAACATCTCCTTCAGATCCAAACAATCCATCAACAAGACCCAGTAAAGATTCAATTGGATTATTCCATAAATATTCATTTATTTTTATTGTGTTTGATTTTTTTCCTCTATTAATTCCTATTGTATTTACAAGAAAATTATTAAAAACTTTATCAGATACAGATAATAATAAATTTCCCATTGAATCTATTTTTGATATATAATTTATTATTCCAAAATCCTTAAGACCACTTTCGAAAACTTCTTTAAACCATTCATAATCTTTTGATACATTTATTTTAACCTTATACCCATATAACTCAATGTGCCCATCCCCCATTATTGCACCAATTAATCTCATTTGATTAAAGGTTAATTTATTATCTTCTTTAGGATTATGAATAATTGATGTTGGAACTAATAAAAAATCATTTACTTCTAATTTTGAGGCTATACATTCTTCTACATCTTTTTCAATTGCATCTTTAAGCCTAAATTTTCTTTGTCCATTTGATAAAGTTTCATGTTTTATGCAAAGATGTTTGTGTCTTAAAGAAGTTGTTAATTCTCCACAAGAATGAATTATTTTTTCAACAGAATCTACATTTTTAGAAAAAAAGTTAGAAACACAACCTCCTAAAATATTTTCTCCATTTCTAATTTTACAAATTTCAATTGGAATACCATCGCTATTTATAATTTTAGTATTTCCAACTAAACATTCATCTATATATATACCTTTTGCGCTTTCTATTAAATCTATAATAGATTCTTTCTTTTTTAAATGATCTAGTTTTTCGCTTTTTATTTTCTTTAGATCCGACTCATCTAGATCTAAAAATTTTTCTTTTTCTTTCTTTGATGGTTTTTCGTAACACCTATATGCTGTTTGTATTGTCATTATATTAATTTCTTTTATATCGCAAATCCCATCTCCTATAACTCCGACCTTTAGATCTTTAATATACTCTTCTAATCTTTCTTTTGCTTGATACATTAAGTCTTTAGTTAGAACATAAAAAATAAAAGGACAAACACCAACTTCTTGAATTATCTTAGAAACAACTAACGTTTTGCCACTTCCAGTTGACATTTCGATTAAACCTCTTCCCTTTCTCAATGAAGTGGTTACAACGTCAGACTGGTAATTGTGTAATATAAATTCCGGATTCCATTCAAGATTTAATATTTTTTCTGGCTTGGTTCTTTCGTCTATAATTTCAGGCAAAACATTAAATTCTTCAACTAAAATTTTATAAACTCTAGATATTAGTCCAGATAAAAAGGTTGCTGAATTTTCTTTATTTCTTACTTTTTTTAAAAGATGTTTTTTACCATCCCAATTTGCCAGATAGTTAAATCTATCTTCTTGTTCTTGTATTTTTTTTGCATTTTCTATCGCAAAACAAGCCCCGGGAACATCGTAAGATAATTCGTCATACAACCTCATATATGAGTTGTGGGGAAGACCATCAACCGTGCTCCATATATTTTTTATATATATTTTTGGATTCAAAATTACAATCCTTTTAAGTTACATTCTTTGTTTGTACAAATATATGTGTTGTTTATTTTAATCAACTTTTCTCCACAACATTCACACAAAATCTCATTCTTAGTATGATCTACGACTTTTTTTTCTATTTCCTGTAAAGATGCTTTTTTGTTTATTCTTTTAAAAAAAGTCATTTATTTTCTTCTCCAAAAAAATGTTCTTGCCAATATATTTTTTCACCTTCATTTAAAAACTTTGAATTTATTATTATAAATGTACATAATTTTTCTAAATTAAAGTTTTCATCTCCAATTATTATATTACCTTTTGTTTCACAGCTCTCACATTTATATCTCACAAAAAGCTTACCTTCGTGTTCCCCATTGTAATAAAATCCTATTTCCTCATAATCGTTCATCTTTAGTTGACGTTTACAGGAAACACACGTCTTGGCTGTTAGAAACAAGGGGAGAGGGTATATATCTGATTTTTCGGCCATTTTTAAAATCCTAAGTAGAATTATTATTTTGAATACGATTCTTTTTGCTCGTTTTGTTTGACTTATTTCAGGTGGCCTAAAAACCACAAAAACCTCATTTTTAGTTATCGTGTAAAGTAATCGTATTTTTGGAGGGGGGGAAAGGGGGGGGAGGGTTGATCAGATGTGAAGACATCTGATATGAGTGATGAACGAAGTGAAGAACGAATATGGATTGTTAATTAATAATAAAAACAATTAATATAATTAGTAATTAAGAGAATTTGGCCTATACTTGATTGTTCTTCTTTATAGGTTTACGACTATCTTATTCTTCCTTCAGAGGTATTTATGACTACACCAATTAGAAAGGCGAAGGTTTCAAGTATATTTGGAACCAATACTGATTCAACAAATATAGGGTTTAGTGATATTGTAAAGAAAAGTTCAGTTAGGCATTGTGATAACCTACCTATTTCTTCATATACTTCTAGAATTTGGTGTCAATATTTTTCTGGAAAGTATTATGAAGTTTATGGAGAGAGGTATCCAAACTATCCTTCTAGGATAGAGGCTGAGTCTGTTACTATGTCTAGTATTGTATATCCCTTTGCTTTTGATGAGTTGAAGTATTCAGCAATTGAATTTTCTAATTTTTTAGTTAAATATATTAATACAATGTTTAATGCAAAAAAAGAGTTAGCTATATTGATGCTTAAGACAGATGCCTCAAAGAGTAAAATGGAGCATTATATAAAACAATATAGAAGACTAAGAAAGAATGAAAAACTAGAATCGTTAATTTATATACCCCATGTTCCTTTTACTGGTGATGAAGATGATTTGCAGTTGATTTTAGATTCTAGTAATTTAAACTCTATTCAAATTCTTTCTAACTTTGGAATTCCTATTTTTCACAAGTATATAACTTTAAAAAACTTATTGTCTTTTGAAAAGGGAGCTAAACTTACTCAAGAGATAGTTCTTAGGGAAATATTATTAAAATACAAAGAAGATGTTGAATTGTTAGAAAAACTACTTATGATGATAGCCAAGAATTCTATTTTATGGGAGCCTTATTTCGATAGTAAGTTGATTAAAAAGAAAGGGGACCAGTCATTATTCGTTTTAGATTGGAGAAATGAATTTTCAAATATTTGGGGTGAATTTAACTTCTATTCAAAAGATTGGTGGAAGAATGTGGAGAATACATCTTGCCTGAAACCAATTCCAACTGTTAAAAAATTTTTCACATAAAAACGTAGTTGTTGGCCTTTTATCTTGATGGCAGTCTGTTCTACTGATAGCGATTAATTAGTTGTGTTATAAATTAATATTGATAGGAAAAACAATGTCGAAAAAATTAAATAGTCCTACTGAGACTTCTGTTGTAAAAACAAGTAAGTTTGATCAGGCTTCTGAAGAATTGAAAATATTAATAAGATCTAGAACTCCTATTATTTATATAATTTCTGACGAAAAAGAGAAAAACATCCTAGAAATACTTCATAAGATGTGTGAAGAAGGGACATCTGGAAATAAGTTTAAAAAAGACTTATTCGTTTGGGATGTTGCAAGAGGTTTGCTTCGTCAAAATTTGAAAAAAGGAAAATCCATACAAGAAGTAGTTGATGCAGGACAGACAGATCCTATTTCTGCTTTAGATTTTATTGCAACATATACTGGTGAAAAAAGCACTACGAACGAACAACTAGATCATATATATGTTCTTTCTGAGTTTCATCATTATTTTAGAGAACCAAATGTTCAGCGTAGACTTAGACTTTTTTCAGAGAATACAGCAAACTCTGAAAGAAAATTAATAATAATGTTGTCAACAAGGAATGCTGGTATTCAGGGTAAGGCTTTGCCTCCAGAGCTAGAAAATCTTGTTTATATTGTTGATTGGCCCTATCCTGATTCATTGCACATTGAACAGGTTTTAAGTGAAAAAATTATACCATCAATGAATAAGAGATTTGAAAAGGCTGAACCTCCAATAGCAGCTATTAATTTTTCAAAAGAAGACTTACAAGATATTGTTAGTTCGTGTAAGGGAATGACTGTAAAACAGATTGAAGAAGCGACAACAAAATCAGTTGTAAGATCAAAAACACTTGATCCAAGAATAATTTCTTCTGAAAAAAAGCAAATAATAAAAAAATCAGGTTCGTGTGATTATGTTGAACCAAATAAAAATCTTTCCGATATTGGTGGACTGGATGTTTTAAAAGATTGGCTAAGAGAAAGAAAAGCAAGTCTATCTGATGAGGCAATTCATTTTGGTTGTGATCTTCCTAAAGGATTGTTGTGTGTTGGTCCTTGGGGATCTGGAAAAACAACTGTAGCAAAAGCAATTATAAATGAATGGAAGTTGCCCGGGCTAAGGATTGACGTTTCTCGTATGTTTGGCATGTACGTGGGAGAATCAGAGAATAGGACTAAAGATATTTTAAATCTTGCAGATTCAATATCACCATGTGTTTTGTGGTGGGATGAGGTCGAGAACATCTTTGTAAATAATGGTGGTAGTAATAGTGGTTCTGATGGTGGTACTTCTAGTCGTGTTTTGGGACTAATTTCAACATGGATGTCTGAACACGAAGGGTTGGTTTTTAATATATTTACAGCAAATGATATTTCAGATAGTCCTCCAAAGCTATTTAGAAAAGGTAGACTTGATGAAATCTTTGTTGTAGATTTACCTGTAAAACAAGAACGTGAAGAAATATTAAAAATACATGTTTCCAAAAGATTGAAAATACAAGGAAGGCTTGAGATGATTAATGAAATAGATTTTGACATACTTTCTGAGTATAGTCATAATTTTTCCGGAGCAGAACTTGAAGGGGCTGTTAATAGTGGGGTTCTTGCTTGTTTTAATGATGGTAAAAGAATGTTAACAACAAAAGACATATTAAATGCAATTAAGAAAACAATACCATTGTCATGTACCATGAAAGAACCAATAGAGCATATTAGAAATTGGCAAACAGGAAGGGCTATTAGAGCTTCAAAGTATGAGCCTGAAAAATTAATTGACAAAGAACAACTTCTTAAAAAACTAAACGATGAAGAGTCAGACGGAGTAATAGGAAATTTAGATCTATAAGGAGTTTTTTGTGAAAGAAGAAAGGGCAAAACAATCTTTAGAATTTATAAAAAAAGAAAGAGACAAATTAGTTCAATATAGAATAAGTAGGAGTGGAATACCAGAGCAGTATTTTGATTTTAAGTGGTCTGATTATAAAACTGATATGGATTTTTCTAGATTCATATCTGACGAGGATATAATTAGTTCAAGAAGTTTGGCAAAATCAATTTGTGCTTCATATGCAAAAGACATAGAAATAGCATCTAAAAGTGGAAGATCTTTACTTATAATAGGGAAAAGATCTTCTGGTAAATCAGTGCTTGCAACACTAATATTGAGAACGGCAATAGAGTCTTTAATTGGAAGCGTTTTTTATGTTCCATTTGCACGTTTTGCAATGGAAGCAAATACTGCAAGCTTAAATACAGAGAGAGAGATATTTGAAGAAAAATATATTGAGCCACTATTTCTTTGTATAGATGAAGTTGATGATATGGACTCTACATCTAAAATAAAGAATTATTTTGGGAATATACTAATACAAAGACAAGATGAAAGAAAACCAACTATAATAACCTCTAAAATTTCTTTATTAAAAATAAAAGAAATTTATGGGTCGTTGGTCTATTCTTCTATTACAAATGAACAATTCTTTTTAAATCCAATTACAATTAAAACTGAAGAATTGGATAATAGCGAAACCGTATGGATTGATTCTGGAAGAAGATATAGTATAGATACCATAATTAGAGCCTTGCAAGAAATAAAAAACATAAACGAAAAGAAAAGGAAAACCGATGGAAGAATAAATGTAGATTTGATTTTTTCAGACAAACTACAAGAAATTATACTTTCTTCTGATAAAATGGGGAGTGTAGATGGCAAGTACAAATAATATAAAAAATACTATATGTGATTTTGAAAAACAAATACTTTTTTTCATTCAAAAAGATATAGAATATATTAAAGAAATTTTCTATTCTTCAGCCATTGGGATTGAAATTTTCACAGATTGTGAAATAAAAAAGATTGTAGAAATAATAATAAAATATTATGAAGAGCATAACGCTCTATTAGTTAAAAAAGAATTTGAAAATATAATAGATAAGCTTTCAGAAGAAAAGGTAATTTCTATTGAAAAGCATGGCAAACTATTAGCTTCATATGAGGATTCTGAATGTTTAAATTTAGAAGAAAACCAGTTTAGTAGAATATTCAAAGAGTGGATAAGTGTTTCTTGCGTTCCTTCTATAAATGAAATTGTAAAGAAAAACCATGAGAAATTTCTTTCAAAGGGAATGGGAATTGAGTTTATAGAAAATACAAGAACTGATTTAGAAAAAATATATCTATTAAAAGAAGATAAATCCTTAATTCAAGTTTATGACTTAGATGATACGATAGAAGATCAAATAAATGATATAAAGAAAAGGAGAGAGGAAAAGTATACCGGAATTAGAACAGGAATAAAAAAGGTAGATGATATTTTTATAGGCTTTGAAAAGGGTACACTTACATTAATTGGGGCTGTAACTGGTGGTGGAAAATCAACATTTAGCCTCAATGTAACTAGAAACATTTTTGAAAATTTAGAAGATCCAAAAAACATTCTTGTTGTTTCGTTGGAAATGAGTGAGAAGCAGTGGTTTAGAAAATATAACATTATGGATTCTTTTTATAATGGAATACATTTGCCATACACAGATATTCTTTGTGGAAATAAAGTCTCTATTCCGGAAGAAAGGTTAGAAGAGCTAGAAAAATTCTTAAAAGAAAGAAGAGAAAGGCATAAAAAAGCTGGAGTAAACTATAAAGTAATTGAAGCTAGGGCAAATAAATATAGTTGGAATGAAATAATACACGAAAAACAAAGAAGGCTCCCCGGCTTTACTCCAGATCTTATTGTTTTAGACCATTTGTCTTTATTTAAATTAGGCACTGACTCTGAAAAGAGAAATATAGCATTAGGAAATTTATCTAAAGAGATACGTGGTTATGGTCAAGATCATCAAATTCCAATGGTTGTTATTGTTCAGGCTGGTAGATCTTCTGTTCAAAGAATAAAAGGCAAAAGAGAAATAGAGATAGATTTTGAAAACATTGAAGGGTCAAATCTTGTTGGTGAAGATTGTGATAATTTTATAGCATTATCTACCAATGATAATGATATATCTGAGATGAAGGTTAAGATTGTAAAACAAAGAGATGGACCATCCGGAAGTACTAAGCTTAGATCCGCCTTTGATTATTGTGCAATTTATGATAGTGACGATATAAAAAGTAATACTTATTTGGGTGGAAATTCGTCAAAAGATAGTGATAAACTTATAGAATCTCTTGAGGTTAAGTCAGATTCAGATCTTTTAGGTAACTTAGATGAATATATAGATTCTTTAACCCTACCATCAAATTCAATAAATTCTTTATTGGAAACTCCAGAGATAAAGAAGGAACCAAATGTAAATAAACTAATAGAACATTATTCTGAAAACATAGAAGAGTCTAGCGTGAAGAAGATTTTTATCGGAAATAATGAAAGTCTTATTAGAGCAAGAAATAAGGGAATGTTTAATCATAACTATAATTCAAAAATAAAAGAATCTATTAGAAAGTGGATGGTTAATAGGAATATATAAATGTCAATTTATTCAAGTATTTTTGAAGAGATAAAATTAAAAGTAGCACTTGAAGATGAGGTTGAAAAGTCAGGTGCAAAACTATTAAGATCTGGAAATAGTAGGATGAAATGTTGTTGTCCTCTTCATGAAGAAAAATCTCCATCTTTTATAATATATAAAGGGCAGGATTATAATACATTTTATTGTTGGGGCTGTTCTTTTGGAGGCGACGTAATAACTTTTGTTAGATCTTTTAAGAATTTTTCTACAACTAAAGAAACTATAGAATATTTTAAAAAAAATTATACTTTAGAATTTTGTTCAAGTGAAAAAAATTTAGATGAAATATTTTCTAATGAAATAAGAAGCAAACAAAGTAAAAATAAAACTATTTATAACTATGGGATTTCTACATCTAAAAGTATTAAAAGGCATCTTTCTTCGGTAGAAAATCCTGTTTTAGAATATGGAAGAATTTCTTCATATTTAAAGGCTATAGATATTGCTATTTATGAAGGAAATGTTGATATGTTGAAATTTCAAAGAGAAATGTTTTCTAAATATATAAAGGATAGTAAAAATGGAAATAGAAAAAATAATTAAAGAAATTTCCAAAAAAACAGGAATATCACAAAACGATGTTAGATCTACTGTTTTTCAATGGGCCACTCCGTTGATGGAAAAAGGAATAATTGTAAAACTAGAAGTCAAAAGATGGCGTGGAACTAAGTCTATTTCTCCAGAAGAACTTGGAATTGACGAGTCAGATTCTAGTTGGGAAGACTTTAAAGATTATTTATCATTAGGATCTAGAAGTCTGTTACCAAAGAAAGTAAACTCTAAAATTAATGTAGTAGAAAATAGAGCTAGAAGTTTATTGAAGTCTTTTTCTTTTGAAACAATGTGGGGTCGGTTTGTCCCATGTACTATGTTTGCAGAATGGCAAGATAAGGATAAGGACGTTCAAAAATCATACTACGAATTAGCAGATTCCCTTAAAGATCAGTTTGATGAAATAAAAAAAGAAGTTATATTACACTATAGAAAGTATTGTAAAAAAATATGGGAAGATGGAGTTGTAACATCTAATTGGAAAAATTATTTAGATTATGAAAAATATTTTATTTCAAAAATAGAAGAAGAGATTATAGATCCTAATTCGTTTAGAGAATCTTTTAAATATAATACTATTTTTTATTGTATTCCAATGCCATCAGATATAGAAAAAGATGTTTGTGAGGCAAAAAAAATAGAAAATGAAAAGGAAATTTCTGATCACGAAAAAGAAATGAAAAAAAGATTGGTAGAAAACTTAAATTCGTTTAGGCAAGAACATGTTGAAAACTTTCTTGAATCTACTGTTGGTCAAATAAGAAAATCAATATTAACGATAGTTAAGGATGTGAGAAAGTCATTAAGTAATGATCCGGATCAGTGTTTGAGTCGTGGTGCAAATAGAAAAAAACTTTTAAATATGATAGACAATATTAGTTCTTTAAATTTTTACAACGATGATCAGGTGCAAAAAATTTTAAATACTCTTAAGGAAGATTTAACAAAAAATAAAAGTGTCAGGTCTGACAGAGAAATAGACGAAACGCTAAAAGATATAGAATGTATAGTCTCATTAGAATATTCAGATTTAATTTATGGAAGATTTAATCAACTGGAGTTTTAAATAATGGAATACTATTTGAAAAACAACACTGGACTATTTGTAAAAAACAATATAAACAGTTGTTTTTGTGTTTCAAAACAACTAAACAACAGAAGAATGTTATTTGGTGAAAGAATCCCAGATGTTCCAAATTTAAATCAAGGATCTCCATTATTTAATGGGTATTGTTTTTTGGGAAATTTAAATATTTCTAATTTTTTTGGACAAGATGATAATGGTAATGATGTATTAAATTTATTTAAACAAGTTCCAGATAGTATTGAGAGTGATCTTGTAAAAAATTATAGTGAAGTAAATGAAGATTTATTGTTTTTGTATAATGAAGAAAAAACAGATTTTTTCTCTTCTCTAAAAGTAAAAAAAATAGAAGACGAAGAAATTAGGCTTCATTGTTTTGGTGACATATTTGAATTTAAATATCATTACATTAACTATCAAGATTTAATGAAGGTTATGGAAAGGTGTTTCTGTCGAAGGTTCCCTGTTGTTAAGGATGAAAAGCCAATAATGTATATATGTCTAGAACATTTTTTCAAAGATGAGCCAGAAGTTTTAAACTATTTGCAAGAGTCTAGAAGGATTTATGAAAATTTTTTCAATAACAATAACGAAAAAACAGATTTGTGTATAAATGATCATTTGTTTGATTTTGCAAAAAAGTTTTTAGAAAATAATGATAAATTTAAAAATACATTTAAACCATCAGATATAGAATGTGTTGCTGAAAATTTAACAAGAATGTTTTGTTTGGGATGTTTTTGTGAAAATACAAAACCTCCAGTTTCAAATTATGCACTAACATCTATTGATTGCAAAACAGATTCTATTAAAATTTTAGTAACAAATAAAATTGTAATTGAAAAAATAAAAGAAGAATACAATACCATGGGTGGTGATAATAAATATGGGAAGATAGAGCATTTTCTAGCTATTCATGATATAATCTTTAAGAAAACTTCAAAAACAGATGCAAATATAACAATAGTTCCAACAAAATACGATCAACTTGGAGGATCGGTATTAGTTCCATCTACTAGGTATATGACAATGTGTAGTGTTGTTGATCTTTTAAGTTTGATAAATAAATTTAATATAAAAATAGATAGTGTTTTTAATTTAAAAAATGTTTATAATCCAATTACAATAATAAATTTTAAAGAGGGTGAAACTACATATCGTTTGCTCGATAAAAAGAATGCATTTAATGTAATAAATTACAATCCAATAGAAGAAGAAGAAAATCTTGATTTTGAATTTTTGGAGATATAATGAAAACCATAAACCCTACAGAAGTGAAGGGATTATTAAATTTTGTTGGACAATCTAGTAATTTTTTCGAAGAATATGACGTAGTAGATAATGTAAGGCTTTTTTGTTCCGATAGAGATATTAATGATTTGAAGTTTGGAATTTTTTGTTCTTTTAAAAACAGTAAAAATACACTCAAGGTAGATGTATCGTCTAGAAGTTATTATAATATGAAATTTTTTTTAGACAAGCATACAAAATATATTCCTCATGCCCACAAACTATTTAATATTTTAGTAAATTTTGGTAAAATAAAAATAGTTGCAGCAATAGTTACTTCATATGACAAAGGTCATTTTATAACCTATATGATTTTTGAAAATGATGGAAAGTTTTTATGTACAGATTGTTTTTTTACAGACGCTGTTTGTATCATGCAAAGTTGTGATTTTCCAATATATGTTCATCAGGAAATAGTTTATTTTCTTGGAACAGATTCAGAATTATTAAAAAAGGAGGCACTAGATGCCTAATAGAAAAACAAACAAAAAAGAAGATGTAAATCCAAAAATAGACAATGAAGATGTTTATGATGAACAATCTGAAGGTTGTGATGATAATTCATTTTTTGACGAAAAAGCATTAGCAAGATTATTAACCCATAGAAGTATTTATCTTTTTGGACCAATAAATAAGCACAGTGTTTTGTCTGTAATTTCGCAAATTCATATTTGCGAAACAGTTAGTTATGACGATATAACAATTTATATAAACTCCGAAGGAGGATATGTTTCAGATTGTTTTGCGCTAATTGATGTTATGGATAATTCTAAGTGTGATATATCTACTGTTGTTTTGGGTATTGCGGCCAGTGCTGCTTGCCTTATAGCAAGTAATGGGACCAAAGGTAAAAGATTCGGAGGAAAATACTCAGAATTTATGTATCATGAATCATATGGAGATTTGGTTGATGTTTCTCAATCTCAACTGCCTCATTACATGAGACAATTTGGTAAAATTCAAAAAACTATGGATAAAATATTTCAAAGAAATACTGGCAAAAGTGTTGTAGAAATAAAGAAAAAGTTTTTAGAAAAAAAATTAGATAGATATATGAGTTCGTGTGAAGCTAAAGGGTTTGGAATTATAGATAAAATTCTTTGTACAAGGAAAAAGAGGTAGATATATGGTTGAATCTACAGAAACGAAAAAAGTTAATTTCGTTCACCTACATAATCACTCTCATTTTTCTTTATATGATGGAATGCAAGAAATGGAGATAATGGCTAAAAGAGCAAGTGAATTAGGATTTAAAGGAATTGCTCTTACTGATCACGGTATAGTCGGTGGATTTCCTTCGTTTAGAAAGGCATGTAAAAAATATAATATAAAACCAATTTATGGATTGGAGGCATATATTGTAGACGATATATCTTCTAATAAATCAAAAATATATCATCAAACAATTTTGGCAAAAAACATTAAAGGCTATGAGAATATAAATATATTATCAAGTCTTTCATATACACAAATATTAAAAAAACCATTTAATGAATTTCCATGTTTAACGTTGGAAAACTTAAAAGATAACAGCGAGGGTTTAATTGTTACATCTGGATGTACATCAAGTAAGATGTCACAGCTAATAATAAATGATGATTTAAATGCTGCATATGAGCTTGCAAAGACAAGTAGAAATATTTGGGGTGATGATTATTATTTTGAAGTGATGTGGACTGGATATCAACCTCAGTTAAAAGTTTTAAAAACTCTTGTTGAGATGGGTAGGGAACTTAATATAAAGACAATAGCTACTAATGATTGTCACTATTCATATAAAGATGATGCGGAAGCCCAACGTGTAAAGATTTCAATTTCTAGAAGTGGACCGTTGCCGCCAGACTATAATCAATCATCAGAATACTACATGAAATCTTATGATGAAATGGCTCTTATTTTTAAGGGTAAGGGATTAGAGCTTTTACATAATACAATGGAAATATATGATAAGGTTGAAGATATAGTACCTAGAAAAGCAAAACTTCCAAGGTTTGATATACCGAAAGATAATGAAAAGTTTAATAAATTTAAAGAAACTCTTTGGGGAAGAACTGAAGAAGATGCATATCTTAGATTTTTAGCATTTGAAGGATTGGAGAAGAGAGGTCTTAGTAATTCTCAAGAATACAGAGAACGTCTTTTTACGGAAATGGAAACAATAAGATTTACTAAATTTGAAACTTATTTTTTAATTGTTTCAGACTACTGTGCTTTCTCTAAAAGAGAAGGTAAAAAAATATCAGCAGGACGTGGTTCTGGCGTTGGATCATTAGCACTATACTGTCTAAATGTAACTGGATTAGATCCAATTATATATGACTTAAGTATGGATAGGTTTTTATATGCGAAGGCTGATTATAGAGCAAAACCAGATGCTTTTTTTGAAGAATTAAACGAAAGTGACAAACAAAATTTTGATCTTGGTAATATTGATAGAGAAAGCTTTGTTAAAAAATAAAATATGATGGGTGCTATATGGAAAATAAAGCTATAGAAAAACTTTTATTTACAATAAAAGACAAATATGAATCTGAAAAAGACAGATTAAATTTAACTGAAAGTGATTATTCTTCTTTTAAAAATGAATTAAAATTCATGATACGTTCAGAATCTTTAATGAAAGATATTTTATATTATATAAGAGAAAAAAAATTTGGAGGAACAAAAAACCTATATAATTCTATGGTATTTTATGTTTTAGGTATTACTAATAAAAAACCAGATACATCTAAGGAATTTAATTTCGAATATGAATTAGATCGAAAAAACACCAGATTGTCACCTCCAGATATTGATGTTGACTTTGAGTATAAAGAAGATATAATAAAATATCTAGAAGGAAAATATGGAAAAGATCATGTTTCTCTGATAGGTACTTCTGGAACATATGGACCTAAAGCTGCTGTTCAGTTTTGCGCAAAGGCATTAAATATAGCAGGTACAAAGTATGAAGAAAATTCCAGAAGGTTTAGTTCTGAAAATGATCAGGAAGCAAAAAGACTTTCTAAAATAATGCCAAATATGCCAGCATATAGCTTAGAACAATGGCTTGGCGAAAAAGAAATTGAAGAGTTTAAGAATCAAAGAGTATGCTCCGCTATACAGTGTTTACAAGAAGAAAAAAAGAAATATCCAAAAGTATTTGAAATGGCAAAAAGATTATGTGGATTAAATAAAAATTACGGAACTCACGCTGCCGGAATAGTTATATCCGACAGACCTGTGTTTATGGACATACCACTTTTTGTTGCCAAACAAGTTGATTCTAATGAAATGTCAAAATTTGGACTTGAAGAAGATGATATTTCTTTTGTTGGTGGAATGTCAACACAATATGACTGGAAAGAATGTGAAGAGATAGGACTTTTAAAGTTTGATATTTTACACATAAATACGCTTAGGCAAATGACTCTTGTTGAAAATATGGTAAGAGAAAGATATGGTAAAAAAATAGATATTGAAAATTTGGTTCCGAATGATCCAAATGTATTTAAAACAATAAACGATTTAAAGCTAGAGGGGGTTTTTCAGTTATGTGGTGGTGCATATTCGTCTCTTTATGTAAAAAAAGATAAAGAGACATGGAAACCAGTAAGAGATCCAAAAACAAAAAAAATAAAATTAGGTAAAAAAGCGGGTCTTATGGAAATCATTGGATGTCGTGATTTCAATGACATTATTGCTGCTAATGCATTAGGTCGTCCGGGAGCTTTAGCATTTAAACTTCATGAAAAATATAGAAAGTCAAAAGATGATCCGGGTTCTATAAAATATTCTCATCCTGATTTAGAACCAATTTTAAAGAAAACATATGGACAATTATGTTTTCAAGAAGATCTTATTAAAATGGCAATAAAGCTTGCTGGATTTTCATTTTTTGAGGCAGATGGACTAAGAAAGGCATGTGCTAAAAAAGAGAAAATACTTTTAGATCCAATAAAGCCTAAGTTTATTGAGGGATGTCTGAAAAATAAAATTTCTCAAAATGTTATAGACGAAATGTGGGAAGTGGCGGTTGCTTTTGGTCATTATGCCTTCAATCTCGCCCACTCGGCAGCCTATGCCTTTATCGCCTACCAAACAGCATGGCTAAAGACATACTATCCAATGGAATTTATAAGTACAATACTTACAGATAAATCTAAAAAGGATGAAGAAACCTTAGAGATATCAATAGAAAAATTTTTAACAGAATATAAAAAATTAAAAATCTTACCAGTAGATGTTAATTTCAGTAAGAAAACCTATTATCCAGAAGGGGATAATTCTATTAGATCTCCTCTTGATTCAATTAAGGGTGTTGGTCCAAAATCTTCTGAGGAAATTGTAAAAAATCAACCGTATGTATCTGTTTGTGATTTTATGTCTAGAGTTGGTTCTATATTTTTAAATTCAAGAGAAATAGAAGTATTAAAACAAAATAACGCATTTGCTTCATTTGGCACCAACGAACAGGTGGCCAATGAAATATTATCTTATCAAAAAATGTTCGATATGACTGTTAGAAATAAAAAAACAAATACAATTATAAAAACTTTATTTTAGGACAATAAAAATGGAAGAAAAAAAACAGTTTATAAAAGTTACAAAAACTTATAGTAGAAAAGTCTCACTAAGAGGAATAACCTCACAATATGACAATGTTGATAGAGGAACATTTGTTACTGCAATGATAGGTTTTTCTAACGAAAAAGAACTTAATGAAAAATTAAAACAACTTTCAAAGTTGGCTTTTAATGAAACGGAATTAGATATTGCAGATACAATCAATTCAATAAAGAAGATGTGTCAGGATGAAAGCAATCAAGCCCTAGTTGGTCTTGGTCCAAATTTAGAGCCAAGAAAACTTGAAGAAGAATCAGATGATTTGTCTGATCTTTTAAATTCTTTAGAAAATGTTCCGTCAGGACCTACATTAAATTTAGAAGATGTAGATGATTTCGCACTATAAGGCTTATATATGACTAAAGAACTTGAAGAAAAAGAAGTTGAAACAGAAGAAGATGTTGATGAGACAAAAAAAGTAAAAAAAACAAAAACTGAAAAAGACTTAGAACATTTAAGTTTAACGGCAAAAGAATTAATTTCACTTAGCGAAAATAAAGAATTTTTAAATTTAATACAAAAAACAATACTTAGGCTAAAGTCTACTCAGTTTTTAACAGAAGATCTTGTTTGTAAAGAGATCTTATATTTCTCTAATTTAACTAGTTTTAATTTTGGAACGGTTCCTAGCCTAGAGATGTTTAGTCAATCATTAGACAAGATACAGCAAGCAAAAGATAGAATTTCAGATCTATACCAAAGGTCATTATCTGAATACAATAGTGTTGAAACAACATATAATTCTTTATTTAAAATATGGACTGGTAAATTTAGTAAATTATCATCAGATAAAAGAAGGGAAGGTGAGGCTGAGTTTATTCTTAGTTGGATTTTGTTTTTAAGAATTGAAAGAAAAAATATTTTAAATTCTTTAAAGATATTTTACGAAAATTTAATATCTAAGTCAGATACTGTTTCTAGAAAAATTACAATTAATCAAGAATTAAATAAACTTATAGGAAGGCCACTACTAAATCCCGAAGAAAGGGAGGGTGGTGAGATTAGCTGGAGTTGGGGCGCTTTTTCGAAAAATAATCATGGCCAAATTAAAGAAAACGAAAATGAGTAAAAGTAGCGTATATAGATAGTGATGCTTATGCATCCAATTTTTGATTTTGACCAAAAGCCCATTTACGGCTAACAACTGTCAAAATCCAAGGAGAATTATTATGGCAACAATAGGATGGGGTGATGTATCTAAAAAGAACAACACACCAAAAAACTACAACAAAGGTGAAGGGTCAGCAGACCTATTCATAAAACTCTCAGAAGGCAAACACACAGTAAGACTTGTGGGTGCCCCACACGCAATAGATATTGCGTGGATTCATAACTCAGAAACAGATAAAGACGAAAAGTTTATTGTTCCAACTAAAGGTGGTTATCATCAAAGGCTGGTAAGTTTAGGTGTTAAAATTACATCTAGTTTTGCCGTAAACGCCTTTTATATTGGTGATGACAAAGTTAGATTAAGAATACTTGAAAAAGGTATTTCTGTTTTTGATGGTTTTGGTGCTTGGCACGAAAACTTCACTTATCCAGAAGGACATGCTCATGCTGGTGAAAAAATAGACCCGGGTGGAGTTGATGGACCAAACTTCGTAATTGTGTCCGAGGTTCCAGTCGGAAAAAAGGCATCACAAAGAGCTAGCTACAAAGTAGTAGCTTTACAGCAAACACCTTTTACAAAAGATCAAATAGAACTCTTAAAAAGAGGTAGAAAGGAAAATGCTGAAAAGTATAAAGATTTACCTCTTGGTGAAAGAGGAGCTATCAACTTAAAAGAATATTATAGCGAAGAAAGAGCAGCAGAGCGTCTTGATAAAAAACTTAAGGAGCTAGCTGGAATTAACGTTGGAAACGAATCAGAAGACGCACCAATAAATAAAGAAAAAGAAGATGTTTCTGAAGATAGTTTTGAGGTATCTAATATTTCTGATATAATTGGAAATACAGAAGATAGCCAAGCTTCAAAACCTCAAACAAAAACTCAAACAAAAAGCCAACCTAAAACAGATTTAGATTTAGTAAAAGAAGCTGAAGAAGTTTTAGGCGACTTATTCTAACAATTTAAAATGGACACGATCTTGTAATGAATGATCTTCATTGGAGGGTCGTGTCCTATTCTTTTATCGGAGAAGAAAGGAAAATGTCAAAAAAAGAAGAGAAAGATTCAAAAGATAAAGAGTTAAAAGATTTAAGGGGCAAAAAACCTTTAGAGCAATTAAATGCAGTATTTAAAAATTATAAGTTAGATGAGTTGCAAGGTCCAACAGAAGAAGACTTTAACATTCCACGAATCCCTTCCGGATATGCAGAGATAGACGCAATAATAAATGGTGGGTATCCAATAGGGGCGATTGTTGTTATTTGGGGTCCAGAAAAGTCTGGAAAATCTTCTTTAGCAATTAAAGCTTTAGCCGAAGCTCAAAGAATGGGTAAAAAAGGTCTTTATTATGATTTGGAAAGAGGTGTAAACAAAACATTTTCAACCTCATTGGGCTTAAATCTTACGGATGGATCTGTTATAATTAGACCACAAACAAGCGGAGACGTTGCAGAAACGGTAATAGATGTTATTTGTGACGTAATAAAAAAAACAGATATAGATGTAATAGTATTAGATTCAGTAACAGCACTGGTTCCTAAAGATGTTCAAGAGGGAAGTGCTGAAGATGTTACGGTAGGTTTGGTTGCAAGATTATTAAGCCAAAATCTTGGTAAAATAGCAGGATTGGTAGGAGAGTACAAAAAGACATTATTTATCATATCACAAGAAAGAGAAGTTATTGGAGTTAGGCTTAAAGTCGGACAGCCACCAAAAACAACTATGACAGGAGGGAAGTCTTTAAAGTTTTATAATTCCCTAACATTATATGCAAGACCAAGATATATATCAAAAACAGATCGTCCAGATATGTTTGAGGGCGATATTCAGATAGGACATCCACTGGTTGTTACTGTTCAAAAAAGTAGAGTGTCACTTCCAAATGGTGTTGCTGAAGTTGATTTTTTCTATAAACCAATAAGAAGAATTTTGGGTCTTTTAAAGTCAAACTACGGAGAGTCTTATGCAATAAAAAGAAATAAGACAAACCATGCAAAGTTTGAATATACTGATAACTCTGACAACGTATACAAGGGTGTTCTTTCGGCAAAACAGGACTGGGAAGAGTTGTTTGTTTGGTTTAAAGAGAACGGTCTTTTATTTGATTTTCTCGAAAAAATAAATGAGGCAAATGAAGAATTCATAAAGGTTCTATTGAATGATGGAGATATAGACGAACAAATGTTTCAGAGATGGTTAAATGATAATACTGGAATTTAAAAATGAGTCTTTTTTTGGACTTCAAAAAACAATCATCAAACGAAAAACTTAAAAAAATATTTCAAAAATTCTTAAAAGAGGAAAGTACTTCTAAAGTCGCAATAGAATATTTAAAAAATAGAAAAATAAATGAAGAATCAATAAAGGTATATGAAATTGGTTGGTGTCCACCTTCTTTAAAACAAAAACTTCCAGAAGAAAAAAAATTTTTATCTGGAGGAGTAATATTTCCAATAGTAAATGAATATGGAAATACAATAGCGTTTTCAAGAAGGTTGCCACAATTAGAAGAAATTAATCCTGAAGTTAAGAAATGGTTTAATGAAAGTTATGTAAAAACTCATTATTTATATGGGTTAAACGTTGCTCTTCCGTATATTATTAAATATAATTTTGTTATAATAGTTGAAGGTCAATGTGATGTCGTTATGTGTAATCAGGGTGGTCTTAAAAACACTATTGGAACAATGGGTACTACATTAACAAAAGAGCACATAATAAAACTTTCTAGAATTACTACAAACTTTATTTTTATGTTTGATGGCGATAATGCCGGAAGAATGGCATCTCAAAGAGGACAAGAACTAGTAAAGTCATTGGACGAGAAATTTAAATATCTAGATGTTTTTTTATTTGCAAAAGGCAAAGATTACGATCCTGATTTATTTATCAGGGAATTTGGTTCTGAGAAATTAATTAATCATATTAAAAAAATAAAATCAAATATTTTATAGTTTTATTTTTTGAAGGAATATAAATGGGAAAGCCGGAGCTTACTATTATTTTTGAAGAGTTATATAACTCTTATCTTAGAAAAACAGGTTTGGAGAGTAGAGAAAAACGTGGTTATAAACATTTTCACCCATCGTCTTTTGGTGAATGTTTGAGGAAAATAGCGTTACAATATTATAGCGAAATAGACCCTTGGTATAAACCAGAATCAGAGATAGACCCAAAATTACAAAGAATTTTTTCTACAGGACATGCAATTCATCATAGAATTCAGGGTGATTTTGCGAGCATGGGAATTCTTAGAGGAAATTGGAAATCTAAAATAACTGGTAAGATTTATGGAAAAGAAAATAAACATGGCATATATAGGCCAAAAACGCTTGAAGAGTTAGGAGAGAAGAGACATCCTGATGACAATAGATCAGTAGAGGAGATATTGGATTATTCGGAGATAATGGTAAGAGATACAGAGCTTAATTTTGAGGGGCACGTTGATGCAATAATTGATTTAGTTCCCGGAGATATAGATGAAAGATTTATTGTTGATTTTAAAACAATAAATGGAGATAAATTTAAGATAATAACAGAGCCAGATCCAAAGTATGTAACTCAAATAACTATTTATATGATGCTCCTAGATATTCCTCGGGGTGTTATTTTTTACCAAGACAAAAATAAAAGTGAGATAAAAGAGTTTCTAATTGTTAGAGATGAAAAGTTTGTTGAACATATTAGGAATAGTGCAAAAAAACTTTTAGAGTTATTGAAATCAAATAAACTTCCAAAGATTCCAATGTTTTATTCAGAAGACAAGGTTCCTTGTATGTGGTGTGAATATAAAGAAAAGTGTTATGGGATAGCAAAAAGGAAAAAAGAACTATTATGAGTATCCAATATTCTACCTTTGATTATTTAAAGATAAAAAGAAATAAAGACTTTAAAGATATAAAGGATGAAGATCTTGTAAAACAAGCTCAAATAGATATGGACAGTTATCGAAATGAGTGTTTTTGGTCTTGCCCAAAATGTAGCAAAAGCGTTTCATACACAGACTCTCTTTCTTGTTTGAATGAAAAATATATTCATGAAGTTCGTGCTTGTAATTTAAATGTAAAATGTGATATACTAACTTCATGTAAGAAAAAAATGGATTTGAAAAACAAAAATGATGTGCAATTTTCATCGGCAGCTTTTGATGAAATTTTTGCAAGATATCAGGGAAGAATAGTTCATGAAAGTGAAAAGGCAAAAATAATAGATGCCCCGGAAGAAATATATGGAGAGTTATGTTCTTCGTTTTCTAAGATAGTAGGTATGTTTGCTAGAAGTGGAGATTTTTCAAAAACAAGCGAAAGATGGTTTTCTAGTTTTTTTTACAAGTCAATTCAAAATAAAATATCTGATATTCAAAAAACAAAGAACTATAAAAAAAGATCTCCATTAATAAAATGTGAAGTATGCGGAGAATATATAGGAAAAATTACTTCAAAACATTTAATGTCTAATGGTCATGAAATGTTCGTAAAGAAATTGTATATGGATATTGGAAGTCAAATTTTATTTGATTCTGGTGAATATTATTATTATAAAGAAAATTCAGAGGAAGTAGAAAATAGATGCATGGTTCTTGGTGCAATTTATTTAGCAAAAAAAGATAGAAAAGAAATTACTGAAATTTTAAGATCTAAAATATTATCAATATATTTTAAGCTATATCCAAATACTCAAGTAAAGAATAATATTCTATCAACAAACATACCAATTGACGAAGATGAGAGTGTTACTCTTGAAGATACAAATTGTGAGAGCGTTACTTTGGTTGGCGAAACTGGAATGATTGATGATATTTTTATGCAAGAAACAGTAGATATGCTTGTTGATATATTTTATGAAAGAAATGAAAAAAATTACTATTCAATAAATAAAATGTTTAAAGAGGAAGATATATCTTTAATAAAAAGAAAGGCAATAATAAAGGAAATAATTTTTGACAAGATATTTTATAGCTCTTTAAAAAATTCAGAACTAGATAGGTCGTATTTTACTTATGTAAAAGATGGTTTTACTTCCAAGGTGTTGAAAACAATAAAAGGAGATGAGTGTTGTCGTATGGAACTTTCTAGATCTTTTAAGAAAAATGAAAGATAATTATAAAAAACAAAACGGAGATTATTCAAATGACTAATCAAATTAACAACGAAGAACAAAAGAATGAAAAAGTAAAAAATAGTAATCCAAAGGCAATTCTTAGAGTTAAATCTAGTTCCGCACCAAAAGCATTGGCTGGCTCTATTACCGCAACAATGAAGGAGCATGGATTTGCCTCATTAAAATGCATTGGTGATGGTGCTATTGGAAGAGGAGTTAAGGCTGTTGCGATTGCTTCTGGATATTTAAAGCCTATTGGAATTTCAATAAAGATAACTCCATATTTTTTTGAAACAGAAATAGATGGTGAAACAAGAACTGGAATTTCAATGGATATAGAAGGAGAATAAAAATGACGGACACTTTAAATTTTTTAAATCTTGAAGAAGTAGATGAACTTTCAATAGAACAGTTATATCAAGATGTTGAGCAGAAACTTGATGATGAAAAGTCTGTAGTAATTCCTCCCGGAACACATAATGTTGCTAGGAATTGGGTATATGCTCATCAGAAACTTGGTGCAGAAGTTGACAGATTGAAGGACGAATATATTCCATTTTTAATGGAGAGATATATTAAACCAGTTAAAGATAAAATTGAAAGACATAAAAACGCTCAAGAAATAATAAAAGAAGGCTTAAAAGATTTCCTAAACAATATTCAAGAGACTAAAGTTAATTTCCCAGATTTGGCAACTGTCTATATGCAGAAAGGTTCTGAGAAGATAGTTTATCCTGAAAATGAAGAGGAATTGGCCAAATCACTACATGAGGTAGGAAGTGACTACGTTAGAGTAAGTACCAGTTTGAATAAGTCTAAAATTTCTTCAGATTATAAAGAGACTGGTAAACTTCCAATTCCCGAACTTTCTATTGAAAAAACAGAGTCTGAAGTTAGGTTCAGAAAGGCAAAAGTTTAATGCCAAACTTGTTGGGTTCAGAAAATTCAATATGCTTGGTAGTTATTGATGGGGGAAAAATAGATAAAGTATATTTTTCCCCACAAGAACTATTGACATATTCGTGGGATAGAGAAAAAAGGCCAAGGATTGACATTGAAAAAAACAAGATGGAAACTCCAATGCTTGAAGATAATTTTTTGGAAGATGTTGTAAAGCGGGCTGCCAAAGAATTGTTTTTAAATTCAAAAGAAGAAGTTGAAAAAACAAATAGTTTTGAAGAAGATCGTTTTAATAAAAACGATTTTAAAGAGTTTAATTCTAATGAAAAAGAAATCAAAACTGAATTTGAATTTCTTCAAGAGAGATTAGAAGAATACATCCTAAATGAAGAGTTCGGAATGGCAGCAGAAATTAAAGATGAAATTGACAGAAAAAAACAAGATCCAAACACAGAGAATATGTGATTCTAAGTATTCAACAAAATTGCCAGACGGAAGACTTCTATGCAAACTGTGTCCAGTAAATTGTAAAATTTCAAATGGTCAACATGGAAAATGTTACGTTAGACATAATGTAGATGGAAAGTTCCAATTATTTAATTATTCAAAGTTAGTTCAGGCAAGTATTGATACTCTTAGAAAAAGACCAATATATCTTCTTGGAAATGAAAACATAAAAAGTCTTACAATAGGTCTTACCGGCTGTAACAATACTTGTCCGTTTTGTCAAAATTGGATGGTTAGTCAGTCAGAAAACTATTCAAATTCAATTGAAATTTCTCCAGAAGAAATTATTGAGTTTGCATTAAAAAACGAAGTAAACTATATAAGTTTTACATATACCGAACCAATTGTTTGGATTGAATATGTTTCAGAAATTTCAAATCTTGCAAAAGAAAAAGGAATAAAATGTTGTTTAAAAACTGCTGGATATATTTCTGAAGAATTTGGAGAACAATTACTGTCAATGGTAGATGTTATAAATCTAGATATTAAACCGCTAAATGAAGAATATCTTAAAAAGTGTGGAATAGTTGATTCTGAATGTATTTGGAACTTTGCAAAAAAAGCAGTTTTAATGAAGAAACACATAGAAATTTCTCACATAATAATAGAAGGAATTAATGATTCAATGGAAAGTGTTTCTGTGTTTTCTCGTAAAATGAAAGAGCTTGGAAATAATATTGCAATACATTTACTTAGACACTATCCTGCATGGAAATCAAATTATTGTATGACAAAAGACGAAACACTTAGTTCTGTAAAAAAACACTTAGAATTTGAAGGACATATAAATGTATTTACGGAGGATGTTGGATGACTGAAAAATTACAAAAAGTAGGGGATGGTTTGTATGAAAAACCAAAACTTACCAATACAGAAGACTTAATCGAGATTACTGAGCATTTAGATCTTAGAGCATATTTATCACATGACGAAGTTATGGGAAAACATTTAGTTGTTTATCTTGGAAGGGGTGACGAAAGTAATGGAGTTGGAGTGAACGTACACCCACTGGTAAGTAAAAAAATATTAGACCAGTTTGATGACACAGGAAATATCGTAAAATGAACATAGAATTAACCCTTGTGTGTGGTAATAAAAAATGCAGAAAAGAGTTAGGTATAACTGATGATAAGAAATATGTTGTTGAAGTAAAAATAGATTCTTTAGATCAGTCTTTGGCATTTATGTGTCCTTATTGTAATTTTGAAAATAAAATAATATTGGGAAAATCAGATCAAAAAAAATTTCCTAAAATAGGTGGAATATCATACTAACAATATTTGGAGAAATATATGGAAGAAAAAGATTTTGAAAAAAAAGAAAAGACAGAAAATAAAAAACAAGACTACAAGAATTACAAAGTAGACAGTGTTATTAGTGTTGTTCCACTTGAACCATGTGTTGTTTGGGCGTCAATATCCGATAAGGATGATGAACAATCACCATATAAGAGTATTGGTATCCCCGGTCTTTATGATGGGAAAAACAAAAGATTTGTTTCCTTAACAGGTGAACGTATTTTGCTTGAAGGATTTGATGCAAAGCTAGAAGAATACATAAAAGGTTTGAGTGATCATTTTGTAAATCAAAATCAAAAACCTGTTTTAGAAAATGAAACAGATGAGTAAATAGTTTATGGATATTTTAAATAGTATTATTTTTATTTCTGAAAATTCAAAGTATATTCAAACATTAGATGATATAGATGAATTTACTATGCCTCAAGATATTTTGAGGAGAAAAATAAAGTCAGATCCATTTAATAGGAATTTGTTGAAAAGAAAGTCTAGAGAAAAAAGAAACCTAAATAGTGTAGACGTACCAAAAAATAATTTTTCAAGAAATGTAACGGTTGATAAAAAATGTGATAATACTAACGAATCAAATTCTTTAGAAAAAAATTATATAAAAAATCTTACTGGAAGTCCTATTATTATTTTAACAAATGAAATTTGTGATTCTGGAAGAAATAAGGGTTTCCAAAAAGCTATAGAAATAGTTGATTTTAAATATAAAAAAGAACTAAGTGAGTCTGAATTAAAAAATGAGGAACTATTAAGGCTTTATGAAACGGGAAAAATTACAGATGTGACTAAATCCGAAAGAGATATTGGAATGAAAGCAGTATGGAAGGAAAAACAAAAATTTATTCAATTAAAAGAAAATGCAATAGATGATAATATAGTAGATCCAGTATCAAAAACAGCTAAAAGGAGTTCTTCTGGAATTTCTAGGGTTTCTGATCGTGGAAAGCCAGAATCTATTGTAGATAAGGTTAATCGTGGAGAGCTTTACGAAGATACTAATGAAAACACAATAGAAATAAATCCAGAAACAAGAGGTCCATCTTTAGGGAATTTATTAGAAACAATAGAATCTTCTATAGATTTGGACGGGCCAATGACTGAATCAGAAATGAGAAAATTTATGGGGGGATAGTTGTGGAAAAAACAATAGAATCCAAAGTTTTACAAGACAAATTAAAAGAAGAGATAAATGTAATATCAAAAACAATTTTAAATATTACAAAGACAATAGGGCAAATAGAGTTAAATAAATATAATGTCTTAAACTCTGAAGACAAAAATATTAAAAAAATTGCAGAGTTAGAGATCTCAAAAAATGCATTAATTGTTGATTTCTTTAGACTTAAAGAAAATTTTAAAGAAAAAATAAAAGAAGGATTAATTTCTTTAGGAATTAAAGAAAATGAAATTGAAGAGTATGCAATAAACATACAAACGGGAGAAATAAATAGAAAGAAATAAAACCATCGTTTTGATGGTTTTTTTTTATTTAAAAGGTTTTTGGTTTTTTTTTAAAGAAAGCTTACAGAAGATTATAATTTATACGGACATCTTGGAAGCTTAAATGATAAGAAAAATGACTCTTGCAGAAGATAATATTCCTAAACTAACAAGAGTATCAGAGACAGTAGCAACTTCTACGGGTTCTATTTTTGTTGAAACAGGATTTATGGTTTCTTGGGGAATGGTTCAAAATGCATCAGTAGGACAAATTTCTAGTGATGATGAGGTTGGTCCTGTTTTTTTTAGCCCAAATACACCAACAAGTAACTTGCTGTATAATGTAGGAGATATTTCTAGTAGTGCCGGAGATATATATGTCTCAGGATCATTGCAACTATATTATAATGGGATTCTTTTAACAAAAGATTTAGACTACACAGAGGAAACTGGTAATGAGGAGTTTACTCTAATTATTGGTGACAGCCTGTTGACAAATCCAGATGTTTCAGATAACTTTGCAATTAAATATGTTAAAAACGTTACGTTTACTTCACCTACACCGACAACAACCATTGTGGTTCGTGTTCCAGAAACAGAAACAGGATTTTATATAGATTATGAAAATGTTTCTGGAAGTTTGTTAGTTGTAGATGTGATCTATAGGTGAGGAATTAGAAATGTTAGAAGTTAGAAATTTTTTACCAAGAGATACAGAAACAGAAGTTTCTACTATTTGTAATATAAGTTTTGATTTGGTTGGTATGGATGGAGACCAAATAGATATTTCAACTCTTTCAGTAAGAATTGACATGACTTCTAACGTAATTGCAGATGAAGTAAATTACGTTATTTATGACTTAGAAGCAGATCCAACCTTAATAGAAATTAAATATATTGGTGATGCCTCAAAAAAAACTCACTACAATGTTAATGTTGTTCCTGAAATGCCTTTTGATGAAAACCAATCAATAACAGTTAAAGTAAACGTTAAAACATATGTTGTTTCACCAGCAGTTCCTGTTGAAATGGAAGAGTACGAAACCTCTTTTACAACATTAAATAATGGTATTATCTCTGACTTTAAATTTGCGTTTATAGATTCTGCTGTAAAGATCCCTGTGTATGCTGAGGTTTTAAGGCCAAATAGCAGTACTTCTCCAACCGTTTTTCATGCTGCTTTTGGTAATTGGAACGTAAGACCAAGAACTGTTGTTAGAAGAAATCAGTTGATTATAGATTCCGGATATACAATAGACTATAAAAATGGACAAATTTTTTTCAACAATGACAATCTTGAGCATGGCGATATTGATTATGCAGATCAGATAGATGTTGATTATAATTTTAGTTATTTTTCAGACGAAGAAATAAAGTCATTTTTTAAACAAGCCGCTGCTGTTTGGAAAATAAATCCACCATTTGGTGGACCATCAAATATATTTAATACCAATGAACTTTATCAACAAATTTTGATGATTGGTGCAGCAATGTATGCATTTAGACAGTTATTATTGGGACTATCCTTACAAGAAAGAAGAATAATATTTGATAATGAATCGTGGAATGATGGATGGAAGCAAACTAAAGATATATTTAAAGACCTATATGCATCTTACAAAGAAGCATGGGAAAAGCTTTTAGAAGCTAAAAAAGTTAAACTTCCAACAATTACATCCATAGTTACCCCGGAGTATACACTTCCGGGTGGAAGAAGCCGTTTTTTCAGATATCTTTACAAATAACTATAATATTTGCAGTGATCTACACAAGCTTCTAAGGTATGATGTACGAGAATGTGTTTGAAGTTTGAATTATTATACCCACAAGGTGTTCCTTACTGTCCTTAGTGGTTGTCCCATCTTCACAAACGTTAATTTGGGCATGTTGAAAATATTCACCGAAGCATTAAAATCACGATCCAGCTTAGAGCCACAATGGGTTTTATAGACCCGTTTTATAAATTTATCTGTATTCAAAATACCACAAAGGGATTGTAAAAACGAATCTTGTAAAAATACCGTATCTGTAAAAAGTAAGATAGGATTATGTAGAAAATGTTATCTAAAACATAGAAGAAAAAACATAAAAAAATAAAAAGGATCTTTATGCAAGAAAAAATTTTTTTTAAGAATATCTCTGGACAAAACTATTTTATAACTGAAATAAATAAAGTTAAACCAGTAAGTTTTGATCCTAAAAGAATTTGGGAAATAGAAAAATCTTTAGCAGAATCTCATCCATTAATTAAATCTCTTTTTCAGTCTGGAAAGTTTGTTGAAGTAAATGGAAATGAACCCTTGGAAGAAGTTTTTGTAGTAGAAAAGTCTTCTGATGAAAAAAATAAAATCAGAGATGTTAGATCTTTAAGGGCTTCTGATGGGGAGGTAAAGAAAGAAATTCTAGAAGATAAAAAAAACATAGAGGATGTTTTTTCTTTTGGAAATATTGAAGAAATTCCTAAAGAAAGTCCATTAAAATCAGAGGATATTAAAAAAGAAAATAATTCTTTACCAAATGTGTGGTGGAGGGGTCCTGCTGATGATATGGGTGGATATGGGAAAATGAATCACTATTGCCTTAAGGGACTAGGAAAAAAAATGCATATAGAATTAGATATGCATAATATTCCTAGCATTAGAAATACAATACCATTGTCAAAAGATTTGCAGGAAATGTTGAATAATAAGGTAGATCCAAAGTCACCTGCTGTTTGGGCAATAATGCCACCAAAATTTCCAACAAGACAAGGTAAAATAGTTTATTTTACAATGTTAGAGTCAGGAACTGTTCATCCTTCTTTTTTAAAGAAACTAAATTATGCTGATGAAGTTTGGGTTCCATCTCAAAGTAATTTTGATATTTTATCAAATGATAAAGAATTTAAATCGAAGCTTATAAAAATCCCATTAGGTGTTGACACATCGCTTTACAAGCCCATAGATAGATCTTTAATTAAAAAAGAAAAGTTTAATATAAAAACAAAGGGATTTGTTTTTCTTAGTGTTTTTGGTTGGAGTTTACGCAAAGGCAATGATGTTTTATTAAAATCATATTTAAAATCTTTTTCAAAAAATGACGATGTTACACTTTTAATAGTTTCAAGATTAAATGGAAGTTCTTCTGTTGAAAATATAAAAAGAATACGTGACGAAATATCTTCTTACATAAAAACATTTTCTAAAAATCCAGAAAATCATCCACACATAGTTCATGTTGGTGTTGGAATTCCAGAGGCAGATATGCCATCGTTATATAACTTATGTGATTGTTTTGTTTTACCATCAAGAGGTGAAGGGTATGGGCTTCCAATGGTTGAGGCTGGAGCGTGTTCTTTGCCCGTTATATCAACAAGATGTGGAGGTCAACTAGAGTTTCTAAATGACAGCAATTCTTATTTGATAGACATAGATGGTTATGGCGTAGAAAAACAAGAAATAAAAGATATCTCTTCGTATTATGAAAATGTTACATTTGCAGTTTTGGGACAAAAGGCAATAGATCAACTGTCAGAAACAATGAGCCATGTATATATCAATAGAAGAGAGTCTAAGGAACGTGGTGAAGCTCTTATGAATTACGTTAGAGAAAAGTGTACTTGGGATCTTTCTGTAGAAAAAATTTATGAAAGGCTTACGGCACAATAAAATATGTCCAGATATGTTGTTAGATATTGTGGATCTGGAGTTCTTCACTTTAAAAAGCTTAATATAACTTTTAGAAAAGGCGATATATTTGATCTAGTAGAAAAGACAGGATTAAATGTTTCGTCTTTAGAAACGCATCCAGAAATAAAACCATATTTGGGGAATCAGCTTGAGTTAATTGAAGTATTAACTGATAGTGATACTGTGGTTGAAAATACTGGGAATACTGAAGTTCATAAAAAGTTAGATCTATTATTAGAAAGTTTAAAGCCAGAAATTTTTACAGGAATAATAAAAGAAATTTTAAAAAATAATATTGATACTTCTAACGACGAAAATAAAAAAGAAAACAAAGAAGAGGAAAAAACAGATGAGGCTCTTCGTCAAAATTTAATGAAAGATCTCGTATTTAAAAGAGATAGCGGAATGGCCAAAATTAATTTAGACAATTTTGGGAATCAAGAAAATAAAATTAAAAATAGCGAATCTAATGGGTTGGATGATTTTATAGATTTTTAGAGAAAAGTAAATGAAATTTAAGGTTTGTTCAAAATGTTTTGAAAGAAAAGTAATAAATATATAAGATAGGTGGTTTATTATGTCTCCAGTAGGATTTGATTTTGGAACTTCGATTCTTGTTTCAGCAAGAAAAAACAAAGATAATGAAACTGTTATAAAAAGTGAAAGAAATTGCTTTGTAGACATTCCTGTTGATGGTGAGGATATGCTGGCTGGCAGCAACTATATTAAAGATACAGAGCTAGGAGAAGAGAGAATCTTTGTTATTGGTAAGGACAGCATTAAAATTTGCAACATTACATCTAGTAATGATAGTAATGGGCAAAGAAGAACAATGTTGAGAAGACCAATGGCAAATATGGTTATTAATAGTCGCTCTGAAAAAAAAGCAATTCAAATGTTAAAATATATGTCACAAAAATTAATTGGACCTCCAGAGAAAGATGGCGAAATTTGCGTTGTTTCTATTCCGGCAAATCCATTAGATGGAAGTGTTTCAAATACATTTCATCAGGACTTGTGTTTGCAGTTTATATCTGAGTTAGGATATGAAGTATATCCATTAACGGAATCATTAGCAATTGTTTTTGCTACAAACCCAACAACTAAAGATGAGTATGGTGAAGAGTTAAATATGACTGGTATTGGAATTAGTTGGGGTGCTGGTGGTACAAATGGATGTTTGGCATATAAGGGAAAGGATACAATAAAATTTTCAATTGCTAGAGGGGGAGATTGGATTGATGAAGAGGTTTCTAGAGTTATAGGATTAACCTCAAGTGAGGTTACTGTACAGAAGGAAAAGAAATCAAGATTAGGTCAATTAGATTTGTTGAATCAAAATCCAAATGATGAAGTGGCATATGCGTTGTCAGTATATTATAGGTCTTTAGTCTCTCAGGTAATAAAGGAATTTAAAAAAGAATTTATAACAAAGGGAACTCAGTTTACGGACCCGATTGAAGTTGTGATTAGCGGGGGAACGAGTATGCCAAACGGATTCTCTGAGTTGGTTGAGAAGGTTATAAAAGAAAATAATTGGCCTTTTGATATAAAAGGTGTTAGGAGAGCAAAAGATCCACTATCAGGAACCGCTGTTGGTTGTTTGAATGCGGCTTTAAGTAAGGAAAAAAAGAATGTATAATTTTGATCTTAATCCTGCATATTTATCGCATTTAGATGTTTTAGAATCTATAAGGAAATATATTGGAGGTAAATTTGGGTCTGTTATAGAATTTGGGGCTGGACTTTATAGTACTAAATATTTTAAAGATAACTCATATAGGTTTCATTCTCTTGAAAATAATGATATATGTTACAATAGTTTGTCTGAAAACATAGATATAAATAGAAATTTATTTTTAATTAAAAAGACACAAGAGTTTGATTTTTTAAAAAATAAAGGTCTTTTAAATGAAGATTTTTATTTTATTGATTCTGATTGGAATTCTAGGATTTACTTAATTAAAACTCTTTTAAATTTAAGATCTAAAAATATAATTATTCATGATTCAGAATGTGAATTATTTAAGATAGAATTAGATGTTCCTGATTGTTATAATATTTATTTTTTTAGAAGCAACTATTCTGCTTGCACTATGTTGCTTTCTTTGGATGATTACTCTGGTATAGAATTTCATTTAAAAAATTATAATCATGTTAAAAAAATAAAAAGTTGGTCTGATTTTACTGGTAGGGAAATATTTCCAATACAAAAGACATTTTTCCCTGTTGAGAAAATGAATTTTTTTACCTTTTCAGATCAATATTTAAAAAATAAAAATATAGTAATAGAATCTTGTTTAGAAAACTTAAAAAAGAAAGGGTTTAAAATATTTGGAATGGAGGAAGTTTTAGATACATTCCCAGAGTCTCATTTTTGGAAGGAAAAGCTTGATAAAGAAATAATAAATATAGAGAGCTTTACAGATATATTTAGATTCTTTTATTTAAAAGAATTTGGAGGTATTTGGTGCGATCATGATATATTTATATTAGGCACTATAAATCATTTTAATTTTCTTTTAGAGAAATTAGGATTTATTAATTTTTCTTCAGGTCCTATTCATGACATTAATATGATGGCAAGTACTGTTAGTTCGTATTTTTCAAAAAGAGTGTATGAAGAACAAATTAAACTTTTAAATTCTCTAGGAAATTCAAAATATACAGAAGATAGATTTTTTTCGTTCGGAAAAGACACTCTTGATTATTTGGCAAATCCAGTAGAATACACAAACATAAAATATGTAAAAGATGATATAGAAGGGTTGGATTTTATATTAAATGATAATTTTAGTAGAAATGATTGGCTTGCAATACATTTTGTTTGGAGTAAAAGAAGGGTCGTTAAAGACAAAGACGATAAAGAAAATTTTGTTAAATCAATAGAAAAATTAAATAATTTGGTTAGAGAATAATGATAAAGGAAGATGGGTATAGTTTATGTACGGTTGTGTATGGCAAAAAATTATTAAAGTTTAAAGAATCTATTGATAGTTGGATACAAAGTGATAGAGATGAAAATTTTGAAATAAATATAGCCTGTAATGGTTTGGATAAAGAATTGGTTAGTTTTCTAGAAGGTTTAGAAAATAAACATAATTTTATTAATGTGTTTTATTTTTCAGAAAATATAGGAGCAGCAAAGGGTTTGAATACCTGCTTTTTATCTTCTAAATATAAGTATATAATAAAGTTAGATGATGATGTTATAATTCCAAAATCAAATAAAGATTGGCTAGAAAGACTTAAAAAATGTTTTAATTCGGACCCAAACATGGGGGCTGTAACAGGAATGGCTTTTGCAACCCACCCTACTATGGGTTATATTTTTAATAAGTTTAAGTTAATAAGAATATTTGAAGACTCTCAAAAAATTCTTTTTGGAAGAGCCGTTGGTGATTATAGAAATGAAAAGGTAATAAATTTCAATAGTACATATATTAAGGATAGGATGGAAGAATACGCTTTAGAATTAAGAAAAAATAATGATGGATTCTTAACAATACAAGTTGGTCTTTTTAGAATAATGGGATGTCTTGTTTTTACAACATATGACATTCTTTTGAATTATGGTTTACTAAAAGAAAATTTTGGATTGCACGGACAGGATGATATAGATTTTGATAGAAGATTGCTTTACGCAGGTAAAAAAGCCTTAACTGATACAGGTATGTATTATTTCCACTGGGTATAATTTATGTCAGATTCTTTTAATTTACATAAAGGGGAAATGGCTTTAGCCTCTAGCGAGGGGATAGAGTTTCTTTCAGATAGCAAAGATATGTTTTTATTTTCTGAAAAGAAAATTAAATTTTCTAAAGATTTTAAATTTATTATAGATTTTAAGAAAATAACAAAGTTTGGTGGTTTTCAATTAAGGTTTTTTTATGATTATCATAAAAAGGTATTTTATTCGTTATACTTTATACATTCTGGTTCTGGGTATGAAATTAGATGTATAAATAATAATAATGAAGATTATCGCTGGAGCTTTTCTAGAGTTTATGGTTTTGTTCCAGAAATTATGATTTATAAAGGCGGAGAAAATGTAGTTTATTGGGGAAAGGATTTTTGTAAAATAAAATTAATATCTATAAATGGACTTTTAAGAGTTTTTATAGAAGATAAATGTTTTTGTGAAATCAACATATATAAAGAGTTTATAAGAGATAATAGTAGAGTTTTGGATATAGTTGATGGGTTGGAAACAAATATAGGTTTTGATGCCTGTATTTCTCAAAATATTTTATATAATTTATATTATGAAAATATCAATGATAAAATTATGTTTAACAGAGAGGATGTTTTGAGTCCGTTTTTTATAAACTTTAAACCTGAAGTTGTTTTTGATTTTTATATAGACTTGGAATACTTGGAAGATATTTGTAAGAAAAAAATATTTAATAAAATTATAATTTGTAAATCTAAAATAGAATCAGAGTTAATTAATGAAATTTCAAAAAAATATGATGTTGTAATTTGTTTTACAAAGAATTTAAATTTAAAATATCTTATGAGCATGACTCATGAGATGTTTACTTTTGTTGTTAAAACAAAATACTCGCCAGATACATTGAGTTTAATTTTTAAAAATATAGAAAATTCTTGTTTAAATAAAGATGTTTTACATAAATTAAAATTTAATAATGGTGTTAATTTTGAAGAAAATAGTATTAATTTTATTTCAAAAGAAAGGTTAAGAAGCATTGTTTTTCAAGAAAGATTTGAAGAACTTGGTATTTATGATAGTATTGAAAAGGGTTTTAGTGTACAGAATAAAATAAATATTTTAAGACAAAATATAAATATGACGAATTGTTTTTAAACATATGGGCGAAACAGATCACTATAGAAAGATAGTTTTAGATTTAATAGTAAAAGAAAAGAAGTCTATAGATAATTTGTTAATTATAGATATTGGCTGTGGGTATAGTCCACTTACAGATAGCTGTGATACATTTGACTTACCTATACCATATAATGGTGCAGATTCTTCAAAAATAAAATATCATGGAGACGTTAGAGAAATTTTATCTATAGTAAAGGTAAAATATGATGTTGTGTATTCATCTCATTTAATTGAAGACTTTAAGGAATTTGAAATAAAAAAACTATTAAAAGATTGGTGTAAAATTTTAAAAGATGATGGAATTATTATATTGCTTTTGCCAGACCAGCAAAGGTATTTGAATAGGTGTATTATTGACAATACATTGCCAAATGGATCTCACAAATACGATATGTTTGGACTAGACTTTATGTGTTCTATAATAAAAAAAATAAAAATATTAAAGATTGTTTATAAAAAAGAACTTTTTGATAGAAAAAATAGCCATGACTCAACCTATAATATTATTTTTTGTCTAAAAAAGAACAATATATTAATAAGTCAAAATAAGGATAAGGATAGCAATAAAACAATATATTAAATAGATATGGAAAACAAAATAAAAATTTTTTTAACAGAGCTAAGTACAGTAAGATGTATGAGCGGTGCCATATCTCATTACATGAATATGTTTTTTGAAAATTCTAAATCTTATGAAAGGACATATTCTGTAGTTGATTCTGATTTTGTTTTTCTTTTTTTGGAATATGATGAAAATTTTTTATTTGATAGAATAAAAGCTAAGGAAATCAAAGAAAAAAAAATTATTGTTTTTGATTATGTTGAAACCTTTAATAAGACATATATGCTTGGGATGGAAAGAGTTATTTCATCTAATTCTGATTGGATAGAAATGGGAGATTTTTGTTTAAAAGAAATTAACATAATATCTTATTTTAAAAGAGAATATAAAATAAACAATGATTATAAAAATAAAAAATATGATATTCATCCTTTAGACTTTATTTCAACAATACCTGAAGCCTTAGAGTATCCATTTCTTGGAGCCAATCAATATAAATTACGAAAAAAAGATTTGTTGATGATTTTTGGCAATTCTAATATATCTAGAATAAACTTTTCAAATTTTTTAATTAATAAAGATGAAATAAAATGTGATATACAACTTAGAGATTGTTATAGAAGGCTTTCTATTTATGAAGTGTTTTCTTTACAACTTGATGCAAAACTATCGGTTTCTTTGCATGGTTACGGGGAAAAATGTTTTAGAGATTCGGAATCATCTGTAAATTCAATTATTCTTTTGCAAGAAGGTACAGTGAAATATTCTTATGACTGGATAGATGGATATAATTGTATTAAATTACCTAATTGTAATTCTAGTGGGTCTGAAAATCTATTAGACTGCAATGCTTCTTTCGATAAAGTATTAGATTTTTTTAATAAAACAAATTTTGAACAAAGTGAAGTGTTGTTTAATTGTAATATGAATTTTTATAACTATTGGCATTTAAATTATTTTGAAAATTATTTATGCCCTATTATTAATAAATATTTAGACAAAAAAATTTATTATGATAGAATTGTTTGTAAAAATAAAAAATTTTCTGATATAGAGGGGTGGTTTGATTATTTGGATTTTTATGATTTTGTTTTTGATAAAATCCCGGAAAATGGAATGTTTGTTGAGATTGGAGTATGGAAGGGTAAATCAATATCTTATATGGCTGAAAATATTTTTAAAAACAGGAAAGAAATAAAAATATTTGGTGTAGATACTTGGAAAGGATCTCCGTCAGAAACTTATCATATTGATGAAGTTAATAGAAACGGAGGATGTATTTATTCTAATTTTTATAAAAATATTAAAGAGCAAAATTTATTGGGAAAAATTTTCCCTATGAAAATGTCGTCAATTGAAGCTTCTAAATATTTCAAAAAAGAATCTCTTGATTGTGTTTTTATAGATGCAGAACATACTTATGAATCGGTTTTTTCAGATTTAAGATCATGGTTTTTGTTAGTTAAAGAAGGTGGAATAATATCTGGTCATGATTATTTTTTTCCAGAAGTTCGAGATGCCGTAGATTCATTTTTCAAAGAATTAAAACTTAAAGTAAATGTAATGGGTAATGTTTGGTATTTAAATAAGAATATAAATCAAAGAAAAAATTTTTTATTTTTTCAAAATTCTATTGTCAAAGGAAATAAAAGATAAATTTAGGAAATACTTACTATATATAAAAGGGGTGATTTCTAATGGGCTATTGTACTGTATCTGAAGTTCAGCAAATACTTCCAAATAAAATTGTAATTGGAACAAATCTTCAAGATAGAAACGTAAATATCCTAGAAAGCGATGTTACATTTTATATAGAACAGTCTGCCGGTATAATTAATGGATATTTAAGTACAATCTATAATACTCCTTTAAGAAAAATAAAGGTTCCCGATTATGAAAATGGAACTTTGGGAACTCCAGTATATCCTGATCCAATTCCCCTGATAAACGCAAGACTTACAGCGGCAAAAATATATGATGAAGTAATTTCTTCAGGGCAAGAGCCGAATGTTTCTGATTGGGGTAAAAATCAAAGATCGTTGGCTTTTGATGACTTATCTCAACTTCAGTCTGGAACAATTTTTTTAAGAGGACAGATTTATACAGGAAAAAGATTTCATCGTAGAGAGTTAATGGACGATCCTCGTGTAGCCCGTCCGGGTGAGCTTCAAATAAATAAAAGAAATGCCGGTCAATAATAATGGATCTTGAAAAATCTCTTGATATTTTTAGTGGTTTTCTAAAAAGAACAGAACTTGAAATGGAAAATATTTCAAGAGAAATTGATGAAGATGGTTTTTTAAAGGTTGATGAAAGCCTACCTGTTTTCGTAAAAACTTCTGACTTTATGGGATCTACGGTAGATCCATTTAATGCCAATGCTCAAGGTGAAGAAAAGAAAATAAGAGATACTATTCTTGCTGTAGGTCAGGTTTTTTCTGAAATTGAAAGAGACGCAAATAGGAGTTTGTAATGTTTCATTTATACAAAGCTGTGGCAAACAGAATGGAAAGACTTCTTATGGCTTCAGCTAATTTATCGGAAGACTGTTTATCTGGATCGAATATATTAAATCTTTCAGACTCAAGTGATTTTACTTGGGAAAATTTAAACATAAGATATCCCGAAGTAGTATTACAAGATAGTACTTCCGTATGTACAGGGAAACCAATTCCTGGCGGATATGATGGTATGCCCGAATATGATGTAATAAATGTTAGTAATGAAAAGAATGAAATAATTTTAGATGGAAATGTTTCTAAGGATTGGTTGGTTTCAAATAGTGCCAAAGTAAGAAGGGCTCCGGGAGGGATAATAGTAAAAGATGTTAGATTGGGAGATTTAGCTGTTGTAAATATTTTTCCAACGGTTTGCATTGTTCCGTCAAGTAAAAGAATTGAATGGAAGACATTCTCGGGAACTATGGATACTATGTCTATTGATTTTATAATTTATGTTGAAGGTGCAGATAGCGATAGAAGCACTGAAGATATGATGAAGGTTACTGATGTTGTTGAGTATATATTAATGACAAACTTACATATTCAACCTGTTGGAGCAAAAAGAGACTATCAGGTTACAAGTAGTGCTAAAATAAATTCAATAGAATATGGGGTTGTTCAGAAGGGAAGCCAGTTTGTAAAGGCAGCAAAAATAACTTGGGATGCAGATATGTATATTTGGAGAGGATATCTTACACAACAAGGTCAAATGGAAACGCCAATTGACGGACCTTTTTAATAACACGGAAAAACTTAATGGTAAATTGTAATAATGTACTTTTTATGTCTGAGTACTCTAAAGAAAATATTCTTTTGGCAAAAGAACTTTGTCAAAATAAAGAGTCTGTTGCTGTTTTTTGGGAAAATGAAGAACTTAAAGAATCTCAAAATAATTATTTTGATATTCTTGAAAATATTCCAGAAGATATTTCTGATAATTTTTTTATAGTTTCTGAAGGAAAATATTCTGATAATTTTATTTTAATTATATCTGAATTTATATTAAAGAACAATATAGATATTGTTATTACAAAGGGTAGAACGTCAGATGTTTGGCCAATCTCTTTAGTGAAAAAATATTTTGGAATAAATAATATTCCATTTTTAGTAGTTTTAGATCGCCTAGTGTCTTTTAATGATTTTGATAAATCTACTTTAGAGCCATTTGATTATATTTTCGGAATGGGACCATCTTGTTTGAAAGATATCTTTATAGAAAAAACAGAAATTCTATTTAAGAAAGAAATGTTTTTTTATAGAAATATTGAAAGTGATTGTAAGGATAGCAACATAATGGTTCTTTGTAATAAAAACAATATAAAAAAATTGTCAGAACATCCAAGGCTTAAAAGTGATTATATAAGCTTTGTTGATGTTGAAAGCTGCCCTGATGAAGAATTGTGTATTTTATTGTCATTATCAAAAATAATAATAGATGAGTCTTATTTTAATGAGACTAATTTAATTTTAAGTAAATTAGGTAGAAAATATATTTGTTTAGAAGAATTTTTTGAAGGAAACTATGAACATTTCCTTGAACAATCTAAAGAGTATTTGTTTGACCATGATGTTAAAAAGGTATTTTTTGAATTTATAAAGAAGGAAATACAAAATAGATTACAGAAAAAGACTTATAATCCTATTGTCGAGGGATCGGAAATAGGTATAGGAGATTGAAAATATGTCAGTTATACTTCCTTATCAGTATAAAGCTATTGCAGATAAACTTGGAGCAATCTATGGCAAAATAAGAGACTCTATGTTTAATGAGAGTGACTCTGATACTGCTTATAATGTTGCACAGCTAATTTTAAGTGAAACTTCAAACGCACCACATTATACTACGGGCGGATTACATGCGGAATCAGATGTTACTACTTGGGGGTGTGCTCCTGCTGGTACTGGCGAAAGTGAAGTTTCTTCAAATGCAAATTATTCTGTCTGGATTGGTAATTCTGCAAAGTATACAGCACCTCCAAACTCAATAGGAACTGATCTGTCTATTTTTATGTACAGCTTTGCAAATACTACATTTAACGAAGAAAGTGCAAAAACTGTTGCTACTAATTTAGTCGGTAATGCGTTAAGAAAACTAAACGCACATATTGTTAAAAGAATGTCTTCAAGTACTTCTGCAAATAGAACAGGATTGGATGGAACTACCTTTACTGTTAATAATATTTCGGACTATTATACAAATTATGCCTATGTTTCTGATGCAGATGCGGTTGCTGTAGGGATGTCGGCATCACAGTTAAGTATTTTTGATTACGGAACAGAAGCTGGGTTAGATGCTTCTCCAACATATTTTTCTCAAAACTTTGCAGAGCTTTCTGCAAGAATAGGAACAACGATAAACGATCAGTTTATTACACCATAATAACTGTTGAGTGAGAAAATGATTGAAAAAATTAAAAGTTATAAATGGAGTGAATAAAAATGGCTACTGATCCAGTTCAGTTTTTTTCAGAAGTAAGAACTTTGATGGGTTGGAACCAGTTAGTTACACTAACTGATTCTCCCGGAGGAATTTTAGAATTAGGTGCGGCTGAAAGCGTTATACGTGTATCAGATTATAAGATTGGTATCACTCAATCTGGTGAAGCTCCAGATTTCGTAACAGGAAGACAAGATAGAACTGCATGGAAAAAAGGACCAATTACATCTCAAGGAGATTTGTCTTTCCCTTTCGTTTTCGGTGCTGATGGTGGTGGTACTGGCGTTGCTTTATTTAAAGCTGCTGCAAATCTAGTTTTTAATCCGGGAGAAAACTTCACAATTAGTTCTTCTGTGCATCCAACACTAAGAGGATGTAAAGTAAATAGTGCTTCCATTGAATGTCAGTCTGGCGGAGAAATAACATCAAGAGCACAGGTTTGGGGAATTGTAACAGAAAGTGATTTAATAGAAATTAATTCATTCGGGGATACTGAAAGAAAATTATATCCTGATACGGCAGATGGTTCTGCTGGAAATACAACTGGCGGTTTTGCTGATGGCGCCCCAGCAGTAAGTTATACTGAGTTAAATTTAGAGCAAATTCCTCAGTGGGATGCGGTTTCCGTAACTGGCGCTCCAACGGGAATGTTTGTTGTTGGGTTTTCTTTAAACATAGACAATAGACTTGTTAGAAATTATACAATGGGTAATAATGACGATGAACTATATAGCCCATTTGGATTGAATGCACAGTCAATTTCCGCAAATCAAAGAATGATTACTGGAACAATTACATGGCAATCAAATAAACAAGGTGGAATTCAGCAAGTTGTTGGTACTGGTATAAGTAGCTTGGTTATTAAAATAGGAAAACCAACAGCAGCGTTGACTCTTACTTTAAATAATTGTTTATGGAATGCCGAACCACCAACTCTTGGAACTTCAGATAGAGTTACTGTTGAAAGTTCATTCACTGCACTTGGTGCAAATGATGCTGAGTTTGATGCTTTGGTTATAACTTAATTTATTAAAAACATAGTTTTATACAAATAGACATCTACAAATATCGTAACTGTGTTTGTAGATGTTTTTATTTTACAAATAAAAAGAGAAAGTTATGTCAAAATTTACAGTAAAAAAATCTTTAGTAGAAGTGAATCTAGATTATATTGAGTTGGAAGAAGGGGATATACTTTTTGTAGAAAATTTTGATGACAAAGAAAGATTCAGAGAAAAAATTAAAACGGCAAGGGCATGGTTTGAACGTCCAAACTGGAATAATTTTAATAAATATATAAAAGGTGTTATAGAAATTGATCAAGTAACAGGAGTTCCATATGTTGATACAATTACGCTTAGAGATAAAAAGTTTAGAAATTTATTAAAACGTCTTGTCGATGGTTCTGGAGAGGATATAAAGCTAGATGCTGAGTTCTATAATAATGTAATACCTGAATTTGCAATAGGTTTAATTCAGGCATATGATGAAAAATTAGAAAAAGAAAAGGAAGAAATATTTTCAAAAGATAAATTTTTAAAGAAAATAATTGATGAAAGACTTGTAGATAATGGTAGTGGAGAGGATTTTTCTGTAAAAGTAGAAGAAAAAAAAGATCTTAAAAATGAGTAAAAAATGTCTGCAAATCAAGATAGATATGAAGAAATTGAGTTTGAATACTATTACTTTGAAGAAAATGATACCAACTACTTTTTCTTAATAGAAAATTTAAAATTTTTCTGGGAAATAAGTAAAGAAAAAATACAAAAAGCAAAAGTATTTATAAAGATACCTTCTTGGTATGATATACATGAAATATCAAGACTGAGTAGTAGAAAAAATCCATATACAAAACAAAGAATATCTATACCAGAAAAAACAAAAGAAAATAAGCTTAGAATGCTTTTATGGAAAATAGAAGATCATTCTGGCGAAACTATTTATTTTACTAAAGAAATTATTGAAGATTTACATCCAGAATTGGCTTCTTTTTTCCTTACAAAAATAAACGATCTTTTACATAGAGAAGGATGTTTTGATGGACTTTCTGAAGATGAAGAGAGGGATTTATCTCTTGAATGCTTTAAATACTATTCGGCAATAAAGAAAAGAAGATCAGGTAGGAAAAATATTGACATTCCAACACCTCCAGCTATTATCGTATTAAAGCGAATATGTGAAATGTTTAATTGCACTCCAGATGAGGCTAGAAAAATATCAAAAAAAGATATGGATGAAATTTTCATAGCAAACGAGCAAGAATATTTTTGTGAAGACCCTAAGAATGTGGGGATTTGAGAATGAGTGCTATTAATGAAATAAAAAATATTGGCGATGCATCAAGGAAGACTGGTGTTGATGTTGCTGGTTTAGGAAAAAATTTAGGCAATTTAAAACAAAAACTCTCAGAATTAGCATATGTTTCAGGAAGAACATCAACTCTTGTTTCTGATATATTTAAAGCCCCTTTAGGAATTTCAGGAAAATTTATAGGGTTTTTTAATGAGGCAACAAAGTCTGTTGCTAATTTTCAAAACGCAGTTTACCTTGGAGGACAAAGACTTTCTACATTTTCTAGCGAATTTAAAACAACGGCTCAGTCTGCACAAGTTTATAGGAATGCAATAGATAAGGCAAAAGAAGGAACGAGATTAACCACATTAGAGTCTGAAAAACTTTTTAAAACAATTACTGGTGGTTTTAAGGGAATTCAAACTCAAAAGATAGTAAATGATTTTGCTTCAATTCAAAATCAGGCAGCAAAACTTGGTGGAACTCTAGAAGAAATATCAGATATAACAAACAAAGTAGGTTCTGCTGCTGCAAAATATACTCAATTAAGAGAAGCTATTTCTAGTGGAGATTATGGTAGGGCAGAAAGATTAGCTGGTTTACTATCTCAAAGAGGAAGTATAGACTACGGACAATATGAAGCAATTGCAAGATTAGCAAAAAGGGGAATGTCAGGAGAAGGAAAATCAGAAAGGGGTTATGCTAGAAATCAGTTTGAGTCTGAAAGAGCTTTTGGTCAAGCACAATTTGATATAGGTCAGGCAATTGGAAAATCAAATGTAGCACAAACAACGCTTACTGCTGGCGGTAAAGTTGCTGGATTGGCTGGCAACATGGCAAATACTCCGGGATATGGAAATGCCGCTGCTGGTTTGGGGTTGGTGGGACATGTTGGTAGTTTTTTTACTGGTGCAGGATTAGCCGGAGGATTGGCTGGAGGATTGACTGGCGGAGGGATTAGTGGTGGGTCTGGGTTAGGTGTTTCTCCAAATAACCCAATGTATGTTTCAGTTGTCAATGGGGGTGGTGTTGGATCTGGAATTATAAATACAATAGCTCCGGGTATTTCTTCTGGCGTTGGTGCAGGTACTGGTGTGGCGGTTGCTGGGGGATCTGGTGCAGCAGTTGCAACTGGTGCTGGAATTATAGCGGCTGGTGCATCGGTGGTTGCATCTGCTGCGGCATTAGGTCAGATGACAAAAGATTTAATGTCTGGAGGAACAGGGGATAATTTTATTTATCAACTAGCAGTTAAAGCAAAAAATTCTATTTTAGGAATAAAAGAAGAAGTAAAGGAAACTTCTAAAGAAATTGGTGATAGTGGAGTTGGTGGTGAGTTAGATAGTATTACTGCAAAACTACAAACTTGGCAAAATAACCAAGGAATGATATTGGAATCTCTTGGTGGAATAAAAGATATTTATAGTCAATTGGGTTCTGTTGTTGGTTCTAATGTTGGTTATTCTACAAGTGCTGCAAAATTTGCGGAAGCACAAGCAGAAGCAATAAAAAGTGAAATACCAATATTACAACAAAAATTATCTATTCTAAAAGAACAATATGATATTGCCATAAGTGAGGGAGACGAAACAGAAGCTCTTATGGCAAAAGAAGCAATGTTAAAAATAGATTCTCAAATATATACACTTACAAAAAATCGTGCTGATAGTGAGCTAAAATCTAAAACGACTGTTCTTGATGCTCAAATGGAACTTCAAAAACAAGAAGTGTCTTTGTCAAAAATAATTAGAGATAGAAATATTGAAGCAAGGTTGGGAATGGGAATTTCATACTCAGATCAATTAGATATAATAAAGGATGTGGCAGCACAAATTCCTGTTCTTGAATCTAAAATGCAGTCTATGTTACAGCAGGCAGCAAAAGAAAGAGAGTCTGGTAATATGGAAGCTGCTTTAGATTTTGAGAAACAAGCCAAAGATGTTAGAATAGAGATAGAGCAAACAAAAATAGATTTTTTCAAAGAGTCAAAATCAATACGTGAAGGCTATTTAGATGCATTTAAAGAAAATGTTTTTGGTGCTGGTGGGTTTGCAAAAATACTTCCAAAGGTTGGTTCTGGGAATCAGTTTTTTGCTGATATAGCACCTTTAGGTGGAACAGGAAGATCTGCAATAGATCAACCCGGAAAATATACAACTGGTGGATTACAGGTTTCTGGTGGATATGGACAAACCGTAGATTACTTAAATAGAGGAGTAAATGCTCATTCTTATGGAGCATTGATGGGAGCAGAACAGCAGGGAGGGCTAGATCCATTAAAAGATACAGATTCGGGTAAAGCTCTTGAGAAGACGGCTGATGCAACAAAAAGAACGGATCAAACAATGAAGAGTTTGTTTAACATAGTAAATAAAACTACTGGTGGAAGTAATGCTGTGAATGTAAGCATTGTTGGTTCAGGAACATCTACGGGCATTTCTGGTGTTTATAATTCAAGGAATACTGGGACTGCTGTTAGCTATAGAAACGGATCTTCAGGGACAACTACTGATAATATTACTAATAAAATTAATATTTTAAAAAGTAAAGCAGATAAAGAATTGTCTGACTCTTATGGGTCAATTGGATTTACAAGAGAAGATTATGCTAAAGGAGCAAGAGCCGTTGGTGTTTCTCCAAGTTTTATGCTTGCAAAGGATTTGCAGCATGGAAGAGTAAGCCCAAGGCAGGCAGCCGCAATACGTATGGCTGAAAATAAAAAATACGGATATACTGATGTTGGTGCTTCTGATGTTGCAGAAAGTCAAATAATGCAAAAAGAAGCTTTAGAAAAAGTCATAAATGTAATATTAACAATAAAAGATGAGATTGGAAACACTTTAGGAGTAGCACCTTTATTGGGGAATATAACTAAAGCGGCAGGAAACGCTTCTATATCTGGACCAACATAATGGCTGGATTAAAAAGATTAACTCACTATTTTTATGCATATAAAGAAGTCGAAAATGACAGTTTTATTAGGTATAAAACAAATTTTCCCTTTCTTGCAGATGACAAACTATTAATAAATAGACCTATAGAAAGATCTGATGTTGTTTCTGCTACTGGTGATTTTGATACAAACTTAAATCTTGAAGAGTTGCAAAACTTGGGTGAGTCTTTAGTTATATCTTCGTATGGTGGATATAATAGTCAAAAATGGTTTCTTGGACTTTCTGTAAATAAAACTATTATTTACGATGGAATATTTAAAGTTCCTTCTGGAATAATTGGTAATTTTATAACCAATAACGGAAAACAAGAGGGTGTTATTTTTATTGATAAAACAAAGTTTACAAGTGAGTTTGGAGTTTTAGATACAATAGAAATAATAATAATGAGTTCAAGTCCGTGGACTCCTTGGCTTTATTATGGATACAATTATGGGAAGGAAAAGCTTGATCAGAAAAGAAAATTTTTGATGAACAATATAGATGGAGGCTCTTGGAGAACTCCAACAAATACTGGTGGTGTTCCATCTTCTATGGTTCCAGCACAAGCAATTCAGGTAAGACACTTCGTTAATATAGATCTAAATGCATTATTTTTACCAATAGTAATACCATTTCCTAGTGCGTTTTTTTTAGGAAATTTTGGTTCAGCATCTTCAAGCAACAATGTCTATAACACATGTGATATTATTGATGGAAATGGACAGATAGCACTTAGAAGTAGTGTGAAATTCAATATATCTTCTCAATCTCTTACTGGTACACTTGGTCCAATTAGTGCGGCATTTGCAACGGTTATTAGAGCCGATGCATACAGAACATTAAACTCTAGAAAATTGGAATATGTTTCGTCAACATATTCTGAAAAAAAATTATTAAAATCTACAATATATTATATTTGTTTTGAGAGAAATATAAAATATAAATCAATTTACTTGTCTATTGCAGATTCGTTATCTGTATTGGTAGATAATTTTGTTGATAAAACTGAAGAAAATAAAGCCGTATTTAATTTCATAACATTTGATTCAATGACAGTAGAAGGATTGGTATCAAACACGACAGACTTAGTTTCTGCTGGCAATATATTGAAGGAAAAGTTTAGTTTGGATGATTTTTATACAGTTGTTCCAACTGATGATTTTTCAAAAGATTTAGGTTGGGAAAACGAAAACATGAGTACTGTGGCATCATTTGTAAAAAGTGTAGCACTTTCTGACACAGGAAACAAATATTCAGCCGCTTTTTTATCTGGAATGAATCTTTCTGAAAATACAAATGGAATAAAAATACTTGATATAACCACTACTGCTATTTCTGAACTTTCTAAAATAGCAAATGTTTATGGAGTATTCTTAAAACATAATTCTACAGAATTTTCTGAAGAGGTTTTTTCTTTAAGAAAAGATAAGGGGAGTATTATTTTTGGAAATAATTATTTGGGAATTCAGGATGGAACTTTTTTGGGATTTCAAGTAATAAATATTTTATATAATTTAATCGGAGGTAGATTGAGTTCAGAATCTTCTTTATATGAAGAGTCTGCTGAGGAGTTTGAAGTCAGTGATTCAAAAAAAATTACTTTGAACGGAATAGATTCTGATATTCTTAAAGATCAATCAAGAAGATTGTGCTTAGAGTCTTCAGGAGTTTCTGATAGAGATTATGATGGTGATGGTAACATAACATTGGTTGATAGGATTTATGGGCTTTATGGTAATTTTAACAGGAATAATCAATTAATAGACGATAGGTTTTATGGTTTTTTTGGTGATTTTGGTGCAGAAATGAGATATTGGAGAAAGGTATGTCCTTATGGCTTAAACTATAAGCTTACTGGAAGGGTTGTTTCTTCTGCTGCAAGGACTGGTGGAAATTATATTTTAGAAGTTATTCCATCTTGGATTGATGACGATGGGAACCTATATGAACCTACTGAAACTTCTATTTATGTATATATCGAAAATGCAGTAAAAACAAATATTAGTTATGGAACTCCAGATGGATCTATTTTAGAATTTCAAGGAAGATTATTTTTTCCATCTTATATAAAGAAATTAAAAATATCTCCAGTAATATCTCTTTCAGATCCAGATGAATTTACTGCATGGTATAGAATTTCAAGAAGTACTGCTACCGATTTAATAGAACTTTCTGATAGTATTTTTGAAAATGAACCAGTTATTGTATGTAGAAGCAATCTCATTAAAGTTGACCCAGCAAAGGAGTCCGTTGGTTCTTTTCTTGCACCACCACTGTTTGATAAAGACAAATTAGGATCAGGGCAAGACCTACTTAGTGGAAACTATTCTCAAGCTTATTATAAAATATGTCAGTTGGTTGAGTATGTAAGCGATCATGTTATTGCTGTTGAAAAAAGGGAATCAGAATCTGTAAAAATAGATGTTGGAACTGGGTATTCTGTAATATTTCAGACAACAGGATTAATACCTTCAAATGTTGATGGTGGATCTAATCCTGTGTCAATAATTTTTCAAGACATAAGCTTTAATGTTACTGTTGATGGAAACACTGAAGATTTTTATAAGTATGAAATTGAGGTTTTATATAAACCATCAAACGAAGAAAACTTTAAACAAATTTATAAGTTTTATAGTGCTGTTTGTTTTAATGAAAGTCAAAGTGAATCTCCATTTTTAGGAAGGATAAAATTTAATGCATTTGACCCTTTGAGGCTTTATTGCAGACCATATTCAGGAGAAGATGAAACATTAAATGGCAGATTATTTGATATAAATTTATCATACAGAGAAATAGATAATTTTATATACTCTTTTACTTTTGATCCGGAAGTTTGGGCTCCAAAAATATTTGTAAATAATACTTTTATAGCAACTAAAATTATTTCAAATTCTTCTGAGTTTGGAACATTTGGATCTGAGTTATCTCAAATAAATCCATTTACTGGTCAAATAATGTTCAATGATAAAATAGACCTTGAAAAGGCATCTGTATCAGTTACTTTTGATCATAAAAATTATTTAAAATCTGGTAGTCAATTAGCAGTAAGAGTGTTGAATGGGGTTAGTGTTGGTGGTGTTACGATTAGTGATGTTTCTATAAATTTAGATTCATTACCAAGTTTAGAGAGAGTTGATGCTGCGTATTCATCAACTCTTTACGGAGATTATTCTCACCTAATTTGTCCAACACGAGGTTTTGTTACTTTGTCTGGTGATAGTTGGTTTTTTTCTCAAGAAACTGGAACTGAGAACGCTTCTAATTTTTCACCGGGATCTTTGGCTGTTGTTGGAGATTTATCTTCTCCATTTTATTATATTGATGCTTTTGCTGAACCTAGTGATTTGGCAAACAAAACAATTAAGATGGGGAATAATATTACTGATTTTCCTATTATAGATATTGTACACACTACAGTTGCAGTAAATGGAAGTAACGCACCATTTACTGAAATGCAAACGATTGATTATGTTCCTCCAGAACCTCAAGCACAAACCAAAATAGATTCTGTATTTGATAGTAAAATGAGAAAATTTTCTATAATTTATAATAATAACAATATTTTAAACATGAAATATAGTTTTACAAAATTTGAAGATAGAGATTCTCAAGAATCTATTTATGATTTTTCTAATAAAAGTTTAAGAAGGAATATTCCAATTTATACAGGACCCTTAAGTGTAAAAGAGAAAAAAATTGGAGAAGATATTTCTATAGATGGAATTTTTAGTATTGAAGAACCAAATAGAACTGCTGTTGGACTTGAAATATATACATCTAAAAAAAATTCTTTTAGTTTTGAAAATGATAATGGTATTTTTTTCTTACAAGCTTCTAGTGGTAGTGATTTTTCAAGTTTTGGATATGTTGATGGTTCTGGAACAAAACATTCTTTATTTTTATCAACGTATAACGATGCAACAACTTTAAATGGTCAAGGGTATATTCAAATACCATATTCCCAAGGACTAAGTAAGTTGAAGGTAATTGAAAAAGAAAATACAAATACTGGTAAAATAGAAAAAATAAATGTACAATATGTAGATAATGATAAATTTGTAAATGGAGTTTCTGGAGATATAGAGTTATTTACAACTGGGGATTATGTTATATTTTATTATTCTGATTCCGGAAATACATTTAATCAAATTAAGGCTGTTATGTCTTCAAAGGATGGACAGTTTTGGAAACGTCCCGGCATTTCTGATTTACAGTCTTCTGATTCCTTTAAGCCAATACCAGTTTTATCTAATTGTAGTCACCCTTTAGTTTTGGGAAATGAAGCAAACGATATGTTGTTTTTGTTTGTTTATAGAAATACTGATAATTCAGTAAATTTAATTCATGTTACAAGATCAATGTTTATGAAGCTGGTTAAGGGAGATGATGATGAGTCTTATAGTTCTTCTGGAAATACTGGTACTGGAGATCCGTCAATAACTGAGCCAGAAAATAGTAGATCATCAATGATGAGAAATGAAGAAAAAAAATCTTGGAAAGAATATTTTAATGGTTCTGGGAATCATATTTTACCAATAACATTTAATTCAAGTGCTATTTTCTCTGCAACTCTTTCCGAAAGAGGTGTTATTTATTTTGTTTCAAAATCACTAGACAATGAAATGAGAATAAGGATAAATTCAAGCGAAGGTGGAACTGAATATAATTCAAGTGGATGGTCTGATATTGGAGTCGATTTCTTTAATGAAAATGGATTTCTTCAAAAAACTCTACAATCATTTTCAATATACGCACTTACTTTATCGTATGATCAAGGAATGGAGGGTTTACATATATTTATATCAACTACAGATAAGTTGTTTGTTTACAGAGTTCCAGGAGCAATTCTTAAACAAAAAGAGGGTCCAAATTCTTCTACTGATGATTTTTTTCAGGAAATTGCAAACCAAAAAAAGCCAACCCTAATTATAGGAACTACTAATGGATTGTCTGAAGAGAATACGGATTTAAGTGGTGTTGCACTAGAAGAACCATTTGTTCCTCAACAGGTATCTGTAAATTGGACAGAAGACGGTATGAGTTGGTTGTTTTTTGTTGGAGAAAACAAATCATTAAGATGCGTAACATCTAGCTCTGATGGTAAAAGGTGGAAATTAGATTTAAATGTTTAAGGAATTTAAATGGCGACAGAATATGTAGGACAACCTATTGCTAAAGTTATTTTAAGGAAAAAACAATTTCAGTGGGTTCTTCCTGCTCAAAAGCAATTTGACATTCAATTAAAAGAATTTTCTACTGGGTATGGTCAAGAAAATTTTAGAGCGGGTAATGCCTACTACGAATCAACTGTAGGGGCAATGATGGTAAATCCATTATATGCAAACAGAAATAATTATGTAATTAACTCTCCAGTTCCAAATGAAGGAAGATATGTTGTATCAACCCCAAATGGCATAGATGAGAGTTCTAATGAAAAAAAGAAAAGAGTTTGGAGATCTCATCCAACTATTTGTCAACAAATAGGATCTAGTTTCACTGATTACAAAGAGCCATGGGAAAAAAAAGAAACCGATTATTCTCCTCTTATTGAAGAGGAATTTATGGATACAAGATTTGGGCAATCTTCATCGGAAAGAAAGGTTCCTGTTACATGGATACATCAAAAGGAAAGCAATCCAAATGTTGAATGGTTTCTTTCGCAGGAATATGGAAATTTTACAAATGAATCTTTTTGGATAGATGTACATAAAAGACCGGGAGATGATCCAGATCCAATTCCAGAATCTGAAATAAATTCTTTTAATAAATTTGAGCTTTATGGAGAAGAGAACGAAGTTAAATCTTTTTTTGCAATTAGAATGGGATGGTCTGTAGAAGACACTAAAGACAGGGTTGTTGGCAATTATGTTGCCCCTGTTTCAAATCAAGGGAACTTTGATTATCTTGGTCCGTTTGATATAGTTTTCCCAATAGGTAAAGCCCCATTTATTTGGGATCATCAAGGAGATGGAGTTGACCCAAACGAAGAAGGTAGAAGCTCAAAAAGTTATAAAGGGTATATTGCTAGCAGAAACGATGATTCTAGTTGGATTTTAACTAGAGAGATAGAAAACTTTAGATTATATTTCTTTGTATTAAAGGGCAAGTTAATTGTAAAATCTGATTTTTCTTCTAGTGTTTGGGTGTTCCCTCAGGCAATTGGATCTAAGGCTAGTGAAAGAACTCAGGCTAGGTATGAAAATTTTTTTATGCCTCCCGGTAAGACTTGCATTCTCGGACGTGGATTTAAGTTTAGATTTAATTATAATCCATTGGAGTTTGATATTTATACTCCAAAGGGTAAAGAAAAAAAACCACATGCAAGTGTGAAGCTAATACCAATTTCTATTAGAGAAGACCTTGGTGGTGGTTTGGTTGATATGAGAGGTAGGAGTGGTGAAAATGCAGTCTTCATGGAAATCCCTTATTCTAAAGCGACTAGAACACCTGATGGAAGTACTTATACTGTGGACGATTCTGGAGCTTATGGATTTGATATTGTTAGTGATCCCTATCCCGGACATGGAGCGTCATCAAATTCATATACATCTATGATGATTCCAGTTACGGAAGAACCATCAGACATAAGAAGGCTTGTAAAAGCTTATCTGAAATCACCAACAACTGGAGAGGGATTGCAAAGCGAAACAAATGCTAGTTATGGTATTCAAACAACCACATCATATCCTGTTTTATTTAAGAATTTCTTTTTTACAGTAGATTTAAATTGTGACGAACCTTCTTTTATGAAGGGCAAATATACTGAGAATATAGGGAAAAGATTTGCTTCTCCTGTTGTTTGGAGATTTAGAGGAGACCAATCTATACCTCCTCTTCCAATTCCTGAAGAACTTGATATAACGAATATAGTAAAACAACTCTCTTATAATACAGATGCCCAAGACTACTATATTATAAGACAAAATTTTAAAATAGAATGTTATATCCCCAAAGATTATCAGCTAAATAATACTGTTGATGATTTTAATATTGGAGTTACACGAGATGAGTTAATGGATTGGCTTCAAGGTGGTGTTCGTGAGGTGGAAGTATCTTTAGGATGGATTGGAGGCACTCATCAAGATCCGGCACTAATTGATGAAGAGATGTTTTTTTATGACAAATCAACTACTACATATGGTGGAAAGCTAGTTAAGGTTTTTACAGGACTAGCTAGATGTGGACCTAGAACAGATCAGTATGCGGAAGATATTGTTAGTTTGGATTGTAGTGATAGATTTGAAATATTGGAATCTTCTCCAATTTTAAATAGTCCTATTTTTGATGGAATGAATGTTGATAAAGCATTCTTATCATGTGCAACTCAAACAGGAATACCACAAGGATTGTTTGATATAGTTTCTGATTTTGCGCATAGACATATTTTGCCAATGGGATATACATTTCAAGATCCTAAAATTAGGTTTGATTCAGGAACGTCTGTTTTTGAGGCTATTCAAAAAATAGCAAGTTTTCATATGCACGTTATTAGAACAGAACCAGATGGTACAATTATTTTGACTGACATTTATTCAAATGCAATTAAAAACAGATCTAATGGTTCTGGATTTGGATATTTAGGTCCAATGATTTTATTAGACGATTTAGATGTCACTCATCCAAGTTATGTTTTTTATGAGGATGGCTCTTTGCCACCTAATCCTTTTCAAAGAATTTACGAACAGTTTGGTTTTGATAAATCAGTAAAAGATTTAGTAAATCAAATACAGATTCAGTCTGTAGATAGAACTGATGGAAGTTTGGTTATGGACGGAACTGCATCAGATATTGACTCTGTTGAAAATCCAAATTCAAAAAACTTTATTGGGTATAGAAAAATATTTAGAACAGAACAACCTGCTTTTGGAGATATGGCTCATATAGATTTTTTTAGAAAGTTAGTAGCAAAACATATGTTTCAGGCTCCAATGAAGGTAAATTTCTTTACTTATGGTAGACCAACAATAAGACCGTTGGATATAATAAAAATTGTTCATAGAGATAAAATAGTTTTAGGAACTGGTGAAGAAGTATTTGAGATGAAATATCGTGTAATATCTGTTAGTGGTACTATTGATCCTACGGATGCCAAATATGGTTACAAAATAGATATACAGGCAGAGCACCTGTAAGGAGATAAAAATGGAAAATGAAAAAAACATAAAGATTTCCTTGAATAGAAAGCTAGGCAAAGGTGAATCTGAGAATATAAAGAAGCTAGCAGAACGTATAATAGATTATTTAAGTAGAGAAAGTGGGGCAAAAAAAGGTCTTACTGGATTTTCATTTAAAGGTGCTGAAAATAGAGCTATATATTATACGTATCCTAAGCAAGCAATTTTTAACAAGCCTTTAAATTTAGCAGACGAACCACCTCCAGTTGGTACTACTGGACTTACTACAGCCGTTTAAGGAGATAATAAATGCCAAAGCTTACAAGTATATATAGATTGCCCTATCTTTCTTCTGGAGAGGTTTTAACTGGACCTATTGATAGGACTAGGTTTATGGCAATAGATAGACAGCTTGAAGCTATATTCACCTTTTTGGGTGATGGCGTTATTTCTGGGTGGGAAATTGTAAAGGATAATGATAACTTAAAAAAGATTAGAGTTACAAGAGGCTCTGGAGTAATTTCTTCAATAGCTGCTTCAACTTCATCAGATTATCTGATGGAATCTCCAACATTACCAACAGACAGTTCTTTATTAAGAAATAATGTTTATATGAAGGTTTTAGGAAAAACGCCATATACAGCACAGGGTGAGCTTATAATAACTACAGAAACATTTAGTTTTGATGTTTATTTACCTTTAGGATATATTACGGTAGATAAGAATGGTAATATTGCAGAAATAAACATGACTGAAGAATCAGGTAGAAAAAGTTTAGAGTTAATAAGGTTTATTTCTTCTTTAATAGAAGACCACGTTCATACTGGGGCTCCGGGAGAGCCTGATAAAATTGATTTATTTAATCACGTTAAGGGTGTTTTAAGTGCGGCAAATATTGAAGATCTTCCTGCCTCAAAAATTACAAGTGGTATAATTCCTAAAGATAGATTTAGTTTGAGCCACAATGATCTTTCTGACATCGGAACTTTAACTCACGAAGAGATAGACTCTTTAGTTGAAAAATTGCAAACATTAAATAGATTGCTTTTTGGCGATATTATGACTGCAAATTTAATACAATTAATATTATCAATGAAACATGTTTTTTCAAATATTGATGATTACATGTTTAATTTTGCGGCCATTATTCCCGGAATAGGAAATAGCGAACTTCTTAATCCAAAAAGTTTTATAGATATTAATGCTACAACAGCAGAGTTGGATTTTGAAAGTCATTTAATAAAAGGTAAATTTGTAAACTCAAGAGATCTTGGTCAATATACATTTAATTCAGAACAAGAGTTTAAAGAGGGTGAATATAACCCTATTTTTATTACAATTACTGGGAATCTTGATTCAGATCAAGCTTATGGTTATGGGTATGGATATGGTAATGGTTTGGATTATTTTGATGTTATATATACTAATTTTAAGGATACTTTTAGTTTAGATGAAGAAGTTTTTGATTATGATGGAAGCTTAAGTGGACACGGTATTAGTGATGGGTTTGATAATAATTTTGAATTAGTTTATGAAAACTCTTACGGATATGGTTATGGATTTGAATATGGATTTGGTTTTAATGGAACTGGAAACGCAATTATATTTCTAAATCCATTAGGTGCGGATCAATTAGTTCATAGCAAAGATGATGGAGACCTATACTCCGATTTATTAGATACAACGGACAGGGCTACTTCTTATCCATTACTAAGTGCAACAACTAGTCCGTCATATATTGATTCTAAAAAATTAATTTCATTTGGATCACAAGCAGCAAGCCTTTATGACGGGATTGTTTCTGGTAAAAAAAGAAGATCTAGTAACGTATCTTCTTCTACAACTCCAGATTCTACTTCAATGTATTCATACACAAGTATTTTATCTGTAAAGGATGGAAACATAACAAGAATAGAAAGTGATAAATCTATTATGTTTGCTGTTTGGGAAGATCTTTATGATGTTTCTGAAAATATGTTTTTAAATTTCTTATTAAAACAAACAAATAGTTCAGATGCTATTTTAGATCCTAATTGGACATATGATTACGATATGGACCTCATTATTGAGGTAACTAATCCAAGTTATTCTGAATATCCAGCAAGATATTATTATAGATATATAGGTGACTCTTCAGTGCCGTCTACATATAGGTTCTTTGGTCGTGGAGACGATGAGCCATTTCAATCAAATGATTTGGATGAAAATGGAGTTCCAACAGTAACTATTTCAGCCGAATTAGTAAGTTCAAAAATGGAATTTTTGTTTGGGTATGTTGATGACACTTCTTTAGAGTTCACTGTAACGACACCTCCTAGCACTGCATTAACTGATCCGGGATGGGATGTTTTAAAGGTAGGAGTTACTGGCATATATCTTTTAACCTCAAGAGACGACGGTTATGATGTTATTCAAAACCAAGCAAAACCTTTAAGTTGGCCTCAAGGTTCTAGATCTCAGTTAGAGGTTATTGATTCTATTGAGTTATCTGAAATGTTAGTTGATATAAACAACGTGTATTTTTCAGGATCTTTTGAATATTCTTCTAATATAGACAATAACAAACTTGAAAATTTAACTATAGATTTTCCAGATCCCATATCTATTGAGTCTATTTCTTGGGTGTCAACAGAACCCGGAGATTCTGCAATTTATTTACAGATAAAGAAAAATGCATCAATTATAGTTGGAGCTGATGCAGGGGAGTCTGACTATAGAGAAAACCTTTTCTTTACAAAGAAGTCATCTGAGTTTATGGAGGGAGGAGTTTATAGTTCTTTGTTTGTTCAGGAGTTTGGACCTGATTCAGGTGATTTATTAAGAACGTATTTGTCTTCAGGAGAATCATTACCTGAAGTTTTTTCACAAATATATAGTACTTCATATGGGATTTCAATAAGAGTTGTTTTACTTCCAACAAGCGATAATAAGGCAACTCCTGTTTTAAATTCTTTAACCATAAATTATTCTACAGAAACAACATCAGGTTCTTTGACAATATCTGCACAAGATGATTTTGATTCATATAGAAGTATTGAAAATACAAAAATTACTTCAGGTGAAGTTTCAATATTAGAAACTTCTAGAACTGGAAATATTATTTATGGATCAAACAAGAAAGTAACAGAGCTTAAATCCACATTTAATGAAAAATATACTAATAATTATACTGGAAGTAATTTACCAAAAACAGCACTTCAGATTTTAAATGAGGAATCTTCTGGCTTGGTTGGTGATATTACTGATTTAAAGATAATGTCAAGTGGTAATATAATGTTTTTAGATAGAGACTCAAGTAGAATTATAGAGATAGACACTAATCGTGATATTGTAAATATGTATGTTTCCGAGTTTGCTTTCAATAGGGTTTATGAAGCCGATCCATCAATACCTGCTAGTTTAGAAGGGAAGGTGGTAAACGTTGTTTTTAATAGGCAATTGGGAGATAATGGTGTTCTTTATGTTATTTTTAGTCATGAGATTTCATCTTGGTTTGACGGTGTAATTACACCAAATGATACTTCGGTTGAAAGTGATATAAATGTTATTCCAGAAAACTTCAACATAAGGTATAAAGGTCTTTCTAGAAATCTTTCTGATTCAGAAAGTATTTATGCTGTAGATAGAGGTGTTTTGGCGTTTTTTGTAAGTGCAGAAACTGGTAATTGGATTGAAAGTATTTCTAGTCCAATTTTAGATGTGAATTTCCATCCTGATAGTGAAACATTAATTCCTACAGCATCTTCTATTGTTAAGTTCGAAAACTCTGAAGTTCCTGTTGAGGACCTAAATGGTGCAAATCAAAGAATTAATATATTGAAAATAGGGAATAAAGGTTCTGTTACAAATAGTTATAATCTTATGTTTTTGCCGATTCAAGGAACTGTTGCTTTCAATATAGACGAGTATGGATACATGTATATTCTTAAAAAGGCAAGACCTTATAGCTGGGATGACTCTATTTTTGAATCTTGGTATATGAAAATAAATCCAAGAGAAGCTTATAAGTCTAGTTCTTTGAGTAAGATTGAATCAAATTCAAATTTCCCACAAGGATCTTTTGGGTTTGAAAATGAGTCTAACCCTTCTTTTGAAACAAATAGTTTTTTTGGAATAAAGGGCTCTATCGAAAAGAAAGGTGAGTTTTTACTTATATCATTAACTGGAGAGAAAAATAATGGCCTTTATGTTTTCAGAAAAAATAGTACCACAAGTACATATGACTTGCCAACACAAATCAGTTTAGATGATGATGGTACTTATCCTATGGATGCTAGATTTGATCCAAAAACTTTTGAAAACACAGATTATGGAGATATTTATGTTGCTTTAAGTGACTTAAAGAGAGGCGTGGCTGGTGCCGATAGTATTTCTAGGTTTGAAAAGATAAAGCCAGATGGTACTAAAAACTGGGAATGGGGAAGGGAAACTTCTGACGCTTCAGTTAAGTTTAGCATTGGAGCAAATAGTGTTAGACCTTTATTTACATCATCATTTGACGGGTTGGTTTTTAGTACATGATAGCTGGAATAAAAGATGGAAAAATAAAAACAATAAAAATAGGGAATGTTTTCCCGTCTAAGGGAGAAATATATTACCCAAATGATTGGGGAACTGAGGATATAGTTTCTTTCTTTAAAAAAAGTTTTGTTTTTAAGAATAAAAATAAAATTAATGACGAAAACCCAGAAGAAGAATTTGAGTTACTGGAAATAACGGATGTTGAAAATTGGATGGATAACAGCAATTGACCCTAGCGGGTACTCATCGTGTGCAAGGTCATATATTCACGCTTTAAATAAAAATGATAGATGCACAGTAAATACAATTATTACAAATGTTTCATATAATATTAATTTACAGGGAATTGATAGCAATGAAATAAATTTTCATTCTAATTTGGCAGTAAATAATTTTGAAAATTTAAATGCAGTTGTTAATCATTGTGTTCCTGATTCAATGAAGTTTTCATTTAAAAATAAAAATATTCTATATACTATTTGTGAAATGGAAATTCCAGAAAGATGGGTAGATATTTGCAATGCTTGCGACACAATAATGACTGCTAGCGAATTTTCAAAGAATAATTTTATTGATAGTGGTGTTATATCAGAAAAGATTCATATAGTTCCTCATTGTCATGATCCATTGATTTGGAATTCAGATGTTAAAAAAATGAATATAAAAAATCTTAAGGGGTTTAACTTTTTATTTGTTGGAGACTATACTCCAAGGAAAGGTGGAGATATATTAATTAAGAATTACATAAAAGCGTTTGAGGGGAATAGAGATGTTTCTCTTACAATAAAGGCTTATTTTAATTCATTCTCATTAGTTGATCAAAAAAAGTTAGTAGAAAGAATTAAAAAAATAATTATAGAAAGTAAGATACCTAAAAATAAAATTCCAACAATATATTTTTATGGCGACCCTATTGATGAAAAATTAATGCCAAATTTTATGAATAGTTTTGATTGTCTTATTTCTCCTCATAGGGGGGAGGGGTGGGGTCTTTGTTTGTCTTCAATGATGTTTTTAGGGAAGCCTACAATTGCAACTAACTATTCTGGAAATTTACAGTTTATGAATTCTGAAAATTCATATCTTGTAGATATTGATGGGTTTGAAAATGTGAGTATGGAGATGTGTAAAATAAATCCTAATTTTGAAAATAAGAAATGGGTTAAAATAGATGAGAATAGTCTTATAGAGAGGATGAAAGAAGTATTTGGTGACATAGAAAAGGCAAGAGAAAAGGGGAAGTTGGCCTCAAAACAAATGGTAGAAACCTTTTCAGACAAGATTATTTCAAACAAAATTATAGATATTTTAAGCAAATAATTTATGGATATTGTTAAAAAAATAATAAAAACACAAAAGGAGAAGGTATTTTTAAGAAAATTACCATTTTCTGGTAAAATTAATTTTTTTATTACTGTATTTGGTAATATTAGTGGTATTTATTCTTTTTTTTGTGCCTCAAATATAGATTTTGAGCCATCATTTCATATATCTTTGGAAAATAGTGGTTATGGTATTAACCTTCTTCTTGGCAGGTATGATGTAGAAAGACTTTATTGGTATCATATTAAATCCAATATTCGTATTGAAATCGGCGTAGAGTATTCGATAGAAATTTTTTATGGGAAAAATAAAAATGCAATATATGTAGGAAATGTTTATGATGATAAGTTTATTGAATCTAAAGATGTTGCTTTTGGGAACACACCAAACTATCAGTTAACATTTGGTGATCCAAATAAATTGCCAGATGTGGCGCCAATAAAAATTAAAAACTTTCAAGTGAGAGATATTTATGGAAGTCAAGAAAATACCAATATTTTTAATGTTCCAGAACCAAAAATTTTGGACCTTAAAAGCTGTAGAGTATTTAGCTAAAAATACAAATCCAAATCTCTACAAATTAATCTTAATTGATAATGGTAGTGATGAGAAAATAGGATTAAAGGTAAAGGAATTTTCAGAGTCTTTAATTTCTGACATAGAATACGTTTATCATAAAAAGGAGCTTGGAGTATCGTTTGCGTATATGTCTGCAATAAAAGATCACGGGAAAAATTCTGATTACTTTGTAGTTTTACACAACGATGTATTTGTTAGTTGTGGTTGGTTGGATTCTTTTATAAACCATGTAAAGTTAATTGAAAATAAAGATGTCGTGGACTGGTCTTGTATTTTCCCAAGAGCTAGCTATTGTACGGAAGAAACTCCTTGTTCATTTGATAAAGAAATAAAAGATATTTTCATTGAAAAAAAACTTTATTCTAAAGCATTTTTTACAACAGAGGAAATAGAAAAAAATCTAGAAGATATTTATTGTGAGTTTGATGGTTTTGACTCCTATAGTAAAAATGTTAAAAGTCAAAATTTAAACTATTTTAAAATTGTTCAAGAAATGTGTGTGTTTTGTACAATGTTTAAATCTAAAGTTTTTTTTGATTGCAATGGATTTGATGTTGATTTTTTAAAAAGAAGAAGCGAAGCAAAAATTTTAAATGATATTGCAATGTCTAAAGCAAGCTATCCTGTTTTGGCTTTAGATGTTTTTGTTCATCATCATGGAAATTTAACAACGGATGGTCCGGGAAAAAACTTTTCCTTAGAGTTTGAAGAAAGTGAACTGTTATATAAAGAAAAAGTTAAATCTTATTTTGAAATTACAAATAAAAAAAATAAAATGTATACTAAATTCTACAATGGAGCTAAAGTTCTTTTCATAAGGGAAGGTGGCGTTGGTGATATAATAATGTCAATGTTTGCAATTCAAGGATTTAAAAATCTTTTTCCAAATACAAAAATTACATACATGACAAAATTTGAGAATTTTAATTTTATAAAAGGATTTAAATGTATAGATGAAATTATTCCAATAAATTTAAACTATGATTTTTCGTATTCTGAAAGAGAAAATATTGATAATTCAAAAAAAATAAAAGAATTTGAAGAAAGATTTGATTTTGTGCAAAATTGGATTAAATATGTAGAGTTTTACGATAAAAGAGATATTCATAGAATTGAAAAATTTTTATATTCAATTCCAGTAGATGGAGTTGAAGCTGTCTTTCCTGAGTTTTTAATAGATCAGCAGAAAGAGGAAAGGTTTAATAAAATTTTTGAAGAGAATAATCAGAAAAAAATCGTAATTTGTATGAGCGGAACCTGTCTTATTAGAAGTTTTCCAAATGATGTCGCAATGAAGATAATTGATTTAGAATCCGAAAAAGGCAATAAGGTATTTGTTGTTGGAAATAGTGTAGATATAAATTTGGAAAAAATTAAAAACAAAGAAAATGTTTTAGATTTAGGATTTAGTTTAGATTTAGAAGAGTTAATGATTTTGATAAAAAAAAGTAATTGTGTTTATACTCCCGATACTGGTGTTTTTCACATGGCTTCATTGATAGGAACTCCATGTAAGGCTTTTTTTGGTCCAATTGATCCAAATCTAAGAGATGGTGGATATTATGGGAACAGAAATAAAATATATTTCAAAAAAGGTATTTTGCCATGCGTTCCATGTAGAGATATGGGATGTAAAGAAGTTCCATGTATGATATATTCAGAAGATGAAATTAAACGGATCGTCAATGAGCAATGTTAGATTTTTATTATGATTTTTCAGTAGACGTTGAAAAGAGGTCTCTATTAATTGGGGTTGATCAAAAATATCAATTTGAAATGATTTATCCCGAAAATTGTAATTTTGAACCAAAGGTTTTTTCTCAGGAAGATGGATCTTATCGTTTAGAACTTAAAAATATTTTTAAAAAAATTGATATTATATTTTTATTGAAAAGTTCTGAAATAAAAGAGGAAATTAAGGTTTGGGATAAGAGTGCAGCTAAAGATTTTTCTTTGAGTTTTAATTTAAAAAACTGTTTATTGTTTTATGATGAAAGTGAAAACAAGTATAAGATAGTTGGTAAAAATCAAATAGAAATTTTTTCATTTTCAAGTCTTAAAATAAATTATGAGAATCATAATAAGAACACTAATTTGGATAATTTTTGCAAATTAGAGGTTTTAGATGGTGAGAGAAGAATAAATTATAAATTTTCTTCAAAATCTTATGATTCTCGTTATTTCCCAATATCAATAGATCCAACTTTTAATTTTAAAGTTCAAGTAAGAAAATCTAGTGGATATATAAATACTGGATTTGATAGAAGTAACTATATGGTAGTTACTGGCAAAACAATAGCAAATGAGTTTTTTGATAGTGCAGTTGGTTTAGCTTCAAATAGAACTATAATTGGTTCTACAATAGAACACAAAACACCATATTCTCCTCCCGGGGAAGAATATTATAAAAAAATTCTATCGTCAGATGACATTATATTTGAAAGAGAGTGTCGGTTAATGTTTCCATACCTAACGGATCTTATAGAGCAAGTAAATGTTTCTGTAAATCAGGAGGGAATAGAAACTGTAATTGGAGCACTTCCGATACAAAGTGTTTTCGTGAATGACATAAGATATGATTATGTTGATTTTTCTTTCAAATTTAACCTTCCATCAAGAGTAAAGATAGACGCCCTTGTTTCTTTGGATAGGGTTAGATATGGGACTTTTTCAATACTTTATACAAGGAATCTAACGTTTTTACCTGAAACAAATATAAAACTTGATAATGGTAAAAATTTTATTACAAGAAATATTGATACAGATAAAGATGAGTTTAGTTCTTCTTATCTTGTTTGTAGTTCTGCGGATGTATTTAAACCAAAAAAAATTAATCTAATACCATTTTCTTTAAATTTTGTAAAGGCACCAGATGGATCTTCTGTTGAAGAAATAAAAAACTCTTCATATAGGCAAAAAGACAAAACATTAAATTTCAATGTTGATACAAATAAAACAGAATCTGCGTCTCAGGGTTTGGTAAATTACTATTTTGATTTTCCAAATTATTCTATAAATACTTGGCCTCCAGTTAGGAATATTGTTCAAAACAATTCTTCTGAATGTATAATGGAAAGGGGAGTTAGCCAGTCATTTAGGAATGAAGCCGAAATTATTTATGTTTCAGGAATAAATAATAGAAGTAATATTCAGGAGAATATTGAATTTAAAAAACCTTACACCTATATTGATCCGAACGATTTTTATTTTAATATAGATGCAGAAGAGGCAACTGTTTCAAGTGGAAAAATATCTTTAAATACAAACAACTTTAAACTATTTTTTTATCAAAAATCAAGTCATTATATAAAAATAAAAGATAATAATAAAATAAAAGATATTAATAATTTTTCAGTTACATATTTAAGAGAAAGCAATGAGACCGTTTTAGATGCTTCATTTTTTGGTGATTTTTTTGTATATCAATTTGGTACAGGAAATCCATTTGTAAGGCATAGTATAAATGTTAGTTTTATTGATACAGAAAGACTAGACGAATCTACAGATTTAAATGACATAGATACAAATGCACTGTCTGGACAATACGCTGTAATTAGAGTTGGTAATAAAATCTTTAATTATAAAATAAAGAAAAGTACATCAACATCTCTTACTTTTTTTGGAAATATAAAAAACTCCTTAGATAATTCTGATTATTTAGGAGTTTTTCCATATCTTCCAGATGAGGTTACTTTTGTCTATGATCATATAAAATATGATGTTAAAAGGACAAAAGCTTTTAGATATGCTATTTTAGAAAGCACGGGAGATCTTTCATACAAACCAGTTGATCTTGAAGTGTTAGGTAATGCTCCATCTGAAATTATTGCAAACTTTCGTGAAAGGGGAGAAGATTTTGGTGGTATTTCAAAGAAAGTCTCAATAAGAGACGAGTCACTTTTTTATTTTTTTGGATTTGATATAGGCACTGTAAAGGTAAATGCTTATATTGAAAGCGGATCTAATACTAATTTTTCTAGTTTAATTCCAAACAAGATAGCCATTTCTTCTGGTGGAATTATTTTTAATAGTTTTTCTGTCCCACAGAAATACAGCAAAAAAATACTATATTTAAATATTGATTCTCCAGGATTTGCAGACAAAGTAGTTTTAGATATTTATGATAAAAATGGGATAGTTACAGAATATACAGGAAATGTTGATGAGGTTTTAGAATTTATAACTGAAAGTAGTACTTTAAATAGATTTTTAGAAATAAGAATTAATCAATCGAATTTAGACTATTCTAAAATTGTTATTAAGTTTAAGAACATTTAATCGTATGATAAGTTGAAAATCGGAGGATTTAAAATATGTCAACAACCCTAATGAGAGCATATGAGTCTTTTTTTACACCTATAGATGTGGAGGGGACTGTTGACGGAAGGGCTCTTTCTGTTTCTTTAAGTAAAAGTTATTCTCAAGTTTTTTTTGCAAAAGAAAGTTCTTCTCAGCCAAGAATCTTTTTTATGGCAGATTTGCCAGAAACAAATAACTTAATTGTAAAAATTTTTACAGTAACTACTACTGGCTCCGGAAACAGTACTAGTTATCTTCCTGATGTCGAATTAGTAAGTTTTAGTGGGCAGTTAAATTATTTAAATTCACCTGACAATGAGGCAGAACCATTTTCTGAAGCTCTTTGGTATTATATTGATACAGAAATAACATTAAATCAGGGAAGTTACTATGCCATTGTTTTTAGTTCTAACGAAACGGTGGAGACATTATCTCCAAAAATATATTTTTCAAAAACATATAGAAATGAAATATTCCCTATTTTTTTAGCAAAAACATCAACAGAAGATTGGTCTAATGAATTAGTTCCAACATCTTCTTCTGGTAGCTTAAGAACAGGGTGTTTTGTTCTTGGATTTACCGGAAAGGAAGTTGATAGCGTTAGTGATTTTGATTCTGGTTCTGTAAGCTTAGGTGGAACCGGAGCTTCTGCAAGAAGGGGTTATTCTACATTTCTTTATGTTGAAAAAGAATCTTCTATAACAAATGATATTTCAGTTCAATTTTTTCAAGAACCTCCTACTAATTCTGCTAACGGAACAAGCGAAGAAACAGATCAGTCAATGATGAGGTTTTATTATTTCAAGGAAGGCACACTTCCTCTTTCTGGAAAAGCTTTTTATAACAAAACTATAAATGCAAGCCCTACACTTGATGAAAATGCTAGTTTTATTGTTTTTGTTCAGCCAGATAGATTACCTCCAATTCCTAAACCGTATTTGCCAGATGCATATATGGATACTGAATATAAAAAGATTGGAGTTGTAAGTATTTATGACGGATATGAAGAAGATAAACATAGAATAGAATATGAAAGAGGGATTATAGACGATACTTCAAATAGATCTTCTTTGGAGTATTGGGCGCATTTCGCAGAAATGAAATACTCTGATGTTGATGATGATGGGAATAGAGTTCCAACCACAAGCTCAAACCCATCATATATAGATTTTTCACTAGAAAAGCCGGGAGATGAGGTAGAGATTTTAGACTATGTTACGATACCATCTACAAGTGATCAAGATAGATTTATTCGTGGTTATAATAATATAACTAAAATTGGGAAATATTATATTGGATTCCCTAAATATCAAACAAATGATACTAGCTGGTATACTTCTGTTCCGTACTATTCAGGTTCATCTCCTAAAATGACCTTTAAGGGTATAATATCTAGCGTTGACTCTCCAAACGATTGGTCTTTTATAGATATTGAAGTTACATCAGATTATGATCCATATGATGTAACAAATACTGATGAAAGAGGGGTCTATACAAATGTTGCTGTACTAGGGAACCCAAATACATCATATACAAATAGATATATTGGAATTCACGAAACTACTGTTGCTCAAACGCTTGAAGGGGATTCTTTATTTGCTTTAATGCAGGTTTTTCCAAAACACCTTGATGAATATACAACTGGGGAAAATGATGTAATTAGACCATGCAGACCATTCTGTAATTTAATTGTTTCTTTTTCTGACTTTTCTCAAGATACTGCTCCAAGTACAGTGAATTTTAGAGTAGTAAGAATTGAAAATGAAGATCCTTATGATGGAAGATTTGAGGCGAGGGTTATAGATTCTTCATCGCTGGGGGTTAGTCCAGATTTTGCGTCTGACAACAAAAGAGTTTATCCAAATATAGATTCAGACTACAAGGCAGCGAAATTTATAGGGAACTCTATTGGAGAAAATGGATATTTATATTTTACTATATTAAATAATAGAAGAAATTCAAATAGCTATAATGGTGATGCAAGATATGGTTCTCCTGATGCTATTTCGAAGTTTGGTATATGGAAATTAAATATTTCAACTATTGCAAATAGTTTAGATTTTAGAACATCATTAGTTAAAGCTTCTTTGGTTCAAACATCTGCCTTTACAAGACAAATGCACGCAAGATCATCAGCAACAAGAATTGTTGAAGAGTGGGATGGCTTACCATACTTGTTGGGAGATTTAATAAAGTATGATGGACATGTTTACAGATGTGCCTCTGGTGGAGTTCAACCAGTTTTGGAAGATGCATATAGTGCTGGAGATTTAGTATGGATAGGAATTTTAGGTGGGCTAGACGGTAGAGGATTCGATCCAAGTCTTGAACACGAATATGAGATAACTTCTATTTTAAGTGTGTATGATACTTTATATTTTGGAACAGCAACAGCACTAACTCAAACTTCTGCTGAAAATTCAACACAAACATACTTTGCACATAATGGAGTTGCGTCAAACACATATCAATTCGGAGACTATGTATCTAGCGGTGGAAATACATATATGTGTTTGCAAGAGCATAAGCCAACAGCAGTGTTCGCAACAGATTATGCAAATAACTATTGGCTTATTTCTACTGCATTTAAACCTAGTATGGCAGAAGTATATAAAACAAACAACCTATTAACATTTGATGAAGTTATTGATGGAAACATAAGTCAGGATTGGCTTGTTGGATATACAGAGTGTGCGGTTGACGAAACGAGCGTTAGTGGAAGTTTGGTTTCGTTTAAGGCTCCTGATCGTGTAGTATATATGGAGCTAGTTGAAAAAATATTGCATGTTTGGACTTCATCTTCTGGAAAATATGATGGTCTTTCTGACTATAGAACACCATTTCACATAGCCCATGATATTAGTTTTGGAAGAACAAAGGTTTTAAGAAAATTTCCAATTTGGTTTACCTATGAAGAAGATGTTTATTTTGACTTAGATGACAATGGTGGAAGTGAAGTTGATGCAAGTGCTGCATTAGTTTTTCCTTATGAAAAAGGAACTATTTTTAATGACGATGGAACACCTACTGGAACAAGATATGTTGCAATAAGAAAACTTATTACAGCAGATGGACCTGCCTTGTCAGATCTTATAACCTCTGGATTAGTGAGAACAAGATTTCTTCCTGAGTTTATAGAATCAAATCAGTTTTACACAAGAAGCTTTAAAATAAGTAAATTTACTAGTGGTGTAACTATCGGAAATTACGTTTATCTTTCTGGTGTTGATGAGGAAAATGTTACTGCACTTATATCTAATTATGATTATTTTGATCATGGAATTAGATGGATAATGTATGACAGAAGAACACTTAATAATGCTTTTGAGTTTTATGATGATACTTCGTATAAGATAGATGATAATGCAGATGATTTTATTTCAAGCCCAACTACTCCTGTAAATCAGTGGGAGGGTGATGGTGATAGGGGATTGGTTGTTGCTCCATACAAATCAATGGAGTTTTTGGGAAGTAAGTGGGGGGTTTATCATCATAAAACTTTAAGTAAATATGATTTCTTTGAATCTTCAACATTATTAAGGGACTATCCTGCATTAAATATTGGAAGAGAGAATCCAAGAATTGGAAAGTATTGTTGGATGGTTGGAGGCTCTCCAGATTTACTTGGTAGCCAAGCACCACAAGTTGGAGGAACAATAGAAAATGATCTTTATAATAGAAATCCAAGACTTGTTTCTCAAGGTGGAATTTGCTATTTAGTTTCGGACAACGATAATAGAGGTGCTCAAGTTTATAAAACTTATGGGTATAAACAACATCCAAAAGATTGGGGGCTAACAAGGGTTTTTGCGGGTTCTTCTGCTGGAGTTTCAACTAGCGAAACTACAATAAATGCAGAAGGCAGTAGAATAGGAATAAACACATATAATTTCGATATAGATAAACCTTCTTACGAAAGAGCTTTGCCCGGATTTTCAACCCTTGAGGAAGTAAATACATTTAAGGTTGACATTTCTCAAGCTGGAAGAGTTACATTTTTAACAGAAATGAAAATTGAAAAAGAAAGAGTTACAACAAGTTCGTTGGAAACTAACTTGATAGATTCAAACATTCCAAAAAGACATATAACGAGATTGACTGTTGGAGATAAACTTCCACAGAATATTTCAATGATGTATAATTTAAGAGAAACGGCATTTAGTCCTGTTGAAATTAAAAATGTAGAAGACTTAGAAGTTGGTGAAATTAATTTACCAGACCTTTTAGTTGATCCAACACAAACAACATTAACTTTAAAACATGCAGAAACATTAGAAGAATTATTTACAGATCCAGAGTCAATAACAATACCAATTGCTCAAGAGAGAATAGTTGATGTAGGCTTATTTGAAAAGATAATGTTATTTAGTAAATCATTACCAACAGATCTTCAATCTAACTTTTTTAGACTAGAAAGTACTAAATTAATTAAAGACAATGCATTTCCTTTGGTAAGCTATGACTATGTTACTTATGATACTGTGAAGTCTATTAAGTCGCCATTTGCTGAAGTTATTGTTAAGGGATTAAGGTTTACAGATGTTGATTTTTCTGGCGCAAAAGAAACAAGTTTAACAACAGATAAAGATATTGTTGTTAGTGGAATTTATCATAGAAATGTACAATCTCAAGGATCACTAGCTAACGTTGAAAATATTTTAACAGAAAATATAAATGGCGGAGTTTATCTTTCTTCGGTTGGGTATATTTATGTTATTTTTCCAAAACCAATTTACATCAGTAAGATAGGGTTTAATGCATATTACGACGGAACCGATTATAATGCAGATGATTTATCCTCATTTAACTTCTCAATAATTCCAATATTTGAAAAACAAATCTATAGTAGGGATTTATATTCTGATAGTGATTGGGTTTCTATAGGAGATGTGATTTTTGATTCTGATAGAGATGAAACAGTTTCACTTTCTGGACTCTCTGTGTATACAAAAGCTATAAGAATTAAAGTAAGTTCTGGATTAATTTTAAGATTAAATAATTTAAAATTTAAAACATTCATTCAGGATGTTGATAATACATTTACAACCACGGGAAGCGTATATAATCCAGAACTTATTATTGTAGATGATTTGAAAGGTATAATTGAAGGATATACAACAAACTCTTCTGCGTTTGCGTCATTTAAAGGAGCTAACTCTTCTGTTACAATGAATTTAGGAGAAGAGATACCTATAAATAGAATAAGTATGAATATTACAAATTCAGAGAACACAAGAACGGTAAGAGTTGAGGTTACTGATAGCACAGATACTTGGGAAACAATATATGTTGGAAATATTTTGAATTATGAATATGCTTTAGTTAGGTGGATTCCAAGAAGTAAAAATGAGTCTAGGATTGTAGACGTTAGAATTTTGGATTCAGAAGAAGCCAACAGTGAATTTTTATCTGAAGAGGGATTTAGTTCAGATTTAATTGAATTTATATTAAATAATCATAGTTCTAATTTTTCTACAAACTTTTCACAAAATCAGTTATCAAGACATTCGTTTAGACCAAATGCTTTTGGAGACAAAACACTAACAATATTTGGATCTTCTTCAGATAGTATTGTTACTGATTATGATGGAAATATTTCTGTAAACACACAAATGGATGAGGATGGATATTTCTCAGACAATATTACAATGGGGCTTGGACTAATAGAAAGACCTTTAAATATAGATTTCCCATTAAAAAATATTCAAAAGGTAAGGGTTACTGTTTTAAATTCAGGTACTAATACAATAAGGATGAATGGGTTTAAGGTTTATACTCCGTTGGTTGATTCTGATGGAGATCACATAACACCTCAATCTTTAGTTAATTGGAATATTAGACTATCATCTTTTGTGATCTAAGGAGTTTTTTGTATGGCAATAGCAGAACAAGAACTCCTTATATTAACAACTCAAACTTCTTCTGTTTTTTCAAGGTGGGAGCTACAGCTAGAAACAATAGATGAAGGGTTTTATGGATATGGGTATGGAACTACAAGTAACTTTACAATTGTTGGGGTTCATGGATCTGGATTTTGTGATATAGATATTACATCATTAACACCTTCTTTTTCTGGGAATATTACTGGTTTTATTGAGTTAGGATTAGGTTGGGAAGTTGGTAATATAATTACAGTAGATGCAATAGATGAAGCTGAAACAATTAGTGGTGTAGTTTCTTCATACAACCCAGATACAGGACAAATAGAAGTTTCTGTAACCGGGCATTCTGTAAGTATTTCGGCAACAAGTAGTCAGTGTCAGTTTTCAAATCCAAATGCTCCCAGCCTAGATTATTTTAATGTTATAGGTCTTTCTGGAAATCTTTTAGGATATGGATATAAGGATGATGAAAGTCCTTCAAATGTTACAAACTTCGAATCCTCATACTCTTATGGTTGGGGTTATGAGTATGCAAATTTTGTTTTCGCAAATTCTATTGATACAATTGTTGTTAGGGCAAGAGTTTTGAAAGATAGTATTCCTCAGGGAAATGTAAGGGTATTTTTTTGGGGGTCTCCGGGAGTTATAATAAATCCAAGTTCACTAGAAACAGATTCTGATGGATATTCTTCTGTTGAGGTTTCTATAAACAAAGATATTTCTTTAAATCAAATTGATGGGTGGGGAAAAGAAACTCAGCTAAATAGACAAACTCCACAAGTATCAAGAAATCTAACTGGAAGTGGTGGAAGAACGGTTTCTGCGATGATTTATGAAGCTCCTGAAATTGATGATGGAAACTTAACAATCGCTTCCAGTGGAGAACAAAAAATTTATTCTGAAGTAGTTTTTAATCTAACGGTTGCATCGTATGCGTTTAACGAAGGAGAAGACCTGTGATTTCAAAGCAAACTAATGTATCCTTCTTTATTATTAAAAGTAGAACTCCTACAATAGTTTCTCCACAAAACGATTATCATTGGTCTAATGGTAAAAATATCTCTTTTGTTTGGAAATATAATGGAGAGGATGTTCAATATTTATATCAAATACAGGTTATAAAATTAAAAATTAACTCTAGGGAAGAAATAGAGACGGTGTTGGAATCCTTTAATTTGGATAACTCTAATTATGACTATTATGAATATAGTGGTTCTGGAAATTCACAACAAATAACATTAGATTTAAGTTCTGAAATAACAGAAGATGGTATCTTTGTTTGGAGAATTAGAACGCAGGGAACCCTTGCAAGAGAATGGAGTGATTGGGCAGAAAATGGATTAGTTAGAGTAGATTCTAAGGTTCCAGTAATTAGGAATATATCCGCATTAACAAAATCTCCACTTGGGAAGCTATCAACATCTTTAAATGATCTTTCTTCCCCCTACATATACACAGAAAGATTATACGATAGTGTTTCTGTTAAAGATAGGCATATTGATCGTGATGGGCAACCCGGTCTCTATATATACTATGACTATAGAGACAATTCTATAAACATAAAAGCTCAGAGTGGAAGTGAAAGTTCTAAAAGATATTATGGATTAATTTCTTTTCATAAAAACGCTACATCACTAACTGAAATACTTGGATCTGGATCTTCTAGGGTTTATGATTCTAAATATTCTATTCAAAATTTAGTAAGATCTGTTTATCAGTATTCTGTAAACAAGGAAGAAAGTAGTCTAGGACCTTTTGATGATGTTTCGGCTGATCAAATTGTTAATGGTAAAAAAATATTTCCAACCCTTAATTTGATTTTAAATTCCGCAGATTATGATGATGGTGATTCTCAGACTGTAAATTTTGTACCACAAGGATTGCCAACATTTATATCAAATAGTGTTTATAATAATCAGGGATTTTCAAACCATCCAATTGGATTTGAATCCACTGAAAATTTTATCTCTACATTCCCGGCATATTCTAGAAGATTTAAAAAAAGAACATATAAATTTCCAGATGAAACAGAATCTGTTACATTCAATTCTATTGTTGGAGAAGAATATGTTGAAGTAAGATATCCTTCACCATACCAAGATTTTTTTCTTATTTTTAAAAAAACCGGAACAAATTCTAATGTAGTTGATTTAGTTGCTTATGGTCAGTATAAAGATGAAGATGAAGTAAAAAAGATTATGGTTAACCCGTCAGGAAGTATAACGGACTATACGTTTTTACCAAGAAGAGGATTTTCTGTTATTCAAAATAGGAATAATCAGAAAAAACCAAATGATAGTAATAATTTATTGTTTGATCCGTCAAACACAACTCTTTATACTAGATCTAATTTGGGCGTAGTAAATCATGAGAATTATTCAGGAACATTAACTGAAGATATGGTTTACTATATTTCTCCATTTTCTTATCAAATGTTTTTCAATCTAAATCCAACATTTTCGAAGGATCAAGCTTTAAAAATATATCTAAAGGAAGAAACTCTTCAACTTGTTGAATATCAAAAGAATTTAAAAAATGAAGGGGTAGATCCAGTCATACAGGTTTCATATCCTTATGTTGAATTTAACTTTAGACCAGATTCTGATTGTACGTCAGTTTTCACAACAGAAAATAATCTTGGTTCAGATATTTCTTTAGATGAAGTTTTTATAGGAAGAGCTAGGGTTTCTCCAAGAGATCTTTTTATGTATGAAGATTCTCCGTCACAAAAAACAATATATGAAGACATTAAAATTCACTATGAAGATAAAGTTAAAACAGTAACTGGATGGGGAAATACTGAATTAAATTTCAATTCAGATATTACAAAATATAATGGGTCTGTAAGATTACATATTTCTGAGTTTGAATATATACCATACTATAGCTATGGAACTGCCTATAATAATTTGACTAAAAATCCAATTCCAAATATTTATAATGCAGATCCAAATCCAAATCCAGATAATACAATAAATTGGGATTCAATTGAAATAAAAAGTGCAAGAGTAGATGATAGCGAAAAAGATTTAGTCATTTTGGAAGATTTAATATATACTAATGACTTTTTAAGATTTAATAATACGTCTAAGTTTTTAGGACAAATAAACCCATATTTATACAATATGTTTAAATGGAATTCAAGACCTGAAAACGGCAATATTTTTGGCAAGGGGAAAATATTAAAACATAGAACTTTTGCTAATAATGGGGTAACAAAAACAGATTTGAATTATTTGAATTGTGGATACACAATGTATGAGGATGGTTGGAGTTCTGAACTAACATATCCTGTATCTTACAATCAAACAGATAGGGGTTTTTTTGCTGTTGCAGATATAGAGGACGGTGATGTTGGAAAGAAGATTTTTTTAAAAGATTTCTCTAACCATATTTTTCAAAGATCTATAGCAATAGATATTGAAGATTCTTTTTCAGAATTACAACAAGTTTTAGATAAGATATATCCATCAACTCACCTATCACATGACAGAACCTTCGTTTGGGAAGGAAATGATATTCAGACAGAAAATGTTGAAATAACTGGAGAAAACGGACCCTCTTGGATCTTTAATCTTCAAGAAGGTGACGATAAAGCAGAGTTTATTCAGTCTTTAATTTCTGAAGACTATTCAACTCAAGGGCTTTTTAAAAATATATCTTGGGCAAGAACATCTACTATTGGTGTTTCAGGTCTTTATTTAACTGTTTTGTCTTCAGAATTAATTAACGAACAAATAGATAGAAGTGTTTTTGGGTATGATTCTCTTCAAAAGGAAAGTTTATTTTTAAGAAGTGAAATACAAAACAATTCATTGCCTTCTGGAGTAGAATCTTATATTTCTGGAGATACTTTTGAGCTTGGAAACATCTTTGGTTTCATATATCCCGATAGTGATAATGTTGTAAAATTCTCTTTTGATGTTGATGAAAGTACTTCTGGAATAGATTCTATAAAGTTTTTAGAAGTAGATATTCCTGTTGAGCTTGCGAGTGGAGATTTAGAATCTCAGGTTTCATCGGAACATTTTTTTGGAATAAAAACAGATGGAGTTCCATCAAAAGTTCCAATTAAAATTCAAAAACTAAATGAATATGCATATAACTATGATTTAAATTTTTCAAGTATTTCTGAGGATATTTTTAGTGAAATTAGAACGTCTAGAAGTCCTATAGATGCTGTAGAGTATTATATGGATAATTCTCCAGATATAGAATATGTCTCGATGAATAATAGCGACGTTTTAGACATAGAAACATCAAGAACTGACTATGGTTTTAAAAGGTTTACTCATAGTATTAGTGTTTCTGGTGGTGGATTTAAAATTTTATTTTTTAAGGTAAAAGATAAAGCTGGAAATGAGTCAGAAGTTTATTCGGTGCCATTTTATATTCAAGGTTCTCAGACAATATCTCCAGCAAATGTTATTGAAAGTGCAACTATCGTCGCAGATGATCGTCTTTTAATTTCAAAAGAATTAAAAACAGTTCTTTCAAACTCTTATGAATTTTGGACAAATTTATTACCAACAGATACGAAAAATAACAGAACAATTGTAGTGAAAGATGTTTTGGTTGGTGATAATTTAGGGGGACTTATAAATCATCCATATGTTAATGATCTGCTAATTGGATTTAGTGATAATTATGGATTAAGTTATAATGTATACTCACCATATTCTTCTATTGTTGGATGGAATTTTAAAAGACCAATTTCAATAAAGGTAAAGGGATTTTCTTCTGGGTATAAAGGTCCTGATTGGTTTTTTGATCCAAATGACGTTAGACATTATATCCCAGATACTGCTGAAGATTATTCTCAGGGTGTTGGTGAAAATAACAATATTGTAAATGTTCAAAATTTTCATATTCCAGTAAACCCGGGATCTACCCCTAGAACTCTTATTGGGTTTCTCGATGAAAACACAGAAAATTATGCAAGATCAAATCCTGTTGCCAAAGAAATATATAACAATAGAGAGGAGTTTATAGGGAAAAGCTTAATAATAGGTTCTGCTCAAGATTTTTCTTTTAAAATTTTGGATGTGTTTAGATCAAATAATTTATCGCCATCAATTAGATTTGATTCAAATGGATTGCAGACAGATGATTACTCTGCTGATAGCGATGGCGGAACTACTATTAGTAGCGTTTTAAGACAAAAAATTTGGATATTAATTGAGGATGAAGAAGGAATCGCTGCAACAATTTTAAGTAGAAAATTTCAATATATTACTGAAGATATTGAAGAAATTAATTTTATTACAAAAAGTGGAACAGGATGGAGAGATTCTCTAAAGGATAGTTTTGATACTGAAAATAGAACTGTAAAATTTGGTTATTATCCAGTTGAAGATGAAATTCCTTCTTCAGTAAATTCAATAATAAATGATTCTTTAAAAATAACAAAAAACATAACAGCGGATGTTGATAGTTTAGTTTCGGGAGACAATCAAACACCAACAGCTATTGTTGGAACATCAGATGAGTACATATATATAGATCCAGCAGAATTTGATGATACTTCTTCTGGCATATCTTCAAATGAAGGTTGGACAACAAGGATATATCAAGGTTACTCTCATATAGGATTTATTTCTACACCACAAACTATATTAGACCAAGTACAACACCATCAATTGCTTGGTATAAATTTTTATAATAAACTTGTTTTTGGTCAAAACTATACTGTTAGTGCAAAAATATTTAAAGTATTTTATGATTCATCTTTAGATGAATCTTATGTTGTTTTGCATGAATCTGGAATAGACTATACTATGAGGAATTTATCATACTCAATAGTTGATAGTTTGGGAAACAACATTTCTTTAGGAAGTATAGATAATGAAATAAAAAATATTTCAATAGATGGTGATTTGTTGGTTGTTTCTGGTGATATTTCTACAATTTTAAATGTTGACTCGGAATATTTACCAGATGATAGTTATGTGTTTAATGTTGTTGTAGATGGGTTGGATGGAATTGATGATTCTACTGGCTTGGAATTTGACAGAGGATGGTGGCCAAAAATAGATGGATTGCCAATACCTCCTATTGATCAGAAAATAGGATCAAGCATGTCTCTTTGGAATGAGTTTAATATTAAATTCGCCTTAGTTTCTACTGGATCTTTTTATATTCCTAAGGATGGAACATATATATTTAAAATAGAGAAGGATTTATATTCATATAGTGATTTTTCTATAGATTTTTTTGGAAAAGATGTTGAAAGATATGTTGAGGAAGATGGAGAATATGTTAAAAAGATAACGTCAATTTATTTTAATTCAACAAGTGGGGAAACAGAAAAAGAAAAGGAAGTTTATTTAATTCGTGGTTGGCACACAGCAAGATTAAGAAATTTAACTGAAAATACGTTTTCAGAAGAAAGTTACAAAAATTATTTGAGACTTCTTTATTCAAAGCCCGGTTGGGAAGATTCTGATGGTAATTACTTCTTTGTCCCGTTAGTTGGCTCAAATAATGAAGATATGAATTTTATGTCAAGAGCATACAGGAGTGTTTTTGGTAGAATTATTGATAAAGACTATTCTAGATTCCCAAAACAGGATTGGGAAGTTGATCCTGAAGAAAATTATATAATTGAAGAAAAATTATTAAAAGCAGTTGTTGGATTTAAAGAGTCTCCAACCGCAGAAGAAATAACATCATATTATAATTATCAGGCTATTAAAATTGATAGAGATAGTGGAGATGACAGTAGACCAACAATTTCTTCTACGATACCAGCAGAGACAAGACCAACATATGCCGGTGAAATTCTAGAAGAAGCGCAAGCTACCTATATCTCAAATGTATTTGATGGTGGATCTGACTTTAGATTTTGGAAAGAAATTTCTTGGACATCATCAAAACCAACAGGAACCACTGTAGAGTTTGAAGTTAGAACAGGATCTTCTGAAGAAGATCTTTTATTGAAAACTTGGAACAATATTGGAACAGAAACTGTTACTGAAATTTTAGATCCATTTACTATTTCTGGACAGGAATTAGTTGACTTTTCACAACTTTCTGTAGATAATAATAATAATTTAATACTAAAAAGATTTATTCAGTTTAAGATAATTTTAAAATCTTCAATAAAAGATGTAACTCCAACAGTAGATGATGTTACGATAACATATAGTAAGCAAAACTCAGTAAATTTCTTTACAACAACATTTAATTTAACTTCAAATATCGTAAGAAGTATACTGACATACAACGGAGATATTCCAACAAGTCCGTCAGGAGTAGCTTTAAGTGACATTCAATTTGGAATTTCTACGGAAGAAGATGTAAATGGTAAAGTTATTACTAATTTTGATGAATATACAATTATTCCAACAAATGAAGTTTTTTCTTTATCTTCGATAGGAGTTCAAAGTAATAATAAATTTAGAATTGGAATAAGATTTATTTCTACAGATGGAAGTATTCCAAGCGTTGACGAAATGGCCATATTATTTGAAACAGATGGTGAAAGAGACCAAGTAAAAGATTTAATTGATAGAGTTGATAACGGATGATTAGACAAAGACCAGAGCTAAAAAAAACACCAACGTATAGAATGGAGTTTTTTGATGACGGCGATCTATATTATTCTGATGCAGATTATAAGAGATTTCAAACAATAGAAAATCAATTAGAATCTCTTTTGAAGATTACTGGTGGTGGAATTCTTAATGGGTGGGAAGTTTTTCAAAATACAACCAATGGAAATCTAGGGTTAACTATTTCTCCAGGAATAGGAATAATACCATTTGTACAAGATAAAATAGATGTTTTAACCGGAAATAAAATTTTTGACGAAAAAACCGGAGAAGTTGTTAAAGAAACTTATTATTTAGCAATAAGAACAAAAACAGAAATTAACATATCTTCTGCCGTTGGGGTAAATAGAAAAAGCGTTGTTTTTGTTGGACTTAGCCCAGAATCAATAAGAAAAATTCAAGCTCAAGATCTTCAGGGAATAGTTACTGAGGATAAGTTGATTGAGTGGGATGATTTTACAGAAATAACAATTAGCCCATCTGTTGGCAATAGTGAGCTTTCTGGTAAAACAGGACCATATAGAAATACTACACCAAGTCCAAACGACATTGATTATCCAATAAAAAACTTTATAATAGATGGAGAGTACAATCCAAATACGCAGAAAATTGTAGCGTTTGTTAATGGAAAGCCATATTATGATGGGTTTGAAGTAAATGGTAAAACTCTTATTTTTGAGAATCCACTTCACCGAGAAGACAGTATAACGGTTAGGATAGAGCCAAAATATGGATTGGCACTTTCAGACATTGAAACAGATGATACTTCTATTATAAAAATAGATAGTTCAATTAGGGTTTCTGTTTTTACAAAATCGGCAGATAGTTTTATTTATAAAAATCTTTTAGAACACAAACATACCAATGATTTTTCTACAAAAAGTCCTGAAAAAATTCTTTTAACAACACAAACTGGATTGATTGGATATGCTACAAACACTGATAATAAAACATATATTTTTGATAAAAAAATAAACGGAAAATCTTTTAGTGAATATTATGGATTTTCTTTTGATAGCGGAACTTATGATTTAGATATTTTTATTAATGGGTTTCTTAATACAGATCCAGTAACAATAACAGACAGTGGAAGTACAATAACTTTAGAGTTTTCTCAAAAACTTGATTCTACAGATACTGTTCAATTAGTTTTTTATGTAAAAAATAACTATACACAAATAAAAAACAAACTTATTATTTCCCAAACAAATCCGTCTCAAGAAAAAATAGATATAGAGATTAGCGGAGAAAGTATTAAATCTGGAAAAATTAATGAAGATTTAATCCCTAGGCTCAGTCACGTTGGTATTTTTAATGAGATAATGAAGCCTGACAATCCATCTTCAGGGGAAGAGTTTGTTCATCAAACGGAAAATATAGATAAAAATTTTCTTAAAGAATTTTTTCCTGTATATAATAAAAAAATGACAGGAAGAAATTGTTTTGATATTTTTGGTCAACCAAAAATACTTCCCGGTGTTGGGATTACTCCTTCAAAACAAATAGTTCATTTGTGTACGAAAGATGGACTTTTATACTATGTTGTTCCATTTGATGAAAGCCAAAAAAGTAGTGAAACAAGAAAAGGTTTTTTGATGGGATCAACTTTGGGTCAATATTTTGAAGGGTGGAAAAATATAAATTTTGATACCTCGGATAACCTAAAGGAGTTTGATTCCCCTTTTTGTGTTTTACCAGTAAAAACGGCTAATTCTCCAACAACAAATAATTGGGATTTAATTTTTTTAATAAGCGAAAAGTTTGTTGTTGCAATTTCTTGGTCAAATATAAATTTAAGTTCTACAGCAGATCCGGTTCCTAAGATATTACAGGTACTGAACACAACCGGAGATTCTCCGTCAGATATAAGAACAAATAACATATATTACTCGAAAGTAGATTCTATAGGTGGAATAGTTTCTGCCGTTTCTGGAAAGGGAATTTTAAATCTAGAAAAAACAGTATATATCTTAACTGATAGTGGAAAAGTGTATTGTTTTGATTATGTTGATAATCAATATACGTGGGTTGATGTTACTGGAGAGCCTACTTGGACAACTGCAACAAAGATATTTTCTTTAAATTATGAAGACGAATTATCTAATGACATTATTTTTGTTGGAGAGGAAGGGTCTCTTTATTTTAACTCTATAGGAAAATATAGATTTGAATCTACAATACCTTCAAATACCACACAATTAACATCTATTACTTTTGAGCCCAATACTATTTGGGATGGACTAACAAATAAATTAGTAGACAGTGGTGATATTTTAATATTTTTCGGAAACAAGCTTGTAGAAAAAAAACAAATATCATTAATACAATATAATTTAACTTCTCCGTATTCTGCACAAATAGCACTTCAGGGAACTTTATCTAAAACGTTTCCAAAAAAAGAGGGGTCTTTCTATAGATCTGGAATGATTAAAGAGTGGACAAAACATTCTTTTGTTTTTTCGGGGACTCCAATAGAAGTAATGTTTTATGATTCAAGGCTTTTTATTCTAACAACAGAAAACCTATATGTTTCTAATCAAACATTTACTTCAATTTCTAGCGTAAACTACGAAATTGATTCTTGTACATTTTCTGAAGCTTTTAGTTCTTCAAAAGACTTAAATGATATTAGGGTAATTAATGACGAGTTTGTTTTATCAGCAGATGATGGAATTTTTAGTCTGTCATTTGATTATTCTTTAATACCAGTAGAGTATAATAGATCTGAAAATTTAGATTATGTAACATCAATAAATGATTTACTGTATCCGTCATATAGAATATATAAAGAAGATTCCCTTTCAACAACAGACGATGTTGTATTTTCTTTAGGTAAATATGGTGTTTTTCAATCTACAGATAAGGGTAGTTCGTGGAGAAATATAACACAACTTCTTGGACAGCCAGAAGATAAGAATTTTTTTAATTCAGCTAAACAATATTTAAAAATTGTTGGAGTAGATTCTGTTCAAAATAAAATTTATGTAATAAAAGAAAATGGATCTTATGGATATGGTTACGGATATGGTTATGGATTAGATTTAAATTATTTTGATGTTTTTGATTTTGACTCATTTGAAATGGGTTATGGCGTTGGTAGTTTTGAGTCTTTATCTGAATACGGATATGCGTTTGGGTTCGAAATATCAAATGCGGTTGAAGGTCTTGAAGAAGGAGATTGGATATATTTTCCAGATGGTGCTGGTGGGGCTTATGAGAAAAACCCTTTAAAAATAATAGGATTTGGAATTGAAGGTGATAGAAATTATATTGTTGTAGAAGGTGGAAACGGATACTCTGCTGATTTTAGCCAAATTCCACAAGATTTAGTTGTAGAGGTTTATTCAAAACTAGAACCATTAGGTCTTATTAATGGAATACCTCAATCTGAATTGTATGAAACCAATAATGTAGAAACATATTCTTTTGATCCATTTAGACAATCAATACAATTTAGTTCAACACAAAGCATAGAAGATTCAATAACAATTGCGTCTAAATATAAAACGTTTTCACTTATTGAAGATTTTGATATTTCTTCAAAAGATATAGAAAAAATTTCTTTAAATTTAAATGGAATAGATTTGTTAGAATATTGGACAAAAGATAACGCTAAATTTAACTTTAACAAATCATTAAATATAGAAGATATAGTAAGAATAACAGTAAAAGATTCGCACATAACAGATACCGGAAAGTATACTCACAAAGAAATTGAAGATTCTTTTTCTTTAGAAACAATGGGTCTTACTTACGAAATGGACGGGATAAGAACAAGTAATCTTTTAACATTGCTAATGCAGTTAAAACATAAGTTTAAAGATATACAGGAGTTTTCTACATCAACAGAAGTTTCTTTTGATATAACTTCATTTGGAGCATCTTCAGGACAAAATGATCCTTGGATTCAAAACGTAAATACAGTGTATGCCCCTGGGGCTTTTGTTGGAAGATCAATAACATTCTCTAAAAATAATAAAAATTATAAATATACAATTTCTGCAAATACACTTCACAGATTTTATATTCAAAGAGTTTATTGCTATGAATATTTTGTTGCAAATGGCTCTGAATCCACGTTTACCTTATTGAAGGGAGAAGGCAAACAGGGAACTTTTACTGTATTTAAGAACGGAAACAAATTAACATCTTCTGATTTTACTGAAAATTTACTTTCTGACAATGTTATTTCTATAGAGTTAGTTTCAGCAACTCTAAATGGAGATAATATTTTTATAAAATATATAAATACAGATGATGATTTTGAAATTTCTACACTTTTTGAAAACTTACAATCTGTTACTATTCCGGCAATGGATAATAGTATAACTTCCAAGCTAACAAATATTTTTGTGTCAAATTACAGGGATAATGATTTTATAATAGATCTTGATAGAAGCTTTATTGAAAATGAAATTTACTCAGAAAATTCAACGGACATTGGTGATGTTGATTATGTTTTGTTTTATGTTTTTAATGATTCTGTAAATAATAAATTTTATGCAGGTACTGATGAAAATATTTGGATAAGAGATGTTAATTCAATAATTTATTCTAAGACTGGAGTTATTTTAGAAACCCTAAACCCTATTGGAAACTCTTCTTTTGATGAAAAAATTGATGGTGCATATATCCAATATAATAACGAAACCAATGAGTGGACTGTTATTTGGGGAGGACAGCCAGTAATTTCAGATATCAACTTAGATATATCTACTGTAAAAGTAAACAATGTAATTGTTGTTGATGATAAAATATGTTTTGCTGGAACAGATAGAGGTTTCTATAGAACGCTTTCAGGCAGTAATACTTGGGAGTATGTGTGGAACACAATTTTTGATAAAAATACAAAAGATAGTCCTGAAATTTTAAACCTTGTTCTAGATGACAAACATCCTTGGATTTTAAATGCAATATTAGAGTCTGGGTTATATAGATCATATGATTATGGAAATAACTGGATATGGTTAGCTGGAAATTCAGAAAAAACATTTACCACATTTTCCTATCAAAAAGATTTGTCAGATTCTAGATCTGTTTATTATTATGGGAATGACAGTCTTTTTGTTAAAAAATACTCTTCTGAAACTGAAAACATTTCTTCTAAGACAAATGAGATTTCAACAGATTTGCTTTTTGGATCTAATTTTATATCTTCTTCAATTTTAAAAATAGTAAACAACAAATCAGATGTAGATAAAGTTTATTTTGGAATGAATTTTCTTGGAGTCTATAGTTCTGAACTATTGGGTGGATCTGGAAATATTGCAAGAACAAATTTTTCAGCAAACAATTATGGCACAGCAAGTAACAGTATTTCTTTTGACTCTATTGGTATCGAGAAAACTGGAGCGTTACATGACTCCTATAGCCCTGCTATAAATTATTCTCTTTATGTAAGTTCAGAAAAGACAGATACTAAAAGAATGTTCTATCAGGTAGACGTAGACCCTGTTGTTGCTAAAGTTTTAGAAGACCATAAATTTGTTGATTATTTTGCAAAAATGCCAGATGGAAAGTTTTATAAAATTTTAGACAATTATGATAGAGGTCCAGTTTATGAATTTAATTATTTATTAAACGATAAAAATGAAACTTTAGATGTTAGAAGGATGGAGTTTGTTCTAGAAGGTACTTATCCATATTTTGCAAACAGATCTGGTGCAAATATTGATAGTGAAAGTGGAGATTATTGGTATTCAACAAACGAGCCATTTGGTGAAGCATTAAATACAATATCAATATCATTTACTAAAGAGTCAAATGGAGAAGACTCAAGAGTAATGTTAGGTTCTTTTGATGATAAAAATGCCTATGCTGTTAAATCTACAATTTGGACAGACTCAAATACTAGCGAGGATGAAACTGTTTTAATTGTAGACTATGAAACAGTTTCAGAAATACCATTAGAGTATCAGACGGAAGATGCTCTTTCTGGTTATTATGTTGGAAACCCAAAAAACAAATTATTTTATAAAGTTTATAATTCCAAAGTGCTTGGTGTATTAGATCAATATTATGACGGAGAAGCTTCTCCGGCTCGTGGGCAGTTAGCATTAAGAATAGAAAAAAAAGAAGATTCTGATGAAGCAAACTGGAATACTATCTATAAGACAGAAGATCCATACTATTTATGGCATAAATATTTTGGATTAGAAATTCATAATAACTGGAGAGCCATATTAAGAGATCCATCTTCTGTAAATTCATCTCCTGATTTTTATAACGATTTTGAGTATGATTTTACTACTTCTAATACTCAAAAAATATTTTCTTCAAACTTAGAAGGTAGAACATATGTAGTTTATGATGATCTTTTTGAAGACGGAAAAAATCAAGCAAGCATTCTATTGAGTTATGAGGACGAACTTTCTACAGATTATTCTGTTGATAATTCTTTGCTTGGATTTATAATAAAAGATCCTTCCTGTAATTATGAGTATGAAGTTACTGCGTCTAAGAAGCTTGTAAGTGGAGATACTTATTATAGTGCTAATTATCATAGGGTGCAATGTAGAATAGAAAGATACGATGGGTCTTATGACAAAATTTCTTTATATTCAGATGGATCTTATAGTGACATTCAAACTGATAGAATAAAACTAACGAATAGAGTAGGACTAAACGAGGAAAATTTAATAGGTTCTTTTGTGTATTTTGAGAAAAGACCATTTATTACGTTTAGAGTAAAAGAAATAGATGGGGACTATATTGTTGTTGATAGTACTAACCTTAACTCTTTTGTTCAAGAAGGTGAAATTTTAAAGTGTAAATATCAGATTGAAGAAAGGACGTGCAAAGATCTTGTAATAACTTCAAGTGGTAAATTGTTCACAGTAAGTGATAATTTTGTATATACAGATAGGAGCACCGATACACAAAAATGGTATTGTATAAGTGATGGTTTGGAACTTAATCCAGATACAAATTTGCCTTATGCAAAATTTAGTTCTTTGTGTTTTGATAATACAGGAAACTATTTATATGCAGCCTCTCCAACAAATATTTATGGTGGCGTTTATGTTCATGATTCTTCTACAACAAATACTGACTTTACAAAAATTTTAAGTGATTCAGATTTAATAAATAATGAAAAAATAACTTCAATAGATTTATATAGAGATATTTCCAACTTAATATTGTATTTAGGAACTTCGGACAATGGTGTTTTTAAAGGAGTTTCAGACGCATTAAATCCATTAACTTCTATTTGGACATGGACTAAAATTGTTTTTCCAGAAAACGATATTTCTTCAATAGAAACAGTTGTTGATCAGGATGCGAATATAGATCTAGATAGAATTTGGATAGGAACAGATGGATCTGGAATATTTAAAAGAGATCAGATTTCAAATAGTTATTTGGAAAATTCTTGGATTGGAAATATTCCAAGTGAAGTTTCTTCTAAAGATATTAACTCTTCTGAATGGAAGGTTTGGAGAGTAAACGATGGTATTGACAATTTATATCCAATAGTTTTAGATGATGATGGTTCTGTTGTTTATGAAAAAATTGAAAGTCCAGGAACAATTACAAATGGGATTTTTGATTGGGATCAGCAAGAAAGATATGATAAAAAATTAGGAAATTTATATTATGTTTTAGATTCTGGAAATATAAATTACATTACAGACTCTTTTGGTGAAGGATCTGGTTGGAATGGGAATACAATAATTTCTGAATCTTCTAGGAATAAACATAAGTTTAGTAATGTTGCAACTTCGTCAGTTACAAATAACGAAAGAAAGAAAGAAGAAGATTTAAAGGGAAGCGGGAGCGTTTCTCCGAACTCAAAGACATTTTTTAAGTTTGATTTTATGTTTAATGGACAGAATGGAGAATCTCCATATGAAGAACCATTTAAACATCATCCAGATAAAAACTCAATAGTAAAAATAATACCATTGTCTGGAGGAGATACAAGGCTTTTAGTTATTACTGATAGAGATGGGGTTTTCTTAAGCGGAAATGCAGAAAGATATTTATTGCCAGAACCATTGTCAGGGTATCTTGATGATTACACTACTTATGGATATGCATTTTCAGAAACACAGTTTGACGAAGCACAAGATGAGTTAATTGAATATCCAGGATACAGATATACGAATCAGGGATATTCTAAGGATTTTAGTGAAAATACTAAGTTTAATAAACTTTTAGAAAAACTTTTTATGTTTGAAATAGACTCTACTCATCCTGCCTACAGTGATATTGGAAGCTTTATATCTGCATACGGGAGTGAAAGCTTACTAAACTCATACCTAATAATATCCAAAGGAGTAGATGAAGTTGGTGGGATTAAAGATCCGATAACATTTATTGTAAAGTCAGTTGAACTTTCTGGACTAAAATACAAAATAAAACTTTCAATTGGAAGACAAAACTCTCAAAGTGAAGGTAATTTTTCAATATTAGAGAATCCAACCTATCCTGTGGATAATTATATTGGTTTTTCTTGGGAAAATGGATTTAGCTGGGATGGATACGACAGATTTGTTTTTATGGACGCACAAGAATACGTCAAAATAAACAATGGTCTTCCGTCAGATTTTAATGCCCTAGATATTGGTGGTGAAAAAACTCTGGAAATTTTAATTAGAGACGCAGTTGAAGACGGTTCTAATGGAGTTTATTTGGCCTGTGGAATCAATGGTGTTTATTATTGTCCAGATGTGACTGTTGTTTCTCCAACATGGTCTCAATTGTCTGGGTCTTCTGATAAATATGCAATAAGTATTGCATATGGAACAGCAGATGATGGAACCTTATATGTAGGAACAATAAAGGAAGGTGTTTGGAGATATGTTTTATTAACAACAACTTGGTATCAGTATACAGGGCTAGAAAAGCATCCTCAAGTTTGGTGTTTATATGCTGATGGGAAAACAGTTTATGCTGGAACAGAACATGGAGGTGTTTATAGTTCTGGAGATAGTGTCATCTTCGTTAGAATGTCGGGATGTGTAAGGTCTAAAATTTTTTCTTGGAAAACAGTAGGAGTTCCACCTAGGAAAGAAGATGTTTTAAATAACTCTGTTTTTGACTATTCAGAAAACTATAATCTTTTATCATATTCTTATGGTGGCGGAATTATGGTTTCTAGAGATCGTGGACTTACATGGGAGCAAGCAAACAATGGACTTAAAAATCTTTATGTTCAAGAAGTTAGTATTTGTCCAAATAATTCAAATATTGTTTATGCAGCAACTTGTGGTGGTGGCGTATTTAAGTCTATAAACGCTTTCGATGAAAGTGGTGGAGTTACTTCAATCGTTTGGGAAAGTTGTTCTACAGAATTTCTTCCAATAACATTAAATGTTGATGAAGTTTCTGTTGGTACAAATCCAAATATTATCTATATAAAATGTAGGGTTAATGACTTTTCTATAAAGGACTCGCCAAACAGAATAAAAAAATATCTATTTGGGAAACCATTAATAAATTCTGATGATCTTTCTTCTGGAGAGCTTTTATGGGTTTATGATTCACCTGAAAATTTAATAACTGATGGAAAATCATACTATCCATATTGTCCATATGATTTTGGAACAAGGAAGCATGTAATATATAAGAGTTTGGATGGTGGCGATAGTTGGCAGAGTGTGTATGACATAGAATTAGTTTCAAGTGGAATATCTGAAAATATTTTCAAATCTGAAAATATGATAAGTGGGTTAACTGTTGTTCATGGTGGTAGTGACGAAATAAAGTTTATATCTAGTTATAAAATAGAATATAAATTGGGATCAAATAATTATTTTTTTGAAAAAATGTCATATACAACAATGACATTTGATGCAGATAATAATTTTGTATTTTCTGAAAAAGAAATTCCAGCCTCAGACTTTAGATTGTTTGGTGAGCTTTTAATGACTCCATCTTTGTTGAAGTCAGAAGGTCATTTGTCAATAAATCCTAAAGATAAAAATGAGGTTTTTTTAACAATACAATACAATGATGCTTTTAGTAGGTTTGTGAAAGTACCTATTTTATATTCCAATGATGATGGGAATATTTGGGAAAGAAGGGTTTCGGTTTTTAATTCAGAAACAACTCCAGGGTTTAACAGCCCAGTACAATTTTCAACAAGACAAACTTCTCAAGATATAGACTTTAATGTTTCCTATTTGTCTGAATATAGCGAATCTCTAACTCTTGAAGGAATTTATACTAAAAGAGGATTTAATGAAGAATCATTTCTTTGGGACTCAGTAAGAGATTTAGCTAGAGTAGATAACAAGTTTATTAATATAGATTTTCAAACAAATGATCAGTGGAATAATTCTAGCTATAAATTGAATTTATTTTTAGATGCCAATAAGATACCAAGACCATTTACGCTAAAAGATGCAACATTGATTGCAGATAATGTTAATGAACCAAACAATATATATACTGTAGAAAATTCTGGATATGGAGAATATTATCATAGAAATACAAATAGTTCATTAAATTCACAAACAACAACATTGAAATTAAATTCAGCATTTAATGGAGATAGTTTAATTGTTGGAGAAACTTCAACTTGTCTTCTTAGTAATTTAACTTCCTTTAAAATTCCTTACTCAGAAGCCTCTTTAAATACTATTTTGTCGAAGGAGAATTTACTTGTTGGAAGAGAGATTTCTTTTGGAGAAAATACATACACAATAGCTTTTCATAGAGTTTATAATGATTTAGTAATCGGTCAACAGTATGTAGAACTTATACTAATAGGAGATGCTGTTGCAAATCTTTCTGGTATTTTTTCAATAAACATAGGGAGTCCAATCTACTCAAATTATAACAACAAACTTTATGTATCAATAAATTCTGGTATTTCTTGGTCTGAAGTTGATACTGATTTTGATATTTCTAGCTTTAAAATTATAGATATAGAAGATGTTCCGGGAGAATTTATTGGAAATACTTTTGATAGAGTTTTTTTTGCTGCCTTTATATTAGGGAATGAATATAAGCTTAGAGTTGGAACTATAAATGACTCTAGATATGTTGATGGAAGTAGAAGCGCCATAGAGTGGACAGATATTTCTCTTCCAGTTACATTTGAAAATATTTTAGGAAGTGGATTAAAATTTGTTAACTCTCAATATGGTAACTTTTTATTTGTAACATCTTCTAATTCAATTATTAAAAAACAAATAGATACTAATTCTGCAAACCTATTAACAGGAGAGTGGATTGAAGTTAGAAGTGAATCAGAAATAACATATCCGATAGTAGTTTCTGAAACAAATAATGATAGAATGGCATTTATTTCTAACAATAGAATCTTAGTTTCAAAAGACTCATTTACATCTGAATCTTCATCATATAAAGGTGAGTTTTTGCCGGGAGAAGATTCGTCAAATTACTTAGTTTCAAAAATACTATTAAATCCTTCCGGTGAAAATGAAGATGAAATATTTGTTTCTATAAATAATCCAAGAGAAGCATTTACTGCCTCTGCAAGCATACTATCGTTAAATGTTTCTGAAAATACAAACGAAATAACAATTTCTAACAGTGGTTCTTTTGGAAGTAATCCATTTATTCCAGAAAATATATGGGTAAAACGTCCAGTTATCTTTAGGGAAAATGGAATAAACTTTTCTTTTTCATCAAAAATAGTTGAGTCGCAAGGAAATAAATTAGTTTTACTTCCAACTATTATTTTCAACATAAGTGGAGTAGAATATAGTCCATTAATAAATGAAACAAAGATCACTGGAACGGTTTCAAATACAAACGAAAATATTTTAATAGAAGATTATAATGGAAATATATTCATTTGTTATACGGATACAGAAGAAATTATAAGAGGAAGAGTTTCAAGAATTTCTTTAGAAGAAGATACTGTTATTTTAAGTTTGAATGGAGATTACGCAATTGAATTTACCAATAGAAATATAGATTTTTCTTTGGATGTTTTATTAAAAATAGGAAGTGTAGAAGATATTCTTGGGTTTGAAGGAATGGTTCCTGAAAGTCAGTTTGGAAATTTTGTTGTTTCTTCATCTAGACCTTCTAGTAGTAATTCAAATAATGGTATTTATATATCAAATGCCTTTGGCGTAGATTGGAATCAAATATCTGTTTCGGAAAGCAATGGGTTTGTTGATGGTTGTGTTGATTTTAATGTCAACGATAATGGTTCAATAAATGCTGTAGTTACAAATGGAAATTCAACAAGAATTTTTATAAATGATTCTTGGATTCCTTCTGAAAACATTAAAAAGGTAGATGTAGATTCTTTTGGTAATTTGTACTTTATAACAGATAATGGTTATTGTAAGACAACTTTGGACTTAGACTCTCCAAATGAGTCTGTGTTTAAAACCAATACGTTTTTAGATTGTAAGGAATTTTTTATAGAAAACAAAGATATAGTTGTTGTAGATACAGACGACAATATCTATTCTAACAATAAAGATAGTTTTGTTTTTAATGGATCTGAACTGTTTGTTCCATCTAATAGAAACATAAAAAACATAAATAAAATTTTTAAAGACAGCAATGATGCATATTGGATTGCAACAGAATCTGACGGAGTAAATGTTTTTATAGGTTCTAATTTTTATAATTTTGGTGTGATAGAAATTGGAAGCTTAAATGTTTTTGATATTTTTGAAGATAATTTTGGTAGAATTTGGTTAGCCTTGGGGGCAGATGGAATTTCTGTAATATCATATGTTATAGAAAATGGATCTATAACGAATTACACCGTTGAAAGATATTCTGAGTCAAGCGGGTTTAAGGGAGAGGTAAAAGCAATATCTCAAACAAATGGATTGGACTATATATCTAGTGGTGAAAATAGTCCTCCAGGAATATTTTTAACGTGGGCAAACAATTCCAGTGTTTATCCTAACTCTTTATTAAGTAGAAGTAAATCAGAGATAAGACCCGTATATGAGGATAGAGTTTATAACATCAATCAAACTTTAGGTCAAATATTTTCAATACAAGAAGATACGATTAGTGTTGATGGAGAAAACTTTTTAGCGTGGAAAATTGTTGCTCAAAATTTTTCAGTTACATCAGGACAAAGCATAGGAACAAATAGTCTTGTAAATCAATACATGTTGGTTAATGTTAGAGAAAATGACATATCAAGAAAAGTTCTAGCCAATGCATTAGATACAGTTTATGTAGAAAGAGTTGATGGTGAAAGCGAGATTTCATCTTCCGGGAAAAATTTTCTTATAACAGAAATGGTTGGAGAAGATCACTGTATACTTTTTTCAGGCGATTCTAATTCAATAAACTCTTCAATAAATGACGTAAGCCTAATTTGTCCAGATACTTACTATTACTATTTGGATTTTTATGATGCCAGTGGAAGGCGTGTTGAGATAGACAGTAAGAAAATTTCTATTTCATTAACTGATCAATTCGCACAAAATGCCTCAAGGATTGTGGTAGCAACAACAAAGGGATTATGGTCTTTTGAGGGAGGTCCAACTCCGTTTATTGTAAAAAACCAATTTAATGAAGCCGAAAATATTACAAATATATTTGTAGATACTTCAAATATTTTATATGTTTCTGCTGGTGATATTTTAATTCAAGTAACAGATAATAATCGTGTTGATTTTGGTAAAAATGATTTATTTTCAGACAATCTTTTAGGTGTTGAAAATAAAGTTTTAGAAGTTAGAAATGTTATAGAAGGTTTGTCTCAAGAGATTATAATAGCTACAAGCATTGGTCTTTGTATAAAAAGATCTGATGGAACGTTTCTTTCCTTTATTGAGGAAGATCCTAGAACTATTTACAGAGAAGATAAATTTAACATAGGAAGTTGGAGACCTGTTTATGTTTTAAGTGGGAATCCTATTTCTAGTGATTTTTTTGTAGACAAAACATCTACAAGTGGTATGTATTCTTACTCTAACATTATTCTTAACACAGTAAATAATGGAAGAAGGTGGAATGAAGTTGTTCTATTGCCTTATGAAATTAAGGGAGTTTTAGAAATTGAAAATAGTTTAGGTACTATAATTGATTATGTTATGTTTTCTGAAAATTTAATATCTTCAACTGGAGAAGATTCTGTTCTTGAAGATTTTGATTTTATTTCAAATAGAGAAAATATTAAAGTTTTTGATAGGACATCATCTATTGGATCTCCTTCGCACATTTATCTTTCAGAGGCTTCTAGTGTTAGTGAAAATCCAATAATTTTTGCTGGAGTTTTTGATAATAGAATTACGGAAACAGAAGTTGAAATTTGTAAAATAAAATTTAACAGTCAAAATGATACGAATCAAGATCCTACAGAAATAGTTGGTTTGCCTACAAATATAGGGTCTGCCGAAGGCTTATCAATTCAAACAATTTATAGAATAACAAAAGATAGTGTGTCTGGTGATTTTTATGCAGGAGGAAAGGACAATATACTTATATTGGAAAATGGATCTAGTATATGGCATCCTTTTGAGTTTTCAGAAGAAAATGACTCTGATATAATTGAACACTGTTATACAGATCTTGTCGTAAGGAATGATTCTACTGCTCTTGAATGTAGCGTTGTTATTTATGCTACTAGATCAGCACTTTATGGAAAGATAACACATGACTTTGTTATATTAAGACCACAAGAAGTTGATTTGGAAAAGAGAATAACAAGTATAGACGTTAAACAGTCATTTATTGAGAATCTTAGTTGGGTAGATCGCCCCGGGATGAATAGCTATAATTGGGAAGCAACAAATCATTTTACGATAGGAAATCATCGTGGGGCAATTTGTTTTCTAAACGCAATTAATGTAATTCTTGTTGGTGGATTTGATAATAAATTATTCCTAATGCCATTTACTTCTGACAGGAATGATGAAATAAAAAATTATCACAAGAAAGTCTCCTTAATTTCAGGAAGAAGAAATAGAGAGGCAACACAACTTACAATAACTTCTCAGCTTGATACTTGGACACAAATTTTTTCAGGCAGGAAAGATTTATATGATAGTAAGTTTATGCCAAGAAATTCTTGGGGTATAAATTTTTCCGAGGATTCGGACGAAACTGAAGTTGGAATAGTTTCTTATCTTATTTTTGGTCAAAATAGTAATTATTTTGAAACATACTACGAACATACTCCCGCCTTAAACTCATCATTTCTTTATAGATCATATGGGTGTGATATGATGTTTTGGGAACCATTTATAGTTCCTAATCAGCCAAACGGAATTTTTTCAGATTTTAAATATTATGATGGAACTCTTTATTCTACTTCAATTTATGGATCTGGTAAAGACAATGTAGGGTTGTTTGCTATTGACCTAACTACAGGATGGGATAAACAAGATAGATCTTTAACTGGAAACGAACAACAATATTTTAATATTCCAATAAATGAAATTACAGTAACAGAAAATCTAATCATTCCAACACTTGGTTTTGGAATACACCAATATGATTCTCTAACTTTTTCTGGACTTGAATCTAGATTTTTTACTCAATACGGAATAGAATATGGAAGATGGAATATAACTTGTATTTCTCAAGATCCAAATAATCAAAATAGAGTTGTTGTTGGGACATCTAATCGTGGGCTAATGAATGGTATATATAACTCAATTGATGGAGGAACTACATTCAGGTGGGAGTGGTCTTGTGATCAGTTTGGGTTTGAAAGTGGAAATATAACTTGTGCTGAAATTCTTTCTGTAAATTCAGATATTATTTTGGTTGGAGTTAAAGATGACGGTCTTTATATAAAGGATTCAGAAACTAAAGTTTACGCAAAATCTACAGAAGGACTTCCAACTACTGGAGACGTTGTTCAAATAAGAATAAATAGTTTTGTTTCTAAAACAGAAAATTCTGTTCAGATTGAAAACAATGGAGAGACAATATTAATAATAAGATCTTCTTATGAAAATCCAAAAGAAAATCCAACAAACGCACAAGAATATTCTGTTGGTAATGAAATTTTCAATTCAGAAGTTGTTTATATTGGTTTGGATAATTTTTCTGAAAGCCTCTATGTAGATAATGATATAACATTAAAGTCAGGTATTCCATATTTTTATAGAATTTACGACATAGGAATTGGTAATATTTATACCGAAAGAGATAGGATGCAAGGACTTACATCCGAATTAGATGGTTTGAATGTTTATATTTCAGGAAACGTTTTTAGTGGAAAAGATCTCACAGGAAGAATCTTGTCAGTAAATACAGTTATTGTAAGACCATTATGTTTTGAGATTTCATACAACTCTTATGACTCACAAACGGGATTAACTACAGTTGGATTGGTTTCGGACATTTACAGAATAATAAATCAGGGAAATGCAAATATTTTTGATAGATTTTCTGTCCCATATAGAGTAGAATCTACTCTAATTAAAAAACCAAGAATTGTAAAGCCTATTTGGATGGTTTTTAAAGAACAAGGATCTCTTTATAGTAAGGTTTATATTTCTAATGATAACGGAATAAAATGGGTAGAAAAAACAAACGGAATACCATCTAATGCAGATATATTAAATATAGAAATTTCAGAAACAGAAGAAACTAGAAATTTTATTAAACATGTTTTGTATATCTCTACTGATATTGGAATTTATTACTCAACAAATGATGGAACATCTTGGGCAAAACTTAGTTTGGACAGCAATGGATTGCCAGATACAGGATACAAACAAGTACTTGTTGACACCCAAGATTTTAGAATATTATACGCAATAACTTCTACTGAAGATATCTATAGATCAATAGATTTTGGTTTAAGTTGGAATTTAATATTAAATTGTGGATCTGGATTAAATAAATATTCTATTGTTTCTGAATTTTCTAATTCTATATTTTTAGGATTTGATTCTTTGGGAATAAAAAAATATTACGATCCAATAAGAGAGGAGTTTAATGTTCAAGTAGATTCTGATAGTCTTATAACAAATGTTACTTTTGATAATTTTGAAATGGGTGATGAAATATTTACAGACTCAAATACAATAATAGCAAAAACATACCCAAAAAATGACAATATTCTAAGTAATTTTGAAAAAATTACATTTAAAACAGATGATTTAACTAAATATTTAACTTTCAAAATATCTAGAAAGGAAGAAAAATTTGGTTTAGATGAGATAAAAATAGGTCAGGATGAAGTAAATCCTTTAACAATTCCATTTTTATTACAAAACCCAGAGTATGATAGTGGATATATAAAGGTAAATAAAATAGGTAAGCTTGATTCTGATGAAAATTTTGCAATATCAAACAAAGGTGTTCATACAACATCAAACAATGGAACAACTTGGCAGAAACTTACGAGTTCCTTTATTCCTAGTAATATCAAAGATCTTATATCATTAAGTGATAATTCTATAATTTTAGCAACAGATAATGGTTTGTGGTCAAGTGATGTAGATCGTGTTAATTATAGGAATGTAGAACAGTTAGATTCCGAAATAAATGTAATATGGGAATCTGTGGACAAGGGAGTTAGAAGAATTTTTAGAGGAGGAGAAAATGGATTATATATAACTGTAGAAAGACCAATATCAAAAACAATAATAACATACTCAGGTGATATTTCCATTAAGAAAAGTATTCAATTTTCTTGGGGAAGCATTTCAAATCCTAATGATGGTGGTTGGACTGATAAAACAGAAGAAATGCTAAGTAAATCTGTTTGGGCTAAATCTTCAATGTCTTCTTCTCTTTTAGAGTATAAGGGGTGGGATTCTGCATTAATTGTAAGGTATGGACCATTCTCAACGTTTGAAATTGCAGAGAGCTATAGTAATGGTGTTTGGTTGCCAGAAAATGGTTCTGTTTATCCAAACGGATTTAGTAGTCCTGAAAGTGGTTTTTCTTTTGGTAAAAGTGCAAAGTTTGAAAACAGTGATTCTGGATTGCTTTTTGAAGAATCTTCAAACCAGAAAAAATATGTTGGAAGTCAAGATTCAATTACCTACCATACGAATGGTGTTATTTTTATTGGAGATTTCCCAAATGTAAATAGTCCTAACAACTATCCTCAGGGGAAAAATTACCCAACAACAGATTTTCCAATAATTGACAGAGTTGATGCAACTATAGGTGAAGCAAGAAGAATTGAGGCAGATGGATCGTTTTCAATAACATCAACCGGATATTTGGAAAATAAAGCAGATATCAGAGCATATGAAGATTTAATCACGAATGGAAGCAGTATGACAAACAAGGAATTACTAACTGCATTAAGAGAAGACTCTGATTACAAAAAACAGCTAGCTCCTATTTTGAAGTCAAATATGTATTATGCATATAGAGTATTTCCTTATAGGTTAATTCCAGATCCAACAGAAATAGATGGCTCTGGAAGCTTCTTAACCACACCAAGATATAAGAGAGCTACTGGAGATCTTGTTGATTCGTTCTCATTTATTGTTGATATAGAAAAGTTTTCTGGATCAAAAAGAATTCTTTGTGGTGTATCTACATTGAGCGGGAACTGGATTGTTGGAACCAATAGTGGTCTTTTTTATTCAACAGAAAATGGACAAAATGTAATTAAATCACAAAATTTATCAAGCAATTTAGTTGGATATAAATTTGTTTCTATGATTTATACTTCTTCTAATGTCGTATTGGCTGTAGCAGTAAGCAACAGTCTTAATGATATTAGATTTGTGAGAAATTCTTCTGACTTTACAAATGAAAGTTTTGACTCTAACTGGGAATTTCTTAATAATCTTTCATCACTATTGGATGATGTTGGTGCAAATATTGTCTTTAACTTAGAAGAGTCTAATGGAAAAATATATATTTCTACAAATAAGGGAGTTTTCTTGGGAAATGAAGATGGGACGGAATGGAAGTTTATAGGAAGAGTTGGAAATCTTGAATCTATTTCTGGTGGAAAAGTTCTTGGACAGGAATTTATTATAGAATGAGTCAGCTAATAACAAATATTGCCCTCTATCTAACTCCTGTTTTAGGGGATTCTACTGATTTTAAATTAATTTTAACAATTTATAAATCAGATCATATTAATGGAGGATTCCCAACCGGCTCTGCTTTGGCTTTTTCTGAAAGATCAGTAAATGATATCGAGAAAGAGGGGTGGTACGTTTTTGATTTTGGAAGCTTATTATTAGATCCAGATTACTACTCAATGGTTTTGACTCAAAGGAAAAATGACGAATTACCAGACGAAGAGTTTTTTAAAAAGAATTTTGTTGAATGGGTTTTTTCTTCAAATATTACCACGAATAAACAAGTTTACTCTTTTTCTTCGGATTATTCTTTTACAACATTTCCATCTGAAGGAAATGCATATAATGAATCTTATGTTTATGGATATGGATACGGGTATGGTTATGACGATCCTTTAGATTACTTTAACGTTTTAGGCTTTGAGGGAGATTTGTTGGGGTATGGTTTTGACATACAATCAAATTCATCATCGGCAGAATATGCATATGGATTTGAAACTGTAGATTTTATTTCAGATATAAATATAAAGAGAAACTTTAAAATATATAGCAATTTTAACGATATTGTTTTTGATGATGTTTTTGATTTTACAGATCAAGAAAATAGTAAAACAGTTTTTGTAAATCTTCCAAGTGGTTTGGAAGAGGTTTCAACCTTATCAAATAGACAAGACTTTATTATCGCATCAAGAAATTCAGTAGATGTTTCTGGAAATTATATATCAATAAGTGATTCTGGAAAAAGAATTTATAGTGCAGATATTTCTTCTCTTTTTGTAGAAGGATCTAAATCCTATCAGGTAGACTGGTCAGAAAGTAACTTTTATTTATCTGTTAATGACTGTAATTATGCAGATATAATAAATCCAGCAGGAAATACGAACCGTGCAATGTGCTGGCTGGTATCTTCAAATTATTATTCTGGAGTTTATTTTAGTACAAATTCAGGATCTACTTGGAATGAAAATATATCTGGACTATTACTTGATGATAATTCTGTAAGAAATATTAGTTCCGTCAAATTTAGCTTAGATGGAGATATTGCAATAGCTTTTGACAACACAAATTCTTCCGAAAAAGGATGCGTATATGTTGCAACAATAACCGAAGGTTTGATTGAGTCAAACTCTGTTTTATGGGTCCTTGTAAATGATCTTCCTTTTGGTTCTGGAGGATTGAAGGGTAGAATTATTAATGATGTCATTTTCTTGTCAAATACAGAGATATTAGTTGGAACAGATAATGGTGTTTATAGAAGCTTAGATCAGGGTTTGTCTTGGTCATCTATTAATGACGGATTGCCTGATGGAATAGTTGTTAATCAGATTTCTGGAGATAGAACTTCAGGAATAACATATGGATATGGGTATGGCTATGGTAGTGGATTAGATTATTTTGATGTTCTTAATGTTGATGGATATTCAATAGGATATGGTTTTGATAGCTTTGAAATAGATTTTTATAATTCTTACGGATATGGATATGGGTATGAATACACTTCTGAAGGTGATAGCTTTACCTCATTAATTTTTATAGCATCAGAAAATGGAATATATAGATTTAATGGTTCTTTTTGGTCACAAGTTGGTGGAGAAACTATTTCTCAAGCCAATACAATTCTTTTGGAAAACAACAAGGTTTATGTTGGAAATAACGAGGGATTTTTTAGGTCTACAGATTCTGGTGATATTTTTGTTGATAGTTTTGAATTTGAAGGAATGAGTGAGTATGATACTTTCTATTCTCAGGGACTTCTTAAAAGTAAAACAACAAGAATCCTTCCAAATATTTCAAATTCACAAGAACTGTTTGTTGCTCAACATGGAGGAGTGTTTATATCAAGTAATGGTGGTGGAAATTTTAGCAATATTTCAAGTAGGCTTGATGAAAAAAGAGTAAAATTCATATTGACGAATCCGTTAAATAGTAGAATTATATATGCCTTTGTTGAATCTACTAAATTTTCAAATGCAGCAGTTAGCATTCTTTTAGATTGCTCTGGAAGTATGTCTTCCAATGATCCTGATTTTAAAAGAATTGATATGGCAAAGGAGATTGTTTCTCAAATTTCAAGCACAGCAACATCAACACCATTTTATCAGCTAGTTACATTTGGTCTTTCTGACTCTGAATATCAAAAAATAAAAAACTACGCACAAGGACGTGGACTTTTAGAGGATGAGTTTAGCATTTCTGGAATTGTTAACATAACAGAAGGGTTTACATCAAGTGACACTTTTGTTTTAAGTGAATTGGAAAATTTAAAAAGTATAAATTTTCAAGGCAATCAAACACCATTAAATGAAGCTATTAATTTAATTTCAAAATCTATAAATCATGGCGGTTCTGATTTTTCTTATGAAAATAGAGAATTTGAATATCAAATAGGGAATATAATATCTAAAAGATTTAGTGAGTCAGATAAAATATTGCTTATAATTACTGATGGATTTAATTCAACTGTAGGTAAATCTATAGAATATTTAATACAAAATAACTCTGAGTTTCAAAATCTTAGAAGCAAAATATATATAGTTACAGTTGGTTATAATATAAATTATGAATATTTAAATTCAATAAAACAGTCTAGAGAAAATGTTAATGTTTATTTGGCTGGATTTAGTGAAAACTTACTTTCTGAAATATCTGATATTTTTTTGGAAAAAGAACAGTATAGAGAAAGAACTGGATCTTGGAATAAAATAATAAAATATGATGAATTTAAAAACTTTACAAAAATAAAAATAGATTCAAATATTCCTCCAGAAACAACAGTTACTTATAAGATTAGAGCCTCAAAGGACAAAGATATTTGGACTGATTGGATAGAAAATCTTACTTCAAATCAGGATAATATTATTGATTTATTTGGGAAATATTTTCAAATACAAATAACTCTAAATACAATTTTATCTTCGTGCTCTCCTGAAATAAAACAAATACAAATAACTCATATAAATCCAAAAGAAAGTTTTATTTTTTATAAATCTAAAGAAACGGATACAGAAAAAGAAATTTTTGAATTTCAAATAAACTCAATAGATGATTGTTTGCTTGGAAATTTTACAACAGAAGAAGTTGTTTTAAATTTTGGATTTTTAGAATCCGATTCTACTAATTATGATTTTTACAAAGAACTTCCTCATGGTAAAAGGATGATTGTTAAGAGAAAGAACTGGGAAAATTTAATAACTGAAGACGGATTCTTTTATGTATTGGAGGGTGGTGCTTGGCCACAAGATTTTGGAATAAGCGTTTTTGACGCAACAGAAGGGATACAAGATCTTACCGAACCAATTTCTTCTTCTAAATATTTTTGTATACCAAGTCTTGGTCGTATTATTTTCTTTGAAAAACAAGGATTATCAAAGATTTATAAATCTAAATTTACAAACACAAATTCTGTATATAGGGTTGGTGCAAAAGTTACAAACTATACAGACGAAGATAAAACATTCAAAATGCATGATATTGCATGGACATATTATGATGATCCAAGGACAACTACTACTCAAAGGAATCCTCTTCCTCTGGTTTCTTCTCAATTAGGTGAAGGTGATGTTTTTGGTAGAATTTCTCCATCAAATTTATCTTCGACACTAAATTCAACAGGCATTATAACAGCTCAATATATAAATAGATCTGAAAATAGTTTTTCAAACGGTGTTGTTTCTTTAACAAATGGACTTAGAATTAATTTAAGTACAGATGAAGATTTAAATAGTTTTAAATTTTATAAACAAAATTTGTTTTTAGAACCATATAATGTTATTTCTCCATCAGGTCAAAATTATGTATCTATAAACGTTGAAACTGATAACTTTTCTATATCAAATTCTGATTCAGAAGAACTTTTATTTCAAATAAATACCACTTACTCGTCAAAAATATTTCAATCAAATGGGTCTATGACAATTATTCTTGGTGACACCTCTTTTGGTGGAACTGGTATTAATACTTATTTTTATCAAGAAAATTTATTGTTTGATAAAACAGAAAAAGTTGTTGGAGAAATAGAAACGACATTTATTATCGGAGATTCAAACGACATAGGAACAATCCCTTCTGTATCTTTAGTTGAGGGTTCTGAAAACTCAGATGTCACAGCAAATGATAGTGATTTTAATGGTTTTGATAAACCATTATCTCCTAACTTAAGTTTTTGTGGATCAGTGGCAGTAAAGGGTGTTGTTATTGCTCCTACAACGGTTTCTGCTGGAACTCCATTTAAAATAAATGTTTTAGCTGTAGATTCTTTGGGTTTAATATCTAGATCTTATTTGGGAACAGTAAATTTGGAATTTGATAGTTCTGGATTTGGAAGTTTTGATCAAAGTTCTTATGAATTTTTGGAAGAAGATAATGGGAGTAAGGTAATAACAGTTTCAACTCAAGAATCTTCTTCTGGTTTTGTTAGAATTTTATTGAAATTTAATGGTTCTGAATACAAGAGCAATCCAATAAAAGTACAACCAATGGGATCTATAACGAATATATATTGGGGTGATTTTAATGTACCAACAATACATTCTGATGGTAGACAATCTATAGAGTTTATTAAAAATTATTCAAAAAATATTTCTCAAATTAGTTTTTTAGGAACTTCTGACGATATAGACAGCATAGATCAAGAAGAATGGGATTTTATAAAAAAAGAAACTTTAGATCAGAGTACTGATGAAATTATTTTAATACCCGGAATTAGACATAGATCGCAAGATTACTTCGGTGAGAGAGTTGTGCTATTTGGTAATTTTGATGATATTCCAGACACTAAGCCAACAAGCCCCAAGGACTTGTCTAGTGCAAAATCACAGATCGAACAATTGATTTCCGACATAAGAGACTATGATGTAATTTCTTATCCAGTTCATACTGCTTATGAAAATGATCAGTCTAGTACAATATTTAATTCTAGGGGATTTGATTTTGAAAATTACAGAACAATAATGTCTTATTCTCCTGTTTCAGATTCAAGTGACTTTATTTCTATAAAAGAATCTGCTATTGAAATTTTTTCAGATCATGGAGGAATACAGAATCAAACAGAATTTGTCAATGAAAATTTTTCTATAAGTCAAAATTCACAATATGTTAATTATGCTCTTCAGATGGGTAAAAAGTTTGCGTTTATTTCAAATTCTGGTGGATATTCTTCTCGCCCAGGATACTATCTTGGAGATAGATCAAGTAAGGTTACTTTACCTTCTATATCTTCAGGAAACAACAGAGGTATAACGGCAGTAATAACCTCTAATATATCTAGAGAAAATGTTTTTAATGCGTTGAAAAACAGATCTTGCTATGCAACAACAGGTGCAAGAATATATTTAGAGTTTCAGGCATTTTATGGAGATATACCAATTGGAATTGGAAAACAATTTAAAGATACGTCAACAGACACAACAACTTTAACACCATTAAAATCTATTTCTTTTAAGTTTAGAGCGGCTGGAGATAATTCTAATATTAGTAGATTTCAAATAGTTAAGCTTGAAGTTGATAACTTTAATAGTTTTAAAAATATTTTAGATACATTCTCAACATCAGAAACACAGTTAAATAAGGTTGATTTTGGTAGTGATTCAGGAGACCTTACTTTTATTGAAACAGAAATATCAAATCAAGGAGTTAGTGGTAAAGAATATGTATATTACCTGAAAGTCACACAATTTAATGGACATGTAGCATGGAGTTCTCCTATTTGGATTGATTTCGGCAGGGAATCTGGAATAAGGAATAGTGAGGATTCTTTAAAAAATAAAATATATAAAATAGCTCTTATTGAAGATGCCTCTAGCTCTAACAATTTTGGTATTGTTTCAAACGCTCCTTTAAAAGAAAATTCAGAAGGTTTCCCATTAAATCATTTTGATATAATTTCTTTAAGACCCAGTTTTACACCAAAAGATACAAGAGTAACCCCGTACATAACACCTGAAAGTAGCAATGTTTCACTAATGGTTTCAGACAAAAGATGTTCATTTTCAGGATTTAGAGTATCAAACTATTCAGATTTCAATATTTTCTATGGTACTCATTACATGAAAACAATTGGTTCTGAAGATGATTATAAATCTGAGAATATTATATCGTTAAATGATTCAAAAATATCAAATCTCAATGGAGATACAGTTCAAGGATTTTATGACGAAAAATATAAGTTTTTAAACTCTGAATCAGACATTATTCCAACAGAAAGAAGTAAGAAGTATAGAGACTGGTTTTTTGGAACTATGTGGCAATATATTTCTTCTTCTAATTTTAGATTTGGATACACCTTAGAAAAAACATCAATTTTTTCTTCTTTAATACCAGATGCATTTGTTGTGAAAGATCCGTTTATCTATAGAGACGGTGCTGATTATAAATTATTTTACTCTGGACACTCAGGAAAATATCCATTACAAAAAGATGTGTTAAATAATAAATATCTTTTGTCACAATCTACAATCGTTTCAAGTTTGCCGGACACTGTTCGTGAGTTAAATCAAAGAGAAGAGTTTTTAGGATTAATTAATACATCAGAATCTAATTCAATGTCTGGTGGCGAAAATATAAGAATCATGTATGCTAATGATGACGGTTTTGATACAAGAAACTTTTTCAAAAAAAATGTAGTCCCAAACACTTTTGGAGGAACTGCAAACGGAACAACGATATATTATTCGTATTGCCCAAATTATATAAAAATTTCAAATACTGATCATAGAATTTATTATTTAGGTTGGTTTTACGGTCAAAGTAATAGTAAAAAACCGGTTTTAGGACTTTTTTGTTATAGATTTTCAGATATTAATAATTTAGATACTACGGGATCTAATGTTTTGACATTTGCTTTTACGAATAGTTCTGAAGAACTACCTAAATCATATTCTCCAAGACGATCATCGTTTGAATCTAATAATTTTTTCCCATCAGATATAAGGGAAGATGCTTTTAATAGTGATTTTTGGTTTGAAACTCATCCCGCATATGCTTCTAGATGGCTATGGTTAAGTGTTGTTCAGCAAGATGGCGGTGATTTTTATGCGTTTTTTAACTATATGAACCAAATTGATTCTAAAATTTATATTGGCCAAGATAATCCCGGTACAGGTATCTTATATTCAAATGATGTTAGTAAGTTGGTTTTTAGACAATTTGATTTAACTCAGGTAAAAAACATACCATCTCTTTCTGGAAAAGTTTTTTTTCATCCGTTTAAGGTTTCAGAAAATTCCCAGACAAATTGGTATTCTATTTATAGGAATATAGATTCTAGTGGAAGTAATATTTCTGAAGATGTTTTTTATTCTAGGTTTAATTGGATTCCTGAGTTTTTATTATAAAAAGGAACTTTATGCAAAGTTTAGATTGTGAAAGACCTAGAATTCCGAATATAAAAATTCCATATGAAATTATAAATCCGGGGGTTGAAAATCCACAAGTGGTATGGACTTCAACTGGTTTTGATTATGGTGGATATGCTTTAATGTCTAGAAATTACATAAGGGGACTTACAGATAGAGGTTGGAGGGTTGGATTTGAAGCGATTAGGGGTAGTTGTGAAATTTCTGAAGAAGAAAAAAAATTTTTAAATAGTAAAAGAATTATTATAAAAGATAATAAAGGTCAACATAAAGGAATTCCATATTTAAATCCAAATCAAATTAGTGTTGTTGCACATTTACCTCTTTGGAATATTCCTAAATTTAAAAAGAACATCATATATTCTATGATGGAATCAAAAGATACGAACAAACCTTTTATTGAAAGGTGCAATCATTACTATGATCTTTGCTGGACACCAACGGAATATAATAAAAATGATTTTTTAAGAAATGGTATGAAATTACCAATAGAAGTTATGCCTATAGGTGTCGATGATATTTATTTTGATGAAAGTTATGTAATTAAAAATATGTGTTTTAATTTTAAAGTTTTTTTAAACCAATCAGTTGCTCAACTAAATGAGGTTCCTGATCAACCTACAGGATTTAAATTTCTATCAGTATTTAGATGGAGTTTTAGAAAAGGATTTGATGTTTTGTTAAAGTCTTACATAGAAGAATTCTCTAAAAAAGACAATGTTTCGTTAGTAATTTTTAGTCGTCATGCATCCATGTCTCATGAACAAAAATTTAAAGACGCAATAGAAAATGATATTTTAAGAATATTAAATGAATTGGGAAATAAGAATCATGCGCCAATATATTGGTGTAGTGATTATGTTGATCAAGAATTAATGCCAAGTTTATATAAACTTGGAGATGTCTTTATTAGCACAAGCAGAGGAGAAGGATACTGTCTTCCTGCACTTGAAGCTAGTCAAATGGGGCTGCCATTAGTTGCTCCATTTCACACTGGATTTACTGATTATATAGATAGTAAAAATTCATATCCAATTAGTGTTGATGAGTGGGTCGTTTGTAATGATATTCCAGAGTGGCAGGGATGGATAACTAGAGATTTTTTTGGACAAAAATTTCCTAGATTTGGTAAAAAAACAATTGATGCTGTTAGGGGGTATATGCGAGATATTATGGAGAATTATGGCGTTGCTATTGAAAAAAATAAAAATATGAAAAATTTAATACAGGAAAAGTACACTTGGAGTAAATGTATAGATAAAGCTGAAAAAATATTAAAAGAGATTTGTTAATGAAAAATTTTGGGTTTTTTTGTTTGCACTTCACTCCACCTATTGGTGGAGCAGAACGTTCAATGCAGCAATATTTTGAAGAATTATCTTCTTTTATTAACATAAATGTCTTTTGCTTTTTAGATGAAAGTGGTAAAAAATTTACTAGAACAAATGTTTTAATAAAAAATGGTGTAAAAATAATACAAAGTGCAGAGTCTATTGAAAAGTGCGTTTTAAGCTATATAAATTCAAATCAACCAGATTTTATTGGAACACAACTTTTATGGTCAGATCCTGTAGTTTCTATTGCAGCAAAATACGGAATTCCTTGTTATTATTTTGCACATGGACTATTTGAAGATATTTGCCAACTACATTTAACAGATAAATGTAGATATAATAGCCTTATAAATTGTGAATTCGGAAATGAATGCCCCAATGGGATGGGGCTTAAAAGGTCTTTAGAAAAATATAGTTCTTGTAAGAAGATTTTCTGCAACTCTACCTTTACTAAATCTATATTTGAGAGATTTTTTCCAAGTTTAATTAAAAACAATAAGTTGGATTTATTATATCCGTTTGTTGACGTTAATAATTTTAAGTTTTTTGAAAAAACAGATCGGGTTATAAGAAATAGAATTCTTACTGTAAATTCTAATTTTACAAAAGGAAGAAATATTGTTTTTAACCTCATTCAGCAAATGGGAAATTTTGAATTTATAGTAGTAGATACAAAAGAAGTAGATAAATCTTTCTTTTCCGGGTGCTCAAATGTAAGATTGTTAGGTAAAAGTTCTAGAGAAGAAATGTCAAAGCTTTATAAAGAATCTGATGTTGTTATAATCCCTACTTTTATGGACGAAACATTTAGTTTGGTTGCATGTGAAGCTATTCTTTCAGGAACACCTGTTGTTGGAAGTCGTAAAGGAAACTTACCTAATTTGATTATTCCGGGAATTACTGGTTTTATCGTTGAAAGTTGCGATATTTGGGATTGGAATGATGCTATTTATAAGGCAAAAGATTTGATAATAAATGAAAGCATTGTGTCTTCTTACAAAAGATCTTATGATCCAAAAAACGGAATAAAAATCTTAAAAGAAGAGTTTGGAATAAACGAAAAAGCCAATATAGAAAGTGTAAATAGCAATTTTAATGATATGTTTAAAGGTTTTTTTGGAGTTAATTGGAACTAAAATGAAATTAGGACTTTTAGGAGACTAACATATAATATGACTATAAAAAGTACTGAGAAATCAGCTAAGAAAATTTTATTTCTTGGTAAATTTTTTTTTATTTTCCGGCTTTAGGTGGGGGTGAGTTTTTTCATCTATCAGTTTTAAAGAATTTAAAAGAAAAAGGTTTTTTTGTTTATTCGGCATGTTACTGTAATCCCAATGATGTTTTCTTTAAAAAAGATGAATATGTTGAATGGGATGGGATTCCTGTTTTTAGATTAAAACCGGAAGGTGATTTTATTGAAAAATTTATTGAAAAAACAAAACCAGATATTGTTATAACTCAATCGTTTGATTCTTTAAGAATTATAAGGGCAGCAAAAAAGAATAATGCAAAAACCATTATAGGTGTTCATTTTTGGAGAAATATTTGTGAGGTTGATTCTAACTTTGTAAATATGTTAACAAGAGAAATTACGTCTGTTAAACTTTTAAAAGAAGCATCTAAATGTTATTCTGAAGCGGATCAGCTTTATGTAAATTCTAAGTTTATGAAAATTGCTTTAAAAAAATATACTGGAATTGAATGTGAAAATATTATTCATCCTATAGTAGACTTAGGTAGAATTATTGCAAAAGAAAAAAAACAAGAATATATTACTTTAATTAATCCCGATGAGGGTAAGGGAGGAGATATTTTTATAAAAATAGCAAAAAAACTTCCTAATTTAAAATTTATTTGTGTCGGCAAAGGAAATGAACAGCATCATCCAAACGCAATTATAAATAGAGAATTAAGTCTATTGAAAAACGTAACATTAGTTAGTTCTAATGACAATGTTTCAGAGATTTACTCTAAAACTAAAATTTTATTAATTCCATCTAGAGTTGATGAGACGTTTAGCATGGTTGCTCTGGAGGCTATGTTTAACGGAATCCCAGTATTGGCCTCAAATTATGGGAATTTACCGTACTTAATTGGTGGTGGTGGTTTTAATTTGCCTATAGATGATATAGATGGATGGGAAAGCGCAATTAATATGTTAAATCAGGATAGTGGATTTTATAAACAAATTTCAGAACAAGGCTTAGAGGTTTCTAAAAAATATCTTCCTGAAATAGAGATGGAAAAGTTTAATAAACTAATAAGTAATTGTTTAGGAGATTGCTAGTGAAAATTGTTTTTTCAACTTTTAATTTTTGGCCGGGAGTAGTTACTTGTTTGGATAGCATTAAGAGTGTTGTTCAAGAGCAATATCCAGAGGCAAATATTGTTGTAAGAAATTTCGATACACAAAATATATCTTTTACTTCAATTAAAGAATTAAAGTCAGATCCTCCTGACTATCTTTTTGTTGGCGGGTGGGATAGCAGGATTAAAACTTTGGTTCAAAACACATTAGAAAAAACAAAGGTAATTTTAATGTGGTGTTCTCCTGTAACTCAGATAGAATTAAGCGGAGAAACTAACAGATTTTTTGATGTATGGAATTGTTTGGAGACTGGTCAAATTGATTTTTTGGCAATACCATTAGAAACTGATTATGAATCACTTAAAATTTTAAATAAAAAAGTTATATATTTTCCAGTGTATATGGATGATCAAGACTTAAAATTAAATAAGATTGAAAATAAAAAAAATAATGAAAAATTCATTGTAGATATGTTTTGTGCTCCTTGTGCTAGAAAAAATATTTTAGCACAAATGATTGCTTTATCTCATCATAAGGATAAAGCAAAACTTCATATAAACTATAAAAATTCCTCTAACAATTCACAATATATAGATGCTGCTAGTAGGATTTTAAGTAATTTTGAAAATTTTGATTGGATGAATAGGCAAGAATACCTTAAAAAAATTCAAGAATCTGATTTTTGTATGCAAGTTTCTCTTTCTGAAAGTTTTAATTATGTAGCGGCTGAACATATGTATTATGGGATTCCAACAATACTTTCTAAAGTAGTTCCATATTCTTCCGACAGCAGGATAAGTCAACTGGTTGTTGATGATCATCAAAATATTTTTGAAATTTCAAGAATAATTGGAAAGTTATGTAACGATAAGGAATTTTATATAAAAATGTCAAAAAATTGTCGTGAAGTTATTGTGGAGTTTTCAAAAAAAAATAAAAGTATTTTAGAAAACAATATAAAAAATGTGATAGGATAGTTCTTAATGAAGATAACTTTAGTTGGCTCATATAACCTTGCTGATGGATATTTGGGTGCGGCAAATGCGCTAAAAAGAAACGGTGTTCAAGTAGATTTTATTCCTGCGCATTATTATTTTTCAGAATTTCCAAAAACACAAGTAAGTATGATTTTAAATGATTTAAAAAAACAAGATCCTGATATTGTATTGTGGTGGAGATCGGAAACTTTAAGTGAAGCAAATCTTTCTTACATAAAGGATAATTTTAAAAAGCCATTTATACTTTATTCTTGGGATGATCCTAATCAGTTTGAGGATAAAATAAACAATATAAAGAATAAGTCAAAAATTTTTGATACCGTTTTTACTTGTTGCGAAGGAAGCATTAACGATTACTTAGATAGTGGTTTTGGAAGAGCTATTTATTGTCCGCCGGGATTTGATCCTTCTGTACATTACTTTGAAGAGAGCGAAGAATATATATGTGATATAAGTTTGGTTTGTACGAATCTTTATCACGGAGCTTCTATTACAAGACATCATCATTTATCAAGAAAAATTTTAATGGATACAATTATTGGAAACTTTCCAAATTTAGATATAAGGATATACGGAACAAAAGAATTGGGAAATCATTATCCAAATAATTATAAGGGGTGGATAAATTTTAATGAAAGTAGGAAGGTTTTTAGTAATAGTAAAATAAATATATGTACACACATTAGACCAGATGGATATAAATATATAAATGAAAGAGTTGCACAAATACTTGGAAGTGGTGGTCTTTTAATGGTTGATGATGTAAACGGAATAAAAAAAGTTTTGGGAGAAAATAAATGTGTGATTTTTGATTTAAGTTCAGTTGAAAGTTTAAAGGGTCAAATTATAGAAATATTAAATAATAAAGAAAAATATGATGTCGTAAGAAGAAATGGAAAAGATTTTGCATTAAGAAGTTTAAGCTGGGATAGTTGGGCAAAAATAATTATAGAAAACTTAAAAGGAACTTACAATGTACAAGGGATTTGATAAAGTTAATCTAGCTAGTGGAAGTATGTCTTTAAATGGATTTTTAAATATAGATTGGCCTCCCGGGCATTTAGATAATATTGTTTCAAAGAAAGTAAGTGAAGAGGTTACATATAGAACTCCAGACGTATATATGGATGTAACTAATTTAAAAGATATTCCTAGTGGTTCTTTTATTTATGTTAGATCTTCTCATGCCTTAGAACATTTTTGTATTTCAAAAACAAGGTCTATTCTAAAAGAATGGACAAGAATTCTGAGTAGTGGTGGAACTATTGATATTGTAGTTCCTGATTTTGATCAAATAGTAGGTAGATATTATGACAAAACTGGTGAATGGGATCAGTGGTGGGAAGAGACAAAAAATGATAGAGGATTATGGTGGGATACTCCAGAGAAAGAGCCTTTTAAAATTAAGGAAATGGCGCTTTTTCAACTTTTATATCTAAATGGTCATCATAAAGCTTTTTTTAACTATTCTTTTTTAAAAAGCTTATTAGAGGAACAGGGGATAGTTGATGTAGAAAGGTATGTTAATACTGTGTCAGACACATCTTTATGTAACTATAGTCTTTGTGTGAAAGGTAGAAAAATTTAAATGAAAATAGGAATAACATTTGCCATATATAATAATTGGAAATATACGGAAAGGTGTTTGGATTCCATATTTAAAAATAATAGTAAGAATGAAGTTTTTGTTGTTGTAGTTGACAACAATAGCAATGATGGTTCATATGAAAATCTAAAAAAATATAGAAATATAAAAGTTATAAAGAATTCTGAAAATTTATCTTGTGCTATTGCTTGGAATCAAGGTATTGATGAGTGTAAGAAAAATAAATGTGATTATGTTATTTTAACACAGAACGATTTAATTGTTTCGGAAAATACAATAGATAATTGTGTTAATTTTTTGGAAGAGAATAGTGATATTTCTATTGTTTCACCAGAATGTATAAATATTCCTTCGAATTCCGTAAAAGAGCTTATGAGTCAAGAAAGACTTAATGAAATTTACAATAAAGCAAAAATTATGTGGGAAGATAATATCGGCGATTCTTTTTGTTTTTATTTTTTCTGTATGAAAGGGAATGTTTTTAATAACTTTAGATTTGATGAAAAGTTTAGGAAGCCACTATATGAAGATCATGATTTTTATAATCAGTTAAATGTTGGAAGAGTTGTTTCGTGTAGAAAAATATCTTGTGGTTTGGTTTATCATACTTTTAGTGCAACTCAAAATATTGTAAAAAATCCAGAAATTTCAAAAAACAATATTTATTTTCATGAAAAATGGAGTGGCGAAATGAAGCAAAAAAGTATGGAGGGAGGGGCGTGGGTGAGGTCTAGGATAGGTGCCAAAATAAGATATCCACTTAACAGTCATTATGGTTTAGATTACGAGTCAATAGGACTATAGGAGATTCTGGTGAAAATTGGATGGTTTTTAACAACAAAAGGACCTTTAGGTGGTGTACGAAGTTCTATAGAGACAGGTAATGCATTAATAAGACAAGGGCATGATTTTTATTTATTGGGCAATGTCGGAAAACACAAAGCGTCGTTTTGTGAGGACAATATCCCATCAAAGAATAATATTCCATTTAACATATATGACAAAGAAGAAAATATAGAAAGATTTTTAAGGTCTATTGATGGTTTTGATTTATTATTTAATCAAGACCCTGTAACTATGTCATTTTCTAAATATACAAAATCTAAAGTTCATGTAATGCATTATTGTTGTGCTAATGGTGCGTGTTATGAACAGTTTGCAGATTTAGATATGGCTAGAACTTCTTGTAGCAAAGACTTGTATGAGGTTTCAAAAAAACACGACAAAGAAAATAAATATAAAAAGAAATTTATCAGTCAAGGTGTTAACTTTAAAGAGTTTTATCCAAAAGATGTAAACTCTTCTATTTATAAAAAGTTTAGAAATACAAGTAAAATAAATATACTTTGTTGTGGGTCTCGTGGTGGGGCTAGAAGATCAAACAAAGGAACTTATGATATTATAGAGGCGACTAAATTTTTAGATCAAGATAAATATAATTTTATATATTTTGATTTAACAAAACAGGATTTTCCAGAAAATTTTTCCTGTATACCGACCATAGGGAATCAAAATACTTTAGCGGATGTATATTCTATTTGTGATATTTATATTGCTCCAGATTATGTATCTGCATTTAATTGTTGTATGTCAGAAGCGATGTCGTGTAAAAAACCAGTAATTTGTAGTACCCCCGGTGTAGCAGATTTTGCAAAAAATAATGAAAATTGTCTTATTTACCAAGAGGGAGAAGAAAATAGTCCAAGGATTTTAGCAGACAAGATAGAACTGTTAGCCAATAACGAAAAACTTAGAAACGAATTAGCCCAGAATGGGTATGAAACGATTCAAAATTTTTCATGGGATAATGTTGCAAATAATATAGTTGAATTTAGCAAGGAATTTAATTTATGAGTACTTTATTTGCAGGACCTTTTGTTGGAGAGTTTGGATTTGAATTGTTTGAATGGCAAGGGTATCTTCGTGAAATGGCGAAAGATTACGATGAAGTAATTATTTCAAGTAGAACAAAACACGAAATTATATATAAAGATTTTTGTACGAAGTTTGTTCCATTTGATGCGGAGTTACGTAAGTGTGCTGGTTGGACAAACTATGATTTCAAGTACAAGGGAGGTCTTCATGAAATATTTAGACCAACAAAAATCATATATATAGATAACGAAGGAGATGCAAATGAAACTTTTAAAGGAGTTGTTCCTAAGTTTATTTCATATGGAGAAAAAATATTAGATTTTAAAGTAGATATTATAATACATGCAAGAATGGTTTTATCTATGAACGATTCTTATAAATTAAGTAGAAATTGGTCTAAAGTAAAATGGGAAAGTTTGATTAAAAAAATACAAGCAAACGGACTAACTATTGGTTCTATAGGCGTTAGTGGATTTTCTGAATATATAGAAGGAACTAAAAACTTTATGGATTTAGATTTAGAAAAATTATCTAATGTTTTATCTAGTTCAAAAGTTATTGTTGGACCTTCAAGTGGACCAATGCATTTTGCAACACTTTGCAAATGTCCTCAGTTCGTTTGGACATCAAATGTTCATGGTATTGGAAATCAAAATCGAAGTAATTACGAAAAGTTTTGGAATCCATTTTCAACAAAAACATATATATATGATGATGGCGGTTGGGACCCTGAAGTGAATTTTGTTTATGAAAAATTTATGAAGTTTTATGAGAATTTAGAAAATGGACTGTGATATAGAGACTGTTTTTGATGAAAACAAAAAAATAAAAATAAACGAAGTAGAGAATATTTCTTTATTTGATGAACAGGGCGCAAGTAATTTTAATATTTATTTTGGAAAATATAAAAATAATAATGTTATAATAAAGTCGATTAAAACAAGATGTTTGAAGGATAAAAATCAGCAAAAAGAAAATTTTAAAAAGTTTTCTCAAGATTTAGGTGCATTGGAGCTTCAGTATTATGGGATGGTATATTATTACGGATGGGGTGATGATTTTGATAACAGTCATTTTATGGTAATTGAAATGCTTAACCATATTACTGAAAATATAGATAATAAATTTAAAGAAATATGCTATAAAGTTTTTTATATCACAAGAAAGCTATATTTAAAAAATTTAAATTGGACAACAAATAAAAATCATATACTTTGTGATAAAAATGGGGACATAAAAATAATAGATTTTAATGACGATAATGATTTTAAAAAATCTTTTTTGAATTCAAATGACTGTTATGACTATAGTGTATTTTTGAAAAATTTTATTTTTGAGCATGGAACACAACTAACAAAAAAGGAAATAGAAATGATTTTAAGTGATAGTATTAATAAAGTAATTGTTGATGAGTATCAGAGTTTAGACAATGTTCATCAACCTATATTTTTCACAAGTTTAAAAGATACTTTTAAGAAAGAAACAGATCCAAATGATTCTAATTTTGGAAAACTAGTACCAGCAAACAGGACATGTACAGATAGAGCCATTTTAATTAAAGAAAATATTGAAATTGATATTAAAGGTAAAACTCTTTTTGATTTTGGCACTAATGTTGGTTGGTTTTGCTATTATTTTAATGATTTAGGAATGAAAACAAAGGGTGTTGATTTTGACTTAAACAAAATAAAGTTTAATACATTTTTGTCAGAAAAATTTAATGTAGATTGTGTTTTTGAGTTTATGGAAATAAGTCTGGACTCTGTAAAAAAAATGCAATCTTATGATATTGTTTTGGGACTTAGTATTTTCCATTTATTTTTTACTCAACATAAATATAGTAAAGAAAGTTGGATAGAATTAATGGCTGAAGTTTGTAAAAAGGCAAAAAAATATTTTATTATAGAAGTTTCTTCTGATGTTTTTTCGGCATTAGATATTGGTAGCTTTTATGATTTTTCTAATTTTATAAAAGGTATAGGAAATTTTAAATCATCAAAAATAATTGGGAACAGCGTAGAAGGGCGTCCATTAATATTATGTGAAAGATAAACAAGGAGAAAAATATGAAGGTTTTATTGGCTTTCCCTGTGTCTGATGGTCAGACTGGGGTTTATATAAAAAATGCTTTTGAAGAATTAGGTTGCGAAGTTAGAGTTGTTGATGCAAAAACTGATTACAATAGTGTTATTCCAGAGACTGAAAGTTTTAAACCAGATCTTCTTTTTTGTTCTAGGGAAATAGAACTTTTGGAAGTTATGAAAAATTATAAAAAACTATTTCCAAAAGTAAAAACCGTTTGCTATAATGTTGATGCAAGATATTCAGTAAAAGAATGGGGTGGATTGTTAAATCTATTTAATCTAATGGATATATATTATTGCAAACCAAGAGGTAATGTTGCAGAATCTCAGAAGTATTGTCCGAATACAATAGTAAAATACTTGCAAGAGGGAATAGACCCAACAATACACAAAAAAGAAATTTTAACAGATGAAGATTATGTTAAATATGGTTTTGAAGTATGCTTTGCTGGATCAAAAAGTTCAATCTATCAAACACCAAGACCATATGGTAGAATTGGTCTTATGGAGTTTTTAGAAAAAAAGGGTGTTAATTTAAATTTAATAAGTTTCAACATTCATGGGCTTGAAAAATACCTTGGAGAAGATCATAATAAAATGTGCCAATGTTCAAAAATTGTATTAGGACATTGTGGCTGGTCTGATGTTGATTTGGCTAATTCAGCAAGAGATTTTAGAGTTACAGGAGCGGGAGGATTTCTTTTGACAGAACATGTTAAAGGTATAGAAGAACTTTTTGAAGTAGGTAAGGAATGTGCCACATACACGAGTGCCGAAGACTGCTATAATAAAATACAATATTATTTAAAAAATGAAGATGAAAGAAAGGAAATTGCCGAGAGAGGTTATCAACGTACAATAAAAGAACATACATTTAAAGAGAGAATGAAACAAGTGTTAGGCGACATAAAAAATGTATAGGGAAAAAATTGAAACCCAAGACTACGACATATAGGAATATTATAAACTTATGAAACTTTTAATGGCAACAAGGGCTGATAGTAAAATAAATAAAATGACTCAAATGACTTTTCCAATAATAGAAAAATATGCCAAAAGATGTGGTGCGGATTTTAAGGTTTTAGATCAGGAACCGCCAATTTGGACAAATGAATACCCTCCAAGACCTCATTATAGAATTATGGAATTTTATAATTTGTTTAATACTTATGATAGAATTTTATCTGTAGATTCAGATGTTATTATAAATGATAATTGTCCAAATATTTTTGAAGAGGTTCCAGAAGAGTGTGTTGGAAGTATATATGAAGATGTTGGTAGTAGTGCAGAACATAGAAGGGGGCAAATAAAATTAGTTCAGGCACAATTTGGCGATGTAGGATGGACTGAAGGATATATAAATACTGGATTTGCTGTTTTTTCAAAAATTCATAAAAATATTTTTACTCCAATAGATGGGAAACATTATTTTATGTCTTTTGGTATGGATGATGTTCATTTGTGTTATCATATTCATAAGTATGGGCATAAAATACATCAATTAGATTATAAATGGAACCATATGACTATGTTTGGTGATGATAGATTTAAGTCGTATGTCCTTCATTATGCTGGTGCGGGAACTTATGATCAGCAAAATAGAACAGATCAAATTAGAGAAGATATTAAAACATTAGGTATTTAAATGAATAAAAATTTCAAAATTTGGGGAGTAAGTTATGGCATTATTGGTGATTTAATAATGGCATTGCCTGTATTGACTTATTTTGAAAAAAAATATCCTGATAGTTATAAGTTTTGGGTTATAGAAAAAAAGTGTTCTCAAGCTTTAGATTTATTTATAAATCATCCCCTTATAGACAAAATAAAAATAACTGATAACTGGTCTTCTTTTGGGGAAGAAGATTTAAAAATATTTAATTCTTGTGACTTTAAATGTAAACTAAATCAAAATCATGATTGCGTACACTGGTATAATGAAAGAAATTGTATTGAGGAAACAGCAAGAATTGCGGGAATAACAGATTTGAATGGAGTTTTATCTCCACAAGATTTTTATCCAAATTTATATAAATGGTTTGAATCTGGAATAAAACCAATTCAAAGTACTGCATATACAACAGAGTATGATTCTTCTCAGAATATTATTTTTAAGAATAGTATAGCAATTTGGCCTTTTGCTGGATATGGAGATAAGACAGGACGTTCTCCGTCTGAGGAATGGTGGTCTAATTCGATAAAAAAAATTACTGATTTAGGAATTAATGTTTATCATTACGGATACGGGAATGAGCCTACTTTGTCTAATTCTATGAATTATAAAAAATTTATAGATTTAAGTTTTTTTGACCAAATAAAATATTCTTTAGAGTCAGATTTGTGTGTAACTACCGATAGTGGTTCTGGTTGGGTTTTAGGTGCATATTCTAAATCTTGTATTTATCTTATTACAAACTGGCTGCCAAATCATAATAGAAACTTTGACGCATTAACTCCTGTAAATATAAACGGGGTTTCTATTTTTGAAAAAAATGGATGTGATAATATATGTATTGAAAGATTTATTGAAACTGTAAAAATAAAACTAGGAATATAAAAATGTCTGAAAATAGAATTTTAAAAATAAGCGAATTACTTCTTGAAGAAATAAGCGAAAGATTTGAGAACGAGCCTCTTTCTATTGATGGGCTTGAATTTAGTGAAAGTTTCGCTGAGATATTAGATAGATTTATTGTACTACATATAAGAACTTGGAAGCTTGAAGATGCAGTATCTGAAGCAAATACAGATAGTGAAGTAGCTGAATTAAAAAGAAAAATTGATTATTGTTTTAAAGATAGAAGACCAAAGTTAATAAGGGCAATAAATTTTTTCCTAGATAACTATATAGATAAAAATCATCATAAAAATTTTTCTGAACCAAATATAAAGTTATATAAAGGGTTTACTTAAAAACGGAGTATTTTTTATGGAAGAAGTTTTTTGGACATTAATGGGTAATGCAATTACTAAAGAAGATAAAGATAGTATGATTGATTTTATAAACAATACTGATAAATTTACTAATGGTGATATGGTTATTGAGTTTGAAAAAAAGTGGTCAGAATGGTTGGGGTGTAAACATACTTTATATGTTTCTTCTGGAAGCACTGCAAATTTACTTCTTGTTTCTGCAATAAAAGAAAAATATAATTTAAATTTTAATGATAAAGTTTTAGTTCCATGTTGTACATGGTCAACAAATATAACTCCAATAATTCAAATGGGGTTAAAGCCTGTTTTTTGTGATATAAACCTATATGATTTTAGTTTTGATGTTGAATGTTTGAAAAAAATTGTTGAGAAAAATACGGATATAAAAGTAGTTTTTGTTACTCATTTGCTTGGAATTCCAGCAGATATAGAATTATATAAAAATATTTTACCAAACGCTATATTTATAGAAGATTGTTGTGAAAGTCATGGTGCTGAAATAAACAATATAAAGGTTGGTAATTTTTCTGAAGGCTCTACTTTTAGTTTTTATTTTGGGCACCATTGTACCACAATCGAAGGTGGCGTTGTTTGTACAAACGACTATGATTTATATTGTTTAATGAAGGTAAAAAGAAGTCATGGCTTGGCTAGAGAGCTTCCCAAAGAAGAGTATATTAAAGAATCAAAAAAACATCCAGAAATAGATTCAAAATTTCTGTTTCTAACAGATGGTTTTAACTTTAGAAATACAGAAATAAATGCAGTTTTAGGAATTTCACAACTAAAACATTTAAGTGAAAACAATTTAATAAGAAAATCAAATTATGAAAAGTTTGTAAACTTTATAAAAAAATATCCACAATATTTTTACATACCAAAAGTAAATGGAAATTCAAGCTTTTGTTTGCCGGTTATTTGCAAAGACAGTAACTTTAAGAATAGACTACAAGAAATCCTTAATAAAAATAAAATAGAAACAAGACCAGTTGTTGGTGGCAACTTAACGATACAGCCATTTCTTTCAAAATATGTGGAAATTGGTACTGTTTATAACAATTCAGATATATTAAATTCTAACGGATTTTATATTGGGAATAGTCATTTTATAAATGAAAAACATTTAGATTTATTATTTAATTTAATAGAAAAGACAATAGGGTATACATATGAATAATTTCAAATATGGTTTTTCTACACCAAATATAGTTTTAAAAAAAGAAGACTATAGCGAGATAGAAAATATACTTAATAGTGGTTGGGTTAGTATTGGTAAACATATGAATGAATTGGAGTCTATATTTAAATCAAGATTTAATGTGAAACATGCAATTGCATGTTCAAATGCAACTACTGGATTAATAATATCTATTAAATCTTGTGGTTTTTCAAATAAAAAAATAGCTCTCCCTGCATTTACTTGGCCTAGCACTCTCTATGCATTGGAATCTTGTTTGGGAAATGCTCCAGTTTTTTGCGATATAAATAAAGATACATGGTTAATGGAAAATGTAGATGAAGAGCATTGCGACGTTGCTATTCCTGTTGATATTTTTGGAAATCAATCAGATTCTTGTAAAAAAATTCCAACAATAATTGATGCTGCGCATGGTTTTGATTTACCAAAACTAGGACATAGAGGTGTTGTCGAAGTTGTTTCTTTGTCTTTTACAAAAATAGTAACTGCAACTGAAGGTGGAATGATTTTAACCCAAAATGACTCTGTTGCAGAAACAGCAACAGAACTTAGAAGACTTTCTGGTAGAATGTCTGAAATAAATGCTTTTATTGCAAAGAAATCTATAGAATATTACGACAATGAATATAAGAATGTTCATGGTGGTATTATTGAAAAATATAGAAATAAATTAAATTTTAGTTTTAAGGAACAAAAGGTTTTAAAAAACACAAATCATAGTGTTTATGCTATTTTGTTAGACAGTAATGGCATGAGAAATGCTGTAGCAAATGCGTTTGTTGAAAATGGATTTGAATCAAAAGTTTATTACGAACCTTTAGTTTTTGGTTTGCCGAATACAGATTATGTATATGATCATATTTTGCCTCTTCCAACACATCCAAATATAATTAAAGCTCAAGATACACTTATAGATATAATAAATACAACAGTAGAATCTTATCTAAAGAAAAAGGCTCCTGGAAAAAATTATATGGAAAAAATAGGATATTTAAAAAAATGAAAATAACTTTCATTCAACCATATTATCATAATACATGGGAGTGTTTGGGTTTTGCATATTTAATTTCTTATGTAAAAAAAGAGTATAAAAAAGAAATTGATATCAATTTCTTTCATGCAAACTTTGATACTGATGAAGAAATTATAAATGGATCTTTAGATTCTGATTTTATTTTTATTTCATGTACCTCTCCTTGTTTTAGTCATGGGGTAAACCTTTCAAGACAAATTAAATTAAAAAACAAAAAAGTTATAAGTGTTTTCGGTGGATGGCATACTACTTCTGTTAATAGAGAGGCATTAATTGACGGTGTAGATCAAGTTGTTGTTGGCGAGGGAGAAGCGGCAATTTTAGATATATTAAATGGTAATAGAGATAAAGTTGTTTTAGGAAGGAAAATGAATTTTGAAGAGCTTGCATTTCCTGATAGAAAGGCAATAAAAAACGAAAGAACAATTGCCTTGTGTCAAAGTATAAACGGGAAGAGAACTGCTAGTTTTCAGGCAAGTAGAGGATGCCCTGTGTCCTGCTTTTTCTGCTCAGAAAAAATAATGACAGGTAAATTTAATAGTAAAACAAATCCAATAAGAAGAAGAGATATTGATGATTTGTGTAAAGAAATTCTTTATGTTTCTAAAGAATATAATTTAGATTATTTTAAATTTGTTGATGCAACTTTTGACAATTCTGCTGATTATGTAATAGAATTTTGTAAAAAAAAGATAGAGTATGGTATTGATACAAAATGGGAAGCATTAATACATGCTTCTTTTGCAACAGAAGAAATGTTTTACTGGATGAAAAAAAGTGGATGTAATCAAATAAATATAGGTTGTGAAAGCGGGAGTGACAAAATATTAAAAGATGTAGGTAAGGGTGTTAATACTGTAATTTTAAAAAGAGCCTTTAAATGGGCTAAAGATATTGGAATTTATAGAAGAGGTTTTTTTATTCTTGGAATGCCAAATGAAACGGAAGAAGATATTTCTTTAACCGAGTCATTAATTGATGAAATAAAACCAGATTTTGTTGGTTTTACAATTCTTTGCCCATATCCCGGATGCGCTATTTATGCAAAAAATCCAGAAAAATATAAGAATATTGATTGGAAAAATACAGACGAATATTCTAATGATTTTTGGAATACTGATCATTTTACGAATAATCAATTAAAAGATCATCAAAAAAGACTAAAAGAAAAGTATAAGCATATAATGTGCGAAAGACAGCAAGAAGTAAATTATGAATAAAAATATAAAACAAGTATTTGGACACTATATTGATATTGATAAAATTAAGTCTAAGTTTATTATTGTTGATGGCGGTGCGTGTATGGGTGAGTTAAATGAAAGTTTAACTCCATATTTAAGTGGGACTGATTATCGTTTATATGGTTTTGAGTGTTGTAAATCAAATTTTAAATTTTTAGAAAAAAATAACAACAAAATAATTACCTATTATGAAAATGCGTTAGTTGGAGAGCATGAAGAAGAAGAAATTGAGTTTATGGAAGTAGTTTCTAATAACAATAAGTTTAAAGAGTGGGGCAATGTAAAAGGGCTATATGAAAATTATTTGATGCACGATTCAGAATTTATTAAAACAATAAAATACAAGGTAAAAACATTGAAGATAAATAGTCTGTTAAATTTTTTAAAAATAGATAGTATAGACTATTTGAAGTTAGACACAGAAGGAACTGAGTATGATATTGTTACCGACATGAACGAAGAAACTGCAAAAAAAATAAGTCAAATTTCTATGGAAATACACTTTGAAAAAAAAGAACAAGATATACTTTTGAAAAAACTTTATAGTTTGGGATTTTCATTTCATAAATTTAAAGTAGAAGAACAGAACGTAAAATCAAACGAATTATATGTAAGTAGGTAATAATATTAAGGAAAATAAAAATGAAAGTAGTAATTCCGGTATCAGATAAATATCAGTATATAATTCCTGTTTTTTGTGAGTTATTCAATAAATATTGGAAAAATCAAGAGTGTATTATTTTATGCTTTAATAAGATTCCAATTAAATTACCAAGTAATTTTGAAATAATATCTTTAGGTAAAGATTCAGGATATTGGACTACGAACTTAAGAAAATTTTTTTCGTGTTTTAAAGACGAATATTTTGTAATGCACTTAGAAGATCATTTTTTATTTGAATATGTAAAATTAGATGAATTAAAAATTATGGAGAATGAAATAAAGAATGGTGCGGACAAGGCAATGCTTCATGCTCATCTTAATGTGTATTCTGCTCCATTTCACGATAATGTTTTATTGATAAATCAAGATTCTGAATATAGAACGAGCATACACACTGCTATTTGGAAGACTGATTATTTTATGAAATACCTAAATACAAATACATCTGTATGGGGTTTTGAAACTGTAAATTCAAAAAATGATGGTGCTAAAATAGTTAGCATAAAATCAGAAAATACATACCATGATCATATAGTTAATTTTATAAATCTATTAAGGTCAGGAAAGATTGATCCTAGCATTGTTGGACTTTGGCATGAAGAAGATTTAGATATTTTATTAAAATTACCTTTAGATGAAGAGAACAAACAAGTTCTTATTAGAAGAACAAAAAATGATTGTCCGGTATGTAAGAAAAAGGTTGATAGAATGCTGATTAAGGAGCGTGATGTTATGAGAAAGTATGAGTCATTTGGAATTTGTGCTTTGTGTCAGTAAAATGGGGAAAAAACTTTTTGCAGGACCATTTATTGGTGAATTTGGAATGGAGCTATTTGAATGGCAAGGATATCTTCGTGAAATAGCAAAAGACTATGACGAAGTAATTATTTCAAGTAGAAGTATGTACGAATTTATTTATAAAGATTTTTGTACAAAATTTATTCCATATGATACAAATTCTACTAACTGTGATGGATATGAATGTATAGGACACAATAACGTACCAAATATACACGAAGAGTATAGTCCTACAAGAGTGATAAGAGTTTTAGATTTAAAAACCCATTTAAATACATTTAACAAACAAATGAAACAAAAATTTATTTCATACAATAAAAATATTGTTAAAGATAAAAATATTTGTATTTGTGCAAGAAGATTTAATGAGGGTGTTTATACAAAAAGAGAAAGGAACTGGAATTTAAAAAAATGTAGAGAGACTGTTGATTGTATATTGAATATGGGATATACAGTAACTTCATTAGGTTTAAGAGAGTCTTCAGAATATATAGACGGAACAATAGATCGTATGGATATTGGAATTGAAATGGTTTCTAATATTTTATCTTCTAGTAAAATGATAATAGGTCCGTCTGCTGGTCTTATGCATTTTGCAACACTTTGTGAATGCCCTCAGTTGGTTTGGGGTAGTGATCATTTGGAAAATAGGTATATAAATGATTGGAATCCATTTAATGTAAAAGTTAAATATTTGACTGAAAATGGTTGGAATCCGACTCCTGAAAAAATAATTGAAAGTGTTAAGTTTATGGAAAGTATCAATTAATAAAGGAAGCGTTAAAAAATGTATAAAAAAACAGCATTAATAACTGGGGTTGTGGGGCAAGATGGTTCATATTTAGCCGAATTTCTTTTAAACAAAGGCTATTTGGTCTATGGAATTGCAAGGAAAACATCTAATGATAATTTGCAAAGAATAAAAGGTATTTTAAACAATAGTAATTTTAAAATATTATATGGAGACGTTACGGATATGTCTTCATTAATAAACTCAATAGAAACAGCAGAGCCAGATGAACTTTATAACTTAGCTGCAATGAGTTTTGTTGGAGAGTCTTGGAATCAACCGTTATTAACGTTTGACGTAGTTGCAAAGGGATGCTTTAATTGTCTTGAAGCAGTAAGAGTGGTTAAAAAAGACATAAAGGTTTATCAGGCATCTTCAAGTGAAATATTTGGTAATGTAACTGATTCTCCACAAAATGAAAAAACTAAAATAAATCCAAGAAATCCATACGGAGTAGCCAAAACAGCCGCTCATTATGCAGTTGTTAACTATAGGGATTTTTATGGAATGTTTTGTTGTAATGGTATAATGTACAACCATGAATCAAGTAGGAGAGGTTCTGATTTTGTAACAAAAAAAATATCAACTGGTGTTGTAAATATTTTTAAACATATTCAAAAATATGGAGATAGTAACGTCCCAAAAATATTATTGGGCAATATTGAGTCTTCAAGAGATTGGGGATATGCAGGAGATTTTTGTGAGTCAATGTGGCTAATGCTGCAACAATCTAGTCCTGATGATTATGTCATTGCAACAGGAGAAACTCATACAGTAAATGATTTTCTGAGAGAAGCATTTCTTCATGTTGGTATTGCTGATTATATGAAATATATTGAACAAAATATTAAATTTATGAGACCCAAAGAAGAAAATCTACTTGTTGGGGATTTTTCAAAAGCAAAAAATAAACTTAAGTGGGAACCAAAAGTTTCATTTAAAGATCTAGTTAAAACGATGGTAGACTATGAGTTAAATGAAAAATGATAAAAAAAATATTTTGCTTGTATGTATATATGAAATTTAAAGTTAAATCTATTTTTAAAAAAGAAAATAGTAAAAACATTTATCCACTTTGGTAAATTTAAATGAAATTAAATAATAATTTCATAAAAGATCAACTTGGATTTCCAAATCATTGTAATGATTTTAATTTTTGTGGTTCAAAATATCCTGTAGAAAATGATACTTGGGATAAGTTCGTATGTGTTGGATGTTCAATAACCTATGGATATGTCCCAGATGGAAGCAATGATTTTACAAAACTTCTTTCTGAACATTATAAAAATAAAAAAATAGAATTTATAAATATGGGAAGAAGTTCTTTTGGTATAAAAAATTGTTTTGAATGGTTTAAGTGTTATGAAAAATTTTACAACAATATAAAATATGTAATGATTCAAGTTCCAGATTATATAAGACAACCTTTGCCAGAATTAATGGAAGATATAAGGATTCACCATTGTTCTGAATATGGAAGTATTTTTGCTTCTAAATTTTCAGATAAAAATAAATGGATAGTTAGTGAAGAAGATGTAATAAGTGAATATGAATATATTAACAAAAGTCATGAAATGATAAGTAAATCAGTAGAAGTTTTATTTGAGTTTTGTGAATATTTAAAAAATAAAAATATAATTCCCGTAGTTCTTTTGTATAGGTACATAGCGCATGTTTCGCTAGATGATTTTAGTAAAAGTCATTTTAGGATAATAAAAAAATTTTGTAAGAATAAAAATATTTTATTTTTGGAAACCAAAGATATGATGGAACTTAAAAGGGGTGGTTTTACGTTTGATGTAGCTCACTTAAATGGAGATGGGCATAAACTTTTTTTTAGTTTAATAAAATGTTTTATTGAAAAAAATATTTTTAATAAAGATATTTTTAACAAAGATAAAATAATATTTCAAGGAACTTTTAAAAATGCAATATAAGAACAGTATTTTTTGTGATAGACCGTTTATGCATACACATATTTTATGTGATGGAGAAGTTATTTGTCATTGTTTGCCAGAACTTTGGTTTGATGAAAACGGTAAAAGAATAATGAGCATGGGTTTTTTAAAGGATTTTGATTCTTTTGAAGATTTATGGAATGGAAAAAACTATAAAGAATTAAGAAATAATTTTATAAATCAAGAAGGAAGATATTTGGAAACATGCTCTAAATGTCCGTTAAAATATAACATTAATTTATATAAAAATTCTTTTGATAATCCATCAGAAATATTTTCGTCTTTAAATAATTTAAGAAGCCCAAAATACGTCCAATTAGAATTAACAACAAAGTGTGTTTATAAGTGCAGTGAGTGCCATAGAACTCGTTCTCCGGAAACTGTTTTAAAGAGATTGGATATGAGTGAGGATATATTTGAGAAATTTTTAAACGGATTAACAGATGACACTAAAACTGTCGTTACATATGGTCAAGGAGAGTCTTTGGCTCATCCTAAGTTTTTTGATTTTGTAAGAAGAATTAGAGAAAAACTTCCAAACGTATTTATAACATCTTGCACAAATATGTGGTATGTTGATAGTGAAGAAAAGGCTAAAAAATTTTTAGAGTGTGGTATTAACAGAATAGAAATGGCAATTTATGGAACAAATGATGAAGAGTTTTACGAATACTACAAATTAAGATGCTGGGAAAAAGTAAAGAAAAATATGGAAATTTTATGTTCTTTGAGAAGCAAAATGCAGGTAGGTCCAGAAGTTCTTTGGAAATATATTTTATTTAAGTGGTGTGATAGTGATAGTAGTTTGGATTTTTTATATAAAAAAAGTAAAGAACTAGGAGTTAAAGTTGAGCTAACAACAACGATAACACCTCCAGATGGATATTCTAAAAGATATATGCAAGACACAAAAGCATATATTGATCTAGTAAAAAAATTTGATGCTAGAGAATTAAGGGCTTATTCTCAAAGTGAATTAAAAAAAGAAATTATCATTCAGAATAAAAGTAAATGACATTTAGAACAGATCAGTTAATAACAAACAATCCTCCAGAAATAATATTTCTAGAAAACACTAACATATGTAATCTAAAATGTGTTATGTGTCCGTTGAAAGATATGGAAAGAAAAAATTTCAACATGGACTTTAAACACTTTAAAGACATTGCTGATCAAATAAAGATTTTTGGTAGTAAAACAAGACTTAATTTTTATTTTTTTGGAGAATCTTTTGTTCATAAAAATGCACTAGGAATGATTGGTTATTGTAAAAACATTGGAATAGAAATACATTTTAGCACGAACTTATTAGCCTTAACTGAAGATCAAATATGCACATGGATAAGTATGTTGGATGAAAAAGATAAAATAGTTTTATCTTTAGATGCTTTTTCAAAAGAAGATTATGAAAAAATAAGAATTGGAGGATCATATGAAAAACTATGTCAAAATTTTCATTGGATACTTAGGGAACATACTAGAAAAAAAAATAAACCAGAGCTAATTATTCAAGCAATATATAATTGGATACCAGAAAAGTTTGGCACTATTGGGCTTATAGAAAAGAATGAAAATCCACAAAAGGTAAACAATTTTTTAGAAGTTTTTTTACAAAAAGTTTGGACAGAAATTGGCAAGAAGTTTACAAAAAAAGATATAGATGAGTTTATAAAAATATATTACGAAGAATACGAAAAAGGACATTCGAGAAGGGAAATTAGTGAAAAAATCTTAGTATATATTAAAGATGTTGATGATTGGGCTGCACAGATAGGTGATAGAAAAACAAAAGAACAATTAGGACAACATCAGTTGGTTTGTGATTTTCCATGGAGAAATTTAATCGTACAAGCAAATGGTGATGTTACGGTATGCTGTAAAGATGTGGAAGGGAAAATAAACGTTGGTAATACACACAGGAATACATTGCAAGAAATATGGAATGGTGAAGAAATACAAAACTTAAGAAAAGAATTTATAGGATTTAAAAGACAAAATCTTTTATGTAAACACTGTTAAAGGAGAAATAAATGAAAAAAAGAATAATATTGTTATTGATGGTTTGTGTTTTTTTTGTTGGTTGCGCAAACCAACAGTTAGATACACTCAAAGATATTGATGCACAAAATAGAAAGGGATTGGTCGAAGCTTATGACGAAGCTTTATATAGAACAAAAGTAGAGAGATTAGATCTTGAAAATCAGTTTATTGATTTGCAAAGTGACTATGACCTTGTAGTTAAAGCTTATGTTGAAATAACCGGAGAACCATTTGATAAGGTTTCAGAAATTCCATTCCTTTCATTAGATGAGTTAGAAGAGCATAAGGTAGTTGTGGAGAAAGATAGAGAGTTAAGAAGGGTTGAGATATTGAAGTCTTATGCAGAGTTTTATAAACAAATAAGTAGGGCAAAAGATCCAAAACTTATGGAAGCTATTGATAAGATAGAAAAAGAAAGAACTGAAACTGAGACAGGTTTTTTAAGCGGTTTTTTTGATGTTTTTAAAAAGCTATTTAGCTAAGGAAGGTTGACAAATGATTAATTACAATAAAATTAAAGTAGTTTCAGACTCTATTGGAGAATTTGAAGTTACAGTTACAAACGAACAACTTGACAAACTTATAGTAGGTGGGGCAAAAACTCTTAATCAAATAAAGGGCTATAAAGAAAGACTTGGAAAAGGCAGTCTTAGAAGACCGGGAGATAGTTATGGCTCTGTTAACAGTGAAGGAGGTTTTACTGGGAATTCTGTTGATTGGACTAAATATTTCCCCAAAGTTACTTCTGAGGAAATTGATAAAATAATTTCTGAAGCTCTTGAATATGAGAGAAAAATTAAAGCAGCAACAAATGCGTCTCTTGTTTTGGTTGGTGTTGGGTTGTCCGCAACATTAACGGGGAATCCAACTGCTGCTTTAGGGTTATTAAAAATAATAGAAATAGTTGGCTCGTATTTTTCTGATGGCCAAAATACTATTGATAACGTGACGGGTAAAACGTAGATAGTTTTCGTTGATTGTAGGAGCGTCGTCTAACTGGAAAGACAGCAGACTCCAAATCTGTGGGCGTCAGCCTTATGGGGGTTCGAATCCTTCCGCTCCTGCCAATAAATGAGGATGTTATGGGATTAAATAAAGAAGAAAGAAAACTCTTAAGAGACAAGAAACTTAGAGAAACAAGAAAAAAAAGAAGATTGGAAAATTTTGAAATTAAAACAATATTGAAAGAATATAAGAAAGAAATTAAAAAAAAGAAAAGAAAGAACAATATGAATGTTAAATATATTTGATTTCATTATTCTTGGAATAGCTTGTGGTACTTTATCCACTACAATTGCAAGTGGACTTCCATTTCTAAAATTTAGAAATTTTATTGAAAATAAATTTGGTGATTTTTGGGGACATTTTGTTTCATGTTCGTATTGTTTGGGACATTGGTTTTCTATTTTTTGTGTGTTTTTATATTTAGATAATTCAATAATAAAACAACCCTTAATGTTTACGCTTTGTTGGCTAGTTGTTACTGGTATTTCTGGACTTTTCTCAGGTATTATATATAAACTTTTTGAGTAAATAAAATGAATGTCTTTTTGTTTTTTATAGTTTTTTTAATGCTTATGTATTTGGTTGGAGTTGTTTATACAGTAAGACTTCAAAAACTATTCTATAAAAGATTTGGAATTGTGTTTTTGCAAAACAATACTTACAGAAATTATTTAAATAATTTTTTATTTGTTTTTGTTGGATGGGTTTTGTTTTTTGTATATTACTACTTTAAATTCTTTTTTAAAACAAAAGAAAGAGTAGGTTATGTTAGAGAAGCTGTTTTAAATTTTAAAAATTTTAGAGTGTTGAAAGGTAGATAGTAAAATGGAAAAAATTATTATTGTCAAGGCAGAAAGATACGGTGAAGATGAAGACTTGGAACTAGCAGCAGATGTTTTTGCTGGAGGGATTATAGATTATATAAAAAACATAATGAAAAATAATTGTTTTATGTTTGTAGAAATTTTTACTGAAGCTTTAGATATATTGCTAGAAAACGAAAGATTTATTATTGAGTTGAATAAAAGAGGTTTTTTTACTAATAAAAAAATAAAATTAGAAAATAAATTTTTTGTTGTTAATAAAAATGAAGAAGAATTTATTTCAGAGTTTGTTCCCGGAAGAGATGACGATTATTATAGTGGTAGTTTTGCAAGTGGCAAATCATTTATTATTCAAAAGGTAGATATTGAAAGTGTTTTATTTGAAAAAGGAAAGGATACTTATTGTAAAAAAAGAAAACAATTTCTTAAAAGTGAAGAAACAAGAAAGGCTAGGAAAAAAGAACTAGAAAAGAAAATAAAATTAAAAGAAATAGAAAAGGCAAAAAAGATTCTATTGGAAGCAGGAGAATTAGATAAATAATAGAGATTTATGTTTTGGCCTACAGCAAAAACGTACTTATACTTGTAGACTAATTTAAGGAGAAAGAAATGAGAAAAATAGGAATTGCGTTAATTGCAGTTACATTGCTTGGAATAACTTCCTGTAAGTGGTTTGGTTCTAACACAGGAACTCTTCCATATAATTTAACAACAGCAGATCAGTATCATTTAGATACAATTGGAACAGAATACGTAAGGTATGTATCAGATGATGATAGTCTTACTTCTGAAACAAAAACCTTAAAGACAAAGGTTGTTGATGAATGGTCTTTAAATGGGTCTTCTTGGTCAACATACGAAGTTTTAGTTGGTCAAGATGGGAATACAGGATCTTATTCTGTTTATTACAAAACAGATGACTATCTAACAGGGAATGATGTAGAATCGAGAGATTTAAATGTTCAGTCTTGGGAACTAAATCTTGAAGAAAGACTTGGTGTAGCACCTTGGTCTGATCAAACAATTAAGGAGAATTAATAATGGAACCAAATATAAAAGATGTTCTTGATAGTTTGTTTGAAGATTTAAAACCAGCTTTTGAAATGTTATGGTCTCAACTACCTTCTGAATATAAGAATTTAGCAGAAAGCTCATTTAAACTTATTGTTAAGCTTTCAAAAGATCTTATTGTTGCAAAGGTTTCTGGTAATCAAAATGATATTTCAAGAGTTTCTACTAGCTTAAATCATACTATTTCAGCACTTTTAAGTACGATTATATCTGGAATTTCAAAACTAGAAGATCCATTTAAGCAGATAACAATGAATTTAGCCCTTAATGTTTTTAGCACTTTAATAACAAGGCTTTTTAGTCTGTTAAAATAATTAGGCCAATTTATTGACATTGTGTGGTTCCTTGTATATTGTGAGCTTGTATTTCAAGCTCACTTTTATTTTAAGAGGAAAAAAATGGAAAAGGTAATTGATAAATTTGACGGAGTTTATCGGTTTCTCTCAAATTTTTATTTGTTTGAAATTGTTGATGAAAATGGAATTCATTGGGATTCAACAGAACACTATTATCAAGCAATGAAAACATTAAACAAAAAAGAACAAGAAGAGATCCGTTTGGCACCACTAACTAAAACAGAAGAAAATAAAAAGACAGTAAAGTATCTTGGAAAGTCATGTACATTAAGGTCTGATTGGGATTCTATTAAAATTGAAGTTATGAAAAAAGCATTGAGAATGAAATTTTGTTTTGGAAATAAAATGTCTCAAAAGCTAATAGAAACTGGAGATTCAACACTAATTGAAGGTAATTACTGGGGAGATACCTTCTGGGGAGTTTGTAAGGGTGTTGGAGAAAATAATTTAGGAAAACTATTAATGGAATTAAGAAAAGAACTAAATGAAAAAGAAGTTAGGCTTAAGGAAATTTTTTAAACAAATAATATCATAAAGAGACATTATGAAAAAAAATATAATAAAAAGAACAGTGAATGATATTGAAAAAGACTCAATAAAATTCATTAAAAATTTTAAAGAAAAAAATAATTTTGAAATTTGTGAGAGAACAGCTTCTTTAATAGAAAAAGATCCTATTCTTGGGGCATCTATTTTAAGTACTATTTCTACATTCGAAAAAGATGAATGTTTTTATATGTATGATATTTTTGAAAATGAAAAATATAACATTTCTTTTGTTGGGCGAAAAATAATTAAAGAATGTTTAGACGAAGTTGATAAAATTAATGAAAAAATTTTAGGATTTGATTTAAGTAAGAAAAGAGCAAATTTAAAGGACTGTTTAATAAAAGTAAAAAGGAATGGAATAACTAACTATCTTTATGATTTTAATAAGGCAACTCATGTTCTTGAAAAAACATATGGTTTTAATTTCAGGGGAATATATGGGAATTTAGAAACAGATATTGTGAAGAAAAACATATTGGAATTAGGATTTACTAAAGAAGAATATAAAATAGGCTACAATACTCCTCCTTTAGAAGAAAATGATGTAGCAAGAATTTTCTTTATATTTAGTCATTATATAGGTTCTTGTGGACGTTGGAGACATACAATTCCAGTAATTCCATATATTGATCATTGGCATTATTTGTTGAATGAAGATTTTGTAGAATTAAAACGTGGTGGTAAAAATTACATGAGTATATATGTAAAAGACGAAGATCCAATTTTTGCAAAAATTAGAGAAATTTACTATTTAGAATGCAGTAAAGCTTGTGATGGAGAGTTTATTTTATTTGAAGTTGATTGGTAGCTTAATATGAAATCATATGCTGGAATTGGATCTAGAGAAGTTCCTAAAGAAATTCAGGAACTAATATTTAAAATATCTAGAAAGTTAGCTTTAGAAGATTGGACACTTTTTAGTGGCGGAGCAATTGGTTGCGATTTTACTTTTGAAAATGGTTGTGATGATGTTTGTGGTAAAAAGAAAATTTTTCTTCCTTGGAAAGATTTTGGGAAAAAGTGGAAAAGAAAATCATGCTCTTCAGATATTTGTTCTCCTTCAAAAGAAGCAATTAGTTTGGTAAAAGATTTAGCTAATGAATATGGTGATTATTTAAAGGAAAGTAATGATTGGTATTGGCTTCTTTTAGGAAGGAATATGCATCAAATATTAGGAGAAGATTTAAAAAAGCCTGTTAAATCTGTAATATGTTACACAACAAACGCACAAGAAGTTGGAGGAACAAGGTGGGCAATTAGAATTGCAAAGAAGTTCAATATAGAAATTTTAAATTTGGGTAAAATTGAAACAAAAAACAGGTTTGAAAAATGGCTAAACATCCAAAAGAGTTAGTAGAGGTTGATGTAATTAATTTTATTCGTCCCGATGGCTCTTATGGATATCAGAAATATGAAAGAGTTGGAACATATGATATTGAAGAGGTTTTTTCTTCTTTAAATTGCCAAACAGGCATTATGTATTTTGATGGGAATGAAGTTAAAATGACTAGTGAAAGATATATTTTATTTAAAACAAAGGGTGTTGTTTGTGTTTGTTGTGGAATTGTAGGAACTAAATTTCATTTAGAAAAAAACACAAAGAATGTTTTAACTTATCACTTTAATTTATATGGGGTTAATGAAAATGGTCAAGAAATTATGATTACCAAAGATCATATAGTTCCTAAATCAAAGGGCGGAAAAAATAAAATATCTAATTATCAACCAATGTGTATTATTTGCAATGCAAAAAAAGGAAACAAAACAAGCAATTAGATAAAATCGTATCTTATTTATTGAAATGTAGAAATTTTTGGGGAGTAGTTCAGTTGGTGGAACGTCGGTCCTTGAAACCGAATGTCGCAAAGGTTCGAATCCTGCCTCCCCAACCAAAAATAGAATGGATTTCATATGAGAATGTGGATGATAGATCCAAAAAAACTCTGCAACAAACACCTTATTGGTGAACATGGAGAATTGCATAAATTTTTACCAAGCTTTAGGAAGGGGTTTCGTGTAGATAAAAGATTTATTCCAGTAGTGCAAATTCAGTTAAATGCCATCTTAGAAAGACATGATATTTTGGCTAAGGAAATGATTGAAAGAGGAATGTCCCACAAAAGTCCTCTGTTAAATATTCCTGATTTAAAGAAAACTTACCCAAAATATTTTGACTTAAATGTAGATCTAGATATTTCTAATAATGATTTGTGTGACAGATGTATTGAGTGCAAAAGAAGAATAGAACAATTTAAATATATTTTACAAGAAGGTTTAGATGAAAACAACTGTTGTAAACCTTAGGGAAGAATATTATGATATTAGAATCGGAAGAGGAACAATTTATGGGAATCCGTTTACGCATGAAAATTTACTAGAAACTAAGGCAATAGTTAAATGTTCTAGCAGAAGTCAAGCTGTTGATAATTATAGACTTTGGGTTTTAAATATTATTGAAATAAAGGGAATGAAACCACCAACTGTAGAGCAAATAAGACTGCTAAAGGGAAAGGTTTTGGGATGTTATTGTCAAAAAAATGCTTCTTGTCACGGACAAGTATTAGCAGAAATTGCAGATTCAACAGACGAACAATTAGAGAAAATTAAAGAAAAGTTATTTAATTTTTCTGGGAATATAGTGTCTAAGGATATTTTTTGAAATGGAATATTTTGACTTAAAAACTTTTATCACTTACAAGTGGGTGACGCCCACTTCCAATGATAGGAGTTTTATATGTCAAAAAGAGCATTGCGTAGATTCGTTTATCAGAAAAGGAAGAAATCAGTTTTAAAAAATTTTAACTGGTTACATGATGACTCAAAAAGAATTGGAGTTCTTGCAAATACACCTAAAGTTTGTAGCTGTTTTATGTGTGGAAATCCAAGAAAGTTTTGGAAAAAAATAACATTACAGGAAGAGAAGTCAATCATTAAAGAAAGAGAAGGAATTTTAGAGTATAATTTGTATGGATTAGGTTATTAGTTTTTAAAAAATATTAATTAAAATTATGGTGAGATGGCAGAGATGGATTATTGCAAAGGTCTTGAAAACCTTCAAACCGAAAGGTTTCGTGAGTTCGAATCTCACTCTCACCTCCATTTTTTTAAATTAAAGGACACTCTTATATGATTGGTTATAAAGCAACTTATAATGGGAAATGTATAAACCAACTTTATGAAGTTGGCCAAACATATACTTTAGATGGTGAAATGGAAATATGTAAAAGAGGATTTCATTTCTGTGAAGATTTATATACTGTATTTTTTTATTATCCAGAAAATAAAAATATAAAAGTTTTTAAAGTAGAGGCTTTAGGAAATACTGAAACCGTATATGGCAAATCAGTAACAGATAAGATTAAGATTTTAGAAGAACTTAATTTAAGTAATATGGTTGTAGAAAAAAATGGTTATAAAAAATATTTTGATAATAATTGCAACTTAATTAAAGAAGAATATTCTTATGGTTATTGGGTAAAATATGAATATAATGAAAATGGTGATCGAATTAAACGTGAGGATTCCAAGGGTTATTGGGAAAAATGTGAATATGACGAAAATAGCAATCCTATTAAATTAATAAATGGTAAAGGACTATCAATATGATTGGTTATAAAGCAACAGAAAATGGTAAATGTAAAGACCAACTTTATGAAGTTGGGCAAACGTATACTTTGGATGGCAAAATGAAAATGTGTGAAAAAGGTTTTCACTTTTGTAAAGATTTAATTGATGTTTTTGAATATTACTATCCAAATAAAGACACTAAAGTTTTTAAAATAGAAGCTTTAGGTAATATTGAAACAGAAGAAAATAAATCAGTTACTGATAAGATTATGATTTTAGAAGAAGTTAGTTTAAGCAATTTGATTGTAGAAAAATACGGTATTAAAAAGTATTTTGATGACAAAGATAATTATATTAAAACAGAATATTCTGATGGTTTTTGGGAAAAGTTTGAGTATGATGAAAATAATAATTTAATTAAAGCGGAATATTCTGGTGATTCTTGGGAAAAATGGGAATATGACGAAAACAATAATTTAATTAAATATGAAGATTCTGAGGGTTATTGGGAAAAATATGAATATGATTCAAACAATAATTTAATTAAAACAGAATCCTTATGTTGATTGGGTAAAAAGGAAAATAAATATGATTGGTTATAAAGCAACTAAAAATGGAAAATGTAAAAACCAGCTTTATGAAGTTGGGGAAATATATACTTTAGATGGTAAAATGAAAATATGTAAAAATGGGTTTCATTTCTGTCAAGACTTATATGATGTATTTGAATATTACTATCCAAATAAAGATATCAAAGTTTTTAATGTAGAAGCTTTAGGTAATATTGATACTGAAGGAAATAAATCAGTAACTGATAAAATTAAGATTTTAGAAGAAGTTAAACTATCTAATTTGATTATAGAAAAATATGGTATTAAAAAGTATTTTGATGATAAAAGAAATTATATTAAAAGAGAAGATTCTTCTGAGGGCTCTTGGGAAAGGTTTGAATATGATGAAAATAATAATTGTATTAAAACAGAATGTTCTGGAGGTTCTTGGGAGAAATATGAATATGATTTAAATAGCAATTTAATTAAAAAAGAATATTCTTATGGTAATTGGGCAAAAAAGGAATATAATTCAAATAATGATGTAATCAAAGAACAATATTCTAATGGATATTGGAAAGAGTTTGAATATGACGAAAACAATAATTTAATTAAATATGAAAATTCTGATGGTGATTGGGAAAAGGATGAATATGATTCAAATAATAATTTAATTAAAAGAGATCATTCTAATGGTAATTGGGTAAAATTTAAATATGATGAAAACAATGAATGTATTGACATAGAATATGGTAAAGGATAATTAATATGATTGGTTATAAGGCAACAGAAAATGGTAAATGTAAAGACCAACTTTATGAAGTTGGGCAAACATATAATTTAGACGGTAAATTAATAATGTGTAAAAATGGGTTTCATTTCTGTCAAGACTTATATGATGTATTTGAATATTACTATCCAAAGAAAGACACTAAAGTTTTTAAGGTAGAAGCTTTAGGAGAAATTAAAACAGAAGGAAATAAATCAGTAACTGATAAGATTAAGATTTTAGAAGAAGTGAATTTATCTAATTTGATTGTAGAAAAAGAGGGTTATAAAAAACATTTTGACGATAAAGGTAATTTAATTAAACAAGAATGTAGTAGTGGTTATTTTGTAGAGTTTGAATATGATTCCAATAATAATTTAATTAAAGAAGAAGGTGCTGGTGGTTATTGGGAAAAGCTTGAATATGATTCAAATAATAATTTAATTAAAACAGAAAATTCTAATGGTTATTGTGTAAAATATAATAGTATAATTAATTAGGTGAAAGTTGTAAAGAAATTGTCGTAAATAGTGGCCAAAAGGGCTTGTGTTGTAAAGTTGGGTGTGTAGAATAAAAACAGTTGAGCGAAAGAAACACCAAAAACTATCAAAGAAAAGGAAATTCCAATGAAAAGTAAACACAGAGCAGAAAAACTAAACAAAGAACAGGAAACCTCAATGAAGCGTAAATCAATGAAGCGTAAATTCATGGTAGAAGAGTTAGGGAAAGAAATTTCTGTTAGATTCTTTTATGGTGAGAAAAACGAAGAAAATCCTAAGCTAAGTTATACTAAGGAAATTCGTCGTAGTAATGGGCAGGTAATTTCTTGCCGTTTTGTTGAATGTAGAATTGAACAGGTTAATAAGGATGGTTACACACCACTTGCAGTTGCAACAGCTTACTGTAGTCCTTCCGATCCATTTACTAAGCGTAGCGGTAGAATTATCTCATTAAATCGTGCTCTTGAAAGTATTACTGAAGACAAGTCTCTTCGTAGAAAGATTAGGGTTTTTGCAATCGGAGACCTAAAGGCTATTAGTCGATACAAGGCTATTCATGGACTTTCCTTCAAGCCCTCTGAAGAGAATGAAGCAGTTTCAAGTTAGATTTAAAAGATAATATGTTGAATTAGAATATACTTTAACTGTGAGTTGTATGACTCAGAATAATTTACAACTTTAGCTGTATAGCTAAATATTGAAAGGGAAATCACAATGGAAATTTTGTTAGGTCATATTTGCCACGACAATATGGGTATTATTAAAAACCCGATAAAGGTTTTTGAAGTAATTAAGTCTGAAAAACATTTATATTCCTATATGACTGTTAAAAAATTTGTTAAAGAAACGGTTGATAAATATATTGTTTCTCACATAAAAAATAGCTTTGTAATTAAAGACTTTTTAGATTTTTCTGGTATTGATTTTAGAGGATATGTTTTTAACAAACTTGAATTTGAAATTGAAAATAATTTTGATAATTTTACAAAAGAACATTTTGAAAAAGAAAATACGTATTTTAATCACTATCTTTTTCAGTTTTGTTCTGACAATGTTTGGACATTTCCTAACTTTAATGTTTGTGGAATGGTTGAAACCAACGATGGACCAACTAAAGCTTTTATTACTTTTAATCAAAAAACTATTGCATTTAGAAGTAATCCAAAGATTGTTGCTTTGTTTAAGTCTAATCCAGAATATTTTTCCAAGAAAGATTATGCTATTAATATCGTTAACTCAGATAAGGAACTTAATGACAAAGAACACATAATTAAAACTAATGAGAAATACTTTGAAATTATTGTTCCTAGAAATGAAAGTTTGGCTGATAAATTAATTCAGGTGTAACTGAAGTGTTTTTGGTTTGAGAGATAGTTGTATAATTCGAAGAGATAACGTCTCAAGGGTCGCTGCGTATTCGTCAGATATCGAGTAAACGAAACTAACTATCCAGCACAATAGAATTTGCCAAACCAAATTGTTCTTTGAAAAACTAATAAGATTTTTTGCTCTTGCATTAATAATTTGCAGAGCACCTGACTGTAAACTGAATAGCAGCTTTCATAGGAAACTATGATTGAAAAACCTATCAAATCAAACAAATATAAATTTTCTGGTAAAAAATTCTATATTTGCGGTGAACTCCCTAATGAACTAGCTAGCATTGAGACAACGCCGAGCTAACATATTTCTGTGAAGTAGCTTAAGTTAGAGCGTCTCCCTCCAAAAGAGAAGATAATGGGCTGAATTCCCATTCGGAATTAGGAAATATGGAATGTGTAGAGGCCAGACGGTAGGGACCTAAAAGAAATCCTATTGAAATACCAACTTCTACTAAGGATGGAATGGGTTTCAAGCAAGGACTCATGGTTATGGCATGGTCCAGACTACAAACAACATTTTAATACAGATGATGATTCATCCAAGGTTAAAAGTTGGCGATGAAAATCGTAGTAGTAAGTAATCAGGTGCTCTGTTTAATGTTCCCCTATAGCTCAATCGGTAGAGCGGCGGATTGTTAATCCGTAGGTTCGTGGTTCGAGCCCATGTGGGGGAGCCAAATTTTTTTAATTGGAGCAAAAAATTTTATGGTGGTTGTAGTTCATTTGGAAGAACGTCTGATTGTGAGTCAGAAGGTAGAGAGTTCGAACCTCTTCAGCCACCCCATTTTAAATTTGGTAAGAATATTCGGTTATTGGTATAGCCGTTTGCCTTATAATAAAAAGGACGAGAGAGATAAAAACAGGCAATTAACGTGATTGCTTGTTTCTCGAAACAGGGAAGACCTATTTGTGTGAGTTCGAATCTCACTTTTCTTACCTTAGTTTTTGAATTGTCAGGGTGTAGCTCAGATGGTAGAGCACTCGCTTTGGGAGCGAGATGTCGTCAGTTCGATCCTGACCATCCTGACCACTTTATAAAAGATGAAAAAAGGAGATAATAATGAAAATAGAAAAAAGTAAGTTGTGGTATTGTAGAGTTTTTGTTTTATGGATTAATCAATATGTAACCTATCCATTTTTTTTGTATAAAATGGAACAATTAAAAAAAATGAAAGATGCTCCAGTTGGATTAGGTCTTCTTCGCATTAAGCCGTTGAGTTGGGCAAGATGGGTAAGGTGTTGTGAATATGCAGAAGAGTTAAAGCCTAATATAAAGATAGATTATTAAAAATATAATAGTTGTTTGAATTGCACATGTGTCAGAGTGGTCAATTGAAGCTGCCTGCAAAGCAGTTGAACGAAAGTTCTTCGGGGGTTCGAATCCCTCCATGTGCTTATTTTTTATATAAAGATATGTATAGGAAGATTTGATATGTTTTATCTAGTACAGAATAATCTTTTTTGTGAAAATGGATATAGGAATCTTGTTGCGTCACTAGAAAGACTAGGTTTGGATCATGAATTTATCAATGTTCGTCATTTTATTGAAGAATTAGATTTTCAAACAGATAGAAAAGATGTATTTGTATTTGGAGCAATTAAACTTGCTCGTTTAGCAAAGAAGTACGATTGGATTCCGGGTTCTCTCATGACTGAGAATCATAATTTTGAAATTTATAGAGATAAATATGGATCTAATCTACTAAATTACGATTCCATTGTTTGTAGAATGGATGATGAGTGGGAATGGGATGGTCCAAAATTCATTAGGCCAACTTTGGACACTAAAGAATTTGATGGTAAAGTATTTTTTACGAAAGATGAATGGATTAAGTCCCGTGATATTCATTGGAATAATGATTTTGCAAGAAAATCAACTATGATTCAGATTTCTTCTCCAAAAAAAATTTATAGGGAATTTAGATTTTATATTGTAGATGGTAAAGTAATTACTGGAAGTCAATATAAAATGAACGGAAGAGTATCTATTATAGATATGGTTGATGAAGAATCAGCAAATTTTTGCCAAAAAATGGTTGATGTCTATCAGCTTGCAAAGGCATTTGTAATGGATATTGCGTTAACGGATGAAGGATGTAAAATCATTGAATGTGGATGTATTAATTGTGCGGGATTTTATTGTGCTGATATTCAAAAGATTTTGATGTGTATTGAAAATATAAAATGGTAGATATAATGTTTATTTGTTGAGATGAAATTTTATGAAACCCAAAAAATGTCTAATTGAAATTCTTACAGTAATGGGTCCAATTGAAATTGGTACAGTTGTGGTGTTTGCGTTTATTGTTTCCATGCTTATATATGTTAAGCTTACAAGTCCATTACCAAATAAGTTTATGAAGGAAGTTGCTGAAATATATAAAAACTCAATAGTAGAAAGAGAAAAGTATCTGGATAATAATATTTATCCTTATGTTTTAATTTCCATTAAAGAAATTGCATCAAATACAAAGAGAAGAGAGTCAGAATGGGTAAGGGTTGAGGAAGTTAGGGTAATATTGGAATATAAAGATATTTTTGTTACTAATGACGAAATTTACGACATTCTTTCTAGAAATGGATGGAATGTTGATTTTGAAACTCAGTCATTTAGTTTGTTGTAGTGTTTTATTTGGCCCAATTTAAATGGTGGTTGACTTTAAAAGTATGACAAAATATTCTGTTTTAATATAATCTCTTATTGGAAGATCTTTATTGAAAAAAATAGAAATCAAAGAGTTGACAGAAAGCGATATTGATTTTGCTCTTCTTAAGATGAAAAAGAGAGCAATGGAAAAAATATCAAAAAAGAAATCTTCTCAATATCCATTTGTCTCATTGTCTGAGGCTGTAGGTAAGCTCACTGAGGAATATGGTGAAGCCTGTGAAGAGGCTCATTTGCAAGATGTGTTATGTTTTGAATCCGAGATTCTGGATGTTTCATTTGTTTGTATTCGTGCAATTGTTGCTAAAAAGGAAAAGCTATTATGAAATTATTTGCTCTTCTATCTGAAGAATATGAATATAAGGAAATTGAGTTAGGATATCCAGAATTTTCTGGTCCAACATATCTTGGGCGAGATGTTTTGTTTATTGCAGCAGAAACAAGAAGTAAAGCAAAATATTTTTATCATAAAAAACATTGTAATCATACAGATGTAAGAGATTATTTTAAGGTTAAAATTAGATCTTTAGGAAATTGTAACTATCCTGAAGGAATTGTGAATTATGATAGTGCGGAAAAAGATGGATTTGAATTTCCTTCCTTTTAAGAAAGATAACAAAATGTTAAATTTACTATTAATAACAAAAATACTATCAGGATTAGAATTAAAAGATCTACAAAAAGAATGTTTTAGAAAGCTAGAAGAAAACGATAATTTAAACAAAAATAAAAAAGAAGTAGGTCTTCCTGTTTATGATTTCTTTTGTGAAATGAATGACTATAAAATAATTGTTAAAGATAAATTCATGTTTTATGAAGATGATTTATCTGGTCTTGATAATAATAAGGATTATTTAGTAATACTTAATATAGATAATATTCCAATTGAAGGAATATATAATTCAACAAAAGATCGTCTTAGTTGGTCATATAGTGAAATTAAAGAACAAAATTATTTTGATTTATCTTTAGCTACAGAAGAACTCCTTGTTGTTGCAAAAAAAGTAGTGTCTACAGGATTAATGTTTAATTTAAAAGATGGTTTTGATACTAAGAGAGATTTGGTTGTTTTAAATACATTTTGGAAAATAGATTTTTTTGATGAAGATATTTCGCTTTCTCTTGTTGATAAAAAAGATATTATTACGTTAGGATAAATTTAGTTTAAATGAAAAATATTACTATACAAAATTTAAATGAGCTTTCTGAAGAGCAGAAAGATAATATTGTGTTTGGAATAATGAATTACAAACCAAGCATAAGAGTTCGTGATAGAATTTTAGAGGAGGTTTTTAAGTTCAAATGGATTGATTGTGAAAATCACAATATAAATATTTATGAAACTTTAAGCCCAGAAAACCAGCTTATTTCTGCTGGTTTTGAGTGGAGAGTTAGACATTGGGAAGAATTTTTTGCTACAAATGATACTGATGGAATAGACCAACCAAGGAAATTAAAATGAATTTTGATTATATTGTTAAAGTAAAAAAAAGACATTCAGAAGCAAAACTACCAAAACAGTCTCATAGTAATGATGCTGGATATGATGTTTTTTCTATTGAAAATGTTATAATTCTACCACATTCTACTGTTGTAGTAGACACTGGTATTAATATAAATCTTTGGAGATTTGTCTATGAAGATACTGAAGAATTCGAAAAAACTGCTTTAGTATGTAAGGTTTGTTGTAGGTCTGGAATGGCAGCAAAAAATGGTGTTGAAGTTTTAAATTCTCCAGGTATAGTAGACCAAAACTATACTGGTCCATTGAAAGTTATTTTACACAATACTACAGATAATTCTGTTGAAATAAAGGTTGAAGATAGAATAGCTCAACTTTTATTTGAAATGGTGTATCTTCCAAAATTTGAAATTGTAGAAGAATTTGAAGCTACTGACCGTGGAGAAAATGGATTTGGTAGTACAGATAGAATAAAATAGAATGGAAAAAATATGGCAATGTTATCTAATTTGGCTAAAAACCTTAATTTTTCTAAAGATTTAAAAAATAGTGGGAAAATTCTTTTCTTAACAGAAAAATTAAAAGAAGATGACGTTGAAATAATAAAAAGATACTGGAAAATTTCAAAGATAGATCGTTTTGGTATTAAATTTAAAGAGCCAGTAGAATTAATAGGAAAAGATTTTGGAAAAAACCTTTTAAATTTTATATATGAAAATTCAGTTTTAATAATTGAAAATAAAATTTGTTCTAAATGTAACTGTTATTTGCTTGTTTTTAGAAACAGAAATGAATGTTATAATTATTCGTCTTGTGGATCATATTTTCATCATGAATGCAACAGTAAAGAAAATGTAAAAAGATTTAATATTAAAAAAGAAAATAATATTTATTTTAAAACAAATGATAGCTACGATTTTTTTGAAATGTTAGAATTTTGATAAGGATAAGTATATGATTGGCTATAAGGCAACTTATAATGGATATTGTTTGAACCAACTCTATAAAGTTGGAGAAACCTATACTTTAGATGGTGAATTGGAAATATGTAAAAATGGGTTTCATTTCTGTCAAGATTTAATTGATGTGTTTAACTATTATTCTCCAAATAAAAATCTTAAAATATTTAAGGTAGAAGCTTTAGGGGATATTGATAGTAGAGAGGATAAGTCTGTTACAAATAAAATTAAGATTTTGGAAGAAGTTAATTTATCTAATTTAATTGTAGAAAAATATAATAGTAAGAAATATTTTAAGAAATATTTTGATGATAAAGGCAATTATATTAAATATGAAACTTCTAGTGGCTTTTGGGAAAGATATGAATACGACAAAAATAACAATAGAATTAAATATGAAGGTCATGATGGTTCTTGGATAAAATACGAATATGATTCAAATAACAATTTAATTAAAGAAGAATATTCTAATGGTAATTGGTATAAATATGAACATGATAAAAATAATAATAGAATTTATTATACACATGGTTGTTTAGAGGTAAACTAATATTATATAAATGAAAAATTAATTTTAAAGGATATTTTATGTAATTAATGTAAACAACAGTTAAGGTGTTTTTATGAAACTGTTGTTTATAATATTCTTAATATTTCCCTTCCTTTGTTTTTCTTCAGAGTTGCCGTATCGTATTTTTGAGCCTTTTAAAAATAGGGTTATAGTTGTAGTACATCCTTCATCTTATGAAGGAAGTAAAAAGATAGATTCTTTTATAAATTCTTTTATAGAAAATAAAGACACAGTAATTTGGATTAAATCATCAGCAAAAGATAAGTGGGAATATAATGTATTGTATGATTATTCTGTCTATGGTCCCGGTGGAATTGTAGATATTTATTGTAAAGAAAGTATTTATTTAATTGGAGGATACTATAGAGCTTGTTATAGAAACACTGTTATTTGTTTATTGGATAAAAATCCAGACTTGAGAATAATAATACCAATAGAAGGTGTATATTACAACTCAAAAAGAACTTTAAAGGAAGAGATTAATGCAAATGAATTTTCAGACAGTCATATTCTTGGCCTTTTAGATTTGTCGTCTACTGAAACATTGAGGTTATATAAAGAAAAAGAGGAAAATATGAAAGTAAAAAAGTTAATAACAGAATATTCAACATCAATTCATGGGTTATGTGATTTGTTTGGAATAACTTATAACCCGGCAGAGAAAGTTATTTTTGTTGATAAAACTGAAAATTATTGGTGTGAGTCTTCTGAAGAGGAGAGTATTTTTTGGTCTGAAAGTCTTGTTAGTATTTGTAGTGAAGATTTTGAAAACTCAGGGTTTATTTCAGGAGGTCCATTTACTTGTAAATCGGATTCTAAAAACATATTAGTTTATTTAGTACAAGAAGAGTACGAAAAATATTACATGATTCTTGATTTGCGAAAGAAAGTGGCCTTATAGCTTTACTTGGTTATCTAAAATTGGAATACTGTGGGGAGATTTGATTTAGATCTCCCTATTTTTATTGGACAGATTTTATGGAATTTATAGAACAAGATAATCGTGAAAAAAATATTAATGAGACATTAAACGAATGCCTCGAAATGTGGGTAAAATTTTGTGAAGGTTCTAAAATTAAAAGATATGAAATTGAAGAAAGCTATAAAATTTTAAAGAATACTCAGGATTTGGATTTTACTGGGCTTACAACCGCCATGATTCTTATGGCATTTTTTGAAGAAGTATCTGTTGAGACAAAAATTTCAGTTTTAGATATAATAAATAAAGACAAAGCCTCAATTAATAAAATAAATGAGATTTCAAGTTTAATTTCTAAAATAAATTCTCCTAATATAAAAGAAGCAGTAGATTCTTTTATTGTTAAGATAAAAGATGTTACAAAAACATATAGTGTTGGTGATTCTAAGCTTTCCAAGGAAGAAAAAGTTGTATGGGAAAATAATCTTTTAAAATATATTGAAAATCCGGCAGAAATGGCATACTTGAGAAAGGATGCTCTTTTGGCTCTTGACAAACTTACAACTTCTCAGTTTTCTAAAGGTAAAAATGAAGACAATTTTTCTTATCAAGATACTGTTTTTCAGTTTTGGAATATAAATTCTGCAATTGTTTCTGCTGCTAATCAAAAAATGTCTGGGGTTACACTTTGTTTAATTCGTGATTTAGAAGAAGGGCTTTTTTCTTATTTTGCATTCTTAATAAAATCAGGAGAAAATATTTATGTTATTTCTGATAAAGAGAATTTTGTTTATCCCGGGCAGAAATATATTTTAAGAAGACCTGATCGCTTGTTTCGAGAAAGGGCGTTTAAATATCATTTTCCATATCATTTTTTAGAATATTCTCCAACTGGTAATTCGTCATTCGAATATGTAGTAAAAGATCAGAACGGATTGGTTCCATACAATACAGTCGCCTTTCCTTTGGCAACAATAAAGGATAGTGAACCAGAACAATTTATTTGGATAGTAATGATGTTTGAACTAATTAGAGAAAAATTCTTTAAAAAAGATTTTCAATGTGAAGAATTGTCATATACTGGAGAAATGGTTTTAAATCCAACAACATTAGAAGAAAGAACTTCTCTTAAAATTAATAAAAATGATTTTATTGAAATTAAAAAATTCAAATCAGAAGATTTGGGATTAGAAGAGCACGATGGAGACTATCAACATGCTCCAAAAAGATTTAATAGTTGGATGGAAGAAAGATACTCAGATAAGGTTCCAGAGAATCTATTAAATCTAATCGGATTTAACAATGAGAGACTTATTTCTTCTTGTGATAAAAAAGAAAGCCCTCTAACTTTTTTGCAAGAAGAGTCAATTAAATTGTTTGGTAACAAAGATTCTTTAAATGAAATTCAATTTTTTAATGTAACAGAATTTTCAGAAAAAAGAAATATGGAAAAAGATGTAAGATATATTGCCAGATACAATCAGTCACAAATAGTTTATGAACTAGCAAAAAAAGAGTTTGAAGAGAAGAGAGAAGAGATAGTAGATTGGTATAAAAAGTGTATCTTAGAGAATAAAGAAAATATTTTAAATTCTATTGCAAAATTATACTTTGAAGGCGTAACTCAGGAGACAGATGATGTATGTAGGTTTGATCATTCTAAAAAAGTAACAGGAAATATACTAGAAGTTGTTTCTATTTCTCATAGTAGTTTATTTTTCCCTAGCCCGATTTCTTTTTATACAAAGGAACATAATAAAAGATTGTGTTTTGAAAACAAAACGCAAGCTTCTATCGTCGGATTCTTTTATGTATCTACAGCAGAATCTATTTCTAAAATTTGTAATAAAAAAATAGATGAGTTACCTGTTTTTTTGCAAAACTTTTATAAAGAAGATCCTTATAATGGAAACCACATTCTAAATAGGTTAGATCCAATGGATGAAAAAATTGAAAATCCATGGAAGAATTTAGATTTAAACGTTTGTTTTTATTTAAGCAAAAGAGCTTTTAATAGTAGAAGAAAGAATTTAGGTCTTGGTCATTTTAACAACTTTATAGTGAAAAAATATGACTAACAAAACACTTAGAGAAGAAAAAAGGATAAAAGAAATACAAGCGAAAAATCTTTTCAGAAATATTCTTGTTAAAGAAGAAGACATTGAAAAGGTTTTTTATAGGAAATATCCATCCTTATTGTTAGATTCGAAGTATAGATCAGATTTTTTTGATCTTATTAAGTTTTTAGAAAAAAAAAGAACTAAACTTCCAATGTATTCACGTTTTTTTAAAGGATTGGAACGTATAGTTAAATACAAAGATTATTATATAAGAAATTTGGAAGATGTTGTTTTTTGTGGTAAAAGTCCTGATTCTCATTTTTTTCAACTTGTGGATCATTTATTTGTTGAGTATAAAATGCCATTTTTCTGGAGAAATATTTGGGAAGATTCATCGCTTGCAACTGCTTATACTGAAGGCTGGTTTGTTTGGTTTTTTATGCTTGCAAGAGGAGAAAGCATAGTTAAGACTTCACCAATACCAATAACTAAAAGACAAGCTCATTTGTTTTCTAAATCAAATTCAAAATATCATCCATCACAAGCACTTAGAATTGCTCAGTTTGTTAGCTTGGGTGGAAATATGGCTAGTTCTCGTGGAATTTTATATCTTCAAAGAATGATTAGATCAACAATTAAATCAACAAAAGAAGAAGAAGACTTTTTTATAGATCTTATGAGATGGTTTGTTCCACATAGAATGCTTGACCCAAATAAATTTATTGAAATTTTTGATTGGGCTTTTGATAGAAAATTTAACAGGAATAATGTTTTTCATAATGAAAACTTTACAATGAAAGGAAGAACAATAGAAAATGTATTGATAGAAGCTGTAAAATGGCATGACGATATGAATAAAATTAAAAATATAAACAGCAAGGTAAATTGGAATGGGATTAATGTTCCTGACTTTATTTTTGAAGAACATATTGAAGATTCTAATTATACTATATGGGAAATCAAACAAATACTATGTGGTGAAAATTTGAAACGTGAAGGGATGGCTTTAAGACACTGTGTAATAAGTTATTTGGAATCTTGTGTAAGAGGAGATTGTTCTATTTGGTCAATGACTAAAAATGGAGAAAGGATATTGACATTAGAGATAAGAGGTAACGCAATTGTTCAGGCAGCAGGTAAGGCAAATAGAGCACCAACAGGAAAAGAATTAGAAATAGTAAACAAATTCTGTCTTAAAACAAAAATATATATTACAAAATATTGAGGAATTTATGAGATCGCTTAAGTCCAAAGAAACAAAAGAAATGATATCAGCAATTTTGTACAAACACGATATATCTAAATTTAGGGCAATGGGTGCTCCAAAGGATGAATATCTTCCTGAGGCAATTCAAATTCTCTATAGATTAAGATTTAAGTTATTTATTAGAAATGACAATAAAGATCAGTTCGCACTTAAAGGTTTTACTTACAAGGAAATTCTTGAAGAAGTTTGTAGAACTCATGATTTTTTTAATGAAAATGATGGAACTGTAACTCCAATATTAGCTTTCAATAAAGAATCTAAAAGTTTTACTTTTTTAAATTACACTCCGTCGAAAATAAATCCATGTAACAGGAATGATGAAGCTTATACTTTTTTAACAGAAGATATATATGATTATATTTGCGGTAAAGAAGTTTCTTTAGATACAACTGAAGTTGATGAAATGCGTTGTAATTCCTTGAAGAATAAAATAAAATATAAGATGGAAGAAAGTGGCTTTTTTTGGAATGAAGTAGATCTTGATGGAGAATGGTCTCTTGATGGAAAAAGCGAATTGGAATTAAACCAAATTTTTTTAAAAATTAACCCAACAGAGTTATCTTGATTGTTTTGGCCTATTTTATAGTTGACTAAAACATACTGTTTCTGTACTAATTATGTTAGTATTACTAAAATTAAAAAATGGAGAATTCAAATGAGCCTAATTAAAGAGTTAAAAGATGACTTCATTCAGTCTATGAAGAATAAAGATGTTATAAAGAAGAACTTACTTTCGTTATTGATATCTAATGCACAATTAATTGCTAAAGAAAGTAAGGTTGAGCTTCCTTCTGATGTTCAGGTTTTAGAGGCAGTTAAAAGATTGAAAAAGAATGTGCAAGAAAATCTTGATATTACTGGAAGCAAAGAAGCTGAAACTGAAATTTCTATTTTAAACAAATATCTACCTACACAACTAACCGATGACGATCTTCGAAGTAAAATCTTAGATTTTATTTCTACTATTCCATTAGAAAAAAAGGGACCAAAATCAATTGGCTTAGTTATGAAGTATTTGGTTGAAAATTTCAATGGACAATATGATGGGAAAAAAGCAAATTCAATTGTAAAAGAGTCTCTTTAAGATTATAGGAGACTTAATCATGACAAACAATGACTCAATAAATAGTTTAAAAAACAATTCAAAAGAAATAATATTTAACAAAGTTGTATGTGATAAGTTATATGCTAATTCAGAATTGTCTTATAAAGCAATATTGGAAAAATATCCATTGCTTTACAGTAATGTTAAATGTGGTTTTAATCCTCCCGTTGGATGGTTAAAATTAATAGATAATCTTTCTAAAGAATTAGAAGAAATAAATGTAAGTTTAATTAAAAGAAATGAGAAACCAATAGTTTGTTTTCAAGTTAAAGAAAAATGGGCTGAACTTAGGTTTTATGTATCAGAAATTCCAAAAGAAATTGAAGAAGAAGTGTATTCTATTATAGGGAAATATATTTCAATATCAAGAGAAACTTGTGAGGAAACAGGGGGGAAGGGTTTTCATTGCCTTTGTGGACATTGGTTTCATGTTCTAAGTGAAGAGTCCATGAATATAATTGGTGGTAAGAAAACAGAAAGAATGTTTTAAGAATATTGTAAATGGAGTTTTTTAATATGGCATATATATTGGTCTCTTATGTTACTGAAGATTATGATCGCTTTAGTAGCGATAGCTGTTTTTGTGACTGTTCTGTGTATAATAATTTAGACTTTGAAAAGTTAAAAGAACTTTTACTTGAAGAACAAATGAATGCTATTAAGTATAATAGAAGTGTTGATTTTTGTATTATTAGCGAAAATGGAAATATTCCTTATTGTGATGCTGCCTTGAATTATGAAATAAAGTCTTCTGACTTTTTTAAAGATTTAGTTACAACTTCTATGGAAAAAGCAAATATTGAAATAAAAAAAGAAAAAGAAATTGAAGAAGAAAGACTTAGACAAAGACATATTGAGCTTGATAATGAAAGGAAAAAACAGTCAGAAGAAAATAGGAGAAAGCTTTACTTAAAACTTAAGGAAGAGTATGAAAAAGAATAATTCTCCATGTGTTAATAATTGTATTTTAAAAAGCAATGTTTGTATTGGTTGCGGAAGAACTATTGATGAGATAAAAGAATGGTCAAATTTATCTGAAGAAGACAAAATCTTTTTAATAGAAACTTTAAAAAAAAGAAAAGAAAATGACAGAAATAGTTGAAGATACATTATTATTCACAGAGACTCTTTATGAGAATGATAAAGAGGCAAAAGAAAGATTTAAACTTTTTTTCGATCAAGAGCTTGATATTTTTTATAATTTTTATGAATTAGTTGAAATGAAAGAAAATAAAAAAAATGATGGTTTATTAAAAAGGAAGAGTGACGGAAAGCTATTTAAAATTGAATTGGAAATGAGAAACAAAAACGCATTCAATAAGATAGTTGAGAAAATATTTCCAACGATTCATATCCCATATAGAAAAATAAAAAACAAAAATGATTCAGACAAATATTTCATAATGGGAAAAAATGATGAGTTTCATGTTATTTTAATTGATACCAAAGACATATTTGCTGCTTTTGAAAATAAAGAATATGAAACAAGAATTTCTTCCGATGGGAATGGAGGCAAAAGAGAAGATACTTTTGTAAATATTTCTTATAATAAAGCAACTATATTATATATCGACAAAAATAAGAAAAAGGCTTATCCTATAAATAAAGTAAGATATGTTGATGGAGATATTTTTGATTTAGATGTAGAATATATTGCCCATCAATGTAATTGCTTAACATCTAATTCTGCCGGTTTCGCAAACAAAGTCTTTACGAGATATCCAGAGGCGGATATATATAAGACTAGAAATAAAAATACAACAGTAAAAGATCTTCCTAAGGAACAAAAACCTTCTCAAATTATTGTAAGAGAGAAGGTTATTAATATGTTGTCTCAGGTCTTTCCGGGTAAACCAAGATTTGAAGATGGAATAGATAGTAGAACAAATAGATTAGTATACTTTAGAAAATGTTTAGAAGATATTTCTTTAATTAAAGACATAAAAAGTGTCGCATTCCCACACGGTATTGGATGTAATATGGGCGGAGGTAAGTGGGAAGATTATAAAAAAGAAATAGAAAATTTCGCTCAAAGAAATTATAAGGTACAAGTCTTTGTTGCAAATCCAATAAAGAACACCTGACCTTTTTGGCCCAAACACTTGACAGTTATGGACATAGCAGGTATTCTTCCTATAAGTTCTGTGGAAGGATAACCATATGACATGTAAAAAAAACTTTAAGGTAAGGCAAAAAACAGCATATGAAGAATTGAAAGAACTAAAAAGAAAAAGAAAAGAGATTGGACTTAAGAAACAAATTTTATTTCAAGAAAAAGAAAGGGTGGAAAGCGAAATGAAAAATTTACTTGAAGAGGAAAAAATTGTTGAAAAAGAAATTAAAACTCTTTCTAAAGAAGGATCTGATGTAATGGATCATGCAATTGTTAGGTTTTTTGAAAGATGTTTAGGATATGACATAGATATGGTAAAGAATTTGATTATTACTGAAAAAACAAAAAAAGTTATAGAAACAACTGGAAATACAGGGAAGTTTCCGTTTGCAGTAGAAAGGGTAGAGTCCTTAATTAGAAAAGACTTTAAACCAAAAAAAGAGTTTTTTGCTAGAATGAAGGGTGGGTTTGTTGTAACGATATTAGAAGACTAAATACAAATAAAGGTGTATTAAAAATGAAAGTAAAAGACCTCATTAAGTTATTGAAAAATGTAGATCAAAATAGAGAAATTATAATTCAAAAAGACGGAGAAGGAAATGGGTATTCTCCATTATCTCAATGTAATATTGGAGCATATAGAGCCTATAATGATTATTCTGGAGAAGTTGGATTGGAAAGTCTGGAAAAGCAAGATATTGAAGATGGATTTACAGAAGAATCTGTTTATGATAAGAAAACAGATGTATCTGCATTAATTTTAGTACCCAGAAGCTAGGATATACTAATGTTACTTGAAATTGCAATTGGTGATGCTTATGGTAGTGAATTTGAATTCGCAGAAGAAAAATATATAAAAAAATATAATAGTGGAAAATCATACTATCCTAATGAGGTTGGTATCTATACAGATGATACACAAATGTCTTTAGCAATAGCAGAAGCTCTTCTTGAGGATGATTTGTGGACTCCAGAAAGTTTGTCAGAAAGGTTTGTTAATACATTTAAGAGAGATCCTAGATTTGGATATTCTAAAAGGCTTTTTCAGTTATTTACAGAAGTTTCTAATGGTGAAGATTTTCTTAAAAAAATTGATCCATCTAGAGATAGTTGCGGATGTGTAATGAGGGCAGTTCCATTAGGACTAATAAAAAATATTGATGAACTTTTAGAAAAAACAGAAATTCAAGCAAAAATTACTCATACTCCAGAAATTGCAATTTTATCAACAAAAGCAGTTGCTTTGATTTCTCATGGATTTATATATGACAACTTAGACCCGTTAGATATTAAAGATTTGCTTTTAGAAAAAGTACCGGGAATTAATTGGGGTGTTCGGTGGGATGGTAAAGTTTTAAATAAAGCAGAACACGTTGTTAGGGCAGCTTTAATGGTTTTAGAAAAAAGTGATTCATTTCAAGACATACTTATTAATTCTGTTGCATTAACAGGAGATACTGATTCTGTAGCAGCAGTAGCAATGGGTTGTGCTTCCGTTTCAAAAAATCAGTATGGAGCACCATTTAGTCAAGATCTTTTTTGTTTTGAAAATGGAGAATTCGGGGGAGACTATTTAATTGAGTTAGATAAAAAATTAGAAAAGAAATTTGGAATTGAGATTTTTGGCCAGCTACCATTGACATAAGGGCTGGTTGTGATAACCTATATCTAGGTTGATCTAAGCATCTAGGAGATTTTTATGGACGTTAAATCTGGATATAAAACAAAAAAACTAGTTTGTGTAACCTTAGATAATAATAATAAATATTATGATATGCAACAACTTAATAGTAGTGAGTGGGAAGCTACATGGGGAAGAGTAGGAGTTACTTCAAGTAAAAAAATATATTCAATGAATGAATGGGAAAGTAAGTATAGAGAGAAGTTAAAAAAGGGATATAAAGATCAAACAGAATTATTTGTTGTTGCTAGCAATAAAAGGGATTTTATTGGGATTAAAGACTCTAGTATTGCTTTAATTGTACGTGATTTGCAGTCATTCGCAAATAAGTCTGTAGCTGCAAACTATACAGTAACAACAGATCAGGTTACACAAAAACAAATTGATACGGCTCAATTAATTTTAAATGAGCTTTCGTCTTTAGTTAAAAATGATTCTTCAACAAGTAGATTTAACGATTGTCTTATTAAACTTTGGACAACAGTTCCTCGTAGAATTGCAAATACAAGAGAGGCAGTTTTGCAATTTGGGACTTTTAATAGTCCAGATAAATTTGATTTTACGAACAAGCTATTAGTTGAAGAACAATCGTCATTGGATATTATGAGAGGACAAGTTAACGTTTCTAATGTTCAAAAAAATCAAGACGATTCTTCTGATCTAAATATTCTTGATGCAATGGGAATTAAATTTTCTCTTGCAGATGATGATGACGTTAAGGTTATTAAAAGCAAACTTGGTGAAATTAAAGATAAATTTACGTCAGCATGGAAAATTGTAAACAATAGAACTCAAGAGAAGTTTAATAACTTTGTTTCAACAGTCTCAAACAAAAAGACTGAATTGTTTTGGCATGGTTCTAGAAATGAAAATTGGTGGTCTATTATTGATAGTGGTCTTATGATTAGACCTTCAAGTGCAGTATATACAGGTTCGATGTACGGTGATGGTATTTATGGGGCATCACTTTCTCGTAAATCATATGGTTATACAAGTGCAAAGGGTTCTTATTGGGCAAAAGGTTCTTCTAGTAGATGTTTTATGTCTTTGTTTGATTTTCATGTTGGAAATCAACTTTTGATCCATAAGCATTCTTCTTGGTGTTATGATTTAAATTGGAATGTTTTGAGAAAAAAGGGAGATTTTCATTCTGCATATGGCGTTAAGGGTGCAGATCTTAGAAATGACGAATTCATTGTATACAAACCAGATCAAGTAACCATTAAATATCTTGTAGAATTAATGGGATAGCTTTAAAATTACCATGATAAAACTAATATAGGGACAATTAAAATGAGTGAAAAGAAAATAATTGTAGTTGATACGAACTATACCTATTATCCTGAAGGTAAAGATGTTAATTTAGATGTTAATACATATGATTCTGCCGAAGACTTTTTAAGAGAAAACATATCAAGCCTTGAAACAACATTGTCTTTATTGGGATATTATAAAAAACTTCCAAATGGAATTAAGCCTGTTGAATTAGAAGATTTTATGATTGTTAATAGTGGTGTAGGAGGATTTAGTTCTTGTAGTATTTCTAATATTAATTCTGAAAAAATAAATATTGGTGATGCTAGGAATCTTGTAAATGGAACTGCCTATATTGTAAGAAAGATTGATCCCAATTCTGTTTGTCCTTCTTTAATGGAGAAAGCTAAACTAAAGATTAAGCATGAAGAAGAAGCAAAAGAAATTAGGGAAGAGCAAAAGAGATTAAAGAAATTGGAAGTGGCTAAGAAAAAGATTGAGAAGTTAGAGAATTCATTAAAAAAGGTAAAATAAAATGGGAGACAAAGTTTGTACTGAATTGTTTTTAGGAGTTGAATTAAAAAGGTCTGAAATTATTGAAAATATAATGATACCAAAATGTAATCATGAATATGATAAAAATTTTAAGCATTGTCCTGAATGCGGTCTTGGAAAAAAAGAAGATTTTAATGTTAATGAAAAATATCTTCCAATAATTGAAGAAGAAGTTTACGGTATTGATTCTGGTCAGTTTGGGATATATTCTCTTGATGATTTTTTTTCTAAGGCAAAGAGATATGTTTTAGGGGCATATTTAATTAAAATTGATAGTTATAATACGAAGCCAACTTCATTTTCATATGTAAAACTAAATTGTATTCTAGAAGAAATTAAAGAAGAATTAAAAAAGTATCCTGAATTTGAAAGAAGACCAATAGAATTGTATATGAATCAGTATTGGAATTAAGTAGAATAGTCATTACAGACCATTCTTTACAGACCATTCTTTAAATAGAAAAAAACTTTATACTGGAAACAAACTATGAATAAAACAATTGTAGAATATTTTGATGAGTTAAAAAAGAAAAAGAAGTCTTTGACTTTTTCGATTCTTTTACATGATAATCCAGATCCAGATGCCCTTGCTTGTGGTATGGGGGTTAGATTTTTACTGGAAAGTTTTGGTCATAATTCTCAAATTTTTTGGCATGGTGAATTAACTCATATTCAAAATAGAATCCTCTACAATGTTTTAAAAATAGATGCCATTAAAACAAATAGCCAACAAGCAGAAATTATAGAAGAAAAATCTAAAGGAAGTAAGATAATTGTTGTTGATTCTTCAAATCCTTTAGGAACTGGAAATATGACTGGAATTGGTAGTTTTTTTAGTGGAAGGTCAAGAGATTTAGTTATTGACCATCATTCTGGTTGTTGTGAAGAAGGTGTTTATTTTAACAAAAATCATGGGTCTTGTTCAACAACAGTTTATGAACTTATAAAGAGTTATGGTCTTGAAATAAACAGAACCCTAGCAACAGCATTTATTATTGGTATTGATTCAGATACCGATAACCTTAGAAAAAAGGGAACAACAGAAACCGATAAAGAAATTCGTGATGAATTGATGGAAAAAATTGATCCAGAAAAATATCTTAGAATTATAAATTATCCAAAACCAGTTTCAACAATTTGTTTGAGAAGTAATATTTATAGTTCATTAAAGAAGGAAGGAGATATTGCGTTTTGTAATTCTGGCATTATATTGCCAGAACAAAGAAGTCTTGTTGCCGAAATAGCAGATGAAATATTGAGAATTGAAACAATCAAACATTGTTGTATTATATCTATTATAAATCCCGGAGAGAATCAGAAAAAAGCATTGTCTGTAAGCTTTAGAAATACCGGGGATGTTATTGATACAAATGATTTTATGAAAGCTGTTTTTGGTCCTGAATTTGGTGGAAGAGAAGGAAGTGGTGGAGGATCAACAAATCTAGATGATACTTTGTCATTGATGATTGATAAAGCTTTGTTTGATGAAAATAAAAACTCTTTAAAAAATCTATTAGATCTTATTGGTTCTACGTATTTTAGTAAGGTTGTTAGTGAGAAAGCTAAAATTTCATAAGGATAAATTATATGAAAGTTAAATATTTTAGATTTGAAGATTCAAAGACACTTGAAGCTTATCAGAGAGATGTTGAATTAAAGAAAGAAGCTTACAAAAAGGTGTATTTATTTGCTAAGACTTATGGCTCTGAAAGTTGGTATGAAAAAGAGTTGTTAGGAAAAATTTCAATTGGAGGTTTACCAAAAATTTCTGATGAGTTTTCTAAGTTTTGGAAAAAAGATAAAAGAAATAGTGAAATGTTTGTTCCAAACAAAAAGACTAAGGAAGGTAAAAGTATTTCAAAAGAATTAGAAAGTTTAGGAATACCTTCTGAAGATAATGTTGAAGAAAGGTTGGGTTTGGGATTGTGTTTTGATGGTAACTATTGTTATAGTCATTCATTTTTTGGAAATAATGAAGCTGTATGTGGTGTGGTTGGTTACGTTGGAGAAAATCCGGAATTTCCAAAAGATGCAGAGTTTACTGAAATTACTTTGTCTGAAATGGAAACATTCTTAAAAACAAAGTGTACTCCATTCTCATTAGATAAACTAAAAAAAGAATTAGAAAAAGAAACCCTAAAAAATAAAGGAGATCAAAATGAAATTTGATCAGTCACAAAAGAAAAGAAAGAAGTTTGTAGAGATGTTTAAGAAGTATCGAAACCTTGTTATTTCTTCGTGTTTTGATACCTTTAATAATTCTGTTGATAATGTTTTAATTTTGAAGTTGATTTTTGATAACCAACAATCTCCAGCTTTTATTTGGGATAATGTTTCAAGTGATGAAATTAGGCAAAAACTTTATGAGACTATTTATTTAGCAATTGATAAAAAAATAGATTTGCTTAGAAAAGAAGTTGGTATTCATGAAGCTCTTTGTACGGAATTATTAAATATTACTGACGATGAAGATAATGGTATAAGTAGCATTGATACTTATGATAATTATGATGATGATTCTGATCCAGTTGTTTTAAATGTACAGCAAGTAAATAGTATGTTGAATTTGCCAAACAAAAAGCTTTATCATGCAACTGCAAGAGTGAATGTAGCTTCAATTTTGGCTAATGGACTTCAATCGGGTAAGAGAAAGTATGTTTATTTATTTGATGATCAGGCAGAAGCAATTAATGTTGCTCAAAGACATGGTGATCCCGATATTGTAGTTATTAGTGTTGATAAGGAAGAGCTTGAATATGACAAAATTAATGTTGAACAAAGAGATTTCGGATATGGATCTCAGTGGTGTGTTAAAGGTAGTATTCCTCCAAAGTATTTGATTGTTCAATAAATTTAAGAAACACTTAATGTGTTTTAAGAATTTATTGGCCAATAATATAGTATCTTATTGATACTTGGAGAAATGTTTTTATGCAAACTAGCTGTGGATTAGTTGTTGAATATTCTAATTTATATTTATTATGTCACCCAACAGGTGCTCCAAAAAACACCTGTTGGGATATTCCTAAAGGGAATATGATAGAAGGTGAATCTGAATTAGAAACAGCTTTTCGTGAAATGAAAGAAGAGACAGGACTTAATTTATTGGAGGTTGAGGGCGATCTTTCTATTTTAGGTAAGTTTAAGTATTATGGGAAACATAAGGAATTAATAGCATTTTTATTGGAGTCAAATATTGATTTGGTAAAAGAACAACTTCAATGTATCTCCTATATTGAAGATGGTCCATTTAGGGGAAAACCGGAGCATGATGATTTTGCTTGGGTTCCTTTAGAAAGAGCAATTTTGATAACTCATCAAACTGTTTCTAGAGTTTTTAAGAAATTGGCCGAATATAGTTGACTTTAATCCTTATTTTTTTTAGTTTTTATTTTGTGGAACAGTCTTCTAATGGTTTAGGAAAAATGACCTTCACTCATTTAAATGCCAGTTCAACTCTGGTCTGTTCCACCATTTTTTATTTAATAAGGAATTTATAATGATAGGTTATAAGGCTACATATAATGGTTGGTGTTTAGGTCAGTTTTATGAGGTTGGTCAAACATATACTTTAAATGGTGAATTAGTAATGTGTGTAAATGGGTTTCATTTTTGTCAAGATTTATTTGATATATTTAATTATTATCCTCCAAATAAGAATCTTAAAGTCTTTAAAGTAGAATCTTTGGAAGATACTATAACTAATGATGATAAGTCAATAGCTAACAAACTAAAAATATTAGAAGAGGTTAATCTTTCTAATTTAAAATTAGAAAAAAACGGTAAAAAATATGAGTTTAATAGTAACGGTAAGCTTAGTGAATATTTAATGGTTGATGGTTATTGGGAAAAGTATGAATATGATGAAGAAAGTAATTTAATTAAAAGAGAAGATTCTGATGGTTGTTGGTCAAAATACGAATATGATGAAAACAAAAATAGAATTAAATTTGAAGATTCTACTGGTTATTGGGAAAAATGTGAGTATAATGAAACTAATAAATTAATTAAAAAAGAATGCTCTGATGGCTATTCTGTAAAATATTAATGTTACTAAGATTGGATTTTAATTGAGTATTATGATTGGAATAATAAATGATTAGTCAATCGGCTTTAGATGAGTTGGGGCTTGATATAGTTCAAAGAAACATTTTTTCAAATGCCTATAATGAGTTTGAAAAAGTTTTTTTTGAAGAAACAACTTCAGATATTTATAAAAAGGAAATTAGGGCTATAGAGGTTTTTGAAAACCTTTTTATTTTAAATCAAAATCAAATTTATGAGGACAGTGAAGTTGTTCATGATATGGTTAATGTGCATTCATTTCCATCATTGGATGGTCTTAAAGAATGGTTATGGAATTGTTTAGATAATGGATATTATGATAGCGATTATGACAATCCAGTTGTTACCATTTATAATTTATATTCCGCTTATGATTATGTTAAAGGTGTTTTTTTTACCTCAAGGGATCTTTATCCTGAAATAAATTTTGCCGATGAAGAAGTGTTCCATAATAAAAAAGACTTTTTTTTATTAAAAGTTGCTTTGAATTTGTGGGTTAAAGCAGGAAGAAGTGTTCCCTCGGAATATCTCCATTTAATTGATAACAATATAGAAATGTTAGACAAAAATATTGATAAAGTACAGAAAAAAGATGATGATGTTAATGATTTTGACTTTTTAGAAATTTAAAGTTTTAGGAAGTTAAATATGACTCTTAAAGAAAAAATATATGATCCTGATCAAAAAATTATTTTTTCAAATGCATATAATGATTTTCAATCAATATTTTTAAATCAGAATACAGACTATCAAAAATTATTAGAAATAGAAGGCGCATTTGAAAAACTTTTTATTTTAAATAAAAAAGAAATTTATCGTGATGCTGATATTGTTTTTGACGCAAGTATATTTCGATGTTTAGATAATTTAATAAAATCATTAGGAAAAAGTTTCTATTATTTTAAGAATGGTTACTATAAAACAGAATCATATATTCCGACTATAACATTAAATATAATATATGATGCATATGTATCTAATTATAATGATTATCTTTTTCGTATTCAAACCTTTCAAACTTATCCGGGAGAGTTTGAAATTGGGCTTGAAAGGGTAGTTAATGAAATAATAGATTCTTTTTTAACCAGAATCGCATTGAATTTATGGGTAGGTAAGGGAAGAAATGTTCCTAAAAAATATAGTTATTTAATTAAAGACCTAAATGTTTTAGATAATGAAAAGTGTAAAGAAGAAAATTTAAAGAATGTCAATGAAGGTAATATTTTTGACTTTCTAGAAATCTGAGCATAATGAATCAGGAATTTTTAAACTTCATAATAGTTTTTTGGAGCTGTTGGTTCTTTACTGGACTGGCATTTTTGTTAGTTTCTATTTCAACACTAATTGATTGTGTTGGGGTTAACAATTTATCTAAAAATGGTTTTGATAGGGAAAGAAATGGAAATATATTTTATTCTATTTTAAACCTATCTTTTATGTTGGTTTTTTGGCCGTTAATTTCGTTATTGATAATAATTATTGCATATTTATTTTCCTCTGGAAAAATAAAAAAATGAATGAGTTTTGTTATGTAGTAGAAGAAGAGATTCATTATAATAAAGAGATAAAAAAGAGGTTTGTTTTTTCAACACTTAATGAGTCTCTTGCATTTTCTTTTTCTGAAAATTGTCTTTCAAATATTTTTAGTTTAAAATATCGTCCAAAATATATAAAGACTTTAATTTGGAAATTTATTTTAGAAAGTAAGCAAGAACCAATTCAATTTTATAAAAAAGAATATTTGCTTTGTACAAATATAAAGAATGAAATATTCTATGCGGATCTTGATATTAGGGTTGAAAGATTTTCTGGATTCAGAAGCATTGAAACATGTGAAGATATAGAATAAAAATATTAATAGGAAAATATATGAAAGTTAGATTTCTTGGTGATGTTCATTGTGATTTATGTTTTAAAAAAAGATTTACAAAAAACACAATTCAAATTGGAGATTTGTGTTTAGTAGACTATTCTAAGTGGACATTTAATAGTGGCAATCATTTTTTTATTGATGGAAATCATGAATGCTTCCCGGCATTAAATCCAGACGCAAAAGAACCATATGAAATAGTTAAAAATTTAACCTACATTCCTCGTGGATATGTTTCAGGTAATGTTTTGTTTATTGGAGGGGCTGGTTCTATTGATAAAAGACTTAGGTTGGCAGGTAGAGATTGGTTTCCTGAAGAAGAAATAACACAAAAACAAGTTGAAAATATTTTAAATATTAAAAAGAAAATTGAAGTTGTAGTAGCCCATGATTGTCCATATTTCTTATTAAAAGAAATAGTTTATAAAGTATATGAAAACTTTGCCTCAAGCAACAAAGCTTTAGAGGTAATTTTTAATCGTTTCAAACCAAAACTTTGGATTTTTGGACACCATCATCAATCAATAGATTGTGAGATGAATGGATGTAGATTTATTTGCTTGAATATTGGAGAGTCTAAAAAAATAGATATTCCAATAGCAAATAACTTTTTTGATAAGATATAAAAATAAAGGAGTTTTAAGAAATTCTTCGAATTGCTCTTACAGATACCTTTACTGATTTGGCCATGTTTTTTGTCCTATTGTTAAAGGAACTGTAAATATTTAGGAGAAATTCGAAAATGGTTAAGCTTACAATTAATTTTGAAAATGAACTTTGTGTTGAAAGGTTTATGTCTTGGTTAGAGAATCAGGGACAAGACAATTATTGGGATTTTTTAAAGAACACAGAAGATAGTTATGGAGATTTAACCGAACCAACGGCTGTTGTTAATTTTGATTATGATTATGATGATTTTATAGTTAACACAGAAGCTGGATTTATTGAAATTCAAACTGATCTAGAAGACTTTGGTGAGTTTGAGGAAGAAGACGATGAATAGATGACTTTAGAAAATAAAGTACCAATTAAAGAAAATAATTTTTTTAGTTTTGAATCTAAAAGATTTGAGCTAACTCTTTTAACTCCAATAAAACTAAAAGAATTTGAAGTAGATAAAAGATATATGAGGAAATTAAACCAACCTCATGCTTCCGATATCTGTAAAAACTTTTCAAAATACTATAAGAATTTTAATTTTTGTCAATATACATATCCTATTGCTGTGTCTGTAAGAGATGATAATTCAAAAATAATAATAGACGGACAACATAGAGCTTATGCAGCAATTAAGACAAAAAAAAGTCTTTTTGCAATTTTTTATTATGGATTGTCTCTTGAAGAAGAAATGATTTTGTATATGATAAATAACAACATAAAGATGCAGTCAGCGGGGCATCGAATGGATTTATTGGCCCGACTTGACAGCAATGTTAAACGAGTATATAACATTCTTGATGATCAGTTGATTGGCTGGGACACTAATGAGTCATGTATATCAAAACTTAATTTTGTAGGAGCAATTTCACTACTATCGTCATCAACGCCTAAAAGAGACATTAAAAAACTTCCTTTCTTTTTAGACAATCTAACTGATAATTCTTATAACTATTTTAGTCAAGTAGTTTCAATATTAAATGAAGCTTGTCAGTTTGATTGTAATGTAAATAAAAACTTTTGGTCAAAAGCGGATCTTTACTTGGCAGTATTTCGGTTTGTTGTTTTGTTTCATATGAGATTTGGTAATACCTTTAAGAACAATGAAAAGATTTCTGAATTTCTTGTTTCTATAAAAAACTGGGATAATGTTTATCAGAAAAGTAAAATGTTAGTAGAAGGAGGAAGTAGATTTTACTCAATATTAAATGAAATAATCTCTATTTATAATAGAGGTAGAAGAAACTCAGACAATATGATACCTCCATGTAACAATAAAATGTTTGATATAAGACAGTTTTCCTATTATAACACTTACATGGAACAACAACCTGTATCGGCAATTATAGTTCAAGAAAAAAATATTAAAAAAAAGAAAAAAGAAATAAAATTTAAACTAAAGAAGAAGGAGTTTGTTAAATGACAAACATTGATAACATAGAAATTCAAATTGAAAATGTTCAACCAAAAAAGAGAAAGACCTATGTGGCTTTTGTTTTAGATGAAAGTTCTTCTATGGGTAGTATGAATAAGCAAGCAATTAGTCTATTTAATGAAAACTTAGACACATTGAAAATTGAGGGAGAAAAAAACAATATTGAAAATATTGTTACAATCATAAAGTTTTCTTCTGATACCGAAATTGTTTGTGAAAACGTGCCTGTGCGCAATGTTGAAAAAATAAATAAAGGAACATATAATCCTAGTGGAATGACAGCTTTATATGATGGTATTGGGTTAGCAATTAATACTTTCAAGAAAGTTAAAGATTACGATGATGTTGATATTTCATTCTTAATTTTAGTAATTACAGATGGTGAAGAAAATAATTCTAAAGAATTTCGTGGAGAATCTTTATCTGCATTTATTAAAGATCTTCAAGAATCTAATAGATGGACATTTACCGTTCTTGGCGCAAATATTGATTTGCAAAAATTAAGTAGAACAATTGGAATTAGTCCTTCTAATGTTCAAAATCTTAACTTTACACCACAAGGATTTGCAGAAGGAAGTCAAGATATGACTAGGGGAATTAGATCTTATAGTTCCGCTCGTTCTGCTGGGATTGGTGCAGTTAATAACTTTTATGTTGATCCAAATCAAGACCTTCAATATAGACCAGATACTGAATCATCAGATTCTCCTGCCCTTAGTCCTCCAACAATTATTCCCCTAGATACTAATCCAAATATTAATAACCCTATTTTCAATTCTCCTAATTTTAACCCTCCTAATATTGTTATTCCAAATGTTGGTATTCAAAATATAATTGTTGATTATACTGAACCAATTGTTGGACCAATTGTTACTAAAGAACAAATTCTAGAAAGTTATAATAAAATCAAAAACGCCGGTTATTTAGATTGTGGAAATTATTCTTTAGATGGAGACAAAAATGATAACATTGGTGATTAAACAAGGAGACATTACTAAAGAAAATGTAGATGTTATTGTAAATGCAGCAAATGAAACCTTGTTGGGTGGTGGTGGTGTTGATGGTGCCATCCATAGGGCTGCTGGTCCAGAATTACTTAAGGAGTGTTTAAAATTCCCAGTAAAAATCAGTAATGGTCAAGTTAGGTGTTTAACCGGTGACGCTGAAATTACTAAGGGCTACAATTTGCCATCACAATTTATAATTCATACAGTTGGTCCAAGATGTTTTAAAGGCATCGTTAGTGAAGAAAATAAAAAGCAATTATATAATTGCTGGTCAAACTGCTTGAAAATTGCAAATGCTTACAATTTAAAAACAATTGCGTTTCCATCTATTTCAACTGGTATTTTTGCATTTCCAATTACTCAAGCTTCTGAAATTGCAATTAAAGCAATTAAAAATTTTGATAATGATTTTTCAAAAACAACAATTGAAGAAATAGTTATAGTTTGTTTTAACATGGAAGATTATGAGGTTTATAAGAATACACTTAGTAGTTTTGATACACTATACTCCTTACATGGAAAAGAAGCATAATGAGAAAAAGTCTGGTAAGAATATATTGTGATAGATGTAAAAATGAAATATGCCCACTTAATACTGTTACAATAGAAATTATTACAGGTTCTGAAATGGATGCTTCTGGAAATGGTTATAGTGACATTGTTAAAAAGATTGATTTATGTCCAGAATGTGCGACAAAAAGCCTTACAACAGCTTTTTGTAAAAAACTTTCAGGAGATGATTTGGTAACATGTCTTATCGGAAAGAAAAAGTAAGTTTTTCTAAGTAAATTTATTATAATAAGGAAATAAAATGGATTCGCCTAAAATGCTTTTCCCATGTCAGGTAGTAAGATTTAGAAAAGGAAGAACAAACTGGCTTGTTTTAAGTGTAAATAATTTTTCAGAAAGGAGATGTCATAATGATGTTATTAATGGTGGAAGATGTGTTACTCTATTAAAGCTTGATAAAGAATATAAACCAACATCAAAAAGGATTATAAGAACGGAAGATGTTGAAGGAGGATACAATTTTTTAAAATATAGTAAATCAATGGAAGCATTTATAGACACAGGGAAAAGAATACCTTTAGAAGAGTTTATGTTTGATAAATAAAAATAATTTATATTAAAGGAACTTAAAATGGGATTAATATGTTGGATAATTGGTTTGTTTTTTATTTCTATTCTTTTTTTTATAGAAATTAATGTTAAAAAAATTATTTTTGAAGATTTAATATTAATGTCAAGAATAGCCTCGGCATGTATTTGGTTGGGTGCGTTTTATCCCATAATTATATTTTTTGGTGGATTTAATAAAAATTTTTCTTCTGGGCAAGTTGTTGGAACTATAGTTAAGGGCGAGGCTAAAGGGGAAGTAGATTTTTGGGTCTTTAAAATTGTTTCTGAAAAAACTGAAATTAATTACATATCTACAAAAGATAGTGAAATGGCTAAAGATCTTATTAGGAACATAGGAAATTCTTACAAAATAAATTATACATCTTGGGCTATACAACCAAATTTCTATTCTTCAAAAGAATTAATTTCTTTTAAAAAAATAGAATGTGTTAACCCAGAGTCTAATTTTTAATTTAAAAATTAATCTTGGCCAAAAAAATGATTGACTTAGAGCCTAATTACTTTTATCGTATATGTGTAAAGTTGATTTAGTAAGTTCTGGGATCGCATAGTTGGTCGATTGCACAGGATTTGTAATCCTGCTGGGAAACCACATCGTGAGTTCAAATCTCACTCTCAGATCCAGAGTAAAGTAATAAAGCAGGTATCATCTAGTCTGGTTTAAGATGCTATCCTTCCAAGTTAGACACGCCGGTTCAAATCCGGCTACCTGCTCCATCTTTTATAATATAAGTGAGATTTTATATGATTGATCAAAAAGTATGTGATTTATTAAATGAAGCACTTTTACTTGACCCTGTAGGAATAACATGTTTAATGAATAGTTGCGTTATTGTAAATGAAGAAATGGAAAAACATCCAAATATTGTTGTAAGTGATTTTTTTGGTGGATATACATTAAGTGTCTTAGGACTTCTTCAAGGTTTGGCTGGAACAAATGGGAAGGTTCTTGCTAAAGTTTTAGAAGAAGGAAGCGGTAGAATTATTAGTTTTAAATTGGTCAATAAAGAAGAAGTTGGTCTTTGTTTCTGACGTGAGTTCAATTCTCTCAAAGAGCATCAATTTTTGTTAGAAAATTGATATCTGTTTGGTTTAGGAAACTATTATGAAAAAAGTTTATGCAATCCGATGGCTTGAAAGAGACTCATGGAGTGGTCCAGAGTGGGATGGCGTTACTGTTTTTAACCAAGTAGCAGATAGAGAAAAATGTTTGAGTGATTTTAATAAAGAAAGAAAAAAAGAATATAGTAAAAACAAAGGTGTTACCCCTGAATCGTATACAAATCCTGAAGAGACTATGGAAGTTTTTGTTAATGATGATCTTGTTATTCCTGAAAATGGATTAAGAATTTGGGAAAATGAAGTTGAAAATAAAATATTTAAATCTTTATAGTTAAAATGATTTCTTTAAAAAAGAAAAGAGAAATTATTGGTTGTTTAAATATTCCTATTTTAGGCGATGAAGTAACTGATTTTTATTGCTGTAAATGTGATTATAAATTAGCTAAAGGATATTTAAGAGTTGTTATTGGTGAGAGAGGTCCATATATAGAATTTGATGATAGACATATATTGAAATATAATATTTATTTTCCACAAGATCAAAAACACAAATATTTCCATGAATACTTAAGTAAATGTCCCCATCAAGTTTTTATTTATTATCAAAGAGAAACTGTTGCATATGCAGATTATAAAATAAATTGTTGGTATATTAGTCCAGAAATAATCAAAACAGATACTATCTGCTTTGATAAGCTTAAACAAACAGTTTCTAAAAATGTTTTTTAATAGTGTCAGAAAAATGGAGGGTAGCCAAATGTTGGTTTGTTGGGGTGGTTTGCTAAACCACTCTACCTAAAAGGTAGCAAGAGTTCGATTCTCTTACCTTCCGCCATTAAAATTTAAAGGATATAAAATGATAAAAAAAATTTTATTACTACTAAAACCACTGATTGAAATTATTAGAATTTTATTCAGTTCTAATAAAGAAGTCAATATAACTGAAGAAAATATTAATGTAATTAAAGAAGGTCTTGATTCTATTCCTCAAACAGAAGAAGTTAAAAGTGCAAAAAAACAAATTGACTACATAAGTACTTTGTCAGAAGAAGAAAGAAACAAGAAACAAGAAGAAATAAAAATAGCTCAAAAAATTGTAGAGGAAAAAGTAAAGGCATTACCAATTACCGACAAAAGAGCTTCTTCTTTAATTGACCAATATAAAAGGGATAAGAAATGAAAAAAAACTTAATGTTTTTAGTTTTTATTTTTGTTTTTATGTTTGTTGGATGTGTTAGTGTTGATTCTAGTGATGTTGTTGAAGATAATGGTCCTTCTGAAGTTTTAAGATTAACCACCGAAAAAGTTATGAATAAGGATGGAGTTACTTATATTTTAGTTGCATTCCCCAAGGAAACAGAAGGTCATCAATTTGTATATGATGTAGATACAAATGAATGGGTTGGAATTGCAGTCTTGAAAAAGGCAAACTAAAATGAAATGGAGAACTCGTTCTGGAGAAATAATCTTAATTAAAGATATGTCTAATGAACATATTGAAAACTCAATCAATTATATTTATAAAATAGTTTGTCAGTACGAAAGAGGATATAGCATAGACGAGACAGTTTGGTATCCTGATGAGATTGAAGAATTGATTTTAAAACTAACACCCTTAAGAAAAGAATTAGAGAAAAGGAAATTAAAATGAAAGTAATGTCTAACTATCATTGTCCAGTATGTGGTAGTAAACTTTTCTATTTAAACGAAGAAGACTCTAATGAAGAGAGTGTTGTTAGTCTGGAATGTTCTGGAGAAAAATGCTATATGAATGATGGTGTTTATTGGACTCTTCATCATCCACTTTCCAATGGAGATGTTGAAGCTTGTGATAGACCAAGAGGCAATGATTCGTTTTCTATATCGTATATAAATTAAATAAAAATTTGCTGCTTTAGCTCAGTTGGTAGAGCTTTAGATTTGTAATCTAAAAGGTCCTAGGTTCGAATCCTAGAGGCAGCTTCATATTTTTTAAGGATTGAAAATGTATAACAAAAAGTGTCCTTTTTGTGGAGTTGTATCTTCTGTGAAAAATATAAAAGAAGACATTGATTTCTTATGTCCTGAGTATAAAGATGAGCAAAAGTAAAATTTACGATTTAGCCAAACAGAATGGAATTACTGATATTGATAGATGGAGTTCTGGTATAGAACATCATCCAAAAAGTATAGAGCTAATGAACTTTTTAGCCATTCATGACTTTAATGATTATAGTGATTCTTTTTGTTGGAAAAAAGGTGGCGATGGAGATAATGGTGAAGTTTTGATGTATCAATTAGACGCATATTATGAAACAATAGATATTCAAAACAATACTACTAATTAGTATGTAGTTTTTTGTTAAACTAAAAAATAATATATAAAGATTATAGGAATAACAAAATGAATTATATTAATGATAAAATAGTTGCAAGTAAATCAGGATCTATGGTTACTATAGAAAACACTAGCGGTTGGTATGGGGGGTATACTGAAGTTAATAATGTTATTATGTTTTTAGAAAATCTTAAAACAGAATACGGAAACTCTTACTATTTAAGAGTCGGGACTAACTATGATGAACCATATATAGAAGTTTCTTCTGAAAAACAGCTTTTTTCTATATTTGGAGAAGAACTTACAAGATATGAAAAAGAATTGGAAGAGGCAAGAAAAAATCTTGAAAGCAAGTCAGAAGAATGGTTAAATTCAAGACCAGAATATGGATATGCTTATGATAAAACAAATAGAGACAGAATTAATAATACAATAATTCCTAGATGTAATCATTGGATTGAGTATTATAAAAAAATTATAACAAAAGACTAATAACGAATAAAAAATCTAAATAGGATAATAAAAATGAAATTTGCAAAATTAAAATATCCAACAAAAATTGGTGATACCTTATATCCGGATAACACTATTGTTGAAATTATAAGTGGAACGGATGAAAGAGTAAAAAGAACTTTCCCAAATATAAAAGAAGATCACTATTCTAAGTTTATTGCGGCTATTTATCCTAGCAAGGATAGCCCTTGTATTACGCATGAAGATCAGCTAGTTTTTTATAATTATATGCCTAAAAAAGAAGATGTTTTTTATTTTGGATGTTTGAATAGTGTTGGTCATTTTCTTTATAATAGCTATAGTGAAGTTGTTTATCAAAACAAAATGCCAAATTGGATAAGTAACGAAATGTACGTAGAGTTAGATGGAGGATTATGTCCCGAAATAAGTTCTTCCTATCAAAAAGAAGGTGTTGCTAAATTAACACAAAAGAATAATGTTACATTTTTATCTTTTTGGGATAGAAGTATAGATAGTAGATATCAGAGTCATAGTTCTTTTTTTGTAAAAGGAATGGTTCCATTTGATCTAATGGTTGAAGTTTGTAAAAAAACTTTTCCAGACATTTGGAAAAGATTTAAATTTGAAATTGTTGAATTCAAATAATATTTTTATTAATTTAAGTAATGGAGAGTATCTATGGTAAAAAATGAAAAAGAATGGCTTTCCAATAGGCAAGCCGTTGAAAACCTTAGTGTGGATATGCCGGGATCTATTGTAAATTTAGCTATTTTTTTAAGCAGTACAATTAAAGGATCTAATGATTGTTATGACGCAGATTTTTTAAAAAAAATAGTAGATACTCTTAAGCAAAGAATTGAAATTTGGGAAGAATCTCTACCTATCCACGAAAAAGTTGATAGTGCTGCAAAGAATCTTATTTTAGTAGTTCTTGAAGAGTATGAAAATTCCTTAAATTTTGTGAAAGAAAACTAAATGAAAATAAAATTAGTTTTTGATGGTTGGCAAAAGGATGGTGAAGATATTTCTTCTTCAGAAAAAGGTTTTAGTTTATCGCTTGGTCCCTTTCACAGCGGAACAACGTTTGATGCTGAAATTAAATTAGAATGGTGGGAAGAAAAGGAAATTATAGAAGCAATTAAAAATGGATATACTCCAACATTTTATATTATTTAAAAGAGATTTTTTATGACATCATTTTGTGGAACTCCAACAATAATGACACTATCTGGTGTTGAGGTTAATTTTTCAAAACCAGATCCAGATTCAATTAACATTAATGATATTAGCAATGCTCTATCTAGAATACCTAGATTTTGTGGGCATACTAGATTTTTTTATTCAGTAGCACAACATTGTTTAATGTGTAGCTATGTTTGTAAAGAATTTCCATTAGAAGCACTAATGCATGATGCCACTGAAGCGTATATGATGGATTTACCTAAACCATTAAAGAGATTGATTCCTTATTATGGGGCTATTGAAGATCGTCTAGCAGGGGCTATAGCTTTAAAACTTAATTTTAAATATCCTTTCCCAGAAGAAATTCATATTGTTGATAAAAAATGTTTGGCTACTGAAGGGAAGATGCTTTGTCATAAAAATTGGAACTGGAAATCTTTTGGAGTTGATTTATATTCGGAAGATATAGTTAATAAATTTATTGTTTATAAAAATCAAAATGATGTAGCTCTTGATTTTTTAACCCGTTATACGGAACTAACAGGAGAACCTTATGGCTTGTATAGAAAAAATATATAGTGTTAGTGCTTTGGTTGGAAGTTCTACATGTAATGGTAATTGTAGTTTTTGTGCAGCAACAGAATTGAGAAAACAAGCTCCAAATTCTAATAATTCAAGAATGCCTTCAACTTTTAAGTCGGCAATAAAGCTTTCTGCTAGATATGGTGGTTGGAGTTTATCTCTTACAAGTAGTGGAGAACCAACATGTTCTCCAGAAGCCATTACAAATGCGTTAGAAGACTATCAAGATTGTGCCAATCAAGGGGCTTATTTTCCTAATGTAAATCTATTTACAAATGGAATTAATTTGGCAAATGATGATTTTTGTGATACTTATTTACCAATATGGAAATCTTTAGGACTTACAGCAATTGCTGTATCTATTCATGGTGTTTCTTCTGAAGAACAAGCAAATGCTTATAATTTGAAGTCATATCCGGATTTAAAAAAGATATTTGATAATATAAAGAGACATGATTTGCAATGTCGTGCAACTGTTCTTTTAAGGAAAAACGGAATAGATAATTATAAAAAATATTCACAAGCAATTGATAGTCTTGTTTCTATGAACGTAAAAAATATTACAAGTTGGATGATTGCTAGTCCTGATGGAACAAGAAATGAATTTTCTCCATCAAGATTAAGTATGCTTGGTATTCGTTTGTGGCTAAAAATGAATACAGAGTTATGTCACGGACATATCTGGGGTGGCGGAGTTTATGATTACAATGGAACCTTAGTTAGATTGACGGATTATGTAACAAGACATAATCCAAAAAAAGACTATGTTAGACAGCTTGTTGTTTTTCAGAATGGTATAGTTGCTTATAGTTGGATAAAGAAAGGCGCCCTTTGTTTTGTACCATAAATAAACTAGAGAAAAATTATGTATTTGATTTATTGTGATGATAAAAGACTTAGAGAATCTTGTAGACCTGTAGAATGTTCAGAAATTGATTTTTTATTTCATGTTAATATAGTTAATATGATTAAGAAAATGAAGAAAAAAAACGGATTAGGATTGTCAGCACCGCAAATAGGTGATATGAGAAGATATTTTGTTTTTAAAAATAAGGTTGCTATTAATCCTGAGATTTTGGAAAAAAGTTTAGAAGAAGAAGTTTTAAAAGAGGGATGTTTGTCTTTTCCCGATGTTTATGTTTTAGTTTCAAGATCTAAAAATATAAAGGTTAAATATATGAATTTGAAATTAGAAGAAGTTATAGAAAACATTTCAGGAATAGAGGCACGAGTATTCGCCCACGAATTAGACCACCTAAATGGAATAACAATTATTGAAAGGGAAATAAAATGAAATCAGAATGTTTTGTAACTGTTAGTTCGGATGGAGTTATTCAAAAGTTTACTAAAAAAAGACCAAAAATATCTTCAACTCAAATTGCATTTAAATTAAAGATTGAAATTCCAGATGAGTTTTTTAATGCTATTTTACCAGAAGTGAAAGTTGCCATAACAAAAGATATGCTTCCTAAAAAACCAACAGTATTAACTCAAGTTGAACAATTGGAGATTTGAAAATGAAAGTTTTATTTTTAGATGATAATATTAACAGAATAGAAGTTTTTAAATTAAATTTTCTTGGGAAACAGACAGACACCATTATAGCGGTTAAAACAGCAAAAGAATGTATTGATTGGCTAAATTATGAGGATTTTCACTTCTTATTCCTTGACCATGATTTAGGGGATGAAGTTTTTGTTGATAGTAATAGAGTTGATTGTGGAATGGAAGTCGTTAGATTCCTTGAGAATAATCATAAAGATATTAAAAAAATATATCTTCATTCTTGTAATGATCCTGCCAGAAGAACTATGTTTTTCAAATTAGGAATGGCTGGATATAATGTGACAGAATCTAAATTTACTGATATAGATTGGAAAAATATTTACGACATACTTTATGGGAATTTAAAAATAATTAACAAAAACGTTTGAGAAAAATTTATTGATTTTCTATTTAGCTATTGGCCTGCCATTGATAAAGTGTATGGTTAGCATTGATCTAACAGCAGCTAAGATTTGTAATATATAAAAAAGGACTATAAAATGAAATTAATTAAAAAGAACGTGTCTTTTGAGGAAATTAAAAGAGTTTTAATGATAACAGAAGACATGTTAGATGTCGTTAATAATAATGGAAAATTTAAGACAATTGAAGAAATATCAAGTAAATTTCCTCAGTGGTTAAAGCCTCATTTATTATTTACTTTTTGGAATGGAAGATTAGCCTTACAAGATTTTTCAAAAGAAAATATTTTCTATATCTATTGGGGAAATTATATTTTTAAGGATAAATATGATAATATTTATATCGAAAAAAATAAAGATATATTAATAGAAAAAGGATATGAATTAATAGAAGATTCTAAAATTAAAGACGACTCTAAAACTAAAGACGACTCTAAAACTAAAGACGATCATCTTTTAAATGGATACTAAAAAGGTTTCTTGTAACTATACGGTTATAAGCATATTAAATGTTAAGGAATTATAATGAAAAAAAATAATGTATATAATGAGCTTATTACTAAAGTTAATGTTGGAGCAGAAGACTATCTTGATTTTGAAGAGCTAGATTTAATAGGAAGTAAGATTGTTAATGTTGGAATGCTTAAGTCTGATCGTATTGAAGGTGCATTGACAATAGATTACATTAAAAATCAAAAAACATACAGAGTAATATTTGGGTTTAACGAATTAGGAATATGGAAAATGTTTAAAGACGAATTTAATTACAAAAAACAAAAAGAATATTTTGAGAAAGAAAAGGTATATGATGAAATAATTAAAAAGTGGAGTAATGTTTTTGAATTTGCAATTAAAGATATAGAAGATGTATGGACTTATATTTCTGAAAATTTTCAATTTTATGGTGATCTTATTTTATCTTTTGATAAGGAAAGAGAATGCTTTTTTGAAAAATCAAAATTTATGAATGGTAAATTTGTAGTAAATGGCGATAAATATTTACTTTCATTTGAAAATGGCATTGTATTAAAAACATCAGTTTCGGAAATAATGACTATCTTAGATGTTTGTAAATATACATCACGTTTTAAAATTAGAGAACTATTTAAAATGATATCAAATAATACAAACTCAAAAGAAATTTTTGAATGGATATATAATTCAATAGTAGTTAAAAACTTTATATAAATTGATAGTTAACCTAATTATATAACTTTAAATATAGTTTTTTCGGGAATTGGCCAATATATTTGACAAATCCCATATTTTGCTTATAATCTCTTAAATATCAAGGAGAGCCGTTATGGACATTAAAACAATGACATTACAAGATTTAGTTGATGCCTATGTCAGACACAACTATCTTTATTGGGTTGAGAACAATCCTGAGATTTCAGATCAAGAGTTTGATTTAATTGAACGTCATTTACGTCAATTAGATCCAAAAAATTCAGTTTTAGATAAGCTTCATCATGCTCCTATTAATTCTCCGGTAAATCATGATCCTCCAATGCTTTCTCAAAACAAGGCATATTCTAAAGAAGAAATTGTAAAGTGGGCAAAAGATACTGGTGATTTGAAGTTTATGGTAAGCCCCAAGATGGACGGTTGTGCTTGTGAATTAAAGTATTTCAAAGGACGTTTAGTTCAAGCATCAACTAGAGGAACTGGAACTAAGGGCGAAGATGTAACTCAAAACATTCTTAAAGTAAAAAACATTCCACATTCAATTTCACACAAGGGAACAGTTTTTGTTAGGGGTGAAATTGTTATGCCTCTTTCTGTTTTTAATAAAAACTTTAAAGATTCAAACTCAAATCCAAGAAACTTAGCTTCTGGTTCTTTAAAACATAAAGATTCAAGTGAAAGTGAAAAAAGAGGGCTTGTTTTTTATGCCTATGAAATAATTGGTAATAATGTTCTTGAAACAGAAGGACAAGAATTTCAATTCCTAAGAGACAATAATTTTAGAACAGTTGAAATACATTTTGCAACAATAGACACACTAGAAGAAGTTTATTTAAATTTTATGAACAAAAGGGATGATTTAGATTTTGAGATTGATGGCGTTGTTTTTACGGTTAATCAAGTTTCAAATCAACAACAGTTAGGTAGAAACTCTCATCATCCAAGATATTCAATTGCATGGAAGTTTCAAGGTGAATCAAATACTACAATTTTGAAAGATATTGAATGGAGTATTTCAAGAACAGGTCAAGTAACTCCTGTCGCTATTGTTGAACCTGTAGAATTGTCTGGTGCAACAATTGAAAGATCGACAATCCACCATGCGGGGTTTGTTATTTCAAAAAAACTTTCAAAGGGTGCAGTTGTTGAAATGACAAGACGAGGTGGTGTTATTCCTCATATCGAAAGAGTTGTTAAAGCTGGTTCGAAGTTATTTGAAATTCCAAAAGAAGTAAATGGTCATCCTGTTGAAATGATAGATGACTTTCTTTACCTAAAGAACCCAGAACTTCATCCAGAAGTACAAATCTCTAGGTTAGTTCATTTCTGTTCCGTAATTGAAGCTGATGGATGGGGAGATAAAATTCTTGCACAACTTTATAATAGAGGGATTGTTAAGTCTATTGTAGATTTATTTACTTTAACTGGTGCAGATCTGATGAATGGTATTGATCGTTCTGGTGATAAAATGATTTCAAAGTTATTGACAGAGATAAATAAACATAGAACAATTCCACTTTCTACTTTCATTCGATCTATTGGAATTGATGAGTTGGGTAGAAGTGTATCTAAGGATATTGCAAAACGATTCAAAAATCTTGATGCAGTTCGCAAGGTAACACAATTGGAGCTAGAAGTGATGGATGGCATTGGTAGCAAGATTGCAATTGCAGTGGTTCTAGGATTGCAAAAAAATTCGGACATGATTGACAAACTATTAAAGCAAGTAAAGGTTCTTGATTATGAAGATGTTTGTGACAAAAATGGAAAACTTAATGGACAGTCTTTTCTTTTTACTGGCACCCTTGAGGGTATGGGAAGAAAAGAGGCACAAGATTTAGTTTTAAAAAATGGTGGAGAAATCTCTTCTTCTGTTTCTAAAAATCTAACATATCTTGTTGTTGGTGGAGACGAAAAGGATAGTTCAAAAAGCAAAAAGGCACTTAAATTGAACGATCAAGGTGCTACCATTAAAGTAATTAATGAAAAAGAGTTTTTAGTTCTTATAGAAAGCAAATAAAATGAAACCAGAAGAAAGTGATGGTAGTAAAAGCATGTTCCTAACAGTATTAAAAAAGCCGCTAAACAAAGCCATATTATTTATTAGCTTATTTGTAATAATGTTGGGAGTTGTTTTTTTAAGAGTTCCTATTTTTATTTCCGGAATAACAGCCTTTTTAGTTTCTGTTTGTATTATTTTTAATGATTTTATTATTACTGGAAACAAGATAATTGAAAACAATAAATGTAATAAAGACAAAGAACTTAATGCTGTTTTTTTAGAGGGAGTTTTTAATAAATTACGAGATAAGGTTTTATATAGAGAAAAAAAAATATTAATGAAAGAAGAGTTAGAGCTTTACGAAAGATTAAATAGTTTAAAGATTGTTTTTGAAAAAGAAATAGCTGATGGTGTTTTTGATAAAATTGAAAGTCTTGATATGAAAATAAAAATTGAAAGTCTTTTTTCTGAATGCATAAAAGAGCTAATAGTTATTATTGATATTAGAAGTTTAAATTATAAATTAAAATCAAGAACAAATAAAAGGAGCACTAATAATAAGATTAAAGAGTTAAAAAATCAAATTAGAACTGGAATTGAAATTTTAGAAAATGCAATTGTGTTTCAAAAAGTATCTAATGGAATTTGTAATGTAAATTTTTCAGAATTAGAATATAGCTCAAATGAGTTACAGAAAAATTTAAATGTTAACGAAAAACAAATCGAATAATTTGTTTTTGGCCTAATTTTCTTTTGTGTCTTGACTTGCTTGTTTTTTTTAAGTAGGCTTGTTGTAAGACAAAAGAAAGGATAGAAAATGAGTATTATTGATGGAAATGTAAATATAGTATCTAGTCGTAATTTAAATAATGTTTGGATTTTGGCAGACACGCATTTTTCCCATTTAAATATAATTGCATATACACGTCGTCCATTTTTTAAACATGGATATACTATGGATGATCTTAATGGTTTCCTTGCAAGTACAACAGGAAGACCAGATAAAGATAAACTGCTTGAAATTGTAGACTTAAATTTACATGATGAAACGCTTATACAAAATTGGAACTTAAATATTAAACAAAAAGATACAGTGTATCATTTAGGAGACTTCTCACTTTTCAATCAAGAAAGAATACTAAAAAGATTAAATGGAGATAAAATCCTAATAAAGGGTAATCACGATAAGGGGATTGAAAGTTTTTCTAAATACTTTAATTGCATATTTAAAGAGCCTCCTGTAAATAGAGGAACGTCTATTAATGGAGTTAAGGTAATTCTCAATCACTATCCAATGTTGTCATGGAATGCGAAGTTCCATAATAGAATACATTTTTTTGGACATGTTCATTCTTCTCCATTAAAACCATTTATTCCATCGAGAAACTCATATGATGTGGGTGTAGATAATAATGGGTATTCTCCAATCTTATTTGAAGATGCTATGAATAAGGCAATAAATAATAAAAACTATTTAAAGTTTGACAAAGAAGGTGAAGATGGATTCGAAGATGTCGAAAACTCTTTTGATCTTTTAGAACTAAGTTAGGAGACTTTAATGAATAATAAATCTTTTTTAAAAACTGCTGATAATCAAAATATTTATCTTGATATGCACCTTTGGTTTATGAAATATGGTCAAGTTGTTAGAGCAACAGTAAGTTCTATAGACTCTAAAGATACAATAGAGATTTTCGGAGAAAGTTTTAATGGAAGAGAATTTCACGAAAAGTTGAATTCAAGTGAAAATCTTTTCCTATTTTATCCAAAAAGAGGCAATCTTAAAAATCTTACACCAGAAGAAGTAACTGATAACGAACTTGTAGAAGAATTCAATAGATTGCAATATATAAATAATTTAGAGATGATCTTTGATGAACTATATTTAAACAGAGAAATTTGTTTGAATGAAGAAAAGGTCAAGGACATATTGAATGATATAGGAAATTGGAGATATTGGATTTCAAATGGTGAATTTTCAGAGGAAGAAAGAAAGAAGTTAATTGAAAAAAACTTTGAAAAATTAAGAAGAACAGCCCTTTTAACGAGGAAATAAAATGTCAAAGTTCTTTAAAGTAAAAACTTATAGTAATTATTGTTTTATTGATTATATTGAAGAAGATAAACAAAATAAGGACAAAGTATACAAATACAAGGACTTTGTTCCCGGAAAATATCTCGTTAGATTTCCAGATGAATCAGAAGAAGTTTTATATGTTAATATAGAAAAAACTACGCTTGAGTATTCTGATATGGGTAAAACATATTCTGGAATGAATCATAAGATTTACATAAGTACTAATTTTCATGGCATTCCTATGAAAATATATTTAAGGGACACTAAAGTAAAATTGTCATATGAGGTTTTTTATGACGAAAAATAAAATAAAGAAATATGGAACGTTAGCTAATTAAAAAACACAATAAAACACACAGTAAAGGCAAAATGTGTGAAGAGTTTTATAAATTTTTTAATGAAATGACCTATGATTGGTCTGATTTTCGTTTTCGTCCAGAAACAATAAGAAATTCAATAAAAAAGATGAAAATTTAATGAAAATAAATAAAGGATACAAGGTTGAGTTAAAGCCCAATAACAAACAAAGAATGAAACTCCTACAACACGCAGGAGCAGCAAGATTCGTTTATAATTGGGGACTCGCTCAACGTATTAACCTTTATAAAAAAGAAAAGAAATCAACCTCAGCACCAGAACAACATAGAGAACTCAATAAACTAAAATCAAAAGAGTTTCCATGGTTATACGAGGTCTCTAAATGCGCCCCACAAGAAGCACTAAGAGATTTAGACACAGCTTTCAAAAACTTCTTCCGAAATATAAAGAAAAAGAAGAAAGCTGGTTTCCCGAAATTCAAGTCAAAGAAAAAAGGAATTGGAAGTTTTAGACTCACGGGCTCTATTCATGTCGAAAGCAATCGAGTTAAGCTCCCACGTTTAGGATGGATAAGATTAAAGGAAAAAGACAGACTTCCAATAAGTTCTCCATCAACAATAACAGTGAGCGAAAAAGCAGGACATTGGTTTGTTTCACTTCATACAGAAAAAGAAGTTGAGGTCCAGAAAATAGAAGAAGGAGAAATCCTTGGAATTGACTTAGGAATTAACCATTTAGCAACGTGTTCTGATGGTCAAGTTTTTGATAGTCCTAAATCTCTGAAGAAGAACTTGAAGAATCTGAAAAGAGCGCAACAGTCTTTAAGCAGAAAGCAAGATAAATCCAAAAATAGGGAGAAAGCGAAAAAGAAAGTTCAAAAGATTCATTATCGAATAGCAAATATTAGAAAAGATAGTCTTCATAAAATAACAAGCTTGATAGCGAAAACCAAGCCAAAAGCCGTTATTTTAGAAGACTTGAATACAAGTGGCATGATGAAGAATCATTGTTTAGCTCGGAGTATTCAGGACGCAGGATTCTCTGAGTTCAGAAGACAATCGGAATATAAATTGAAGTGGATAGGTTCAAAGACATTGTTTGTCGATAGATTTTACCCATCTTCTAAAATCTGTTCCCATTGTAGAGCGTTAAAGAAAACCTTAAGTTTATCTGATAGAGTTTTTGTGTGTAATTGTTGTAAAAACGAGATTGATAGAGATTTGAATGCGTCTTTGAATCTAAAGTTTTGTTATGATAGTTTGAGTAGTAAAATACCGTCAGTTTTGCCGGGATTATAAGTCTGTGGAGAGAGTGTAAAACCGTGGTTGTATTTGAGGTTGTTCTCTGTGAAGCAGAAATTAGATAGAAAGTCTGATGTTTGTAGATTTTTGTAGATTCTAAGGAACGGTAAAAAGAATTTTTGAAATAACTTATGCGGGACCTCCTTACGAAGCTTGTTTGGGACGGGAGCTAACTGATAAAGAATGGAAGGTTGTTAAGAAAAAGATTCTTTTTTCACTTAGTTTAACAAGACTATGGCATCCTCATTGTTTTGATTTTCAAAATAAAAATCAAGAGAAAATAGAGGAAGGATTTTTTTTACTATACAAATATAGAAAATGGTTTTGGTTTTAAATAAAAAAGATTTCATTGTGTTTGAACTTTAGATAGTAGAGTTTTGTATTAAAATTTTAATTAGGTGGTTTTAATATGTTTTTTAAAGAGGGTAAGTATAAAAATCTTTGTATCGGTTTTTTAAAAAATGGTAATATTGTAATTTATGAAAGTAAAAGTCCTCAAAATTATTGTGATGTAGTATTGGTAGATGCAGATGTTTGGTATGATTATAGTAAAAATAATTTATTAAACATTAAAGGAAACATGAAGATACATGAATATAATTACAACTATGATCATCTTTATAATTGTGATGAAAAAATGTTTGAAAAGATCTTGTTAGATTATTCTAGGATAGAAGATGTTTATTTAAAGGATACAAAGGTTAAAGTTATAACACAACATTTTAGTTTATTTCCACTTAAATTTGAAAAAAGTGAAATTAGAGATTTAAAACAACCAAAATTTTGGTCTTATTATTTAAAGGGAAGTGTTCCTATTCATATTTGTTTTAATGGTAATTTAATGTGGACTTCAGGGTTTGAAATTAAAACAAGAAAATAGATTTGGAAAAACCTAATGGAAAAAATGTCTTTTAGAAGTCCGGTTGATTTTTTGAATAATCCAATTTTATGGATTGGGAAAAGAGAGAAAAAGGTTTATTTGAAAAGAAAAATTGGTAATGTTTTAGAGTTTGGATGTCTTATTTCTGTAGCAAATAAAGTTGATCCTACTATTATAATAATAAATATAAATACAAATGAATTTATTGGCAAAAAAGAGTATTCTTCTACAGAGTCTATTATAGACGATGGTTGGATTATAGATAAAAGAGTTTGATTTAAGAATTTGGCCAATTCACTTGCCTTATGGTAGAGGGAATGTAGAATGAATTTGTTGATGGAAGCAAGTGGGACTATAGCTCAATTGGTTAGAGCAAAAGACTCATAATCTTTAGGTTCTCAGTTCAAGTCTGAGTAGTCCCACCATATTTTACAAAAAGAAAAGGTTACAAAAATGGCTTCTTTAGTTCTTGGTTATTGTTTTGAACCGAAAATTAAAACATACTTTTCTCCCTCTAGAACAGAAGAAAGATTTTGTTGTAAAACAGGGAAAAAACTTCCGGACGTAACGATTAAAGGTGTCGCTCAATACAATTATGTTGAAGATAGTTCTGGAGGATATTTAGTTCATAATAATGATGAGTATTATATTGAAAAATATAATGAATTACCAACAAATTTAAAGTATAACTGTTTGTATCCGGAATATTTTTTATCTTCTTTGGTAGAATATCTAAATAAAGAATTCAACAAAGGTGATGAAAAAGAAAAATGTTTAAGTGTTTGGGTTGTGATTAAGACTTTTGTTGGGATTAGTTTTGATGTGGATGGTTTATCTCCAGAAGAAATTTTCTCTCTTCTTAAAAAAGAGGAGAGCTTTGTTATTGCTTGGGGAGAAAAGTTTAGTAGATTTGGACAAGAAATTAATTATCATAATCCTAAAGTCTATACAGTGGAAGACTATTAAATGCCAGATATTTGTAAGTGTAAAGGCGATGGGTGTCCAATAAGAGATAACTGTTTTAGGTTTACTTCATTGCCAAGTATTAGACAATCTTATTTTGTCGAAATTCCGTGGGATGGGGAAAAGTGTATTGATTTTTATGAAAACTACAATTTAATAAAGAAAGATAAAATGGTGAAATAATATGGAAGTTAAAGTAATTGCAAATATTGATGTTGAAGTTCCTGAGCATTTAAAATCATGTCTTACTTTTCAAACAATACAGATTTTGACTGAAATGACAAAAAAGAATATTGTTGTTTTTGACGTTGATTGTTCTGAGGTTGCTTTTAAGACAGTTTCTCAGCTTGCTGAAATTTTACCACCCATTAGTTGTTTTCTTCTTAAAGAAGACAGAACAACATATGATCTTGTTAATTGGCAGGGAAACGATCCTGAGTCAGGAACTTATTATGTCATTAATGATATGAAAAGTAAAGAAATTTATTGGGAAGATTGTTAAATGGCTAAAATTTATAAAGAAACAATAGATGAATATTTTTCAGCTAAAAGCAAACTGGAAAAACTTGAATATTCAATTAACGATAGGCTTGATGAAATAATAGAGTTTATAATGACTTCTATTGGCTTTAAGAATAGAAAACATTGGACATGGTATTTTGATGGAGCTAAAGAAGGTGGTATGGGAGAAATAACAATTTTAACTCATGATAACAAGGAATATATTGAAAATATTAGAATAGATCTACATAAAGATACTTATGAAAAACTAATACCTTGGACAGACAATTTTGATGGAAGCATATTAATTGATTATTTGTTTTCAGACGACTATAAAGAAAAAATCAAAAAAATCCTAAACAAATACTTTGAAGAAATTAAAAATAACAAAAAAAACAAAGAACTTTACAATAAAAAAAACAAAGAGGTTTGTGAAACTCTTGAAAAAGAACGTAAAAGAATAATGGATGAGTATGCAGCATTAAATAGACAATATAAAATGAATGAAATGGATTAAGTGATGTTATATATTGTATATTTTTTTATTTTGATAATTGTATTCTTGATAGCCTTGTTTCTAATTTATAGAAAAAAAACATATATTGATCACTATACCGTTGATGGGAAAAAACCATGTCCTTATCCCAATATGACAGATGAAGATTTGGTTGAATTTGAAAGAGATACTAGATACTAAAAAGCTTGTAAGATATACATAATTATAAATGTGGTTTTTGGGTATTTGGCCGCTCTATTGACAAACAGAGGAAGGCTGCTATTATTAAAAGAGTACTTAAATAAAAGGATACTTTATGAAAACTCTTTTTAAGTTGCCAAGAATTCCTTATATTTTAGCTTGTTCTGGTGGATCAGATTCAATGGCGGCTTTTGCGTTTTTGAAAAATGGGAAACATGATTTTGAAGTGGCTTATTTTAATCATGGAACTTCTCATGGTAAAGATGCTGAATATCATGTAACTAAGATTTGTGAAGAACAGGGTAAAAAGCTTCATATTGGAACAATTCAAAATCAAAAACAAAAAAAAGAATCTCCTGAGGAATACTGGAGAAAAGAAAGATACTCTTTTTTAAGATCTTTTAAGAAAGTTTTTATTACTGCTCACAATCTTGATGATGTTGTTGAGACATGGTTGTTTTCTGCAATTAATGGAAATCCGAAATTAATTCCTATTTTTTCTGGTAATTGCATTAGGCCATTTCTCTTGACTACTAAACAACAGATGACTTACTTTGCAAACAGGAACAACCTTTCTTATATTGAAGATCCTTCAAACGATAGTTTTAAATATAAGAGAAATTATATTAGGCACATTCTTATTCCTGCAATTAAAAATGTTAATGAAAATATTTGTTCTACAATTTCTAAAAAACTTATTGAAAAGGTTGATTTAATGAAATTTCCATATAATTTTGAATTGGAGACATCTACTAATGAGTGAAATGTTGAGCAAAGAAGAATTACTTGAATATAAGAATTTAATAAAAAGTAAATATATTATAGAAGAAAAGATTGTAGATAGAATAGGTAATATTCTTTCCTATATCTTATGTCTGTTTGATTATGACATTACTGTTAATTGGTATTTTGATGGAGCTAAAGAAGGTGAAATGGGAGAAGTAGAAATATCGTATGAGAAGGGGAAACCAGCATTTATTTCAAATATCATTATCACAAATGTCATTGATAAGAAAGATTTTTTTTATTTTTGGCAATACTTTTTAAATGAAACTATTCCAGTTAATTATTTGTATTCCGATGAATATAAAGAAGAATTGGAAGCATATGTTAAAAAGTTTGAAGATGACAAGAAAAAGAAGAAAGACAAACAAAAAGAATACTATAAAATAAAAAAAGAAATAGATCTTGAATTAAAAAAAGAAAGAAAAAATAAATTAAAGATTATGAAAGAACTGAAATAGACTTAAACAAACAATACTAATTTGGAGGAAATTTAAATGGTGATTAACCTTAAAATGTTTACAAATGGTATTGACTTTGTTGTTGCAGAAGACACTGAAGAAGCAAAAGAAATTATGTGTAAAATGTTATATGGAGAAAATATTTCTTATGTATCTTTAGATGATAGTTGTAAAAGAATAATTGATTTTAATGGTTGGTATGAGAAAGAGTATTCAGACCTCTTTACTCTTTATGATGAATGTTCTTTGGGTGGAGTAACTCAAACGATTGAGGAATGGACAATTAAATCCTGTAAGGGATATTTTGCTTCTTCGGAGTTTTAAATGCCAAGAAATTTGGGACCGCAAGCTGTTCGTGAATATTTAAGCGATGCTGAATATTTAATGTATGAAACTTTTTTATTGGCAGAAATTAGAAGATCTGGATGGACAGAAGAAACAAGAAGCCTTAGATTAGGTTTAGAAAAATTAGCCATCGAAAGACAGATTAATAGTAGTAAAATTATGCTTACAAATCTACTCAACGAAAAAAACATTCGTAATAAAAAAACATTTGTTTTGGAAGAAGAATTAAAAGAAGAATTAAAAGAAGAATTAAAAGAAGAATTAAAAGAAGAATTAAAAGAAGAATTAAACCCTTTCCTTGAAATTTAATTTCAATTTACAAAATGGTAAATAAGATATGAATCAAGGTGATTTGGTAAACTTTCTTAAAGATGAAATAAGTGAAATGAATCGTCATAAATGGATTGAAAGTGAAAAGGTTGGCTTTGATTTAGGACAAGAAGCCTTGCTTGATTGGATTGAAAATTATTCACATTCTTTTAAAAAAGAATGGATTTTAAAGAATAGTGTCCAAAAATGTAATTAGTGGCCTATTTTCTTGATTTAATGTAGTATGTTTAGTTAAATGAATTGTGCCAATTTAGCTCAGTTGGTAGAGCGTCTGCTTGAAGCGCAGAGCGTCCCCCGTTCGACTCGGGGAATTGGCACCATTTTTTGGGCTGGCATGTTCTAAGGTTAGCGAAAGTGCTTTGCAGGCATTTGGTTGTGAGTTCGATTCTCACCCGGTCCACCAATTAAATTGGCTTTAATAAAATACAACATAAGGAAAAATAAAATGATAGAAAATTACAGTAAAGAAATTGTAAAAGCTTGGGAATTAGATATTACGGTTGAAGATCAAGGTGTATTACAGGACATTTATTCTGCGACCGAAGAAGCTTTTAGAAAGGGAATCTTGATGGGTTATGTTCATCCAGAACTTGTTGAAGAGGCAATCAGTGATTCTTCTAAAAACACCTATCAATTATTTGATAGGTTTAAGGATGCATTAACTGAAAGTATTTTAGAATAGTAAAATGAATAAAAGAAAAATTCACATAGATGAAAAGATTTATAATTATTCAATTGGTCGTAGTTTTGTTGCTATTTGGAATCCATATGGAATTCGAAAAAACATACATATAGCAGACTTAATGGGAATAAGTGTTTCATGTTTAGAAAAGCTTAGATATAAGTCATGGTGTTGGCATGGAGGACTTAAACCAAGTGAAATTAAGAAATATATTAGTGATAATATTGTAAAGAAAGTTTTACCATGTGATTTTTGGGTGTAAAAATTATAACAGGGAATTTACTTATGGGTTTTTATTTTGATGAAAAAACAACTAATAAAGAATTACTAAATAATTGTGGTGATGATCACACAATAGATTCTGTTGTTGAAGAAGCTGAAAAAAAATTAAAGCAAAGAGGATATACCCAAGAGCAAATTAACGATTATACCTCTAGACATAATCTGGATGACTAATATGATAGGTTATAAAGCAACCATTAATGGTAAGTGTAAAAATAAAACATATAAACTTGGTAAAACTTACACATTAAGAGGTAAATTAGAAATGTGTTATAGTGGCTTTCATTTCTGTAAAGATTTGTTTGATGTATTTAACTATTACGAACCTGATGAAATAGGTATTAAAATCTTTAAAGTTGAAGCTTTAGGGAAAATTATAACTATTGGAGATAAATCAGTTACTAATAAAATTAAGATTTTAGAAGAAGTCAATCTTTCTAACCGTAGAATTCAAAAAGATAAATATAAATATAGATTTGATAAAAATTCAAACTTAATTAGAGTTGATCGTCCATTTAGTTTTAATAGTTATTCAACATTTAAATATGACAAAAATAGAAATTTAATAGAAGAAAAAACTTCTGAGGGATATTGGAATAAATATAAATATGATAATAAAAATAATTTAATTGAAGAAGAAGATTGTGATGGCAATATATTAACATATATATATGGGAAAAATAATGAACTAATTAAAACTAATGTAAAATAATGTTTTGTATACTTTTTTATGAACGACTATACCTCTAGGCATAATTTGGACTAACAATATGATAGGTTATAAAGCAACCATTAATGGTAAATGTAAAAACCAATTATATAAACTTGGTAAAACATATACTTTGGATGGCAAAATGAAAATGTGTGAAAAAGGTTTTCACTTTTGTAAATGTTTATATGATGTATTCAACTATTATGAGCCTAATGAAAAGGGACTTAAAGTTTTTAAAGTAGAAGCTTTAGGCAATATTAAAACTGAAGGCGATAAATCTGTAACTAATAAGATTAAGATTTTAGAGGAAGTTAGTTTGGCTAATAGAAGAATTAAAAAGAATAATAACAAATTCAGATTTAATAAAAATTCAAATTTAATTAGGGTTGACTATCCATATGGTGGTTTTTCAAAATATAAATATGATAAAAATAACAATTTAATAGAAGAAAAAACTTCTAATGACTTTTGGGTAACATATAAATATGATAATAAAAACAATTTAATTGAAGAAGAAGATTCATGTGGGAATATATATACATACGAATATGGAAAAAACAATAAATTAATTAAAACTAAATATAATTTTTTATAGGATTTTTTATGAATGATGAAAAAAACAAGTCAAGTGATTTAGAGTATTGGTCATATCTAGATCTTCGTGAAAAAATCGCATTTAGCAATGGTTTTGATTATGCTGAAGCGGAGTTTAACAGAAAAAATAGCCATATAAATACATCCCTAGGGATTTTAAGAATGGCTTTATGTAAATGTATTAGTTTGTTTAATTCGTTTGAGTGTGATCATGCATTAAATAGTAATATTCCAGAATATAGCGAATCTTTTTGGAAAGAATTGAAACTTAAATTTGAGGAATATTTAAATAGATCTTTAGATGGTGATTCACATATTTTAAAACAATTAAATTATAAGTATCTTGCAGAAATGTCAGAGGAGCAAGCTGAAGTATGGAATAAAAAAGCGAAACTTTTTAGAGATGAAATGAATAAAGAAAAAAATAAAGAAAAGAAAGACTAATATGAAAAGAATCTATGCAATGCTGTTTTCATTATATATTCTTTTATTCTTGCTTGTTGGTTGTGATAAAGCAAATATGTATACTTGGTATTCAATTAGTTATATGGATGGAAAAATCAAACAGGTTGTTGTTGTTCGAGACCTTACTGTTAGTAGTGGATATTATAAGTCTTATTTTGTTGGATATTCAAATAAGCGAGAGCGTATTAGTATTGAGATAAATGATAGTATAGTTTATACTATTACACCATTGGGATCTGGGATGAAAATAGAAGAGGATCTTGTTGTATTAGAAAAACAAGCAAGGTAAAATATTATGGAATTAAGAGATTTTAAACCGTTTCATTTAAAGCATGTGAAAATAAAAAGAGTGGCTAGGAAAAATAAGCCAGATGGTGCTGTTTATCTTGGGCGTCTTGTAAAAATTTCTTTTGGGCGTAATAAAATTTGTCTTTCTTGTGCTTCCGCTGAATTTAAAGGAGATGGAACGCCATATTATTGGCTTGGAAAGAGAGGAAAACCAAGATGGTTTAAACCTGAAGATATTCAAAGTATAGAGGAAGATCCTATATTTCCGTCAGTGTAGCTTTATTTTGTAAAAAAAGATAGAATAGAGAAAAAATGAAAAAAGATAATAGAATTGGTTTGGCGGTTAAATTGCGTAGTGGTAGAGAAATACTTCATTTTTTAAATACAGAAGATCAGTCTCTTGTAGAGGGACTTGCAATAAGATTAGGTCTTAATAATAATGAGTATTATTTAGTTTCTTGGATTGATACTCTAGATGAAGAAGCAATTCATTGGTCTTTTTCTCATATTTACCTTAGCAATATAGATGAGCATAAAGTTGTTTACAATCTTGTTTCCAAGCCAAAGAAATTATAAGGATAATTAATATGATTGGTTATAAAGCAACTTATAATGGGAAATGCTTAAACCAACTTTATGAAGTTGGTAAGACATATACTTTAGATGGCGAATTATTAATGTGCGCAAGAGGTTTCCATTTTTGTAAAGATTTATTTGATGTATTTGAATATTATCATCCAGATAAAGATGTTAAAGTTTTTAAAGTAGAAGCTTTAGGTAATATTAAAACAGAAAAAGATAAATCAGTTACTGATAAGATTAATATTTTGGAAGAAGTAAATTTAAACAATTTGATTATAGAAAGATATGGTATTAAAAGATATTTTGATGATAAAGGTAATTATATTAAAAGAGAAGATCCTGATGGTACTTGGTTTAAATATGAGTATGATTCAAATGGAAATAGAATTAAAAGAGAAGATTCTTATGGATCTTGCATAAGGTATGAATATGATGAAAACAATAAATGCATTAAAGAAGAAAATTCTTATGGTTCTTGGTGTAAATTTGAATATGATAAAAATAACAATATAATTAAAACAAAATATGATAAAAGTAACAATATAATTAAAACAGAATATGGAATAGGATAATTAATATGATTGGCTATAAAGCAACTTATAATGGAAAATGTTTTAACTACAAACTTTATGAAGTTGATCAAACGTATACTTTAGATGGTCAATTAGTAATATGTGAAAACGGCTTTCATTTCTGCCAAGATTTATATGATGTATTTTCTTATTATGCTACAAATAAAGATCTTAAAATCTTTAAAGTAGAAGCTTTAGGTAATATTGATACTGAAGGTGATAAGTCAGTAACAGATAAGATTAAGATTTTAGAAGAAGTTGATTTAAGCAATATGGTATTAGAAAAATATGGTAGTAAAAAGTATTTTAACAATAAAGGTAATTATATTAAAATAGAAAATTCTGATGGTTCTTGGGCAAAACGTGAATATGATAAAAATAACAATTTAATAAAAGAAGAAACTTCTAGTGGTTCTTGGGAAAAATGGAAATATGATGAAAACAACAATTGTATTAAATTTGAAAATTCTTATGGTTTTTGTTTCGTATACGAATATGATAAATACAATAATCTTATTAAAAATGACGTATGATTAAAGAAGGGAATTTTAAAAGAATTGGAATATGATTAAAAATTACTCCCATAGCTCAGTTGGATTAGAGCACAGATTTCCTAAATCTGTTGTCCCCAGTTCGAATCTGGGTGGGAGTATATTTTTTATGGCCAAACATAAATCGTTAATACTCTCATTATAAGTTATAATGAGAATAATTAGTGAAATATCAAAATGAACAAATTTATAATGAATGTTTACTTGTAAGTGTTTGGAATGCAGCTAGACATTTTAAAATAGAAGTTCCGGCAATAAACTCTTTACAATATAAAGAGTTATGTGAAAAATTTGATTGTATAAAGGATGGATGTGGATCTATAGATAAGGAAATTAAAAGACTTGGAATGTATACAGAAGAAGGAGTTTGGGATATAAATTGGATAAAAAAAAATATTCCAGTAGAAATTGGTATATTTTGTGGGATTAAAAAATCATATCATAGTGTTTTAATTGTTAATGTTTTTAAAAATAAATTGTTATTGGCTAATTATGCAAAAAAAAGAACATTCTGGATTAGTTGGCAAAAAATAAAAAAAATGGCAAAAAATAAACATTCAGAATATGTTGATGATCCAACATCTTTTAAAGTAGGTGTTTAAATTAAAAGGAATTACATTTTAGGCCAGAGTTTGACAAACAAAGGTGTTTGTCGTATAAAATCACTGTAAATTTAACTGAAGGAAAAAGAAATGGAAAAAGAAGAGAGTAGAAAGTGTTTCATATTAAATACAGGATATTCTTTGTCTGAATATTCTAATTATAAAGACATGAATAGTGTAGAGCATACTCTTGGATATAATAATAAAAACATTTTTGAACCACAAGAAGGTGTGGCTTTTGAGAAAATGGAAATTGGTGTTCGTCCGGACTATAACTCAAAAGAAGATATTACTTTAGCATTAGGTGCCCTTAGGAAATCTTCAATTAATCATATTGAATTTCTTTTTAAAAAATTTGTTGAACAATATTATCCTGAGGTTAAATATGAAGATATTGTTTCGTATGAACCTCCCAAATCTTATGTTAAAGATAGTTTTGAAAAAGTAGCAGATAAAATAGAAATTAAATAGTTCAAACATTGTCCGTCCGTAGCTCAGTTGGATCGAGAGCATCAGCCTTCTAAGCTGAGGGTCGCAGGTTCGAGTCCTGCCGGACGGGCCATTTTTAAATTGTAGAAAGGAAGAGTTTGATGTTTACACATAAACTTTATAGTAAATTTGATAGTCTTGAAGAACCTTTTAGGTTTTATATATTTTTTATACCTTTTTTCATTATAATTTCATTAAATGCTATTTTATTTAGTGAAAATCAGTTTGAGATTTCTTATTTTATTTTTGGAGTTCTTTTTCTTTTAGCTACAGATAGGTGCTTATATTTAAAATTGAAATATGTTGCATATACTTCAATGTATTTAGCCTTTTTAAGTTTTTATCTTTCTTTTTGTTTTTACTATAATTTGAAATTTAACGAGTTTGAAAAAGAAAAACAGGTGGAGGTAGTTAAAACTATAAAATGAAAGATATTTTAGTAACTACTCCAAAAAAACTTTCAGATGTTGCTGAAAAAGAAGCAAAACAATGTATTGATTCTGGTGGAGGAATTTATTTTAGAACTTTTTCAAAGAAACCAAAAGAATTAGATATTGGGAGTAAAATCTTTTATGTTGAAGATGGGTTTATTCGTGGATTTGGTGTTGTTTTTAGGGTTGATAGTGAAGATAAAGTTTGCCAAACAACAGGTAAGTTATACCGTGGAAAATGTCATGCTTTGATTAACGCAGATTCTTGGATGTGGATTAATCCTATTCCTCAAAAAGGATTTCAAGGATGGAGATATTTTGAGGCTCCAGAAAATCTTGAATTAGTTGGAAATTGGTTAGATAAAAAGCCTAAAATTAAATTCAATACTTTGAAGAATAAAGAAATCTAAAAGGAATATTCTTTTTTTTTCTCGAAAACTAATTTTATAAATTGGTTTTAGAGGCTTACACTATGAGCAAAAACCTAAGTATGTATCAAAAACTTTTATTGATTTTTCAAAAGCATGATGTTCTTGATTGTTATTCGCTTTCTCATGGAAAGGAATCTTACAATGAAGAGGTTCGTTTCTTAATAAAAAAAGTAAATAAGAATTTTTCTTCAGAAAAAATTTGTCAAACTGTTGCTGGTATTTTTAATGATTTTTTAGATATGTGTAAGGATGATATGGAGTTTGCTTTTACTCCAGAAGATTTTGAAGAATTATCTAAAGATATATTCAATTTATATCAAGGACAACCTGTAGATTTTGATTGCACTGAGCAAGATCGTTTGAAGTGCGAAGAGGTTTGTTTTGAGATATTTGCTCTTTTAGATGAACTTGAGATACCTTTAAAAGAATATGAAAAGGAATTAGATTTAGGTGATGGTGTAGACATTGACTGTTTAAGTTATCCTGAATTAGATTACGTTTCTTCTATGCTTCAAGATAAGCTGGAGTCAAAAGAAGAATAGAAAGTTTTTAAAATGGAAAACAAAATAGAAGAAAAGGACCCTTATGTTCTTGAGGGCGATCCTATTTTAGTTGAATACAAAAATCAAAAAACAAAATATGCTTTCTATTTACATAAAAATAGTAACTGGGGAAATCCTTGGGATTTTACTATTCAAAACAATGGTTTTGAAGTTGATTCTCAAGAAGAGGCTGTTAGTAATTTTAAAAAGTGGTTATGGGGAGAAGATTTTCTTGACATTCTACAAAAAAAAAGAAAATGGCTTTTATTAAATATAAAATATTTAAAGGGAAAGAATATTGCTTACGACTACAAACCATATGCAGAGGTTTTAGTTAATGCAATAGACAAAAATATTAAATTGCCAGATATTGAATTAATACCAAATACAATCAAAAAAGATGATAGTATGACTGAAAATAAAAGTACTAAAAAAGAACAAAAGAAAGTTAAAAGTATATTCTAATGTCTATAGTTTTCACAGAAGATGATTTTGAAAGTTTCTTAAACGATATAGAAAATTCTATTAATATAAAAACTGATATAGAAAGTATTGAAAATTTAACTAAAGCTATTTCAAACACTAAAGAGAATATATCAGAAAAAGATATTATAAATGCATTAGAGCAATATAAGAGAGACAATATTAGATGTATCTTGTGGAGAGCTGTTTTTAGAGGATTTCTTAACTTAAATATTTCCGATGATGGATGTGAAATATCTTTTGTTCCAGATAAAATAACTAAAGGATAATTAGTATGATTGGATACAAAGCAACTATTAATGGTAGATGTAAAGATCAACTTTATGAAGTTGGTCAAATATATGTTTTAGACGATGAATTAATAATGTGTAAAAAAGGATTTCATTTTTGTGAAGACTTGTTTGATGTTTTTGATTATTATCCTCCCAATAAAAATACTAAAGTTTTTAAAGTAGAAGCTTTAGGAAATACTATAACTAATGATGATAAGTCAGTAACAGATAAAATTAAGATTTTGGAAGAAGTTAGTCTCGCTAATTTAAAATTAAAAAAAAATGGTAGAGAATATGGTAAAAAATATGAATTTAATGATAGGGGAAGAGTAATTAAAATAGAATGTTCTAGCGGTTATTGGGAAAAATATGAATATAATGAAAACAATGACTGTATCAAAATAGAAGATATAAATGGTTCTTGGTGGAAATATGAATATGATTCAAATGGTAATTTAATTAGAATAGAAAAATCGGATGGTTCTTGGGAAAAAATTGAATATGATAAAAATAACAATGAAATTAAAAGAGAAGAAGATAATGGATATTGGGTGAAATATAAATATAATGAAAATAATTATTTAATTGAAAGAGAAGATTCTGTTGGGTTTTGGGAAAAATATGAATATGATGAAAGTAATAACCGTCTTAAAATAGAAAGAGGTAAAGGATAATCAATATGATTGGATATAAAGCAACTAGAAATGGTAAATGTAAAGATCAACTTTATGAAGTTGGACAAACATATATTTTAGATGGTGAATTAATAATGTGTTTGAATGGCTTTCATTTCTGTCAAGATTTAATTGATGCATTTCGTTATTATCCTCCAAATAAAGATATTAAAGTTTTTAAAATAGAAGCTTTAGGAGATATTAAAACTGAATATGATAAGTCAGTAACAGATAAGATTAAGATTTTAGAAGAAGTTAGTCTTTCTAATTTAAAATTAGAAAAAAATGGTAAAAAATATGAGTTTAATGATAGGGGAAAAGTAATTAAAATAGAATATTATAGCGGTTATTGGGAAAAATATGAATATGATGAAAATAATAATACAATCAAAATAGAAGATGTAAATGGTTGTTGGGAAAAAAGAGAATATGATTTAAACAGTAATTTAATTAGAAGAGAAAAAT
>Ga0172380_10000071_pt1 | contig 217104 bp, 212 predicted proteins | sample Leawe162metaG_FD_119747 | JGI IMG/M metagenome (GOLD analysis project Ga0172380, IMG submission 119747) | Leachate microbial communities from a municipal landfill in Southern Ontario, Canada - Leachate well 162 metaG | ecosystem: Engineered > Solid waste > Landfill > Unclassified | place... | reverse complement strand
TAGTGAAAACAGTATCTGCAGTTACGGCTACGCCTGGGATACCGCCATCACCCTGTCCGCCCGACCGGAACCGGGTTACGCCTTCTCCCATTGGGAAGAAAACGGAATCATAGTTTCCACCGAGCGGGAGTATTGTTTCCTGGCGGAAGGGTCGCGGGAGTTGGTGCCGGTGTTTGAGCGACTGAGATTTCCTATCGGGGATGGAACATTTTCTGATAGAACTCTATCCATGGATTTTGGCGCAAACTGGTCATATGGAGAATGTCCTGTTGGAGTCGACAAAATTCATATAGGTATTGATATCAGTGCCACGGCAAATGAAGTAATCAAGGCAGCTGGCTCAGGAAAAATCATGCTCATATTTGAAGATTTATCCGAAAACAGCTGGGGTTGGTGCATTGTTATCGATCATGGTCAATATACTACAACATATTGGCATCTTAATGATCCAAGAAACGATGGCATATACACTGGTGCCACAGTAATAAAAGGTCAGAATATAGGCACCGTTAAATATCTACCCAACAACACGCACTTTCATTTTGGGATAAGAAATCATACTTACACCAATGACAATATCCCAAATGCAGGTGCGCTACCGGTTGATGATTGTGGTATCTATCCTGCTTATCCGGAACTCTTTATTGATCCATCACTTCTTACATACGAATAATCTCATTCGTAATGTAAACAGCCCCGACAAAGAAACTTTTTGTCAGGGCTGTTTTTTTCGAAGTTTTCTAAGACTACTTCAATTTTCCAAGCAAGTCTGGATTGCCCGTAAAACCGTTTATGATATAAATATTATAATCTTTGTCAATTTTATACCCATCAAAAAAAATATAAAAGTATGTACTTCCGTCTTTATTTATATTGGGTTCCACTTTTAGTGTATCACCGTTTTTGGTATTTATTTTATAATTTTTACAAAGGTCTTTTGCAATCAAAAGTTTAGATATTTTTTGAATAACATCAATTCCTTCGATTTCAAATTTATTAGATTGATAATTTATACCACAAAAACTTATTTGTTGTACTATGGCATTTTCTGAAGAATCAGGCTTTTCTTGTTGTTGCGATTGATTTTGTTGTTCTTGTTTTTCTTCCGTAGGCTTTGCAAATTCAACAACACTATTTTGCATCCCCGCCTCATCCTGGCTTTTGATTTTTTCATATTTCCACACCAATGAGCCCACAGTGATTGCGATTATAATGATTATTATCGTTCCCAAAACTGTCGGGATTTTTTTGTTGTCAATTTTGTTCATCTTTTGTTTTTATTCAGAGGATTACTTTTTATATTATACCACAAAAAATTCCCGCCTAGACGGGAATTTTTGCGGCATAAATATTTTTTTATTTCCGATAGATCCGCAAGCTGTTCATCACCACTGAGACCGAACTGAACGACATCGCGGCGGCGGCGATAGCCGGACTCAAGATGCCGGAGATGGCCAGCGGAATCGCGATGACATTATAGAAAAAAGCCCAGAATAAATTCTGCTGTATGGTCCTGAAAGTCTGTTTGGAAAGCTGGATCGCTTCGACCACTTTCTCCAAATCGTTTCGCATCAGGATTATCTGTCCGGCTTCTTTGGCGATGTCGGTCGCGCTACCCATCGCGATGCCCAAATCGGCCTGCACCAGGCTCGGCGCGTCATTGATTCCGTCGCCCACGAACACGATCTTTTCGCCTTGTTCCTGCAATTTCTTGATTTCCGCCGCTTTCCCGCTTGGCAAGACCTCCGCCAAGACGTTTTTAATGCCCAGTTCCGCGGCCATCGCTTCCGCTGTCTTTTGGTTGTCTCCGCTTAACATCGCGACCTTCAATCCCATTTGTTGCAATCGCTCCACGATATCCCGCGCTTCATCACGCGCTTCATCCGCCACAATCAGCGCACCGACCACATCATTGCCATTGTGCACCACAAACAAGCGCGTGCCGATTCCCAAACCTTCATCGTCCAAAATATCCTGGGCCCAAGCCGTATCCAAACCATTGTCTTCCAATAATTTTTTATTGCCCAACATCACGACCGCGCGATGGGTCGCGCAAACCGCCGACACGCCTTTGCCGCGCACTTCTTTGAAATCGACAAAATCGACTGTTTCTATATTTTTCTTTTTAGCGTATCCGGCCACGGCCCGCGACAGAGGATGTTCCGAATTCTTGGCCACCGACGCGGCGATCTTTATGATTTTTTCTTCCGTAAAACCATAGGCCGGATTGGAAATTATCTTCGCGACCTCCGGTGTACCTTTGGTCAATGTGCCAGTCTTATCGAAAACCACCATCGAAATTTCCTTGGCCCGTTCGAAACTTTCCCCGCTTTTGAACAGGATGCCGTTTTTGGCGCCTTTACCAGTACCTACCATAATGGCCGTCGGAGTCGCCAAGCCCAAAGCGCACGGGCACGCGATCACCAAAACCGCTACGGCGTTCACGATCGCCAAGGAAATATTATTTGTCCCGACATACCAACCCAAGAAAGTGAGGGCGGCGATGCCGATGATGGCCGGCACGAAAATCCCCGAAATCCGATCGGCCAATTTCTGGATCGGAGCTTTGGAACCCTGGGCTTCTTCCACGGTCCGGATGATTTGCGCCAACACCGTCCCCTCGCCGGTTTGCGTGACGCGGATCCGCAAGATCCCATCCTGGTTCAAAGTCGCGCCATAGACGCTGGAACCGATTTTTTTTTCCATCGGCATCGACTCGCCGGTCAACATCGATTCATCCACATCCGATTGTCCTTCAATCACCTCGCCGTCCAACGGAATTTTCTCACTCGGCTTCACAAGGATAATATCTCCGATTTTTATTTCCGCAATGTCCATCTCCCGCTCTTGTCCATCAATTAGCAGGCGCGCTTTCTTCGCGCCTAGTTCCATAAGTTTCCGCATAGCTTCGCCGGCCTGCCCCGTGCTTTTAGCTTCGAAATATTTGCCTAGCAGTATAAGCGTCACGATCAGCGCCGCCGATTCGAAATAGCCCATCCGGCCCGCCAGCAAAGCCCATAGGCTATAGAAATACGCGACCAATGTTCCCATCGAAACCAAAGTGTCCATATTGGCTTGCAGATGCCGCGCTTGTTTCCACGCCATTTTGTGGAACCGCCAGCCGAAATAGAAAACCACGATCGTCGCCAGCACCAAATGCGCGTACATCACCAGATCAATGCCCCAAATTTCCACTCCGGATCTGAATCCATATATCATTTCCAGAAGCAAAGGCGCGCTAAAAACGGCCGACCCTAAAAAAGCATACCAACTTTTGCGCACATCTTCATTGCCGTGCATATGCCCGCCGCCATTATGCGGATGCGGCCCGTCATTATCAGGCATATCATCTTCGATATTGTAACCGTTATCGATAATGATTTTTTTGACTTGCTCCGCATCCAAAACCGCATCATCATATCCCACCAGCGCTTTTTTGGAAGCGAAATTGACGTTGGCGCTTATGATACCGGCGGTTTTCGTCAACGCTTTTTCATTATTGAGCGCGCAACTGGCACAGGTCATACCGGTGACCCGTAAAACGATCTTTTTTTCTGCCATAATAGTTTTTTCCTTTATCCTTTTATATCTTTCTTCTTGGCCTCATATTCTTCTTTGTTTATCTCACCCTTGGCATACCGCTCGTCCAGGATATCCATCGCTGATTTTTTTCCGGACGGCATATTTTCTTGCCCGCCATTATCACTGCCGCAACATCCGCTATGGCTGCCGCGGTTAAAGCCGTGGATCAAAGCGATGATCCCCCAAATTATCAGACCCCAGAATATGACCATAAAAATCCAGCCAAAGCCGAAACCTGAGCCATATCCCCAATTACCATACATCATATGTTTATTATTAAATAATTAACTAAATTTATCGATCGGTTCCGCGCCATCATTCCACGATGAATTTTCCTTGTACCATTCCCATCCAACAACTGAAAGGGATCGTGCCGGATTTTTCCGGAGTGAATTCTATGATATTATCGCCCGCCACGAGCGTTTTGGTGATATTCAGGCTTGGCACGATTATTTTACTAGTACAACCGGAGATTTGATCGCCTTTCACCACCCACCGCACCGGCACGCCTTTTTTAACTTTCAGCGTAGCTGGAGAAAAGCCGGAACTATTGACGTGCATCTCCACGATTTGTTGGCCGCTTTGTGATCCGATGGCAGATGGACTGGGAACGTTTTTTTGTTCCGTCTTTTTCACATCGTCCGTGCTCAATACGTTCGCGCCCACGCCCCGCAACGCCAAGCCGGATTGCAAAGTGAAAATTGCAAACATTACCACCAATATGCCGGCGACTTTTTGAAAAACCGCCATCTTGTTGTTTCTGGTCCACGAAGCCGTGATTCCCAAAACCATCAAAGATGGCACCGTGCCAAGAGCGAAAATAAACAGCGTCAGCCCGCCGGTCCAAAAACTGCCGGAAGTCAAAGCGAAAATCTGCATACTTTGCGTGAAACCGCAGGGCAAAAAGAAACTCAGTCCGCCCAGCAGGAACGGCGCCGCCTTATGTTCCGAGCCTTTGAGCGCCGACCATTTTTTTGTCAGCCGTTTGGGCATCCGGATTCCGAAATTGGAAATAGACGGTACAAGACCTAAGATATTCAACCCCAGCCAGCCCATCACAATCGCGATTATGATCGTAAAAATGGAAATGAAATTCCCGCTGATATTCAACTCTCCTCCGATAAGCCCCAATAATCCTCCCAGGATAAAAAATGTCGCCAGCCGGCCGGCATGGAAAAGCAAATTTGGTTTGACGGCATTATTATAAAAACCTTTGCCTTCACTTCTATATTTTTCCCCGAAAGCGATAATCACCGCTCCGACGACCGCCAAACAAGAAGAAACTGAAGCCACTAGTCCGATTAACAAGGCTAATCCCAAAGTCACATTGGAACTTTGCAAATTTATGCGATCAATCAAGCCCGTATTTTGAAAAATTCGAAACAGGAATAAAATCGCGATAACCGTCAAAATCGCCTTGGCCCAATCCAGCCACTTGGAGGCACTCGGAACCTCCTTGGAATCTAAGCGCCCAAAACCGTCTTGGGATTCAGATGCCTCGTAACCGAATTTTTTAGCGACTTTTTTGATTTCCGCGAAATCCGGTTCTTGGTTTTCATAATCCACTTCCCCGGTATTTTTCAGGCGGTCGACCCGCACGTCTTTGACGCCCGCGACTTGCCGGAATTCATCATCCAGCAGTTTCTCACAACTGACGCAGTGCATACCCCGTATATGGAATTTTTTGGTTTTCATAATTAAGCTTCGTAATTTAAATTTTTAATTTCCAATTTTTAATTTTTAAATAATTTTCTAATTCCTAAATGCTTTAAACATTAAAAATTAAGATTCCTGCCGGCAGGCAAGGTATTTATAAAATTAAAAATTACAAAATTATTTAGATAATGAATTGATTTTCAAAATTTCCTCAATCATCTCTTGCTTCCTCTTTTCATTCGTTCCCCTCATCGCGTTGACGAAACAGCTGTTGAGATGCCTTGCCATCAGTTTGTTATTGCCAGACTTCAAAAGGCCGATCACGGCCAGATTTTGCTGCAAAATATCGATGCAATATTCCTTGTTTTCCACCATCTTGATCACGTTGCCCAGATGGCTTTGCGCCTTCCGGAGCGCCGTCAAAATTTCTTTGTCCTCCATGTTTATTTTAAAATTTAAAATTAATATTCCGCTTTAATTGAAAATTCGCCCTCAGGCCCCAACCTCCCCCCTAGGTAACATCATATACTACATCGGCCTCCTGTCAAATATTTCAAAAAACCTCAAACATTTCTGTCGAGGCTCAAACCAGGGTTGAAACAATATATAGCTAATTATAAAAAGACATGCTATTTATTATGTTATAAGAACTCTGTCATACGAATGCAGCTTTTTATTTCCCCAGCCTCTTTTGCGACTTTGCGTCCAGAAAATTTCTGCCTGACACGATTTTCCGGCCGGTTTTCTTTTCCAACTCAACCCGCGCGTTTTTTGCAACCCGGCCGCCTTTCCGGCCGGCGACTTTGTTTTCTATCAAGCCTTTCGCTTCCAAACTTTCCGCGATTTGTTTAGTGGATAGTTCCGCTAGGGCGGTGAAAACCAGTTCCGCATCCGTCATATGATCGCGCAAATTTTGCGCTTTCAGACCTTTCAAATTTTTGTGCTCTTTGACCGACAAGTCCGTCCATTCTTCGTGGATGATATTAGTCAGAATGGCAAACTCTTCTCCCTTTTTCACCTCATTATCACTCCAGTAATCCGTCAGTTTGTTTCGGATTTCTTGCCCCATCATACGTTGCTGGATCCATTCATTGCTTCGGCCGAGTTTTTGCCAATTCTCCCGCGCACGATTCAGACCCCTTTCCGGATCGGCGATTTCTTGCATCCGCTCATATCCGACTTTAGCTAGCCACAATTTGATTGGCTCCGCTTTTTTGCTTGGCACGGATTGGATGAGACGTAATATCGTTTCTGGATTAGCCACATCAGTTTCTCGCATTTTTCCATCTTGAGCTAACATTTTCAACTGGTCACATCTTGTGACCACTTCACTTCCCTCCTCTTTCAAGCGATTTTTTAAGGTTGTCCAATAACTCTTTGCTCTGTTGTAATCAGCTTGATCTAATAGTGCGGCCACAATATCAATCACTGAAAAATACCAAGTTTCCGTTTTTTCATCATATTGCCGACGGATTTTATGTCCTTCAAAAATCGCAAGGGTATTTTTATTTTGCATATTTTTTTATTGGAATTATTATGATGATATGATATCACTATAATAACCCTCCGTCAACTGCGCCTTTTCTTTTGATTGCCAATTTGCCGTTTTCAATCGCCACCAGCGTCGAGGGCGGTGAATCCAGCAGGCCACCATCCACATAGAAATCCGCCTTTTCACCGAAACATTTCCAGGCTTCCGCGATAGTCTTGGCCGCCTCTTTCCCTTCTTGATTGGCGCTGGGCGCCACTAGCGGTCCGGTTTTTCGCAATAGCTCCAGTAAATCTTTTTTGTCCGGCCAGCGGAAAGCCAGGCTGTCTTGTCCGCGATGCAAATAAACAAATTTTTCGCTTGGACAAGGCAAAATAGCACTCACTTGGCCTGGCCAAAAAGTCATGAGTATTTTCTTACTTTCCTCATCAAGCTTAATATCGAATAATTTCAAATCTTCCAATGAACTGATCAAGATTATCATCGGCTTATCCGGATTTCTTTTTCGCAAGCGATATATCCTCTCAACGCTTGCCGGTTGCAAAGCTGAGGCCACCAAGCCATACACAGTGTCCGTCGGCAAGACGCCCACTCCGCCGTTTTTTATGATTTCCGCCAAGCTGCCGGAAAATTCCTTGAATACTTCCATAAAAATTCTACTTATTGTTATAACATCCGTAATTTGATAATATTATTATATCTTAGCGAAATAAACAAGTATGTATGATCAAATATCGGTAGTCATCCCCTGTTTCAACGAGGGTGAAACCATCCATCGGAACATAGAAAAAATAAACTCCTACTTGAAAAACTCTTTCCGGATTTTTGAAATAATCGCTGTCAATGACGGCAGTACGGACGACACTCTGGACGAACTCAAACGGGCGCGACGGGATTTCTCCATAGAAATAATCGACAATTCGACCAATGCCGGCAAAGGCAAAGCGGTGCGCGACGGGATTATGCGCAGCCGTTACGGATTGGTGATGTTCTTGGACGCCGATCTGGCGATTCCGATCGAGGAACTGGAGAAATTCGCGATGGCCATATCCCAAGGATGCGACATCGCGATCGCCTCGCGTTTCGTTCCAGGCCTCAAAGTCCTTACTCCGGTCCTGTGGTACCGGAAAATAATGGAAAGGGCTTTCCGGATGCTCCGCAAAATCATCCATAACAGTTGGAAAATCGAGGACACACAATGCGGATTCAAAGTTTTCCGCCGGGACGTCGCGCAAAAAATATTCTCCAGGGCCACCGTCAACCGCTTCGCTTTCGACGCGGAAATCATCTTCATCGCCAAAAAACTCGGCTACGCGATCAAAGAACTGCCCATCACTCTGCAAAACCCCCGAACGACCCATATCCGGATATTTTTCGACCCGCTCAATATGTTTATCGCGCTTTTGGAAATACGCCATAATGACATAAGGGGTATATATCGATGGAAATGACAAAAAACCGCAAAAAAATGATTATTTCCGCCGATGATTTCGGCATCAGCCCGGCAGCCAACGACAACATTTTGACGCTGGCCGAAACCGGGAAACTTGATCGCGTGGCAGTGATGGCTGACGGCACTTTCGGCCCGAATGACATCACAAGACTCAAAAAATCCGGCGTTAAACTGGACATCCATCTTGATTCCACCCATTCCCCCTCTTCCACTCGCAAATTAAAAGAAAGCGTGCTTTTGCGGATCTTGGTATTTTTCTCCAAAAATTTCCTAAGCCTCCTGGATGCCGGTTCGAAAAAATTACACTGGGAGAATCAATTGGAAAAATTCCATTCCCTTTTCGGACGCGATCCCGACGGCATCAATTCCCACCACCATATCCATTTTTTTCCCACCTACTTCAAAGCCGTCGCGCGCCTGGCCCAGGAAAACGGCATTCCGTTCATCCGCTTCGGCAAAAAAAGCCTTGTCCGGCATCGCGGCAAGGTCTATCTGATTCTGTATTGGTTGCGGAAAATGGATCTGGGACTTTTCCGCGCCTCCCGCTTGGAATCTTCCGACCATATGTTCAGTTTGGATTGGCCGGAAAACATCCAGGAAACCCTGGCTCGCTTGCCGGAAGGCACCATCGAAATCGTCTGCCATCCGGAACGATTGGAAGAATTCGAATCGGTTAAAAAATATTTTTAACCGACGGTATTCTTCTAAAGACTACTTCTTGGTTTTCTTACCATCTACCTCCTTGGAAGATTTTCTTTCATTATCTTCGTTAGTTTTCAAAATATACACGCTGATAAAAACCAACACGATAGTGATAAAAATCGCATAGATAAATTTGGCGATCATCCCGCCGCCATCGCTCACCGGAAAAAATCCGTCGATTACGGATTTGATCGCCTCGTTCCAAGCCAAGCCGGCCACCAGCCCGAAAGCGGTCGTGATATAGCCGAATGATTTATTGCGCAGTTCTTCTTTGAATTTTTGCATAGTAATTTCGATACTGTTATTCTCGCATTATAGCACACCCCTATTAAAAAACTATCCGCTGCCGGATAGTTTTTTTGATCAAGTTTATTGTTTTCTTTCGTGTCTCCGCCTTTCTACTTCGGTCAGATATTGCTTGCGAAGACGGACTGATTTCGGAGTGATTTCCAGATATTCGTCGGCACCCATAATTTCCAAACCTATTTCGATGGAAATCTCATGGTGCGGCACCAACTGCAAGGCTTCATCCGCGCCCGAAGAACGCATATTGGACAATTGCTTGCCTTTGGTCGGATTAACCGCCATATCCAAGCCTTTGGACGTGTCACCGATAACCATTCCCTCATAGACCTCCGTAGCCGGAGCGATATATAAAGAGCCCCTGTCTTGTAAATTAGCCAAAGAGAATCCCAAGGCTTTGCCACTGGTCATCGAAACCATCGCCCCAGCCGATCTTCTTTGGATTTCCCCGGCGTATGGCCGGAAACCGATCACCCGGGAAGACATAATGCCTTCGCCCTTGGTGTCGATCACGAACTCGCCGCGATACCCCAGAAGTCCGCGGGTCGGACCTTCGAATATCAAACGGCTTTGCCCGTTGGCTTGTTTCATATTGGTCATAATCGATTTCCGCCGACCCATCTTCTCGATAATCGTTCCGGCCGAAACATCCGGCACGTCGATCGTCACTTCCTCGAACGGCTCGGACTTCACGCCCTCAATTTCCTTGATGATGACTTGCGGTTGCGACACTTGCAATTCATAACCTTCGCGGCGCATATTTTCCAGCAAAATCGCGATATGCAATTCACCACGGCCGTAGACTTTATAGTGATCGCCTTCAAAATCAATATGGAGTCCGACGTTGATTTCCAATTCCTTTTCCAACCTTTCACGGATCTGCTTGTTGGTCACGAATTTTCCTTCCCGTCCGGCGAACGGCGAATCATTGACGATGAAGTTCAGGGAAATGGTCGGCTCGTCGATGTGGATAGCCGGCAAAGCTTCCTGCTCGGGATTTTCACAAATCGTCTCACCGATAAAAATATCCGCCAAGCCCGCGATCATCACGATGTCGCCAGCCACGGCTTCTTTCACTTCTTTACGCACGGTGCCATGGAAAGTATAAAGCTTAGTGATCCGGCCGGTCCTGGTTTCACCAGTCGGCTTTTTGGCTATCACGGCTTGCCCGTCTTTCAAGGTCCCCTCATAGATGCGGCCCACCGCCATCCGGCCCAGGAAATTGTCATAACCCAGATTGAAAGCTTGCATCCGGAGCGGAGCGGCCACGTCGCCATCGGCGTGCTTTACTTTAGCGATGATGGTTTCCAAAAGCGGGGTCAAATCATGCCCCTCATCCTCCATATGCAATTTAGCGATGCCTTCGCGGCCGATCGCATAGACCACTGGGAAATCCAATTGTTCATCATTAGCTCCCAAATCCAAAAACAATTCAAATACTTCTTCTTGCACGATATCCGGCTGGGCAGCCGGCTTGTCGATTTTGTTGATGACCACGATCGGTTTCAGTCCCAATTCCAAAGATTTTTTCAAGACGAACCGGGTTTGCGGCATCGGCCCTTCCTGCGCGTCCACCACCAAAACCACCGAGTCGATCGAACGCAAAACCCGTTCCACTTCCGAACCGAAGTCGGCATGGCCCGGCGTATCCACGATATTGATTTTCGTATCCTTATAAAAAATCGAGGTGTTCTTGGCATAAATCGTGATGCCACGCTCTTTTTCCAACGTATTGGAGTCCATACTGACGGACTCGTCGGTCACCATCCCGGTCTGGCGCAAAATCGCGTCAGTCAGGGTAGTTTTGCCATGATCCACATGGGCGATAATCGCGATATTTCTGATTTCCATAAAATTTATGTATCTACAAAATTACAAATATTTACAAAAACACGAATTTACAAAATTTTTCGTACTTTTGTAATAATTTGTACTTCCGTAGGAATTAAAAAACTGCCGTTAGCCAGCAGAAACGAGTTAATCCACTTCGGAAATCATACTCCTCCGGGCGGGATTTGTCAATAAAAAAATTGAGGATCGGAACCGGGAAGAGCATTAAGGCTGCTTCCGGTTGGAAGGCGGACGATATCCACCCGATCCTCAATAAGCCCATATTGTGCCGGGGCCAAAAGACGCCGGGCATAACGTCGGTGACCGTGCATTAGGCGTCCTAACCGCCTCAAGGAAATCCGTTGGATTTTTTCGGCCCTATGGACACACCAACATTCCTCGAGAAACCCATCTTGATGGGAGAACGCCAGCCAGCTGGACCGCTACGCGTAGCGGATCGCGGTGCTTGCCATACACACTCTACCACGGAACCGGGGAAAATCAAAAAAGACGGACCTCACTGGCCCGTCTTTTTCATTTCCCGGCAGTTATCTCTTGCTTGTGTCGATCCCGAAAACCTTGTACAAGGCACAGAAGCCGGTAATGGCGGTTATGATCAAAACCACGCCCACCACATAGAAAGCTACGGTAAACCTATTGGCGTCCAACAGGAAAGCTGCCGCAACCAACGCGATTCCCGCGATCGCCCGGACGATCCGGTCAATGCCGCTTTCATTTTTTACCATATTTTTGAAAAATTATTTATTTATTTTCCTCAGTTTTGATTTCATTGGTCTTCTTGAAACGTACTACATACGTAGGCTCATATTTATTACTGAACTCATCCACCACTTCGACGGTCTTGCCGTCCATCAAAGTCGTCATCGCGATATCGTTCAACAGTTCCTCGTTGGCAGCCACTTCGCTCTTCAAATCTTCATATTTCTCATAGGATTTGCCCATCGCGTTTTGCACCCGGGTTTCGATCTGTTTTTTCTTGTCGCGCAATTCCTTGGCCTTTTCCACGATTTCGGAGTAATCATCCGTCTGGGCCAACGCGTCCTTATACATTTCGCGGATCCCCTTCATCTCCTTCTTCATTTCGCGGATCTCATTGAATACGGTTTGCATGTCTTGCATAAAAATATACAGCTTAAAAATATTAAAAAATCTTATTTTATTTTAGCATACTACCCACCTCAAGAGAAGCATCCCACCTATGCCCGCGTTTAAGCCAAAGAGCGGACGCAGGATGTTTTTTTGCAATAAACTATCCCGCCTGTTGTATTTATTATGCGTGCGCATAGTACGATTTTTTGCCTATAATTTTTCTTTTTTTATTAAATAAGCAGGCCGGGGAAAATCCGCTGTGACAAGCGCTATTCGCCCGACCATACGCCAGAAAATATATATCAGGCAAGAAAAAAGGCCTTATTCGCGCGACAGCCACGGAAATCAGAAAGATGGTTCCAATTTCCGATTTATCCATAAGGTTTTTCAAAATTTGAAAAACATCGCAATAAATTGCCAGCTAAACGGAAAGGGCTGCAGACAAAACCAAATAGACTTTAAAAATTAAACGGACACTATGCAAAATTCAAAAAAATTAATATTCTCCACCTTGGCGGTCGCGATGCTTATTTCAGGCATAGCTACCGAAGCCGGCGCCAAAACCAGCAAATATAGCAGCGTCATATCAGGCACGGTGATTTCGGTTTCAAACGGATCATTCAGCTTGAAAACCAAGAAGACGACCTACACGGTCAAGATAAACCCGGACACCGATCTTCTAAGCAAGACCGGAAAAGCGATAAAAATCACCGACATCCGGAGCGATGACGTAGTTAAAGCTACTGGAAAAATTTCCGGTAAGACGATGAGCGCCCTGAAAGTGAAAAATAAGTCTTAAAACCCAAGTTCTTTCCTGCTTAATAATCCAAAACTACATATTGACCGATAAACCGGCTTGAACCAGGGACGGTTTGTTGGTTTTTGTCTTTCAATTATGGCAAACATACAAGCATGGATCGATCCAACCCGAAAGCTCCGATTGGTTTTGCACATAACCCAAAATATTCATGCCGGATCCCTTATGGAATCCCAAATGCAGGTGCTTGCGCTCCCCGCTGGTCTCAGAACTGTAGGCGTTTCCCAAAACCCCGATGACGTCTCCGGCCTTCAAATCGGATCCGACCGCCAAATCCACGCTTGCCAACCTAAGGTGGCCATAAACCACTGTAATCAGCTGTCCGTCCAAACTGCAACTTTCAACAACCACTCCGCCATAACCGTCGGCGTATTTTTTGACTTTCAGTCGTCCTGGACATACCGCGCGCACCGGAACGTCCAAATTCAATTCTTCCGGGAAGATTTCAAAATCCGCACCGGTATGGTAGCCGCGGAATTTCTCCGGCTGGACCGGTGAATTTTGCGGAGTGATGAATATCCCGAACGGTTTTTTAGTGACCCGCTCCCCAGCCCTATCCAATGGCGACTGGAAACCATATGGGTTTTGCGGATTCACATCTTGCCTTGCTGGCGCGCTGGCGCCATTATTCTGATCGGCTGACATATTAGTATCCGCGCTTTGCGATTGATTGCCGGAAGGGACAGTGCCAGGACTTCGATTGTAAAAATTCCTCACCCAAAAAAGTCCGGCTCCCAAGCCGATAACCATGATAATCGCCCACATCTTATGGATTGATCGCATACGGTTATAAATTATCCCGCTTATAAATTCATACCGCTTCGCTTGAAGGATTATTTCTCTTCCCGATGGAATATCTCGAAATCTTTAGCAAAGAATTTCTGCGCCAGATGATACACCCCGTAGGAAATGAAGAAAGCCGAGAAAACATCGATTGAATAGTGCAGATGGCCCAGGATCACACTCGTGCCGAAAATGATTGAAGTGCCTAGGGCTATCCATCTGATCCGCTTATTTTCCCAGAACACCAAAGCGACCAAAAAAGGAAAGCTGGTATGGCCTGAGAAAAAATAGTCGCCTCCGATATTGAAAGAATACAGCAAATCGTTCGGGTCCAGATATGACCGCTCCGGAAACGGTCCCAAATGGGTCATAGTCACAAAAATCGAACGGACTATGTATAATAGCGCCACGCTTTTCAAAGTGAAAGGGATTTTTTTCGGCTCTAAAAAAAGCATCCAAGCGACGAAAAAAACGAACGCGAGAGTCCCTTCATTCACGATCAAATCGACATTGAATACCGGCAAATTACTCAGGAAAATATCCTCCACCGCGTTTCCGGCCCTCCCAGTCGCATATATGCTCGTAAAATGGTTCAGCAGCAGGCTGGTAGCTACGAACAAAAAACTCGTCGAGACTGAATTCAAAAATTCTTTATTCTTCCACAAATTCCTATGCTTTAAAAATATGTTTTTTATATTATGCATTTCTTATGTCTTTGTATTTTTTTGTAAATGGTTTTTTAAAAACCAGCACCCAAAAATAATTGATTAAATAACGCACGGCCATCGTTAGGATGCCTTCCGCGCGCAAACGCCGGCCGGACGTATACATCGGCAGATCGAAAGTGAATTTCACCTCTCCCACCTTCTGTATCCTTCTTGCCACATCCGTATCTTCCCCGTAAAAATCTATTTTTGTATTATACCCATGGATCCGTTCCAACGCCGATCTTCTGATGATGAAATTTCCTCCTTGGAGCATCGCCCCTTTTTTCAAAATCTTATGGTTGATTATATGCGTCAGATAGCCTAAAAAATAAAAAAATTTCACGGCGCCACGTTGCAGATACGAAAGATCATAATAGATATATGGGCCGCTTAAAGCGACAAGCTTGCCATTGTGGGAAAACTCGCTGAAAACCTTGTCGATCCAGCCTGCCGGAAGCTTCGTGTCGGCATCGATATTGGCGACCAAATCGCCGACGGACGCCAAATAGCCGGCCCGCCTCGCGCTGGTCAATCCTTTGGCCGGCTCATATACGACCTTCACCCCCGGAAAAGCACGCGCCGTTTCCGCAGTCTTGTCAGTGCTGGCATTGTCCACCACTATGGTTTCAACGGCATAAGTCTTTCCCTCCATTTCAGATTGGATTGATTCCAAACATTCCCCGATATAATTCTCTTCATTGTAAGCCGGTATGATTATACTCAGTTTCATTTGCGTTCATTTAATACTTTTTTATAAATCCCTTCCCATTGCAAGGCGACATTCCTATCCGAAAATTTTTGCACTGATCCAAGGGATTTTTCCGACAATTCACCTCTCAACTTATGGTTACGCAGCAGCTCGACTATTTTTTCCGCCAGCGATTCTGAATCGCCCGGATCCACCAAGAGCCCGTTGCCCTCGATATATTCCGGCAAGGCCCGCGCCCTCACTCCGACCGCCGGCAAACCGCAAGCCATTGCTTGGATAAGCGTCATACTTTGCGTTTCGGAAGTGCTGGTGATGGCAAAAACTTCCGAAGCCCGGTACAAATCAGCCAGCTCGAAACGATTCAACGTACCGACAAATCTGACGTTCTCCTCTATCCCTAAATCAGTTACTAGCTTTTTTATATCATCAAAAGATGCGCCATGTCCAGCCATCGCCAATGTAATATCCGGGATTTGTCCTTTTGCCAGCGCTATGGCGCGCACTATGATATCGATGTTTTTTTCCGGCGCGAACCGGCCGGCGTAAACCACCGCGTTGCCGCTCAAATTGAACTTTCTTTTCAACCCATCCTTGTCATAATCCGCGACGACGTTGAAAGCTTCCATATCCACCGGATTGGAAACCACTTTGCGCACGCCTTTGAAACCGCTTTTTTCCATTTCTGCGAAAACCGATCCGGATGGAGCGCTGGTAATTTCACATTCTCCATAGTACCAATTGACATAATCCAGGCTGAGTTTTTCCAACCACCTGGCCTTTATGGGGGCATATCTGACGAACTCCGTAATCGCGGTATGATTGGTGCCGACGAACGGAACCTTGAAAATTTTAGCGGCCAACAAAGCTTCCAGCCCGGCACCGAAGAAAAGCTGCGAATGGATAATGTCCGGTTTGAAATCCCTGATTTTCAATAGGCACGAACCGGTCGGAATCACCATTCTGGCTTGCTGGGTAGGCGCCGGATATGGCAAAGAGAAAAGCCGATGGACTTCGATGCTATGGCCCAAATCGATTTCCCGCTTTGACGGGATTCCAACTCTAAGATAATTTTTTTTTGAATAGCTCGGTACGAAAAAAGCCACCTCGTGCCCCAGTTTTCCTAGCTCCTTCCCTGTCGCGATTATCGAATCGGAAATGCCGCTGATTTCAGGATAAAAATTGTCGGAAAACATCGCTATTTTCATAATTTTTCTATTTTTTTAGCGACCGCGTTTATCATTTTTTTATAAATAGCGAAAACAACCATACCGCCCGCGATGACCGCTGGGAAAAATATTTCGGCATAATGCAAATATTGGTTGATATCATAGAGCCGGCCGAAAAAATAACCCAATGCCAGAAAAAGGATGGACTTAGGCACGGTTACGGCCGCTGAGAATTTAGTGAACGCTATGAATGATAATTTCAAATAACCTACCAGCATAAAACCGAAAGTGGGCAATACCGGAGTAAGTTTTAAAATAACCATCGATTTCCCAAAATGTTTTTTAAGCTTATCCTCAAGACTATCTATTCTGCTTTGCGTCAGCCCCAAGCGGAAACCTATTTTTTCTATCAGAGTCAGACGGCTCAAATAACCGAAAAGATAGTAAATCGAGTCCGGCACCAAATCGCCCAAAACAGAAATCGCTAAAATCGCCCAGGGATTGAAATAACCCAACGCCGCAGCGAATCCGGCGGCCGCCGTGGTTATCGGTCCTTCCGCACACATAATCAGGAAAATAAAAAAATAACTATGGCCCATAGCCCAGTCGGATGCCTGTTGGAAATTCGTAAAATCAATAAGCATATATCGGAATTAACCTACATACATAATAGCTTTTCTTAAAATCAGTGTCTAATGCCATAAAAAAATGATGCGGCCGTTTTGCGCCGCATCATTTTTATCCGGATCAATTCGTAGCCGGCCTGATTTGGATGTTTTGCGCGCTCAAGCTGCCGTCCGCGCTGCTCTTGCCATTAGCCAATACGTTTTCACCAACGGCCAAATCGGCGGATGAACCCTGGGTAGCTTTGCCGATAGCCGTCGAATCGGAGAAAAAAACTATCTTGGAACTCCCGTCCTGGGATTTGACGGTAATGCTTTTGTCATCCTTGGATATGATCTGTCCTGTCACGAGGTCCCCTCCCCGGCCTGTACCATTAGATCCCATCGCCCCGCTTTGCCTAGGCTGCCCCGGCTGTTGTCCTCCGCGGTTGCCGAATTGCGAAGGATTAGAGTTACGCAACAAGCCCTGGGAGGAAAGACTGTTTTTTTCATAGGCGGTTCCGCCATAAAACGCTCCCGCTCCGACCGCGATGACAGCCACGATCGCGATGGTGATTATTTTTTTGTTGTCCATATTTGTTAAATTTAAAAAATTATTCATACCGCAATGCCTCGATCGGACTCATCGCCGCCGCTTTGCGGGCAGGATAAAATCCGAAGATGATTCCCACCCCGGCTGAGACGCCGAAGGCTAACAAGATCGAAGACAATGAAACTTCCGCCTGCAAGCTTATGAGATTGGAAATTATCAAAGAAGCGGCCCAGCCCAGCGCTATCCCCACGGCCCCGCCCAAGAAAGTCAGCACGATAGCTTCAGCTAAAAATTGCAGATTGATGTAAATTTTGCGGATGCCGACCGCTTTGCGCAAACCGATTTCACGCGTCCGTTCCGTAACGGTCGTCAGCATCATATTCATAATCCCGATTCCGCCGACCACCAGCGAGATGCCGGCGATCGAAGAAAGCAGCATCGTAAAGGTGCCCGTGATACTGGAAGCGGTAGCTACGATATCCGATTGGTTTATAGTACTGAAATCCGCCTGGTTCGGATCGGAAATTTTGTGGCGCGCAAGCAACAGGTCAGTGATCTGTTGTTGGGCGGACGAGATGGAATTTTGATCCGCAGCCGCCACGCTGATGGATGATACGTAATCATCGCCGGAGAGGAAATGTTGGGCGGAGGTCAGCGGGATATAAATCGCGTCGTCCGGATTGGAAAAACCCGAACCGCCTTTGGAAAGCATCACACCGATGACATCGAAATCGATATCCTGGATGCGGATCGTCTTGCCGGTCGGATCGACTTCCGCACCGAACAGATCGTCCCGCGCCGTCGAACCCAAAACCGCGACCTTGGCCGATGTCTTGACCTGCTGTCCGGTTATGAACGTTCCCAGATCGACGCTGATATTGCGCACTGCCGGATAGGCCGGCACGGTTCCGATAATTTGGGTATTGGTGTTATTGCTTTTGGCTGTCACTTGATATCTCCGGGAAACTTCCGGCGCCACGCCCTTCAAATCGGTTATCCCGTCGGCGATCGCGTTGGCATCTTCGAAAGTCAGCGTCTGCGCGCTGCCCCGTCCGCCGCTCAAACCGCTGCCGCTTTTTTGGGCTCCGGGCGTAACCACGATCAAGTTCGATCCGATCGCCTGGATATTGGCCTCGATCGAATTCTGCGCGCCCTGCCCGATCGCCACCAAAGCGATCACCGAAGCGATGCCTATTATGATGCCTAACATCGTCAAGCCGGACCGGACCTTGTTGCCAGCCAGTGACCAGAGCGTTTCCTTGAATAAATCTACAAACATATTTTTTTGCGATTAGCGGATGATGATCCGCGATAGTAATCAGGATTTTTTTATTATGCTAGGTTATGGTCCACGACGGCATCCGACTCGATTATCCCGTCCCGCACTGAAATTATGCGGTCAGTCAGATCGGCTATTTCTTTTTCATGGGTGATGATTATGATCGTATGCCCCTTGTCATTCAACTCGCGCAACGTTTCCATAACGATCTGGCTGGTCTTCGTATCCAAGTTTCCCGTCGGTTCATCCGCCAGGATGATCGAGGGATTATTGATGAGAGCGCGCGCGATCGCTACGCGTTGCATCTGTCCTCCGGATAATTGGTTGGATAGGTTGTGGAATTTGCTTTCTTCCATCCCGGCATAACGCAAACATTCCCTGGCCCGTTCTTCCCGCTCCTTGGAAGATATGTTCGAATATACCAGAGGCAGCATCACATTGCGCAAAACCGTGGCCCGGGGCAACAAATTGAAAGCTTGGAATACGAAACCGATTTTGTTTCTCCGCATATCGGACAATTCGTCGTCACCAAGCTTGGAAACTTCCGAACCATCTAAAAAATATTCTCCGCTAGTCGGCGAATCAAGCGCGCCCAAAATATGCATCAAGGTTGATTTTCCAGAACCGGACGGCCCGATGATCGACACGAACTCGCCTTTTCCGATTTTAAGGGAGACTCCCTTCAGGGCGATCGTTTCCATATCGCCATTACGATAAATTTTTACCAAATTCCTGCATTCGATCATTTATTTTTTTTAAGATTAATGCAATCCTCCCAATCCGGGCAATCTTACGCTGCTGCTTCCTCCCGTAGCCGCCGTACCGGTCGCGCTCGGGTTGACGGTCTGCGTCACCACTTTGTCGCCTTCAGCCAAGCCGCTGATTATCTCCGTATCGGAATTATTAGCCAACCCGGTTTCTACCGGCACTTGTTGCGGGGTCGTACCGCTATTCAAAACTTCCACATAACTGCTGCCATTTTGCGTTTTTATGGCGCTGTTCGGCACCGTAATAACATCCTGCTTGACGCCTATGATGACGGAAGCTGAAACGCTCATTCCCGGCTTCAACAGCTCGTTTTGGTTATCCAAAGAAATTACGGCGTCATAAGAAACGACATTCTGGGATATCTGGCCGATCGTATCTATCTTGGTCACTTTTCCGGCAATCGTCGCGTCGGAAAGCGCGCTTATCTTTACAATGACCTTATTGCCGACTTTCACCTGGGCCGCATCGATTTCATTGATGGAAACATTAGCTTGGACATCCCTAGTGATGACCGAAGCCAAAACATCCGAACGGGAAACCGAATCACCGGCTTCGACGCTGAGTCCCGTGACTATCCCGTCAAACGGCGCCCGGATATAGTAATCGTTCAATTTTTCCTGCGCGTCCGCTAAAGAATTCCTGCTTTGTTCCAAAGACACCCGTTGCCCATCCAAGCTGAGCCTATTTATAGATTCGTGATCGAAATCCCTTTTGGCTTGGGTGTATTTAGCCTTGGCGCTCTCCAGATTCAACTTCGCATTCCGCACGGTTTTTTGCGCGTCTTCATTATCCAACAGGGCGATCAATTCACCCTTCTTTACCGGCTGTTCATTCTTCACATAGACATTTATGACATCGATCGCGTCACCGGCTACGACCGGTTTCAAATCGACCTGGCTTACCGCTTCCGCCTGTCCGCTGCCGGAAACCGAACTTATCAAAGAGCCTTTCTCCACGGTAGCCGTCTTATACTGCGCCGCTTCGGTTTGCGGATGCGTTTTGACATACCAATAATAGCTTCCCCCGGCTATCACAAGCGCGCCCAAAATCCAGAGATAATGTTTTTTTACCATATCAGTTGGTTTGATTATTATTAAATACCCGGATCAAGCTGGCATTTATAACCCCGTTGTCATCGGGACTCCCTATGACTACGATTTGGTCATCCGTTTTCAGATCGCCCACTTTCAAATCATCCTGGCGGGATTTGATCAAGGTCTTATCGTTGACCGCCACGGTGCTTTCCTTATTGTCCTTATCTTTGACGATTATATTATTATCAATGACGGAAATGACGGTTCCGGCCAATCCATGGCCATTGCGCAAATCGCGTCCTTCCAATTGGCGCATCATCTTATCCGGATATTTTGATCCGTCAAAAAATCCAGGCCCGCCCATCGGCCCAGGTACGCCATCAAAGCGCCCGCCCATAAAATTGCGTTCGTAATTCCGGCCGAAGTCGGATGAAAACCTGGCTTTGTGCAAACCGACCGCCACGCCGGTTCCGAAACTGGCGACCGCGATCAGAAATACGCCGATGACGGACGCTATGATTTTAAATGTCCTGGATTGGATGAACTCTTTCATATTATTGTTGTCATTCCGGGCTTGACCCGGAATCTAATTAATTGTTAGAGATCCTGAATCAAGTTCAGGACGACCACAGGTCGATTAAATATACTTATGTTTATGCTTGTTATCAGCTTCCAAATAAATACCGAATGAAAACAACAGCGTCATTACCGGAGCCAGAATGGCGACCACGCTGACCGTCGGGAAAGTTTCCATCAGAGAATACGCGAAGTCCTGCCAGTTTTGCGCCACCACCCACATATCGGAAGCGGCCAGCGACAGCATGCTCCAAAATTCAGATTGTAAAATCGCGTTGCCATAAGTGGAAATGGCCGCCAAAAAAACCGCTGTTGATGCGCCCAGTCCCAGGCGGGAAAACAGCAGCTTGCGTCTGATGGCCCTATCTTTTTCCACCGCGACAGCTTGAAAAATCCGATTTTCAAGCCCTGAAGCCGGTTGGATTTCCGCGATGTCCTTAAAAATTTCGTGTAAATTTTGGTCCATATCTATTAATACGACCGTCTGGCGCGGACGGACGCATCAATTTCACCCCGCTATTTTTCAATAACAGGCGTACGGACCCTGGCTGACATACCTGACCGTGTTTTCTTTGATTATAAAAACATTAAAATTTTTCAAGTTCGAAGAATATTCGAATATCAGCAAATTGACTTTGGCCAGAAACGGACCGCGGCGGCACCACCGCAAAAAGATTTCCAAAGAGCGCATATCCCCCTCGGCTTCGATAATGACTCTGCCGTTTTCCAATCTGTCCGCATAACCGGAAAGGCCCAGCTTCACGGCTTCTTCCATAGCGGTCCGCCGGAAAAACACGCCGTGCACCCGGCCGTGCACCGTGACGCGTAAATTTTTTTTCATAAATTTTCGATTAATCATTATTACACCTAAAACAACCCGGCGCCCTGGTTTATTTCCGAACCGGGGACATTGTAAAATTTTTTCAAAACACAGTTCAAGCCTCGAACATTCCAACTTCCTCTCTTCCGCAATTATGACAATGGGATAGATATTTATTCCTAGGTTCTCCGCAGTATTGGCATTTTTCTTTCAAGCGGAGTCCGCAATTAGGGCAAAAGATATGTTGCGGATCCAGCGCAAAAGAACATCCGGGACATTTTTTATCCTTCAGCCTTCTGATCGCGACCTTGGCGGGACTGAACACTTTCTTTTGGATATAATAAACGATTCCGCCGAAAATCCCGATAACAAGGATTATGGAGCCGTAATAAACCACATACCGCAAAAACGGCACCTCCATAAAGAAGCTAAAAATCCTTCCCAGCCATTCTTTCGGAAGGATATCATAGAGAAAAACACCAGCCACCTGCAGGAACAAAATTGAAAATGCCGTCGTTGTCGCGGTAAATATGATAGTATAGGGGCTATTTTTTCTTTTCAGTTTGAAATAAAAAAACACGGAAAATGCGAAGAACGGGAGGACAAAAACCAGTGTCAGCAGAAATACCTTGAATTTGAACCAGGCCGCCTTATTCAAAAAATAGTCCGTCGCCTCTTTATGGCTCTGCTCGATTGATTGCGCGGAAGAACTTATTTGGGAAATGGCAAGATTTTTTTTATTCTCCAAAGAACCATTCTCTTCTTGAAGGCTGCTGATTTTAGCTTTTGTGCCCGTGATTTCATTTTTGATATTTTCCTTGTCCGCTATCGCCTTTTCGCCAGCCATCTTTTCTTGCAAGCTCAAACCATATTCCCTATTCAATTTTTGGATATTGCTTTCCAGGCTTCTGATTTCACTGTTATTCGATTCTATGCCGGCATTCAATGAAACTATCTCTTGCAGTTGCGGCTTTATGCCATCATACTTTTTATCCAATCCGAATTTTTTATCCACAGCATTGAGCGAATTCCCATAATTTTGACAGGTTGAATATTTTGTCAGGCTTTTGAGATTTCGTACGGAATTCAGGATGCAACCGGAAGGAGCGACCGGTTTTTCAGGAATTTTCGCCAAGTCCGAAAAAACCGTTTCTCCGACGCCGATCACAAAAGCCACCATCAATACCAGGAGGATATAGCCCAATTTCGAAGTCCTTTTTTCGCTTATCTCTTCGTAGGAATTTTGATCGCTTTTCCCCATCTTCTCCTCCGGTTGTTTTTCATTTTGCAAATTCATTTTTTTGTGCGGTCTATGGCCACGCTTCCAATAATTTCCATTTGATGGGAACTATCTACCGCGTGACATTGCCGTTTTATAAAATTAAAATTCTTTATTTTGTTTTTTTACTGTCCCAAATTATTTTTATCAGACTGATAATGACAAAAAGTGAGCTCATACAGATAGAAACTATTTCCCTATTTGGACCACTCACAATTCCAGTACTGGCATATTCTGGAGTCACAATAATTACAATTACTGCTAATACGATCCAAATAAAAGCAAAGCGCAGCCATTTGAGAAAAATCTTGTCAGATGTGAAAAATAAAAATATTGAAATTATAAATATAGCTAGAAATAAATGAAAGGATGTTCTTATCACTGGAATACTATTTCCACCTATACATCTTCCAAACTTGAAATCACAAACACCGACATATTCTAAAATTAACATAGTTAAAGCTGCCACAAATAAACTAATTTTCCACCAATAAGTTTTTTTTCGCATAAAATTAAATTTAAAATTGATTAATATTGAATATTTACCGATCCATTTTCAGTCATAATAAACGAAATCACCATCCCATCCATTTTTTTACGAACCGGACGCCGATCACTGTCATCGTTGCCATCATTAAAGTAGCGACTACCGTAGTGATCCTATCCTGTTTTCCCAAGAACAATTTTGAAAGCCAGGAATATATTTTGTTTTTTGACTTATGGCTATTATCACCTATTTGTTCTTCTGGCACAACCGAAACCTGGGTCAGGTTATCAGCACCGCTGATATCCGTTTTTTGCGTATCCGGATTAAACTGCACGTTGGCTTCCAACGTGGCTTTGTCAATTCTGATCGTTTCGGTTTTTGATTCTTCTTTATTACTCTTTGTGCCAGCTATGGAAATTTCTGCAACGGGAGCGATCACATCCAAGGTAACTGCGCCATCTTGAACAGAAGCCAATTCATATTCAACCGCGCCATCGCTGTCGATGTCGGCCTGCAAAGACAATGGATTTTCGATGCCGGTTTCCGGAATCTCCAGCTTTACGGTCGTGTCAGCCGTAGTTGGAAGATTTTCAAAAGCCGTTTGTGCGATTGTTTCTTCGCCTGCTTCAGTCACTTTCGCTTCTTCTAATTTTAGAGTGTATGAACCCAGGGCATAGCCATCCATTTCTACGCGGATATGTTCACCTTTAGGGAAGCCGGCATATTTCCGTTCTCCGAACTGATAATAATAGCTATTCGGAATTTCTTTTTCAAAAATCACGTATTCTTGCCCGTTTTCATCCGTGTTTTTTTTAGGTCCGGTATGATGACCGAAATCATCATATAGATGGATGTCCAAAGGTGAATACAGGGACATCCTTAAACGAGGTTGGGCATAGGCATAATCATCTGGACGTGAAGACTTAATAAACTCAGGCAAATTTGAAGATAAATCTAAATTTCTAATCAACATATCCAATACATTTCTTACTGATTCTATCTCTGTAATATTTTTATGTTCTCTATCTGGAACATTATTATCATTATACCCATATAAATCCACCCAATATCTCTTTACATTTTCTGACTCGGCCAACATCAAAGCGCTTGGCGCCACCACCACCCTGTCGCCATCCACGGTGAATTTCGGTTCATAAACCGACTCATATTCTCCCATACCGGAACAAGATGGGATTTTAGCTCCGGGAGCGATATAACATTGGGTTTTTTCTTTTTCTGTATATTCCACTCCGCTTATCGTATCCAACCCCCAACCGGCAATTTGAATAACTTCGACTGTTGATGGTGGCACCCAATTATCCAAATGCTGATGGATTTCCCTAGCCTGGTTCAATATTTTTTCATTTAACACATTCTCCATTTCAACATCGCTTTTGTCGGGGTCTTCTCGGCCATCATCTTTCCCAAGCAAAAATTTCCTGAATTCATCAAAATTGTCGATGTTTTCACCATATGCGTCCTTGAAACTTTTGTATCGGGTATTTTCGGATGAAAATTTGATGAACGGACTTTCCATACGCTCAAAATATTTTTCACCCGGCAAAAGCCCGTAGGCTCCAGGCATATTTTCCGCTAAAGCGCGGGCATCTTCCCGCGAAATCAACACTTGCAGAAAGGTTGATTCTTCATCATAGCCATACAGAAGCGAAAGGATCGAGATTGGCGTCCCCATCTGCGGAGTGCCAACAAGGATAACCTTGTCCACCTTGTCAGCCATTCCTAATTTTTCCAGCTCCATCATCACTGCTTTAGCTACCAAGCCGCCATTGGAATGGGCCACGATGGTCACTTTTTTACTTTTAGAATTCTCTGCCAGCGCCTGCAAATCGACTATCGCCGATTTCGTTATATTTTCATACGGAGTTCCGTTCTGTGCCACATCTTCCACACTTTGACGCCAGTCATAAGCAAAGGATTCATAATCATTGATCGTATTCTTAGTTTTCAATTCAGCCAGAATATCTATGAAATTTTTGTAAATATCACCGCCAATCCCCCAAATACCGATGCTATCCAAAACGTCCTGTGTATATACTTCATTAACGCTTTTCCCGTTTTCATCCAGTGCTAATTTTTCCAGATCATCCTCAAAATAATCAGGCAACCACAATTTATCCTTCTTTCCATCATCTCCATCTCTATACAGCCGGCTGGTTTTGATGCCTGGCAAAAAAAGCACGTTGGAAAAACAATTTTCCATGCAATTTTGACTGGCATCAATTATCTCATCAGCCGTCCGCCAAGAATCCAGATAAAATTGTCCGGTTACCCGATAGCCTTTTACAATCCCTTGTTCTTCATCCTCATCAGTCGTCGGTCCGGCCGGATTCCCAAACCAATCATCTTTCAAATTCACCCGTTTGAGACAATCCTGATCCACATAATCTTCATCCGCTTCTTCATCATACGCCCAGCAATCCAGTTGGGAATCCACGGCATTTTGGTTGGAAAAATTGGAATTTATGACATCCACTTGGGCTTTGTTTTGCACAAGATTATCATTTTCATCATACACATCGTTGCCTTCCGCATCCTGGATTGGAACATCTGAAATACTTATTTCCCTGAACCGGCTATTGGCAAACTGGGAATTCTCGATATGGACCTTGCCACCGTTGATTTCAAAAACCGGAAATTTCGGCACGAAATCGCCGCTGCCTTCCATAGTCGGAATGAAACCGCCGTTTTCCAGGGTCACATAGAGCAAAAAAGAAGGCTGATCATTATCGCTAAAAAGCAGCTTGAAACCGTCGTCCGGCGAAGTGAATACGATATTTTCCTCGCGCGTCCCGTTCGCGACCAGTTTCCCGTCAAGTACCTCGAACCCCGCAGAGTTGAAAGGCTGGTTGGGATTAACTTGGAAAACCACCCTCGTACCTTTCTCGATGGTCAAGGTCGCACCATTTCCAATGGCAATCGGCTTGTCAAAAACCAGATCAGAAGTTTCCTTGGTCCAGGTCGTGTCGGTATTGATATTTATGGTTTCTCTGGCACTGGCTCCCTCGCAAGAAAAAACCAAACCAAGGGCCAGACAAAATACCAGCAGTATGTTTTTATTTGTTTTTGGCACGTTTTTGTTTCCGCGATTTCCGCAAAAATTTTGCCGGAATCGTTTTTTTGTTTTTGTTGGGGTATGTATTTAGCAATTAAAAAATCGAGATATATTCTCGATTTATGACTTTGCCTGGCAACTATTAAAAATATTCGGATGGTCTTCCCGGATAAGCTTCCGCCCCAACCTCTTTTTATCAAACCTGACCTCCATATACAAATAATAGCCTATGATTCTTTTTCACGCAATACATCATCTTCCCGTGGCCAAGAAAAGATGGCCCAAGGAAAACTAGCGCCTTCTGAAAATTCAGGCCAGCCAGGTTTTTTTCAGGCTGGCCAGAGCCCGTGCGTGCTGGCTTTTGACGGTGTTGTAGGGCAGGTCGAGAATTTGGGCGATTTCTTGGAGTGAAAAACCATCTTTGTAGCGCATCAGCAGGAGGATGCGGTAGCTATCGGGAATCTCTTGCAATTTCTTTTCCAACTCTCGCGCCAGATCTTTTCCGGCCAAGACCTCTTCCAGCCGAGGACCGTCCTCGACTACGTTTTCCAGCCTGTTATTCCCCGCTTCATCAAGAAAATCGGAAAAGGGCAGGGTTTTTTTCTTTTTCAAAAAATCATAGGCCGTGTTTTTGGCGATCGTAAAAAGCCAAGTCCGGAAATTTTTTTCCGGGTCGAATTTTTTGATATTCTTCCAAGCCTTGATGAAAGTTTCCTGCGTCAGATCGTCCAGGGAATCCCGGTCTTGGGTGAATTGGTATAGGAAGTTATAAACCGGTTTCAAATACCGCCCCACCAGATATTCAAAGGAATCATCCGATCCGTCCAAAAATTCTTCAATCAATTGTCGATCTGCTTTTTCCATTGTTTTTGCGAATTATGGCCGAAAACTTGCCGGCTCGGCCCTGCCAAGGCCAGCCTGACGGTTACAACGGTCAAGTATAGTTATCGCGCCAAGGAGTGTCAACCAAGAATTTGGACGGACTAGTCCATAAAGTAAAAAGGGACGGCCAATTGTTTTATCTCGGACAAACGGTAGTCAAGCATCTTTTTGCCGACGAATATGGCCACGACTTTATTGTCAGTCTTCGCCAGGGTGTCGATATTCTCATGTAATGAACCTTTGCGGCTTATGAAAGTAAAATCGATATGGGATAGGGATTTTATCTTGAGCTCCCCGGCCTCCCGCGCGAAAGCCGCCTGGGCCTTCGCCTTAATATCCTTTTCCAGCGTGGCAGTATATTTATTTTCCAAGCATAGCATAACCGCGACATCGCTGATAGAATGTTTCGAAGCCCATTTGACCACATACGGCATCCTGTCTAGAAAAGATTCGCCCCGCGTCACCAGGACAATCGTGGATTTCTTATTCAAAGGCGCCTTGCTCCGGTCTTGCATTTCTTCAGCTACCTGGAGATATTTGGCGACGAACGGCGTCAGCAACGGTTCGATGATCAAAGTCAGCAAGATCGTCCACATACCTATCTCAACCAAACCTTCCATCCCTGCCAGCCCCAGGCTGATGATGGTCACCATCAACACGGCCGGGATAGCGCCGGTCTCGCGCACGAACGAGATGAACAACAAATCGCGCCAACTCAATTTTTCCTGTCCGAAAAAATGGAAACCGCCCAAGGATACGAATACCGCGACAGGACGGATGATAAACATAAATATTAGGGCGGCCACGATACCGATCGGCGCATAGGTCAGCAGCTGCGCCGGATCGACCAAAGCGCCCAACAGGACGAATATGATCGGCTTCAGGAAGCCGTCCACCAGATTATTGAAAAATCTTTCAGTCTCGCTCAAATGTTCGGTGATGTGGAAAATCAACCCGGCCACGAAAGCGGCCAAATATCCGCTGCCGCCGAAAAAGATGGCACCGGTGAAAATGATGACCGGCACCGAAATGAAAAAAGCGGCATCGGCTTCAAATTCCTCCCCATACAGATGCTTGGCACGCAAAAGAAGCTCCAGGAAGAAATAGCCTGCCAAACCCAGCAAGGTTCCGAAAAACAGCTGGGTCGCCAATACCGCCATACTCCCATAGCTGAAAATAGACTGATACCACTGGTTGATGCCGCCGGAAAAATTTCCACCCACTGCCAACGCCAAAAAAACTACCGTCAATAAAGTACCGACCACATCCGTAACGGCGCTTTCCGAAATGATGATGTCTTTTATGGAACGGTTATGGAAGCGCAGCCTTTTCAAGACCGGAATAATCGCCGCCGGATCGGTCGAAGCCAGCAAGGCTCCCAGCAAAACCGCCGCCAGGACCGAGATTTCCAAGCCGAAAATCACGCTTAAGAGCCAGATGGTCCAGGAAAATAGGAAAGCCGTAATGAACAGGCCGGCGAAAGAAACGGAAAATATTTTCCAAATCAGTTTCTTGAAATTGGCGAAAGGCGTTTCCAATCCGCCTGCGAACAATATCAAAGTGGCTCCGAAACTTACGATTACGCCCAATAATTCATCATTGCCGAGTATGGGAGTCAGTAATGGCTTGGCTGCCAAGCCTAAAAAAATCGCCAAGATAAAAGAGGGTAGCTTGACCAGATGCGACAGGTAGAAGACCACGAAACTCAACATAAACAAGGCCGCCAAAACGAAAAAGGCTACCAGCATCCCATGCTCATGGTTATGTTCCAAGGCTTGATAGATCCTTCCTCCGAAGTTGGAAACGGACCAGACCGCTGAAATTCCCAAAGCGGCCACTAAATAATTTCTAGCATTTTTTTTCATATGATTTATCGATACCGGCAAACACAAGAGGATATTCCACCCCTCCGTTTAAGATATTAAAAGAAAAACAACCTATCCAATCTACCACTTCCGCAAAAAAAACACAATGCCGGATCAGCGTCCAGGGATCAGCTGCCTATGGCGCGAAACCGTTTCAAAGCTTCGCCGCGTATGTCCCGGCCGCGTAACCCGTGCTCCAGCACATCTGCAGATTATACCCGCCGGTCGGACCATCCAAATCCAGGATTTCCCCGGCCAAAAAAAGATTGCCGACGATCCGCGAACGCATCGTTTTGGAATCCACTTCCCTAGTGTCCACGCCGCCGCTGGTGACGATGGCTTGGTTATAGCCGGTCGTACCGTCGGCTGTCAGCCGCAAGTCTTTGAGCAAACCGGCCAGTCTTTTCCGTTCTTCTTTGGTGACTAAATTTATTTTTTTGCGCGGATCAATGCCGGACAAGTTTACGATGCTGGCGATGATTTTTTGCGGCAGAAGTTCCGGCAGATAGTTGATGAAATCCTTATTGCTATTCTCTTTGAAATCCCGCTGCAGGCGCGCGTCCAATTGATCGAGATCCAAGGCCGGTTTCAGATCGATGGAAATAGCCACCTCGCCCTGCGCCATCAATTCTCCAGCTTTCTTACTGAGATCGAGCACGATCGGACCGGTCAGGCCGAAATGCGCGAACATCATCTCGCCGAATCGCGAATCCTGCTTGCCTGTCCGGTAGGCAGGTTTTTTATTGTTTTGCAAAAGATTGACCGTCACGTTTTTCAAGCTCAGGCCCTGCACGTCTTTGACCCAAGTTTCTTTGGTTTTGATCGGCACCAAAGCCGGAGCTGGCGGGATTATCTTGTGCCCCAAATCCTTAGCCCACTGATAGCCGTCCCCCGTCGAACCGGTCGCCGGATAGGATTTTCCACCGGTACAGATGATGAACTTATCCGCATAAATCCTTCTTGCCGGCATCATAGCTTGTTTTTCCGCCGACACATACCCCTTCTCGGCCAATTTCACGCTAGCGATTTTTCCCCCGCTGGCGATCGGCGCCACATCGAATCCGGCGACTTGGGCGTCATAAATTATTTCGACATTGTTTTTTTCCAAATATTTTTCCAGCGCCCGCAACACATCCTGCGCCCGATCGGATTTCGGAAAAACCCGTCCGCCCCTTTCGATTTTGACCGGCACCGTCCGGTCTTCGAAAAACCTGATCACCTCTTCCGGACCGAAAGCATCCAAGGCGGAAAATAAAAATTTTCCGTTCTTGCCGAATTTCTTGATAATTTCCTTGTCATCAAATTCCGCTTGCGTCAGGTTGCAACGCCCCTTGCCCGTAATCAAAAGCTTCCGGCCGAGGCTGGAATTTTTCTCAAGCAGAGCCACGCGCGCGCCGAGTCCGGCTGCCCGTCCCGCCGCCATCATTCCGGCCGGTCCGCCGCCGATTACCGCGATATCGAATTTTTCAATTTTACTTTTCATAATGATATTATCTAGAATTGTCATCCTAGCATCCTACTCCTTTTTATCAGATTAATCAATGGCTCCCTGGCAAACAAAAAAGCTCCGCGTGAAGCGGAGCTTTTTCTGTTCGCGAATCGAACTATGCTCTTGATACGTTGGTAGCGTTCGGTCCTTTCGGGCTTTCGCTAACTTCGAATTGAACACGGTCGCCTTCCTTCAAGTCATTGAATTCTACACCTTGTAGTTCTTTTGCATGAAAGAATAGATCCTTGTCTTCACCATCTTGTGTGATGAATCCGAATCCACGATCAGTCAATCGTTTGATTGTTCCTTGTGCCATTTTGATATAGTACAAATTGATTAAATACACATACCGCAATGCAAAGAAAGTTCGACTACGCTACTGCTGCACGCTACTGTGATTAAAACCAGTATAGCATACCCCTTGCTTTTTGTAAAGGGGCAGAGGTATATATAGAAAAAGCCTATGGATTCGGGATCAAATCCATAGGCCCAAAATTGCCGCTGCGATACCGCTTCATTCACCTCCTTAGCGCGATATCGAACCCTTTGCCGCGACCGGATGTTTCCGCATCGCCATAACCAGCGGAAAAATACCGCTTTCCGTCGCTATAATAGTAGCAACCGTCCAGGGAATGTTCCACTTCGACCACTTCCGCATCCGATGGAATGAAGCAAACCGAATTCGGACTGATTTGGAACGGGATCACTCTCGGCCCATTCCCCATCTTTTCCAGTATGCCCCCTAGCGAGAGCCAGATTACCGCCCAAAGAAACAGCTCTAATTTTTTCCTCATATTTCCCCCTTATGGAAAGTTAACGGCATAATATTAAAAAATAAAAAAACTGCGCCCGGCATATTGAAAATCACATCGGCTTCCAAAAGGCTATTTCTCCAAATCCAGCGTTTCGTCGATCCGGATCTGTTCCACGAATTCCGGCACATGGCTCACCAAAATCATCGCGCCTTCGAACTGATCCAAGGCTTTGGCGATGATCGGCAAGTGGCGGAAATTGATGTGGTTGGTCGGCTCGTCCAGAATCAGAAGCCCCGGTTCCAAAAGCACCAGCTGCGCGAAAGCCACCAAACCTTTTTGACCTTCCGACAGAGTGCCGATTTTGGAATTGATGACTTCTTTGGTCAGCAAAAATCCGGAGGCTACGCTGCGCATACGCTCTTCATCTTCACTGCGCATAACGGAAAACAACGATTCGCGCACGGTGTGCTCGAAATTCAAAGTCGAAAAATCTTGGCGGTAATAGCCCACCCGCACACCCTCGGTGATTTGCGCTCCCTTGGCCTTGCCTCGCGCCATCGCCTCGATCAAAGTGCTTTTGCCGATGCCGTTGGGTCCGGAAATCAAAAGGTGGTTCTTTTTCTTCAAGGAAATGTTAGCTTTTTTCTCCACCAGTTTATGCTCCTGCATAATCGTAAAAGACGAGATGTTCAAAATTTCCCCGCCCAATCCCTCTTGGACCGGAATCTCAAATTCCCGGATCGCTTTGTCTTCCCGCCGCACGTCCACTTTGGCTTCCTCCATCGCCGCCGCTTTTTCACGCATTTTCTTGGCTACCAAACGCATACCGCCGCCCTTGTTGGCGAAAAAATTAGCTTTTTCCTTGTTGGCGATGATTTCTTTTTCATATTGCGCGTTCTTGCGCTCTTCCTTTTCAATGCGGGCCGCGATTTCCGCCACCACCACATAGTAGTCGCCGATATATTGGTCGATTTTTTTCGTGAAAACATCCAGATACAGCACGCCGTCGGTGAACATATTCAAAAAGTCCGCGTCATGGGAAATGACGATGCAAGTCTTGTCATACATTATCAAAAATTGGGTCAGGTGTTCGATGCCAGCCCGGTCCAAGTTGTTGGTCGGCTCGTCCAAAATCAAAATGTCCGGATTCTGGATCAAAGCGGAAGCCAAAAGCAAGCGCGCCTGTTGCCCGCCGGAAAAGTCCTTGATCAGCCGGTCGGACGGCGCCTTCAAATTGACCACCTCCAAAACCTCTTCGATCCGCCGGTCAAGTTCATAATCTTTCCCGGAAAAACAAGCCGCGAAAAATTCCCGCATAGTCAGCGTCAACTGTTGCCTCGGAATGACTTGCTTGGCATAGGCGATCTTCAGGTCCGGATCGACATAGATGGAACCGTCGTGCGCTTTCAATTCCCCGGTGATCATATTGAGAATCGTGCTCTTGCCGGCCCCGTTCTGGCCCATCAAAGTGATTTTGGAGCCGCGGCGCAAAGCGAAAGACGCCTCGTCCAAAATAGGCTTGTCGCGTCCGAAATCAAAGGACACTTTATTGAATCTGACCGCTACGTTATCGTTGGCCATAAAAAAATATGATTACTATCGAGATACCATTATAATATAGATTCTAAATTTTGTGAAGAAAAGCGTCAATTTATAAAAATTGCTTTAGCTCGTTTAGATTTTGACACAAAAATCTTCCATATCAAAAATACCGCTAAAAACCAGATATAATCTGCGCCATTACCCAAATATGCCGAATCATTATGATGGAACCATCCATAGACAGATACTGCAACCAGGAATAACAACTCTATCATTAAAATTCTGGAAACAAATGCTACAAAATCCCGTTTTCCCCTAAAAAAAAGCCACGCTGAATATATGAACATAATCGCGAATACAAACAAAGCCAATGTCTTTAATACGACAAAAAATACTAAAAACATATCATAGCCCCCATTTAATACGAATAGATATGCTTCGGAATAACCAATAGTTTCAAAGGTGCGGACCCCTTTTAAAAAACCATATGCATTCATGGTTATTACAAAAATCAACGACCACAAAATCATAATTACCCACCCCCACAATCCTTTGTATTTGCCGTTATCCTTATTTTCAATTTCCTCTGTCGATTCAAGCCCTGGTGAATTTTCCTTAATAACATCTTTTTTTGCACCTCCGTATCCTAAGTTATCCTTATACAACCCATATAATAAGAAATACAAATTGGACAACGGCGGGAACAAAATAGCCAGGATGACCGATGATTTCACCAATCTAAAACGCTTAATCAGGAACAATCCTACGCCCAATTGAATCATATAATCCCAAATAAGGATTGTTTTGTCAGTATCGACTCCCAATATTTGAAATAACAATCTGGGCGCACTAAGCGTAATGATCCAGACAATAAAACTAATTCCGATAGATTTAGAAACAATGGAGCTCCTTTTTATGCCTTCAAATCCCAGGGCATAAAAAAATGATAGGAAAATTGAAACAAAGAAAAATACGAACAATGGCATTACGAAATCAAAGATACCCAATCCTTCTTCATTGTTTACAAGATACAGGATCAAATCGGTTGAAAGCACAAGCACTGCCAATAGGTAGGCTACCTTTAATTTATTAACGTTATTCATTTTTCTGATATTTAATATTTAATTGTTTTTTATAACACACCTTCCAGAAAAAGTCAACAGCCGGACAAAAACTACGTTTCCAGCGTTTTCCAGATATATTCGAAAAGCAATTTGTGCATTTCGCAGATATTTTTGTCTTCGATGATGACCGCGATCCGCTTGCCCTTGTCGATGGTTTGGAAAGACACCTTGTTGCCATATATCTGCATACCGGACTTGAACGGATAGGCGTCCCCTTTCAAAAACCGCACTTCGGTCATAGAGGTGTCGTAATCCTTGAAATATTTCCGGTCCGATTCCGGGACGATCATCTTTTTCCGGGTGTTGGTCTTCACCCTTTTTTTGACATATTCCCGGTTTATCTCCACCAGTTCCGGATCCGATTCGAGCGCCTCCATATCGATGAACGTGCGGATCTCCCCCTGGCTTTTGAGGGTATCCTCGATTACGGTCCTGATCCCCTCATTGCCTTCCAGAAACCTGATGTCCGGTTTGTCGCTGGACAGGTTGTAGGAAGAAACCAAATCCGGCAACACCTGGGAAAAAATCCGCCTCTGCCGCTCCAATTCCCGCGCTTTCCGTTCGAACAATTCCTCGATTTTCGCCGGATGTTCGGAAACATAGACGCCCACGCTGTCCGCCAGATCCTTGCGCTTCGCCAGCCCCATCTTTTCCAAATCATCCAGCACTTTATAGACCACGCCCCGGGGACGGTTGATCCGGCGGGTGATGAAACTGGCCCGGCACTCCCCGTTTTCCAACAGGAAGTCCAGCACTTCCCCTTGCGCCTGGGTCAATCCGGCTGCTAAAAATATGCTATTTTCCATATCCGCTGTCTTTACAAAGTTAATCCTGCTGTTATTTTAGCAGATTTTGAAGATTGTGTCAATTTTGGATATGACACTTTGCAAACGAAACCAAGCCAAATTATTTCTTTTTGTTAGCAAAATTATGACAAATTAGCCATTTTTGTGCTTTTTGTTATTGACATTCCGCTCCCATTATGCTATACTGCCAAGTCAAGATGAGAGAGCAAAAAAGATAGATTCCTCCCAAGGCGGGCAGACTTGACAAAAGTTCTTTTAAAATCAATCCCTGACAGGAGAAAACCATGAATAAGAGAAGAATCAAACGGTTGGTGTCATTTTTAAACAAAATGTCCAAACAAGAATCCTTTTTGTGTTCAATAGGTTTTGAACACATTATAGGGGCGTGCGACGAAGCCAGATTTAATGAGGTATCTTCAATAATGCCCGCAAAAATCACCCCGCGAATTATTCGCGGAGTCGAAATGGCAGTTGAGGTTTTAGGATCAGGCGTGACATTCGATCTTAGTGGAAACGAACTGGGATGCAATTTTGACCGCGATGATGAAAACGCAAAAATCGTGGTCGAGATGGTTAAAAGTCTCGAACAAAAAAACCAATTACTGGTGTCAATGGCATTTTTTATACTTGATTGCTACGCGATGATTGTAATTGGCGCGCATGAAAGTGGAATTGAGATGCCTTCAGCATATGAGGGAATAATTGAAAAAATTCCCTATCATAGGTTGACCCCGCTTAACAAAGAGCGTAGACGTTGTTTATCCTCCATCAAAGAGGACGAACAATATCTTTTTCCTTGGTATGTTTTTTTCTCGTCTGAAGAGTATGACGAGAAAAAAGTCACCATTCCGGAACTATCGGCTTGGTATGCTGATGCCACAGCCGATAAGGACTTCTTGTCTTACTGGTCACTAGGCTAGAGGGTATGGGCAAGCGTGTCATTTGATCGCTTGCCCCTTCAATAAAGTTTATATTATTGAAATATAAACTCTTAGAAGTACCTTCAAAAAAACCTAGGAGGAACCATGAATAAAACAGAGATATCCCCTATTATAACAGAGCAATATCACTCCATAAACAGGGTGGTGGGAATCAAAGTTGGGAAAACCCTCTACTCGGTGCCAATTTGCATCGAAGAGCGTGTCTTTGATGACCCCACCCTCACCTGCAGAGTGTGCAGAGAGAGTTGTAAGATCAGCGATGATCCGGAGGAATGCACACTAATGAGCGGATTGACTATATCTCACATATATCACGAGATAGAAGTTGAAGCCAAGGCAGGTGTCTTTATCGACGCACAAAGTAAAATCGGAAAAAAACTGCTCAAAAAAATACAGTCCACTTTTAGAAAAATGAGCTGTGTATGCAATGACTGCAGATTAACTTGGGAGTATGATTTTGAACATGTTGATATAGTTAGTGAAATCATCTAGCTATGGGCAAGCGCGTCATCCGACCGCTTGCCCCTTCAATAAAGTTTATATTATTGAAATATAAATTTTCAGAAGTACTCTTAAAAACAAGAACAAGGAGGGTGCAGCCATGAAAAACTATGAAGAGGCTATTCTTGAAGCAGTCAAGGCATTTAATAATATGCCAAAACGAAGGGCATTTGTTTCAGCAAGGCTTGAGCAGGCTCCGGAAAATCCTTCTTCTTGGTATTTATATTTTAAGAGAAGAAGGAAATTTTGTGGCAGAAAAGAGGTAGTGCAAGCCCTCGGAGTATTTGAGCCTTTTGACGCTGACACTCCAGCGGAGACAAACTATGAGTGGGCAGATCTGCAACTTTTCGAGAGTTTTTATAAAAAAGCCCTCGAAGAGACTGATAGTATCGATCCCATGATACCCTGTCTCGGCATTACTGAAAGTGTTTTCAAAAACAAACTGAAGGAGGTGGTTCCAGAAAACCAACACCAGGAAGTTTTTGAGTTGGTTTGGTTGGGACTTTATACGATCCGGTCTCATGACGGAAAAAAAGAATTCCTAATCAAAAACTCCCTGGCGGACGAAAAGTTGGCACCATCAAAATTTATTCTTGAGTGGTGACAATCCATAAGCGAACTCGTTGTAATTTCACGGGTTCGCTCTATTATTGATATTTTAATATATTGAAATTTCATAGTAGCTATTTTTACAAATAAACTTGCAAAAAACCGATAGAATTTCGCGGAGCAAAGAGGGATTTTGGGCGATTTTTCAAATCTCTCTCTTGAGGATCATTCAGATCCCTCATTGGATGTTCTGCGGATTTTGTTGGTTTTTTTGCTATGAAGATGGTAGAATGAGAGCATAATTTTCCAAATGAAATATATGATGCGCGAGCCTTTTATGCCAAATCCCGGGACTTCCGATCCGAAAATACTTACCCCGGAAAAAAATCAGGAGCGTGAGGAGACAAAGGAGAAGGTTCTGGAAATCCTGCAAGAAAATGGGATAATGGAATTCCATGAAGGGATTCCTATTTTGGATTTGGAAAAATTTTCCGCCCTCCTTGTTTCCAAAAATAGTTATGCGGAAAAAGGGATTTCGTTGGAAAAAAATAAATGCTCTAATGTTTATCAATTGTTTTTTGAACAATTGGGAGAATTTCCTATCGTATCAAAAAAAGACTTTGATAACGCCATACAAAACAATCTTCCTATTCCGGAAGCAATCCCCTTGTTTAATATTCCTGCAAACAAGGAAGAGGCTTTCGATATTGATTCTGTAAAAGACAAAAAATATTATTTGAATTATTGGAATCAATATGATGCTCCCGGCAAAACAAGTATTAAAGGCAAGTGGGATTACAAAATCAAAACGAAAAACGGTGAAGAAATCGGAGCAAAAGAAATGGCCCTGGCGACTGAAATACTCAGAACCCATCAAGGATATAGGGATGAAAATGGGAATCTAATGATCTTTGACGAAGAAAAAAATAGTTTTGTAAAGTTAACTGCCCAACGGACAAAGAAACTCATCGGCAATCTTGGCGAAGGCAAAGAGTCTTTCAGCCAGAATCCGCACAAAACGCTCGCATCCCAATGCAAAAACCTTCTGGCTAGCGGACTTGTCCAGCTTGAAGATTTCAATTTGGCGACGACGAAAAAAGGCAGTGAAGTCCAAAGGAAAGAAATTTACTTGTCCGAAATAGATTACGATGTCCGGCTTGAAGGCGTGCGCTATCCTATCGGCAAAAAGGCGCTGGGATTGCCACTTCTTAAAGGAATACCTGCGGAAAACATAACGATAGTTATATTGGAAAAAGGCAAAGCGGGAATCATAGCCAATAATGGAAACTACAAGGAAGTGAAATATGTCATCGACCTTTTGGACGATGAAGAAAAAACGCAAAGAAGGCAAAAGATTATGGCGGAGAAAAAAATGCCGGACAACTTCAGGGTAACTGCCTATATGCTATTAGACAGGGACGAAACATTATCCCGGACTGCGCCATGGGACATCACACAAGAAAATCCGCAAAGAAAAGAAGAAAGCCCGGAAGATTATGCGAAAAGATTGAGATCTATTACGAATTATGACTTTATCCAAAAAATTTCCCGAGATTTTGCGGCAAAAACCGGAACAGGCATACATAATATCACTTGGCATGAACAACAATGGTTGGCCGCTGCCGCGTATGACTTGGGTTTTTCCGGCGAGCTAGATAGGTTATATTCATTCGCGGAAAATTATAAGCTGGACGGATTGAAAGCATTTTTAATCTGTGAATTCGATTTGCAAGACAGCCGGAAAATTTTGAACATAGGAGAAAAAATTTCTCCCGATAAGGCCGCCGAAATTTTTGAAAGAGTTTCCCAGATAATCGATCTATCTGAAAAAGAAGCTGGATCTCTGGAAAAAATCATCACGAAAGACGTTGATTCCGATATGGGGCATCTGCTAAAGTTGCAACTACTCGAAGAAGCCCGCACCATAATCATTGAATTTTCGGAAAACATCCGGAGCGGTGCGAGCGAAAACGACATAGCGGAACTGATTGAAAAGCTCAAATCAAAACGGACGGAAATAATTCTGCTTTCTTCTTTCCTCAAATCCCTCAAACAATCCGGACAGGAAATCGATTTTGAGATGATCCGGGATTTGGATTTGGAGGTTTCGGGGTTCGGAGAGGGGTTGGACGAGGAGGACGCGCGCAAAGCGGTCGCGATGACGCGGGAAAATTGGCTCGGGCAAGTCCCCGCCCTCGCCGGCGTTTATGCCGGAGAAAAACTGGAAGCGGATCTGTTGGAAAATCCGGAACGGTTCGAATGCTACGCGCTCAAATACCAAGGCGAATTGATCGCGTTTATGAAATTCGCGCGGCTCGGCGAGAACGAACTTTTCGCCAGTTCCTTCGGGGTTTCCAAGGATCTGCACGGTCTCAAAATCGGGACTGAAATGCTTGAAAAAATCATCCAAGACAAAGCGAAAAAGAACGTCATCCGCGCCACCACTTCCCCGCGCATCGCGGTCGGAACGGCTTATGTGGAAAAATACGGGTTCGTCATCGACGGAATCGTGCCGGATTTGCAAGGAACCGGCGAACCGGTCATCAACATAACGCTTGATCAAAAAGCCAACAAGGATTATTCTTTCCGCGATGAAGGCAAAGAAAAAGAAGACGCCAGAAGTTATCCGGAGCTTGCGGCGATGGCGCAAGACTATGGAAATCTCGACGCGCTGATCGGCGACGAAACGATTGTCCTGCGTTTCGATGTGCAAAAAGACTTCTTCGGATTCCAGGAAGCGCTGAAAAAACTGCTTCCCGAAAAAGATTCTGGCGGAAAAATCATCGGCAACCAAAACTTGGAAAACAAATACGTCGCCACCCGCTACTTCCAGGACAAATCACAAAAAGACGCCGACGTGAGATATCTGGTTTTTGAAAAAAACACTACTTACGCGCCATAAAAAAGCGAGCCTGTCCATTGCGGTTGAATGGACAGACTCGGCGCGGATATAACCCTATCCGAACGCCTCCGCTTCTCGGCGAAGACGGTTGAAGGCGAAAAACGGACGCGCAGCGCTCAAGAAGAAAAAGGCCGCCTCCAATATCTCTTCGGTTTCTTCCGAAATATCGATTTGAAAAAGAACATATTTCAGGAAAGCGTCCGCGTTTCTCTGCGACGGGATCCTCATCCCATGCGCTTCAAAAACTTCCTTACATCTCAGGAGGGCGCAATAAGGATGCGCCGTTATCCTTGTACGCTCCTCCTCCTGCGTCAGTTTTATCTGGCACAGGAGGCAAGGATTAACTCCCCACTTCGTTACCGGACCACGTTTTTTTCCCGATCTTTTCTTCCCGCTTTGCGGTTTCCGATAGACAATCTCCATAAACACCATACTGCCTCCTACCTTCAACTTGGTTGATTTTTAAACAACATTCGATCCGTTCCGTTTTAACATATTACAAACAGCATAAACAATTATCCCATAATTTAAAGATAATGGAAATAAACCGAAGAATTTTGCCGATTTTTCGCCTGTCGCGGTAAAATACCACGGATCTATCCGATCGACCCGGAAGGGATGCGCCAACCAATACGAAAAAGCCGCTCACAGGAACGACAACTTCGGACGCTATCCCAAAAACAACGGATTTTAACCTTTCTTTTCAATTACGACCATCCGGCGCAAGATCAGGTCGTCTTTAGTCCGCATAAATTCACCGCCGAAGGTGAACCAGACCCTCCTGAAAGTTTCCAAATCAAATTTCCGCAATCCGGCCAATTCCGGATCTTGCAAATAAATATTTTCCTTATCCATCTCCACCACCACCGAATAGTGCCCGTCATCCTCCGAAAACCACTCCACGATGACAGGTATCTTTTGGTCTAAAAATTTCTGGATATCCTCCAGCTCGGCAGAATCTTTCACAAACCCGGCAAAACCCAATTCCCCGGCCGCTTTGACAATGGCTGACCCGGTAATGCCTTTGTCCGGATCGCACTTGGTAAGACAGCCCAATTCATCCTCGCTTTTCTCCACACCATAGAAACCCAACACCATCTTCAAGGCAGACGGACCGCAAAATCCAGGCTTTTGGCGATAAGGTTTGATGTCCAACATAAATTTATAGATTTAAAAATTAATAGCCGCTATATCCCTTCTATTATAGCAAAACCGGCGCGACATCGAAAACCGGAATAAACCGGCGATCCGGAACGTTGCCAATCCCTAAAAAATCCGCTAAAATAACATCGCCACGATTAAACAATTTAACGGCATCCGACTATGGATAATAAACCTATCCTCCTATTGCTCGAAGAAAACGAACTCAATATTTCTTCGCTTTATTCGATTTATGCGCGAAAAATCCCCCGCAAAAAAGCTTTTTGGGACCGGCTTTCCCGCGAAGAAATTTCACACGCCGCTTCCCTGAGCAATGACGGCTCAGATATCGATTCGGCGCAATCCATCATCGAAAACAAATTTTCCCGCGGCGTCATCCGATATGTGATGGATTTCGTGCTGGAAGAAACCCGCCGAGCGGAAAAAGAAACGCTGTCACACCACGACGCCTTGCATACCGCCTTGCGCGTCGAGCGTTCTATGCTGGAAAAAAAATGCTTCGACATATTCACGCCCGCGAATACGACCATGCGGGCCTTGCTTCAAAAATTGAACGACGAAACCGAACAGCATATCGAAATGCTCATTGAGGAAATGAAGCGTTATCAGGCCTAGGGACATCCGCCAGGCCGATGCCGGCTTGATCATCCCAGTCCGGGAAAAAACTAAAAAAATAAAAAGGAGCCTCCGCCGCGCGCTTGCGACAGATGCTCCCGGTTTGCATTATTCAGGCAGGGAGAATGAATCCAACCCGGATAAGCTCGATCCTGTATTTGAACTTTCCGAGCTTATCGATGACTTCTTGTAATTTATCCCCGTTGTCATAATACACCCTGAGAAAAGGGGTGGTGATCAATCTTTGGCGGTTGCTTTCATTGTCATAGAAAGTGACCGCCAACTCATCAAGCTGCCAACCCGAGAAAAGATCGAGAATCTCATCCCTGATTTGGTCCCCGATGCCCTTCGAGTGACCATGTACTTCGATATTGAAGTTAAACATCCCGCGACCTCCGTTTTTTTGAATTTGAATCTCGCTATGCCTATTTTGTAAAACAACCTATTCTCCCATTTAACCACTAAAAAGCCAGGAGGACAAACGCCCGTTCATTCGCAAAATCACGACTGGCCTTCTTCACGACACTCTCTATACACCCTTTTGGTCCTTTCCAACATCCGCTCCAATGAGAATTCCGTGCGGATTTTTTCCTGTCCTAACCGGGAAAATTCCGTCTTCAGCCTTTCATTACCGAGCAAAAGGCCGATTTTTTCCGCCAGCATCTTGGAATTTTTCGGTTCCACCAAAAAGCCGTTTTCTCCATCAGTTATTATCTCCGGAATCCCGCCGACTTTGCTGGCTACCGCCGGCACGCCCAGCGACAGCGCTTCCAGAAGCGCATATGGCAAACCTTCCTTGAGCGACGGCAAAACAAAAACGTCCAACTGCCGCAAAAAATCATATTGTTTTTCTTGAAAACCCAGCAACTGGAAGTTTGGCAATCGTTGTTTTTCTATGGCCTTTTCAATATTCCGCCTTTCACCCCCATCGCCTGCCACCCAAAATTCCAGATTGGGAATTTTTCCATTCAATTCCGCCGCCGCTTGGACCAAAAATTCCAAGCCTTTGTTGCGATAGAAATTGGCAATGGTGCCGATGATGATTTTGCCATCTTCCCTTCCAACACGCGCTGGATTTTCCGCTGGGATCCCAATGCCGTTGCGGATGACACGCAATTTTCCAGCCGAGGCTATTTTATTTTCCAAAGCTGATTCACGATCGAAATCCGACACGCAAATTATCCTGTCCGCGAAAAGTCCGGCCAACTTTTCCCAGAAAATAAAAAAGGTCTTTTTCCAAAAACCGAGATCCTCGTTAAAAACGAAACCGTGCGCCGTGAAAACGATTTTTTCGACTCCGGCCAACCAGGCCGCGATGTTGCCCAAGATTTCCGCCTTGGAAGAATTGGTGTGCACGATGTCCGGCCGTTCTTTTTTGATTAAGCGGTAAATCTCCCACAATCCCAAAAAGTCCCGCCAAGGAGATATCTCACGCACCAAGTTTTTCAATCCATATGTCCTGATACCCGCCAACCGCAACCGCTCCGCCAGCCTTCCCTCGCCGCCGAAGGCCGCTGCCACCTCAAATTCGCCCCTGAGGCCGTTCGCCAAGTCAAAAACATACTTCTGAGCCCCGCCCCAGCTGGATTGGGTGATGATATAGAGGATTTTTGCCTTTTTCATAGGATTTAAGCCGATTTTCCATAAGCTATCCTAAATATATCACGAAACAGAGGCGGAAAAAAGCGAAAAAGTGTATAATAGTAAGTAATTATGAAGTAACCGAGCTTTTTATGCCATCCCCAAAAAAAACCGTCCTCATCGTGACATTCTCCCAAGGCGGACCATTTGTTTGGGCGCAAAATTTAGCCAAGCATTTGCAAAAAAACGGCTATGCCGTCACGGTGATTTGGGGCAGGAAAGCCTACTTCAAACAGATGTTCCGACGTTACGACATCGTCCATTCTTGCGTGCCGGTGCCGAACTTGCTTTGCAAAAAATATATCCTGACTATCCATGGCAATTTCAAGGCCGAAAAACATTTGGGCCGATTTTTCTTTCCATTGATCATCAAGCAAGCCGATTTTGTCACCACGCCTTCAAATTTCCTCAAAAAAACCTTAGGCATTAAAAAAGCTATCGTCATTCCCAACGGCGTAGATATTCCTGAAACGCCCAAAGCGATCCACGACCTTGATCCGAAAAATCCCAAACTAGGGATCCTGACCAATTTCAATTTCCCAAAAAAAGCTGACGGAACCGTACGGCTCGCCCGGATAGTCGAGGCCGTTTTTCCCGAAGCGACGCTCGTCATCGGAGGCAACGGGGTTTTTTTTGAAGCCTATAAAAAAACTATCTTGGAAATCCATGCCGACACTGAATTTTTAGGCTATTGCGAAAAAGAAGATCTTTTCAACCGGATCGACATATTCGCTTATTATTCGATGCTTGATAACCAACCGCTGGCCGTGCTTGAGGCGATGGCTTCCGGCTTGCCGGTCGTGAGCAATGTCGTCGGATCGATCGAAGAGATATTGACCGGACGGACGGAGGGATACATCGCCCGCACCGATGCGGATTACCAGGCAATCCTGAAAAAATTCATCGCCTCAAAGGAAGAAAGGGAGCGGGGCGGGGCGGAAGCCATCCAGCTTGCTCAAAATTTTTCTTGGACCGGAATAACCGCCCAATACATCGAAATTTATAATAAACAGAAACTATGAACACTTATTTTGAAAAAGGGAAACTGGGATCGTTTATCAATGGAAACAAATGGATCATACTGGCCGTCATATTTTTCATCGCCTGGAAATTTTTTTTAATAGGTATTTTTTTAAACAACGGCTTGAATGTCCCTGGATCGGCAGATGACATCGCATCATATGTACGGCACATCGAATCCGTAAGAAATTGCCCCAGCTTAATTTTTTGCAGCACAGGCAACTTTACGCCGGATAGATATGCTTTCTGGGAACATCTGACATACAGGCTGCCGCTGGGTTTGCTGGCAAAAATTCTCGATATAACGTCTTACCAGGCATTCAAGCTGAATTTTTACATCGGAACGATCCTACTGCTACCGGTTTTGGTTTATTTCGTAAAACAATTCAGCGACAATAAAAATCTAACGGCGCTATCGATATTTTTCCTGGCGCTGTTTAACGGTGCCGGCACTTATCACGGTTTTTTTTGGGTCGTTCCAAGTTTCTTCGCATTGCTGCTTTTCCTGCTCCTGTTCGCATTGATACTCGATGATAACAAATATTGGGGAGTAATTTCACTATTAGCCGTCCCCGCGATGGTTTATTCGCATACCATCGGGATATATTTCTCCTTTGTCCTAGCCGCTTTTTGTTTTTTTTACAGCCTATTGTCCAAAAAGATAGACTGGACAATCATCAAAAAAACCGCGTTCGTCTTGTTTTTGTTATTTTTAGCCTACATCATCCCATCGATGTATTACAAAAATAATCCATACGGACCATCGCGTCTTTCCAATGAATCGACTGCCCAGATAATCAAAAGCGAGAGTTATGCGTTCCAAGACCAAAGGGAGAACGTAGCCGGACCAGGCATCTTTCCGGGAATAGTTTTTCTTGAAAGGGATTATTTCAAATTCATATTCCCCCATTGGTCGGCGGTCGCCGTTTTCCCGATGCTTATGTTGCTGCTGGCATACTACGGGCAATACAAGATATTAGCCGCCTTCTTAGCCGCCTTCACCTTTACAATGCTTTCTTCAGTCAATTATTACGCTTTTCGTTCGCTTATTTTGCTCTGGCCGCTGACCTACCTCATCGCCGCTTTTTTCACTTTTTATGGCGTGAAGTTCGTCCAGGAAAAAATAAAATCCCCCGTCTTGAGGAAATTTATTTTTACCGGAATCGCCTTATCCTTATCGCTTTTCGTCTTTTTTAATTTAAGATATTCGGTGATACTGAATCAAAAACAAAACATCTCTTTAGGTGAATTATTTTTCAGATAGGATTACCGGCCGCTGAAAGACAACGCCGTCCTCACCGTCAGCAAGACTATTTTCAAATACAGGAAAAAGGAGCGATTTTTGATGTAGTAGAGGTCGTAGCCGACTTTTTCCAATGAGTCTTCGACGGTCGCCGCATAGGGATACATTATCTGGGCGAATCCGGTCAGCCCCGGCAAGACCATATTCCTTTTGTAATAGAACGGGATTTTTTCCGACAACGTTTCTAAAAATTCAGGGCGTTCCGGCCGCGGTCCGACCAAACTCATCTCCCCTTTCAGGATGTTCACGAACTGCGGGATTTCATCCAAGCGCGTCCGGCGCAAGAACCAGCCGATTTTCGTCACCCTGGCGTCATTCTTGGAAGCCCACTGCGCGCCATTTTTCTCGGCTCCATTTTCCATCGTGCGGAATTTTATCAAAGTGAACAGCTGGCCGTTGAATCCCATCCTTTTTTGCCGGTAGAAAATCGGGCCTGGCGACGTTGATTTTACCGCAATCGCGATCAAAGGCAAAACGCACGCTAAAAAAACCAGGCCGGCTGCCGCGACCAGCATATCCAGCAACCTCTTTATTCTTTCATAGAGCTTCCTATCCGCATCGCCCAAACCATAGATGAACCAAAAATGGTCTATCTGATTGGTGGGGACTTTTTGAAAAACCTGTTCGAAAAAAACCGGCCATTCAAAAATCTTAATTCCGAAATTCAAAGAGTCGGACAATTCTTTCACACATTCGCGGTTGCGGCGATAGTCGAAAGCCACGATCAATTCCCCCACTTTATGCTCCCGGATGATTTTCTGGATATCATGGAAATTCCCCAGGCATGGTATGTTTTGGAAAGCCACCTGGTCTTGGCCGGCCGCTTGGGAGATATAGCCGACGATTTTATAGTCCGCGCCTTGCGGCGGATTGGCGATTTTCAGCAATTCTTCGCTTTGATCTTCCCCGCCGACTATCACGATCCTTTTTTGATATCTGCTGTTATTGAAAAATAGGTCGTGATAGAGGAAGCGCCAGACGACCGTCAACAGAAACACCAAGACCCCATAGAGCAACAGCACGGTCTTCGGCGTCACTTCGGCTTCCGAATAGAAAGCATACCAAAATGAAACGGCTAGCAAAATATTGGTTGCCACCGCTAAAAAAAGAAAATAGACCGAGCGGTAAATTTTCTGCAACATTTTAATATTGTACAAATCAAAAAGGAAATAGACGATGACCGATATGGCGAAAATCGGCCAAAAAACCTGCAGATTTATCTGATAATAGTCCGCCGGAACCAGCCGCAGCTGCCTGATGGAAAGCGCTAAAAAAAGCGCGAAGAAAAACAGTGCAACATCCCCTGCCAATAAGATTATTTTCCGCATCAGCAAACGATCGTTATAAAACATTATTTGGGAATTATTTTTAGGAATGCGTCGATCTGGGCCTGGGTGCCGGGAAATTTCCGCTTGGTTTTCTCCGCCATATCCCGCGCCTTTTGGTAGTCTTTGTTGCTCAGATAGAGCATGGCCAGATTGGCATACTGTTGCGGATCTTTTGGATTGAGCTTGATGAGTTCTTCAAAAGCGAAAATAGCTTTAGGCAGGTTGCCGGTCTTCACGTTCACATCCGCGTAGGATTTCAAAGAATTCACGTTTTTATATCCGTATTCGAAAGCTTTTTCGAAATTCTCATCGGCCTTGCCCGCGTCATCCAGCCTGTAAAAATAAATATTGCCCAGCAAGAAATAGCCGTAGCCGTAGGTCGGATCCAGCGCCACTCCGGCCCGGCCCAATTCTTCCGCCCTGGCCCGGTTGCCGGTCGCGCCATAAGCATCGGCCAACATCATATAGGCCTCCACCCTTTTAGTGCCTTTTTGCAGGTCCTTTTCCAAAAGCTCGATATTTTTCCCGTAATAGCTCTGGTCATAGCGGCCGGCCCGGTCATACAACGAAGCCAATTCGATGTAATAATGCAGATTGTCCGGATTGCGCCGCAGATTATATTCCGCCAGTCCGATTATTTTTTCAAAATATTTTTTGTCATCCCCGGTGAAATCGGTTTTGTTGAAAAAATTGATCTGGGTTATTTTGCCGATTTCCAAAATAGCGCTTTCTTCCACCGCATAGACATTTTCCCGACGCAGGCTGTCCAATCCATCCGCAGCTTCAGCATATTTTCCAGCCTTGGCTGAGTTTATGGCAATGTTGGCATACCGGACCGCCTTGGCCGGTTTCCAGACGAAATAGAAAGCCGCGACACAGAAAATTATCGCGACGGCTCCAGCGACAGAAGCCATTTTGCCGAAAGACAGTCCGGTCTGTTTTTCTTTTCCCGCCGAACCGATCCCGTCCCCGCACGATACGAAAATCAAAAAGGCCAGGGATGGGAAAAATAGCAAGGAAGCGGACACCGTATCAAAAATAAAGAGCAGATGCACGAAATAAGCGCTGAAAAGTCCGGCCAGGCCCAGAAAAATTTTCCGGCGCGAAACCAGATATCGCGCATAAATCAGATGGAAAACAGCCGCGAATATCCCTAAATAAGCCGCTACGCCGAAAATCCCATTAGAAACCGCCACCTCGATAACCTTATTATGCGGGGAATCCGCACCGAATTCCGTGGCACTGCCCCTGCCTTGGTTGTAATAGGTCGGCTGGAAATATTTTTCAAACGGCACCGTATAATTTTCCAAGCCGTAGCCGGTCAAAAATTTGTCGCCGAATCCGCGCAGTCCTGATTCCCAAGCTACCAGACGGGTTTTAACGGTATATGACCGCCCAAAAAAAGAATAAATCTTGCCTGAACTTATCGCATAAAAGGAAATCGCCACCGCCATCACCAATCCGGCCAGGAATGTCCAGCGGAAAACCTTCCTGATTATTTCTTTTTCATTCGCCAAGCCGTATAGCAAAACCGCCGCGAGCAAGCCGGTTGCGACACCTAGTTGCGAACCGCGGATATCGACAGCTAAGAATACCACCGACATACTGATGATTCCGGCGATCAGATGCGCTATTTTCCAATTATTCCGGTTATCCCACCAGAACAAAGCCATCGCCTGGAAGATGATCAAAACAAGATAACCGGAAAGATAGGCCGGATTTCCAAAGGTCACCATCGGCGATGCCGAACCGCCCATCTTTTGGAACAGCGCGCAAACGGAGATAAAAATTCCGACGAGCATATTGGCGCGAAAGAAAATAATCCAGAATTTCCGATCGATGAATGCCCGGGAAAAAACCACGAACAGCAGGAAAAAATGCAGCACGGTCAGCAGTCCGTTCATAGAACTGATACTGCCGAAAAAGCTTTTGGAAATGTCCACGGAAAAAAAGGTAGTCAGGACCAAAACCGCCATATAGGACGCCAGACTGATCAAAATCCAATTTTTACTTTTTCCGCCCTGCCCATCTTTGCAATGGAAATCCGGCAGATAACTCCTATCCGAAAAACACAAAATCAGATACAAACCGAAGACCGCCTCGCTCAGGATATAGACTATGAAAAGTTTGATTGAAATATACGGAAAGAAAAAATATTTCCAGCTGGCCAGGGGAACGAACGGAAGCAACCAAAGCAGCAGTTTGACCGTTTTTTCAATCTGAGATCCGGGAAAAAAACGCAAGGATCCCGATGCGTTTGCGGCTTGCCGATCGGCTCCGCCCCGTTGCTGGTTTTTTTTATGTTTAGGCATATTTCCCGATATTTAGTAGCTCCATCATAGCATAAATGCAGCTAAAAAACATCTTCGGGTATCGCGATGACGGGTCATTTCGCAACGACCACCATCGCTTTTTTAAAATTTCCTACAGGGACCGGCGGAACACCTTGCCCGCTCGGATATCGCCAGATCGCGTCCAACAAAATTTTTTCGCCATACCGATACCCGGCACCCCGTTTCGTTCCGGGATCATTGGTGATGAATTCCCTTCTATCGGGATCATATCCCCGGACGACCAGCATATGTACGACCGGACCGGGATAGGTATAATTGGGATTTCCGAGCGCCTGGCCGAAAGCCGGAACCAGGACAAGGTTGCCGGCTTGCAATTCTTTTATGATATCGGGAGCCGCTATATCCTCGCGGACCGAAACGCCGGGATGGTGGTAATATTCCTCGAAGATGCGTTTGACGTCGGAAACATCGGTGTCATAGCTATAACCGAAAGTCCTCATTTCAAAACCATCCAGATCCAATATCTGCTTTTGCGCGTCAGCCGAAGATATGGATTTAGTCCCTCTGACCCATCCCATCGCCATAATGATCGACGCTTCTTCGCAAGCGTTCTGGAAAACAGGATCGTCCCAATTCGCGGTCGGAGCCTGGACGACGAAAGGAACGTCGAATTCCACCAGTTTGTCCGGAGCGCTTTCCAAAGGCGCCTGTCCGCCCATACCCATTTCGACCGTCTGCAAATTATTTTTGACCCTTGAAATGTCTTCGTTCCGGAAATCGGCCGGCACGCTTATCCGCCTTGATCCGTTGTCATTTAGCGCCGCCAAAAAATAACCTCCTCCCAAGCCGGCTAAAATAAAAATTATTCCCCAGATATGTCCTTTTTTCATATTTATATTTATCATAATCACAAACTTTGGCCGCCTTTTCAAAAACCGGCCGCCCTAGTTCCATTGCCTTAGTACAAGCTTGGATCGTTTTTTGTGCCATAACCGGCTTAATTATGAAAAAGATTAAAAAAAGCCTCGCCGCGACGTCCATACACACGCTAGTGTAAGGACATAATGTCGCAACGAGGCCAAGGAAGCCGCACAGAAAACTACATAGTTCGGCCCGTCAACCATTCACAGGCGTCACTGTAACATTCCATGGTTCTCTCAATCACATCAAATGGGAGAGGTGGAGCCGGCGGGGTCTGCGGCCACCAATCAAGAGTGAGGAGATAGTCCCGCAAGAACTGTTTGTCGAAACTAGCCTGCCCCCGGCCGACCACATAATCATATGCCGGCCAAAAGCGGGATGAGTCCGGGGTGAGCACCTCATCGATGAGGATCAGCTCGCCCTCATACCAACCCAGTTCGAATTTCGTATCGGCGATGATGATGCCACGCTTGCGGGCATAATCGGCGGCCTTACTGTATAACCGCTTGCAAATGGAAGCGATTTTTTCCGTTTCCTGCCGCCCAACCATCTCCGCCATCCGATCAAGCGAGATGTTCTCATCATGGGTCCCCAGCTCCGCTTTGGTGGAGGGGGTGAAGAGGATTTCCGGCAGTTTTTCCGATTCTTGCAGGCCGGCCGGCAGGGCAAAACCACAGACCGTGGGGTTCTCCCGGTAGGACTTCCAGAATGAACCGGACAGATAGCCCCGGACAATGCATTCCACGGGCAGGGGTTTGGCTTTTTTCACCAACATACTCCGCCCTTCAAGCTGTTCGCAGTAGGAGGCGCAGACGGCGGGATATTGAGCCGGATCAGCGGAGATGAGATGGTTGGGCACGATATCCCGCAGATAATCGAACCAGAACAAGGAAAGGCTGGTCAGCACCACCCCCTTGTTGGGGATAGGCTCATTCATCACCACGTCAAAGGCGGAGATGCGGTCGGTCGCCACCATAAGCAATTTATCTTCTACTTCATAGAGATCGCGGACCTTGCCACGATGGAGCAGATGCAGATCATCAAAGTTTGTTTCTACTACGGTCTTCATTTCTTCTCCTTTCTTTTCTTTTTGAATGCTACAAAAAAAGCCTCCGATTTTTCGGAGCCCGCCTATATTTCAAAGAGCCGCTGTTTTACGTTACGCCTATGATTGCCCGTTTCGCGGTTTTTGTCAAACCCGCCCTGATAAAACAAGGGTGATCGGTCAATGACCAGCCACCCTTTTTTGCGCCTATGTTTTTTTGAAACATAGGCGATTTTTCCGGAAAAATTCATTCCGCGTCCCTCACCCCGAAAGCACCGTTGTAATCCATCAGCCGGATGTCATTTTTAATCAGGCTTTGCGAGTCCGCATACGCGTCGATCTCCTCGATGACTTGCCGGACTTCCGGAATTTCCAACCCCGAATCCCAAAAAACCTGCATACCGTTCACCAATTCGAACATCAGTATCCGGGCCACGGTTCCGATCTTATCCGCCCGCCCGACTGAAAATCCGAAGTTGCTATTCCGGGCACCGCGAAAATCATACAGATCCAGAATCAAAGGTTCGGCATTGAACCGTATGCCACTGGGATATTCTTGGCCGAATTTCACCCCGACATCCCAAAGATTCCACAATATGCTTTCCGCTTCGAGTATGCCATTCGGCAGTTCCGCCATATCACGTCTGACAATCGCGAAACTTTTTTTATCCGCTCCCAATTTAACAAGTCTCGATTTCAACATATGTACCCCACCGGTCTGATTTTATTGTTAAGCTGCCATATCAAGTGGCAATTTTATCATAATCCGGAACGGCTTGTCCAATATTGACTTTGCCGGTCCAAGAACTATACTTTGAAACAGCACGCTAATATTATTGCAATCCACCTATATGAAGGAAATCAATAAATACATCGATGCCCGCGAAGCGGATATCTACCATATGCCGATCCAGGAACGGATCGACTGGCTCTTGGATTTGAGCAAAAAACATTCCGATGCCTACTGTTCTTCCGATGCCTATCTTTCCCGCAAAAGATATTCCGCCAAACATCCGACGATGATAATCGCTTTAAAATGTATGGACGGCCGGATCCACCTGCCCTACGCGACCAAGACCCCCCTGGGTATCATCAAGCCTTTCCGCAATATCGGCGGAATGTTCGATTTGGGCTGGCCGTATCTGGGCGAAGTGCTCTATAACACGGTCAATGCCGCCATCGAAGATTCCCGCCGGGTCCTGATGATCATCACCTACCACTATTCCAAAGGCGACGGACACCGGGGATGCGCCGGCTTCCAATATGATTGCGCTGCCGCCGTCAAGCACGTTTTCGAAGTCAAAAAGCAAGCGGAATATATTTTCGGCCAAAACCACCAGGCTGTCTATCCGTTGATTTGCGGAATCGAAACCGACGAAGACGCGATAATCCTCCACGACGGGGAAAACAAAGAAATTTTCAATCTGGCTGAAAGCACGGACCCATCCAAAGAATTCCTGACCAACAAATTGCGCGCGATGTATCCGGATATGCCCGACCAAGTGTTGCGCGATTTGTTGCCGCTGGTCACCGGCAACATCGAACACATCGCCGACATCCGCAACGCCCACCGGAATTTGGAACTGGATTCGGTGCATCGCGAATGGATCATTTGCATCGGACGCGGTTTCGACTTTTTGCACGTGCCCAACATCGCGCTCATCATCGGACCATACAGTCCCGACATCAGCGGACCGATCAAGACCGCGGCCGGCATCATCAAATCAAATATGGAGCGCGGGATGATCCCCAAGGACGGCTTCCTGCTTCTGACTTCGGCCCCCTATTCGGAAATCGGCGTGGACAAAGCCCGAGCCGAATTGAAGTCGCAATTTTTAAGCCAATATGCTTCCGAGGTCATCCAAAAGGAACATCCTGATATGTTCAAGTTGATGGTCAAAAAAACGGCCGTCCTGAATTGGCACACGCGCAATCTGGAACTGATCGACCCGACTGATTAGAAGAAAAAGTTAATTTCCGCAAAAAATAAGATGGCTTCCCGCCATCTTTTTTCGTTTGAAATAAAATAACCCGCCCTGAGAAAAAAACAGGACGGGTTACGCATAGCGATCCGTTCGATCAAAGCGACGCGCTGATTTCGTGGAAGCCTTTGCCATACATAATGTTCTTCACATGGATGTTGTCAGCCCTGGTCACGATAACCGTCGACCGGAAATTGCTCGGCCGATCCAAATCGCGCAGGCGGCTGAGATTCAGAAACGAACTTCTGGCACTATTGCTTTTGTGCCGGAAAATCGAATACGGCGGCAACGGTGACATTAAGATGCTGTTGTTCGTGCACGGGTGCACCAGGGTGACTTCATAAATATTGAAGAGGTTCCTACCCTGGGCGTCCTTGGCGAATTTGACGTACGCCAACCAATGGATCCACTCGCCGATTTTCTCCCCGTTCGCCAAAATAAATCCGATCGGCAAGTCAACAGGCTGGAAATCGGACAGGAACAGGATCCTTGAGGGACCGCCGGGACAATCGTGGTACAAATGGGACTGGTAGTCCGGCAAAATGCCGCTACCGGACAGATTATCCACATAATCGGCGTTGCCGACATAGGATACGAACCGGATAAAATCATCCCTGATTTTGCATCTGTTTTTGTTGAACCCGAAATGGATTTTTTTACCCCGCCGTTCAACCATCCGCAGGTTGATAGCGGAGTGGATTTTGCCCATCTGATCCATATCCCCGCAAATTTGGAATGAATATACTCCGCTAGGACAAGCGACGAAAATCGTCCGGGTCATAATATTCATAACCGCGGAAACGACTATGTTACCCCGGTTCACGCAAGTCAGGGCGATAGTCGCGCCGGAAATCATAATCGGCGAGATGCTGTCGATTTCCCTCTCCCAATACCCGGCCGCTTCCGGAGAAGCGATCACATCACCGACCAAATCGATTTCGCTTTTTCCGCAAGTGGCCGGAAAATGTTTCAGAAAACGCCCGAATTTGGTCGACCGATCCATCGGATCGGCAAAGAACATCAATGGTTGTTTGTCAGGATCGGAATCTTCCGGCCAATACGTCCGGGTGATGTGGTCCGTTTCTTCAGTCACCAACACCGGATTGATAAAAAACCCATCGACCGCTTCACGGATGCTGTTTTCCGGCACGGCGTCCATTCCTAAAGTGTCCCTTTTACCGATTTTTTGCTTGCTGATAACCTCCGCCACGGGAGTCCGCATCAAATCCAATGCGGCGCCCAAAACGGTCTGAACCGCAAAATCACAATAGATCCTTTCGATCCCTTTCATCTGGCTCCTCCCTTATTTAAGTTGTATTTTGATTTTATTGGTTGCTTCCAAGCTATCCCAACCGGATTGGTTTGTCAATAAAAGCGTAAAAAACAAAAAAACGGCATTGATTGCCGATTATTGTAGCAGTCCCATCCTATCCACTTCCCATTGAATAAATATCCTGGATTACATCACAAGTGTTTATCACAATGATTCCTGTTCCTCTCCATCCACAGCCGGAGCGTCCGACTCATCCGATGGCAAAGGTTGCTCCTGTTCTACCGGATCTTCAGCATCAAGAACACTCTGAACCTCTTCATTGGGAACCTCTTCTTGAGCATAAACATCATCATCCACAGGCAAGGACGGCTCAGATAGCGGACTGTCAACTTGCTCGCTTATCGTAGGAAAAATTACCGTGTCCAATTTATCTTCAGGCAAACTAAGATCTTTGATTTTGAGTATGGCATCTGTTTTTTCCTCCCACTTTCCAGCAACAAACGAATTATCTGAAGACAATTCCATATCACCAAAAGAAGAATTAGTGCCAATAATACGATTCATATCAAAGAAAAAAACAACCAGAAAGGTTACGATGGAAATCCGTGCCAATGATTTGTAAATCTCTTTCATATTTGAATGTTTTTTATATGGCCCGCGCAAACCTCCTTAAAAGAATTATCTTTTTTTCCGACTGATTTTTTCTTTCTTAGTCTGATTTTCCTTAGTTTCAAAACTTATATTTGAGATATTATCTTCTCTCGACACCCGAACATATTTCTTTTCCAATAAATGATCTTCCGCAGGCAGATCTTCTTTCCCATTTTTCTTTTTCCAAATATTCACGATTTCTTCTTTGATTTTCCTAATCTCTTCATAAACGATAATTACAGCTGGGATAATTATAAGAATGATGAATCCTGGCATCGTCCGAGCATATCCGACTGGATAACCGATATACGGTATCTGAAAAAATTCCTTGCCGATAATCCTATCTTGGCTTACGCTTTCCCTATCTGGATCCTCATTAGCATCTCCTTTGGTTTCAAATACTACCTTACTACCTTCCGTTTTTTTAGAAATGATACGATGCGTGACAGTCACTCTTGGATCTTTGGTCGCCCGCGTTACAATGTCACCGACGTTGTAATCCTCCTGGCTTTTGACAAAAATCAAACTGCCGGTATGGATAGCTGGCTCCATCGAACCTGATTGTACCGTATAAACCTTGTAATTTCCTTTGATCGGAATGAATGTTATGCCGATCAAAATCAGAAATGCGACGATTGCAGTCCAAATGAGATTTTTTAAAATTTTAAAAATTTTATCTAGCATATCTTTTCATATTATCTTATGTGTTACCGCTTTAAGTTCTTTTTCTCCGCATGCACGCATTCTTTGTTCACGCAGTTGTCATCGGTTTTTGAATTGTGGTCATCGCAATCACTCACGCGCTGGCATATCGGCGGGCATCCTTTATTGATTTGCCCGTCACAGTCGTTATCCAGATTGTCTTTGCAGATTTCCTTGTCAGGTAAAATCTCTCCGGAACAATTTCCCCAATTTCCTTGAACGCAAGCTTCAGTCCCGCTTCGACAGATGCCGATATCGATTTTATCGAAATCACCTGAATAACAATTGCGTATGGCGCCATCCGCGCATTTATCCGGATCATCATTACGGATATCCGCGCAACGGAAGTCCTGGTTGCCGTCCGACTGCTGGACAAAAAAAGTTATGTCTGCCTTATATGAATCAGTTTGGATGATATTGCCGACATCCGAATCGATATTCCAATCTACGCCTATATAATAGTTTTTGTTTTTTTTGAGCGGTCCTATATTCCCATTGAAAACATTCGGATTTTCAGCGTCAGCCAAAACCAAGTTAAGCTCCTGCAACGGACCGGTACCGCTGGTTATAAGCCGATCGCAATCAGGCTGAAAAACGTTATCGCCCGCTTTCACATATCTTTTCGAACAAACATCGGCCCAGATCTTAAAATTAATTTTTTTCGCCAACTCGCCATCCCATTTATCAGCTGCCGCATTTTGCGCATCCTCGAGCAATTCCGGTTCAGTGGAGCCGTTATCATCGTTTTCGGTCGGACGGATGGTAGCACAACCCCAAGCGTCTTGGTGTTTGAGGCGCAAACCGATTGTGCCCTCACCGAAATCGCCCGGTTTGATATCATAGAAATCAAAAAATTTCTGCGTAGTCAGGTCCTGTTGCCGCCAGCTTCCCGCATTAGGATGGTTGTCGGCATCCTTATTATAATATCCGGCATAACTTATCTCCAAATCCAATTTCTTATCGGGAAAGTTATGCCAAAAAGGCTCCTTGCCTTGCACGACACAAGCATACGTCTCATATCCCCCCATAGCTAAAATAAAAATGGCTATAATCAGGTTTCTAGAAAATCTTGTTAGAATTTTACTCATTGAGATATATTTTTATAACACGCAATGGGACACCTATTTAGCAATGATTATTCACATTCCCCGTAGATAGCGCCAACCGCATCCAAGTCAAACCCGTCGGAAATACTGTTGTGCAAAGAGAAATCAGTCGAATCAGCCAGTCTTACATATTTGAACATTGAAAGAGGGGTGGAAGATATGTCAAAATATGAAACGCCATCCCCACCAGGTTCACTCGTAGCTACGCCGACAGGATACCAAGTCTTTCCATTGAGACTCACTTCCACATCCGCACTTTCCAGCGGATATGAATCGCGCCCATTGGTCACTTCATAGACAGCGAGGTCATTTCCATTACCATTGCCGACCATATCGGCAAATTTCAAAGTCACCGTCCCATCCTTACCCAGACTATAAAAGTTCGTACCGGTTCCGCTAACCCAATCCGGCGGACCATTGGCTTCATCCGGGTCAGTCCGATCCGGATCAATGACGGGACTACCGTCATTAAGCGTGCCTTGGATATTACTTACGACCTCTGACGTATAGACAGCATCAGCCGAACACTCCTGCTGATAACAAACGAACTGCGGATTGTTCCTGGCTTGTTCCGAATAAAACGTCACATCCGCTTTTATCCCATCCGTTTGAGACGCGCTGGAAACTGAGTCTCCATCACATAAAAATCCGGTTCCGCGATGGAGAGGATCTCCATCTCCGGATGAGACAGGTGCCGGGGTCAATTCTCCAAAGCACCAAACCTTAGCAATATAATAATTTTCGCCTGCAATTATCGGATGTCCATTGCCGCCAGGCCACACATCAGTCGTTGAATCAGCCAGCGTAATAAATTTATTTTTGAAAATATCCGCGGCTTTTCCTTCTAAAAATATGCCTGGATTGCCGTCGTCAAGCATGACTTCCTCATCTTCATATACATTGTCCCCGTCATCCGCCCAAAAAGCGAAACTTAGCTCATCTTGAAGCTCCCCGTTCTTTTCCGTCTTGTCCCCCGCTTCCGCTTCCGGATCTATCAAATCATTTTCAGGAGTGTCCGTTATGTCCACCTTCATGCACGCCCAAGCGTCATTACTGGAAACTTGCAAACCGATCGTGTCTTCCCCTATATCCCCCGGTTTCAAATCTTCAAAATTGAAAAATAGTTGATCGGTGAGGTTGTCATAGGACCAGGTATTGTGCGGACTCGCAACCAAATCTCCCACCGGATCATCAAACCCAGGAATAACAGAATCTATGGCATAACTTGAATTATCAATTTTTAAATTGATAACCCCCGCCGTGAACATATTGCCAGTCGACGTTTCCGTGTCGGAGAAAAACGAATAGGATGCTCCCCCCGCGATGGCCGCGATGGCAATGACGATTGTAAGGCTTTTCAATATTTTCACCATATTGTTTTAATACTTACTTAGGTACTTACTTATGCAAGTAATTAATTATCCTTAGATCTTTATTCTCCCGCCCATTTTGAAAATGAGCGGAAGTGAAAGACTACATCTTGTTTAGTTATTCGTATCGTTGTAATGGATGTAAACATTACCTTCGAACAACCAGGTAGTAGTATCTGGTGTCCAAGAAATGATACTACTGCTCGCAGCATCATATGCACTGCTTGGAATCAACCAAATCTTAGCACCAGTCCCGAAGTTAGCATCTGCAGGATCTGGCAAATCCATTCCTAGATCTGGATTTCCAGCAGCATTGATGTTGCCACCTCCATCGGTCATGTGTGTTCCGATTAATTTACCTGGATTATTACCTGGGTAAGGATCAGCATAATAAATCAAACTGTATGATGAATTAGCGGGTAATCCTTGCGCAGCTAGAGTGTAATCAAATGTATCTCCATCTCCTTGCCAAGCTAATGTTCCTTGTATCCCGTCACCGGTAATCGGTGTCCAAGGTCCTGTCGGATTCTGTATCTCATTTTCAAGAGTCAATGTTTGCACTCCTTCCGCAGGCGTGAAATGTGCCGCGCATGTGAATCCATCATTGTTTCTTGCCTGTTCAACATAGAAGGTCAGATCACCGCCTAATTTATCCGTCTGCACTTCGTTTCCTGCCGTTGGATCGACACTCCACGCGACACCGACACAATGGTCACCCGGTTGGACTGGATCAGCCATCATAGAATCGGCACTCGCGTCTGAAATAGGAAGGACATAGCCTCCTGTTGGTAACACGAAAGAGCTCAATGACTGATCTTCTATAATTATTTGTTCCGATCCGTCTCGGATATTATTGCATACTATTCCACCTCCAACCCCATCGTCAACCCAAACAGTAAGCATCAAAGCGTCGTCCAATTCACCATTTCCATCTACCGCACAAACTGATTCAGCGGCCAATTCCGGATCATTGCATCCATTATCGCTATCAACGACATTATCCACATACATACATGCCCAAGCAGGGTTGCTTGTAAGGTTGAATGTCAACGTGCTTTCACCTGCGTCCCCAGGTTTTACATCGGTACAATTAAAAATCGGTCCGCCTGATGTATTGTCAAACGTACAAGCGCCGTCCGTAGCGCTGTCAGTATGGGTTACGGTCAGGTCGATTTCTCCTGCGGTAAAATTGTTTCCCGTCGATGTTTCTGTGTCGCTGAAGAACGAGTATGTTCCATACCCGGCAATCGCAGCGACCGCAAGCACGATGAGCCCGCTTTTGATCATTTTTTTCATAGTTTTTTTTATTATTTATTAAGCGCTGATTAAAATTATTTTTTATTCCTATTTTATGAATCGGAATAAAAATTTTGAAACTTATGGCAGTTTCCGCCTCGACCTTTAAATATATTAAAATGAGGTTGTTTTCAAAAAACAAAAAACCGGCTCAAACTGAAAAGTTTAAAAAAACTTTTCGGTCTAAACCGGTTTCGCCATTCAGCTCCCCGCGCACACATAAGCGACCAATATATACTCACCAAAAAATCATTCCGATGCGCGGATCATCACATTTTAAACATGGCTCTATGATTCCCTGGTATGTTATAAATATACCACGCAATCAAAAATGGAGCAATTCCTTATTGGCTTTTATTTTGTAAATCATAATTTTACCGTCATCATATACCAAGTCGAAATTGTTCCGCAGGACCTTTGAATTGCGGAAACGGTTGGTCAGGATGTCCTGTCCCCAGATGCCGGACGTGTCCGTCTTGGCGCTTTTGTTCATAATTATCCAGGTCGCGTAACGCACCGGGTTTTTCAAGGATTCTTCCCAATAATGGCCGGTTCCCTCGTGGATATAGTTCTTGTACGCCAGCCCGTTCTGGAAAATTTCCGCCTCGTGGGACAACGCGCTTGCCAGGATGAGTCCGCCGGAATAATTTTCCTTGAACCATTCCACCGAACGGTTTTCCTGTCCGTACACGCTTTCCCATTTCAAGGAAAGGTCATAGGTCAGGAACAGCGGTCCGGAAAAAAATGCGCCGACTTGGAAAACGATGAGCAGGAAAACGGTAATTTTACGGTACGCTCCGCCCGCGGCCAGCCAGCCTATAAAAATCGCAAGGAGCGGCAGCATCGCGAGAGTGTAACGGATGCCGGCTTCGTCAGCCAGATTATTCCCCTTGTCGAAGATGCCGGCGAAACCGAGGAACGGCGGCAGGAGCGAAACCTGGCCCAGATACATCAGCACCAGGATGAACAGCGGAAACGCGACAGAAACCAACACGGCCGGAATGAACAGATAGGCATAGCGGATATTCCTCCCGCAAAACCACAAGAGCGACAGGAAGCCCGCTATGCCCGCGAAAAAAACCACCAGACCGTTGCCGATGGCCGCGGTCCACCAAAATGTCAGAAGTGCCTTGGACAAATCGTGCCGGTAATAATCCGTAGGATCCCCGCGCATAATTTCGGACGGGCTTCCGCTCCGGACAGTTTCAGCGACCGTTGCCACATCCGCGGCATTAGGATGGGTCCAATGCAAAGGATCGCCGAAAATCACCAGCGAGTAGGCCAGCCACAGCAAGACGCCGAAAGACGCCAGCGTCATAAAAATCAGGAATTTGCCTTCCACGATCCGATACCGATGAGACGCGTTGAAATTTTTTATGAAAGTGACGATGGGCACGGCGGCGGCCGATGCCGCCAAAACCGCGTAGCCTTCATAGCGGGTCAGCGTGCTCAAAAAAACAAAGAAAGCCCCGCCGGACAGATCCACCAAGTTGTCCGTCCTGGCCCAGCGGGAAAGATAATAGATGCTGCCGATGATCGTCAGATTGAATAGCGGTTCCATCATCGCCATACTCTGGAGCAAAAGCATATTGAAACTGGACATATATACCAAAGCGCCGAGAAAGGCCGCCGTCCGATCGCGGAAAAGCAGTTCGACGGTCTTGAAAACGAAATAGACCGACAGGACGAAAGCCGGCATCGAAACGCAAGCTCCCGCCCAACCGGAATGCCACATAAAATCATTCCAGATGAACGGCACCATCAAAAGATGCAGAAGCGGCAGCCACAAGCCGCCGAGCTGGCCCAAACCGGGATTCAAATTGTCCACGATTTTGCGGGCCATATTGAGATGGGATTGCGCGTCGAAATAGGTGGTGTTCCGCTGTCCGTCCAAATAGAAAAAAAGGAAGCTGGCCAGACTGAAAAAAACCGCCAAGGCCAAAGTGACCGGCAATATGTTTTTGCGGAAGGACGCGCTGATTTTTTGAAAAAATCCGACCATAGTGATCAATTGCTTCTTAACCGGTTAAATATCCAGGCCTTGGTCCGTTGCGGGATGAGATACATACTCAAAAACTGGCAGGCGAAATATAGTTTATCGACCGGACGCATCCTGTAGCCGTATTCGAAAACCGCCTTGAGCCGCACATACAGCGTGTCGCGCTCCTGGCTTCTCGCCTTATAGACGGAAATGGAACCGCGGTTGACCCGGTATTTCAACAGGACATCCGGCAAATTAGCGAACTCCCCGTGCAATCCGAGCTTGAAATACAATTCATAATCGCCGGCCGAATCGATCAAACAATAGCCGCCGACCCTTTTGGCGATGTCCGTCCGGTAGATCACCGCCGGATGGCAGAACGGATTATACAGGAAAATTTTCCGGCGTATCTCCCGGTCAGTCAAGTTGTACGGCCGCTTATTCAGGACAACCATCCCCTCATCACACACTTCCATCGTACCGCCGCTGATGGCGACCTGGGGATTTTTTTCCATAAACCTGACTTGCTTTTCCAAACGGTCCGGGTAGGACCAATCGTCCGCGTCCATCTTGACGATATATTTCCCGCGGGCTAGCGCGAGTCCCTTGTTGAGCGTGCTGGAAATCCCCAAATTTTTTTCATTCCTGGACGCCCGCACCCGCGGATCGCGCCCGGCATATCCGGCAATCAGCTTCCAAGTCGCGTCCCGGCTACAATCATCGATGACGATCAATTCGAAATCGCGATAGGTCTGGTCCAAGATGCTTTCGATGGCGGCGCTGACATATTTTTCCTCATTGTACGCGGACATCAGGACGGAAACTTCCGGTTTTTTTTCATCCATAATATTAATCTTGATGGTTAATGGTTAGTTGAGATTTATTTTTTCAGTGATGATGTAGTTCGGCCGGTTCTGCAATTCCTTGCACATATTGATCTGGTACATCGAAACGATTCCGAGCATCACCATAAACAGACCGTTGTTCATTATGATGAAAGCCGCCAATATCCCAGTCCCGCTGAACAGCGCCGACCCGATGCAATACCGCCAAAAAACCATCCCGGCCGTCAGCAAAAATCCGCCGAAAAAAAGGAGCGCGCCGAACAAAAAAATCACTTTCATCGGAAGCATGCTGAAAGAGGTTATGCCGACCCTGGCCAGCGACAGCATTTTGTTGAAAGTATAGGATGATTTTCCGCCCCGCCTCTTGCCCGCTTTATATTTCACGATAGCGCTTTCAAATCCGATCCAGCTGATCAAACCCCGGTAGAATTTGTTTTTTTCCGTCAGCTTGTTCAATTCATCCATCGCCCGCCGGCCGATCAATCTGAAATCGGCCGAACCGCTTTCGATATGCACTTCGGAAATGCAGTTTAGCAGGCGATAGAAAATGCCGGAAGCGATCTTTTTGAAAAAAGAGATACCTTCGGTTTCCTCCCGCTTGGTATTCACGATCTCAAAGCCTTGCTCCCATTTTCTGATCAGCTCGGGAATCATTTCCGGCGGATGTTGCATATCCCCGTCCATAGTTATCACCGCCGCTCCCCCGGCATTGGCCATCCCGGCTTCGATCGCGGCTTGATGCCCGAAATTGCGGCTGAAATTCAAAGCTTTGATCCCTTTTCCGCTCCCCGCCAGATTGATTATTTCCTTCCAAGTCCCGTCTGAACTGCCGTCATTGACGAAAATGACTTCGAATTCGTAGCCAGGGACGGACCGGATAACCTCCTCCACTCCGGCATAGACCGGGCGGATGTTTTCTTTTTCATTATAGACCGGTATGACGATAGAAATCTTTTTGCGCATATATTATGGAGGATAAAAAAATTACAAGAGCCAGCCCGCAGATGAAATCGTTTATTATCTGGATCGGATCGCTATGGAAAAAAAATGCCAGGACCGCGGTAAGCGAAACGGACGCGAGGGATATCGGGATCAGCGTGTATTTTCTAAGCGCGATGAAATAGGCGGAAAACAGATTGGCCAGCGAGGCGGCAAAAACCATCCAGCCCAGCCGCGGCAGAATCGGCGCGAAAACGGCATAACGCCCGCCAATCAAAAGCTTGATGACGAACTCTGGAAAAATCTGCAGGACCAGCGTTATGGCCAGTCCGAGCACGGCCACTACCGCGAACGCTTTCCGGAAAAGCGCCGCGTTTTTTTCCGGCACATTTTTCAGCCTGACCATCGGCAACATCACCATAACTATCGGGCTGGTAGCGAAAAAAATTATCCTGGCTACCGTCGCTATGCCGCCGTACAAACCGGCTTCTTCCGCCGGAAAGTAGTGCCGCACGAAAATGATATCGCTTGCGTAAAAGAATGTCACGCAAAAAACCGCTACCGCCACCAACAAACCGAATTTGAATTCCCGCCTGAACGCGGGATGCCGCCAACGCGGCAGGATGCTCCAATTTTCCGGAACCAGGACGTCTTTGGTTTTGGAAAAAACATAGGCCAAAGCGATGAGCTGTCCGGCCAGCAAACCGGCGACCGCTCCGGACGACCGCCAGCCGGCATAGACGAAAGCGATTGCGAGAAACAAGCGGGAAGCGGAAAAAATCACATCCGCCGCGGACACGCTTTTGATTTTGCGCATTCCTTGCAGATAGGCCCGGCGGAAAGAGAACAGCACATTGGCCAATAACAACAACATCAGGATCAGCAGCGGATAGATAGAAGAAAAATTCAAAAACTCCTTCACTGCCTGATGGAAAAAAACCAGACCGACGGCCAGCGCCGCAATCGCCAGCACGGCAAGCTTCCGAAACTCCGCGATAACGGAAGACATTTCCCCTGACTTGCCGGACTCGGCATTGGAAGCCAGGCTGATAGTGAAAAAAGAAAAGACGGACGCTAGGACGCCGAATTGCAAAAACAGCGAGATGGCCGCCTGCGCCTCGCCGAAATCCGCCACATCCATCAGCCGGCCCAGGATAGGATGGTACAGATAATTCAAAAAAGCAGCGGCGGCGGAACTGAAAAAGAAGATGGAGCTGCTTCTGGCAAATTCATCCGCGAACAAAGCTTTGATTGTGTTCGTTTCGCTACGCATTTTTTTTGACTGCCAAATGGAAACCGTGCACCGTCTTTTCCCAATAGTGGGGCTTGAAAACCAATTGCCACAGCGCCTTCCAGGAAGCGATGCTCATCATCAGCCAATACACCGGCACCAGAAAAACATATTTTATCATATCCCACTGTTCCCGCTTCGCGCAACCGATCATATAATAATAGACTTGCAGGAAATTCCCGAATACCAAAGAGAAGATGGAAATATAGAAAACCGGCTTCGGATACAAAGGTTCGATGAGCGGGCCCATCGTCGCGCGGAAAGAGAAATAGGAAATGACCAGCAGCCACATCAACGGATTGATGAAAATCGAAAGGACTTTTCCGCCCACTACCAGTTGGAAAGTGAGAACCTGCGGATTCCTGAGATCCGACGCGAATTCACACGGCCGGCGCATATGCACGAGATACGTCTGCATATAGCCTTTAATCCAGCGCGAACGCTGGCGCATCCAATTGCCGACTTTGCTGGTCGCTTCTTCCATCGTATTGGAATTGAAAATCTCGGTGCGATAACCCAATTTGGCGATCCGGATCCCCAAATCGCAATCCTCCGTCACGTTGAACGGATCCCAGCCGCTCAGCAGCTGCAGATCCCGCGTGCGGAAATGGTTGGAAGTTCCGCCCAGCGGAATCGGCGACTTGATCGATTGGAGCCCGACCAGCACCAGATTGAACCACAAGGCATATTCCGCCGAAAAAAAACGTGTCAGGATATTTTGGCGGGCATTGTAGAAATTAAGTTTGGCTTGGACGCAAAGGACCTTTTCATCCTTGAGTTTCCGGAAGGCCAGATAGGCTTTTTTCAATTGGTCCGGATCAGGGATATCTTCCGCGTCAAAAATAACGGCATATTCCCCCTTGGCATGGCACAGCCCGTAATTGCAAGCTTTGGGCTTGGTCTTCGGATGGCCATGCGGTACGACGATAATCCGGAAATAACCAGGTAAATCCATCTTCTCCGCTTCCGCGATCGTCTGGGGATCGTCCTCTTCCAGAAGAAGCTGCACATCCAATTTGTCTTTCGGCCAATCGATTTTGGAAATGGCCCGGGTGAATTGGGGGATGACTTGCCACTCTTTATAGAGCGGACAAAAAATCGTATACACCGGAAGTTTTTCGCCGTCCAACTCCCCTATCTCGGCGGCGGTTATTTTTATCTCGCGCGATTTTTGGAAACTTTTGATGATCAGAAAAAAATTAAAAAGCAGATCCAAAAAATAAAAAGCGGACAAGACGGCGACCACAACGATCAGCGCGCTTTTGATATCCATCAGGGCTCCCGCCAAAACCAGGCCAGCTATCAGCAATAGGACGATTTTTTGGTAAGGCTGGCAAGTTTGGATGGCGCTATGCCGGTGAGGCAGATCGCTGTGAGTCACGAAATAATTCCCTTTGTAACGGATACCGTTGCCGATGGCGCCGGAGTAGGCGCAGTCGCGGAAATTTATCGGTTTTTTCAAGGGTTTTTTCTTTTTGCCCTCTTCAAAACCGATCCTCTCCGGAGAGGAATTTTGCGGACCGTTGCCGGCCGTCTGCGCCTTTCGATATCGTATATACATCGGGTTTTATTTATTGGAAAATCCAGCTGCCGCAAATAAAAAACCGGCCAGAACCGGAAAGTTTCGCAACTTTCCAACCTAAACCGGTTTCGCCATTCGACTCCCCGCGCAAACATAAGCGACCAAGCGACCCTTTCAAAAAAAAATCATCCCAATACGCGGATCATAGCCTCCTTGGATATTTTTTAAACTTCAGACTATGGCAAGCATATCAGCCGGACCAAAAAAAATCAAGGCTGGAAAATGCTTGAAAAAAAAATAAAAATCCGCCGGAACAGGTTTGCTGCCCGGCGGATCGGAATAGGTCGGTTCTTGCCGGCGATCCGTGCGCCGGGATCCATACCGGAAACCGGCAGGGACTGCCGCCAGCCCATCAAACTAATGTGAAAATCCGGCCGTTATCAATTGGAAACATCCAGCGGATATCGCCAGCGTCGATCATAACCGGAATTCCTTTGATAACTTTGACACCGCAATTGTCCGCGACCTCCTCCATAACATCCTTATACCTAGCAAGCACGCTGACTATGGACCATATCACGCCGTTCCATTCGGAGGTCCGTACCGTAAAAATTTCTTCTTGGGACCGGGCGTCACGGACGCACTTCATCTGGGACAACAAGATACACTTTGCGATATCCGGCCTTGGCGGGAAAAACATACCCACGTAATGCACGAACCGATCATCTTTCATCAGCTTCTCAAGCTGTCCATCCGACACTAAAAACCCATCATCATCTTTCATAGCTAAAATTCCTCTCCTTCTGGATTACGCATAGATATATCATTTTTTTTCAAGTTGTTAAAGAAAAGACCGCCGCTAAAAATAACTCTTATGGCCGATGCCATATATCTTATATTAGCATACGAAGCAAAATCCGCTTTTCAAGCGGTTCTTGCTATTGGAAAAACAGCCTCGGAAAAAATCAGGGACGGTGGAAATCGACGGCTTTTTCAGCGCCGCCGGACAGCGAGCGTGCCGGCGAAAACCGCCAGCATAACCAAGACGATGGAACCGCCGGTCGCGAGATCGAAATAAAAAGAGGTCCAGATTCCCGCGATGACGGAAAAAAGTGAAACGGCTTCGGCATAGATGATCGTCCAGGTGAAATTTTTCCTGAACTGGAGCGCCGTCACCACCGGAATGACGATGAGGGCCGAGATTAGAAGCACTCCGACAATCGGGATGGCCAGCGCCACGGTCAAGGCGGATAGGATGATCAGGATGGAATTCACCAAGCGCGTCGGAACGCCGCTGATCCTAGCCGCTTCCTCATCGAAAGTGACATAGACCAATTGTTTATAAAAAATGCCCAAGACCGAAACCACCACGAATGCCAAAATAAAAATCATACGCACGTCAGCCGCCGACACGGTCACGATGCTTCCGAATAGATAGTTGAGCAGACTGGCGTTGAAACCGTTGGCCAAGCCCAAAATGACGACTGCGAGAGCCAGGCTTCCGGAAAGAAAAAGCGCCAGCGCCGACTCGCCGAAAAGCCGCTTGGAAGTCCGCAGTTTTTCAATGCCTAAAGAAGCGGCGACGGCGGAAATAATGGCCGTCACTACGGGATTTATTCCCAGCCACAATCCGATCGCGATGCCCGCCAGGGAAACATGGGCCAGCGTATCCGCGATTAGCGAATATCTCCTGAGCACCAGGAAAATACCGATGAGGGGAGCGATTATGGCGACAATGATGCCCGCTTCCAGCCCCCGCACTATGAAACCGTATTGGAAAATATTTTCAAACATCTTGATCATGATGATGATGGGTTAAGATTTTTATTTTTTTATCGCCGATTTCCGCCGATTCACTTTCGGCCAAATATTCTTCCGGGGAAATATGGCAGGTCAGCGTCTTATCGACGCAGGCGATGTGCATAACTTCCTGCGTCAAACGCCGGATATCGTGGGATACCAATACCAAGGTCAGCCCCGCTTCCCGGTTGAGTTTTTGCAACAGCGCGAAAAAGCTATCCTGGGCATCCCTATCCACGGCAGCCGTCGGCTCATCCAGGAAAATAACTTCGGGCCGGTTGACCAGCGCCCGGGCGATGAACACCCGTTGCTGTTGTCCGCCGGAAAGATCGCCGATCAGCCGGTCTTTAAACTCCCGCATATCGACTTGGTCAAGCGCATCCAAGACCGCTTTTCTATCCGCTTCCGTAGTGCGTTGGAATAAGCGTTTGCCGGCATACCGCCCCATCAGCACCACTTCGAAAACACTCGCCGGAAAATTGGCGTCGAAATTGGCCAGCTTCTGCGGCACATAGCCGATTTTGTGCCAATCTTTGAAATCACGCATATCCAAGCCGAACAGCCTGACCGATCCCCGGCGCGGAACAAGCAGATTGAGCATCAGCCTGAGCAAAGTCGTTTTTCCGGCGCCATTCGGACCGACCAAACCGATATAATCACCTTGATGGATCGCCAGAGTGATGTTTTGCAAAACATCTTCCCGGCCGTCATACGAAAAAGAGACATCTTCCACTTCGATGATATTTTTAGTATGGTCCACCTTGTCGGATTTTTTCATTTTTGAAACCGTTATCGCCATAGATCCGTTATTATCCATTTTATCTTTTAAAAAAATTTTATTTCGCGCACTCCAGCGCGATCCGCAAATTGGCCAGGTTTTCCCGCATAACGGTCAGATAATTTTTACCTCGGGACAAATCTTCATCGCTGAGTCCTTCAATCGGATCCAACACCAATGTTTTGGCGCCGACTTCGTTGGCGATCGTTTCAGAAAGCTTGGGACTCGCCAGACTTTCAAAAAATATATATTTCACCCCGTTATCCTTGGCAAAACGGGAAATCCCAGCCAAATCCCGCAAGGAAGGTTCGGCATCGGGAGACAGACCGGCGATCGCCACTTGGTTGAAACCATAGGCATCAGCCAAGTAACCGAAGGCGCTGTGGGCGGTGATGATATTTTTTTCCGCGCAACCAGCCAAGCCCTGGCGATATTCCCGATCCAATCCGTCCAACCGGGATTCGAGAGCCGCCGCATTGGACCCGTAGTAATCCGCGTTTTCCGGATCGGCTTGCTGGAAAGCTTGCGCGATCTTGCCGGCCATCTGCCTGACCAGTGACGGATCAAGCCAAATATGGGGATCAGTTTCCGCCTGCCCATCCCGTTCCATCTGCCGAGCAGCCAAGCCCTCTCCCGCCCAAATGATAGTCGTTTTGCCGGCATCGATATTTTTTTCGACATTCTCTCCCCAAGCTTCCAAGCCGGCGCCGTTCATAATGATAATCCGGCTGTTTTCCATTTTCGCCATATCCCGGGCGGTCGGTTCGTATTCGTGCGGTTCCGCTCCGGCCGGCACGATATCGGACACGGCCGCCCGGTCGCCTCCGATTTCAACGGCTATGAAATAGAGCGGATAAAAACTGGCGACTACCTCGAGTTTTTTTGCCGCGACGTCTCCGGAAGGCCGCCCGCCATTTCCCATCCGCAAAAAAAATAATCCGGAAACGGCCAGTCCGAGGATAATCAAAATGATGATGATATTTTTACCCATATTTTTTATCTGCAATTTCGACACAAGCCGTAGAATTCCAAAGAATGGGCCAGGACTTTGAATTTCTCATTCCTATAAATCCTGTCCTCCTGCCGTTTCAAATGGTTTCCCATAGCGATTTCTTGCACGCGGTTGCATTTGGTGCAAACCAAGTGATGGTGGTGCTCCGGCGACACTATCTCATAGTAGGTCTTGCGATCGGCGATCCGGATTTCCTTGATGATGTTTTTTCCGAGCAAAAAACCCAGCTCGCGATAGACGGTGGTGCGATCGGCCGCCAAGCCCGACGCTGACAGGCGCGCCCGGATTTCCGAAGCGGAAAGCAAACATTTATCCGCGAACAAAATCCCGATCATCGCCTTGCGTATTTTAGTGAGGCGATGGCCGTCCGATTTTATTTTTTCGAATATCCCGTCGATTTCCAACATATCGTTTATTGCAACATTGTTGCAATAAATATACCACGTTGCGATCCTGGCGTCAAAGCGGACGCGGCGAAAAACGGAACGGACGGACTTTTTTGTCCGCCCGTTCTAGGAATTTGCCATTGTTCCGGTCCGGATCATCACCTGGAATCGTCATCGATCAACATCACATACAAAGTCGGAATGACGAAAAGCGTCAGGAAAGAAGACAGGAGTAATCCGAAAATTATGGTCGATCCCATCGCCAGCCAAGTTTCATTGGAAAGCGTCACGGGCGTGATGCCGGCAATGGTGCAAACGGATGTGATGGTAATCGCTTCCAAGCGCGATTTCCCGGCGTCGATGACCGATTCGAAAAAAGCGATGCCGGTCCGGACATTGAGGTTGATCTTATCCACCAGGATGATCGCGTTTTTAACCACGATTCCGAACAGCGCCACGATTCCGATGAGGCCCGGAAAACTCAGACTGACCCCGAACAGCGCCAGGCCGAAAAAGACGCCGATGAGCGCCAACGGGATAGTCACCAACACGATGAAAGTTTTTTTGAAAGAATTGAATTGGATGACCAGCGTCGCAATTATCAGGACCAACGCGATGGCCATCGCACGGATGATCGATTGCACCGATTCGGCATTCTGCTCGTTTTCCCCGCCATAAACTATCTCATAGCCTTGGGGCAATCCATAATCCTTGATTTTGTTTTGGAATTCCGCGACAGCATCGGTGGAAGAAATCTCCCCGCTCACGCCTGCCGAAAGCAGCACGGTCCGCCGCTGATTGATACGGGTGATCTTATCGACCGACGGTTCCAATCTGATCTGCGCGACATCCCGCAAAAAAATCGATTCTCCGGCATTGTTTTTTATTTGCAGATTTTGCAAAGCTTCCAAATCAGGAATTTTTTCTTCCCCGAAACGAGCTATGACTTTTATCTCGTCACCCCCTTTGATTATGTCAGTCACTTCCGTTCCGGAAATCGCCATCCGCATCGTCGATCCGATTTGCGACGCGTCGACTCCGAGAAGTTCCATCCGGTTATGGTCCAGCAGAAAAACATAATCAGCCGGGGAATTTTTCAATGAGATTTCCGCGTCCACGACTCCTGGGACGGAAGCCAATATGGGTTTCAAATCTTGGGCGATGCCGTCCAAAACATCCAGATCATCGCCTATGATTTGCGCTTCAAAAGCCGAACCGGACGGCGGACCGCCGCTCAAGGTCTGGACGGTGATAGCTGCCCCCTGGATATCGGCGATGTCCCGCCGCAAAACTTCCGCGAAATCATATGATTTGATCGCGCGGTTTTCCTCTTCTTGGAGTTTGAGCGTGATCTGAGCCTTGTGCGAAGGGTTCGCCGAACTGTTTATGAAACCCCCGCTGAATCCGCCGCTGCCCACGACCGTGGAAAGACTGATTATTTCCGGATGTTTGGTCAGCCTGTCTTCCACTTGCGAAACGATTTTCTCCGTTTCCTCCAGGCGCAATCCGACCGGCGCTTCAACATTGACGAATATCAGTTCCGAGTCGACAACCGGAAAAAATTCACTCTTGACCACTCCCGTAATCGGCAAAACGACCGCGGCGAAAAGGAGGAACGTCACCGAAACCACCGTTGCGATCCTTCTTTTTTTCGTAATTAAAATTTTTCTCAAATATTTTTCATAGACCGGAATCAGCCGGTCGAAACGGATGATACCATGGATCAGCCGCGACAAAAACGCCCCCTCTTCGTGATTGCTTTGGGTCCGCAATTTTTCCTTGATCAACCCATCGTCGCGCCATTCGCGATCCATCAATTCGGCGTTGGCCCGCAACACGGTTTTCCCTTGCCGGAAATACCAATCCAGCATCCAGTAGGCCGCGATCGCGCTGACAGACAAAAGCCCGGTCCTGACAATCAAGCCCTGGACATACCAACTGGAAATTCCCACGGACACCACAAGGGCTAAATATGCGAAAAATGTCTTACGGGTCAAACGCACGCGCTCAAGCACCGCCGCCAATGGATGATTGATAAGCAAGGCTATGGCCAGGGATGCCAAAAGCGTCACTGAAACCGTAATCGGAATGGAGCGGATATATTGCCCTATGATACCGCTGGCAAAAAGCAGGGGTAAGAAAGCCCAAACGGTCGTAAGGGTCGTAGTCAATAATACCATTTTGAAATCATTCAATACCAGCAGAACCGCCTCTTCCGGCGTGAATTTTCCCGTCCGGAGATATTGCTTGGTAGCGCTCACCACCACGATCGCATCATCTACCAGAAGCCCGAGCGCCAGGATGAGCGAAATCATCGAAAGAAAATTCAAACTGATTCCGACCTGGAGCATCACGCCGAAAGTCGCGAAAAAAACCAGCGGAATCGCCAGACTCGCCACCAACGCCTCTTTCAGTCCGATGACCAGAAACAGGATCGCAAAAACCAAAATGATCGTCAAGGTGAAATCATGCACCAATTGGTCGAAATTTTTCCTGATTTCTTTGGCCGTATCGATGGTGATGTCATAAGTTATGCCGGCCGGAGCGCCTTTGATCATCTCATCCAGCTTCACTTTCGACGCATCAGCCGTCTTAATGATCGAGCCTCCGGTCTTTTTGACGATATCAATATTCACGCTGTCCGCCGGCTTTTCTCCCTGGAGGGAAAAACGGGAAAAAACGGTTTTCTTGATAGCCCGATCGCGCACTTCCGCCATATCCTTGAGATAGACTATCGCACCGTCAGCCGTGTGGAAAACCGGGATATTCCCCAAAGCTTCCGCATCAAAAAAACGCGCGTCGGTCCGGATGGCATAATTATACTCGCTCCCTTGGAAGTTGCCGCCCGGAATCTGCAAGTTGGATTCCGCCACGATCCTGTTGGCCTCCAGCGGAGACAGGTCATAGAAGGCCAGCTTTTCCGGATCATAGGCGATTTCAAATTCGCGCTCATCCCCACCTGAAACCATCACCTCGCGCACGCCGGAAATCTTTTCCAATTCAGTCTGGACATCTTCGGCGAAATCACGCAAAACGAAACCATCATAAGGTCCGGCGATTGAAATGGAAAAAATCGGCGTGTCATCGACCGATATTTCGGTGACGGCCGGATCATTGGCGTCCTCAGGAATTTTTTCTTTGGCGTCATCTACGGCATCCCGCAATTTTCGGATACTGCCATCCAAATCGGCATCAGCGTCGAATTCCACCGTGATGGAAGAAATCGAATTGGAAGAATTGGACGTGATTTTGTCGATATCCTTGAGTCCTGCGATTTCCGTTTCCAATTTTTTCGTCACCAGATCTTCGACGTTGGCCGGCGACGCTCCGGGAAAAACCGTCGTTACCACCGCCATCGGGATCTTGACCTCCGGATCGGATTCGACCGGCAAAACGATATATGAATAGATCCCCACGCCGGCCAACAATAGCATCAGAAGGATCACCACCCGGAAATTGGTAATAAAAAAATTCAAAAAACCCTTCCGGAGTTCCGGCCGGAACTCCAGTTTTTCGAGATATTGGTAATCGGAAGATTTTCCACTATCGGACATATTATTATTGTATGGTTATCTTATCACCGTCTTGGACCAGCCGGCTTCCTTCAATGATGACCAGGCTCCCGGCCGCAAGACCCGTCCGCACTTCGGCATTCTCTCCGAAAATCTTCACGATTTCAACAGGATCTTTCTTAGCTCGCCCGTCTTCCGCTACGAAAAGATACGTTTCGTTCTGCCCGACCGTCACAGCGGAAAGCGGCAAAATCATCGAATCATCCCTTCCGGCTTTCCGCCGCGCATCGACAAAAACGTCGACGACCGTCCCGATAACCAAAGTATCGGCCCCGGATGGCACCGCCTCCACTAAAAATCTCTTCGTCACCGCGTCAGCCTGGATGGAAACATTGGCAATCTTGGCTTGGACCTCCTTATCGCCGCTATCGACGGTTACCGTATCCACCGCTTTCACATCTGCCAATTCCTCCTGGCTCACATAAAACTTGATTTTAACCTTCTCTGGCCTGGAAATGGTCGCCAAAATTTGTCCGGCTGAAATCGAATCTCCAACCGCGATATTTTTAGCGGTCACATAGCCGGCGATCGGCGACTTTACCAGGCGGTTATCCATCGCCGATCTGAGCGCGACCTGCGCGTTTTGTTTTTGCAATTTGGCGATGTCCTTGGCGGTCTTATTATCTTTCGTATCATCTTTGTCATAGTTCCGCTTGGCCTGGTCATAAGCCTCGTCGGCTTGCTTGAACGCGTTTTCCAATTGCTGGATCTGTCCGCTGGCAAATCCTTCCTTGCCTATTCCGGCCAATCCGGCTGGATCGTCGATCCGGACCAAAATTTTTCCGAGCGCCACTTGGTCGCCCAAACGGAAATCCACCGCGGCCGCCGTTCCGGCCGCTCCGGCCATGATATGTATCTCCTGGTCGCCCGCGACAATCGCCGGATATTTGATCCGGTCGCGCGACTCTTTCAATCGCTCGATTTTTTCAACACCCACCGCGACCGCCTTTTTTTCCTCGACAAAAACTCCCAGACTTTTTTCGCCTTCCCGGAAAACAGCCAAAATGGCCACCAATCCCAGCAAAAAAATGGAAATAAAAACTTTCCGCCTATTTTCTCCGATTATCCGCATCATATTTTTTATTGATTTATCCTTTAAAAAGCATCTGATTATCCTACCAGCAAAAACCGCTCCGGTCAAGCGCGGGAACAGCATTCCAAAGCCTCGTCCGCATCGATGCCAGACCGCACATCCAAAGCAAAAACAGGATCCTCACGGACCCTGTTTTGATATGCCGTTTCCGCGGAACTAAATCCGCTCCCACGGCAAGCCTTCCTTCCCGAAGTGCCCATAGGCAGCCGTCTCTTGAAAAATCGGCGACCGAAGACCCAGAGTTTCAATGATCGCTTGCGGACGGAAATCGAAATTCTTTTTGACGATTTCAGACAGGCTCTCCCCCTTTTCATTGAGAGCTTCCACCATCAACGGTTCGGCTTTGCCGATAGCATAGGCCACGCTCACCAGACACTCCTTAGCCAAGCCTTGGGCTACCATCTGTTTAGCCACATAGCGGGCCATATAGGCGGCGCTGCGATCGACCTTGGTCGAATCCTTGCCGGAAAAAGCCCCTCCCCCGTGCGGCACCAAACCGCAATACGTGTCCACCATGATCTTGCGTCCGGTCAGTCCCGTATCCGCTTCAAATCCGCCCTGGACGAAATTGCCGGTCGGATTCACCAAAATTTCAATTCCGGAAATATCCCCGATTACCGGAATGATGACGCCGTCGATGATTTGCTGGCGGATCTGGGCGCTATCAATGGATTTGTCGTGCTGGCAACTCACCAATACGGAAGATATTTTTCCGTTATGGACGCTGATTTGCGTTTTCCCATCCGGCCGCATCCAAGCGAAATCCGCGTTATCATTCCTGAGATCTTCCATCTTTTTCGCCAGCCGGTGCACCTTCACGACCGCTTCCGGCATAAACTCCTCCGTTTCGTCCGTCGCGTAGCCATACATTATCCCTTGGTCCCCCGCGCCGCCCGTATCGACTCCCTGCGCGATGTCCGGCGATTGCTTGACGATCCGCACCGAGATATCCAAATCCTGGTCATAACCGATTTTTTTATAGACCTCCCGCGCTATTTTCTCAAAATCGACATCCGCTTTAGTCGTCACTTCCCCGCCGATAACCAAAGTGCCGTGTCCGCCGAAAGTTTCCACCGCCACGCGGCTCATCGGATCCGCTTTGAGACAAGCGTCCAAGATGGCATCGGAAATCTGATCACAGACTTTGTCCGGATGGCCGGCTGTGACGCTTTCCACCGTATAAGTTTTTGGTTTGTATAACATATTTTTTGAATATTTTTTTAAATTAAAAAATCCCTTCGCCAAAAAGAGATAAGAAATCGACCATTTATCTCTTCTCGGAGACCACCGACGCGCGATGCGCCGATAAACCGAGCTGGAAGGGGCACCCTTTCTTGGAAGTCACTCCAAGATGGTTGCCGGATGGGTCGTCGAGCCAGTGCTCTGCCATCACTCTTGATAAATACCTTATTCGATTGTTTTTTGATTATAACATAGCTTTTTAAAAAAATCCAGACTCAACGTTCGTACAAACCGACCAGAATCGCTTGCTGCAAAATATGGCCTTTCATGGCCTGTTCCAAATCATTTTTTGCCGCCTGGCCGCCCAAAGACAATTCCGTATCAAGCGCGTACAGCCTGAATTCGTAATGATGCGTGCCGTTTGGCGGACAAGGACCGCGATAACCGAAACTACCTGAACTGTTCAATCCTTGGACGCCAGGTTCCGGAACATCGTTTTCAGCGATTCTAGCCAAAGACGGATCCATATTGAATATGATCCAGTGTGTCCACCCTCCGCTTACCGGAGCATCGGAATCATGCATAATAAGAGCCAGCGAACGGGCCTCAGCCGGCACATCGGAAATTCCGAGCGGCGGGTTGATATTTTGTCCGTCACAAGTATATTTTTTGGGAATCATCGAATCGCTTTCAAAAACAGCGCTAGTGATTTCCATATGCTTATTATTACGACATTATAAGTCCATCAAGTATTACAACCGGACCTTAAAAATATCTCTCAAAAGAAACCCTCTGGATTACAAAAAAAATGCAGAAGAAAAATCCCGCCAGGAAATCGGGATTCTTCCTTCTGCATTCCTCAAACGAACGTTCTGGAAATAGATGATTTCAATGCCTTGCCATCTCCCATACAAATATAGTATATATCCCTGGTTTTTTGCTTAAAGAAAAAATAACCTTCATATTTAAAAAAACTTTATTTAAAATTTATACCAATCAGATTTGCTTTATTCCGGCTATTAAATTAGAATAACATTGTAATCGGATATGGACTTCTCCCTCTATTCCATCATCTCTATCCGCTATTTTTTTATCAGACACGATTTACTTTTAATCTACGTCCGCCGTCACTATCCCATCGTTTTTTTAATAAGACCGTCTTGCGTCTAATAATCTTTTTTGTTAAATAGAATGCTCCCGGGCATTGGTTCAACTTATTATGAAAATCCTTATCATTGAAGACAATGAAGACATATCCGAATCTCTCAAGATGAGCTTGGAAGAACATTGCTTTGCCGTAGATGTCGCCAAGGACGGGGAAAAAGGCGCTTATCTGGCAAAAATCAACAATTATGACCTGATACTTTTGGATTATGTCCTGCCGAAAAAAGACGGGCACCAAATTTGTCTGGAAATACGCGAAAGAAAAAACGACGTATATATCATCGTGATGTCAGTCAAATCGGAAGTCGAAACGAAAGTCGATCTTTTGGAAATAGGAGCTGACGATTATATCATCAAGCCGTTTTCTTTCTCCGAAGTCCTAGCCAGAATAAATGTCTTGTTCCGGCGGTCGCGCGATATCAAGCCGCCCATCATCAAATTCAAAAATTTCATTTTGGATACCCGGAATTATTCGCTGAAAAAAGGCGGCGGAGACGCCATATATTTAACCAGGAAAGAAGCTATGATACTTGAAACTTTGGCGAAAAACAAAGGCCAGATCGTTTCCCGTTCAATGATTTTTGAAGAAGTCTATGACACCAATGCCGATGTTCTTTCTAATGCTATAGAAATGCATATACGCAATCTACGAAAAAAAATGGATGACAATAAAAACCAAGCTATCATAAAAACATTTCCCGGACGCGGATATATGATCGCTGAATGAACATTCCCACGCTCTTTATTCCTTCTTTAACTTAAATTTACTCTCTTGATTTATACTGGAATAGTGTTGTAATTACAGCCTTTATTATAAAGGTCGAAAAGGCTTGGATATTGCAAACAATAAATGATAATACAAAAACAATGGAAAAACTTATCAAAGAAATCTTAACCAAGAAAGCGACCAGGAATAGCGCGGCATTGGTCGCCCTGATCGCAACAGTTATGGTCGCAGGATCTCCGTGGAACGCGCCTCAAATCTAGCCACCAAAAAAACGCATATTGGCCGGCTGATATGATTTGTCGGCCGGCTAGTTTTTTTAATAATACCGGGAAGATTTTATGTTAGAAAAAATCATTATTTTTTTAAAAAAGGCTGTCGCGCCTGTTTCACCGGATGAGGACAAGGCCCGCAGGGAATTTATCGCCAATATTCTTTTATTATCCAGTATTTTTTTGATTTTTGCGGCTTTTACCGTAAATCTGCTATATCAATTTAAAAACACGCAAACTTTTTTGGCTGCGGAAATTATTTTAATACCGCTTATCTTTTTGATTGTGTTATATGTCATTTCCCGCAAGGGATATGCGCATATATCTTCATTTCTGCTATTGCTTACGCTTTTTTTGTTCGCAAGCGCTATGGGATATTATTGGGGCGTGGATTTGGAAGTGGAGCTTTTTATCTATGTTCTCGTCGTAGTTATGTCTGGAATATTGATAGGCTCCCAAGCATCTTTTATGGCTATGTGCTGCATCAACGCTTTTATTATCATTGTCGGTTTTCTGCATGGAATTCAAATAATCGTACCGGATAGATCTTGGAGAACCAGAGAACTTTGGGATTTTGGAGAAATATCGATGACTTCCGTTATTTTTTTCACCATCGCCACCGTTTCTTGGCTCTCAAACCGCGAGATTGAAAAATCGTTGCGGAGAGCCCGGGAGTCGGAATCGGAGCTCAAAAAAGAACGCGATTCCTTGGAGATTACCGTAGAAAAAAGGACGCGGGAACTCAAAGAGGCGCAATTGGCGGAAATGTCCCAGCTATATCGCTTCGCGGAATTCGGACGCCTTTCCTCAGGACTTTTCCATGATTTGATAAATCCGCTCAATGCCGTATCCCTCAATATGGAAAAAGTCAAAAGCCGGGATTGTTACAAAAACGAGATAGACGAAACCAAGGCATATTTGGACAAATCCATCCTGATGGTCAGAAAAATGCAGGATTTCGTTTCCGTAGTGAGAAAACAAATGGCCCGCCAGGCGGATGATAAGGCGCTTATTTCCTTAAATGAAGAAATCAGCCAAGTAATTGACATATTGTCATACAAGGCCCTGCAGAAGAATATCAAAATAAAATTTCATTCTTCCGGCGATATTGAAATTTTTGGCAACGCGATAAAACTAAACCAGATCGCACTGAATCTCCTGGACAACGCGATTGACGCTTGCGGGAATCCAAGAATAGAGAATAAAACGGGAGTTATCTCGATTTTTTTGAATGAAAGGGACGGAGCGATAACTTTGATCGTACGGGATAACGGCGCTGGCATTTCCAAGGAAAATATGGACAGGATATTCGAACCGTTTTTCAGCACCAAAAATTCCAATGCCGGCACCGGAATCGGCCTTTCTTTGGTAAAAAGAATCGTTGAAAAAGATTTCAAAGGCACGATATCGGCTGAAAGCGAAGAAAAAATAGGCACTAAATTCATTATTAAATTCAATAAATAAAATGAAACATCGCCAACACTCCATCGACCAGCGGCAAAAAGACGGGAGTTTTCCAGACTCTGAAAATTCCCCGTCAATATTGCACGCAGCTTTGATCCTCGCCTGCTTGAACGGATACAGCCAGAATCCAGCCGATACGGAAAAACAGGAAGCCGTTGAATTTTTATTATCAAAAAGGGATGCCGATTGGAGTTTTTCCCCGGAAACAACCATAAATTTTTGCGCCCTGGCAGCCCTGGCCAGCTTCGACAAAAATTCGATACCGGGAGAAGCCTTGGCAAAAATATTGATTGGTTTGACTTCCCTGGAAAGCCAAGAGGGCGGTCCGTATTTTTCACAACCCGGCAACAAAAACATAGATTTGGCAGTCAACGCCAGCATAGCCGCTTTCTTATACGTGGAAGGGGTGGAGTTGCCGGAATTGACGAAATTATTCGAAAAAGCCATCCGAACAAAAAATTTCAAGTCCGCTTTCTTCGCGTCCGATCATCCGACTATCTATTTCATTTCCAAAATATACCAAGGCGGTCTCAAGCAAGAATTCATAGATTTTATCCTGGAGAAAAATAACCGGGAAAAAGAAACTGCCAACCCCCTGGAAACCGCCTTCTTGCTGAATGCGCTACTTAATCTCGGCTATTCCGGCAAGGATTTGCAAGACAGTTTGGATTATCTGAAAAACTCACTGGCAAAGCCGGAACCAGATCGCGATTTTTATACGCATAGCGACGGGACTCATACCAAAAGCACTTCCGCCTTGAGTACGGCCCTCTATTCGGAAGCTCTCCATAAAAAAGATTCTTTGGAATCATCCCAGGACGGAAACAATCTGAAAAAAAATACGGACGATCCGGAAAAAAAGATGATGGACGGAATATTGGCGGCCGCCGAAAAAAGATTCACCGATCTCCCAGCGGAAGTCGCCAATTTAGCCAGGAGGGAAATCCGGAAAACCATCAGCGGAAATCACGACAACCAAATGTCCCTGATGGCTTATTATATGAAAAAATCACTAGGAGAAAAAGCGGCCAACATCCCTGATTCCCTGGTGGCTGATATGGGCCTGGCTAATATTTTCTTCTGGACGGCCTTCATCATCTATGATGATTTCTGGGATGAAGATGAAGCGGCTGACACTTCCGTCCTGCCGATAGCCAATCTCTATGCCAGAAGTTACGTCGATTTTTTCAATTCCGTCCTGCCGCCAGATGCCGGATTCAAGGAATTTTTCCACAAACTTATGGACAAACTGGATGCGGCCAACGTATGGGAAAACATTCATTGCCACGCGAAAATCGAAGGTTCGAAATTTTTCATTCCCGAAAAATTGCCGGATTATGGGGACTATGACGTCAAATACCAGCCGGCTTCCGGACAGATATTGGGACCCGTAGCGATATTGGTCAAGCTGGGCCACAGATTGGATTCTCCGGAAGTTGAAAACCTGATCGCCTATTTCAAAAACTATCTGGTCGCGATGCAATTGAATGATGACGCGCATGACTGGGAGGAAGATATGAAGCGGGGACGCCTGAGTACCGTCGTCACCCTGCTTTTGGAAGACCTGGACTGGGCGGGCGATTCCATCGATTTAGAAACCGACCTGGAAGAACTAAAAAAAGTATTCTGGTTCAAAACGATAAAAAGAGCCGCCCAAGCGGCCGCCTCCTATGCTGAAAAATCGCGGCAAGCCCTTGGCTCAATGACCGTCCTGGAAGATGCGTCACCCCTGGAAAAAATCATCAACGCCACAGAAAGCGTCGCCCGCAAGGCTTTAAAAGAACAAGCGGATACCGTCGGTTTCTTGCGGACATACCGTTGAAAATTTCAACCGGCAATCACGACGAAAAAAATAAGCCTTAAAAATTCGTTTATGCCGAAAGAAATCATCCTTGTCAATAAAAAAGACTGGGTAACCGGAGCCGCCTCCAAAATGGAAGCCCACCAGAAAGGCAAATTGCACCGGGCTTTTTCCATTTTCATCTTCAACCGGCATGGAAAACTGCTTTTGCAACAACGGGCTATCGGAAAATACCATTCCGGCGGACTATGGACAAATACTTGTTGCGGCCATCCGCATCCCAAAGAAATACTTATCTCTGCCGCCCATCGAAGACTCCAGGAAGAAATGGGTTTCGATTGCAAATTAACAGAAATATTCAGCTTCATCTACAGAGCCAAATTAGACAATGGTATGCGGGAATATGAATTCGACCACGTCTTGATCGGAAAATTTAACGGAAAACCAAAAATCAATCCTACCGAAGCCGAAGATTGCAAATGGGTTGATCGTGAATTTCTCATTATGGATCTCCGGAAAAATCCAAGCCGTTATACGAAATGGTTCCTAAGATGCGCCGCTGAAGTTTTTAGTGTAATCGGGAATTAGCGCGCCTATCCGGCCAAAGCCATATTGAAAAGATAGCCGGTAAAAACGATTCCCAATCCGACAATGCCGGCAAAAATCAAAATCAATTTGACTTTCATCACTTTTCTAAGGATCATAAATTCCGGCAGCGACAAGGCGGTCACCGCCATCATAAAAGCCAAAGCGGTTCCCATAGCCACGCCTTTCTCGGTCAGCGCTCCCACGAGCGGAATCACGCCGGCCGCATTGGAATAGAGCGGAATGCCAATAAGAACAGCCACCGGCACCGCGTACCATTTGTCGCTACCGGCATATTGCGCCAGAAAATCAGCTGGCACATAACCGTGGATCCAAGCACCCAGTCCGACTCCGATCACCACATACAGCCAGACTTTTCTAATGATATCCGCAGTATAGTTCCTAGCGTATCCGCTGCGCTCCTTCCAGCTTAGTTCCGGAAGATTGATATTCTTTCCATAACCATTAAACGCGAATTCTTCCACCAGATTCTTCACGTCCATTTTTTCAATCACCATTCCGGAAAATATCGCGATCAAAAGTCCGCTAGCAATATAGAGCAGCGCGATTTTCCAACCGAACATTCCCAAAAGTAAAACAAGCGCGACTTCGTTGATCATCGGCGAAGCCACCAAAAAAGAAAAAGTGGTGCCGAGAGGAACCCCGGCTTGCACGAATCCCAAAAACAACGGCACGGCCGAGCAGGAACAAAAAGGAGTGATGATTCCCAGAAGCGAAGCCAGGATATTGCCGACATATTTTTTCTCGTGAGAAAGGATGTTTCTTATTTTTTCCGGAGGCAAAAAGGAACGGATGATTGAAACCGCGAAAATTATCACCACCAGAAGCAGCAATATTTTGATCGTATCGAAAATAAAGAAATTGACCGCGCCGGCCAGCAACGTTTTTGGAGCGATGCTAAAAACTGAATAGGTCAGCCAATCGGCGAAAAGTTGGATCGGATAAAATATATTCATAAATTTTCTGGATTAACATCTGCCGCCACAACCGCATCCGCCCGAACCAGCTGTTTTGTTTTCAGCACGATCGGATTCCGTTTTATTATCGGTGATGATTTGTTTGATTTTTTCCACATTGGGCACTTGCCCAGCCATTGCGACTACTCCGTCAATCACCAGGGCGGGCGTGCTCATAATGCCATAACTTATAATTTCCTGGATTTCCGTCACCTTTTCCACACGCGCTTCCATTTTCAACTCTGCCAGCGCTTGCTTGGTATTCTCTTCCAACTTGATGCAATTCGGGCAACCTGTGCCGAGAATTTTGATGTCCATATGTTTATCTAAAATTAAATTAATTACAATGATCGCATTTCATTTTCAACTTTTCCGTTTCGGTAGCCGACATCATTTGGATGGTGGCGTGATCAATCCTAAACTTACTTGCCAACATTTCCTGCGCTTGAGAGAGCAATTCATTTCTCTGTCCATTTTCCACATTTTCAATTTCCAGATGGGTACTTAAGAACTTACTATTACTATCGGTTTGCCAGATATGCAAATCATTTACCCTGATAACACCCGCCAGCGAATTAAGCGTATTTTTTACTTCTTCAAAATCAATGTCATCCGGCACGGATTCCATCAAAATATCGATTGCTTGTTTCATCAGTCCATAAACCTCTTTGAGGACATACGCTGACAACACGATAGAAATGATCGGATCGATGATAAACCAATGCAGATAGTAAATCAGCACGGCACCGACGACGATGCCTAGGGAAAACAAGGCATCTTGGAATGAGTGCAGCCAGGCGCTTTTCATATTCAAATTCTTATGCGCGTCTTTTTCCAAAAGATAAGTCGCGATGCCATTGCCGACCAACGCCACGACGGCAGCCCAAATCATCGAAGTGCCGGCAATTTCTGAAGGATGGAACAAACGCTGTGACGCTTCAACCAAAATAAAAGCGACTACCGCCAAAAGCACCAGCGAATTGAAAAAAGCGATCAAGATTTCCGCTCGCTTGTATCCGTAAGTTTTAAATGCCGTATTGCCCTTCGTTTTTATTTTTTCTCCCCACCAACTCAAGGAAAGCGATCCGACATCGGAAAAATTATGCAGCGCTTCTGATATCAAAGCTAGGCTGCCAATCAATAGCCCTATCACGATTTCAAAGGCCGTAATGATGATATTGAGGATTATGGCAAAAACCATATTCCTATTGCCGGCTGGTTCCTCGCTATCCGCTTTATTATGGCTATGGCCGTGTTTTTTTGATCCATTCATAATTCCCTATTTGATTACCTGGTTAAGATTTTTTTTATATTCCCTGATCGCTTTTTTATCCAATCCGTAACGTATGAATTTTCCTTCCCGTTTTTCGATGAGCAGTCCGGCGGCTTTCAAATGTTTGAGATGGTGCGAGGCCAACTTATCTGAAATCCCGATCACAGGAACGATTTCACACACGCATTTTGATCCGCCTTGCAGGACACAGAGTATTTTCAGCCTGTTGGGATCGGCGATCGCCCGCAAAAAAGCGTATGCCTTGCCGACATTTTCCGCTTCAGAAGAATTATTGCCGCAACATTTGAATTCCATAAAAAATATCATTCTAATTTATATTAGAATGATATACCGGCCTGTCCGGATTGTCAAATGCCGCAAGACCAGCCCGAAAAAGAAAACGCCGCGGATATCAGCTCCGACTTCCCCCATGCAAAAGCATCTCCAAGGCATGCCGCATAGATCCGGCCTGCGTGATCCTTCCGGCATTGACGAAAAAAATCTCATCGGCGTTTTCAATGGTATTCAGCCGGTGCGCTATGATGACCTTGGTCGTTTTTTCCGGCAGCCTGTCGATTATTTCCTCCAGCAGCTGTTCGGTAACCGTATCGATATTGGCAGTCGCCTCATCCAAAATCAGGATATCCGGATCCCGCAAGACCGCCCGGATAAACGCAATCAATTGCTTTTGCCCCAAACTGATGGCGTCGCCATTTGAAACGACGCGCGTATCGAGTCCGTCGGAAAACCGCGTCAACAATTTCGTCAGATGCATTTCCTCCAGCAAGCGCGCCAATTGATCTTTCGTATACCCGCCGCATTCCTCATTCCCATAGAGTATATTTTCCCGCACCGTCCCATTGAACAAGAACGGCTCTTGCAAAATAAAACCGACTTTTTTCGCCCGCTCGCCAGGCTCATAGCAACGGATATCTTTACCTTCCAAATAAACCACACCCTCACTCGGATCATATAGACGCGCCATCAAAGACGCGGTGGTCGTTTTGCCGCCGCCGGTCGGCCCCACCAGCGCATAGGTTTTGCCTTTTTCCAAAGCGAAGCTGATATCTTTTAAAACATCTTCGCCTTCCGCATACCGGAAAGACACGCCCTTGAATTCAAGCTTGGCGGATGACGGCGAAAAGACCGGGGTTTTTTCATCAGGCGCCGTCATTACGTCAGATTCAAGCACCAACACTTCCGAAATGCGGTCCAGTCCGGCCAAGGCGAGCTGCAATGACGGCCACACGGATGCCAATTGGCGGAGCGGATTATAAAAATTATTCACATACAGCAAAAACCCGATCAGCAGACCGATCGTCAATTGCCCCAGATATATGAGATATATGCCATAGACCAAAACGGCCAACTGGGCCAGGGATGAAGCCAACACATAGATAGGATTGAATATATTGCTGGAAATTCCCGCCGAAACCGAGGCGGAATAGTTCGCGTCATTGGCTTGCCTGAATTTATCCCTGAAATAATCCAGCCGGTTGAAAGCCACGATGACTTTGAAATTATTGATGCTTTCCTGGATTTCCCCGCTCATCCCTCCCAGCGCCCGCAAGCTCTTGAGGCTGGTGCGCTTGACCCAAGGGTTGAGTATCTGCGTGGCTGCCAAAGCAAGCGCCGCCGGCGCAAGCGCGACAAGCCCTAGCCGGAAATCGATGAAGAGGATAAAAAATCCCGTGCCGGCTATCAGGATCATATTGCCGATAAATTGCATAAAGGCCTGCGAAAAAAACTGATTGAGTTTGTCGGTGTCGTTATTGATGCGTGAAACCAAATCACCGGCCTTATTCTGGTTGAAAAAAGCCACTGGCAGATCCTGTAACTTACTGAATATCTTATTGCGCAAATTGAAAAGCAGCCGCCTGCCCACTCCTCCCATACTGATGATCTGCACGTAGTTAGCGGCCATTCCCGCAATAAAAACAGCGGTTAACAATCCGGAAAATACCAGGACGCCGTGGAAATTTTTTCCAACGATATAGACATCCACGATATGCGCGATGATGATCGGCACGACAAGCGCGGCGGCCGAACTCACCAGCGCTGCGAGTATGGCTATCGTAACCGCCCGGTTTTCTTCCTTCATCAAAGGCACCAACCGGCGCCAAGCGGTGGCCAACACGCTCTTATTTTTTTCCTTCGCTATGTCTGTTTTAGCAAGTGAGTAATCCATAATATTATTTTTCATATTGATTGGTGCTTTGCTGCGACTGGAAAATTTGGATATATTCCGGTGAAGATGCCAGCAATTTTTCATGCGTGCCTTTGGCCAGCAGTTCACCTTCCATCAGCAGGATGATCTGGTCGTAATGTTCGACGGATGAAATCTTCTGCGTGACTGAAATCAAGGTTATCCCAGGATAATTCTTGGCGATATTGCCTAAAATCTTGCTCTCAGTGCCGGCGTCGACGCGGGCCGTGAAATCATCCAACAGCAATATCTTCGGATTAAGCGCCAGCGCGCGGGCCAGCATTATCCGCTGTTTCTGTCCTCCGGAAAGGCTGGTGCCCCTTTCGGAAACCACGGTGTCCAATTTTTTCGGCAAAGTCCCGATATAGCCTTTCAGTTCCGCGGTTTCAATCGCCTTTTCAATATCTTCATCCTTGGTGGCATTGCTGAAAGCGATATTTTCCCTGAGACTCAGATTGAACATTACGCTGTCTTGGAACACGAAACCGATCTGGCTATGCAAACTTTCCTTGTCATATGCGTCGATTTTTTCAGCGTCAAAATATATCCCGCCTTCCGTCGGCGCCAAAAGCCCCGCCAGAGCGTAGAGAAGCTGGGTCTTTCCGGCGGCTGTCGGACCGATAATCGCGATCTTGCTGCCGGCTTTCACGGAAAATGAAACATTTTTAAGCGCGGCTTTGCCTGCAAAATCTACCGTCACTTCCCGGACTTCCATATCGCCTGATAAGACAGCTTTGATTCCCCCGGTCTTTTTTTCCACCGGAGCATTGAGCACCTGCAGTATGCGCCCATAAGAAGCCTGCGCCTGCGCGACAAGATTGCTGATAAAACCGAGGATGATTATGGGGAAAATAAGGATCGCCAAATAGCTGTTGAAAGCGGTGAAATTACCCAAAGACATCGCTCCGGAAATGACGAAATGCCCGCCCAACAGGACTATGGCCAGCGTAGCGACATTGGTCAGGAACGTAATGACCGGAATAAGACTGGAGAACAATGCCAATATCTCGAAGCTGATGTTTTTCGCTTCGGTACTGGCAGCGGAAAATTTCTTATCTTCATATTTTTGGGAATTGAGCAAACGGATCAAGGCCGCCCCCAAGATGCTCTCGCTGATGACCCGATTGAGCCAATCTATCGATTCTTGCGCCCTAATGAAAAGCTGGCGGACTTTTTTCAAAACGAAAAAGAAGGTCAAACCGATTATCGGCATAACCGAAAGCACAGCCAGCGCCAATTCCCAATCGATCATAAGCAACAAAACCGATACGCCGATAATCAAAAAAACGGAAGAAATGACGGATGAAACAGCCATCGATACGAACGTTTTGACCGCATCGACATCCGAAGTCAGATTAGTCAGGAGTTTGGCTGGCGTAGCATTTTCAATGTAAGCATACGGTTGGACGGATATTTTGGAAACGATATCATCGCGCATATCGCGCGCCACCCGTTCGCTCGCCAATACCTGTGCGATGCCTTGCAAATACGTGAAAACAAAAATCAAGAAGGCGATGATGGAAAATTCCAAAACCAATTTACTGATAATAAAATTGCCGCTAGTGTAACTGTCGATAGCGCCCGCGATAATTTTCGGCACGGAAATACTCAGTCCGTTGGCTATGACAGTCACTATGGACAACGCGATGATTATGCCAGAATATCGGCGCAACAAGCCGAAAAGGCCGGATGGCGGCAATTCCGTCCTGCTGTTCGCGGTATTTCGTTTTTTTTGTTGTGCCATAAAAATTATCATTATTATATGCCCGATGCCCGGATTCCGATTTCAGAGATGAAACCGGACATCCCCTTTAATTTATTACGCTTTCCCGCCGGTATCAGTTCATCCAAAATAAAGTCCATCCTTTCAATCGCCTCGTCCAGTTTGCGTTTGCCGCCCGGAGCGATCATTATGTAGCGCGCCCGGGCGTCTTTTTCGCTTTCACCGCCTTTCACAAGACCGATTTTTTCCATAGGCAGCAACAGTCTGGTGATTCCTGACGCCGTCAGTCCGATTTTATTGGCCAAGTCTATCCTGCGCATCTTGCCTTCGCTGGCCACGTTCAGAGTATAGAGTATCGTGAATTCATTCAAACCCAGGCCGCCCAGGCCGCTATCAAAACGCCGCGCGAGAATGGCTTGGGTTTTGGATAGCTCCATTATGAACTCCATAGGCTGGTTTTTATTATTCATAATACGATTATATTAATACTTGATAACTCAAGCATATCTCAATCAAATTCCCTTGTCAAGAAAACATCGGCCGGACCACTGGATCGTAAATCCGAAAAAAGAAGCACATCAACAAATGGCCATCGATAAAAACCGCGCGCATCCATAAAAACATTTTGCAGATGTTCAAATCGGCAGTGCAATACATTTTCAAATCAAAACCGTTGTTTTTCGCAACGGTTTGATAAAGGTGACCCTTAACTGACTTTTTCGGAGTTTCCCGGATTTATTCCGGCTGCCAATCCGTCGCCTGCATCAGCGCGAAACGGTTGCCTTCCGTATCCTTGGCGCTGGCGAACCAGCCGACCCCCTTGAGTTCGCTCTTCTCACGGGTGATCATCCCGCCGTTGGCCTTGACGGCTTCGACCGCTTTGTCGATGTCCGGAACCAGGACCGTGCCGTCATAAGTGAAGAGCTTGTCATCCGCCGGACGCTTATACATCCCGCCGCCAATACCGGGACCCTTGCCAGTATCCAGCATCCAATAGTCCATCATATCGCCTTTTTCCGTCGACATCGCCTGTGTCACCTTCCAATCCAAGACAGTTTCGTAGAACTTCTTAGCGCGTTCCACGTCGTCCGCCTGGATCTCGAAATGTATTACCCTATTACCCATATGTTTATAATTAATGCTTATGTAATTATTACATATTAGCCAAGAAAATAATTCCATCTTGGCGCTTGTTCCGCAACGGGAGAATAAAACAACCTATCTGATACAAAAAAACCGCCGATGCTGGCGGTTTTTTTGGTTATTCAACGGAAGATTATTATCGGAAAAGCCTCACTGCCCAACCGAATAAACTGAACTTGTTTTCGTTTTTAGCGATGAAGCCATCGATATTCGCCTGCTCTTGCTCCAACATCCGGATTTGCGCTTGTAGTTCGATTTTACTCTGCTCATTCTCCGCTTTGTCAGCCAATCGCTTCAATTGCTCGATTTGGTTCCTGGCCTGGACCGTTTGGCCCCGCAATTCCCCCAGATTCCTATAGCTTGTGCCGATGAAGAATGTTTTTACATCACTCCTGTTCTCGACGGCATATATCAAATCGGCCGCCCGATCTTTGACATCATTTTGTTGGTTAGCGATGGTTCTCACTTCCTGCCCGATTCCACCCTCCCTGTCAGCTACCGCCAATAGGCTCTGCACGAAAGCGGCCATCGCGCCCCTGTGCAATTCGGCGTTGTCCTGCGTCTTATTTTCTTTTTTATCCTTAGTTTGGATCGCATCCCGTTCCTGGGTTTGAAGCTGGACATCCTCCCCTTGGTTTTGGACTTCATTTTTTTCTTGAACCTGGACGGCGTTTCCGGATTGGCTCACTTGGGGCTTGCCCTGCTCCGGCTTTGGACTTTGCTCAGGATTCGCGCTTGCCGCTTGGACTTGGAAGGCTATTCCAAACATCAAGACAAAAGCGAGTGCTAGTGTTTTTTCCATTGTTTCGTTTTTTAATGATTATTAATTTATTTGCTTCGCATCCATAGATAGATTATAGCATATTTTCCTTCCCTCTTCGACCTTCGGCGCTATCCGCCGTAGTCTTTGCGGTTATGATTTTTCAAATCTTTTTTCGCTTTTTTCATAAACTGGCCGAATTGGCGATCTTTTTTTCTTTTTTCGAATCCGGTCATCCCATAGTGCTCGGCTTCTTTTTTCAAGCCGATATAATTGGAATATTTTCCCTTGTCCAATGCGCCCGATTCCAACGCCGCCAAGACCCCACAGTCTGGTTCATGGATATGCGCGCAATCGACAAACTTGCATTTTTTGGCCAGAACCGCTATTTCCTCGAATAGCCCGCCTATGCCGGCGGCATCCGCCACCCCCACTTCCCGCATTCCAGGATTGTCTATCACGATGCCGCCCTGGGCCAAAAAATACATCTCGCGCGCGGTAGTCGTGTGTTTTCCCCGGCCCGAATGCGCGCCGATCCCTCCGGTTTTTATTTCGCCTCCGCCGAGCAGTCCGTTGATCAGGGAAGATTTCCCGACTCCGGACGAGCCGAGAAAACAATACGTTTTCCCCTTCGCTATATATTTTTTCAAGCCGTCCAATCCGCCCTCCGTCAAAATGCTGGTCGCGATGACATCGACGTTTTTAAACCTGTCTTTTATTTCGGCCAGCGCCAGATCCGATTCTTCCTGGGAAACCAGGTCCGTTTTATTGAGGATGATCGCCGGCCGGATGCCTTCGCCATCCGCGATGGCAAAATATCTTTCTATACGATTGAGATTGTAGTCCCGACCCACCGATTCGATGACGAAAGCCACGTCAATATTCGCCGCTATGGTCTGGATTTCGTCCTTGCCGCTGTATTTCCTCTCTATGACCGTCTTTCTCGGCAATATACTATGGATCGCCGCTTCCTTTTCTCCTGATTTGGAAATTTCCACCCAATCGCCCACAGCCGGATAATCTTTCCGGGATACGGCTTGGAAAATCCGCTTCCCGGTTATTTTCGCCGAATATTCTCCGTCGGCATCCCGCACTTTATACAGCCCCCGGTGCTCGGCCACCACCCGGGCGACTTGAAAAACATCCGGCCCAGGCTTCGCGCGGCCAGCTTCAAAAAATCCGTCATATCCCAAATCTTCAATTTTCATCGTTTTCACATCCATATCCCAATTCTACCACCAAAGTCCCCGCTATCCTATAAAAACAGAAAACCCACCACCGAAGCAGAGAGTCTCTGTTAACGAGTAGTGGGCTTAGTTTATTCAAGCGAGATGTCTTTTCCCTTAGGAAATTCTTCGCTATATTCTACAACGCGAATCCCGATAACTGATTTTCCCAAATAGCGGGCTCTCACCTTGATTTTTTCCTGATCATATCCATCCACGCCTTTGCCAAAAGACGCTGTTATATCTTCACTGCCGCAAAATATCCGATAGACCGGAGCGCCCCCAGCAAAAACAAACTTGCGCCCATCCGAAATAGGCATTGAAAAACCATCATCAGCAGGATCCTTTTTGCCGCCATCTTTTTTGCTTGACGCGACATTTTTTGTAGGAATTTGGCGCTTTGGCTTCGCCTTTCTCTTTTCTTTCTCGCCAATATCTTTTTCTAGAGGAACATCGATCTCATTCGCCGCTTCAATCCCAAGCACGCTCCTGAGCGCATTCCCTTTTTCCAGAAATTTGATATGGTTCCGGACTTGGGGAATCTGCCCATCAGATATCCCTTTCGCGCACGGACATTCCGCGCAAATGAATTCCAACGTGTCGGTTTCAAGATCATCCCGACGCATATCAATGATTCTCATGCATATATCAAAAAAACATATGCATTTTTCTTTTTTCAAGTGCCCAAGCGATTCCAACAGCGACCGGTTTTCAAAACCATCATACACTGTCAAAATAATTTTCTGCCCGCCTACTATGAGACGGACTCTCTCAATCCCAACAAAACTCCCCGGTATCTCTATCTTGTTTTTCAAGATCTCACCTCATAATTGAATATTTGTTAAAAAACTGCCTCTATTTATGATAAATCTTTCAATATGCCATTATAGGCGGGCGAAACCGCCTTGTCAACATAAGCGCCTTGCCAAGGACGGTCATCAACTAACCCCCAGGTGCAGTTTTTATGATCATTTTCCACCCTTCATCCCAATGGTTTTGTCACTCCTCATAGGCCATACTTCCAAATAAAGCGGCAAATACGTAAGTTCTAAAATTAACTTAACCTGGCATAAGTGCTATTATTGGATAGATGAACAAGGAAGTCTACAAGTTCATACTCCGCACCTACGGCCATAATTTCGAACAATGGATCGGCTTTTTAGCTGAGGTTTTCCGCGTGGCTGTTATGCGGGTATATATGGCTATCGCGATAGCGCAGGTTACGGCCAATGTCGCTTCGGGGAATTTCGATGCTGCGAAAAAATATACGCTTTATTTCTTTTTTGCCTATCTCGCCGCAGCTTTGATTGGCACGCTTGGCGAGGTATTATCCACACATATAGAAAGTAAACAATATGCAAAACTAGCAACAGCTTTTTATCAAAAACTGGTAGGTAAAGACGTCTCCTTTTATCGTGATAATCAAACGGGCTATTTAGCGAGTATGTTCCGGCAACATTTGGATGCCTCGATGCTTTTACTCCGCTTCTTTCGCGGTGAGGCGTTAGGGGCTTTTATCACGCTTGTTGTTCCACCAATAGTGCTTTTTTTTGCATCTCCACAAATTGGATTAATTGCAACTATAATTGTGTTAACTCAATTTATTTATGTGATATGGTCATCGTCAAAGGTGAATAAATACCGCCACCTCTCCCATGAAATATATCGTAAAGTGACAGGTGAAGTTTCTGATGTAATAACAAACATTATCGCTTTCAAATCAGGCGGGATGGAAGACAAAGCTGGAAGTCGAATGGTCAGCCTTGCAAAACGCGAGGCAAATTCCTTTGAACTACGGCGCAGAACGGCTGCATTATTAGATTTACCACGAAACATAATAACAGCATGCGGAATCACAGCTGCCGTCTATCTGATCGTATCTAAATCTTCCGGATCTAATCCTCAATCCTTGGGATTAATCGTGCTAACACTAACATATATGTTTCAAATAATTAGAAGCGTAGATATATTGCCATCGCTAATAAAAAACCATGATGATTTGGTTACTAAAGTTTATCCTACCTTGAATTATTTAAGTGAGGAATATGAAACAATCCGTGATCCAGCCGATCCCGTGGAGTTATTGATCAAAAAAGGCGCAATCAACATCGATAAGGTTAATTTCAGCTATCCATCACGATCCCACAAAAACAAACACATACCGGTCTTCAAAAATCTTACGATAAAAATCAAAGGCGGCGAGCAGATCGGCATCGTCGGATTGAGCGGTGCCGGCAAAAGCACGCTGGCAAGTCTCTTGCTCCGATTCGACGAGATAGACAGCGGATCCATTAAGATTGACGGGATCGATATCCGGGACGTGAAACAAAACGAACTACGCCAAAAAATCGCTTACGTCCCGCAAGAGCCTTTGCTTTTCCATAGGAGCATCAAGGAAAATATCGCTTATTACAATTATGATATAACCGACGCGGATATCGTTTCAGCGGCTACCGCGGCCCACGCGCATGAATTTATAGAAAAATTGCCCGACGGCTATGACACGGTTGTCGGCGAAAGAGGCGTCAAGTTGAGCGGCGGACAAAAGCAAAGGGTGGCAATTGCCCGGGCTATCATTAAAAAAACGCCTATTATGATTTTTGATGAAGCCACCAGCGCGCTTGATAGCGAGAGCGAACAAATCATACAACGGGCACTGCCCGAAATCATCGGAAAACAAACTGCCATAGTGGTAGCGCACCGACTGAGCACCGTCGCGGGGCTGGATCGCATAATCGTCATGCACGAAGGAAAAATCGTCGAATCAGGGAGTCACGAGGAATTATTGGATTCAGGCGGCCGTTATCATTCCTTGTGGCAAAAACAAACTTCGGAATTCCGTTAAAATGCCGGATGAAGACCGTCCTCGAATAAACTTGATTTTTGTTGACAAAAAAGCCACTGGGCGAACACTGAATAAGCCTGGGCTATAGAATATTCGGGCTTAGAAGTTATTTATTTTCAAAATTTGTAACAATAACGACTTCTTTTTCATGGATACAACCATCTTTTTTATGTCTTTTGACGAAGAATTTTCTCACACTCTCTTTTGTTCCGGGCATCATTTCATTCAAGTGATTCATACCTATCCATTCTAAAATCAGATTGCCATTTTTATTAAGAGCTTTGTTTCTTGTTAGAACACCGGAAAATATCGTATCAAATTTTTTGACTTTGATCCTATATTCGCTAAGCCCGTCCAGTAACGAATCGATTTCATTCCTTGATGATTTATATTGGTCATCGGTTATTTTTTTGAGCCCGCCCAAAAAAGAATTTGCGTCATTCACAACAAACACCGCTATTCCATCGCTCTTTAGCATCTGTCTTATTTTATCCAGATATGAATTATTTTTGAAAGTGTAAATACTATGGATGAGAAAGATGGCATCATATTTGCTTTGGGTGGAAAATTTTTCAAATGTAGTCCTTTTTGCAACAATAGGATATTCTCCCCTGACCGTTTTATTGATGAAATTTTTTATAAATTCTTCTGACGGTTCCACCAAATCAGCTTGAACAATTATTCCTTTTTGTTTGAATAGGTCAATCAGATGCTTGAGCCGCCTTCCATCGCCACCACCAATATCCAATATTCCTATTTCTTTTTTAGTTCTAATTTTCGGATATACGATATTAAAAAGATTAAAGATCAGGGAGTCTTTTTTCCCATAAAGCATATCCTTGAATTCATTATATTTTGACACCCCTTCTTGTGAATTCAAATAATCCAAATATTGTTTTTTTACGTCTTTCATAAGGTTAATTCTATTATCTTATTCTAATTTTGTCTAAAATTAATAAAAATTTTCTAATGTTCAAACCTGCCTTATCGCACAAAAGAGCCATTATTCGGCTCTTTTGAGATTCGCTCCGCGAGCCAAAACTGATGCGGACCAATCAGCTCAGTGGATGCAACTTTGGAATATTATTAATTCTCGGATGCTCACAACGACGCAGAGTTGTTTTTTTGCCATGGCCGACCTGAAAAACTTTCCTTTCCGTTTTAGTCATTCCCCATCGTAGGCTTTTTGCAATTCCGCGAGGTCGATCTTTTTCATCCCAAGCACGGCCGCCATCACCCTTTCGGCTTTGTCTTGGTCTTGAAGCATTTTCTCGATGTTCGCCGGCCCGATTTGCCAGGAAAGGCCGAAACGGTCTTTCAACCAGCCGCAGATTTGGGATTCTTCATCCCCGCCTTCTTTAAGTTTTTCCCAATAATAATCGATTTCCTTTTGGGTTTCGCAATTTATCACCAAAGAAAAAGCTTCCGTCAGCTTGAACGGCTCTCCGCCATTGATCGCCACGAACTCCTGTCCGGCCAAACGGAAAGAAACCGTCATGACTGATCCGGCCGGCTTTCCGGAAACGCTTTCCGCCACCTTGGGATAATGGGTCATTCCCAGAATCTCGGCTTCTTCGCCAGCTTCGGCAAAAACCGAAACGTAAAACTTTATCGCCTCCTCGGCGCCGTCCTTAAACCAAAGGAACGGGGTTATTTTTTGCATTTTCATATGTTTTTTTATTAAATATTAGTATGATTGATGATACGAATGGAAACAAAAAATGTGCCGGATCGCGTCAGTCCATCTGGTTTATCTGTATGAGATTCCCGCACGAATCATCGAATGTGGCGATCGTCGATCCCGTCACTTTTGTCGGCTGCATAGTGAACCGCACGCCGGCGCCTTTCAGTTTTTCATATTCTTTTTGGATATCCTTGACGAAAAACGCCGTAGCGGGGATCCCTTGTTCAAAAATCGCTTTTTGATATTCCTTGGCGGCGCGATTTCCATTCGGCTCCAATAAAAGTTCAGTCCCTTCGGGCTGTTCAGGCGAAACGACCGTCAGCCATCGATATTCCCCGACAGACACGTCGCTTTTTTTCACGAATCCCAAAACATCCACATAAAACTTAAGTGCTTTTTCCTGATCATCCACGAACACGCTGGTGACTTTGATTTCCATAATATTTCAGTTAAATTTAAAATGATCCGGTTTTTACCTCGCCCGCGCGCTCATAATCGGCGAAAATGACTCCGCTTGGCGAGACTGAGCTTCGGGCCAGCTTGAATGCCGCGGGGACAGTCCCTTCGGCGAACAAACGTTTTCCTTGCCCGAGCGTTATGGGGAATATTTTGAGCCAGAATTCATCGACAAGGTCATTTTCCATCAGCGTCTGGACAAGCTTGCCGCTGCCATAGACATGCAGATCCGGCCCGCTTTCCCGCTTAAGCTTTTTCAATTCTTGAACGACATCACCCTTCAGGAAAATTGAATTTTTCCAACTATGGTTTTCCGGCGCATCTGAAACGGCATATTTTTTCACATCATTAACGCCAAGCCACTCGGCTTCATGCTGGGGCCAATAGGCCGCGAATATTTCAAACGTTTTTCTTCCCAGCAACAACTCAAAAGGTTGCGACATTTGCCCGCTCATAACCTTCCCGGAAAAATCATCAAAATAAGGCACCGTCCAGCCGCCGAACTTGAAACCCCCCGAAGTATCCTCTTCGGGCCCGCCCGGCGCCTGCATGACGCCGTCGATCGTTATGAATTCCAGCACGATGATTTTTCTCATAATTTTATTTTATCCGGTTTTTTTTCATATCTTGCCGTAATAAAAAATTCAATGGTTACACCGGTTATTACAAAAAGCTATGCGAATAATTGCAAAATGGCATCAGGCTAGGAAAAAAGTCCGTCATAAAAAACAAGCCAGCAAGGACCGTAGTCGCTGCTGGCTTGTGGATCGCATTTTAGTGCAATCAGATTCTGGAAAGAATTCCAGGGATTTGCTCGCCGTGGGTATAAATTGCAAGTTCTCTTGCAATTGATTCGGCACTTTGAGCCATGACGCCGCGATAGACGAAATCTCGTCCAGAGCCGAATGCTGTCCACTCCAGTTGGAGCAAGTGGAAATTTTCCGGACAAGTATCCGGCCACCATACGATCTGGAACTCCTCTTCACTTTCTCTTCCTGCAGAAGAGTCACCCTTGATTCTGATCCGCCAGTCATCCTCAGCGGCTTGGTGGACATCCAACAACCGCAGATTGAGTTTCCTGCCATCTTTTTTTTCAACCACCCGGTTCAGGTTCTGCAACTGGTAGTTCATATCACCCATTATCCTGGCCAGAATATCCAACATCGTTCCTCTTATATATTCGCTTACATGCATTGTGACCCTCCTTTGCTATATTTTTTAGGAACTACGTCAAGAAAATCTAACAAATAAAGTTCCTAAAGTCAATGCTATGCCCAAACCTGTGCTGGCTTAGGTCGAAGACCGTCCTTGGTCTGGCTTGTCCCATTTCAGTTTCCTAACCGCAAGTTTTAGTTTTGGATAAAAACGAAAGAGGCGCTTTCGCGCCTCTCCGTCCCGTCCTGCTCCGAGTTTTGGAAGAAGTCCGAACCGCATTTGCTTACCCAAAATAATTTTCCACAGCAAATTCGAACTGTTGAATAAAAATTTCTTTCATATAGGAAATGTTATTTTGTTCATAAAATAACAGCATAGCTTTTTTGTATTCAACGCTATCAACATTACGGTAAGATAGCATAGACTTACCGTGAGCATGCAAAACAGCATTGGCAATAATGCGCGAGGTTCGCTTGTTGCCATCTTCGAATGGTTGGATATAGGCAATCATGACAAGAATGATAAAGGCTTTCACGAAAGGGTTCAATTTCTCATTGAGAGATTCTATTAATTTTGCCATAGCATCTTCGATAGCCTTTTTCCTTGGCAGAGGCCTATAAATCGTTCCCGTAATTCCAACTGGATGGTCTCTAAAATCTTTTTTAATGTCTATTCCCTCTGTCAAAAACTCGTGAGTTTTTATAATTTTATCTAGAGTAATATTTTCAAAATAATTTTTATCAGCTAAAATAAAATCAAGTGCCTTTTTATGATTCAATATCATTTGCGCTTCCGCCTTATCTTTTCCTTTAGCAAAACGCATCTCCCTTATGAGCGCTTCCGTTTCAAGCAAGGTATAAGTATTTCCTTCAATTTCCGAGGATTTCCAAGACAATTCTATTATCAACCGCTCCCATTCTTTGCGAAAAATAGTCGGGCTATCCTTGGTTAATTTATTTCTTGTTTCAATATACTTTTTATTGACTTTTTCCAGTCTGCCTATTTCATCCTCTGAAAAAAGATCATTGTTTAATATGGAAAAAATTTCATCGTTAAATAATGGCCTTGCTTCTCTCTCTGAAAAAGATCGTGAAAAATATTTTTCTACATTAATTTTTTCAAGCGCCAAGTACTGTTCAGAAATACCATAAGAAATCGACCGCCCTTTACCATGTTTTTTTAGTATGTTATTTTTCTCCAAAAATGACAGGTCGCGAACGACAGTCAAACGCTTAACATCAAATTTTTCTTCAATAATGGCTAAGACATCCCTATTTTGAAAGGTTTTTTCTTTCTTTGCAAAATCAATAATAACTTTCTGCCGATCATTTAATGTAACGTAAAGTGACATATTTGTATCATTTATACTTTATTAATATGTCCTAATTGTATCATTTATGATACAAAAAGTCAAATCATGTGCCCCAAAATGATACAATTAGGTGTTGGATAAAAAATAAGGCTTAAACAAGCCTTATTTTATGATGCTCCGCTGAATTGTTGTATTCAGAACTGAAATCGCTCAAATTAGCCGAGGATTCAGACCTGTTTTTAAAAATTTTTGCACTCCACTAAAAAACGACCCGCTCCATACAAGCAACGGGTCGCACATCTTAAATCTATTTGCTGAATATTGTCAGCTCAGGAAGTTCACGCCAGACTTCCTTTCCTCATCGTTTTCGTAAGCGTTGTGGGCCAGTCCGACGATGACATCGGCGATTACGCCGGAAATCATCTTATCGAACCAAGGCTGGACGCCGGAACATGTCACGACGATACCCCGCCTTTTGACGCCACCCCAGTAAGGCGTGTCGCCAGGGAAAAGCAAGTGTGGAATCGGCATCGTGCGGTCGTCGTTCCTGTCGGTCCAGAGCTGGAGTGCCTTGCACATCGCAATTTCATCGAACGGGTGCGGCCAGTCCTTTTTTTCACCGACGCTCTTCTGGTAGAGCGGATATGCTCTGGTCGGATAGTTCGGCCAGTCAGGATAGTTCTCAGAACGAGCGTCTTCCATGGCGGGCACTAGTACAATGATATGGCACTGCGCCCGCTTGAGATACGGCCGCAACAGAGAACTTGTCGCCATTGTTATCGCAAGCGCTGCTTCAACTGCCTTCTGCGCAACTTCAAGTGTGAGATACTTCGGTGTGATCAAATTCATGCGATCTCCTCATTATCGTTTCATTATTGATCTTGCAAGCTCCGCCAAGATGGCCAATTGATTCATGTCAGAGCCGAGAGCTTCCTCGAAGAGCTCCTCAATCCGCTCGTCTTCGATGATGTCCTTGGTGTTTCCACCCATGATCATCCCGCCGTTATTGTCTGCCACTTCCTGGGCACGCTCCAGGATGCCGACCCTTACATCGGCATCCAAAGCCCTGCCTTGCCCTTCTTCAGAGAGAAATTGCTTGATATTTTTGATGCTATACACGATCTTCACCTCCTCGCTTGATGGATTTTATTGGTCTACCTACTTATAAAAAATACTTTCCCTAACAGAAATAGTAGTTTAGTACGGAAGTCTATTTTTGTAAAGAGTCGGGGTAAAAAGGGGCCAGGCACTTTTTTCGGGACAGCGCTTGTCAAAAAAGAGCTGCGCAACCGATAGCGTAACTCTTTTTTTATTTTATGCTCCGAAGTCTAGAAGAAGTCCGAACCTATTTTAAAAAACAAGAAGCGACAAATTGCCACAGTGGCAGATTAGGTTAATTAACCTCGAGCAGCATAATTGCCACTTGTTTGGCCCCGTGTAAGGTTTTGAGATAACATATAGAGAATAACCAACCCTAAGCAAAAGCGCCCTAATAAATCAGGCGCTTTAAGGGGTATGTGATTGCAGATATTTCACTTAATCAAGCGAATCCAGCCATTTCAGAAAAATATCATTTATTTCATACAGATGCTCTTTTTCTCGAAATGTGTGCTCTGCTCCCTTGATAACGTGGATCTCCCTTTTGCCAGGCAATGCATCATACAATATTTGTTGGTGCTTTGCTGGAGTAGTTGAATCATTTTCTCCGACTATCATCAATACTGGCATCTCTAATTTTTTAACATTAGGCATTAGATCGAACTTTAACCTATCTTCCATGTGAGACCAGGGAAGTTTTTTAATAACGCCTGGCTTAGATTTACTTTCAGAAATTCTCCAGCCAGTTTTTTGCCATTCCTTAATTTCATCCCTCCCTGTATCCAAGGTCAACGCCCCCGAAACCACTGTCGAAATCGGAGCAACAGCCCTTACTCTTTCGGGGTACTTTTGAGCATATAGAGCTGAACAAATACCACCCAAGCTATGCCCAGCCAAAATAAATGGCTCTTGATACCAACTCTGTGTCTTTGCCCAACTGATAACATCTTCCAAATCCTCATAATAATTTGTTGTTGTAGCATTTTCATAGTTTCCCTCACTTTCACCAAAAGTATTCGTCGTATCAAAGCTTACTACGGCATAACCTTTTTCCTTAAATGAATTTACCATTGTCTGTATGTGTGGTTGCTCCTTAAATCCACCAAGTCCATGCATAACAAACGCTAACCCACTAGCGTTATTAACCTCATCGACAGCTACGGAAATATTTTGACCTTTTCTATTTTTTATCATATCTTTTTTTGTTTCAAAATAAAATTCTGGCAATGGCTGTATGCCCTCAAATCTAAGTGTTGGTTTAATTTTTATCATCTCGTCTTCTGATATTTCCTCCCATTTGTCAACCTCATCAAAGTATATTTTATCAGTTATTATCTCTTTTGTCATAAAAGATTTTTCTTTTACGTTATACAGTCCCTTGCCCTCAATAATCTCAACTTTTCCGAGGAAGTGTTTTTTAACAACCCTATAGTCAAAATGAAGATTAGTGATTATTGAAGATTCTCCATTAAGCGACAGGAGCTTAATCCCTCTTCCATCTGGTATGGCATATCTATAATCACCCGGTTTTTTAATAAGATATTCTGTTTCGTTCCATAAATTTGCTATCACCTGAAATGCTGAAACCTGTTGATTATTACTATCGAGAAACTGTAATTTTGCAGGATTAGACGAAAACTCAACGCGGCTAGATGAAGAACCACTAAAGCCGCAAGCAAAATTCTGTAATTTAACCAAAGAAAAGACAATGCTCATAATAAGCCGCCCTCCCTTCTTACTATTTTCACTATCTATAAAATGCAACAAATCTATATCAAATGCTTGTGCCATATTCTTTGCACCTTCCGTATATAATGAACTTGAAACTATAGCGCCTTTTTTGGCTCCCAAATCTTCGAGATTAGTCCTAAAAGCTTCGATGACGGGAGTATCTACAGAACGCGTCTTATCCTTACATTCAAAAACCATAAAATCATAATTATCCGCTTCAATCATTTGCACATCGATTTGCCTAGAGCTTTTCGATAATTTTCCAACCAAACGAACATTGTAATAAACTCCCTTTGTCGGGTTTAATTCTTTCACTGTTTGAAAAACATCCTTCTCAAATTTTTTCCATTTTTTCATAAAATCTTTCTTTTAATTTTCTAAGAAAGCCTTAACTCCAGTTTCTCCTTCACCCTCGATAAAAGTCAATGTTTTGTGTTCTGCTATAATTACTACTAGTTCTGATCTGTTTATGATTTTTTTATAAAGCCGAACTTATTTACAAAACAATTAATTTTCAGTGCGTAGCAATTTTATCTATATCCTTTTCATAAATTGGCCTTCTCCAAAAAGGATTATCGGCAAACCTATTCAGATCAGCATCCGCTTCTTTAAACTTTGCTCTTAGCTCATCTACACTGGATAATTTAAATACTTTTACTAACTGATTGGCCATATTAATTCCTGTGGCTTTTTTTATGAAATATGGAGTTTCCCTAAGGTAAACAAGACTGAAGGGATACCATCCCTTAACAAACTCTGGATTTGAAACTTTTTCAACTTTTTTAATTAAATAAAGAAAGGCATCCGCCGAAATAAAATCTTCAAACGGCATCAGCATCGAAAGACCACCACCGTCTGAATGTCTAGAATTCAATATGTCTGCATGGACAGATTTCCGTCTTGTTTTTGTGCTTTCATCGGCTAATGACGGAAGATAATCTGAAGCGTAAGACCAATCAACATTTGTTGGGCCATTCGCATGTATGAAATAATTGAGAAAAATTGGCTCACTCAAGATATTGGTAATAATGTCAAACCTCTGCTCGCGCAGCAAAAAAGCTACGAAAGTAACAAAAAGTTCGTGACCAATAAACTTAAAGAAATCTTGATCTGCATTACTGGAACGGCCAGAGAATCCTTTGGGATGATCATATTTTTCTAAAATTTTTCCAAACCATTTATAAATTTCATCTACACATTCTTTATCATTCATGACAGAAACAATCTCAGAAATTTTTGAGAATTCTGCTAGCGCTTCTTGAGTATTATCAATAGCTTCACGCAATTCATCGACCGTGCCTCCATCACTATGCTTTTTCGGTTCGAAGCTGATAAGTCTATGGAAAATACTATCCAGATTACGACGCAAAATCAAGACACGGTTTAGCTGTCCATTTTCTATAGCGTTTATAGCTGGAATCGCAGGCACACCTTCTTCTGATACAGAAACATGTTCCAGGGCAGTAATGATTCCAGTTTTTAACTTTTTTTCCAGCTCTGTTCTCTTATCACCCAGCTCTTTCATTTTCTCAAGCGCGTTATAAATCATAATTCGTTTTGTACGAAGATCGAATGGCAAATCCTCTATCTTTCCATATTCTCCATTAAAAACTAGAATTATTCTTTCCTGACCTAAGGCTTTTAGCGCATAGCCTAGTTCTATTAACACATTGGGATTAGGAGTTGGTCGACAACCTTCAGCTTTGCTAATTATAGAAACGTCTGCAATAAATACATCTGCAGACGAAATTTTTGCATAAATAGTTGATGCAATATCCGGAGAACCTGGAATTCCACTTGTATCCCGATCTAAAACTACCGTGTCATTAGTTTCAATTGTTTTAATCGCCTTTTCCAATGCCTGCTGAATAAACCCCCTGTTTACAGGATTGGGAAGGTCTGATTGCCATGAATAAAATACTATACGACGCATATTTTTATTATTTGATAGTATCTTTATCTAGAGTTAATTTACCTGGCGCACGGGGCTCTGCTTCAATTTGTGATATTTGACCTTCTAGTTGCAGATTTCCTCCAAGAATGGTTATTTGTTCGATTTTTGGATGCACTCTTGCGTCCCAAGAACTAGCTGCGTCGTTAAACTTTTTTGTTGCCTGCGATAGTGACGAGCCAATACCAACTACGTGTCCTAAAAATGTTTTCAGCCTACTACCCAATTCTGTAATTTCTTGTGCTAATTTTGAAGCATTTTCTACTGTTTTCTGTTGCTTCCAGGCATGCGAAATCAAAAGAATCAACGGCATTATAGTAGCTGGACTAGCAAGCATTACACGTTTTTCTTGCGCTTCTCTATACATATCAATATCTTGCTCAAATACGGCTCTGACAGCAGCTTCACCTGGAATAAACATAACTACGTAAGGAATTCTGTTGTCTAAGTGCCTCTGATATTCCTTGCTCGAAAGATCTTTTATGTGACCTCGTATATTTTGAGCAAATTTTATTATATGAGATTGTTTTTTCTCAGGATCTTTTTCCTCAACTGCTTTGAAGAACTCCTCCAATCCAGCTTTACTATCAATTGCTAATTGTAAACCACCCGGAAGATTTATAATCACATCTGGACGCAAAGAAATTCCATCTCCAGTGATAGTTTCTTGAATTTGAAAATCAATGCCCTCTGTTAAGCCAGACTGCTCTAGTAGATTCTTTAGTACCGCTTCCCCCCAGCGTCCACGCACTGCACTAGCAGAAGATAAGACTGATTTAAGAGAAAGCGCAGCTTCTTGCATTTTTGTACCGGTATCAAGTACATTTTTTATACTTTCTCCTAAAGCGCCGACTTGCTCAATTCTCTGCTTTTCAAATTCAACCATTCTTTTATCAACTGCTCCCATTGAAATACTAATGTTTTCGGCAATCTTTTCAAAATTCTTTTCTTTGTTTTCTATATCAGTGTTGTGAACTTTTCTTGCTTTTTCAAACTCATCAATAAAATCTTTTGAGTGTAAGCGCATAACATCACTTGCAATGGCCTTAAAACGAGCCTCGAGCTGTTCTATATCTTTAGCCCTTTCTTCTAGTGCTCGTTTTTCTATAACCAGCTCCTGATTCTTGAGCATTAGCTCTTTATCTTTAAGATCAAGCTCTTTACTTTTGATAAACCAGGCTATATAAAAACCAACAGCCCCTCCTGCGCCCATAGTGAATATAGATAGTAAATACATCATAAATTTTTGTTTCTACGCTCAAAAGTTATCCACTTTTGACTTTCGATTTATTTTCGATATAATAAAGATACAACCATTTTAAAATAACGTCAATTAGCCATGATTACAAAAAGACAAAAACAAACGCTAGATTACATAAAAACGTACCAAAAGAAGCATGACTATTCGCCCTCATTAGAGGAAATCAAGAAACATCTCGGATTATCTTCTGTTTCTACTGCACATCACCATGTTAAGGCATTGGAAGATTTGGGCTATATTAGCAAGGAAGAAAATGCTCCACGATCAATCAACACTCACGAAAGAGAGTCGCTAGTCCAAATACCCTTGTTGGGGACAATAGCCGCAGGACAGCCGATTTTGGCTATAGAGGAAAAAGAATACATAGCAGTACCAAAGTCCGCTCTATCCAAAAATAGCAACTGTTATGCTCTTCGTGTAAGTGGAGATAGTATGATTGATGAAAACATAGAATCCGGCGACATTGTAATTATAAAAGGCCAAGCAACCGCTGAAAATGGCCAAAAAATTGTGGCATTGATTAACAATGAAGAAGTCACTCTAAAAAAATTCTACAAAGAAAAAGGTCATATAAGATTACAACCTGCAAACAAAAACTTACTGCCAATAATAGTTAAGAAAAATGAAATTCAAATACAAGGCATAGTTATTGATGTTATTAAAAATGATAATGAGCCAGTAGATGTTCTTGAGAAAAAACCCGAAAAGAAAAAAGAGAGTGCTAAAAAAGAAGATATTTCAAAATATACTGATAAAATTATATGCGGGGAGGCCATTGAACATCTAAAAAAACTACCCGACAAATCAGTTGACCTAATAGTGGCAGACCCGCCCTACAATTTATCCCAAGGAAATCAACTAGGATGGTCAGGATCTTCTTCGGAACTAAAGGGATTTGGTGGCAAATGGGATAAGGTTATGGAAACTTGGGACAATATGCCATTGGTTGAATATTTCAACTTTACATACGCTTGGCTTGTTGAAGCAAAACGAGTATTAAAACCAACCGGTTCCATATGGGTATTTGGCACATATCACAACATAGGAATAATCAATATTATATTTCAAATTTTAGGTATTGAAATTATAAATGAAGTTGCTTGGTACAAAAGAAACTCTTTTCCAAATCTTTCCGGCAGACGCTTTACAGCTAGTCATGAGACAATCATCTGGGGGCACGTTGGTGAGAAAAAACGACAATACTATTTTGACTACGAAAAATCAAAAGATTATTCTGAGCCATCAGACCTAATGAAACAAAAAGGGAAACAGATGAGAACGGTTTGGGACATCCCAAATAATAAAGATCGGGAGGAACTTAGGTACGGCAAACATCCAACTCAAAAACCATTAAAAGTTTGCAAGCGAATGATTTCATTGACCTCAAAAAAAGGTGATCTAGTACTGTCTCCTTTTGCCGGAGCTGGCACAGAGTGTTTGGCAGCCAAAGAATTGGACAGACATTATTTAGGCTTTGAATTAGATAATGCATATGTTGAGATTGCGAACAAAAGATTATCAATGTCAAAAATAAAAAATACATTATTTTAGAAAATATGAAAAAACAATCTTTTATTAAATGGAGTGGCAGTAAAAAATCACAAGCAGATCCTATCATAGGATACATCCCAGAAACCATTGGGACATACTATGAGCCTTTTTTAGGTGGGGGTTCTATATTGGGAGCCTTAAATCCAAAAAAGGCGGTATGTGGAGATGTGTGTGAGTCACTTGTAGAATTATGGAAAGAAACACAGCAAAATCCAAAACTAACGGCAGATGAGTATAAAAAAAGATGGGACAAGCTTAGTGAAGTTGGCTATACACATTTTATGAAAATAAGGGAGCAATTCAATAAGTCTAAATCACCACACGACCTGCTATTTCTTACTAGGACATGTGTTAACGGCCTAATAAGATTCAATAAAAAAGGAGAGTTCAACAATTCATTCCACCACTCAAGAAAAGGGATGAACCCCGCAACATTGGAAAAGATTATATTTGATTGGTCAAATATAATTAAAGGATATAAATTTTATTGCAAAGATTATAGAGAACTAACAAAAAACGCGAAGAAGGGAGACTTTGTTTATTTGGATCCACCATATTTCCACACCAAAGGAAGATACTTTGGCACTATAGAATTTCAAGATTTTATAAATTATCTTGCAGATCTAAATAAAAAAGGCATAAAATATGCCTTATCATTTGATGGACAGAGAGGAGAAAAATCATACACAGTACAGATTCCTAAGGAACTGTATAAAAGACACGTGTACCTACATTCAGGAAATTCAACATTCAGAAAAGTTCAGGATAAAAAAATGGAAAAAGTTTACGAATCCCTATACCTAAATTACTAATGTACGTGCACGGATATACTACCTGCAAACTTTAATATCCTCTTCTTTATAAAATCAACAAACACTGCACCCTCTTCCGAAGTTAATATGTGTAATTTTGTTTCTATTGAATTTGGAATAAATTCTACGCCTACAACTATATCTACCTCGGATTCAATAAGTGCTTTCTTCATTTCTTCTTCATTAGAAAATATAAAAGCTGCACCTGAATAAAAGGAGTGATCGTTCTTCGTGAGAGAATCACTGAATGTCTCCCATTTAGCTTGTTTGTTTGCCCTGTGAGATATGGGCGAATTTTTAACTATCAAATCTTTTGCATATTTCTCCAATCTTGGCCCTATTTCTTTTTCAAGAGTTGCATATTTTTCTTTGGATTCTATTGCAAGGAAGGAATTGTTAAATTCAAATTGAACTAGATGGTCTGGTCTCTTAGCTTCAACCCCAGAAACTCTCGGCAATGATGTCCACCTATATTCTGTTCCAGTGGCAAAGTCAATTATGGAAATACCGCTCCAATCTCCTCCTGGTGGGTTACAAATTGATTCATAAACTCCGTCTGCATTTGAATCAGAAAAGATAAGATGCAAAACTGAGTCAACATCGTGTTCCCCAAAAGTTGGGATTTCAGATGAAGCAGGTAGAAGAAATTCTGCTGCTTCTTTTTTAATATTTTCAATAACAAATCCAAGATCGTCTGCTTTTTTATTTGTCTTACTATCCACGAGTAACGCACTACTAAGATTGATTACCGATTCCCATAAACCATTGGTCTTTGCCAGTAAACTCATGTTTGTTTTCAGTTGCACAAAAGCAGCTGGCTTTGCTGGTCCATAAATAATAGTTAGTATATCAACCTGTCTACCAAAAATCATTCTAGCTAGAGGCACAAGTCCTCTGTCAGGCCTTGAATCATCGCCCCGTGGCTTAAATCCTGCAACCCATACACAAAGCAAGGGACCGGATGAATCAGCAACCCAATCCGAAAAACTATCACTCAACTTACCCTTATACAAAGTTTTTAGTTTTTTTGAATAAGCTGATCTCTTTGATTTATCAACCAAGCAAATTGGCATATCTTTGGATCCTGCAGCAACAGCACCAATCTTCATGGTCAGAGCTAACAACTTTTTGAATGTATTTGTACTTTCTATGCTAACCTTTTTATTCCATGGCATTTTCTTTTTAATAAGCCACTCTGCTTTTTCTATGCCACTATTTTGTTTTGCTAAAATTGCCCAATCTTTCGGAGCGAGAATACCACTTCCTTTCCTTTTGCCTGCTAAAATCTCAACTATCCTTTCAGCTTTCCATTGTAATTTACTGGTATCATCATCTCCTCCAAGCAAAACTTTCTTTATCAAAATCTTAGCATCCTCTTGTCCAAAGTAATCATTGAAGTCATTAGCTAGGTCATTATTTATTGAAGGGCTTGGTGTATAAACTGGCAAAGACAAAACATCCTCTTCTTTTCCTAGAACCAAATAAGCAAAAGGTATCAATGGGTTTGGAAATCTGGGTGCTTTTATTTTTCTCTCAGAATCCAACTCGAGTCCACCGAGTTCTGCAAAATATAAGTAAGGTACTTTTGCATAAGCAAGAGATAGGGCACGACCACATCGTTGCCAGGCATTGTTCCCGGCCGGAAGTGCTCCACAAAATTCTAAAGCCAAGACGGGTGTTTCAAAACTGTTGCCATCCTCCTCAATCAATCTCGTAATAACAGCATCTGCAGCCTCTCTCAATGAAGCGCCCTTCGTAGAAAGATATTTAGCTATATCAAATTGCCATCTTCCATAACCAGGAAATAGTTGCACCCTAAAAACAAGTCCTTCGGAGTCAGTTATCTCATAAACTGGCGAATAAGCAGCGCTTTTCCTAAAAATAGGTTTACTGCAAGTTGGATTTATTACCTCAAAAATCAATTCGAGAGCTGTTTCGCACTCTAAAATATTATCTCCGTGTATCCTAAGGCGTACTATTTTTTCAGACATAGACATAAATAAGCTTTATTCTTATGTCTATACAATATAGAAAATAGCGTCCCGTGTCTACTAAATACTATTCAAAAAGTACTTTTGATAATGCAATCTTTTTTATTTCTCAGCCTGTGCTTGGGATATCTTATTAGAAACTATCCTCATTGCATCGGTCAAAGGTATGGTCAAAAGAGCCCAAAGAGCGGTCCAAACAGCATAAATAAGTAGCTCACGGCCAAATTCCAGCTTAGACAGACCAATAATAACAATGATTCCATCCACAAGCGCAAAAAATGCCAAGATCATTCGCAGTAGTCTGAAAAATATTCTTAGTGAATATAGGTTTTGGAGTGTCATATTGCTTCTATTTTAACACTTTTTCTGTATGAAAGCCTCTTTGCTTTTATGCTGTCACTACCTAGAAAAAATGCGGATGTAAAAATAGTAAAACTTTTTTAGTAGCCAGTATACTCCGAGAATTAAGATATCCACCAAAAAAATTAAAACAAACAAACCTAACAAGGAATAAAGAAGCGACCACACACCAGGAAAAGCAATGTGAGTCAACCGATACCGAGTGCCAACAGAACAGAGAACCACAATGGCGAAATCCACAACTACGATAAATTTCATGAGTACTTTTTTCATTTGTTTATAATTTATGTTAGCAATTAAATGGTCTATTTTAGATCAGCCTTTCTTTCTTTATCCCAATAATAAATAAGGGATATCACAACACAAACAGTAGACCATCGTAAAAATAAACTATTAAAATCGAGTTCATAATTTGGAGCTAGGATATTTAAGACAGCGTATGGCACGAGCATGGATAATAGTCCCATGCCGATACCTACGCCTATTGCTTCTGGCACTTTTTTTATTATTTTTGAAATAAGTTTACTATCCATATTTTTAGTTATGGAAGGATCCTGAAACTATGCCAAAAAGCATAAGCCACGCGACTGCCAATATCCACCCGATCCATTTTTGCCCCGTCTTCAGTTCTTTTCTTTTTTTGATTAAATAATAAATTGCTGAGAGACCAGCGGCTACGCCTATCGCCCGCAGGAAGCCTCCGAAAATTGTTCCGATTAGTGCGATGGCGCATAAACCATTGATGCCAAGATATTGGTCTAGGGTCTTCCTTGTTTTTTTTATGTCCTCCATGACTTGAGGCGGTTGATTTTGAATATCCATGTTTTTTATTAAAATTTATTATTTATCACTATCTTTTTCATGACACAAAATAATTTTTTAGAAAATTTTAAGATAAAGAATAAAATAATCTCGAAAGTTATCAGGGGAGCTAAAAACAGTAGCCAGACTAAAATATATTCTGCAATGCTTCCTGTGTAATTTATTTCGGCTACCAGAATAAGAATTACAACTACATTAAAAATAACGAGAATCTTTTTAGTAATTAGTGGTCCGCTTTTTTTCATATGTTTGAAATTATTTGATTATTTTTGCATTTTTTCCTGCTTCATATGCTCCAAAAATAACCACGGTAGTGAGTAGAGAAGAAAAATAAAACCGAACTTGATTATCCGGAGAACGTCCAAAGGCAAATAGAATTATAAACATACTCAGGATATAAACACCTACAAATTCAAGTACGTGTCTCAATAAAGATTTTTCTTTTGGCTTTTCCATAAATTTGAATAACAAAAAACGACTTAACAAATAAGTCGTCGAGAAGTTCCGCTTGAGTGGACGACCCGACGGGAACCACCGTCAAGAAACACCGAGGTGTCCTATCATGTGCGCCGAGCCGCCCGCTAAAGGGCGTGATAGGACAAAACCCTCAAGGTATTGCCTCAGTATTTATTAACGATGGTTCCACCTATAAAATACCATCAAACAGCTTAATATACAAGTGTTTTATTGATTATTTGGAACTTTGAGCGTATTATGAAGGAAATTACAATTAAAATTAAACCATGACAGATCGCTATGTAGACAAACAAATAAAGGTTCTGGAGTTAATATGCAAGAATAATTTTGAAGAGGAAGCTATTTCGAGCCATGCACTTAAAATAACTGACAACGAACTAGAAAAAATACTAGAGGAATTTCAGCAGTCCAATTTATTGAAAGTTCAACAGAAAGATTTGCTTAATAGTAGCGATGAATATCGAGCATATGACGATATTCTCATATACTATCTGGTTATGAATAAGGACGGGCTTACTAACTTACTGGCAGAACTCAAAAAAAATCATCCACGACATGACAAATCAATTATTCGAGAAAAAAACCTCAAGAAAATATCCAAGCGCTTTGGCGGTATAATTACCCGAGCGGAGATTATTGAATCACTGCAGGAATGGGGCGTGCCTAAATCGCTCATTGAATACCAGCCTACCGAATGCGAAATGATTTTTTCTATCTTGAATTACTACGCTCTTTCAGCAAAAAAAGAAGACTATTATGTTTTTGCCAAAATCATAGAAGGGCTTGTCCAACCTTTCATGTTTGATGGAGATAGAAAAGAAATGGAAAAAACAATAGACAATTTTAATTGTCTTATCGAAGATGACAACTTTGTGATTAAAAATGGTCATTTACAGCGAGGCCGGGATGATGCTAACAGTAACATAGTGGTATCTCGCGAAAACTCAAAGAACCAACATAAAAATTCATATGATGGGTTAATCAATAAAGATAATTTGGAACCGAAAACGCCCAGATATTCACAAAGAAAAACGAATTTATTAGAATTTTTCTCTGATACTGGTGATATTTCGTATAAAGGAGAAATGAATATGGTAAGTACCGGCACCAAGGGTTACGCGCTCTTGCAGCTATTAAGCAAAAATAAAAATACAGCTTTTAATATTAAAGAAATACAAGAATTCTGCAATCCCTTAGTGAACAATACAGCTCACTATTTTAAAAAAGAAAAAGATATGGATGATACACTCCGTTTAATTAAATTTAAATTAAAAATAGGTAAACATGCCTTTTTTCCTATATCTAAAAAGAGCATAAAAAATGAAAAACAGTGGATTTGGGTTGAATAATGGGTATTCACTTTATTCACTAGACTGTCCTCAAACCACTCACAACATTAAAGTCAAAGTATAATAAGCTTTGGCTTTTTAATTTGCCAAAAAAAATAATAATCAAATTACTATGATTCATAACCAAAAAAGCAAAAGAGCAGAGAAATGTGGTCGTATTTCTCCTGCTGATTCTAAGGGATTTTATTGCACATATGATCTTGGATGCGCGTCTGCATTGGTAAGTAGCGGCTTTGAAATTGCTTCCCTCATTAAAACGAATCCCAAGAAAATTCAGTTCGTTTTTTGCCATAAGGTGGGCATGCAAAAAATAATCGATAGTTATTGGAGCGATAAATTAACTATACGAGCCAGAAGCTTTTTTGATAACACAAAAATGCTGAAGTGCCGGATTTATAGCGAGCAGACATATTCTAACAATGATAAGTCATGATTGAATTTTCCAAAGAACAAATAAATATTCTTTTGGAACTTTTCCGAACCGAGCTAAAACTGGAAGTTTCAGAAGAAGAAGCATGCAAACATGCCCAACAAGTGATCGGGCTATTATTAGCAACTTTCAGAGATTATGGCTGATATTAATGTAACTGTTTAGCAATCACACGATAATTAAACTAACCAATAAATTATATGAAAAATGAAATTACAATTAAAGACTATTTGAATCAAAAAGGTGTCGAATTCAAAGAAGCGAATAATGAATTGATCACGGCATGTCTTTTCAATGACTGCGACAAGGATAGTGGCAACAACGAAAGACACTTATACTTTAACGCTGAAACCGGGCAACACCACTGCAAAAAATGTGGAGCCTCCGGAAATCTCGCAACACTAATAAAACACTTTGGCGACGATATTAAGCCTGCACAAATCAAGAAGCAGGTTAAAATCGCGAAACCCCAAAACAAAAAACTTGATCCATCGATTGTGGAAAACTGCCACAATACTATCCCGGACCGCATTCGAAAATATCTAAATGACAGAGGCATAACAAATGAAATTATTGAAAAAAAGAAACTTGGTTGGGGCAGATTTTATTCTAAAAATTGGATAACTATTCCAATTACTAATATCAAAGGGGAATATACTTTTTTCAAACTTCGCAAAGATCCCGATGACAGCACAAATAAAACTAAATACAAAGTATTTCCTACTGGTAATAAAGCGGAAATTTACGGCCGAGATAATCTTACAGAACCAGGCGAGAATCTCGTAATATGCGAAGGTGAGTTTGACTGCATGATACTAGAAAAATTCGGCATCCCTGCTATTACCTCAACAGCTGGAGCGGAGACATTTAAAAAGGAGTGGTTAAGTGAGCTGGAAAATTTTAAATGTCTCTATGTAGTTCTGGATAAGGATGAGGCAGGAATGAAAGGAGCTGATAAGCTTATCGCTCTGTTAGGTGAAAACTTACCACGCACTGATATATGTAGGATTATTTTCCCCAAAAGAATGACGGATGGAAAGGACATCTCTGACTATTTCAACAGATACAACGGCAATCGAGATGAATTTATTGAAGAATTATCCCAATTAACTTATGCAAACAGTTTAAAAACATACCCTGATACTGAAGAAAAGAAAAAAGAAAGATTCCAAAAACTGACACCTGAAAACAAAACTAGTATTGAAACATGGGAAAAAACTATCAAAGAAAATTTTCCAGGACTTCTAGTTGCAGCTAAGGCAGGCTTGAGCACGATAGCCCAACTTCTTATTGAGGATATTAAAAATCCCTTTGCCCTTGTTTATGTGGATGTGCCTTCATCGGGAAAAACCATAGTGCTCAATTTCTTTTCGACAGTTAAGGAATTAGCCTACACAACCGATGATTTTACTCCAGCAGCATTTGTTTCCCACGCTGCTAATAGAAAAAGAGAAGATCTGGAAAAAAATGACCTACTGCCAAAGCTACAATACAAAGCACTGCTAATCAGAGATATGGCACCAATATTTGCCAAAAGAGATGAAGATGTTCAAGCCATGCTAGGAATTTTAATCAGAGTTCTAGATGGAGAGGGATATGAAAACAATAGTGGAGTTCATGGAAAAAGAGGTTATGTTGGAGATTATCTTTTTATGATTCTTGCAGCTTCTACTCCTATACGATCAAGGATCTGGAAAATTATGGGAAGCCTAGGCTCTCGTTTATTCTTCCTAAATATTAACGGAGTAGAAAAAAGCGAAGCAGAGCTTGCAAACCAATTAAAAATTCCTTGTCGCGATAAAGAAATTGCCTGTCGAGAAGTTACAAAAGAGTTTATTAAAACACTTTGGAATAAATATCCTGATGGAGTTTCTTGGGATATGGAGTGTGATGACATAGATTTAATGAAAACGATAGCTCGCTTGGCAAAAATTCTAGCTAAATTAAGAACTACCATTAACATTATCGAGAGTTCGTCTGGAGAAGAACGACATAGTCAGATTCAAATAATAAAAGAAATGCCAGACAGGCTAAATCAACTTATTTATAACCTTACTAGAGGTCACGCACTTGTTTATGGTCGGAAGAATATGACTGAAGAGGATTTAGAGATGGCGATAAGAATTACTATTGATTCTGCTCCTCCCAGCAGGGCAAAAATTTTTATAGCCTTAATCCGTAACAATGGACACCTTGCAACAAATGAGGTCATGGAAATCCTTGGATCATCTAGGCCTGTGGCACTAAATCTTATGAAAGAAATGGTGCTTTTGGGAATAGTTTCCTCAGAAGGAGATCTTAGAGATGAAGCAGAATATTATGGCGGTAGACCAGAGAATAAAATTATTCTTCGACATGAACACGACTGGTTTATCAGCGATGACTGTAAAAAAATTATTGAGCGCAGTTTTAAGGATACTTTATTAACTAAATCCGACGCTGTGCTAGAAGAATATGACAAAAAATAAAACCTCTCTAGAAATTATGCCCCTCGAAAACACTAAGAAACTAAACGCGAGTGGCTACAAACTCAAGGAACCTAGCGCAAAATTCAAGCGTTGGGTGGGGCTATTTTTTGACAAAGATAACCCAAGGTTTTATGGCAACAAAACACAATGCGCCATGGAAGCCTACAATACCAGCAACTACAACAGTGCCTCGTGCATAGGCTATCAGAACTACAGAAAACTACAGTTTTCTTTACCTGTGATACTAGAACTGGAGGGACTTGGCTATGGAGAACTCGTAAAAATAGGGGCTTCAAAGATGCTAGCTGGGTCATTTTCTGACTGGAGAGAACTGATGATTATGGCGGGATATTATGATCCAAAAGATAAGCCAGACGCTAGCATAAATATAGGGACCATCTACAATATCGCCAACTTGAGTGCCGATATTGCAAAGGCTCGTAGAGATCGAGGGCTCGACAAAATTAGGCACTAGCTATTATTAGCGTTTGGGGTATTGTGTTGTTACAAAACCCAAACAAAAAGAAATGAATCAAAAAATTGCACAATTGAATAACTATCTGCTTTATGCACGCAAATCAAGTGAGAGCGCGGAGAGGCAGGCTCTTTCTATTGAATCTCAAATCCGTGAAATGAAGGCGGTAGCGGATAGGAGTGGATTTGAAATTGGAGAAATTAGAGAGGAATCACACTCTGCCAAAAATCCGGAAGGGCGTCCCATATTTAATCAGATTCTTCTTGATATAGAAAGCGGACGAATTCAGAAACTTCTCGTGTGGAATATTGATCGATTATCAAGAAATTCCATAGACTCAGGAAGAATAATACATCTTGTGGACTCCGGGAAGCTTCAAGAGATTGCAACGCCTGGGCAAATATTCAGAAACACACCTAATGATAAGTTCATGCTCAACCTCTTTTTTAGCCAAGCTAAACTTGAGAATGACCACAAGGGTGTCAATGTAAAAAGAGGCTTAGCACAAAAAGCTCAGATGGGATGGTGCCCTAATATGGGCGCCTTAGGCTACACATATAACCCAATGAAGCGCAAAGGAGAAAAAGAGATAATGAACGATCCGGCAAGCTTCGACCTGGTCAAAAAAATGTGGCAGATGGTTTTATCAGGAAAATACTCAGTCAAAGAAACTTACGACCTAGCGACAAAAGAATGGGGGCTCACGAATAAAAATGGTGGCAAAGTTGCGATTGCTTCCTGGTATGCAATGCTTCACAACCCCTTTTACTACGGATGGTTTGAATTTCCTAAGGGTAGCAGCAATTGGATTCAAGGCAAACATGAAGCCATGATCAGTCGAGAAGATTTTGAAAAAATTCAAGACTTGCTGAGCAAAAAAGGAACCACTCGCCCAAAGAGTTACACCTTCGCCTATACCGGAATAATACAATGTGCAAATTGTGGCGCAATGATCACAGCTGAAAATAAAACTAAAAAGAATTTAAATGGTAATAAACACCATTACATCTACTATCATTGTACAAAAAGAAGAGATCCGAATTGCCCAGAAAGAAAAAATGTAGAAGAGAAGGTGCTAGAAGACCAAATTCAGCAACTTATGAAAACAATCGATATACCACCTGGGTTCAAGGATTTCGCAATCCACCATCTCAGACAAAACTACTCTGAGGAACTCGAATCTGACAATAGGATTCGTGAAGGCCAAAGCAGAGCCCTTGAGTCCAGCAAGAAGAAGCTTAGCCGACTTATAGACATGAAGCTCAACGGCGAGCTTTCTGAAGCAGATTTCAGCTTTAAGCAGGCAGAACTACACAAAGAACAAGAACTCCTGACTAGAGCCTTAACTAGTGAAAAAACTCCTCAAGAAACTTGGCTGGAAAAGTTAGAAAAAACACTAAATGTTGCCGAGGAGATTTGCAAAAGATTTAAGGGTGGCGACCTGCGAAATAAAAAGCAAGTAGTCGCAAGTTTAGGAACAGATCTGATACTGAAGAATAGCCAATTCACAATCGGAACCGAAAACCCAATACTACGCATCAAAAAAGTAGCCGAGGTATCTAGCGCGATTTACAAGAAAATGGAACCCTTGAAGCCGGATAAGAAAAAATTAGAGATTGCATACTCCACTTCTCCGAAACTTCAAGCAGGACTAAAAGAACTAGCCAAAATAAAATAGCTCCTCGCAAAAAAACAGCGAGGAGTTTTTTTATTGGTCTTTCAAGATTTAGGTTCGAACCTCTCTCAAAGCCCATAAACACAGGGGTAAATGCACTTTTGAGTCGTTATCATTCCAATTCGGGTCTACCCCATTTTTCAGTAGGTTCGAACCTCCTGAATTGTGCTTATATAAAGCAAAAACCACCTATTGTGAAGGTGGTTTTATGTCAAAGCTCCGCGACCAGGATTCGAACCTGGAACCAATTGATTAACAGTCAACTGCTCTACCATTGAGCTATCGCGGAATGTATTCAGTTTTTAAAAATTGCCTGAAACAAGCAACAAAACCAGTATAGCAAGTATTTTTTCGACTGGCAAGGGCTCGCAGGCACGAAAAAAGCCCTGCGAATCAGGGCTTTTTTAGTATATTTAAGGGATTTTAATAATCCTTCAGTTTTTTGACACCTTTGTGCTCCCGGATTTTTTCCAAGGCTTTCGATTCGATCTGGCGGATACGCTCGCGCGTCACACCAAATTCCTGCCCCACTTCTTCCAATGTGTGCACCACCCCGTCTTCCAAGCCGAACCGGATTTTCAAGATTTTCTGTTCGCGCGGCGTCAAGGAATCCAGGATTTCCGTCACGTGGTCGCGCAGAAGTTTCCGCGAAGCGACATGGTGCGGCATCACCGTTTCCGTATCTTCGATGAAATCCCCCAGCACGCTGTCGTCATCGCTGTCGCCGACCGAAGTTTCCAGCGACACCGTTTCCTGCGAGATTTTCATAATGTGGCGGATTTTGTCCACTTCGATGCCCATTTCCACCGCCACCTCTTCCGGCAACGGCTCGCGTCCCAGATCCTGGACCAGCCGCCGGGTTATTTGCGTATATTTATTGATCGTTTCCACCATATGCACCGGGATGCGGATCGTGCGGGACTGGTCGGCCAAAGCCCGCGTGATAGCCTGGCGGATCCACCAGGTCGCGTAGGTGGAAAACTTATAACCCTTGGTATAGTCAAATTTCTCCACGGCGCGGAACAAACCGATATTGCCTTCCTGGATCAGATCGAGCAGGGAAAGGTTGTGCGAGCGGCCGACATATTTCTTGGCGATGCTCACCACCAGACGCAAGTTGGCTTCGGTCAATTTCTGTTTGGCTACCGGGTCGCCTTTTTCGATCCTCTTGGCCAGGGCGATTTCTTCTTCCGACTTCAAAAGTTCCACCCGGCCGATTTCGCGCAGATACATCTGCACCAAATCGGAAGAGGCCTCCTCCGGCACGTCGATTTCCCTCCGCTTCTTTTTCTTGCCAGCCTTTTCTTCTTCAATATCCTCGACGATCTTGTCGGTTTCCATCTTCAGCATATCGTCCGATCCCAAGACCCGCACGCCGACTTCCTCCAATTTTTCATACAAACTTCCCAGCTCTTCGATATTTTTTTCCGCGTCCGGGAAAGCATGCAAAATCTCGTCTTCAGTTATGAATCCCCTTTGCTTGCCCCGATAAACCAATTCCTCGACGACGCTTTTTTTCTTTTCTTCTTTCGGCTTGAACGGCACGACTTTACCGCCCTGGCTGATTTTTTTCTCGGCACGGCTCATCCCGACTTTGGCTTTTCCCGAATGGACCGGCGTGGCGGAGCTGACGGTTTTTTTGGCCGCGGCCGGCTTTTTGATATGCACCGGTTTCACTTCCTTTTTGACGGATTTCTTAACAGCTTTTTTAATCCGGACCGGCTTATGATTGGCGGTTTGTTTTTTGGACGAAGTTTTTACCACACGGACTGATTTGGCATTTTTTACCGGATGGACGGACTTGGCGGTTTTCTTGACCGTCATTTTTTTTATTTTACTAGTCACGAGTTTTTTGCTGTTTTTCTTATTGGCCATATTATAAATATTAATTTAGTTCCTTGTTTAGCGCGGACTGTTCGACATTGATTTTGGAATATTCTTCCGTTAAAAATTTTACCGCGCCCGCGTCATTATTTTTTTTGGCGATATCCAGATTTTTGGAAATCTTGTCCAGCCAATCCTTATTGATTTCGTATTTGATCTTGCGCAGCCTGTTTCTCGCTTCCACTGCCGGCTTTTCAAAAACGACTTCTTCCAATCCATTGTCCAATCCGACCCGGTAGCGGTTTTCAAAATATATCTTCTCAGCACTGACCGCGTCAGACCGCGAATCGATATCTTTAACCAATCCGTCAAAGCTAAAATTAAAATCCGGACCCTTTTGGATCATAGTATTTAGAAGGCTATCTTTCGGAAGATATGATAAATCTTCCGTTTCTACCAGTTCCTTCCAAACATCGCCATAGATAAGCATCAATCCGGTCAGGTCTCTCGTAAGAGTTTCAATTTTCCCCAAAGGGGCGAAGACTTGGCGTTCAGGCAGCAAGTCTCGTGAAGTTTTCATCGCTCTTTCCCTAAGACTAGCTTTTTTTAACATATCCGTCAATATACTGTCTTCGATATCAAGCTCATTCGCCAATTTTTTCAGCCAGTGGTTTTTCTCAATATCGTTTGCCAGGCAACCGATCATATCCAACAACTCTTCCGTGATTATTTTTTTATCCTCCACTTTTTCCTTGTCATATTTAGCGAAGATATTATTGAAAAAATATTCCATCGCCGGCTTAGCCTCTTCCACCGCCCCGCGTAGAACTTCCGGGCTGTTTTTGGCCAAATCGGCTGCATCCTTTTCGCCAGGCAATTGCACTACTTGCACATTGGCTTCTTTTTCAAAACACAGTTTGATGCTTTTTTTCGTCGCCAATTCCCCGGCATTATCCATATCGAAACACATCCTTATATTATCCGTATACCGTTTGATGATGGCGAGGTGTTCCGGAGTCAGCGCGGTGCCGGACACCGCGACGGTATTTTTCAATCCGGCTTGGTGCGCCGCAATCACGTCCATATTACCCTCTACCAGAAGCACGTCGCCAGACTGCCTGATTTCGCCCTTAGCCCGGTTGATACCGTATAAAATCCGGCTTTTATGGTAAACTTCGGTTTCCGGCGTATTCACGTATTTGGCTTGCGACTCGTCTCCGCCCGGCGCCACCCGTGCGCTATAGCCTACGACCTTTCCGTTAGTATCCGCAATCGGAAACATTATCCGATCGCGGAAGCGATCATAATATTTATCCGCTGGATTTTTTTGGCTCTCCACCAACAAACCGGTCTTAGCGATCTCATCTGGCGCGAAACCGTGCTTGACCAAAAAACCCAACACATTCTTCCAGCCATCCGGGGCATAGCCCAAGCGGAAATCCTTGATCGATTGGTCATTTATGCCTCTCTCGCGCAAATAGTCCAGAATCTTCTTACCTCCGGCGGTTTGCAACAAATGGGCTTGATAGAATTTCGTAGCCATTTCCAAAATATCCGAGGTTTTGTTTTTTTGTTCCGCCCGCCTTGGATCTGTTTTTTTGAGCTCTATTCCAGCTTTTTCGGCTAGCAATTTCAAGGCATCGCGGAATTCCAAGCCCTCCATCTCCATCACGAACCCGAAAATATCCCCGCCTTTCTGACATCCGAAACAATGCCAGATCTGTTTATCCTCACTGACCATAAAAGAGGGGCTTTTTTCATTATGAAAAGGGCATCTGGCGCGATAATTGGCGCCTGCCCTTTCCAACCGGATATACTCCCCAAGCACATCCACGATATTCAATTTCGCTTTGATTTCCTCTAAATCTGTCCCCATAGTATGTATATACTATATTACTACACAAGATAAGGCAAAAAGTATCAAAATCACGCTAAAAAACCTGCTTCAGCAAAATACAGCCATCGCTGTCTTTTTTTACGGATGCGTCACGCCGAAACGGTGCTTCAGCGGATCAAGGGCGGAAGGAGAGGGATTTGAACCCTCGAAGCCCGTTAAGACTTACCGCCTTTCCAAGGCGGCGCACTCGACCACTATGCGATCCTTCCAAAAATGAGGCAAACCAGCCTCGCTTTAATCCTAGCAAGTAACCAGGATTTATTCAACTATCCGGATTCCCGTCAAAGCGATATCCTTTCCGCCCGGAACCCGTCCCAAAATGACGATAACTTTATCCCCGGTTGCCAGCCGCCCAGCATTCTTATTGATGCTGATCATCTCATCTATCAATTCCTCACGGTTCTGTTTTTCCAGCAGATATGCCCTAGCCCCCCAAACGATGGACATCTGTTGGTAGGTCTTAGGATTATGCGTGCCTACCAATATCAGCTGTTCCGGCCGATGGTGCGCCAGCATCCGGGCTGAAATTCCCGACTCACTGAACAGCACGATAGCTTTAGCCTCGGCATTTATCGCCATCTCATGGGCGCTATGCATAATTGAGGCGTAGTCGCTATAGACGCAACATCCTTCGAAATGTTCATTGACATCATCAAAAGGTGATTCTTCCGTATCCTTGATGATTTGCGTCATCGTTTCCACCGCTTCAACCGGATATTTCCCATTGGCGCTTTCTCCGGAAAGCATCACCGCGTCCGTATGGTCGATGACGGCATTGGTCACGTCCGACACCTCCGCCCGGGTCGGAATCGGATTATTGATCATCGAATCCAGCATCTGGGTAGCTACGATGACCGTTTTAGCCGAGCGCAAACATTTGGCGATGATTTCTTTCTGATAGATGATGACTTTGCTTTCCGCCAACTCGATGCCAAGGTCGCCACGCGCCACCATCACGACATCCGCCGCCTCGATTATCTCATCGATATTGTCAATCGCTTCTTTCCTCTCGATTTTGACCACGATTTGCGGCAGACTGTCTTTCCGGCCCAATATCTTCCTTATGGCGTCGCGCGTCTCAATCACTTCCTGCGCATTGCTCACGAATGACAAAGCCACAAAATCAACTTCGTTGCCCAAGACGAATTCCAAATCCGTCCTGTCCTTTTCCGTAACCGCACCGAAAGCTAATTTGGTATCCGGCACGTTTATCCCCTTGCGCGGTTTGATCGTACCGCCGTTTATCACCCTAGCCTTCACCAAGCCTTCCGATTTTTCCACGACTTCCAAACGCATCACGCCATCCTCCACTAAAATCCGTTCTCCGACCTGCAACGCGGAGGCTACGCCGTCCGAATCGATGATTAATTCCTTATTATCCATCGTTTTCCTATCACTGACAAAAATCATTTCGCCCTTTTCAATCTCAAAAGGTTCGGCATTGCCTACTCTGATACGCGGACCTTGCAAATCAGCTAAGATTCCCAAAGGCCGTTTGATTTCCTCCCTGACCTCCTTGGCCTTATTGATTATTTCCTGATGCGATCCGTGCGTGCCATGGGAAAAATTCAAACGGAAAACGTTCACTCCCGCCTCCACAAGCTTTTTCATATTTTCCTTGCTATCCGAAGCCGGACCGACAGTAGCCACTATCCTTGTTTTTTTCATATAGTTTTCTTACACTTTAACAATCCTTATAATCTCACAAAAAAACAAAACAGGCAACCCGGAGGCGCCTGTTTTGTTTTTCCTAAAACGAAGGTTTATTTGATCAAAGAAAATCCTCCGATCAACGGCAAAGCTTTCATCTCTCCCTTGACGGCATTGATGATTCCCATAATAGCGATTACGATCAACGCTATCGATCCAAACGGCAAAATTATGAACCAACCCAGGAACGGAATGATCGATCCGACGATATTGACGGCGATAGCCGCCAAAAGCAGGTTCAACTGCTGGTTGGCATGGAATTTGGCAAACGGACTGTTTTTAGCATCGGACAACAATGGCACGAAGAAAAGAATCGGTATGATGTAGCCCACGATCGCCATCGCCTTGTTGGATTCCACGTCCTTATTGCCAGCGCTCGGTTCAACGGCCGGCTGCGTGTTTTTTTGTTCTTCCATATTACACCTGCCCTTCTAGTTGAAATATTTAATTTCCTTTATTGCATTATACCACACATTTATTTTATGTGCATATAGTACAATTACTAAAACCAGCTATTTCAAGCCACTTTCAGAGATTTCCCGCAAGATATCTTCCGGAATCGGATTATGCTCCGGACTGACGCCCGGATATCGCCAAGCGCTGATGATTTTTTTCTGATCCCTGAAAAGCAATTTTTGAAGTTCGGATAAATTTTTCCTGTTCTTATTCTTCTTAATTTGGTACATCGCCCAGATTTCAGTCTTCCAAACCGGCTTGCCTCCCGCATCGAGCTTCGGAGAAACCGGCTGCATCACCGCGATCGTGTTTTTCACGATACCCTCCTCTTTCCGCTGGGGCCTTTTGATGATGCCTAAAATTTTTTGTTCGCTCAAGCCATAAAACTTCATCTTCTCGATCGAATGAAGTGTCCATTGATAGCGCTCATTATTTTTCGGAAGTTTGAATTGCATCATATTGAAAAACAGGCTAATCGTTTATATCGTCTATAACAGCCTCAAGGTCCCCCTCCAAAATCGATTTCCCCTCTTTATCGCGGGACACGCCGACAAATCCCACCCGCTTGGCTTCTTCTTGCCAGTGTTCCTTCGCGCCATCTATAATTTTTTTGTTTTCCAAAATCACCCGCCTCGCTTCAGTCAAAAAAACTTCCGTTTCTTCCGCGGATAGCCTATCCGCCCTGTCCGCTCCGATCAGTCCGCCCAAAAACCGCGACCGGTTCCGCTCCATCTCCTCCGGATCCAACTCCTTGTTCCTGATTTTTTTCAATACCAATGAACCGAATTCTTGGGCGCTGCCGAAATAGCCGCCGAGAACGTAGCGGCCCGCGTCCGGGATATGGACTTTTTCCAAATTATTTTTCATACTTTGTTAGAAATTTAATTCCGTAAATTTTTTGATCCGTCCTTCAACAGAGGACGGATATCCCGCCTGGTTATTTCCGGGAAACTATTTGATATTTATCCCCCGCAAAGCCGCGATTCTTTCTTCAATCGGCGGATGGGTCATAAAAAGCGACGAGACTTTTTTGCCCTTGAAAGGATTGGTGATGTAGAGATGCGCCGTCGCCCGATTGGCGGCTTCCAGCGGTTCTTTATCGGCAGAAATTTTTTCCAACGCCCGTGCCAGGCCTTCCGGATAGCGCGTCAGAAGTGCCGCGGAAGCATCAGCTAAAAATTCCCTTTTCCGGGAAATCGCCATCTGCATCAAGATGGCGGCAATCGGCGCCAAGATAGAAAGCACGATCGCCAAGATGAACAAGATAAGTTGCAATTGCCCGCCACCCTCATTGTTATTGTCGCGATTCCGGCCGCCGCCCCAAAACGTCCAATTGCGGAACCAGTCCGCCAATAGAGTGACAAAGCCCACCAAAACCACCACGACCGTTGAAAGCAAGATATCCCGATTGCCGATATGCGACAATTCATGGGCGATCACGCCTTCCAATTCAGTTTTTTCTAATTTTGCGATGATGCCGGTCGTCAAACAAATCACTCCGTGTTCCGGATCGCGACCGGTCGCGAAAGCGTTAGGCGCGCTATCTTCAATAATATAAATCTTGGGCACCGGCAATCCTGCGGTGATGCAAAGGTTTTCCACCAGATGGTAGATTTCACGGGCGTTGTCGTGCGTCACTTCCTTGGCGTTGCTCATCGCCAGGACGATCTTGTCACTCCACCAATAGGAAACGAAGCTCATCCCGATGGAAAAAGCCACTGCGATATAGAGAATCAGGCTGTTCCGCATCGCTCCCGCGAAGACATAACCCACCCCTATTACGAAAACCAAAAAACCCGTGATATAAACCCAAGTCAGGCGCGTATTTTTATCCGCTTGCGTATAGATTGTCATAATGTTCTATTTGTTCTAAGTGTTATAACTGTTCTAAACACCATAAATGATCAATTGTTTTTTGTTAAGAATTTATCCAAAGAAATCAATTTAAAATATAATTCCTGGATTAATTTTTTAAATTTTTCATGTTCAATATCGCTTATGTATTTTTGATTTAAGGATATTTCCAAACAGGTCATCGTTTCCATCAACGACCCCAACGCGATCCTCACAAAAGACGCGAAATCCTTTTTTGTTCTTTTAGCGCTGCCTTCGGCAATATTCAAGGGGATAGAAACGGCAGCTCTCCTGATTTGCGATACTAAAGAAAATTTTTCTTCAGGGGGAAGTTTTTTTGTGACTATATAGATTTCATTAACAAGTTCCATTCCCAACTTCCAAACATCCAACCTATAAAAACCGAACTCAACTTTGCCCATAAATCATTTAGAACATTTGAACGATTAAGACAACTAGAACGACACCTGTACATTTTCCTTTTCTGCTTCATCGGCTTCGAAAAATTCCCGCTTGGTGAAATGCAGCATTCCGGCAATCAGGTTGTTCGGGAAGACTTCGATTTTGATGTTGAAATCCCGCGCATTGCCGTTGTAGAACCGGCGGGAAGCCTGGATCTTGTCTTCGGTGTCGGTCAATTCCCGTTGCAATTCCAAGAAATTCTGATTAGCCTTCAAATCCGGATAATTTTCCGACACGGCGAACAACGTCTTCAAAGTCCCGCTCAGCATATTTTCCGCTTCCGCTTTGTCATGGGCCGAATCGGCTCCCATCGCGCGGGTGCGCGCCTCAGTCACTTTTTCAAAAACGTCTTTCTCGTGCGCCGCATAACCCTTGACCGTATTGATCAGGTTCGGAATCAAGTCATAACGCCGTTTCAGTTGCACGTCGATGTCGCTCCAAGCCTCATCCACCCGGTTTTTCAGCTTGATCAGGCCGTTATAGACCGCGATCACCCACAGGGCGATTACCGCCAGGATAATTAATAATATCAATCCGCTTCCCATAATATTTTCACTTAAGTAATTAATATCCGTATTTTAGCATTTTTCAGAGGAAAATAAAAGTGGCGCCAAGAGAAAATTCTCCCAACGCCACCTTTGACCCGAAAGGGTAGTTTTTAAAAGTCAGCATCATTGATGCCGGGAACCACCTGCACGATTCTGCCAGTTGGTTTCCCGCGACTATCCAGCACCGTTGTCGGATAACTTTGCATCTTACTTCTTCCGCTTTCGTCGAGCTGATCGTGACTCTGCACGGAGCAACCCGTTTCATCCTTTTTACTGCAAGCTTCTTGACTGGACATACTATCTCCTCTTTAGTTTTGGCACATTGTGCCCTTGATTTGATAAAAAAACCGAAATAAAAAGCGGCCTTCTTCCGAGGCCGTTTTCTTGTGATTTTTGACTATTTCCTAAAATCCACAAAGAAACGACCTCCGACTAAAGCCGTAAAAATAAAACCAGAAATTTCTTTGCGCTATCATTTTCATATTTCCACTCTACAGCAAAACCTTTTCCCGGTCAAGGGCGTCAGCGGATTTCCCCCGGATATGCTATAATTCAGATAATAAACCCCTAATAAAAAACTATGGCAAACCTATCCGCCTATTATGTCGTCCTGATTCCGCTTATCGTCCTTATCCTGGTCAGAATTTTTAAATTCGTCATTTTCTATTTCCGGCATAACCGCGATTTCAAATACACCCTCCGCCACGGAATGACCTATGGCCATATGCCGAGCGTCCACTCCGCCCTGATGGCTTCCCTGGTGACTTCGGTCGGCTATTTCGAAGGCCTCTCTTCCGGAGCCTTCGCCATCGCCCTCACGATGGCGATCCTGATTATCGACGACGCCACGCGGCTGCGCGTCTATATGGGCGAGCACAGCCGCTACATCAATATGATCGTCCACAAAATAGACGCGGCTGAAGCGGACTATCCGCGCCTCAAAGAAAGGATGGGCCACAAACCTTCCGAAGCCCTGGCCGGCGGCATCCTCGGTTTCGCCCTGACGGTTTTCCTGATCGCGCTTCTCTGAATCTGACAACTGACAAAGGCGGCGCCCGATGGCACTGCCTCTTTTTTTATATTCTGGCAGAAAACTACATTACGAATTTCCTATAATTTTTCCTATTGACCAATTCCGCTTCGGCTTCCGGATACGCATCCGCAAAGGCTTTCGGGATATTAAACTTGTCCTTTTGCCACTTGAATTCAAAAGCTGCGATTTTACCGCCACTTTCTTCCAAAAAATCTATCTCTTGTTTTTGTTGCGTTCTCCAAAAATATAAATTTTTATCCAGCGCATGGTTATTGTTATATTTCACTCTTTCGCTAAGCATAAAATTTTCCCAAAGAGCACCTTTGTCCTGTCGCAAATTCAATGGATTCAGATTATTGATCAGCGCATTGCGGACTCCGTTATCATAAAAATAAATCTTACGCATTTTTTTTATTTCTTTGCGCAAGTTCCGGCTATATGGATTCAAGCGGAAAATGACAAAGGCTTTTTCTAGGAGCTGGATGTAATTGGAAACCGTATTCTTATCCACCCCTGTCATTCCAGCCAATTCATTGTAAGAAACTTCCGATCCGACTTGCAAAGCCAGGGCCTGCAACAGTTTTTCCAAAATTTCCGGATTTTTTATATTCTGGTATTGCAAAACGTCTTTATACAAATAACTTTGCGCCAAGCTTTTCAAACTCTTCTCCAAGTCATCTTTTTTTAAAATTATTTCCGGATACATTCCAAAAACCATCCGATTTTCCAAAAGCCTATCGCTCTCAATCTCGGAATAAATTTGCTTAAGCTCTTCCAATGAAAAGGGATAAAGAAAAAACTCATTCTTTCTTCCAGTGAGCGGCTCGGAAATTTCATTGGCCAAATCAAAAGATGATGAACCGGTGGCTATGACTTGCGTATCGGGGAAATTATCCACGATCAATTTCAGTGTCACCCCGATATTTTTCACTCTTTGAGCCTCATCCAAAATAATCAATTTTTTCTGGGCTAAGCCCAGGAAATTATCCAGCTCGGTCGAGGTTTTGCTGGTTAACGCTTCACGGATATCCGGTTCGTCACAATTGAAATAAGCAGACTTTCCTGAATATTTCTCCCTGACTTGTTTGACCAAAGTCGTCTTGCCTACCTGGCGAGGTCCATAAATTATGATTATTTTACCCTTAAATAAAGCTTTTTCTACTTTTTTTTGGATTATTCTTTGTATCAACATATTATTATTTTGGTGAATTAACTATCCTAATTATATATCATTTTGGTGAATGAGTCAATACCGGATTTTTTGGCTCAAATTGGTGACTTTAAACAAAAAACAGCGCTAACTGGCACCGTTTTTTTTATTTTTGCAGAAATTATTTTATTGTATCCTTCCCAGCTCCTCCAAAATCACCTGCCGGTCGTTCCACGGAATTTTTTCATCCCCCACTATCATCGATTCTTCCGCCCCCATGCCGGTCACAGCGATTATGTCATCAGGCTGGGCGAGTTGCAGCGCCTTGGCGATGGCCGCGCGACGATCGGGAATTATCCAAAAGTTTTCGTTTTCTTTTTTATCTTCAATGCCTGCCACGATCTCATTGATAATTTGCATCGGCTCTTCGTGATAGGGCTCGTCATTAGTAATGATCACGAAATCCGCGTAACGGGAAACTATTTCCCCGATGATCGGCCGTTTGCCGCGATCCCGCTCGCCGCAGGAACCGAAGACGGCGATGACGCGCGCCTGCGGTTTCTTTATTCTTACCAGCAACGAATACAATTTTTCCAAAGCGATCGGCGTCAACGCGAAATCCACCAAAATATTCAGATTTTTATCGTTCGGCACATATTCCATCCTTCCCGGCACGCCCATGATTTTTGCCAAAGCCCTGGCGCAAATATCGAGAGAAATATTTTCCGAAACTCCCACGCTGATCGCCGCCAGCGCATTTTCAATATTGAAATCCCCGATTAAATTTAAAGTTAAATTTTGTCCATCAACTGCGAATGCAGACTTATCAATTCCCAACTCGACATTTTCCGCAATAATAGTTTTGAAATTTTGATTTTGAATTTTGAATTTATTTAGGATTTGAAATTTAGGATTTAGGATTTTTAGACCGTATCCGAAAATATTTTCCGCTTTGCAATCAAGATACTCTTCCGGTTTTTCCATATCCAGATTCACGATCGCGATTCCAGCGTTTTGAAAAAGCTTCGCTTTCGCCCGGCGGTATCTTTCCATCGTCTTGTGATAGTCCAAATGTTCGCGCGTCACATTCGTGATGACTGCCGTCTTATAATTTATTCCCCACACCCGGTATTGATCAAGGGAATGGGAAGATGTTTCCAGAACCAGATACTCGCAACCGGCAGCCGCTGCTTTTTTTGCGAACCGCTGCACCGCAAAAGCCGAAAGGGTCGTGAAATGGGACAAGTTTTTTTCCTCTTCGCCATCGATGCGGAAATTGATGGTCGAAGCCATTGCGACTTTTTTTCCCGCCTCCTCCAAAACTCTAGTGACCATCTGGCAGGTGGTGGTTTTGCCGTCCGTGCCGGTGACACCGATGACTTTCAATCTTCTGGTCGGGAAACCGAACCGCAAATTCGCCAAGACGGCTTGGAGCAGATGGTAGATATTCTTGATCGGCTGGGGAATAAGTTTTTTCATATCTTTGCGGTAAACGCTATTTTTTATTGAGATCTAGTCTATGTCAAGCTATGGGAAAAATCAACCCTTCCTAAGGTTGATCCACACACTCCACTCACCGCAAAAAACTTTTAATTTTCCGAATTAAGTTATAGGTCCGGTATTTGAGTGGATTCAGGATGATGTCATAATTTCCCGGGAATTTGCTAGTTTCCGTAGCCGGTGAAAAACCCTGTTTGAATCTGGTGATACCGGCCCAATCATTATCGTCCGATCCTGTCTTTACGCCGCCGAAGTCATAACCGGCAGCTCCGGCTTTTTTCGCGTCCTGGATCTGCCGCCATTGCAGAAGATAGGGCGCCATCACATTGCGGAACCGATCATCCGACGCGCCATGCAGATAAGTCACCGTATTGCCGAAGAATATGACGATATTAGCCGCGATCACTTCACCCTCAAGCTCCGCGCAATATAATTTTATATTTTCGCCCGGAATGATTTCAAGCATCTTCTGGTAGTAGTCCCGCGGATGCGGCCTGATCCCCTGCCGTTTGCTCGTGATTTCAACCAAATCGCAAAACCGGTCCATACATTCTTTCCCATTGGAAACGAAGACTTTGACGCCTTTCTTTTCAGCCACCTTGATGTTATAGCGCGTTTTCGGTTTCATCAGTGTCAGCAATTCCGCCTCACTCTTGGTGCAATCGATGATAAAAAGCTCCTTAGGCTGCATCTCATGAGGCGCTTTCACTATCGGCAGGTCCACGTTTTTCCTGGTCAATTCCAAAATTTCCTGCGAAGCCGGTTCGATGCGTATCCAACCGGCGCCATTATCCCTAGCCAAACCGATCAGATTATCGAAATAATTCTTGACGTTTTTATCCCTGATTTTCAATATGTTCCCGCGCGGTATATAAAAATATTTACCGACGATGGGAAGTTTGTGTTCGAAAATATTATTCCAAAATGTCTCGCCTTTGATATTCAAATTTTTCCTGCCGACCGCCGATTGGAAATTTTTCCACCAATCCGATTGCAAAAATCCCCCATCCGGAGAATTCTTAGCTATGAAACTGCCTTTATCATCCCGCATAATATGGTTTGTTTTTACGATTTATTTTATTTCTTACCCAAGCTCCTCAAGGCCGAGCTGACCCTCAGGCCGATATCCGAGATATCCTTCGGCACCAGCTTCAAGGCGTCGCGCGCCTCGGTCACGGAATATCCCATCGAAATCAAGGCTTCGATCGCGTCCGAATCGGAAACCGCCTCTTCTTTTTCCCCGACCGCCAGATCAGCCACTTTGTTCCTGAGCTCCAAAATGACCCTCTCGGCGGTTTTTTTGCCCACCCCCGACACTTTGGTCAATATGGATGAATCCTCATTCAGGATAGCTGTTTTGATAGTTTTGGGCGTAGCGATGGAAAGGATGCCTAAACCGGCTTTAGGTCCGATGCCTGAAATGGAAATTAGCAGCTCGAACATATCCAACTCATCCAAAGTCAGGAAGCCGTACAAATCCAAGGCATCTTCCCGGACGGAAGTATGTATGAAAAAGTCGACCTGCCCCATCCCGGCGACCTTGCCCAGCGCATAACTCGTCAAATGGACCTTATAACCCACGCCATTGACATCCACCACTACGAACCGGTCTTTGCTGTATTCTATTTTGCCTTTGATTTTAGCTATCATATGTATGTTGCCATTCTAACATCTCCGCGCGGTTTTTCCAATAAATCCTTGCATAAATTTCCAGACTGTGCTAAAAATACTAGGTAACTAAAAGGAATTAACTTAAGAAAACAATATGCCAATCAAAGCATCAGCCAAGAAATACATGCGCGTCACCGACAGGAAAACCGAGATAAACAAACGGATCAAGGGCCTTTTCCGGAGCGCTATCAAAAAAGCCACCGAAGCCATAGCCAAAAATGACGCCAAGACGGCTCAGGAATGGGCTAAAAAAGCTTTCCAAACATTGGATAAGGCCGCCCAAAAGGAAGTTATCAGCAAAAATACGGCCGCCCGCAAGAAATCCAGGCTTAACAAGAGAGTTAAAGCTATCGCGATAAAGAAATAAGCTTCAATATCTAAAAAGAACGTCCTATGAGGCGTTCTTTTTGATTTGTTTAAAATAAATCCGCACCTTGGCGTAGTGCGTTTCTAAATTCCAGCACACGAGCGTTAAAAAATTACCTGCTAACAATCTTTTTAGACTTTTCGGGAATTTTAGCGAGTACGCTGAGAATTTAGACAGCACAAGCCCGGTGTCGGCAGTTTTCTTTGGTTACTTTCTTTTGCTGCCAAAAGAAAGTAACACGCTTACAATTCCACAATAAACTTATCCAGCGCCACCCGGATATCGATTTGGCCGGTTTTGATCTGGGTATCCAAAGCGCTTAATTTCTGATAGACCGCCTTGAGCTTCGCCATAGGAAAATTCCGCACTTGACTCAGGCTTTTTTTCACTACGAAAGGATGCAAACCGCTGGCCTTGGCAATCGCATAATCATTGCCGCGATATTGCCCGTCCAGATCGGCCACCTTCAAAATATTCCTGAATTGGTAGACATACATCGAAAAAACATAAAAAGGATCATCGCCTTTTTTAAGATGTTCTTGCACCAGATATAAAGCTTTTTTCTTATTATTCGCGCTTAACGCGTCGATCGTATCGAAGATATTAGCATCCGAATTCGCCCGCACCAAAATTTCCACATCATCCGCTTGGATGATCCGTCCGTCGGCAAAATCGACAAGCTTGCGCAATTCCTTGTCCAGATATTCCGTATCGCTGCCCGCGAACAGGATCAGTTTTTCCAAAGCCGCCCCTGAAATACTGCCGACCGGATCCAACTCCTTTGTCCGCTGCACGAGCCACTGATTCAATTTGCTTCCGGACAATCTTTCAAAATTCTGGGATTTGGCCATCTTAAAGAGTGCTTTGTACAGTTTGCCGTTTTTCTTCGGCTGGCCGTCTTCCCAAAAAATAACCACCAAGTCCTGATCGGCCTGGATCTGTTTTTCATATTTTTTCAGATAATCAATCAGCTCGTCCTTCTCGCCGTCCGTCGCGACTTCCAACATATCCCGCACGATGACCAATCTTTTGGGTGCCAAAAGATTGGAAGTGCCCAGCACATCCAACAAGCGACGTTTAGGATTTTTTTCCATCCAATTAAAAATGGAAAGTCCCGATCCGACCGCGTCGAAAGCCAGGAGCCTTTTTTTTATTTCCGCTATTTTTTGGCGCGACCGGAAAGAGTCCTCGCCATAAAGAAAAAGTATCATAGGACCATTCTAGCATACCCCTGGAAATAAAAAAATCCCCTAAAAAGGGGATTTTTTGAAGATTCCTATTCAACCGTCCAACGCAACACCTGCCCTGGTTGCAGTATGTCCACCCAGATTTGTCCAGGTACGAATTTGATCTCTTGTCCGGACTGGTCATAGAAGAACAACTTACTGTCCAAGCTGGACTTATCTTTCTTCCAAGTGCCGATGGTTTCCTGGCCGTTCATATAATAGTGCGCTTCGCCGGAATCGACCGAATCATACCACGGGTCTCCGATTTGCATATTGTTATAACGGCCGCTTATGCTTTCGACTCCGGTCTTCTTGATTTCCTCGACATTTTTCCAAGGATCCTGCAAGCCTTGTCCGACATAATTCTGATCCAGCGTGATCTGCTCCGACTGGGCCGTCAGGACAACTACGTTTTTCGGCGCTATCCGTTGCTTGTTATTACGGTCCGTATCCGCTTCGTTATTCCAAGTCCTCAGATACGTATTTGTCTGTTTGTCATAGTCGAATGAAACGTCATATGGATCCTTGAAGGACACCCGCAAATGCCCCTTTTCCGGCCGCTGGTCTAGCGGTGCCTCGCCTTGATGCGCATAGCCGGCGAATTTGTTTTCCGTGCGGTATTTGAAATTCTCGATCATCTTAAGCACGTTCGCTTTCGTGATGTGTCCGGTGTCTTCCAGGCGCATTTTCCCGCTTACCGCCCAACGCTCGCAATATGATCCGGTCATACAATCATAGTTGTCGATAATCTTATCCTTCAATAGATCCAGGGAAAAATGTGAACCTCCCCAGTAGATGAAAATCGCATCCAACCCCTTGGCCAAAGCGATATAATCATGCCTGGAACTTCTGATGGCGCCGATTTCCTCAGGAATATTGCAGATATAAACTCCCATCAAGCGGGTTACCGATCCGGTGTAGGCCGGCATCTCGATCACCATATCCGCTTCGGAAAATCCGGCCGCCGGTCGGGCCTGGACATCGGACGGCTGCATAACCGCCACTGCCCGCCGGTTCCAATTTTCACAAGAAAGCCCTGAAACCGGACTGACCGGACCGTCATTGACGATCGGATAGCTCTGCGATTTCTCCTTAGTATCCAGATCGATCTGCTTGGTGGCCTTTTCCGGGCCTGAGAAAAAATAAAATCCCCCGCCTACGATGATTATTGCGACGATGGCAATAATGACTTTTTGTTTCATACTTATTGTCTTTATTTAAAAAATTACGATTTCAGTTTTTTAAGCCTTCTTCATTTCTGGCAACCCGGACAATAGAAAACGCTCCTCTGTCCCATCCGGCCACGCACCACCATTGTATCACATTCCAGACATTTTGCCCCGGCCTTCCGGTAGACTTGCAGGACTTTTTGGAATCCGCCCGGCGCTCCCGAAGTGTCGCGATAATCCGAATCGGATGTCCCGCGCATTTTGATGGCTTTTTTTAGGATCTTTTTGATTGCCTGAAAAAGCTTTTTTCTTTCTTCCGCTGACAAATCCTGCGCTTTCCGGGTCGGCAAAATCCGGGCCTCAAACAAAATTTCACTGCGGTAGATATTGCCGATACCTGCAATTAAATTTTGGTCCATCAATAAAATCCCTACAGGCGTATTTTTTTTCCTGTCCAGAATTTCATTGAATTTTTGCGAGGTGAATTCCGGGCTCATCGCATCGATTCCCAACGCCTTGATTTCCGGCAATTCCCCAACCTTGTCCGTATCCACCAGCATAATCTTGGCGAACTTCCGCACATCGGAAAACTCCATAACTTTGTCTTGGCCTAGAAAAAATTTGTGCCTGATGTATTGGTTGACCCTATCTTCAAAATAATTTTGTGTTTTTAATTTTGAATTTTGTGATTTCACCAATAGGTGCCCCGTCATTTTTAGATGCAGATATAAAGTTTTCCCGCCTGACAAATCGATGAAAATGTTTTTCCCGATGCGGCGCGCGCCCATGATTTTCCGTCCTACGATCTCTTTCTTGAAAACCGCTAAAGATTTGCCTTTGATGGCTTTCGGCCACTCACTCCAAAAATCGGTGATGGTATCACCTTTGATCTTTTTATCCAGGTCGTTGACGACCGTTTGGACTTCGGGCAATTCCGGCATAAAATTGATCTTAAAAAAATATTTAACGCTGTATCGAGTATAGTGATTTTTCCATAAAAAATAAAGTCTGACATTTTTAAAGGGCTTGGCGGAATACGCGCAAGCCCTTTGTCCTCCTATATCATTCAGCTAGCGTGCAATCACTGGGACTGCAAACCCTTTCAGCGCCTTCCATTAATATCCTGCCATCTGCCGTAATATTTTTTACTTTTCTTAGCCTGTCCGTATTATTCATACGAACTAAACAACCCTCCGATATCCCCCTTGATTCAATATCCGCTAAGCGCCTTTTGGCGCTTTTGTTCATCTGCTTGGTTATAAGCATTCCATTCGTGAATGACTGGGACAATGCTACATCCCTGTCCGGCCTGCTACAATTTCCGCTCGTCCGTTTAGCCTTGAACCAGCGCAAGCTATCTTCGGGCATATGGATTCCCCTAGGTAAAATTATTCTTTCCGCCAAATTTTTGGCGGGCCTTTTTTAAAAAAACAACTTCGTAATCAAGAAATTCTAGCACGAAAAATATTTCCTGTCAATTTTACTGTCCGCGATTCAGATTCCGTTTCCGCCCCATCGGATGCCGGATCGCTCCCAAAAAATGGTCTTTTCGGTTCGAATTTATCCCAATTCAAGAACGGCTTGCGAAAAATCCATATTCTTACAAGGAAGCAAAAAATAAAAGCAGGCGGATCGCAATTGCGATCCGCCTGGAATGATTGATATCAACCGACGATCAGAACGTCCACCGGACGGCTAATCTTATGTCGGTCCCTTCCTCGCCCTCAAAATTTGTCTCGCGTGCAGCGCGGACAAAGATTGAAGTCGATTCATTGACCTTGTAGTAAAGGACCGGGCCGGCGAGCACCCAATCTGCGCCGTTCTCCCACCAATGGTCGTATACCAGGTCGAAAGCCAGCGTAAATCTCTCGTCCAGCGGATAGCTGATTTCAGCGAGCCCGTCAAAATAGTTGCTCGCTTCATCACTGGCCTTAAAATAAAACCTCGGGTCAAGGAAGACCTTCACCTGCCCGGCCACCGGACCGAAATACCAGACTCCGGCATGGACATAATCCGCACCGGCGCTGTTGGTCGAGAGACCACTGACCAGATCCAGCCCTTCAGCGACCCGGATGGTCGCGAAAGGCTTCAGTTTAGCATAGTCATCCTCGGGGCAGGAAGTCGCGTCCAGACCTAATCCATATTTCTTGTTGACAAGAAAATACGAATTCAAGTCATATGACACGAAGCTTTCCCCGCCATCCAGATGGATAAAATTCGCCCGGTAGATGACGAGACCATCAACATTGGTCTCAACACCTTGATCCCCTGCCCAGACCATTGAGGATAAGGACAAGGAGATGACTACGATAACTGACAGAACTATTCTTTTCATGGCTATTCTCCGTTGTGTTATTGCCGGAGAACTTCTTTTCTCCGACTATTTGTTTTTGCTGGTCAAATCACGCTCAAACAAACAGTCGTAATCGGAACATGGTCGATGCTTCTGACCGCTCCTTTCGCCATGGAAAGAATCTGGCGGAAAAATGATGGGATTGTCGAGAATATCACGATAATTCCAGAGGAAACATTAGGAGCAATCGCTTCTGTAATGTGTTCCTGATGGGAATCTTGGTGATGATAATCAGCAACCGACACGATTTCCGGACCGTCTCTTGTCAGTTCTTGCCGGTCAAGTTCTCCGGCTTTGGCTTGAAACGGGATAAGATTGATGAATATCGTAACAGCCAGCGCCGCCACGAGCGACCTTTGGAATTTGCCTCGATTTTCAGAGTGGAATCTGAATATCCAACTCCAGAAATCCGCACTTTCCGCCACGCTACGGACAAGCTTCCTTTCCTCGAAGGTAAATTTCCGAAAAAGATTCCCCATCCGCCGCAATTCGGCTTCGACCACGATTTCCCTGACCACGTTACTTGGATACTTCATCAAGAAAAACGGCCAAAGGAAGACGGCTGCCAGAAACCTCTTCTTATCCGCCAGGACGGTTTCCAGGATTCCTTTCGACAGGTAGTCAGACATCCTGACCAAATAGAGGAACAATGCCAATCCGAAGCCTCGAAAATATAAGGATGACACCCAGCCACAAATCTTCAGAAGAACCGCTTCCAATCCCATATCTTCCAAATGCGAATAGAATTCATCCCGGCAAGAGCCTCCCCTATCGATCCACTCCCGGAAGATTCCAGCCGCATTGTTAAAGTCTTCATAGCTAAACCTTTTCCCGTCACCTGTATTGTTCCGGGCCAGAGCTTGCAGTTCATTCAGGGTATTATCCAGCGGAAGACTGAATGGATACTTCATTCCCGCCCTGTATCCTATCGATTCCCTTTCTTTGTAATCCTCGAAGTAATCATATGGGCCGTACAATTTGCCCATTTCCTTCGCTTCTCTGAGCTGCTGCTCATACAAAGTGGACAATTCCTTCGTCAATTTCTTCTCCAGCTCAAAATTCCGCGGAGGTTGGTTTTTAATGTCATTATAAGCGTCGACAAAAACAAAATTCGCCTGCGCCGCCCACAGAATGAGCAGTACCCAGATTCCTGACTTGAAGAGCCAGGAATATTCATTTAGAAAAGACTCGATCCTTTTCATCTTCCCGTCTCCTTTCTTATTGATTGGTATTTAATTGGAAAATAACCCCGTTTTTCGGGAATTTTCCCAAAAACGCGATGTTCGACACATCAGAGGACGGTAACATATCCCGGCCGAAAAGTCAAAAGGAACCAGCAAACACAAAAACCGGATTTAGCCGGTTTTCAAATAAACATAAATTCAATCCAAGGATTAATTTTCTCCCATTTTTAGTTCTTATTTTTTTATATCTCCCCCCAATTATCCCCCGCTTCCACATCCACCACCAGCGGGACTTTGAGCCTATAGACCTGCTCCATCGCGGTTTTTATTTTCCGCATAAAATCTTCCGCGACTTCCTCCCTGACTTCGAACAAAAGTTCATCATGCACCTGCAGGACCGTGCGGGCTTGATCCGCATATTCCGCCACCACTTTTTCCGCCTCTATCATCGCTAATTTCATAATGTCCGCTGCCATCCCCTGGATCGGCATATTGATGGCCATCCGCTCGGCGCCGGACTGCACTTGGAAATTGGCTGAATTTATTTCGGGAATATAGCGCCTTCTGCCTAACGGCGTTTCCACAAACAAGTTCTTTTTAGCTTCTTCCTTGGTCTTACGCATATATTCCGCCACGCCGGAAAACTTTTCCATATATTCCGCGATGAATTTCTTAGCTTCTTCACGGTCGATGCCGGCCGAAGCGGCAAAACCGAATGCGCCCATCCCGTAGATAATGCCGAAATTCAAAGCCTTAGCCTTGCTGCGCATCTTCTCCGTCACTTGCGAGGGCGCGACCTTGTTGATGATGGCCGCCGTCGCCCGGTGGATATCTTCCCCTTTGGTGAAAGCCTCAATCATATTTTTGTCGCCCGAAACATGGGCCACCACCCGCAAGTCGATCTGGGAATAGTCGGCGCTCACCAGACGGAAACCCTTTTCCGCTTCAAAAGCCGTGCGCAACAATTGACCGACGTCCGTCCTGATCGGGATGTTTTGCAAATTCGGATCTGATGATGACAACCGTCCGGTCGCCGCCACAGCCTGATTAAAGGTCGTGTGGATCCGGGAATTTTCATCCGCCAATTTCGGAAGCGTATCTAAATACGTGGTTTTCAATTTGAAAATTTCGCGATATTCCTCGATTTTTTCAATAATCTTATGCTCCCCGCGCAATTTTTCCAATTCGGAAGAAGCGGTCGAATAGCCGGTTTTCAATTTTTTGATGTTGCCCGCTGGGATCTTCAGCGTGTCGAAAAGGATTTCCGCCACTTGCCTAGGGGAATTGATATTGAAATCCGTTCCCGCCAGCCCGAAGATGCTTTTTTCCAAACTCTCGATGCGCTTTTCGATTTTGGCGGAAATACCCGCGAAAATAATCTTGTTCAAACGGATGCCGTTCATTTCGATGCCAGCTAAGATTCCGACCAAGGGCATTTCGATTTTTGAAAAAACATTTTCCAAGTTATGTCCGCTTTGCTGTTGTCCGCTGATTTCCTGGATTTTTTTCTGATGGATATTTTTCAACTTGAAAACATAGTCCGCCCGGCGGCATATTTTCCGCGCGATATCCTCGGCTGATTCGATTTCCAAACCCAATTGGCCTTTCTTATCCGCTCCTTCCAATTCTTCGCCCAATTCTTCCAAAACAAGGTTCTCAAGCCCGACTTTTCCACCCGGATTCAAAGCATACGCGGAAATCATCACGTCCCAATCGATGCCTTTGAGCTTGATGCCGTATTTTTCCAAAACTTCCAAATCATATTTCAAATCGTAGCCGGTTTTTTTGATGCCGTCCTGCTCGAAAACCACTTTCAACTTTTCAAAATTCTTTTCGGAATATTCCATATAGCCCGCGCGCCCGGTTTTGTAGCAGATTGCCACGCCTTTAATAGTGCTATCGAAATATTTTTCCCCGATGGTTTTCAAAGCAATTGAGATCTCTTCTTGGTTTTTCAAATTTTCCACAAACCCATCCAATTTTTCCGGAGCTATCAATTCGAATTTGAAATCCTTGACTCCGCCAAGGTCCGACCTCGAAGATCCTGAAAGCGCATCAGAGGTCTGACCTTTGAGCCCATCCTGCCCGGGAAGCCTCTTAATCAATGAAAAGAAATTCATTTCTTGAAAAAATTTCACCACGGCTTGCCGATCGAATTCCCGCGTAACGGCTTTGTCCAAATCCAATTCTACCGGCGCGTCGATCACGATCGTCGCCAGCCATTTACTTTTGAAAGCCTGGGCCTTATCTTTTTCCAATTTGTCTTTCACCGCCCCTTTGATTTCCGCGATGTTTTCATAGACCTTCTCCACGGTGTCGTATTTTTTCAAAAGTTCGGTGGCAGTTTTTTCGCCGATGCCTTTGACGCCGGGGATATTGTCCGACGCGTCCCCGCGCAAACTTTTATAATCGATCATCTGGTCCGGCCTGAGGCCGAAGCGCTCCATCACTTCCGGATAACCGTACAAAACCGTATCCGTAATTCCCCGGCGCAAAGCATAAACTTTGGTTTTGTCCGTCACCAATTGCAATGTATCCAAATCGCCTGTGACGATGATATTTTCAATGTCCACTCCTAGCTTTTCTGACTGCGTGACAATCGTGCCAATAACATCATCCGCTTCGAATCCCTCTTTCTCATAAATCGGAATATTGAAAGCCCGCACCAGCTCTTTGACCCGCTCAATCTGCGCGTACAATTCATCCGGCGCTTTCACGCGCGTCGCTTTGTATTCCGCATATTCCTTGTGCCGGAAAGTCGGCTCTTTCAAATCAAAAGTCGCCAGGATATAGTCCGGCTGGAATTTCTCAATCACCGAAAGCAAAGTCGAAGCAAAGCCATAGACCGCGTTCACCAACTCCCCCGATTTGGTCGAAAGCGGCGGAAGCGCGTGGAACGAGCGGTGGATGATCGCGTTCCCGTCGATAACTACCAGTTTTTTAGCTTTTTCACTCATATATTTAGTATATCGAGAAGATATGCATATTACAAATTAGTTTTTTCGTTATTCGCCATTTCCCACATCCCTTCAAATATCGCTTTAAAGCCATTAAATATTTTTTTGCTTTCGATTATCACACCCAGGTCTTCCGAATATGAAATAATGCCGATTTTAGTTTTGCCATAAATTTTGATTTCAATGTCAAAATCAGCAAAAGCCTTGCCGGCCAACATTTTGCTGGTGACCAGATATGATTTCATTCTGTCGGCCAGAACCCTGTTTTCTGCCGTTTGCGGCAGCAAAGCCCGCATCCAAATCTTTTTCTTGGTTCTTTCCGGATTATACTGCTCCCAAAAATAGTCTTCACCCAAATTCAGATAGGGAAACGGAATCCAAGTCAGAATTTCACTGTCCGGATAGCGCAAGGTGTCTTCAAAAATCTCTTGCACCCCGCTGGCCCCTTCGAAATAGCGCAATTTCGGCTTTTTATCCAGCACATTCATAATAGAAACCAATTCCGGCATCACTTCCTCCATACCTTTTTTCTTTTTTTCCAAATCCTCGATGATTTTTTTCGGATCTTCCGCACAAAAAACCTGTCGCTTCTGGCGATAGAACCGGCTGATCAAACCTTTCTGCTTCAAAAGCTCGAGCATGTCATAGACCGTCGAGCGTTTGATTTGGGCTTTTTTGACGATATCCGCAATCGTCGCCTCGCCCAACTCCAAAATAGCGATATATATTTTCGCTTCCCGTTCGCTCAATCCAACTTGTAATAGTTTAGGTAAAATCATAGTTTTTACACTTACTGACGCGGATTGCGTCACTAGTATCAGTATAGCATTTGTGGGATATTTTGTCAATAATAAGCCTTAATTTAGGTTGTATTATAAATTTACTTGCAAGCACTATCGTAATTATTGACATTTAGCCAAATTTGCGATATACTGTGTTGTTAAGCTGAGATACTCGCTTAACGCCAGATCTTTAACAACTTGATAAGTTTTCTGAGGTTAAAAGTTATGCTCTCCAGTCGAAAGCATAACTAGAAACTTAACAAAAAAAACCCTTGGAAGGAGGACGCGATGAGAAACATAACCCTAAAAAATCAACCGTCAAATGTCAAAATCTCTCTGCGCGTGAGAGTAACGACTCACGAACATTATTATCATCAGCATCGTATTGAGATTGGTATTAGCCTCTCAAATGGTAGCTGTGGTGGAGGATTTCTCTCATGCATTACCAAGAGTGGGCGAATAGAGGGTCTCTATTTACACAACTTTGAAGAATTCCCCTTTCTGGTAATGAAAGAAAACAGGAAAATTCTCTCTGAGCATTATGAAGAGATGAAAAAAGAAGCAAATAGTTTGCTTGAAAAAATAGAACAAATTTGAGCTTCGAGTCGGAATTTGATTACATCACCAACTTTAAAGTGGAGAAAGCCCACATTAAAAAAGCTGACGAAACAATCCAAAAGCCAGCAACCCATCGCGGTTCCTGGCCGAGCCACGCGGTCCGATATCGGACTTTGCGTGGCTTTTTTCTTTTTTATCCGCAACTTGAAGTTCCAATTTGGAACCTCAAATTCTTATTTTTTCTTTCCCTTATCCTATCCGCCAAAACCAATGCGTTTCTTGGGTTTTTCATCTTCTTTGAGTAGCAATTTCAAAGTTTCAAAGACGACTCGAAATTGTTTGTCATATTTTTGCTCCATAATTTCCAATTTTCCCCGCAAATCCTTGTGCGAAACCAACATTTTTCTGATTTGCGTGAATGTGCGGATGATTTGGATATTGACTTTGATGGCCCGCTCGCTTTTCAACACGCTCGAAAGCATCGCTACGCCCTGCTCTGTAAAAACATATGGTAAATATTTTGAATATTTTCCCATTTCTAAGGTGCCAAATTGGTACCTTAGAATTTTCGCTTCTTTCTCATTCACTTGAAACATAAAATCCGCAGGAAATCGATCGACATTCCTTCTGACCGCCCTATTCAAAGCTTTTGTTTCTACGCCATAAAGTTCCGCTAAATCGCGGTCAAACATCACTTTCTCGCCGCGGATAAAATAAATCTTTTGTTGGATTATTTCCGGAGAAATAGGCATTATTTTTTCCATTTGTTTTTGTTTTAATAACTTACAGTGTTATTATATCACTATAATTACTCCCCCGTCAATTCTCTCAAACAAAAACCCGCCATACAGCGGGCTCTTGCAAAAGTATATCTTTACTATTTTTCTAACGGTTCGATGCTCTTGATGACCACGTCCTCCACCGGCCGATCATTGGCTCCGGTTTTGACGTTCTCGATCTTGAGCGCGGTATCCAGGCCGGATACCACGGAACCGAAAACGGTGTAGCTTGGCGGCAACGGCGCCTCAGGGCTGGCCGTCACGATGAAAAACTGCGATCCGTTGGTGTCCGGTCCGGCGTTGGCCATCGCCAGGGTCCCTTGCGGATATTTTTCCTGGCCGGTCAGTTCGTCATCAAAGCGATAATTCGGTCCACCTGTTCCCCAGGTCGCCTTGTTCGTCCCTTTGGAATTCGGGTCGCCGCCCTGGATCATAAATCCTTTGATCACGCGGTGGAATTTGGTGCCGTCATAAAACCCAGCCTTGGACAATTTCAAAAAATTGCCCGCCGTCACCGGCGTCTTGTCGCTGTTGAGCTTCACCTTGATGTCTCCCAAGCTGGTTTTGACCGTCGCGAAAGCATATTGTTTCACCAGGGCCGAGTTGTCCCCGAGCGCGTTTTGTGCGTCATTCATACCGTTTTCATTAAGTGCGTTATTTAATTTCTCATTTCCCTTATTAACCGAGTCTTGGATATTCTTCTGGGCCTGATTTTTCAAATCCAGCATCTCTTTCGTGTTGGCCGCCGGATTCAAAACCGGATTGTCCACCGTATTTTGCCTGACCTCCTCCTGGGAACACCCAGTCAGCACCAGCACGCCCAGCGAAAGCAGGATTATTTTGGTTTTGCGCATATTCCTTATTTTTAAAAAAATTATTCCGCTTCGTCCATTATATCCCAAGAAGTCATAATGCAAAACCCCCTCTTGCCGAATTTATTATTTACGCTAGAATAGTAAGTTCAGCAGGAGACTGCCGGACTCAAAAGAACGCACTCTTTAAAAAAGCGGAAATCGTTCCGCAAAATAAATTTCGCAGGGGAGGAAAGGGAAATGGGAGAAAAAATCCAGTTGGAAAGCTTGATATTCACCACCGAAGCATTAGGAATATTGAGCGATTTGCTTGAAAAAATCAAAATGACCTCGGAAACTCTAGACCTAGGCGAACCGGAGATTTGGGCCGAGGAAGAGGAAAGCGGCGATCTAGTTGTCCATATCAGAATTGAACGTCCGCAAAACCAAGAAGGCCTGCTGGCTAAATTGGGGGTTCCGGCTGGACATTGGCAAAGGGCAGGCCGGGGAGTGTATATGACCCTGCTTGACGGCCCGTATACGGGATCAGAGCGGCTGATTTGGCCAGGAGAACTCGAACTGGATGAACTTTTCGCCAGCATCATCGAGCACGGATGGCACTGGGAATGCGACTATTCGCTGGCTTCGGAAGAGGAGATGAACTATGCGTTCAGCTTCGAATTCGAAGCCCGAGTCGCATACGCAATCCAGGAAAACAGGCCCATAAAGTTTCTTAATAAAACCTACATCGCCGAAAATGGAGAGTCAGAAGACGAGATTTTTAACCGGGTCCTGGGCGATTTGGCCTCATCCAAGAGATTGCTCCTGATCGAGTCCGATACCCAAGATGGCTTGGTTATCGGCGTGGGAGACCACACCCAATAAAACTCACCTGGATTGGGAATCGCCTGGCAATGCCGGCGCGATTCCCGCTTCTTCCAAAATTATTATTCTTTTCCGATAGTAGTTTTAGACGGAAGCTTTCCCGAAAAACCGCCCCGCTTCCGCAGAGCGATCCGCCTGTTTTATCAGACGGACAAAAAGAGAGAATTTGAGCGATTTACCCAAATCTCTCTCTTGGGAATCAACTCAGATTCTCTTGATGTTCTGCGGAAACGGGGCGGTTTTCGGTTTTCTGGGAACAAAAAAACGGCACATAATCGCTGTTACGTGCCGCACTACTCATCATTGCTTTCCATTTTTTTTGTTTTCTTTTCCATTGAAACATCCCTCGTCAATTCCCGCTTTTTAAGCTATAATCGTAGTTATAATCACTATTTCATCCGATGGTTCATCCTGAAAAAATCTCCGGTTTTTGGCCAGTCGCATCCGCTTTGGGCGGCAATTTCATAATAACGATTTTAAAATTCACGGGGTTTTTCCTATCCGGATCCGGCGCGCTTTTTTCCGAAGCGGTCCACAGCCTGGCTGACACCGCCAACCAAGGATTGCTTCTAGTCGGCATCAGCCGCTCCACCAAAAAGGCTAACGATGAATTTTCCTATGGTTACGGCAATGAAAGATTTTTTTGGGCGCTCATTTCCGCTTGTGGGATTTTCTTTTTAGGTGCCGGAGTCACGATATACAAAGGCGTCGACAGCCTATTGCATAAACAAGAATCCCACATCTCACCCGTGATTTTCATCATCCTGCTCATTTCCCTGCTGATTGAAACAGCCACTTTTTTCATAGCCCTACGGGAAATAAAAAAGAAAGACAAAGGATTATTCGAATCATTGGAAGATAGCGACCCGTCCTCAGTCGCCGTGCTCTATGAGGATGGCGTAGCGGTCTTAGGAATCCTCGTGGCTTTCGTCAGCATTATCATGGCTGAAGTGACCGGAAATTATTATTGGGATGCCATCGGATCAATCATAATCGGCGTCTTGTTGGGTGTCGTAGCGATCCTGCTTATCAGCAAAAACCATCAATATCTGATGGGCAAGGCCATCCCGGAAGAACTCAAAAAAGCCGTATTGAAAATCCTTGCCAAGGAGCCCGCTATTGAAAAAGTCATCGATTTCAAATCATCGGTTTTGGATTATGGCAAATACCGCATCAAGTGCGAAGTCGAATTCAACGGCCCGGCGCTTATGAAAGAAGCCTACCGCGATGGTGTGCTGAAGGATGAATACGAATACATCAAAGATGATTATGAGGAATTCTTGCGTTTTTGCGTAGACTACATCGACCGGGTGCCGCGTCTCATCGGCAATAAAATCGACAAGATTGAAAAAAAGATCCAGCAAAAAGTGCCGGAAATCATCCACGTGGACATTGAAATAAACTGACCGTTAAAAAAATCTTGCCGCATCGGCAAGATTTTTTTTATTTTCCAAAAGTTATTTTCCTCCGATTTTCATCCAGCCATTCGAATCGCATCCTGACCGCTTGCTCCGGCAGGATTTTTTCGATGCGTTCCGGCCATTCCACGATTATGACGTTTTTCGGATCGGAAACCAGTTCCTCCCAACCCAAACTCAAAATATCCTCCTCGCCCACCCGGTATGCGTCAAGGTGGTATATATTTTGAACTTTTGTTTTTGGATTTTGGATTTTTACTTCGTAGTGTTTCATTATCAAAAAAGTCGGACTAGTGTACGGCCCTTCGGCGCCCAAGCCCTCCAAAAGCCCTTGGGTGAAAGTGGTCTTGCCGGCGCCCAAATCCCCTTCCAGACAAAATATTTGGGCTTTCCCAGATGCCGGATTTTGTTGGCGTCCGCTTTCAATCTCCAAAGCCAAAAGCCCGCCCAGCTTGCGCGTTTCTTGGAAATTATCGGTGATGGATTCTTTTGGTGTCATATATCTATGTTAGCTACAATTTGCCAAAAAGAAAAGGGGTTGCATGCTTCCATCCGCTGTTTTTTCATTTCATTTGACACGCGCTTTCCATCCTGTTATCTTGTAATACTGCCTTAAAATCAACGGTTTTTAAATTATGAGTCTCACCCCACAAGAACAATTCAAGCAATTTTTGGACAAAGCGCAAGATGTCCTGATTTTGATTCCAGAAAATCCCAGCGGGGACGCGGTCGGCAGCGCCTGGGCGCTCTATTTTTTCCTGCAGAAAAAAAATGTCCAGGCTTCAATCGCTTTTTCCAACCATCTTTCCGCCAAATATGACTTCCTACCCAAACCGGAAAAAATCCTGACGGAAATTTCCGGCGCCCGGGATTTCGTGCTTTCTTTCAATACGACTTACAACAAAATCCAAAATGTCCGCACCGAAAAAACCGATGATAAATTCAATGTCTATCTCACTCCGGAAAAAGGCGCCCTTAATCCGAAAGATTTTTCTTTCATCCTGGCCAAATTCAAATATGATCTGATCGTGATCATCGACAGCCCGGACCTGGAAAGGCTCGGCAAAATCTATGAGAACAATCCCGATCTGTTTTTCGAAGTGCCAATCGTCAACATTGACCACCGGAGCGACAATGACAATTTCGGCCAAATCAACCTGGTCGACATCACCGCCTCCTCCTGCAGCGAGATCTTGGGCGCCGCCCTCAATGATATGGGAGCGGATCTCATCGACAAAAATATCGCCAACTGTCTCCTGACCGGTATCATCAGCGCCACCGAAAGCTTCCAGAAGAAAAATACCACGCCCCGGGCTCTCCTGACCGCCGCCGCCCTGATGGATAAACAAGCCGATCAGCAAACCATCATTCGCTGGCTATACAAAACCCAGCCGCTCCATATCCTGAAGCTCTGGGGACGCGCGATGTCCAACCTTAACCTGGACGAACAGACCAAGCTGGTCTGGACGATCCTCAGCGTGGAAGATTTCGTGCAAAGCCGCTCCAATCCGACCGATGTTTCGCTGATTTTGGAAAAACTGCAGGAAAATTACAGCGACGGCAAGATTTTTATGGCCCTCTACAACGACACGACCGCTTCGACCGTGGCAAAATTGAAATCACCCGACCAAAATTTGCTCAAAAAAATAAATCCTTTTTTCAACGGCACACTCAAGCGCGATACGCTTGAAATACGGCTGGCGACGCCGAACTTGGCGGAAGCCGGAGAATCCATCGCCAAGAAAATGAAAGAAATCAGCCATTGATTTTCCTCCGGACCCGGCCTTGGAAAATTATCAGAAACCGGCTTTGAAAAACATCCCCCGGATAAACTCCTGCAATGGGAGTTTTTTTGTGCCTGCGATTTGTAGGATAGCGGAAAATGAAGTAAAATGAAGTAAAATAAACAAAAACTGAAGCCGCATCCTTATGATAAAAATATTAAGAGACCATTCATCTTCCCTGGGAACCGTCGGGGCTTCCCAAAAAGAAACCGACACCGCCAAAGTCCTGTCCAACTTGCGCCATCAATCCGAGGAAGAGCAAGCGGCGGCTTTCGCAGCAGCGCTCGGACTTCCCTATCTTGACACCAACCTCGTACCGATTAGCACCGAAAGCCTAAAGTTGCTATCCGAGGAAGACGCGAGACTCTATAATGTCGCCATCATCCAGAAAGTCGGCAAGAAAGCTACGATAGTTTCGCCCGATCCGATACAATTGAAAACTATCGGGTATTTGAAAAATCTTTCCGAAACCAGAGGTTGGGATACCCAGATTTTCGTGATTTCCCAATACAATATGGGCAAGGTCTTGGAGAAATATAAGAAAATCGTCTTCACCGATATCCTCTCCCAACTGAGCGTCAACCTTACCGGGGACGATCTGGAAAAATTCGATGAATATCTGAAAGACCTTATCACCCTGAAGCAACGGATCAATGAACTGCCGACCACCCAGGTCTTGAACATCGTCATGGGCGGCGCCTACAAACTTGGCGCGAGCGATATCCACATCGAACCGCAGGAAAAAGAGTTCCGCCTGCGCTATCGGATCGACGGCGTCCTGCATGACGTAGCTTTTTTGCCCCTGAACATCTTCAAGACCATCATTTCCAGGATAAAGATGATGTCCGGTATGAAAATAAACCTGCGCGACATCGCCCAGGATGGGACTTTCGAAGTCAACATCGAGGCTAAAAAAATCGCCATCCGCGTTTCCATCATTCCAGGCAGTTTCGGAGAAAGCGTGGTTATGCGCCTTCTTGATCCTTCATCCATCCAAACCGATGTGGAAAGCCTGGGATTGCAAGGCCTGGCATATGAGGAATTACAAAAACAGATTTCCGCGCCTAATGGGATGATCCTTACGACCGGGCCGACCGGTTCCGGCAAAACCACCACCCTCTATTCCTTCATCAACAAGCTCAATGATCCGGAAACGAAAATCATCACTATCGAAGATCCGATCGAATATGAAGTCGCCGGCATTTCCCAGACCCAAATCGAAAGATCCCGCGGCTATACTTTCGCCAACGGCTTGCGCGCCATCGTCAGGCAAGATCCGGATGTCATCCTAGTAGGAGAAATCCGCGATGAGGAAACGGCCGACATCGCCGTCAACTCGGCGCTGACCGGGCATTTAGTCCTTTCCACCATCCATACCAACAATGCTATCGGAACCATCCCCCGCCTCATCGAGATGGGCGTAAAACCCTCGCTCATTGTTCCCGCCGTCAACGCGATCATCGGCCAAAGATTGGTGCGCAAATTGTGCGATTGCAAGGAGGAATATGTGCCGGCCAACGAATCCCTCGCTTCCATTAAAAAAATATTATCCATCATATCCCCTAAGGCCAAAGTCGAAGTGCCCAAAGAAATCACCAAGCTCTACCGGCCGAAAGGCTGCCCTAAGTGCAACAACCTCGGTTATAAGGGTCGCATCGGCATCTTTGAAGTACTCACCCTCAATGAAGATTTGGAGGGTCTGATTCTCAATTTAGCCGGAGAAACCGAATTGACCGTGGCCGCGCTGGAAGCCGGGATGATCACGATGTTGCAAGACGGGATTTTAAAAGCGTTAAGCGGCATAACCTCCATCGATGAAGTGAAGCGTGTCACGGGCGAAGGTGATTTCTTGGAAGGTGTCTATGAAAAACTGATGTCACAATCGCTCGGCCGCAATATCCTAGTCGATGAAGACTCCTTCGCCAAAGCCCAAGAAAACATCAGTGATTTCAAAAAACTCCAAGCCGCCATCTATCTCGCCAAAGTCACCGACATCAACAAAATCATCTTCGCGGCCGCCTCATTGCTCGGTGTCGGCGACATCCATATCGAGCCGGGACAAAGCGATGTCAAATTCCGGTTCCGCATCGACGGCATCCTACAAACCGTCGTGGCTTTGCCGCTCAACGAATATCCGGCGATCCTCGGTGAAATAAAGATCCTGAGCGGCGTCAAATCCCAAGTACGCGAAGGCGTCGTCGACAGCCGTTTTACAATCCGTTTCGCCGACGAGATCGCCGACATCAAGGAAAAATCGCTTGACGTACGCATCTCCATCATCCTTGGCGGCTACGGAGAAACCGTGGTAATGCGGCTCCTGAGCAAAGCCTCGCAAGAATTGGATATCAACAAGCTCGGCATCCGCGAACAGAATAAGAAAAAAATCCTGCATGAAATTTCCAAACCGAATGGGGTTTTCCTCAATACCGGACCGACCGGCTCCGGAAAAACCACCACTCTCTACAGTCTCTTGAATATCCTCAATAAACCCGAAGTGAAAATCATCACCGTGGAAGATCCAATCGAATACCAAATCGAAGGCCTGTTGCAAACTCCCGTGAACGACAAGGAAGGCTACACTTTCCCGACCGCCCTGCGCTCACTCTTGCGCCAGAATCCGGACATTATGATGATAGGCGAAATCCGTGACAATGAAACCGCCGAGGTCGCCGTGCAGGCCGCGCTTACCGGACACCTGGTGCTTTCGACCATCCATACCAACAACGCGGCTGGAGCGGTCCAAAGGATGCTCAATATGGACGTCTCGCCTTCTGACATCGCATCCGGCGTGAATGCCTTTATGGCGCAACGCCTGGTGCGCAAACTATGTAGCTGCAAAGAAAAAAACGTGCCGACATTCGAAGAGAAAGAAAAAATCACCATGGTCATCAAAACGATTTCGCCGAAATCAGGAGTGGAAATTCCGCCGATTGAAAAAATATGCAAACCTAAAGGCTGCGAGAAATGCAACTATCTCGGCTATAAGGGCCGCACTACGGTCAGCGAGGTGTTCGTCATCGATAAGGACATCCAGGCTCTCATCACGCAGGGCGCCATCACTTCCGAACTCGCCGACAAGGCCATTGAAAACGGAATGCTCACTATGGCCCAAGACGGCGTATTGAAAGTCCTGGAGGGCGAAACCACCCTCGAAGAAATCGAACGGGTGACTGATTTATAATATCCTTCAGCAACGCGGATTCTTTTAAAAATTTAAGTCCGCCTATTTGGAAACCAAAGGCCGCACTTTGGCCGACAGCTAGGTGGACTTAAGTATCAATCTTAAAATTCGACAGGAGAAATAACGTATGTCTGCGGAAAGCGAATTACAAGAATTGATAAGTAACGTAGCGCTAAATGACGATGGGAAGATTCACCCCCCTCAAAATTACGAGAATTTGGCAGCCAAACATGGCTTCCACGAGGGCGGAGCTTGGATAAAAAACGAGATTCGCAACATTTTTATCCAAACTCTTTTCAACGGCTACCCGATAGCCGAAATCAAAACGCGACTGAAACAGGTCGCCAAGATCCGTTTCGATCTGGATGGTCTGAAAACGGTCAATGATATCGGCAACCATAGGCTGGGAGATGCTTTGCTCGATCTGGTCGCCGGAGTTCTCCATAATCAAGCGGTCTATGCTTTTTGCAAAAAGCATTCGCTGACTATGGAAATCGATCGGGCAGGCGGAGACGAATTCGATGTACTGGTTAAAAGAAGTATTGGCAGCGTCGATGAGATGATGCCTTGCGCGATTGGCGGATCGGCCTGCCGACCATTGCATCTCGGTTTAAGGGACCTGGTCATTTCCGAAGTCTCAAAAGTTCCTTTTCCCAATTTGGATTTCCATAATCCGGAAATAAACGATCGGCTTGGGGAATATGGCCAGCGCCTATTGGAAAAAGCGGAACGATCATTGGGGAAATTCCATTTCACTCCGTCCGTTACGGCCGGGGAATGCGTTTTCTGGGATATCATCACTCCGTTCCTAAACGAAAAAAACAAAGTTTTTTCAAAAAAAACCCTGGGAGATACGTTGATGGGGATGGTGGAAAATATCTCCGGAGACCTAGTCACCCAAAGGAAAATCATCCTCAAAGAAAAACTTTGGGAATCGGCCTGTCCCGCAAATAATTTGCAGGCCTTACTGATAACACGCGGAACGGCGGACCAGGAATCCGCCATCCGCCTGCATGAAGCGGAACGGATAAACCGCCTAAGATCGAACATTTCCAGCGAACTATACCGGATGATAATCAAAAAATACAGCTTGTTGCATTCTTGTGACATAGCCGCATCGCATGATGATTTCCAGTTTGAGATCGCGGAAATCACGGAGATCGACGAGTGCGCTTCGTTCCTGAGAAGCAGCGTCCTCGCTCTCGATTATGAGATCAGGGCATTGTTATGCTCTCGCCACAAAAAATAACCTTTGCCGGGGCGGAAATTCCATCACATTGGAGCTTCCGCCCTTTCTTTTTTCCCAAACAAAAAACTCGGGATAAACCGAGCTTTTTTCTATCAATCAATAATCTGCAGGCAAGTCCCAAGAGCTAGGCCCCCGGGGAAGGAACAGTATCGAGGCACGGCCCAGCTTGCACCAATCCGCCCATATCTTGATAAAAAGTTCCCAAAATTGATGACAAAAGATAGAAATCACCAATTGCCTACAGCTTACTGCTAGCCATACGAAAGGCATATTCCAGCCAAAATCATATGACTAGGCATCTTAGCATACCTTTTATTTTTTGTCAAGCAATGCTATACTGGGCTAAGGTACCTAATTTTAAATTATAAATTTTAAAATTACCAGATGTTAGTCGATTCTTCCGAACAATTCACCGATCTGGCGGCCTCCGCTACCCAGCCCAAGGCGACCTCCGAAGATAATAATTTGGACAATACCTTGCGTCCCCAGAGCTTTTCCGAATATATCGGCCAGGAGAAAGTCAAAAAAAATCTGGACTTCCTGCTTCGCGCCGCCAAAAAACGCCAAGAACCTATCGAACATATCCTTCTCTACGGACCCGCAGGACTCGGCAAAACGACCCTGGCCAATATAATCGCTAAAGAAATGGGCGTCAATATCAAAACCACGTCCGGTCCGGCTATCGAACGCGTCGGCGACTTCGGTTCGATCCTGACCAATCTGCAAGACGGAGACATCCTGTTTATCGATGAGATCCATCGCCTCAACAAATCCATCGAAGAAATCCTCTATCCGGCGATGGAAGATTTCAAATTGGACATCATCATCGGCAAAGGCCCCTCGGCCCGTACCATCCAACTGGATCTGCCTAAATTCACCCTTATCGGCGCAACGACCAAACTCGGATCGCTCACCAATCCCTTGCGCAACCGTTTCGGCGCCACCTACCGGCTGGAATTCTATGGGAACGAAGAAGTGAAGGATATCATCAAAAGATCCAGCCGGATTTTAGGCGTGGATATCCACGACACCGGACTGGCCAAAATCGCCAGTTGCGCCCGCCAAACCCCCCGCGTCGCCAACCGCCTTCTGAAACGCGTGCGCGACTTCTCACAAATCAAAAACCATCCATTCGTAGATAGCGCCATCGCCGAGGAAGCCCTGGAAATGATCGATGTCGACCCGATCGGATTGGAACCGGCCGATCGCCACATCCTGCGCACCATCATCGAAAAATTCAACGGCGGACCGGTCGGACTCAGCACGATTGCCGCGGCGACCAGCGAAGAAATCAAAACCATCGAGGATGTCTATGAACCATATCTCTTGCAAATCGGCTTTATGACCAGGACTCCGCGCGGCCGGATGGTGACCGAACACGCTTACAACCACCTAGGCATAAAATATTCGAATAATAACAAACTAATCTGACCACTACGATGCTTTCTCTTCTTATTTTAATCCTATATCTGGCCATAATATCCATTTATACGCTCGCCTCTCTTTTTATCGCGTACCATTTGGTCAAATATTCGGCGGCTTCGGAAATAAAAACCGTCATCTTGATCCTATTCATAACCGTGTCTGCCGGGCTATTATTCTCCAATCTGCTGCTTTTTTTCTCGATTGACTGGAGTTCCTTGTTTTACAAACTAACCTTCTAATTGAAACCCATGCTCAATTCAAACCCCTACCATTTTGCCGATAAGCGCGAGGACGAGGAAATAATTACCGTCATCCACCGACATTGGTTCAACATCCTGCAAAATTTATTTTTGATTTTCACGATGCTCCTGCTGCTGTTCGGCAGTTATGCCGTTTTACCAGCCTTATTCCCCATCTTGGCGGACTCGGATTACCAGCTCCTGCTTGTTTTTTCTGAAAGCCTTTTCGCGATGCTCATCTGGGTCCTGTTTTTCCTGGTTTGGATCGATTATTATTTCGACGTCTGGATCATCACCAGCAAAAGGATTGTCAATATCACCCAGCGCGGACTTTTTTCGCGCGAAGTCAGCGAAGTCGAATTAGACAAAATCCAGGATGTTTCGGCCGAGGTCCTGGGCATCATCCCGACATTCCTCAATTACGGCGACGTCCAGATCCAGACCGCGGCTGAACAGGAAAAATTCCTTTTTGAAAAAGTAGCCGACCCATATGCTTTGAAAAATATCATTATGAATTTGGAAAAATCCGGCGAGAAACGGGCTGAGGGAGAGAAGGCCGAAGCGGAGGCTGCCGCAATCAAATCCGCGCTTGAAAAAAGGGACTCCCAATAGTCCCTTTTTTTATTGGTTTTTAACAAAAACAGGAAATTAAAAATCCGGGTGAAAAACAAGCACAAATTTTATTTTTGCGCATTTTTACCCTGTTTATTGGCAGGGCTTTTTGTTTTTTCAAAAAATATTTATGCGGAAAAACCCAAAGTGATCATAAATGAACTGATGTGGATGGGTTCCTCCGCTTCCACTGCCGATGAATGGATAGAGCTGAAAAACTTAACTTCCGATTCTATCGATTTCAACCTTACTCCTTGGTCCTTGTATAAAAACGATTCTTTGATGATTGTCATAGATAAAGGCATCCTAGCAAAAAACGGTTACTTTTTAATTTCCAACAATTCTAAAGACCATTCCTTCACTGGCGGAAAATCGATCCTGGATACCGATCCGGATATCGCGAATACCGACATCTCCCTTTCCAATTCCTCAGCCCGATATAAACTTTATGATATGCCCCTGGATACGGGCGGCTTGATCGATGTGGCAGACGATGGAACCGGAACGCCATTGGCCGGTGAAAATGGGACGACCAAAAAATCAATGGAACGGAATGACGCTCCCGGGGACGGAACCGCCAAGGAAAATTGGCATAGCTGTTTTTCACCAATGAATTTAGATGCCGATGCGCCTGATTGCGCCACGCCAGGAGCGCAAAATTCAAAAGAACCGCCTCCGCCACCTCCCACCGTTTATTCGAATAAAATATGGATCAGTGAGCTCCTGCCCAAGCCTGATACGGAAAATAGCGAAGACAAAAATGAATTCGTTGAATTATACAATCCGAGCGATGAATCGGAAAAACTTGATAAATGGTTCCTGCAGGACCGCTCCGGCAAAGTCTGTGATCTTTCAGGAAAAACCATCGGGCCGGAAAGCTTCTTGGTTGTCAAAAATAATACGGCTGAAAAATGCACCCTGGCTCTCAATGATACGCAGGGGGAACTCCTGAGTCTCTATAACCCCGGAAACGCTGAGCCGATATCTACGGCCGGTTATGACGGCAGTGCCAAAAAGGGATTATCCTATAGCTTCGCTGGCAAAAATTGGCGCTGGAGCAAATTCCTGACGCCTGGCGCGGAAAATGTTTTTAACAACTTGCCTCAAGTCAAAAATGATGTGCCTGAAAAAATTTACGTCGGCACTTACGCTGATTTTTCCGCCAAAGGTTCCGATAAAGACAAGGATAAATTGAAATACACCTGGGATTTCGGCGACGGACATAAAAGCTACCTGCAAAAAACCCGCCACAAATATCTGAAAACCGGAGAATATACCGTAACCTTGAAAGTGGATGACGGCAGCGAGGATAAATTGGAAACTTTCAAAATCGAAGTGGAAAAGTTTCCCGAATTATCCGTCAAAATAACCGGCCTTTCGCCCAATCCGGCAGGCGCCGATACCGGCAAGGAATATCTGGAAATCAAAAACGCTACCAAGAAAAAAATCAACCTTAAAAATTGGAGTGTCGGGAGTGGCACCAAAAAATTAGCCAACCATCCGATCACGGAAGATTTTTTCATCAAGCCCGGCAAAACCGCCAGGATCACTTACGCGGTTTCCAAATTCACTTTGCCCAACACCAAAGGCAAAATCGAATTGCGCTATCCCAACGGCAAGGTCGCCTCGCATGTCAGCTACGGCAACAAGAAAAAATCCATCGCCGAAGGCGCAACTTATGAGAAAACCAAGTCCGGCTGGAAATGGAATCTTCCGTTTGTAAAAACCGCGGCCACTGAAAAGCCGGCGGATGCGACGGAAATCACAGCCGTAATCTTGCCGCAAGAAAATACGCCCGCGCAACCAAAACCGGCTCCGGTCCTCAGCGAAAAGGATCTCGGCCGCTCCACACCCTCGCCCACCTGGCAAAGCAAGAAAGAAACCCGCTTTTCACTTTTGAATTTCGGCCTCGGCATCAAAACCGCGCAAGCATTTTCCGAAGAAAACCATCCATCCGTTAAAAATTATTTTTCCGCGCAGAATTTTCCAGCCCAAAAACATTGGTTCCTTGTTTTATTGGAAAATCTAAATGTGAAAATAAATTATTTTTTAAATAAACCTTTCTAGTCTAGTCCCGATTCAAATATCAGCCCAACATACTTAATATAATTGCAATTGCCATATGCTGAGTACTTTGTATTTTTAATTTGGCAGAAATTAAATGCCCCGCTCCTGTTTCAGGATTGGGGCATTTTCGTTTATTTTAAAAGCTCGCTTCGTTTAGACCTAGCCACAAGAAACATTTGACCATACTGATATTTATTCAGTCTTTGAATAAAATTATAGAGTTCGACCTCATCTCCCAGTTTAATTTTGGCATCAGCTGCAACAAAAGCACTGAATAACAACCCTCCCTTCTCGCGTTCCAATAAAACGATCTGCACGCCTAACTCAGGAATTGTTTGTGGCTCGGAACGAACGAAGATTTTTTTTGTTTCTCGCTCACTTTTCTCCAGAAAATATATCTTATTTTTCTGGAAGTAATCCAATTGTTCATTGATTGTTTTTTCTTTTGGCACGTCCGAGCAACTAACGATCAAAAACATCAACAGTGCGATACCGCATCGGTTGCAAAAATTGCCCGGCTCATTTTGGTGATTGCAATTATTGTTCATCTTTCTCCTCCATTTGTCCCGCTAAGTATGTGCCTTGCGAAAACACAGCCCATATCCATGCCACTGGACAACATGCGGCAAAAAACAATGCTACAAAAGCCAAGACAGTTAACTCACCTAAAAATATTCTTGAAAAACACACTGCAACTACCAACAAACCGCCTATTACCACCAAAGTGTTTGCAAAATTTTTTAGATATCTTTTTAGTTTTGGCATAGTACTGTCCTCGGTTAAGTTTTTAAACAACTTCACATCAAAACAACGCTTGATACTGACATATTATTAAAAATTTATCAAGATATTTGTATTTATATTTGCCTATTTTTTGGCTTGAATTTACCGCTTTTATTATTTTTTTATCAAAAATATTGACAAATTATGCCGTTATGCTACGCTTTTTTATATGGACACTGATTTAGTAAAACTTTTGGAACAAACCGGCTTCACCCAAAAAGAGGCCGAGGTATATTTGGCACTTTTAGAATTGGGCCGGGGCACGGTGACGGAAATCGCCAAAACAACCGCACTGAAACGCTCGATTATTTATGTGCTTTTGGAAGGATTGATCAAGCGAGGCTATGCCAGCGAGTTGCCGGACAAAAAAATCAGCGTTTTCCAAGCCATTGATCCTTCCCTTATTTTATTCCAACTCAAAACCACCACGAAAAATTTCTCCGAGATGCTCCCGATTTTTCGCACCTTGTGCAATAAAGGCAAGAAGCGGCCGAAAATAACCTACCATGAAACGAAGGAAGGCATCTGGAAAACATATGAATCATTCAATCTGTCGTCTGAAGCGTTTTTTATTTCATCCTATGAAAGAATCGGCAAGCATTTTCCTGGCGCTATCGAAAAATGGCTGGAAGATTACCGCAAAAAACTGATTCCAATCAGGGGCAAACATTTGGTCCCCCATAACCCATTTGAATTGCAAGTCGCCAAACAACTTTCCGCCAATGGCCAGCAAGCGCGCTATCTGCCGGGAATCCCCGCTTTCAATATGGATTTTTCCCTATGTGAAAATAAACTGGCCATCACTTCCCTCGAAGATGAGCCGTTCATTGTCGTCATCGAATCGGAAGAGCTGGCCCGATCCATCCGCCCGCTATTTGAAATAGCTTGGGATAACGGGAAAGAAGTCAGATAATTCTTGAAATTAAAATTTCAGAGTGCTACCATTGTAATATAATAGGATATTAACTCTTAAGATAAACATATGTCAGGACATTCGCATTGGGCCGGAATCAAACACAGAAAAGGACTTAACGACGCTAAAAAAGGCAAGGTATTCACCAAGCACGCGACGATGATCACCATTATGGCGCGCGATGGCGGCGGCAATCCGGAAACCAACTTCCAGTTGCGTTTGGCGATCGACCGGGCCCGCCTGGACAATATGCCGCGGGAAAATATCGAACGTGCCATCAAAAAAGGCACCGGAGAGCTTAAAGACGGCGCGGAAATCGTCGAAATCATCTATGAAGGCATGGGACCGGGCAATGTGATGATGTTAGTCAAAACCGCCACTGACAATCGGAATCGCACCGTCAGCGAAGTCAAAAGTATCTTTACTAAGAACGGCGGCAAACTGGGCGAGATGGGCAGCGTGATGTGGAATTTCAAAAAAGTCGGTAACATCAATCTGGCCGTTGCCGAAGGTGCCGATCCCTACGCGCTGGAAGAAAAAGCTATCGATGCCGGAGCGGAAGATACGGTCTATTCCGACAACACCTTGACTGTCTATACGGCGCCGGAAAATCTGAAAACCGTACAGGAAAACTTGGAAAAGGCGGGCCTCAAGATAGAGGACGCCGGCCTATCCTATATTTCCCTGCAAAAAACCGCGCTTTCGGCCGATGACCAGCTTGATTATGAAAAACTTCTGGAAACCTTGGATGACCAAGACGATGTCCAAGAAATTTTCGATAATTTAGAGTGAAATTAAAAATGGGGGAAATCAAATCACGACCTGCCGATGCCGGGTTGCGGGTGCTCGGAATCGATCCCGGCACGGCGACCGTAGGCTGGGCCATTCTTGAAGAAAATGCCGGAACGCTTGTTCCGGTGGCTTTTGGACATATCAGCACCGACAAAGGCAACTCAGAAGAAAATCGATTAGCTGAGATATCCCAAGACCTTGCCAGCATCATTGAAAAGTACCATCCCAGCGAAGCGGCCGTGGAACAGCTCTTCTTCTTTAAAAACAAAAAGACTATAATCAGCGTCGGCCAATCCAGAGGGGGCATCCTCTTGACACTGGAGCAAAAAGGTGTCAAGATAGCTAGCTACACACCCCTGCAAGTGAAGCAAGCCGTTACGGGTTATGGCAAAGCGGAGAAAAAGCAAGTCCAACTGATGGTCAAAAGCATTTTAGGCCTAAAAGCCGTGCCTAAGCCGGATGATACGGCCGATGCCCTAGCAATCGCCATTTGCCATATCAATAGCCGGAAGTTAAACCGGGTTTTATAATTTTTAAATACGTTTTTGTTTTATAATTTTTAAATTTTTTGTCATCCCGACATTGGTTAGAAATTAGAAATTAGAAATTAGAAATTCAATGGATCTCAATATCAGCCCCATAATCCGTTTTTTCCTTATTGAGGGCGTGCCTTTTGAAACAATCATCCTAATCCTGATGCTGCCGATCATCGCGACACTGATCGCTTTCTTGCGCCAGGTCGTCGGCATCAAAGCCTTTGGCATCTACACGCCGCTTATCATCACTTTCGCCTTTCTGGCTACCAACGGCCTACGCTACGGCGTGGCGATTTTTTTGGCGGTCATTTTCATCGGGATGCTGATGCGCTTCATTTTGAAACCCTTCCGGCTCCTCTATTTGCCGCGCGTAGCCATAATGCTAACCATCGTTGCCGTTTTAATCTTGCTATTGCTTGTTTTTGGCGGCAACCTGCACAGGACCGGACTGGCTTCCGTCTCAATCTTCCCGATTCTCATTATGATCACGCTGGTAGAGAAATTCGTCGCCGTGCAAATTGAAAAAGGAAATAAGACCGCTCTCATCTTGGCGTTTGAAACCTTGGTCATTTCCGTAGCAGGTTTCTATATCGCCAGCTGGGAAGCGCTGATACGGCTTTTGGTCGCCTACCCTTGGGTCATCCTGCTTACCATTCCTTTCAATGTCATAATCGGCCGCTGGACAGGATTGCGGGTAAGCGAATATATCCGTTTCAAAGATATTATTAAAAAAATCTAGCCGATGTTTGAATTTTTCAAAAACAGCCAAAAGCTTCTCGGTATGAACTCAAGGAATCTTGAGTTCATTCGCCCATACAATCGGCTCCGGGCCAAACGGCTGGCTGACGACAAACTGCTCAGCAAAAGAGTCCTTAAAAAAAACGCCATAGCGGTGCCGAGCTTGATCGCTAAAATAAAAACGGTTGAAGATTTAGAAAATTTTGATTGGCAATCCCTGCCTTCAAGTTTCGCCCTGAAACCCAACCGCGGTTTTGGCGGCGAAGGCATTGTCGTGGTTTATGGGAAAAAGAAAGGACGGGATGACGCGTGGGTCAAAGCCGACCGCTCGCTCATCACTATTGAAGATTTGCGCAGCCACATCCGCAACATCTTGGACGGCTCTTTTTCCTTGTCCAATACGCCGGATATCGCTTTTTTTGAAGAGCGTCTGCAACTTTTGAAATTATTCAAACCCTATTCCTACAAAGGCATCCCTGATATCCGCGTCATCGTCTTCAACAAGGTTCCGGTGATGGCGATGCTGCGCCTACCCACCCGGGAATCCGGAGGCAAAGCCAATTTGCAACAAGGCGCCGTCGGCGTCGGAATCGATATGGCCACCGGAGTGACTACGACAGCCATCCAGGGGAAAAATAAGTTTATTGAAAAAATTCCCGGCACGAATTTCCCTGTTAGCGGCATCCGCATCCCTCATTGGAAAGATATCCTGCTCCTGGCTTCGAAATCACAAGAAATTTCCAACCTGGGATTCCTAGGTGTGGATGTGGCTATCGATAAAAACCACGGACCGGTCATCTTGGAACTCAATGCCCGCCCGGGACTTTCCATCCAAGTCGCCAACCTGGCCGGCTTGGCGGAAAGGCTCAGGCGCGTTTCCGGACTCAAAATAAAAACGATCGCCCGGGGAGTGCGGATGGGTATGGATCTGTTTGGAGGGGAAATCGAAGAAGAAGTCGAGGAAATTTCCGGCCGTAAAGTCATCGGCACCGTGGAAAAAATCAAATTGGTCGGAAAAGACGGCAAGACGATAGAAGTGGAGGCCAAGATTGACACGGGCGCCGATTGGTCGTCCATCGATGATGGTCTGGCTAAAGCGCTGGGCTTTGAAAAAACAATCGAGGAATTTGAAAAATTAAAAATGCCTTATGAAAATTTGAAAAAATTGGATAAAAAAGAACGCTGGGAAATTTACAAGGACGTTCCCGATATCATCTCCACCATTCCCGTAAAATCATCCAACGGCTACACTTACCGCCCGATGATCAACATCGAATTTACGATGGACACGATAACCATTCCCACAAAAATAACGCTGGTCGACCGGTCGCATATGAAATATCCGGTGATTATCGGGAAAATAAATTTGAACAAATTCTTAATCGACGTGAAAAAATGATAAAAAACACTTTATTGATCCGGAAGGTCGTCGAAGAAATGGGAGGGACATTCGAGGAAGTCATCCCTGAAAGGCGCTGTTATTATATCCACGTGCGTGGCAAGACTTTTCTTATCACGAGAAAATTCAGAATCGCCAAAAATTTTATCAGCATCGCTGGCGCAACGGCCTATAAAGACTTAACTTATACGCTACTCCGGCGCCAGTCGCTTCCCACGCCGACCACGGTCTTTTTTTTCAGAAAAAATTTCACACCCGAAGAGGTTGAAAAAAAATTAAGCAACCTCAAATTTCCCATAATCATCAAGGATTCCGCCGGTTCAAACAGCCAAGGCATTTTCCCTTACATAAAAAACGCGCAGGAAGCCAAGGCCATCATAACCAAAGAGATTTTAAATTTCAGGTCGCTTATCGCCCAAGAAATGATTTTTGGCAAAGAATACCGCGTCCTCATCCTGGATAAAAAGGTTATCGGGGCGTTGGAAATGATTCCGCCAAGAATCATCGGCGACGGGAAGTCCACGATAGCCGCCCTTATCCAGGAAAAACAGAAGCATACCCGCCGGAAAACCCCGATTGACCAGGCCCTGATAAGGATTTTAGCAGAACAAGGGTTTTCACTTGATTCAGTGCTGGATACCGGAAAAATCGTTTCCATTAAAAAAAGCTCTTCCTTAGCTGAAGGCGGAGAAACCCGGGATGCCACGGATTCAGTCAATGAGGCGATTATTTCCATTTGCGTCAAGGCCGCGGATGCGGTCGGCTATTATCTTGCCGGCATCGATATAATCTGCGAAAATATATCCAAGGACCCCGCCGACCAAACATTCGGAATCCTGGAAATAAACGGGAAGCCCGACATTTATATCCACTACAACCCGACTCACGGAAGATCCAGGAATGTCATCAAGGATATCATAAATTTCATCCTGAAATTGAATACGACGGTTTCCGATGACAAGCAGATCCCATAAACGCTGCCACCCTGAAAAATCCATCGGATATTTTGCCAAGCGCCCCATTTGCCAGCCGTTTTTATAATTTATAATAAGTAACCGGAAACGCTTATGTTACTGATATTAAAAAACAAGAAGAAGACCGGACCGAAAATGAAAAAATTTTTACGCCTGACCGGCGCCGAACTCGCCCGGAAAGGAGTGGATTTTTCCGTTTCCAGTTTGGAAGAGACCGAAATTCAAATAGAAAAAAACAAGATCGGATTGTCGATTTGCGGGAAACCGGTGACGGCTTGGAGCACTATTTATATCAGGAAGGTTGGCAGGAACCGAGGTGTCGCCCATATGCTGGCCCACGTATCGAAAGAGTCCGGAGTCAATCTGATCGACCGCTACCATGAACAAAACAAGGACGCGTCCGATGCCGCCAAGATAATCCAGATGTTCCGTCTGGCATCGGCAGGAATCTCCATCCCTAAAACTTATTTCGCGGGCTCCTATCCGAAAAAACATCTGCGCAATGCCATAGCATATCTGAAGCTGCCGATCGTGATCAAGGAATGCAACTCTTCGCAAGGGGCGGGCGTTTTTTTGGCCAAGAATATCAGCGAGCTGGAAAAAATCATTTTGGAAAGATCCAGCCAGGATGACCGCAAGGAAATTTTCCTGCAAGAATTCATCCCCAATGATTTTGAATATCGGATCCTTGTGACCGGAAGCAAAGTGGCCGTAACTGAGAAAAAAATCCGCTCTGAAAAAGAAGCTTTCCGGAACAACGTGCATCTGGGAGCGACTGAAGAATTCGTAGATATCTCCACGGTCGGCAGCCACCTTAAAAAAGAAGCTGTTTTGGCAGCCCGAACGACGCATATCCAAGTCGCCGGCGTGGACATCATCGAACGGCCGGATGGAAGTCCCGTAATATTCGAGGTTAATAGCTGTCCGACTCTCACGCTAGATACCAAGATCTCACCTGAAATTAAAAAATTAGCTGAATATTTAACCGGATGCGAAAAAAAATAGTCATGTATTTCAGCAGGCGCAAGATGGAAAGCGATCCTTTTTCCACCTTCGGCCCAAAAAGAGCCGTCTATCACGACTTTTTTAAACGCGGTCTGAAAAGAGGTTTCGATATGTATATCGCCAGCGGGAAAAACACACAAACGGGACTGCTGACTTTTTCCGGCGCCTATCACTACACCGGGGAGTTCTTTGAACCGGAAAAGGAAGACATACAAGCGGACGCCGTTTTCGATCGGAGCGGCGGGATGTCTTTCCCGATTGAAGACATCAGCTCCAAAGTTTTAAACAACATCCGTTTCAAAAGATTGTGCAACAATAAGAACGCGACCCAGGAATTTATCGGCGATTTTATGCCTAAAAGCGCACGGATCAAAGATAAGGCCAGCCTATCGCGGCAATTGGAATCGTTTTCTCCGTCCGCACTGACCGTGCTCAAGCCTGCCAACGGGATGTGTGGCCAAGGAATCGTGATTGATTATCCGGAAAAAATAATGCGCGAGGAAATCAAAAACGGCCGCGAATATATTTTGCAAGAATTCGTCGACACGTCCGCCGGAATCCCCGGAATCATCGACGGACACCATGATCTGCGGATAATAATCGTGGACGGCAAAATCGTCTTGAGCCATGTACGCGCGCCCAAAGAAGGATCGCTTCTGGCCAACGTCGCCCAAGGCGGATCGATCAGGGAAATCCCACTTGAAAATATCCCGGCATCCATCCTTGATAGCGTGAAAAAAATACAAGCGCGCATCGATAAAAAATTCAACCGTCCAATCTATTCCATCGACCTTGGCATCCAGAACAAGAGCGAACTTTTTGTTTTTGAGTTGAATGACCAAATCGGTTTCCCGTCGGAAAAAATGAAAAATTCTCCCATTTTCATAGAGTCAGTGCTCGATTCCCTTGAGCGTTTGGCGGACGCTTAGTGTTAGTTTTTTTATCCGCAATATCAATGGGCTTTCACAAGCTCATTTTTTATTGGAAAAATATATCGCTTTAATTGCTTGATTTTAGTCTGAACCTCATAAACTTTGAAGTTTTTGGATAAAATCAAAGATGCCTGCAAGATTCAGACACCAGAAAACATCCCTGCCGGCGGGCTTGATAAAAACCCGGAATTATCGTAGAATACTAACTGACTTCACAGCATCCAGCTTATGGTTGCAAAAGGCCTTATTTGGCCATATTTTAAAATATCATATTTTATGGACAAGATATTCTCCCCCCTAAGAAATTTCAAATATGCCTCCAGCAAAAACCGCTGGCGGATGGCTGGCAAAATCAGCGCCTATGCGGCGGGCTTTTCCGCGCTTCTGGTTTTAGGCATTTTCGCCTATTTCGCCAAAGACTTGCCCAGTGCCAACGGAATCAGCAAACGGGTCGTGACGGAATCAACCAAGATTTACGACCGCACCGGCGACCACCTGCTCTATGACATCCACGGCGAAGAAAAGAGAACGCAAATCCAATTCACGGATATGCCGGACGCCATCAAATATGCCACCATCTCCCTGGAAGACCAGAACTTCTACCACCATCCTGGATTTGATGTGCGCGGTTTGGCCAATGCCGTAATTTCAAACGTCTTGCGCCGAGGAGGCGGACGGGGCGGCTCGACGATTACCCAGCAATTCGTTAAAAATTCCATCCTTACCGACGAAAGATCGCTTTCCCGCAAGATCAAGGAACTGATTCTGGCTATCGAAATAGAGCTTAAATTTTCCAAGGATGAAATATTAGCAATGTACCTCAATGAAATCCCCTACGGCTCCAACGCCTATGGCATCGAAGCGGCCGCGCAAACTTTTTTCGGCAAACACGCCTCAGAACTTTCCCTTGACGAAGCGGCCCTTTTAGCTGCCCTGCCCCAAGCACCCTCTTACTATTCCCCTTATGGGAATAACTCCGACGCCTTGCGAGGCAGACAGGTGTATGCGCTGACCCAAATGGAAAAATTAGGCTATATTTCCCAGGAACAAGCCGCGGCGGCCAAAGAGGTCGACATCCTGGCAAAAATACGGCCCTCTTCGGAAAATATTTCCGCACCGCACTTCGTGATGTACATCAAGGAATATCTGGAAAAAACCTATGGCCAGCAAGCATTGGAACAGGGTGGCCTCAAGGTTTACACCACTCTCGATTGGGATAAACAACAATTAGCCGAACAAGCGGTCAAAGAAGGCGCGACGTCCAATACGGCAAAATACGGAGCTGAGAATGCCGCGATGGTCGCGATGGATCCGCGTACCGGACAAATATTGGCGATGGTAGGCAGCAAGGATTATTTCGACAAATCCATCGACGGCCAAGTCAATGTCACTATCCGGAACCGCCAGCCTGGATCATCTTTCAAGCCATATGTCTATCTGACAGCTTTCAAAAAAGGCTACACTCCAGAAACCCAGATGTGGGACGTAGACACCGATTTTTCAACCGATTCGGGAAAAAGCTATAATCCGAAAAACTATGACGGGAAAAACCACGGGCTACTCCAAATGAAAGATGCGCTGGCGATGTCACTGAACGTTCCCGCTGTCCAAACGCTCTATCTAGCCGGAGTCCAGGATTCCATCACGACCGCCAAGGCTCTTGGCATAACCACTCTGGACAAGTCTTTCGATTATGGACTCTCATTGGTATTGGGCGGCGGCGAAGTGACACTACTTGACCATACGAATGCCTATGGTTCCCTGGCAACCGGAGGAATCCACCATGACAAGACCGCCATCCTGAAAATAACCGATTCCTCCGGAAAAATCCTCGAGGAATACCAAAATGACCCGGGCCAAAGAGTCATCGACGAAAAATATGTGTCTATGCTTGATTACGTGATGTCCACCAACTCATTGCGCGCTCCGGTTTTTGGAACCAACAATCCCTTCAATTTCACCGACCGATCCGTAGCCGCCAAAACCGGAACTACCAATGAATGGCGTGACGGTTGGGCGATGGGATATACCCCGTCTCTCGTAGTCGGTGTTTGGGCGGGCAACAACGACAATTCCACGATGGCCAAAGGTGCGGATGGAATTTTCGTAGCCGCTCCGATTTGGCGGAAATTTATGGATGGCGCCTTAAAAAACTACAATGTGGAGCAATTTCCGAAATACGAACCGGAAGATGCCGGCAAGCCGATCTTGAACGGCAAACTCGACCCGGAAGAAAAAATCGAGGTCTGCGAAATACCTGATAAAAACGATGATTACTGCCTAGCCACCGACGCTTGCCCGGACAGTCTTAAAACTAAGAAAAAATTCTTTTCTGCCCATTCCATCCTGTGGTATGTCAAAAAGGATGACCCGCGCGGAGACTACCCTAAAGACCCGGAAGACGATCCGCAATTTAAAAATTGGGAAAAGGCCGTCCAAAAATATGCCGAGAAAGACAAGGACCTTTCCAATGACCCCGCGCCTACCAAAAAATGCGAATCTGATGATTTTTCCGACATCACTCCGAAAGTAAAAATAACCTCTCCCTCCAACGGAGCAACCGTAACTTCCAACACTGTCACGATCAAAGCCGCAGCTTCCTCCGCCTTCGATATAGACAAGATAACCCTCTATATCGACGGTGACGAAGTATCTTCCAAGGATGACTCATCTTTAAGCTACACTTATTCCATACCTGATGACAAAAAGACGTCCGACCTGGAAATCAAGGCTGTCGCCGTCGATAAAAACGACAAGTCAAAAAGTACGAACATCACGATCCATACCAACATCGTTTCAATTCCCTGATATGCCCAAAAAAAGCCTTGGATTGTCCAAGGCTTTTTTTATTTGACTTTTATCTTCTCGATTGATCCTTCGCCCAATTCGACGTTCATCTTGCGGACGATCCGATCCTTTTGCAACCACATCTCGGCGGACCAAGCCGAGCTGTCCGATTTAATAAAGATAGTTTTGTTATTGTAATAATCCGGGATCAGCTTCTCGATCCCCACATTGCCGAATTCCTCCTTGATGACCTTGCGGAAAACATAAAAAACCGTCTGGTCATCCAGCGTCTTGGGTTGGAAAACGTTCCTTTTAGCCAGATAGTTTTTGAGGGATTTCATGCTATCTAGCATAGTAAAAAACCGAGGTTTAAGCAAGCCAAAATTCCGTTCGAACAAAAGTAATGCTCCTTTGCTGACATATTAAACCTCACTGACAATATCAGATCCTTTGAAGCTGCCAATAACTGCATATCTGATAATTTTTATTATCTCTCTACTTTTTATCCGCAAGCCAATATCATAGGGTGAAATACTCACCGATTACTACTTACTCTCTAAAAATCCCTTTTCGACAAATAAAAAAAGCGGGAACTGCAATGAGCTTCCCGCTTTGCTAAATACTATTCATGCGTTATTTCATACACGCATGATTCCTTCATACCCTTCTTCATTTCAAGCTGGACATATTCTCCTGGAAAGAAGACGAAGTCTTTTTCTGAACTCGTTTCAACTGAGATACTGTCAGCCCCTTCCTTCATTACGAATACGACCGAGGTGCTATACTTGTGTCCAACAAAATCTTTGGACACAATTACCCACCTCCTACCGCTTACAAAATTCTCACATTTTTGCATATCATCCGCCGACATGTTAATCAAATAACTCGACACCATAACCATCAGCCAGCCCGTAAGCACTGCTAACCCAATAATAGTGGCTATTTTTCTCATACTTCCTCCTCGCCGAAACATTATCTCGCGTCTTATCGGCCTCCAACGCAAGTTTTCAGGTGTCCGCTCTGAAATGGCGTCACGGAGCTACCCCGTGATATTACGACTCCGTTTTATGACATGAGGTGGTCAGTATTTGATTTATTTCTCTTTCGCCGCCGCGATTGCGAGATTACTCGGTTTCCATTGCCGAATAAAGACTTCTACCTTCCGCGCTTTCACTCGCAATATTTTACAATCCTTGCAAATCATCTCGCCGCGTTCGCTTGCAACACCCACACATTCCTGATCGGAAAAACGGCATTTATTTGGCATACCAGCACCTCGTTGTGTTTTTAAAGAACTTTCGTCTCCATCGCAACAGTGCATACTAGCACAATCCGAATAAAAAGTCCTAAATTATGTAAATTAAGTTAATTACAGGTTTCATATTACTATTATTTGGCTAATCATAGGCATTATTTTCAATAGCAAAAAACGGCCTTTTAGCCGTCAATTATTGGATTTGCATAATTTTTTTATTTTTTTCTCTTCTTTTTTGCAAAATATTTTTCAATCACTTCCTCAGCAAGCAACCTAAATCGATCCATCCCAGCAATAGCTTGCGCATGATCACGTTGAATATGATGATCTGGAAAACCAATATTTTCGTCTTTAGTTTTTTTAGTTATATTTTGCTCCTTCCTCCATTTCAAGAAAGCATATGTCGGACTACTACCTTCATAGTACACAATTTTATTTGGTTTTTTCCCTACATTTTTGGCAAAATAGGACTCCCAGAATTCTTTAGAGCTACAAGTATCTTTCGCTTCCGACAATAAAATGCCGCCCTTTTTAAGAACACTACCTATTACGACATCCATCGTATGAATTGGCTCTCTTATGCCTCGCTCTTCCACATCTTTGTATATATCAAGTGAACAAATATTGCGATAGTCGAGTAATAAAAGTTGCATCCTGGTATCTAGAATACCGCATTTTTCAAGTGAATCAATTAACGGTTTTAATTTTTTATATAATTCTTGATCACTTGGCGAAATATCAGATATATTTAATTCTTGAGTAAACTTTCCTGTGATTTCCATTATTTGCCTCGCAATTAAATGAAAATCAGGTAGGCACGTAAATTTTTCAATAATAGAATGGAATAATCGATTTTGTTTGGGTGTTTTATTTTCATCAAGTTCGTATCTCGAGCCAGTTATTCTATTTACCCGCACTTCTTTGGGTATAAACACTAGCCCAGCATTTAAATCCATCCCTCTCTCTTCATTTGCCCAAACCCACTGATCGTTCCAATATCCTCCACCCGAACGATTCAAGCTTCCACTTTGTCCACTAAAATAATATTGAGAGGCCACATGTGCCGAAGGAAATATAATAAAGATTTCGTTACCCTTCTCAGAACCATAATAACAGTCAGCTACTTCTTCGGTAGCAAAATGAATTGCCATTCTATCTGAAAAACTTCCGGGCTCGCCTTGTTTCTCAGTCGTTATTGTATTTAAAACATCAAGTGCTTCGTTTTTGTCTTTATATTTAGCGAGATTCAAATATTTGGCAATAGATTGTTCCTTCTCGACTTCTGTCAAGCATAGACCCAGTGGCGAACGAAGTCTTCCATCATCAACCATTCTCATAAAACCATTAGAATAAGCGCCATCGCCCGCAGTGTGATATATATGTCCAACATGATCTCGAATACCCTGACGAGTCACATGTGTCACCATCTCACCTGGAAACCGTCGCAACAACAAAGCATAGTCCTCGATAGAGAGAGAGGCAAGATGTTCTTCAGAGAAATATTTTTTTATATCCTCTTTTAAATAATCACTTTCCGCCCATTTTTCATTTTGTCCTTTATAAAAGCTTTGTAGTATTACCTTTGACTCCTCTAGCTCCGGTGCCCTTTTTTGCGATTCAACTTCGACGTATGTTTTTTGCAGTTGCAAATTCACCACCTCCTGTCTTTGTTTTAGTTCTTCAAATGTTTTCTCTCCAACAGCAATGTCGGCCTGCAATTTCTTGAGATGAAAATAATTCATCAATTTTTTCAGTCCAGAATTTGATAATTCGACAAGTGTGTTTTCTAAGCCCTGAATTAATTCAAGTTGCTCACTCATTTTTTGATCATTAATACCTACAACTTCCTTTATTTTTTTAGACTCGTCAGTCAGAGCATTTTTTTTATCAAAATGATTGGCTCGCTTTTCTTTTATCGCGCGAGCAGCTTCATTTCTTTCTTCTGAAGATTCTTTTTTAGAAAATTCTTTTATAAATCGGGGTATTTTCTCCATACTAAGTCTGCTTTATTAACTTATGCTAATTTTAGGGAGATTGAGCGACTATTATTCAAAATCCGGTAAATCCTTTTTATGCTTTAACTTCCGCCATTTCTTCGTCAAAAATTCGTTTTGTTTTATCGGTACCAAACATCGTCAAGCCATCATCAACTTGAATTATTTTAATTGGACTTGTGAGATGTGGCAAGTCATCCGGGGTCTTAATTTTTTTCAACAAGCTCGTCAAAGCTTCCACTTCCTCCTGACCGCTATACCAAATTATTTTATTTGGTTTTTGACTATCGGGCAAGGCATTAATGTATTTTTCGACTGTATCCCTATCGTCTAACGAAAAAAAACATATGCCCAAATTCAATGGTATACGGTGAAATTTACTCTTTGCATTATCACGTGGCGCATAAGATCGCCATTCCGAAGATGTCCAAATTTTTGCATGATCTTTTCCATCATCATACGGCAAATTTATAAAAGGGTAGTTTTCCAAAATCACCTCAGCTGGATAATAAACCCCTCCGGACAGTTTTGTATTTAAAGTGCCATAAAACGATTTATCATACCCTGAAACGCTTGATTCGCACGAAAAATTTATCCAGCAGCGTGAGTCACCCCTAACATGTTTAAAATTTTCACCAGCACCCATGCTAGTCGTTATGTAACCATTTTCAATACTGATCTCCGGAAAACTGTGTAAAAAGCACCGCCCTGATCCATTTGTGTTAATATGTACTACTAATTCATCAGCTGTGCTCTTGGCAATTTCATCCAAATTCCACAGTCCGTCTGCATACTGCTCAGATTTCCTGCAGATACTTAGCATATTCTGTCTTGTTTCATCTACAGATATATTTCTTTCGGGTGAAATTTCACAATTCCACAACTCACGTTCGATTTGAGCAATTGCTAATTTTACAGCTTCGCTTATAATATTTATTTTCTGGTAATAATTTTGAAACGAATTATATTCTGCTTCTATTTCATCAGTACTGACGTCAAGTTGCTTCATTGCCAATATTATTTTACTCATTCTATTTATTATTTCCATATTATGCTCAAACACGTTAAAATCGGTATATTTTTTTGCCTTATATGGATTATATCTAAAATCTTGTTCTGACAAAACCGGTAAGTCTGCTCTAATTTTCAAAATATCCCCCAGAACCTCTTCGGCTTTTATTTTTATTTTAATAATTTCGATTTCAATATAAGCCTCTTTAATCTTATTATTAATTTGAATTAACTCTTCTTTGATTTTAGTAGTATCAGCACTCCTTATTCTGAATATTTTTTTTAATTTATGAATAGTCTTTTTTTCTTGCCTTTTTTGCCATTCACTCATGTTCTCTGCTTGAAATAAAAGTTCCGCATAAAGATCCTCGCTCTGTTTTAATTGACTACTATACTTCTTGCTAATGTCTTCTCTTTGAATATTAACTATCTCATTTAATGCTTCTGGTGAATAATTATGCTTTTGTGCAGGTTTTTCTTGAATTACCAAATAGCTCTTCGGCGACGTCTCTTTTTTAGTCACCCCAAGATTTTCCCGAGATGCCTCAACAACCTCTGCCTGAATATCTTTATTAATTTCAATCACCGCACCAGCATTTTCATAATCCACCGCCAAATCATCATTAATAAGACCATGTATTTCTGCGGCCTCATTTTCTGCTTTCTCTAGATTATATGATTGTATTTTTTCTTTCATAAGTTCCATTTACGCTTGTTAATTTCATTATAGCAAATACAAAATGAAAACCGCCAGCTCAACCACTAGTGGTTTCTGTCCTGCCGTCTAACGACGGCTAAAACAATTGAAGGTTATCCAACTCTACTTTTCGATGATCTTGGTTTTAGATATACGCTCGGATGGCAAATTCATTGATACCGATCGTAGAAACGAAGTATCCTCTGCCCCAAAGAAAGCCTTTGGGAAACTTCTTAATCTTTTTCTTTATCCAAGTGGACGACTTAGTTTTGAGAATACAAATGATATATGAAACTGAATATTTTGGAGGTATTATCAAATACAGATGCCTATGCTCGTCTCCTATGTGCCACTGGACAAGCATTAGGCCTTTCTAATTGGCAATGAACTTGAATATTCTTTTAAGTTCTTGTTTAGTGTAATTGTCACCCAGTACTTTGCCCCGGTATCGCGAAGCTCAAACTATGTGATATTGGCAAATATATGTGCAGTGACTAAGTTGGTAGACTTTGTGAGTTACCATAATAAAAATCACCTCCTTTCTAGATTGGTGATTTTATTGTAACCCAAGAGCTACGTTCTAAACGGACACACCGGCTAGCGCCGGTGGTTTTTCTGGTTAATAAAAAACGGCCTTTTAGCCGTCAATTATTTTTATTTTGCAAATAACGCATTGATTTAGATTTTCCCCCACATAAATTCGAATAAGCTTTTGAGCGTAATGTGGATTTTTTCACTTTCCATAGTCAAACCGATTTCCTCCTCGAATGACATAATACCGATTTTGTTTTTGCCATAAAGATTGATGCTGACATCCATCGGAAATTCCTTCGCGGGTAAAATCTTGGTTTTGCGCAAACCGCTGATTTCCTCTTGCTGATATTCGCGCGTCAAAGGATGGTCGGAGGCGATTTCACGCGACCATATTTTTTGCTTGATGCGGCGCGGATGATAAAAATTCAATAAAAAGTCCTTGTCAAATTCATAGAAAGCCTCCTCCGCCACCCAGGACAAAATTTCTTTTTCCGGATAATGCAAAGAATCCATATACACCTCCTTGAGTCCTTCCAATCCTTCGTAATATTTTATTTTCGGCTTGCAATCGATCAGATTAGCCATCGCCAAAAGTTGCGGCATCGCTTTTTTCAAAAGATCCTGTTTTTCGTCCAATTCATTCTGCAAAGAATCAGGCTCTTCGGCATAATAATAAAGTTTTTTACTTTTTTTCACGGTACTGACCAAGCCTCGCTGTTTTAATGACTCGAGAACATCATATATAGTGGTGCGGCTGATGCCAGATTTCGCAACTATCCGTTGCAAGGTGGTTTCACCCAATTCCAAAGCTGCCAGATACGCCTTGGCTTCTTTTTCATTCAGACCGAGTTTTTGCAAAGTCTTTGCGAGCATTTTAAAAAATATACTTTAAAATTATCCAATTTTCCAGTATGTTTATATTATATAACAAATCAAATGGATAAAGAAAGATATAAATTTATGGAATAATTTACCGAAAATTTAATTCCGCGCACTTTTTTAATATTTTGTAGTGATAAAAAAATTCCGGCTGTTTTTTAACCGGAATTTTTTATTAAAAATGTCAGTTTTACGCCATCCCCCGATCTTTCATCGCCTGCGCGATCCGTTCAACCGCCAAAATGTAGGCTGCTATGCGCATATCGGTTTTGTATTCTTCTTTTTTAGCCCAAATTTCATCAAAGGCGATTCTCATCGTCTTTTCCAATTTTTGCAAAACATCTTCTTCGCTCCAATAATATCCGTACGCATTCTGCACTTGCTCGAAATAACTGACCGTCACCCCGCCGGCATTCGCCAAAATATCCGGCACCACCAAAACACCCATATCAACTAATATCTCATCCGCCTCGGGCGTGATCGGACCATTAGCCAATTCCACTATAAGCTTGGCTTTTATTTCGCGGGCATTGTCCTTGTGAATCGAATTTTCCAAAGCCGCCGGAATCAAAATATCCACTTCCTGCTCGAAACAATGCGCGATTCCCACTTCTTCGGCGCCCATATAATTCGCCACGGAGCCGGTTTTCTGTTTATGTTTATATAATTCATCCACATCCAGTCCCATACGATTAACCACGGTGCCTTTTGAGTCACTGACTGCGACAATCTTATAGCCGTTGGTTTGAAGAATCTGTGCCATATTATATCCGGCATTGCCAAAGCCTTGGATTGCCACGGTAGACTGATCCGGCAAACCAAGCTTTTTAACCGCTTCCCACAAAACATATAATCCGCCTTGCGCCGTGGAATATGAACGCGCCGCCGAACCGCCGATACTTAGCGGCTTACCTGTAATCACTCCGGGCAAATGGCGTCCGGCCAATTTTTCATATTCATCCAGCATCCAACCCATTATGCGCGGATCAGTATACATATCCGGCGCCGGGATGTCCAATTCCGGTCCGACAAATTTATAAATCGCACTGATATATCCCCGGGAAAGTTTTTCCAGTTCATTTTCTGATAACTCTTTTGGATCAACAATAACTCCTCCTTTGCCACCTCCTAATGGAATATTGACTACGGCGGTTTTAATAGACATCCAAGCGGAAAGCGCCCGCACTTCATCATACGAAACATCGGGATGGAACCGGATACCGCCCTTGAACGGACCCCGGGCATCATTAAAGTGAGACCTGAACCCCTTGAACACTTTTATCTTGCCATTATCCATTTTAACTGGGATATTGACTTCCAAAAGCCTCTTGGGCTCCAATAATTGGTTATAAATATTATCTTCCAGTGAAATTAAATTTCGCACTATTTTCAGCGAATTCAAAAAGTTTCCATAAGCGTTTTCCATAAAAATGTTTTTAATTTTTTATCGGCATCACGATATAGACATATCCTTCCAATACTTCGCCGGTTTTTTCATCAATCTCTTTGATTGCCACCGGCGAGGACGCATTATTCACAAGAATAGCGATTTTTGATGTCGCGACCGTATTTATCCCATCTAAAAGATATTTGGAATTAAAAACCACTTCTTGAGACAGCCCTGTGATATCCACAGCGAGTTCTGAAGAGTTTTCTCCCACTTCGACACTCCTGGCTTCAATTAGGAATTTATTTTCCTCTGCGTCAATTTTAAGCGCCACTTCATTCGTCTTCCCGCTTGAAAAAACACTCGACATTTTAAGCGCTCCTTGGAAGATATTTTTCTCCCCCACTACCCTGGTCTTAAATTCTACCGGTATGATATGTTTGTAATCCGGATATTTACCATTAATCAATCGAGAAACCACATTTGTCCCATCTATTTCAAAAAAGGCTTGCCCCTCTTCAAAGGCGATTTTAATATCATCCTCGGTGTCATTTGAAATAATCCGTGCCAATTCGACAAAAGTATTCGCCGGAATAATAAAGGTGTCTTTTTTTTCTAAAAAATCTTTATAATTAGTACTTACATTATTCTCATTTAATTTCAAACTGCCTTCGACCAAACGAAAACTATCCGTAGAGGCGAATAAAATCTCTTTTTCTTTTAAAACAAGATTAACCCCGGTCAATTCCTGTCTAGTTTCATTAAAAGCCACGCAAGTGATGACCTTGGAAATCATATTTTTCAACTTCAAACTCGGTATATTCAATACGAAATCAGTTTGTTTTTTAGGTATTAAAGGAAAATCATCCGCCGATAAGCCTTTTATCATCGCTTTAGAGGAGCCGCTCTTTATTTTAAGGCTTTGATCGATAACCTCCAATGATATATTTTCTCCAGCTGGTAGATTATTCACAAAATTACTGATAAACTTAGCTGGAATAGTTATTTTTCCCTCTTTTTCTATTTTTGCCCCAATTTGGACGGAAACCCCAATTTCCAAATTAGTGGCGGAAAGTTTCAATCCTCCATTTTCAGTTTCAAATAAGATGTTATTTAAAATCGGTAGGGTATTTTGTCTAGAAACCATCCGTTCTGAATTAAAGACAGCTTTTTTAAAATTTTCTTGGGTACAAGTTAGTTTCATAGTATTAATATAATAATTTATCTTTAAATATTTATAAGTTTATTGTTTATTATATAGGGATTAGATTTCTGGGGATATGTGTTATTTAGGGCTTATATAAAGTAAATTTTCTGTGGATAAGTTGATAGGTTGATATTTTATCACTGAATTTTATGTCTGTGGAATAAGTCAATAGGTTTGATCATTTGTTTTTAGATGCACATACTGGGTATGGGTAATTCCAAGGATATGCACAGGGATAAATAAGGGTTGGAATACAACTTATCCACAGGTTATTAGGATATATTGTAAAGTTGCTCCTTAATAGAAGCGACTTCTTCAAGCAGCTTCTTATTGGATTCTAATTCTTTAGATATTTTATCATAAGCATGGATGGCGGTGGTGTGATCTCTGCCACCTAATTTTTCCCCGATCCCCGGGTAGGAGTATTGGAGCTCGGTGCGCATAAGATACATCGCCACCTGTCGGGGCTTTACGACCTCTTTTTTTCTATTCTTCATAATAAGGTCGGCAGTGTCTATGTCATAGAAGGAGGAAACGGCGTCAATGATGTGTTTATGGGTTATGCCCTTTTTTTTGCCACTGGCGATGATATCCGACAAGAGGGCGGAAACATAATCCAAAGTGGGTTCCCGATTAGTAAGTTGTGATGACACAATGACACGATTTAAGGCACCTTCCAATTCGCGGATATTATTAGTGATGTTTTGGGCGATAAAATCAAGGGCGGTAGTGGAGATTGCCAAGCCCTCGTCAACCGCTTTTTTGCTTAAGATAGCCATTCTTGTCTCAAAATCAGCTTTTGAAACATCCGCGATCATTCCGCCCTCAAAACGTGAACGAAGCCTCTCTTCCAAGGTTGGAATAGCTTTCGGTGCGCGGTCGCTGCTTAAAACGATCTGCTTGTTTAGTTGGTATAAATAGTTGAATATATGGAAAAATTCCTCCTGCGTCTTTTCTTTGCCGGACAGGAATTGTACATCATCGATTATTAAGAGGTCGATTTTTTGGTAATGTTCTTTAAATTCGTTTATTTTTTGGGTCCGGATAGAATCGATCAATTCGTTAGTGAAGCGTTCGGAAGTGATGTATTTTACTTTCTTAGAGGGATTTTTTTTAAGAATCTCATTGCCGATGGATTGTAATAGGTGGGTCTTTCCTAGACCTACGCCGCCATAAATGAAAAGCGGATTATAAATACGGCCTAAATTTTGCGATACGGCATAACACGCCGCTCGAGCTAATTCATTACTGGAACCTACGATAAAGTTCTCAAAAATATATTTAGAATTCAAGTTATTTTCTTGGCTTATTTGAAAGCTTTTTTCGACCGGTGGTTTTTCAAAAACCACTCTTTTTGGAGGGATAATCGCGTCAACTTGGTTTTCCCGGAAGGCATTTTCTTTTTCGGAGCCTATGGCGCAGGAAACCTCTTTTATAGAAGGCTGGATATTTCGCAACGCCTTGAGTATGTAGAGATTGTATTTGTTTTCAAGCCATTCTTTGGCAAATCCGTTGGGGACGCCGATTATGACGCGGCCGTCATTATTTGACAGAATAGAGGTGTTTTTAAACCACGTGATGAAATTCGCCTTCGAAATCGAAAGCTCTATTTCCCCTAAAGCGGCCCGCCAAAGTTCCTCATTGGTCATATGGAAGGTTGAGATTAAAAATAAGAATTGTGTAAACTGAAGTATATCACGCCGAAAATCGAATGTCTAAGGAAAGAGTGGGGATAAGTCTGTTGATAAGTTGTTGGCAAGTCATAAAAAACCCTAATTACTGTATATTATGAAATTATAAATAAATCAAGAGCCTGCGCTTCCTCAGTGCCGCCGCAAGCGGACCGATCGACGCTTGGCAAAAGGGCTATTAGGTTGACTTTAACTAGGATAGTTGATAAACTTGGAATCAGTCAATATCGACTAATTAAAGGATAATATATATAAAAATCTAATCTTATGAGCCAGACATACCAACCATCCAGCACAAGAAGAAAAAACAGGCACGGTTTTCGCAAAAGGAATGAAACCGCCACCGGGCAAGCCGTATTGAAAAGACGGCGGACTAAGGGCAGGAAACGGCTTACAACGGCTTAATTAGCCTAATATTTCCAAGATGCTCCCATTCAAAAACCGGTTAACTAGAAAAAAAGATCACGAAAAGGTCCAAAAATTCGGGACTTTTGTTTCTGCAAAGAATATTGCTATCAAAATTATGGAAAATGGCACGCGGGACACGCGGATAGGGATAGTGGTGGGTCTCAAATATTCAAAAAAAGCGATTGAAAGGAACCAGGTTAAGAAAGAAATCCGAGGAATCATCCAACCTGAGCTGAAAAACATCAAAAAAGGCTTGGATATAGTCATTATGGCCCGTAAGCGGGAAGAAGAAAAAACCAGAAGCATCGATTTCAAGAAGAATATAATGGAGGTTTTGGCTCTAGGGCAATTGATAACAAATATAAAAGAAGAGAAATCTTCAATAAAAATAAAATAATGTCATTTTTATTCGATACATTCGTTTATTACCCGATTTATAACCTGCTGATTTTTATTTACAATATAGTCCCTGATTTTGGCGTAGCTATCATTATTTTGACGGTATTGATCAAGTTTTTACTGTTTCCGCTAAGCAAGAAACAGATCGAATCGCAAAAAAAAATGCAAGAATTGCAGCCTAAGATAAAGGCGATCCAGGGTAAACATAAAAATGACAAGGAGAAGCAAAGCCGGGCTATGATGGAACTATACAAGGAAAGCGGCTCTAATCCATTCTCCGGATGCTTGCCGATGATAGCCCAATTGGTCTTTTTAATCGCTATTTACCGGGTTTTGTTCAATATTTCCCAAGCCGGGCTCATCATCAACCAGGCTGATTTATATTCTTTCATCGCCAATCCGGGACAAATCAATAAAATGTTCGTCGGTATCGTGGATTTGGCTTCCGCTATCGAATTCAGCCAGATCACTTGGAGTAGTTTTCCGCATATCCTGTTGGTTATAATGGCTGCCGGAGCGCAATTCATACAGACAAAAATGATGATGGCTAAGCAGCCAGTAAAAGAGGCATCCCAGGGCGAACCTGATTTTTCCGAGATAATGACAAAACAGATGTTGTTTCTTGGGCCATTGCTGACGCTTTTTATCGGAATCAAATTCCCGGCCGGGCTGGCGCTCTATTGGCTGGTTTCAACGGTATTTATGATTTTGCAGCAGCGATATATGGAAAAAAAGGGATTGTCAGTGTCTGTCGTGGTAAAATAAGCTAATAGATAAATTTAAATATATGGAGAAGCAACCAGGCGATCTGGATGGGATAATCAAGGCATCCGTGGCGGAATTATTGGATAGGATGGGGTTTTCTTGTGAAATAGAGATGTCGCATGAAACCGAGGAAGGAGAAGACGGCATAGCCAGGGAGAATATAATTTGCAATATCAAAACGGAAGAATCGAACTTTTTAATCGGGCAATATGGCGTCAATCTGCAATCATTGCAGCATATCGCGAGGATTTTAATCCGTAAAAAGACGGATGAGCGGATCCATTTCATACTGGATGTCAATTTTTATCGCAAAGAAAAGAGCGTTTCAATCGTGACGCTGGCAAAAAATACGGCCCAGCAAGTGGTCCAGGAAAAAAGAGCGATCATTCTCCGCCCGATGTCTCCCTATGAGCGTAGGCTGGTGCATATGGAGCTTTCAAAAAATGCCGATGTCATAACCGAGAGCGTCGGCGAAGGAGATGACAGGAAGGTCATCATCAAGCCGGCGGAAACAGTTTAAAATCATAAGTACTCATATTTTAAGAAAGATTTCAATTTAAATTGGGATTTTAAATTAAAATTTGAAATTTTGCACATGGCTGTTGCTAGAAAAATAGCTTACAATGTCTTTGTGAGCAGCGTTTCTAAGGTGCTGTCCACGGCGCTCGCTTTGGTCGCCATCGGTTTTATCACAAGATATCTCGGCAAGGAGGGATTTGGAAATTACGCCACTGTGTTGGCGTTTTTATCTTTTTTCGCGGCAATTTCCGACTTGGGACTATATCATATCGCTACGCGGGAAATTTCCCGGGAGGGGGCGGATGAGGAGCGTATCTTGGGCAACATATTTTCTATCCGATTGATTTCCAGTGTGGCTGTTTTTGCCATTTCCCCTCTGGTGGTTTGGTTTTTTGCGTATTCCGCCGATGTCAAAATCGGGATAGTGATCGCCGCCGCTTCGTTTATTTTTTCTTCCGGCTATCAGATCTTGAACGGCGTGTTCCAAAAAAATTTGGCGATGGACAGGGTGGCAGTCGGAGAGTTGGCCGGTAAAGTCGTGCAGGTCGTGACGATCATATTGGTGGTGCGGGCCAATCTGGGCTTCAATTGGATAATTTCCGCCTTGCTTTTGAATATGATAGTCAACTTCGGCATCATTTATTTTTTGGCTAAGAAATATGTGCGGATCCACTTGCGGTTCGATTTCGATTATTGGAAGATATTCCTAAAGGAATCCGCGCCGATGGGCGTTGCCGCTATCATAACTTTCGTTTATTTTAAGATGGACACTATCTTGCTTTCAGTGATGAAGAGTGGCGCGGATGTCGGTATATATAACGCGGCGTATAAGGTATTGGAGAATATCACTTTTTTTCCAGGGATGATCGCCGGCTTGGTTATGCCGATAATGGCGCATAGCATTTTCGCGAACCGCGGCCGGTTTGTCGACGTAGCTGATAAGACTTTCAAAGTTTTCGTGATACTGGTTGTGCCGCTGGTCATCGGCACCTTGTTTCTGGCGGACGATGTGATCAGATTGATCGGCGGGGCCGGATTCGCTGAAGCGGGCGTGGTCTTGCGGATCCTGGTTTTCGCGCTGGCATTTATTTTTTTCGGCCAATTCTTCAATACCTTATTGATCGTGGGCAATCTGCAAAAAAAGCTTATGTGGACGCTCGGATCGGCCGCGCTCGTCAATGTCGGGTTGAACCTTGTCTTTATTCCTGAATTCTCCTATATGGCTGCCGCTTGCATCTCTGTGATTACGGAATTTATAGTTGTGGTATTGACGTCCACGCTGGTCGCTAGGAGGTTGAAGTATGTGCCACGGATGGAAAAGTTTTCAGGCGTCGTTTTTTCCGGAGGGTTGATGGCGATAAGCCTCCGATTGATGGCAGGATTGAATTTCTTCGTCCTAGCTATGGCAAGTGCCGTGGTCTATTTCGTAGCATTGTGGCTTTTCAAAACGATCAGTTTGGCAGAAATAACCAGCTTAATCAGTAAAAAAGGCGTGCAAAAATATGACGAATTACCCTAAGGTTTTTATCGTAATATTGAACTATAACGCCAAGGCGACGGTGCAGAAATGCTTGACGAGCGTGTTCAAGCTGAATTACCCGAATTTTGAGGTCGTTTTTGTCGACAACAATTCTAGCGACGGGTCATTGGAACTGGCGAAAACTAATTTTTCCAAGGCCGACTTCATTAAAAATGCGGAAAATCTCGGTTGTGCGGCTGGAAATAATATCGGAATCCGTTTTTCACTGGAGCGGATGGCGGAATATGTGTTGCTATTGGATAGCGCTACGGAAGTCGATAGGGATTTTTTAATCCGGCTCATCGAGGTGGCTGATCGTAATGCAAAAATAGGACTGCTTAGTCCCATAGTCTTTGAAGGCGATGCTGCCGAAGTCTGTTTTTCTGGCGGAAAAATCAATTGGTTCAAAATGAGTCTTGAATATGCGAAAAAAATCCAAACAGAGGATTTTTACGAATCGGAATTCCTAACCAACCGCGGTATGCTGGTGAAAGCGGAGGTATTTAAAAAAATCGGTTTGTTCGATGAGGACTTCTTTCTTTGCTGGGGGGATGTCGATTTGAGTTTCCGGGCTGGGAAAGCGGGTTTTAAAAATGTGATGGTTTCGGCTAGTTGGATCTACCAGCTCAAGAAAAATAGTAAATGCGAGGAGAATGAGGCTTATTGGATGGTCATTTCCGGGCTGGTATTTTTTAAAAAAAATATAAAAACTTGGATGAGGCCTTGGATAGCCGGTTATATTGGAGCAAAAAAAATTGGAAATTGGCTGGACGTCAAATTCAATAGAAACAAAACAGCCCTGGTAACCCGGCGGGCATACGAGGATTTTAAGAATGCGAAACTCTAAATCGGAAGGCTTGCGGGCCCAAACAACCTGATTTTTAAGAAAAATTCCATAGAAAATGTATAATTTTCTCGTTCTGTTGGTTTTATATCTGCCTTTCCAGCTCGCTATCAACCCGATGGCCGGAGTCGATTTGGCATCTATCCGGATTGTTATCCTGGTTTTTTTGGGGGCTTGGTTGGCGCAAGGCCTGAAGAACAAAAATATCATGATAAAAAACAGCGCGCAGACTTGGCTGGTGGCTTCCTTTCTATTTTTGAATGCTTTCTCGCTTATTATGGCTAAAAACGCGGATTGGTCGGCGCGCAAACTGCTTTTTCTATTTTCAATCTTTCCTATTTATTTTGTGGCTAGCCAAGCTGTTTCCAACAAAAAAAGACTGCTTGGTATCGCGGACACGATGGTTTTAGGCGGGGCGATCGTGGCGATAATCGGCTTAGTCCAATTCGCCGCGCAATTCATATTTGGTCTGGAAACGACCTATGCCTTTTGGGCGGAATATATGACGGTGCCTTTTTTGGGCAAAAGTTTCGGGGCGGCCGTCCTGGAAAATCCCAGTTGGCTTGTAGGAATTTCCGGACAAACCTATTTGCGAGCGACTTCGCTTTTCCCTGATCCGCATATGTTTTCTTTTTATTTAGGCTTATTGGTTCCGTTAGCCATCGGATTGATGTTGAGACAAAAAAGGCGGCGGTGGCTCGCAATCAGCGCCCTGGGTGTGATTTTTTTGGCGGATATCCTGACTTTTTCACGCGGAGGCTACCTGGGCTTAGTCGCCGGATTGATATTTATGGGAATTTTGTCTTGGCAACGGATAAACAAGCCGTCAAAAATCGCAGTCGGAGTGATTTTGGGTTTGAGTCTGTTGGTTTTGGCGATTCCGTCCCCTGTCTCGCAAAGGTTTTTTTCAAGTTTCAATCTCAAAGAAGGTTCCAACCAGGGCCGGCTGGCGATGTGGCACAAAGCGGCGGAGGTGATAGCGGAAAATCCGCTGGCGGGTGTCGGCATAGGCAATTATCCTTTGGAAGTGAAACCGACCGCCGTCTATAGGGATCCGATATACGCGCACAATACGTATCTGGATATAGCCGTGGAAACGGGAGTTTTGAATGCGCTGGTGTGGATAGGGATTCTGGGGGCAACTTTTCGCGGATTTTGGGAAAAAAGCAAAAAAGAAAATTTGTTTTTTTTCGGCCTGGCCAGCTTGGTTATTTTTGCGGCGCATTCCCTGGTGGAAACCGCCATATATTCCCCGGTAGTTCTGACTCTTTTTTTGGTTATCATAAGCTGGAATAATTTCGAATTGTCAGATGAAAAAAATATTTAATTTGGAAAAATTTATTTATCTAACTATTGTCGCGATGCCGGCATATCTATGGAAAGTTTCTTTTTTCGGCGTGCCGACGAATATATTTGAAATGATGGCCGCTGCCGCGATCATTTGGTTTTTAATTGAGCGCAGGACCTTCAAAATCGCTCTCAGGGGATACGGGAAATATTCCATACCCATTGCAATGATTATGGGCGGACTTGTGCTTGGAACGCTTCTTGGAGGCTCTAGCTTGATTGGATTGGGCATAATAAAAAGTTGGTTTGTCATCCCGATGGTTTTTGCTTTTGTCTCGCTTGAGGCGGTCCGGCCGGAAGGAAACAAAACTGTCTTGGAGGCGGTTTATATCTCAGCTTTGCTGGTCGCGGGCGCAGCGCTGGTTTATTTTTTTCTAGGGGGAATGACCTATGACGGCAGGCTTAAGGCTTTCTACGGTTCCCCGAATTATCTGGCGATGTTTTTAGCGCCAGCTATCATCATAGGCAGCGTATTTTTCGCTAAAAAAAAGGTATTCTACGCGATTTCCTTGCCGATTATTTTGAGCGCGTTTTATCTGACGTTTTCGTATGCCGCTTGGCTGGCGGTTTTTATCGCGGTGGGCGGCGCAGTTTTTTTGAATAAAAACGGTTGGAAAAAATGGAAAAACGTGCTGTTCTTGGGATTGGTTGCGGGAATAATCATATTTTTCCAAACGGGTACCGGCAAGTTTGAGCGCTTGGTGCGGCTGGAAGAGCGATCTTCCTTGTCTTCACGGATGATGATTTGGAATTCGGCTGGAAAAATGATCACTGACAATATGTTTTTAGGCATCGGTCCGGGAAATTTCCAAAACAAATATTTAGCATATCAAAAATATTTCCCGCCGTATCTGGAATGGGCGGTGCCACAGCCGCACAATTTGTTTTTGGCATTTTGGTTGCAGGCCGGCTTGGCCGGCTTGGCCGGCTTTTTGGCGTTGTTGATCATCTGGTTCAAGGATTTAGCAATCGGCTGGAAAAAAGAGGCTGGCTGGGAAATGGCCGCCGCCGCCATCATAGCCTATATGCTGGTGCACGGCATTTTTGATACCACTTATTTCAAGAATGATCTGGCAGTTTTGTTTTGGCTGGCTTTTTTTGCCGGGATTAAAAAAAGCTCCAAGCTTGGCTTGGAGCGGAAGAGGGCAGATAGTCAGAGTGTTATCTTATAGAGTTTGCCATCGATCTGGTTGGTGAAAAATAACAGGCTTTCATCCGGGTCCAGGAATAAGTCGGCGGCATCATAGGCGGTAGTTATCTTTTCCAAATCTACCAAGCGGGATTTTTCTCCGGTGGCGATGTCGATTTTCCAGAAAGTGTCATTGGTGCGGAATTTGCCGGCCAGATAGTCATTCGGCAGGATCGTTCCGCTTGTCGGAATAGCTCCGGGCAAAGCATAATAGATGGATTTGTTGTTTTTCGACCAGGCGCATTTGGAAACAAGCGTCGGGATGCCAAGATTCCGGTATTCGCCGCCCAGGCTGTTGGTTACGCCCAGTTGCAGTTTTGAACCGCCTTTGGAGTCAACACTGCCCACAAGAAGCGAATTGCCGTCTTGGCTCCAGAGATAATCGGCTCCATATTTTCCTTTGACTATTTCTCTTTTTTCCCCACCCAAAACCGGTGAGGATTGCATCAAGGTTTCCGTGAAGGCATCCGGCTTGTTCCAGAACGAAACCAGGCTGGTCCGCGGAATAGGCGCTATAAGCAAATCTTTCATCGCTAGGTCGGTTATTTTCTGCCAATTAGAGCTGTCCGGATCGGCGAAGTTGAGGGTTCTTTCCTGGGTTTTCGCATCGAAATATTTATAAAATAGCTTCTCATTGTTTTGCCAGACGACAGTGTCAAGATTATCTTTCAATTGCGTGCCTTTGTTTTGCGCATAATCATATAGGAAAAATTTGGAGCGGCCGGACGCGGTTGAAAATTCGGAAATGACTTTGGATCTGTCCGGTGACCAGATTATATCGGATAATCCGATCAATTCTTTCTCGGAAATAACCCGTTGATCGCGGTCAGAGAGGTTGATTACATAAGCCTTGCCATTAGTTTTTGAATAATATCGGATCGATGCGCCGTCCGGTGAGAGGGCGGGCGATAAGACGGCCTCATCGGTGAGCGGTTCGATTGCGGCAATATTTTGGGGTGCCGTCGATAAAGATGGATCCTGGCTTTTCAGGGTGGCAAGCTGTTCCGGAATCTCACGGAAAGACAAATTATAGATTCCCCAGAGAACTAAGACGATAACTAGGGCGATTGAGGAAAATACGAAAACTTTTTTGGAGAGGATCATAAAAATAAAAAAGATGGTTATTTAGCTAAGCAAGCCGCTTGGAATGATTGGACGCGCATGACATATTTTTGGGTTTCGGAAAAACCGCCCGGATTGATATGGCATTGCCAGGCGGGAGTGGTCGGGCTCGGGCAGTCCGTTGAAACGACGAACGGACCGGCTTTGCCTGGCGTAGCGGCAATTTTTCCGGAGCCGGCATTATAAGCGGCGATCAAATCGTCATTGCCGGTGTCATAAGTATAATCGCCGTAGCTTACTGTGGCCGCATTAAGGGCGTAGCTTGTTCCTAATGAAAATCCGGAAGATGACGGGATGGTATTGCGGGAGGAAGCAAGGATCGAAGCTGCTTTTTGGATGCTGGCGGATGGATTAGATAGCAGTTCCTCGCATGATTTTCCGGCTGTTGCCGGCAATATTTGCATTATTCCGCAAGCGTTGTGTTTGCTGATCGCGCTGGGAGTGCAATTGCTTTCCGCGTTGGCGATGCCGATAAGCAAGCACTTCAGGTTTTTATCGCCTCCGGAAGCTGATTCAAAATCATTAGCGTAGTTTTCACAACCTTTGGCTAATGTTTTTGATGCGAGGATCTGTTCGGTCAATGAGGTGTTGCCGCCGATAGTGTTGCCGCCCAGCTTCACTAGATTAGGATTGATTTCGTACAGGATCAAGTAGGAAACCAGGGCTAAAATCAGTCCGGCGATGGCGTCGATGATCACTCCCTTCGCTTTGGTCATACTGGCGCTGTTGCCGGCGGATATGATATACATATAACCCCCGATACCGATCATAAACATTGCGCAAATCCCTACGGTCCATAAGCCGAATTTATAAACCGCCCCGATGTAAGTGTAAAAATTGCCGATGGTTTCGGATTCAAAGCCGGGAATCATTTCCATCGGCCTGTAATCAAAGGCGCCTGCGAACGCCAAGGTCGGCGCAAGGCAAGATATGGTTAAAAGAAGGACGATTAATTTTTTATGCATATTTGATATATTATTAGTTTGGCAAAACTAGGCTTGGTTCTGTTTCGGAAAAAATGAAAACAGCAATCCGGTGGAAAACAAGATTAAGAGCAGGGTAAGGATGATTCTGAAAAGGAAATTGACATAGTCCGGTACGGCTGAGAAAATGCTGGCTAGGATTTTTTTGTCTTGTGTTTGGGTGATCAGGCCGGCGCTGACGTCGATTTGATCGGCTACTTTGATCGTGATTGATTTGCTGACGCGCTTTTCGTAGAAACCTGTCAAGGGAACGCCCCATTTTTCATACAAGGCTTTTTTGACCAGATTTGGCTGGGTATAGAGCGTTTCGATGCCTACCGAATAAATCGCATCCGCCGGCTTATCGGCGATAAAGCTGAGCGTCCCGTCGGCGTTGAGTGTGGCGCCAAGGGAAGCCGCGTTATCGGCCGTCACGGCCGTCCCGTCGATAATCCAGGCTGGCTGGTTGGTAGAAAACATATTCGAGACCGCTTTCAATTTGATCATTTTGCCTTGCAAGGCTTCAAAGGAGTCTTCGCTATAGTCAGGCCACAAAGAGTCATCACCTGCCGGCACCGGATGGGGATTTTTATTTATAGGATCGACATAATATCCTAGGAGGATCGGTAGGCAAGTCGAGGTGACGGCACTTTCATTGACGGCGGATATATAGATTTCCGGATCAGCTACTACGAAAGTTTTTGTGAGAAGCACCTTTTCTTTGGAGGTTTTATGGGAAGCGCTCAGATTGACGGTATATTTGCTTCCTTTTTCTTGCAGTACCGGGAAATAGGCCGTAGCAGTGCCCGGGTTTTCCGATGAAAGCGGTTCTCCATTAAGCGTCCAGGCTAAATTATAATCAGCCGGACTGATGTCGGTCCGTAGTCCTACGATTTCATTTTTTACAAGCGGACAAAGCGTTTTTTCAATTCCGCTGTCGCAACGCTTGGCTCCCGGAGCGACGTCAAGGGTTATGCCCAAGTCAGCTGAAACGTTGGTCGGGAAAACTTCAATCTTATTCTGCGCGTTATAAATAGGGATTATGATAGTCGCGACGCCTTCTTTCTGCAAATCTTCAAAAGAAGTTTCTTTCACTCTCAGGACTATCTTGGCGTAGAACGTTTCCGGTTTGTCAAAATTCAAATTCATTTTCAAGGATTTCAATCCGATTCCAGCTGTTTGATCCAGTCCGGCTTGTTTTTTGGCATTGGTGTCAAGCGCGATCCAGTCATCGGATGAGATGGATGAACCTAGGGAAACACTCCAATCATAATGGAGAAAATCCTTGTTCCCGGAGTTTAAGATGGATGATTGGACGACCAGTTCGTCGGCGTTATCTCCGGCAGGGTCATTCATCGGGGTATCCGGCAGATAGGAAAGTGAAACGTCCAGTTTTTTGTTGGAGGTTCCTTGTGCCGGATCGACCAGATTGTCTTCAAGGCAATTATTGAAGTCGGTGCTTGAATCCAATGCTCCATCGGCAATGGTAACGGTTCGGGGATTGGAAGTCGAGGATAGTGCAGGCCAGTACGCCGGTGTGGTGGGGTCTCCGCATATTTCAACCGGGGATGGTTCAAGCAATGATGCCGGCGGCAGGACGCAATCCTGCGTCGTAGTCGTAGTCGTAGTCGTTTTTAGGAGTTGGATGCCGGGAGATTCTCCAGTTTTCACGGTATAATCGCCTTCGGCGTAGCTATAAGACGTAGTCGTAGTGACTTTGGTATAAGATTCTTCGTAACCGTCAGCATCCGTGTCGGTGTAATCTATTTTGGTCACGATGGGGGTGTCGGTGCGGTTTTCCGGCAATGAATCGAGATCGACATCGTTGCAGTTGTCTTCGGTATTTTTAGGCATAGCCCACATCGTTTTGTAGGATGAATCAGAATAGCTGGTTGGATCGACCGAGATGCCTTCTACGATAACTCCGACTTTATCCCCAGGCGCATAGATCCAGCTGAAGGTGGTTTTGCCAAGTCCGACTACGGCAGCTTCATCCATAGTTCCGCTATTGGCAGTGTCGTTGGATTTTGGATCGGTGTGCCAAAATTCTTCCTCTTCCAGGCCAAATTCTCCGTCGCCGACTTCTCCCGGACTGCTGGTAGGGAAGGCATGTTTGCAAGTGATTTCATAATCATTGCCGGAAGAAACGTCATTGGCGAAACATCGAGCTTTTTTGCCTTTCTGGTCTTGGCCTCCGAAGAAGGCATAATAACCGTCGGAATCACCGGTATCGGAATCCCCATCGCTTTTTTTGCCACTGCTCGTATAGGGTTCCCGTTCATATTCGAAATCACCACTGGCGATAATGCGCATAGCGGCGACTTTGTAGTCCTCGGCGCCACCATTCTTGCCTGACCGCTTCAAAAGCCAAGTATAGTAGAGTTGGGACGGATCGTTCATAAAGTAAGTCGGAGTGGCAGTGGCGGTTATTTTTTCTCCCGGCACCGGGCTGGCCGGCGTGAAGGTGACGGAAACCTGGGGTGGGATTTTTTTCTGGCGGGAAACATTCATAGTCTGGACAGCGTTTTTCAACTCGGCCTGGTTGACGCCTAGCTTTTCCAACATTCCATCAAGAGCCTCCTGGCCTACGCCAGACGGGTTAACAAGTGAAAAAGAATCTGCCCGCACCAGGGATGCGTTAGATAGGGAAATAATGCTGATAATTAATGATAGTGCAGATAATTTTTTGAAAATGAGCATACTTTTTAGGAAGAAGTTACTTAAAAATATGAATTATATAGGCATCGAGAAACAATGTGAAAATCAAACCCATCAGATAGGAATATATGAACGAACGGCTCTTGTATGCGACGATGCCTCCGGTAAACGCCAAAATAGCGGTAGGCGCCATTTCCCAATCCATAATGCCGATGATGGTCATAAAGAGGATGAATACCAGGGCTTGGATGAAAATAGCCAAGAATCCCAGGTTTTTAGTTAAAGAAAAAAGCAAAAAGCCTTTGAAGAAAAATTCGTATAGGAATAGGATGAAATTAATCACAATGAGTTCGTAAAACAAGAATAAACCGAAGTTTTTAGCCAAATAAGCCGGAATCAAATAATTGTTTTCAAAATCGGAAAAGCGGATCAGGATAAAAATTATCAAAAAAGAAACGATGAGCATGCCGGTCGCCCAGGAAAAACCGACCTTCGGGTTTCGCAAATTGAAGCCGAAATCACTCAAGTTCTGCTTGAGAATGAATTTTATATACAGTGCCGGCAGAAGAAACAGTATGAAAAAGGCGCGGCTTAGGCTTTGCAATAATCCTTGGGCTGGAAAATAAACCGCTAAAAACAAGCACAGCAAAACAATCGCGGAGCTGATCAATTCCGTTCCCCAAAGGGAGAGTAGGTTGGATTTTTGTTTTGTGTCCATAAAAACTTTTTTTAAGCGGCCGTGGCCATCGCTGATGACCGTTCTTTTTGCGTTTCCGCGTCCCTTTTTCTTTCTACGAGCGTCATCCAGATGATAATGATGATGCTAATGGTTTCCAGTGGCAAGGTATCAATTGCTGGAAGGCATTCCATAATTGTTGCTAGCGCTAATATGCCAAATCTTTTTGTTAATCCTTGTAATATCTTCCTTTTTCCAGATGACCCGGTCAATAGCATGATAAAAAAAATAAACAAAGAGCAGATGGCCGTGGTTATGAATATCAGGGCTATGCCTACTCCGCCAATAGCGATCAGGGCTGTACTGGCTAAGTCTATAATATCTTTGATAATGGCAAAAATCAGAGCGATTCCGAACAGCCAGTCCGTAAAAGGTTCGATATGGCTCATAAGCGAAACGATGTTGGCGGCGGCTTTGACGTTTTTTCTGATATTTTGGGCTGATTTCTTCAGAGAGCCGCCGCGAGCCGCGTTGAGATTGTCGGCGTGCGCTTGTTGTTGTTCGCTTGGCATTCCGTTGCTTATTTTAAACTAATCAAATATCTTCCTCATCAAATTCCCTTTTGGCTTGTTCGATCTCCAGCATTTGGGCCGGATCGGTCGTTATGATCTGGTCTTCGCTGTAGGAAGCGATGACTTTGATGGCTACGTGTTTGGTGCCGGCAAAGAAAATCCCTTCTCCGACATTGCTTTCAAGCAGCAGGAATTTTTCCTGGTCGGTCAGATAGAACGTTTCCGCGATCATATCGACAGCTGCGGGAGATTGCTTGAGCAGCAGCTGGATGGACGAATTGGTCACGATCGGTTTACCATAGCGCGAAGAAAGGAAATCGTTCACGTCCTGGGTGATCGTCGTAAGTCCAGTATAATATTTCCGGCAGCGTTTCGCAATTCCGAACAGGAAGGAAGCGGCATCGTCATATTTCATCATCACCCAGGCCTCATCCACCAGGACGATCCTTTTTTTGAGGTTGGTGCGCATCTCGTTCCAGATGAATTGCAAGACGATATACATAGCGAGGGGGCGCAATTCTTCTTCCATATCGCGGATATTGAAGACTACCAGCGCATTATCCACTTTGATATTGGTAACATTATTGAGAAAGCCGGCAAAAATCCCTTCCGTATATTTTTCCAGGCGGACGGCCAAATCCTCGGCCCCTTCCATATTGCGCAGGACCTGGTAGAGGTCGGACATGGTCGGATAGGATTCCTTGGCTAAAGTATTGAAATCGGTTTGTCCGGTGATGTCGCGGATAGCATAGGTTTCATGTACCGCGCGGTCAAGGATGGAATCTTCTTCCGGAGTGATGTTGCCCAGCATCAGATGCAGAAGTCCCAAGAGGCTGGCGATATTGTTGCGTAAGATATCTTCCGGGTCCTCATCTTCGGCGATTTTCGGCAAATCGAACGGATTGAGATGGTTGGAAGAATTCAAGGAGATTTTAACAAAAGATCCTCCCACCGTGTCGCATAGATGCTTGTATTCATTCTCCGGGTCGATAATGATGACATCGGTGCCGACCATCAGCGATCGCAGCACTTCCAATTTGACCGTATAGCTTTTTCCCGCGCCGGATTTGGCAAAGACCACCATATTTCCGTTTTCCATCTTGAAGCGATCGAACAGGATCAGGCTGTTATTATGGCGGTTGATGCCATAGAGGATGCCTTCATCATTGGAGAGGCTGGAAGAGACGAAAGGGAAGGTGGTGGAAAGGGGGGCGGAATTCATATTGGTTCCGATGTTCAATTCGTCATTACCCAGCGGGATAGTGGAATTGAAACCTTGTTCGGTTTTGAAAATAGCCGGTTTCACATAGACCAGCTGGGCTTCCAAAATCGATTCGATGTTTTTGGCGGATTTTTCCAATTCTTTTTCATCCTGGCCATAAACCGTGATATACAAACCGAAACGGAAGAATTTTTCCGTGCCTTGCTGGAGCTTGTCCCGCAATTCTTCGATGTCTTGGATGGCCGTTTCCAGCGTCGGGTCGCGGACCAATCCTTTTTCCTGTTCGATGTGGAGTTGCGATTGGACCTGGGTCGCGCTTTTTTTGAGGGTTTTCAGGATATCATAAGTTTCGACGGGATGCACGAACATCGAGATGTCGATCGGCATATCGATGTTGATGATCGGCGAAAACCAATTGCTGTGGAGATATCTCGGATAGGAAATGACAAAAATCGTCTTAGCCAAAGTTTCCCCTAACCGGATGGATTGGGGCAAAATCTTTATGGCGGCCGGAGCGATCAGATCCTGCAGCTTCGCGACGCCTTCCTGGTAATATTTTTCAGAAAGGATCACCTTGTCCTGGCTATCCTTCCCTTTTTTGTTGAATAAATCAAACATAATATATAAATTTTAAATTCACAATTTTAAATTTTAAATCAATTTCTAATTATCTAATGTCAAATTTTTAAAAATTTGTTTATTTAGATTTCATTTAAAATTTAAAACTTATAATTTAAAATTCTATTTGAGCTCCATTTCATCCACGTTTCCCAGTTTGCTTTCCGCGAAAAGGTTCGGATTATAGGATTGGTAGATCAATTCGATCAACTCCTGGGTGTCCAGCGGGGCGATGCGCAAACCGATGCCCGACAGGGAAGCGGAAATATGGTCGATCCGCTGATAGAGTTGGTTTTTGTTGGTTTCGAAGTTTTCCCTTTTTTCCAGAATGCCCTTTTTGGTATTGAGGCTATTGAAAAGGTTGCTCAGGAAGCTCCTTTCTTGGTTTTCAATCTGTGAAAACGGCACGACGATGTAGAAATTTTTATCCATAATGTTGGAAACGGAAACCAGCTGATGGATAAAATTCTTGTATTCGGAAATCTGCAGCTTCAAAAGTTCATTGGTCTGCTGTTTTTCTTTCTTGGAGATGAAGTCGATATACTTGTCCACGTTGAGTTTGCGGGAACTGATAACGATTTGGACCGGGAAATCCAGCGAATTAAGGAAATTTTGGTATTGTCCGACGATAGCTTCTTGTTCCTCGGTGGATTTCAGGTCGAAGTTGATGGCGGATACGGCTAAAATAGCCCGGAAAGAGCCATTTTTCAGCACTACGACGCCTTCTTTGATTTCGGCCACGTCAAGAAATTGCTGGGAAGCGGAGGTGCTGGTCTGGGCGGTTAATTTTTCCGAATGCAATGATTCCATGGGGTAATTTTTGAATTTTATAATTTTTAATTTTGTAAATAAATCTAAATTTTTAATTTTCAAGCCAACGCTCAAAAAAGCTAAGTTTAAAAATTACAAAATTAAAAATTATAGAACTCTATCTTCTGTCTAACAAATGGCTTATATCCTCTATTTTCCGGTCTGAAATTTCTTTGGGCGCCAATGCTTCTATTTTAGCATTTTTTTCAGCTTTCGTCTTTTGGGCGGGAGTGAACCCGAGCACGCTTTTATCCGCTACCCTTTTCCAGATATATATTTTGGGACGGAAAGCGAAGGAAATGGCGGAAAAGATGAAATAGAGCAATGGCTGTCCGTTGGGCCGGTAGAAAGCCAGGCCGCCGAAAATGATGCCGGTGATGATGCCGGCGATGATGAAGGCCGTAAGATCCAGGATGCTCCAGGCGACCAAAAGGATCACGCCGGCCGCGCCCATCCAACCCAGCTGTTTGGCGGTCAGCGGTCCGACGATTTTGTCTTCGATGTCGATGAATTGGGGGACGTTGAATAAAGCCATAATTCTGAACCACTGATTAGCACTGACGCCACTGATTTCACATGACTTTCTTGATTACAGCTGAGTATTTTTTAAAAATAATCAGTGGCGTCAAGTGTACTCAGATGATAATCAGTAGCTCTGATAGTCTGTGGCTATTTATTTGATATATCTTTTAACTTCTAAACTTTTTGATCCAAAATTAATTAGCAATCCTATCGTAACTTCGTATGCTTCAATATAATTTATGAGTTGTGCGATATTGACATCTTCTAGTTTTGTAAGCGCTTTTAGTTCGACCATTATATCGCTATCTACTAAAAAATCCACTCTTCTTGTTCCAATTAATTTATTCTCGTAGATTATATTCATTTCTTTTTCTCTTGTAAATTTCAAACCTTCTTTGTTGAATTCTATTTCTAGTGCTCGTTGGTAAATTACTTCTTGAAATCCATTGCCTAAAAATCTATGAACTTTTTGTGCGCAACCAATAATTCGAGCGGTTATGTCAGACTTATAATATTTTGCATCCGTATAATTATTCATAAAATTCACGTGTAATCAGTGTGCTCAGGCGCTAATCAGTGGTTCTGAGGTTTACGGTATTCTTCGGCAACACCCTCGGCATCGCCTTGGTATCGACGATCTGTTGCCGGTTGCCGGCCGGAGTGATGCGGTAGGGTTGCTGGTTGGTCGTCATCCTGCCGGAAGGGCTGCTTGCGAACTGCGCCGGCTTAGGGACGTTTCCGATCGGAAGATCGGCCGGAACGGCGGCGGTTTTGGCAGGGGGCGCTATTTTTTCAAAGGATAATTTCTGCGGAGAGGAAAAACTGATTTTGCTGGTTGGCGACGCATAATTGCCGGTTTGCGGTTTTTGTGCTGGGGTGTTTTGGCTATTAGTGTTCTGGATATCTTTTTCGGGTTCCGAGGTGTCGCTTGTGTCGCTGAACACGATCTGTTTGTTGGTTTTGTCCACCGTGACCGGGGTTTTTTCATCGAAGGATTTCAGTATATACGCCAATCTGTTCCTGTCGTCTGAATTCAGGTTCTGCGTATTTTTTTCATGGAACAAATAATTGCCCCGGGCTATGGAATCGTGCGGTTCGTTGCCCAGGATGGATGTGTAATCAGCCAGCCAATTTTTGATGGACGGGCGCGCCGGTTCAGGAAAACTCAGGATTTGGATGCGGTTGGAAGTGATGGTTTGCTCGCCGATTTCGGGAAATTGTTTCAAAATTTCGCCTAGCGGAAGGATTGCTGTGTCTGCGGATGTTGAATTTCCAGAGAAGCTTTTTCTGTAGGATTCCGGAGCGTAGGTTGTTCTTGCGGAACCGTCTTGTTTTTCGGATGTTTCCGTGTCCGGCATATTGGCTAACATTTCACTGAGCTCAGGCTCGGTGGTCGGCAGGGTTGAAACCAACAGATAGTCATAGGTATGGATGATTTCTTTTAAGCTCCTCTTTTCGATGGGATTGAGCGAGATAGCTTGCGGATGGCGGGAAACAAATTCAACTGGAGCTGATTTTGTCCGGGTGTGGATGTTGAAGGTTTTTTCAAACTCTTGGATCCATTGGCCCAGCGTGAGGTTACCAAGTTTTTGCTTGTTTTCGAGTAAAGCCTGTTTCAAAATTCTCCGCAGGTCATCTCTGGCGGCATAGGGCACGAAAAACAGCTTGCCGACCAATCTGTTTTCCATAGGAACGTCGATTTCAAATGATTCCAAATAGTGGTTGCGCAGGATATCAGCTGACTTTTCGTCTGATAACCCTGGAAGGGCTACTATTTCTAAATAGAGGATTAGTTTTCGTAATTTTTGATATGTGGACGGATTTGTCTGGGATAAATTTTGAGAAGCTGTAAAAGCGACTATTTTTTTTAATAGTTTTTTAGCTTCAGTGTCATCCCAAAAATTGATGGCATTTTTGGAATCCGAGATTATTTTATTTAAATCTTCCATAGATTTGTGAATCATTTAATATGTGATTGGGGTCTGAATATGCGTTTTTTTGAGAGATTGTATGCGTCTAAATCAAAGGCACAGCAGGTTGTTGATTGCTTTACGACGTAGAGTCGGCATTAATATCTTTGTTTGTGGATAAATTTATTATTTTTTTGATATCTGCATCGCTAAATAGGCCTTTCAATTTCTTTTGTATAGTTGCTTTTGGCACCCCAGCTTTTGTTTGTAATGCTACAGTCCAAGCAGCTGCACTAAGCGCTTGTTCAGTGTCTTTCAGTTTTTCAGAGTGTTCTTTTTCACTTGGGTCCCAGCCATCCGCTGTTCCCTTTTGTAATTCAGATGCGTACAATAGCATTTTGTCAGCTACTGTTGTACCTTTTGGATCAGCTTCCAAGCATAGTGATTTGTAAAAATCTGGTTTATGTCTCTCGATATGTTTTATCGCTGTAGGCGAAGCATATTTTCTAAGGAGCGCCTTACCTGCGTCATTTAAATTTGCCTCAGTACCTTGGTCAGTGAAGTGGTTCCTGTGGAGCGTTTTAGGAATATTTTGCGCTTCACCGGTGGTCATAATTTTAGAAGCGACTGACCAGGCTTGCTTACCTTTTTTAGCTTCGATGCCGGTTACACGATCAAATCGCTTTTTTTCTTGATTGTATTCGACGGCTCCATATCCGATACCTCCCTTGGAAGCCGCGACATTTCCCAAATCTAACAATTCTTTGTTTATTTCATCAGGATTAACATTGGAATTCTCCATAAGTTTGATTACCGCATTGCTGACGTTTTCGCCGGAAATGGTGGTTTCGCCTTCTTTAAACATGTTTTTGAATTTTTTGCCGACGTCGGTTCCTGCGGCGATATTGTCTTGTATATAGCCCATGAGCTCATCTTGGTCGTTGTTACCATAGATGATTCTGAAAATCGCCTTCATTTCGGCTACTGCTTCGGGAGAGCTCGATCCCATTGATCCGGATAGTTTGTCTAATAAATAGGGAGCTTCTTCACTGATTTCTTTCAATTCTTTAGTTTTTTTACTTACTAATTTTTGTCTTTCAAGATCCGCATAGTTTGTTTTGTGTTTGCCAAAACTGAATACTTTGTTTATCCGGTCGTGCCAAACGCCTGTGCCGGCGCTGAGCTTGTCAGATTCTGCCTCCTCGGTGCTTAGGTGCCAGGCTTTCAAAAATTGTCTTGGACTGACATGCAATTTGGCTAATGTATTTCTGTCAATTGCCTTGATTCCGGCCATACTGCTTTTCTTTAGCAATCCACCCACCCACTTGCTCATTCCTTGCGCGTTAGCCAGGGCCATTGAGGCGCCTTCGATGCCCATCTTCTGTGCCACGCCCATACCGATCCATAGGACGACGATTGGGATGATGAATCTTGACATCGAAGTAATTATAGGTTCGCTGCCGCCATTAATGGGTACGCTGCCCATAGCCTTCATTATGCTGATGGAAATAGCCAGCATAAAAACCATAATCGGTCCGAATAAGGCATATTTGAAAAGATAATCCCACCATTGGCCGCCTTTGCCGATAATTGAACCGATGAAAGCGATGGGTGAAAAAATAATCAAAATCGCCAAGGCGATAGTTCGAATTACAAATAGGGTTGCCATCGACAGGATAGTTAAGGCAAGAATGAAAACGAATACAATGGAAGCTAATAGTTGGGTTAGGCTTGTTTTCGCTCCGGAGGCAGTTATGATTGTCTGGAGCTCATCAAAGCCACCCATAGCCTTTGTTAGTATTTGTTGCGGATCACTTGTGTATGCTCCAAAAGAGTTGTTTAAAATCGTGTACATCAAGACATTGCTGGCATCAATAATAAATCGCGTAATAGGATAACTGAAATTAACCAATAGAGCCATAATAACTAGCCAAAGCAAGATTTTTTTGTAGTTGTATTTATCTACCTGAAAGATAGTGGAGAAAGCTGAAAAAAGTAAGACCAAAATAAACCCGATGTTGAGAAAATCACGGACAACTTTCCAGGATTCGAATATAGCCGGATGCACTAAAACAGCTCTTAATTTTTCGGCATCGACAACCCAAGCGAAAAGAGAAACCGCGACACTTAATATCCATCCAGCAAATTTTAAAATAATTAAGAAAACACAAGCAATCCAAGTCATGCCAGGCAAGCTTGTTATGCCGGGGCAAATATCATCAGCTGGATTATTCGCCGCTATTACTGCTTTGGAGTCGGGAGAATTTACGGGCGTGTTGTTATTTGTGGCCTCATTAGGAATCCATTTGCAATAATTCCAACTATCCTTGCCACAGTAGCTATTTGGTCCTGTACTGCAGTCCGCGCAAGTTATGTCCTGTTTGATATTGCTATTTGCATCCATCATGGAATTTCCCCCGGTGCAAACTCCTAACGCAGTGGCGTCTATATTTGCGCAATCTACTGAATATGCATAAGAGTGGTTTATTCCAAGGTTAAAAAACAAAAAACCGGCTGATAAGATGAATATCGCTAAAAATAAACCGGTTATTTTTTTAGACTTTTTGTTTTCCAATTTTTTGTGGTGTTATTGGGCTAGGTTGGGATTTTTCCAGACCGAAACCGGCCCGGTAGTTTGCGCTTGCGTATTTATGGCCTGGTTGGTTTTGTCAGTGACACCTTGGATTTCCCGTTGGGCATTCCTTTGGGCGTTGCCGATGCCGTTCTGAATGGATTGGGTGAGGATGTTCTGTACGGTAGCGGTGACGACTTCCGGCGTATTGCGGGCGCTGGCTAAAACGTTAAGCCCGAGATTTTGTACATTGGCCAGAGTAGCGCCGATAAGGGCGCCCGGCGCCGTGATAGCGTCGCCTTGGCGCGTGCTTTTGTATCCTTGGCCGGCGACGGCTTCCGTTTGGGCCGCTTCTTTTTCGATAGCCAGGCGTTCCTGATATTTCTGTTCCGCGTTCAGATTGAAAGCCCAGGGATTGTTGACGCCGGAAAGATAGAGATTGAAGTTGTCCATATTGCCGTTTGAGAACATATTTTGGCGGGGGTTGCCGATGTAGGTCGGAATCGGTTCGTTCCGGTCGACGGTTATTGCCATAGCGGATTGCCGTAGTTGGGCGATGTAATTGCCATGGTTCAATCCGCCCACGAAAGCTCCGGCGCCGAAACCTTCATTGGGGATGTAGCCGGCTTCCGATCCGCGTCCGCGGGTGATCTGGCTCAGATAATCATTCATATAGCGGTTGGTTTTTTGAAGCGGTTCAATATGCAGGAAATCCCTGTAGTTTCCGATTATGCGGCTGTTTTGTGAAGATGATCCGCCTACTGCCAAACTGATTTCCGTATTGATCGTCTGAATCGCCACCTGTTTTAGGGCGCCCATTTTTATCCCATTGATGGTTTCCCGCATAATGGCTAGATTGTGGGCCATCATTTGCCCGGCGAATTCCAGCCAGGCTTCGGACTTAGGCGCTTGGAGGGGCATAGCCGCCAAAACAAACGCCAAAGCGCCAGTGGAGATGAGTTTGATAAAAAATTGTTTTTTCATTTTTATTCTTGTGTCAAATTTTCCAATGAATCAGGATTGATTTCAATACCGTAATCCGCCAGTTTGGCTTGCATATTCCCGTCATATTTCAAACCGTATTGGCTGAATTTTTCCTGCACGTCGCTCGAATAGCTTATCATAAGTTCGACTAAATTTTGCATTTTGGAATAATTGGTGATATCCAGGATCGGATCATCGCCATTGGGAGAGATCGCGTCCTGCAAACTGATAGCATATTGGATCAATTGCAAGCCCTTTATGTGGATATCGGCCAGTTCTTCCGGGACTTCGATATCTTGGACTTGTTGCATTATTTTTTCCCCGTTGGCGGCCAGATCTTGCAAGGAAGATATGTCCCCCGACGTGATAGCGCCGATGAGCCGGCTGGAGATCGAATCAGTCAAACTGTTGATGTCGGTAGTCGAGGTTATCGGTTCTGGCGAATTGCTGGATAGTATGTAGGATAACCCTACGATATAGTTGGTGAAATCTTCCTTCCTTTTTTCCTCAGCTTTTTCTTTAGAGAGCGAGCTATAATCCTGTTCTTTGATTTTGATATTTTCTGTCGCTATTTTCGGCAATCCATCGGATGCGGTTTGCGGTTCGAGCGAATCGGCGACTATGCTTTTGATTTGATCCAAGCTGATTTCTTCGCTGTTTTGGTTTGACTCATCCAACACGGCTGAAATTTTGTGGGCCAGCTCTCTGGTCAGGTTAGGCTGGCTTGGGTCATCGGTTGCGGCGGATGCCAGGGTGGTCGCGTCCGGAATCAGTTTGTCTCCCGGGGATTTTATCAAAGGATCATAGCCGCTTTTGACTTCCGCTCCGTCCGTATAGCTGTCGCCATCGGTATCGGCGATTTGCGGGTCGGTGCCATAGCTTTTTTCTTCTTCATCGGAAAGGCCGTCTTGGTCGCTATCGAGAAAAATGTTGTTAGTCGTGCGGACTTGTTCCTGCGCGGAGACGAAAAAAGCGAAACTGGCGATGGTCAGCGCGAGCAAGACTATTAAGGAGGGCTGGATATTTTTTATTTTCATCGATATGTGGAGACGCATCGTAAAAACGCGCATCCGGATATGTTCCGCGGATTCGTCCGCCAGCTGGCGGAGCGTGCAATGGTTTGAATCCGCTTAGTGGAATTATACCATAAAAATAAAAATAATAAGAATGATATGCAACTGGTTCCGGTTGCGCAAAGTCAGCAAGGCTGATAAAGTTGAATAAATATAAAAAAGATGGAGATATTCAAGAAAATCGCTGGAAAATTCGAACGGATTGTTGATGGATTGCTTGCGGGGAAGACTAGCGCTTTGATGCTGGGTCTGAATTTTTCCGGCATAATCGCGACCCGGGTATTGGAAGAAAAATTTTTAGCCTATTCTCCGGCCACTGGCGGAGAAATATTGGTGGAATATCTGCATAACTTTCTTTTTTTTGCCAACACTTTCATTTTGATTTGGCTGGTGGTGAGTTTCTTTTTGCGCAAAAACCCAGCTGTGATAGCGCCGGTCGTTTCGTGGGCGCTTTTTTTAATTTTACTTCCTCCGCTGATCGATATGGCCAAGACTGGCGGAGATATTTTCTGGAGTTTTTATCTGCTGAACGATCCGCCCGGCTTGTGGCGCCAATTCATAACTGTTTTTGGCGATCTGCCGTCCGGAATCGTATATTTCGGCAGTAAAATCGTGTTTTTAGTGGCTGTTGTTTTTTCTTTTCTCCTGGTCTGGTTGAAAACCAAGCGGATTACAAAAGCTTTTCTGGGTGCCTTAACGGTGTATGCTTTGCTTTTCTTTATGGGAAGCTTTCCTTCTTGGGTGACCTTCGCCTATCAATTTTTCCATGGGAAAAGTATTATGGATGTTTCGGGCATCCAAGTGGCGCAGTTTTTCGGTTCTCCGCGCCCGATTTTCGGTCTGGAGGCTAATACTTTGAAGTACGCGTTCGCCTATCATCTGGATATGGTCTTCTATTTGTTTTTTCTGGGCTTGTCGGCAATCGCATTCTTTGCGGCCAGCCGGACAAAATTCCTGGCTATTGTCGGGAACGCAAGATTCCCCCAGCTCATATATCATTCCGGATTGTTTTTGGTGGGCTTGGGCTTGGGCTTTCTGGCTTATCCGCAAAATATGCACTTCAATTTTTTCGCATTTTTGGTGGCGCCGATACTGCTTTTGAGCGTTTGGCTGGCTTGGTTGGCATCAGTGGTCGTAAACGATCTCTATGATTCCAGGGTTGACGCCGTTTCCAATCCTGAACGGCCGTTGCAAAGGAAAATTTTTACGCCGGAGGAATACAAGGACGCTGGAATCATTTTTTTCGCCCTATCCTTGCTGGGCGGCTTGGTAATCGGAGTTAAATTCGCGATAATCCTGCTGATCTATCAGATAGTGGCTTGCTTTTACTCCGCGGAGCCCTACCGATTAAAGAGATTCCTTGGCGTCGCGACCTTTTTCAGTGCCATCGCTTCGCTGCTGGTTGTTTTTTTGGGATTTGTGTTGTTTTCCGGAGCGGACAATTTGAAATTTTTTCCTTGGCGGGTGGGATTTTTGCTGCTGATCGCATTGACAATTTCCTTGCCTATCAAGGATTTGAAGGATATCGCCGGAGATAAGAAGGATGACGTATGGACGGTACCGGTTTTATGGGGAGAAAATACCGGCCGGATAATAATCGCCTCCGGCATATTCGCCTCATTCGTTTTAAGCGTGTTTTTTTTGAATGAATTCAAACTTTTTTGGTGGGCGATTCTGCTCGGTTCGGCGGCTTTTTTGGCAACCGTATCCAAAAAAATAAAACCCCGCCAAGTGTTTTGGTGGGTTTTAGCGGTTGTGGGAATTTATGGCTTGATCGTGGCCAAGATTGTTTTTGTAGGATGACATATCCGCAATCAGAACTGGCTGGCTATTTCTTTCCATTTTTCCAAACTTAACTCTTGCGCGCGGGCGGTCGGCGCGATTCCGAGTGACTGTAATTTTTCTTCAACGGCGCTTTTGTCTAGTTGCAGGCTGTTGGATAGATTGTTCAATAACGTTTTGCGTTTGGCGGAAAAACCGGCTTTGACGATCCTGAAAAAAGCTTTGTCCTGGTCTTTGTCAAACTTTCTGGTCGGGATGATTTTTATGACGGCGCTGTCAACCTTGGGAACTGGGAAAAAAGCTTGTTTGCCGACTGCGAACATAATTTCGGCCGTGGCGTAATATTGGACGGAAACTGACAAGATGCTTCCCTGTCCCGGTCCGGCTACGATCCGTTCAGCTACTTCTTTTTGGATCATCAGGATGATTTCTTCCGGTTGGATGGTTTGTTCCAAAAATAGCCGGATGATCGGCGAGGTTATGTAATAGGGTATATTGGCGACCACTTTGTAGGCGCGCGGCGTCGAAGGCTGATTTTTTTCCAATAATTCGGGCAAGTTGATTTTCAGGATATCTTCGTGGATGATTTCGACATTCGGGTTGTTTTTGAATTTTTCAGCTAGTGCCGGCACTAATTCTCCGTCCAGCTCGATGGCGATGACTTTCTCGGCGTATTGGGCCAGTTGTTCGGTCAGCACTCCTTCGCCTGGGCCGATTTCAATCACGAAGCCGGCCGCATTTAATGCGGAAATATTGATGATTTTTTGCAAGACTTTTTCGTCCCGCAGGAAGTTCTGGCCGAGTGATTTTTTAGGTCGGTTCATATATATGTAAAAATATCGTTCTAAGTTTGTAGTATGGTTAACTAACTAATATTACACCAAATCCGGCAAAGTACAAGCTATTTCACTTGACTAAATGAAATAAGGGTGGTACGATGTGATATGGAAAAAGAAGGTTCATTAAAACATAAACCGCTTGAAACGTCAAGCGATAAATATTTTTTTGCTTAGGGAAATGGTCTCTGGGCGTAACTGAAGAAAAAAAGGAGAACAAATGAAAAAGAAAATGGTGGCTTTGGCGTTGGCGCTGGTTTTTGTGCCAATTGCGGCGCAGGCAACTACAATGTCAGCCGATATGACAGCTGACAACGCATTTTCGCTGTATATCGCCACAAACGATGCCGAGTTGGGGGCTTTTGTGGGTAGCGGCAGTAACTGGGTGGTTACCTATCGGATGAACGGCATATCTCTCACCCCGGGAGTGGATAATTTCATCCATGTCGTCGCCTCGGATTGGGGGGTTATCGCTGGTTTTATCGGGGATTTTACCCTTTCAGATGATGAATTCCAGTTTGCGAATGGTAGTCAGTATATGACTACCGATACGGAAAACTGGGATGTTTATCTGGACCATTTCGGCGGTACGCTGGGTGTGCTGTCCAGCGCGGGGGACAACGGGGACTTGCCGTGGGGTGTTCGCCCCAATATCGATCCTTCGTCCGATTGGATCTGGACGAATGAAGGGACGGATACCTATGCGACCCGTTACTTTTCAACCGAAATCTCTCCGACCTCTGCGCCAGTACCTGAGCCGGCCACAATGTTGCTTTTCGGCAGCGGTGTAGCGGGATTGATGGGGGCGGCCCGGAAGAGAAGAAAGGAGAGAAGATGAAAAAAAAGATGCTGATGGCGCTGATGGCGGTTACAATAATCACTGCTGCGCCAGTCGCGGCTAAAACTACGATTGTCGACAGTGAGTTCGCGGAAGGGCTCATCACCGGTCAGTCCTCCAGCCATGAGGAAGATGGTGGCTGCGGTGGCGGAGGCAGCGGCAAGGGCAAGGGCGGCGGAGGCGGTGGCGGAGGTCAAGGTGGCGGTGGCGGTCATCATGAAGAACCGACCCCGACCCCGGTGCCGCCCGCAGTCCTGCTTCTGGGAAGCGGGTTGGTGGGATTGATAGGGGTTCGCAAAAGAAAAAAATAAAAAGGAGGTGAAGATGCACGGCGGAGGATTTGCAACAGCAAGTCCCCGCCGTTTTTTTTGGAGTTTAATTCAAGATCCGTTCCACTTTGACGCCAATCACTCCGGCACCGAGGGAGGCGATTTTGGCGAAAGCCACCTTGTCGAGATCGATGATGCGGCCCTTGCCTTGCGGACCATAGTCATTGATTTGCACGACGATGGATTTGCCGTTGGTGGTGTTGGTCACTTTGGCATACTCGCCTTTGGGAATGGTCGTACTGGCGGCGAACATCCCGCCTTTGAAAGCATACCAGGTGCCTTGGCCCTTGGCGGTTTTGCCAAGCTCCATATGCGTGCCTTGGGTCGTGATTTGGGTGACCGGCTCTTTAGTGATGTTTTTTTCCAGGACAATCCGGGAAATCTCTTTGTTGTTTTTGTAGGTTATCCGATATTTTATTTCTCTTACGCCTTGTTCCCCTTTCTGGGTTATTTTTTCTTCGCGCCAGCCTAATTTGGAATCGGTATTAGTAATCGTTTTAAAATCAATATCTTCGGCCACGGTTTTTTCTTCGACATTGATGCGCGTGACTATAATGGGCGAACCAACTTGCGGTCCGAAAGCGATATCCGGAGAAACCTTGTCCAGCCGTCCGAGAATGATCTCGTTTTCATCGAGGATGTCCCCGATCTTTTTGGCAGTGGAATAATTTTCGATAACCATATTGTCAACCTGGATTTCAATCTGGGTAGCTCGATCGATGGTGATTTGCGCGCCCGGGTAAAGCGCGGTGTTTCCAGTCGGGATGATCCTGTCATAGCCGCCCAATCCGATGCCTGATTCTTTTAGGAAGCCATCGATGGTTCCAGCTGAAGCGATGGTCGTAAAAAACAGCCCATTGTCATTGACGGATATTTTTTTAGGCGCATCACCAAAGGCTGAAGTGTCGATTTTTCCAGGAGTCACGAAAAGCGCCTTATAAGAAAAGCCTATCAAAAACAAAAAGCCTATGATAAGCAAGGCTTTTTTAACTTTAAGAAATCTGATCATAAGTGCAATCATTCTAGCAGAAAAAAATAGAAAGTTCAACGGATGTTTTTTAGTGGACTGTGGTCATATTTGCTGTTATTATGTAATAAAATTCAATTAAACTTTTATGCCGGATGCTGATAATGCCCAAGATGGAATGAATAGCTCCAATCCGTTTGAAGGAGCGGGGTCTTTTCGCCGTCAAGCTGATGGTAATAAATATGGCAATGATCCGATTAATGAAAATAAAGGCTACCAAAATAAATTAAATCAGGCGCGGATGATGGATAAGGTGCGGGGAAATCTGGATAAATTGAAAAAAACTGATTATAACAAGGATGGGGAGGTAGGGTCGGCAATAGATAATTCCAGCAGGTTGGAAAAGATCAGCGCCAATATAGTATCCGGAAATAAATCTAATGCATTGGCGGAGGCTGTCAAGTTGGGATTTGAATTAAGAAAGCAAATCAAAGAGGCGAAAGACATCCCGTTTGTTTTTTTGCTCATATTGGCATCAGCCGGAGATGTAATCGACCTGTTGAACCTGGTTTTTGATGCGTTTGCTATAGGTATTATCATTCCGCCGCTTGGAATAATATCTCGGGCGGCCATATTCGTCATAATGTTTATCAGTTTGTGGGGGCAGGGTAATTTTGTTAAAAAAATCATATTAAGAATTCTGATGGTAACGATAATCGAGTCGATACCTTTTTTCCCTTTCAGTCTGATTGCTATTTTACCGATAGAAACTTTGGCAATTTTGTGGATTTGGAGCAGTACCCATAGAAAAGTTAAAAAAACCGAAGACCGGTTAAAGTCTGTCGACAGGAAAATAAAAAACCATACTCCATCCGTAGCCGAAGATTTAAAAAAGATCATAGCTGATTTAATGAAATAGGGATTCTATTCAGTTTTAAAACGGTATTGGATGGCTTCGGCGATGTGGTTTGGCTCGATTTCCAGACTGTCGGTCAAGTCGGCGATGGTGCGGGCGACCTTGATGATGCGGTAATAGGCGCGGGCGCTCAGGTGCAGATTAGTGACGGCGCTTTTCATCAAAGCTAGACAATCCGCGTTGAGTTGACAGAAATTTTTGATTTCCTGGGCGCCCATTTCGCTGTTGGTAATGATTTTTAATTTTTCAAAGCGGTTTTTTTGGATGTTCCGGGCCTTTTCTACGCGCTCCCGGATGGATTCGGATCTTTCCGCGGTTGATTCTTCGGCTAATTTTTCGAATTTTATCCTGGGCACCTCGACATGCAAATCAATACGGTCAAGGATCGGTCCGGAAATTTTGCGCTGATATTTGATGATTTGAGCCGGGTTGCAGGAGCAGGCTTTTTCCGGATCGGTGGCATTGCCGCACGGGCAAGGGTTCATAGCGGCCACCAGGGTGAACCGGGCTGGAAATTCCAATGTGCCTTGGGCGCGGGAAACGGTGATAACCCCGTCTTCCAAAGGTTGGCGCAGATTTTCCAGAACATTGCGGGAAAATTCGGGAAATTCGTCCAGAAACAGCACTCCCCGATGCGACAAGCTGATTTCTCCCGGTTTGGGATAGTTTCCTCCGCCTACCAAGGAAACCGCGCTGGCGCTATGATGCGGAGAACGGAATTGCCGCTTGGTCATCAGGGCAATGTCTTTAGGCAATTGTCCGGAAACGGAAAATATTTTAGTGACTTCCAATGCTTCCGGGATGGTCAATCTAGGCAGGATAGACGGCATAGTTTTAGCTAGGAGGCTTTTGCCTGATCCCGGCGGGCCGTTAAGGATCACGTTATGTCCGCCGGCCGCGGCGATTTCCAGGGCGCGTTTGGCGTGCTCCTGGCCCTTGATAAAAGCCATTTCGCACAAATGCTCATCATCCGTAAAAAGATCCTCCAGGTTTAATGAAGGAGAGGGATCGATGCGTTTTTGAAAAACCAGATGGGCGATAAGCGAGAGAAGGTTATCGACCGGATAAATATCCAAGCCTTCGATGACGGAAGCTTCGGCGGCATTTTCCCGCGGAACGTAAATTTCTTTGATAGCTTTCTTTTTGGCTAAGATAGCCATAGGCAGCACGCCCTTGACCGGACGGATCGTTCCATCCAGCGCCAATTCGCCTAAAAATATTTTGCCGGTGTAATCGAATTTTATCTGTTTGGTCGCCAAAAGGAATCCGAGCGCGATCGGCAAATCATAAATCGGACCTTCTTTTTTCAAATCGGCCGGCGCTAAGTTGACTGTTATGCGCCCGCATTGGTGCGGGGGTTTGAATTTGCTGTTGCGGATAGCGGCCGCTACCCGGTCCCGGGCCTCTTTGACGGCGGCATCCGGCAATCCGACGATATTGAATTGGTGGAGTCCGGCTGAAACGGCATCAACCTCGATTTCAATCAGTTCGCTTGCAAGGCCGATGGCGGCGGCGGACAATATTTTGGAAGACATATATAGAATTTTAAATTTTAATTGAAATTCAAATGACTAAATTTACAAATTTTTAAAATTGAGATATTTGATGATTTAAAATTGATTTAGAATTTAAAATTTAGAATTTAAAATTTTCACTACTGATATTATAACACCAATTACGATAAATGCATCAGCCAGATTGAAAGCCGGCCAATAGGGCAGCTGGATGAAGTCGATGACGCAGCCGAAATAAAGCCTGTCCAGGATGTTTGAGAAGGCGCCGGAAATAATCAACAAAATCCCAAATCCCAAATCCCAAATCCCAAATAAATTCGAATGTTTCAAATCCGAAATCCAAAACCATTTTGAATTTGGGATAATAGGATTTTGGATTTGTTTATGTTTTGTGATTTTTAATTTTGAATTTGCCGATATGAAGATGGTTGAAATTATTAAAATCCACAGGATGTAAAATACAATAGTATTAATTTTTATTCCGAAGGCTATGTTGGGGTTGCAAATATAAAATCCGCCCCATTGGCGGATCAGATATTTGCTGGACTGGTCGATAATGGTCAGTAAAGTGAAAAAAAACATTTATTTGCAGGTAATGCAAGTTTGGGCGGATGGATTGGCTTTCAGCCGTTCGAGAGCGATTTCTTGCCGGCAATTTTCGCACACGCCATAGGTCCCGTCTTCCATTTTGGACAAAGCCAGGATGACGTTTTGCAGTTTCTTTTCCAGGGCTATTTCGACTGGCAAATTATCGGTATATTCCTCCACCTCGGTAGTATTGTCTTCGCGGTCATTGCCGATTTCATCAAACACCGGCTCGTAATCGCCGATTTTAGAATCGATTGATTTGGCGATGCGGCCCAGATTGTTTTCCAGGTTTGTTTTTTCAGTCAAGAGCGCTTCTTTGAGCTCGGAAAGCACTTGTGGATCTATGGTCATATATTTATCAATCAGCTTGAGGCTGAAATTATGGATTATCTTTGTCTATCTTATCAAAATATCGATATGATGTCTATGGAGCTGTGTCTGGTTTTTTGAGAGGATAGCCCAAATACTACAATCGGCGCGGATTATAATTGCATCAGTAAGAGGCTAGAATAGATACATATTCGGGATATGCTTGATCTTGGCGCGTCTGGTTTCATAATCAAGCCAGACAGACAGGGCATCAAAGCGATAATCGCAATTTTCTAAGCTGTTCTTTTTAAGATAAAAAGCGGCGATTTTGTCCAATTTGTGTAATTTTTGGCGGCTTATGTTCTCTTCCGGCAAGGTATTTTTGTATCGGGCGTATTCGCGGGTCTTGACTTCCGCGAAGACGATCTCATTCCGGCTGCGATCTTTCGCGATAATGTCGATTTCGCCCAGTCTGTGTCCGGAATTATTTTTAAAATTCATATCCAAAATCGAATAACCCTTGCTTTTAAGGAAATTGGCGGCCACTTGCTCGCCGGTTTTGCCTATTTCTGATTTCGTTTGCGGCATTTTGATTTGTTTTAGCGGTCCTATAAGTCCTATTGTAGCACCGGAAGTCATTTTTAAAAACAAAAAAAACACCTCCGAGGTGCTGCGTGCTGCTAAAATATAGAAACCAAGGCGTCTACGAGTTGAAAACCCAATATAATAATATAATTTGGCTCAATGCAGACGCCTAGGTGTTCGTCGATATGTGGACGCGTGAGTCTTTTTTGTACTTTTTGATTCCGGGTGAAGAAATCATCGAGTCACAGAAGACTGGCGTGTGATTGATATCACGCATATCGCTTGTACCTTTCTGACTTTACTAGGCACTTTTTTCTCTCAACCATTCTCTGGTCAATGACCTTTGATGGTGGCTAGTAACTACCTCGGGAAGCATTTTCGTAATTGCTGCTCGAGGTAGTTACCAACCGTTTTAAAGAACATTTTTTACTTTTTATTTTTGTTTTTAGTAAAATTTTTATTTTTGTTTTAGGGTCCGTCGGTCAGAAGTCGACGGCGGCTTTGAGATGTTACTCAAAACGCTTGAACAGTAGAGAGGTTTCAATCGCAAATAGGGGGAAATTGCGATTGAAACTCCGCTACCGTTACCAGATTCTCTTTTTAATGTTCAAGTATCTTTATTATAGCAGGAAAAACGGCTTGGGTCAATGCGGTATCGGAGGAATCTTGATATTACTAGGCTATTGGGTTATAAAAATAAATTTTGGCGAGGCATTGCGTAAAAATGGAATTCTTTGAAAATAAAAAAGTAAATCTCTTTTATTTTATCCGTAAATACAAGCTATTTTTGCAGGTATCCAACAAGTTATCCACAAGTTAGGCTAGGATAGCTGCAAAAATGGTCGGCGGGAGTCTGGGCTACGGCTAGTCTTTATTTTATCGAAGCGGACGTTTCAGTTCCGGTTTGCATATTTTCATCCGGCGTTATTGATGTATGGTCTAAAATCGCCCTAGCGGTCATTTTGCTGGTGCCGATAATCAATTGCTTGCCTGATATGGCATAATCGACAGATAGGTTGGCGATGCCGGAAGCGTTCAAATATCTGATAGCTACTCCGTTGTAGTCGCCCGATCCGAAGGTCACGGGGTTGAATTTGTAGCCGGTCGGAATGATGAGCGGTTGCAGCTCTTGCGCAAGCAACTTCTCTTCTTTGGCTAATCCGGTTTTCAGCAAGGCGTCATTCTTGGAATCAATGGACAGGCCAAGGCGCATATCGGATCGGTCATTGTAGAAAAATAAACTGAAATTGCCACCAATATTTCGCATAATCGTCGGGGAAAGGTCCAGTCCGATCTTTTTTGCGAAAACGTCAAAAGCGACAGGGTTATTTTTCTGATCAACTATGAGGAATTCTACCGATGTGGATATCCCGGAGTCCTGCACTTTTTGCGCGTATCCGCCAAGTATGTTTTTCAGGGCGCTGCTGTCGGCATTTTCAATATCAACCGGCAGATAATTCGGATTGGTCAGTGAGAATTCCGGTGCCGGTTCGGGGGCGGGCGCAGGAGTTTGTTCAACGGCCGGTTCCGGAGCGGCTGGCTCCGGCAATGCGACAGCGGCTGGCTCGATATTTTTTTTCTGGGTTGAGAGGAAATAATAGACGCCAGCGCCGACAATCACAAGGATAAGTATGGAGGAAAGAATCGCCAAAGTACCGTTTTTACTAGTAGTATCGGTATTTTCCTGCGAATCTGATTTGAATAATTCCGGCGTCGCTTCCGCTTCTGGTTGAGGCAAGTCTTTTTCCGGCGCCGTTTTCGTAGCCGGATTGAGGAAGGGGCTGGTTTTTTGTTTTTCGGTCAGATTTTGAACGGCGACGGCCTTCGCGGGGCTTTCCTGGGTAACCTCCTTTTTTTCATTGGGATGTTCAATTGCATAAATATCCTGCGCCATCGTATGGATCGGGACATCTTCAATCTTCAGATCTTTATCTTGGCTGAAATTTTGATGTTGGATATTGACCGCATCTTGCGGATCTGCCGGAGTTTGATCTTTGAACATTTTTTTGTTTTGATCCCGCTCGTAGAAACGGGAATATATTTTAAAAAATAAAATAGAGACAATTAACTTGTCTCTATCTTACAATGAAAATCAAATTTTGACTACTCGCTTTTTTTCGCGGCAGCTTTCATAGACAGGTTGATACGTCCTTGCGAATCGATCTCCTTGACTTTGACCGGTACGATGTCGCCGACCGCGACCACGTCTTCCACTTTTTCTACCCGGCGGTCAGCCAATTCGGAAATATGGATCAAACCTTCCTGGCCTGGTAGGATTTCTGCGAAAGCTCCGAAGGTCATAATCTTGGTGACCTTGGCCTGGAACATTTCACCGGCCTTGACTTCGTGCGTCAGATTATCGATCCATTCCTGGGCTTTTTTAGCGGCTTGGGCGTCAGGCGAAGTGATGAATACCGAACCGTCATCTTCGATATCGATCTGGACTCCGGTCTCATCGATGATGGCGTTGATAATTTTGCCACCGGTGCCGATAACGTTCCTGATTTTGTCAGGGCTGATATGCATAATGATGATGCGCGGAGCGTATTGGCTCATTTCGGCGCGCGGAGCTGGGATAGCGGCGGTGATTTTGTCCATAATTTCCAAGCGGTTGTTATGGGATTGTTCCAAAACGGCTTTGAGCATTTCCAAAGTCACGCCTTGGACTTTCACATCCATTTGCAAGGCGGTGATTCCGACAGTCGTGCCGGCGGCTTTGAAATCCATATCGCCATAGTGGTCTTCCAGGCCTTGGATATCAGTCAAGACTTTGAATTTTCCGTCAGTACCGACGATGATACCCATCGCGATGCCGGAAACCGGCCGCGTAATCGGCACGCCGGCATCCATAAGGGACAAGGTTGAACCGCAAGTGGAAGCCATCGAGGATGATCCATTGGATTCAAGCACTTCGGAGACTAAAAGAATCGTGTAAGGAAAAATTTCTTTAGCTGGCAAGACTGGAACCAAGGCTTTTTCGGCCAAAGCGCCATGCCCGATTTCCCGTCGGCCCGGTCCGCGCATCGGACGCACCTCGCCCACTGAATACGGTGGGAAATTGTAGTGGTGGATGTATCTTTTCTTCATATCCACTTCCATCGTATCGATGATCTGTTCGTCCCCAGGCGATCCCAACGTCGTTACGGTCAGGGCTTGGGTTTCGCCGCGGGTGAACAGTCCGGTGCCGTGGGTTCTTGGCAAGATGCCGACTTGGCAATCAATATGGCGGATCTGATCCAATTTGCGTCCGTCCGGCCTCTGCTCTTTTTCCAGGATGTTTTGGTGGACGATTTCATCGGAAACTTCTTCGAAGACTTGCACGGCGATTTCCTTGAGTTTGTCGATATTTTCAGTGAAGTTAGCTGAGATATATTCGTTTACTTTTTCCTGGATAGCTTTGGTCTTTTCTTCGATGACGGTCTTTTTTGGATCATATAGCGCTTCAGCTAAGTTTTCTGCCAATAAAATCTCTTTGACTTTGGCTTCGAATTCCGGCTCGCCTTGCAAAAGCACCGGCACGGACTTCTCTTTGCCGACTTCTTTGGCGATATCTTCGATAAAAGCCGCGATTTTACTGATGGCTTCTTGTCCGAAGGCGAAGGCTTTGATGATTTCTTCTTCTGGCACTTCTTTGGCTCCGGCTTCCAACATATTGATTTTGTCTTTGGTACCGGAAATGACCAAATCAAGGTTGCTTTCAGCCAGCTCGCCATTGACGGGATTAAGGATCATCTCACCGTTGACTTGTCCGACGCGGACGGCTGCCACCGGTCCGTTCCAAGGAATGTTGGAGATAGCCAGGGCGGTGGAAGCGGCAATCACGGAAAGGGTATCCGGATCGTTTTCCCCATCGATCGATAGGACGGTGATGATGACTTGCACTTCATTTCTCATCCGGGAGTTGAAAAGCGGGCGGATCGTACGATCCACTACCCGTCCGGTCAAAACGGCGTCGTCAGACGGCCGGCCTTCCCTTTTGATGAATCTTGAGCCTTTGATTTTGCCGGCGGCATAATATCTTTCCTCGAAATCCACCATCAAGGGGAAATACCCGCTGATTCTCGATACGCCCTTGCTCATCACGGCTGCTGCCAAAACCACCGTGTCGCCGTAGCGCACAGTCACTGATCCGTTGGCTTGTTTGGCTAAAAGACCGGTTTCGATCTCCAGTACGCGCCCACCGATTTGGAGGGACCATTTTTTTTGTTCCATAAGAAACGTTTAGCCTTGCGCTAATGACGTTATAAACACGATACTTGTCTTAAATTCTAATGTCTAATATCTAAATTCTAAATAAATTCAAATCTCAAAACGTTTATGCCTTTGATATTTGGATTTATTTAGGATTTAGCGCTTAGGATTTAGGATTTTTAAGCTAAATATTGTGCCTTCTACGCATTAAACAAGGCTTATATTAAATTATTAACTGGCTGTATGGTAGCTTATTTGGATAGTTTTGTCAAAGCAAAGTTTTGCCTTGGCGGAGCGGAAACATCGCTTGCGCCGATTTTTATTTTTCCAAAATTTTCACTAAGCCTATGTGCGCGTCCACTTCGACAATGTCTCCGGTTTTGAAAACTTTGGTCCCGTTGACGGTGCCGACGATGCATGGGATTTTCAGCTCGCGGCTGATGATCGCGGCGTGGGAAAGCATCCCACCCTGGTCGGTTACGATGGCGCCGGCTTTGCGGCAAAGCGCCATAAGGTCGGGGTTGGTGCTTTGTACGACCAGGATATCCCCTTTTTCCATTTTTCTTTCCACTTCCATCGCCGCCTTGATATCCAGCATCGGGGAAATCACGACCTTACCTTGGACCTTGCCCCGGAAGGCGACCGTTCCGGCAAGTCCGTGCGAGGCTTTTTCAAATTCAGCTTCTTCAAATCGTGTGAATTCCAAAGTTATTTTTTGAGCGGTGGATTCTTCGATGCGGAAGGCGGTTCCGTTGTCGTGGGCTAGCACGAAAGAATTTTTACGAGCCGAAAGCGAATCCATATTTATATTCCGACCTGACGCCAGATCCAGTAGTTCATCGGGATAAAGATATTTAGCGTCTGTGTCGTTGGAAAAATATTTGCGGGAAAAAAATTTTAAAAGATTATCCAGCACCCCGTTTTCCAAAATATAGGAATTCAAAAGATCCCGGCCTTTGAATTTTAGTTTTTCCAAATGATCCAGATTTTTCTTTAATAGCTCGCTAGCACCTTCTTCTTTGGATTTTTTGACGGCGAAATCGTGGTATACGAATTCGGTTATTCCGTAGAAATGCCAAAATTTTTTCAGTTCCCTGAAAAGATCGGCAAGTTCCGTCCGGGTTATGTCTTCGGGAACCGAGCTGTGTTTGATAACGATATTGTGCTTGGCCCAAGCGATGTATTTATTGAAATCATTGGCGTAGCTGTCGTACTTGTGTTTGTCTTTGAAAATTTCCAATCCGCGTTCGCCCAGGATCCGCTCCCCGTCTTTATGCAACCGGAAAACCCACCATTTTCCATTGAAGGTGATGATGGGTTTGCCGTGCTTCAAGGACCCATCCATTATGAAATCGCTCAAGAGGCAGCTTACCCGGCCCTTGGCGTGGTCCAGGCGGAAAAGCGTACGGTAATCCGCGGGATTGAAATCATCCATTTTCGTGTGTGTATATTAAGCAGCTAGAGTATCGCATAGGATGGTCTGGCAGTCAAATGTGAAATCATCAAAAAAACAAAAACCCGCCGAAGCGGGCTAGTGCCATTTGTTTTTGATGTGGATTATTTCAACGGATATGCTTCCCTGTGTTTGGCAGCGGCTTCTGTTTCACCAAGCTCATCATAGCGATCCGCTATAAAATGAAGATATGTGTCCAAGCCTTTTTCTCCCGAATCCATTCTAGCTGTTAGTTTAGCGGTTTGATTGGAAATGATTGTCAGGCAAACTTTTTTAAACGCCTCTAATTTATCTGAGATCGTATTGGCTGTTTCGCTGTCGTTTCTTTCCGTACAAATTTCTTTCAATTGATTGCCGGACTTAAATAATTTTTCAATAGCGATGTTTCCTAGGGAAGTATTATTATGTTGTATTCGAAGATTGTATTCTTCCGTCACTTCGTCAATATTCCCAACCCAAAAATCCAATTCCGTATTGAGGTTTTCAATGAGCTCTTGTTTTTGCAATATTTTTTCCTGAGCCTGTTCGTTTTTTTGAATGTGATCGAGAATAGGGCCGACTCTTGCTTGCAATTCTTGTATTTGGGCAAGTAATTCCTGCTTCGCAGACTTGTCATTTTCAAGATCGGTATGTATTGATTGCAGCTCATCTTGTATTTTTGCGAACAATTCTTTTTCCGTAAGCATATTTTCACCGGACCCAATTTCTTGAGTGTTCTTCGGGGTTGTTTCAAGGGTGCTTATTGGGGGTGTTTTAAATCCAATCTCCATATTTTTATTTTTTTTAAAAATTAATTTATATCAAAAATTTCTTCTTATCCGCGCTGATGTTGGTGAATTCATCAACTTCTTCGACCAGTTTGGCGCTGGTGGATTCGAGGAAAGCCACGACTTCGACGCGGCAGCCGCTGGTGCTTTGGATGTAGTTCACTACGGGGATGTAGTCGCCGTCGCCGCTCATCAGGATGATGGCGTCCAGGCTCTTGCTCATCTTGATGGCGTCGACCGTGATGCCGACGTCCCAGTCGCCTTTTTTGGCGCCACCCGGAAAAATCTGCAGATCTTTGGTCTTGACTTCGAACCCTTGCTTGCCGAGGGCCTCGAAGAATTTTTCTTCCTGGCCTTCCAGGGTCTTGATGCCGTAGGCGATAGCCCGGATAAGTTTCCGGTCACCGACGCTTTCTTTCAGGAGCGCGCCGAAATTGGTTTTCTTTTTATGGAGGACCTTGGCGGAATAGTAGAGATTTTGGATGTCGACGAGCACGCCGACGCGTTGTTCTTTGAATTTTGCCATAGTGTTAAATATTAAAAATTTATTCTGTCATTCCGGCCTTGAGCCGGAATCTGTTCGCTGTAATTGCGAATCTAAATTTATTTCTGTGAGATGCAGTGTAGATCCCGGGTCCCTGGCCGGGCAGACAAGCCCGGAATGACACCGTTGCATTTTATTAAAAAATAAAAACGGGCATCACACCCGTTTTTAAATAGTTAACCTTTGAGTTCAAGTTTCTTGATAAGAGTCTTGTAAGCTTTTTCATTGGTTTTTTGCAAATAGGTCAGCAGTCTTTTTCTTTTGGAGATCATTTTGAGCAATCCTCTTCTGGAATGGAAATCTTTCGCGTTTTTCTGGAGATGCGAGGTCAGTTTTTTGATCTTTTCTGTGAAAAGGGCGATTTGGTATTCCGGAGAACCGGTGTCCTTATCGTGCCTTTTGACGTCGGTGGTGACCTTTTCCTTCTGTTTGTGTGTGAGTGCCATAGTTTTTCGGCTAAACTGGAGTTGGGCTGGGCCGCAACTAAAGTTTGCTAATGATTTATTACCTTCTTATTTTAGCATAGATGCTGGGGATTGTCCAGTTTTTCGCTGCCGCGGGGCGCCATTTTTCTTTTCCCAAAAGAAAAGTGGCAAAAAAGAAAAAGGCCGCACGGCTGCATACCAAGACAAATTTTCAACTTTTGAGCTAAAATTCCCGAAAAGGCTAAAAAAGATTGTTAGTA